>Ga0210019_1000005_pt1 | contig 480883 bp, 460 predicted proteins | sample CryGeyCG2114_020_2_FD_183969 | JGI IMG/M metagenome (GOLD analysis project Ga0210019, IMG submission 183969) | Groundwater microbial communities from aquifer - Crystal Geyser CG11_big_fil_rev_8/21/14_0.20 (SPAdes) (version 2) | ecosystem: Environmental > Aquatic > Deep subsurface > Groundwater...
CCCGCCTGCCTCTTTTGGGGGCCTCCGGGTGTTGGCAAAACCACGCTCGCCCGACTCCTGGCCGATGCCGCAGGGGCACATTTTCACCCCTTTTCGGCTGTCATGTTGGGTGTCCCCGATTTGCGCAAAGCCATGGACGAAGCACGCGAACGATATGCATTGAGCAAAAAACGCACGCTACTTTTTGTGGATGAAATTCATCGCTTCAACAAAGCACAACAAGATTTTCTGTTACCGCATGTAGAACGTGGCACCGTCATGTTCATTGGTGCAACGACTGAAAACCCATCGTTCGAAGTTATTTCGGCACTCCTGTCGCGTGCGAAGGTCTATCAATTGCACGCGCTCACCAACAATGAGATTCGCAGCATTTCAGAACATGCATTGAGTAGCGCACTTGAAAATCGCATCGCCCTGGATGACACTGCATGGGACATGTTGCTTCAAATTGCCGATGGCGATGCACGCCGCGCACTCAATGCCTTGGAAATCTTGAATGACATTGCACGTGCACAAAAACGCACACAGGCATTCACCGCTGAAGACGTATCTCAATTTGTTACGCAGGGGCACTTGCGTTACGACAAAGGGGGCGAAGAACATTACAATGTCATCAGCGCATTTATTAAAAGCATGCGCGGTTCCAACCCTGATGCAGCGCTATACTACATGGCACGCATGCTGGAGGCCGGTGAAGATCCCCACTTTATTTTAAGACGAATGATGATTTTTGCGAGCGAAGATATTGGCAACGCGGACCCGCAAGCCATTCAAGTCGCGGCCAGCACCCAACAGGTCTTTGACTTTGTCGGAATGCCCGAAGGTTGGATCCCGCTCGCCCAATGCTGCACGTACTTGGCCGGTGCTCCCAAGAGTAATGCCAGCTATGCAGCATATAAACGCGCACTATCAGATGTGAAAGAACATGGCACCGTGGAAACACCGCTGCACCTGCGCAATGCACCTACAAAACTGATGAAGAACTTGGGCTATGCGAAAGATTATAAATATCCGCATTCATTTGAAAAAAATCATGTGAAGGAAAACTACTTTCCTGAGAAAGTTGGCGAGAAGACTTACTACATCCCCACCGAAAACGGCTACGAACGCCACATTGCCGAACGCCTACGCCAATGGCGGAAGAAATAACTAACTAACGGCTGTATTTCCCCATAAGCTGACCTTCAGAGAGAACGTGTCCTTGCATCGCCTGTTGTAATTGCTGCGCAGTGGCACCCGCCGGCAAATTCAATGTAGTATCCAACGCATACACCTTGAAGAAGTAGCGATGCGTACCAGAACCTGCCGGTGGCATGGGACCACGATATCCGCCCACTGACCAAGAGTTATCCCCAGCAACACCCACCCCTTTCGAAGCCATAACAAGTGACCCTGTGGATGCAGGAATATTAAACAATACCCAATGTACCCAGTTACCATTCGGCGCATCGGGATCATTACAGATGAGCGCAAAAGACTTTGTGTTAGCTGGCGCCCCACGCCACGCAAGTGGTGGCGACACATCACGCCCTTCCCCAGCAAACTCTTCGGGAATGACCTGAGCATTCTGAAATGCAGTACTGATGACAATAAGATTTGAGGCCATCACACCTCCCGATAGCAAAATCATACAAATTAGCAGTAGCCACTTATTGCACATGGAAGATATTTTTTATATAAGGGCATCTCAAACCACAAGGAGGAATACAATGAAACGTATTTTGGTTACTGTGATTGCACTTGGGATCACGGGCACCGCCCAAGCTGGCATGATAAATGTGTCGTGCAGCGACAGCGTCAATAGCCTCAATAAAAAATCAGCAAAGGCCTTTTCTGTTGTGTGTCCTGTTAATTGCAAAACAGGCAGCGTCTGGGGAACAGACGTCTATACAACTGATTCGTCCATCTGCGTGGCTGCTGTTCATGCAGGTGTCATTGGTACCAATGGCGGTATGGTGAAAGTGAAACTGTTGTCCGGCAAGCCTTCATACGCTGGCACATCCCGCAATGGCGTCACAACCAACCAGTGGAATGCGTTCGACAAAAGCTTCAAGGTCATGAAGTAATTTCTTTAAAACCATCAAAACTAAAAACGCCTGATGCTTTCGCATCAGGCGTTTTGTTTTGCGGGGTGGACGGGACTCCCCGCCGCGCTTCCGCGCTCTGGGGACTTGTCGCCCACCCACAATGTGGGTACCCGGGCTCGGTCGTCGAACTCCGCAACACCATTATAAAAACAAGAACGGCCAAACAACAAATGCTGTGCGGGGTGGACGGGACTCGAACCCGCGACCTCCGCCGTGACAGGGCGGCGTTCTAACCAACTGAACTACCACCCCGCACAACATTCTGTTTGGCCGTTCTTTTCAATCAAAACACTGTGGGCAGTGTAGGATTCGAACCTACGACTCCCTGCGTGTAAAGCAGGTACTCTAGCCGCTGAGTTAACCGCCCGGGACCACCAAAAAGACACAGCGCCCGGTGGGGCGCTGTGCTATTCAATCTCGTATCACCTGGCAATAAAAAAGAGCGTTTTAGTGCGGACCCGCTGTAACCGGCTTTACTTCACCATCTGCAGGCTTTTGGGCAACCACTGACACCTCTTTTGCCTTACCACCACGCATAAACAGCTCTTCTGGCTTGTCCACCACCAGCGCGATTTTGAGCACTTCATCAGCATGCTCAACAGGCTTAATTTCAAGATCCTTAAGAATTTCTTTTGGAATTTCCTTCAAATCCTTCACATTTTCTTTCGGAATAATAATTGTTCTAATGCCACCACGATGAGCTGCCAACATCTTTTCTTTTAACCCACCAATTGGCAATACGCGTCCGCGCAATGTAATTTCGCCGGTCATTGCAACATCTTTACGAACTGGCAATTTAAGCAATGCCGATGTGACTGCAGTTGCCATACAAATACCAGCGGACGGGCCATCTTTTGGAATAGCACCCTCTGGCATATGCACGTGGATATCAATGCGCTGAATAAAGTGACGTTCCAAACCAAGCGCCTCTGCACGAGAGCGCACATATGAAAGTGCAGCCTGTGCAGACTCTTGCATCACATCACCCAACTTACCAGTCAACGTGAGCTTACCACGGCCTGGCAAAATGGAGACTTCGCAATTGAGAAGCTCGCCACCCACTTCTGTCCAAGCAAGCCCTGTACACATACCCACTTCATCATGTTCTTCAACCAAACCATAACGGTACTTAGGTGCACCCAACAATTCCTGCACACGTTTTGGAGTAACCGACATGTGGAAGCTGTCACGGTCTTTTGATTTTGCCAATTCACGGGCAACCTTACGACACAAAGACGCAATAGTGCGTTCCATATTACGAACACCCGCTTCGCGCGTATACCGTTGAATAATGAATCGGATGGCACTTTCAGTGAAGTTAATATGCTTTTCTTGCAAACCATTTGCTTCACATTGCTTCTTAATCAAATACTGCTTCACGATCTCCATCTTCTCGTGATCCGTATAACCTGCAATCCGGATAATCTCCATACGATCCAAAAGCGGAGCCGGAATACTTTGCAGTGTGTTGGCCGTTGTAATGAACATAACGTTGGACAAGTTATAATCCAAATCCAAGTAGTGATCGTTGAACGTTGCATTTTGCTCTGGATCCAAAACTTCAAGTAACGCCGATGACGGATCGCCACGGAAATCTTGACTCATTTTATCAATTTCATCGAGCAAGAAAATAGGATTGCCCGTTCCGGATTTCTTAAGTGACTGAATAATTTTTCCGGGGAGCGCACCAATATAGGTCCGGCGGTGACCACGAATTTCTGCTTCATCCCGAACACCACCCAAGGAAATGCGTACAAACTTGCGCCCCATGGAACGTGCAATAGACCGACCCAAAGAGGTTTTACCCACGCCTGGAGGACCAACCAAGCAAAGAATTGGGCCCTTCATTTTTCCAACTAAACTTTGCACTGCAAGATATTCTAAAATGCGTTCTTTTGGCTTTTCCAATCCATAATGATCTTCATCCAAAACTTTTTCAGCTTCCATCACATCCAACTTGTCCTGAGACATGTCACTCCAAGGCAAGCTTAGAATCCAATCAATATAGTTACGAACCACTGTTGCTTCGGCAGACATAGGTGACATCATCTTCAGTTTCTTCAATTCAGTTTTGACACGCTGAGTGGCTTCCGCACTCATCTTCTTGCTTTTGATGCGATCTTCGAGTTCTTGAATTTCACTCTTAAACTCATCGCGCTCACCCAATTCTTTTTGAATCGCCTGCATTTGTTCGTTGAGGTAGTATTCTTTCTGAGTCTTCTCCATCTGTTTCTTCACGCGCGTACGAATACGACGTTCCACCTGAAGAATCTCAATTTCGGCCTGAATCATGCCGTAGAGTTTTTCAAGACGCTCAACTGGTGAAAAGATTTCCAAGATTTTTTGTTTGTCCGGCAACTTGAGTGTTAGATGTGCGACGATGGTATCTGCTAAGCGGGATGGTTCATCAATTGCAGCAACAGAGGCCAACATTTCTGGCGGAATGCGCTTATTGAGCTTCACATAATTTTCAAAGGAGGTTTTCACACCACGCATGAGCGCTTCAGCTTCAACCGTATTCACAGGATCATCCGGCAATGCCTGAGATTCCACCAGGAAGAAACCTTCATTGGGAATAAATTGATTAATTCGTGCACGTTGTTTGCCTTCTACCAACACTTTGACAGTGCCATCTGGCAAACGCAGTAATTGAATAATGGATGCTAACGTTCCAACCGCAAAAATATCATCCGGACGTGGATCATTTGTTTTGGCATTCACCTGCGCTGCCAACAAAATATCCTTTTCTTTATTTACCGCCTCTTCCAGGGCCGCAATTGACTTTTCGCGCCCCACAAACAATGGCACAACCATGTGGGGAAAGACCACAATGTCGCGCAATGGCAACAACGATACAATCAAGGCATCACTTGATTTTGGGGTGGTGGGTGTGGTCATAATATCTCCTGTTTAAAAATCGTTAAATTATCCATTTTCAACTTTGGCATCATAAACTCGCAACGGCTGAGCACGTTTTGCAACAACCTCTTCATTGATGATTACTTCACGAATATCAGACTGAGATGGGACATCGTACATAATATCCAACATCACATCTTCGAGGATGGCGCGCAAACCACGTGCACCCGATTTACGTCGCATGGTCTCTCTGGCAATTGCTTCCAAGGCACCTGGCGTGAAATTCAACTTCACCTTTTCCAATTCAAACAAGCGCTGATACTGTTTAACCAAGGCGTTTCTGGGCTTGGTCAAAATCTCGACCAAAGATTTCTCATCTAGATCATCGAGCGTTGCCAACACAGGCATGCGTCCAATGAATTCGGGGATAAATCCAAACTTCAGCAAGTCATCGGCATCAACTTGTGCCAGCAATTTATGCTTTTCTTCGATCTTCATTTTATTGGGGGATGCACCAAAGCCCATGCGCTTTTCACCCACGCGACGGGCGATCACATCTTCTAAGCCCACAAATGCACCACCACAAATAAACAGAATATTGCGTGTATCAATGGGAATGAATTCTTGTTGGGGATGTTTGCGACCACCTTTGGGTGGAATATTTGCAACCGTACCTTCAATAATTTTAAGTAATGCCTGCTGCACACCCTCACCAGACACATCGCGCGTAATCGATGTACTTTCAGACTTGCGTGATATTTTATCAATTTCATCAATATAGATGATACCGCGCTCTGCTTTGGCCTTATCGAAGTCAGCGGCTTGCAAGAGGCTCAAGATCACATTTTCGACATCTTCGCCGACGTATCCAGCCTCTGTAAGAGTAGTGGCATCTGCAATCGTGAACGGCACATTTAAAATTTTGGCCAAAGTCTGAGCCAGCAAGGTTTTGCCGGTACCCGTTGGACCGATGAGCAGGATGTTAGATTTTTGTAACTCCACATCATGCATAACGGACTGACTGCTAATACGCTTGTAATGATTATGGACGGCAACCGACAAAACTTTTTTGGCGCGATCCTGACCCACCACATAATCATCTAGAATTTGCTTAATCTCAGCCGGCTTTGGCAAGCCAGTTTTAACCGTCGCTTGCGAATTGCGCAGATTTTCTTCGGCAATGATATCGTTACACAAGTCGATACATTCATCGCAGATATAAACGGTGGGACCTGCAATCAGTTTGCGCACTTCGTGCTGGCCTTTGCCACAGAATGAACAGCTTAGGCGATTATCGTTTGTTGCGTCTTCCATGTGGCCTCCTGAAATCGGTCACTTAGCTTGCATGATATGACGATCTGTTACCACTTCATCAACAATGCCATAAGCCTTAGCTTCTTCTGCAGACATGAAATAATCGCGTTCCGTATCGGTAGCAACGCGTTCATTGCTTTGACCGGTATGTCGTTCTAAAATACCGTTGAGTCGTTCACGAATTCGAATAATTTCTTTGGCGTGGATAGCGATGTCAGACGCCTGCCCTTGGTAACCACCCAGCGGTTGGTGAATCATGATGCGAGAATGAGGCAGTGCATAACGCTTACCCTTAGCACCAGCAGCAAGGAGCAGTGCGCCCATGCTGGCCGCTTGCCCAAGACAAATGGTTGCAACATCTGGCTTCACATATTGCATGGTATCGTAGATGGCGAGCCCCGCCGTCACAACACCCCCTGGACTATTCACATATATATAGATGTCTTTTTCGGGATCTTCGGATTCCAAGAAAAGCATTTGGGCAATGATAAGGTTCGCAACATCATCATTGATGGCACTTCCCAGGAATATAATGCGATCTTTCAGGAGTCGGGAGTAAATATCATAGGCGCGCTCCCCCCGGCTCGTTTGTTCAACCACCATTGGAATGAGCTGATTAATGATATTGCCCCCTTTTTTTGAACTACTTTCCTCCGATTTTAGCCTTATCTATGACAAAATCAAGCGTTTTCTCCTGCAAAATCTTCACTTTTAGGGCATTTTTGCGTTCATTTTCATCATAATGTGCCCGAATTTTAGTCACCGGCTCACCCAGCTGAGCAGAAAGGCCCTGGAAGAAATTCTCCAAGTCTTCGTCCGTTACCGACAAAGACTCCGCCTCGGCAATGGCATCCAGAATTAAATAGCCTCGTACGCGACGCGTGGCCACATCACTATATTCTGCAATAAACTTCTCTGGGGTCATGCCGATATCTTCCAGCTTTTGATTCTGCTGCTGCAAGTGTTGCTGGAATTGTTCGAAGAGCGAACGCAATTCCAACATTTGTAATGACGTTGGAATTTCAAAATCATGCTTCTCAACCAAATGATCCAATGCCTGCTGACCTAATTCACGACGACGATTGCGTTCTTTGGCCGCTTCGATATCTTTACGAATCATGCCGCGCAATTCCAGAAGCGTGGCGCCTTTCGCCAAGTCCTTGGCAAAATCATCATTAATTTCTGGGAGCACTTTTGTTTTAATATCTTTGATGGTGACAGAAAATTGACCCTTCTTGCCGGCAAGTTCCTTATTAAAATAGTCAGCAGGATAGTCGATTTCGAATTCACGGACATCACCCAACGATGCACCGATCAACTTTTCTGAAAATGCAGGCAACAAATTGCCCGCAGGAATATCGATGACAAAGTCTGATGCCGTGTTGCCTGGGAAGTCCTTGCCATCTACTTTTCCAGTGTAATCAACAGTGACAACGCTCTCTTTACCAACACCCGCACCAACAAGCGGTGGCACCATTTGTGCCATCAGCTCTTGCAATCGCTTGAGTTCATTTTCGACTTCTTCGTTGGTCACTTCAACAGGCTCACCCTTCAACTTAATATCGGTATAGTTTTTAACTGTCACTTCAGGGCGCACTTCGAAGGTTGCTTCGTATGTGAAGACTTTGCCCTTGTTCAACTGACCGGGATTAATGTCGGGACGTGAAATGGGAATTAAATTGGAAGCCTGCATGGCTTCGACATAGCTTTCTTGTAACACTTCTTCGAGTGCCTCTTGTACCAGTTCATTACCAAAATGTTTTTCAATCATGTCTTGCGGCACTTTACCTTTGCGAAACCCCTTAATGCTTGCCTCTTTTTGAACCTTGGCAAATGCACGCTCAAACGCAGCATTGACCTTGTCGGCTGGAACTTCGACGTTTATTTTTTTCTTTACGCTAGTGACATCACTGATTTCGGTTTTCATTGCAGTTCCTCTCTATTGATAAGCATTTTTGGTGCCGCAGGAGGGACTTGAACCCCCACGAGTTGCCTCACTAGATCCTAAGTCTAGCGCGTCTGCCAATTTCGCCACTGCGGCGGCAAAAATGCTTATATCGGTTTAAATTTTACTCCACGCGTCTAACGCTTGCGCGGCCAATTCCATCCCATCATAAAACTGCTTCAACGGGTATCGCTCGTTGGGGGAGTGGATTTGGTCGTCGTGGTATCCCAGATCCATAAATAGTACAGGAATTTTCCACGTATTTGCAAACAGTGTTGCGACTGGAATGGAGCCCCCCGTGCGCGTTAGCATGGGCGAGCGCCCCCAAATCTTTTCATATACCGGTTGGAGCGCTTTTAAATAAGGGCTATCGGTGGGTACTACCAATGCGGTTCCACCCTCACCCAATTCTTTGAGCGACCAGGTGACTGTCTTGGGCATATTGGCTTTTAGAAAATCTTCGAACTGCTTCTTGATTTTAGCCGGATTTTGGTTGGGCACGAGGCGAAAGCTAATCTTGGCAGTCGCCGTTGCGGGAATAACGGTCTTGGCACCCGGCGCCACATAGCCCCCCACAATACCATGGACTTCAAATGTGGGGCGCGTCCATTGACGTTCCAAGTGAGAGTAGCCTTCTTCACCAGCGGTTGTCGCGACACCAATTTCAGTGTGGTAGTTATCAACATCAAATGGCAGATCGTGAATCATCTTGCGTTCTGCTGCGGTGAGTTCTTGCACGTCATCGTAGAATCCGGGGATTGCAACACGACCGGAGACATCATTGAGTTTTGCAATCACCTGCGCCAAAACTTTGATGGGATTAGGGCCTGTGCCACCATGCTGACCTGAATGCAGATCCATCTTGGCGCCGTTCACTTCGAGTTCAAAGTAACTCAGACCGCGCAGTCCTACACCAATTGAAGGCACATCGTGCGCAAACCAAGCGCCATCACTGATGGCTGCGGCATCACATTTCCAAGCATCAATGTATTTTTTCTCCTGCATGCAATCGTGAATGGCCTTACCACCGCACTCTTCTTCGCCTTCGGCCACAAACTTAATGTTCACGGGCAATTTCTTTTCAGTCTTAAGCCACGCTTCGATCGCACGCACCCACGGCCAGTGTTGGCCTTTGTTGTCGTCGGAACCGCGCGCATAAATCATGTCGTCGCGGATGGTGGGTTCAAACGGCGGAGTCGTCCACTTTTCCAAGGGATCGGGTGGCTGTACATCGTAGTGACCATAAATCAATATCGTGGGTTTGCCTGGTGCATGGAGCCAGTCGGCATAGACATTGGGACGGCCATATCCTGTTATCAATTGCACATTTTCCATGCCAATGGATTTGAGTTTGTCGGCCAAGTAATTGGCGGCTTGATCGCACTGGGGATGGTATTCAGGGTTCGCAGAAATACTGGGGATCTTAAGGTAATCCAGCAATTCTTTGAGTGCGGCTTCTTTGGTGGAACGAATGTAATCGATAACGGTTTGCATGGCGCCTCCCGGAGGGCTTCCTATGGGCGCTGGTGAGTTTAGTCAAGGAATTACGGGTGCTTAGCGATTGGCGGCAGTTTGAAGCGTGACTCAGCACCTGTCGTGGATGCACTACACACCATTTCATTATCATCTTGAGATTATTCCTGTTTATTATTAACAAACCCATCGGGTGATTGATTTATCCAAGGTCCACGTGAAAAACGAGCCCACAGAACAGGCGAGGAGAGTTCTCAATGAGTCACAAAATGGTAGTGCTGTGCAGCTTTATCATTGTTTTTGGGTTGATTGCAGGTTGTGAGAAAGGTGCACCGGGGCACGGATCAGACGAAAGTTCACCCAGTCAAGCCACACCGCCCCCTACTCAAGGATCTGATGGTAATCAGGCTACTGCAGATATACAGGAGGATGGTATGGTATCACTCAAATCGGTTCGCGCGATAACTGCTGGCGGTGACCGCACATGCGCCATTGTTGACGATGGAAGCCTCAAGTGTTGGGGAATAAATTTCAATGGACCTGACTCAGAGTACAACAAAGTGAAGGACAAAGTACATGTGTTTTACCCCAAGCCAACTGCGATACCAGGCCTCGACAAAGTGATTAAGGTGTCCACAAATGGGGCCACAACGTGTGCCATACAAGGCAACGGAGACGTCAGATGTTGGGGAATCAACCCCAAAGGATCTACAGGTGTCCTCGGTTGGGAAAGCAACTATTATACCGCCGATCCAACTCTGTTTAAGGAGCTCACTGAGCTTGAGCCTTCGAACTTAGTGATGTCAAGTATGGCCGGCGCGCTAGCTGCACAGGCAAGGGAGAAAGTCTATGCGTGGGGTCCTCGTGATTTATTGCTGGGATCCCTTGCAGCCATTGGCACTACCCCCAAGGAAGAGGTGTTTGCAAATGGTGTCGTGAAGATGTCACTGGCCGGTGCAGCCAGTTGTGGAATCTTCCAAGGTGGCAAGGTCCAATGCTGGGGTCCAGGACGGTTTGGTCAGTTTGGTGATGGCAAGGAACATAATATTAGTTTTCCTGTCCCTCCATATTCTCCCATTAACCTCACCGATATACCAGGAGTAGGCGCAGCCACAGATATTACAGTGGGTGCGGGACATGCCTGTGCCATTGTGGATAAAGACGTTTTATGTTGGGGATCGGTCGTAACGACGGCGACATATGCTCCAGCGCCCCCCGCTTTGGCTGACTTTAACCTTTCAAAACCGGTGATTATCAAGGGGCTTGTGGGTACTCCAACCGCACTCGCCAGCGGATGTGCCCATACATGTGTACTCATGGAAAGTGGGGCAGTCCAGTGCTGGGGGTATAATGCGCATGGGGAGTTGGGCAATGGTAACACCGATAATCAGTGGTCCTTTGTAAATGTCGTGGGCCTTGCGGGAGCAAAACAGCTTGCGGCTGGCAACAACCATACTTGTGCCTTGCTGGGTGATGATACGATCAAGTGTTGGGGTGCGAATGACTGGGGTCAGTTGGGGAATGGCAACATAATCAATCAGACTAAACCAGTGACGGTTGTTGAATAACACACTGGTGAGGCATTCCGTACAAGCTTCCCGCGTGTTTAATTCTGAAATCCTATGATCTGAAGACGGGTCTCAATCCATTGGGCGCTGGTGAGTTTAGTCAAGGAATTACGGGTGCTTAGCGATTGGCGGCAGTTTGAAGCGTTGTGATTGTCAAATTGCAAAACTGCCAATTTGGTTTTTGATTGAGAATCAATGGCTTGCCACCACTCAAAACACATACGGCTCTTCTTGAGATTGCGATGCAACGGAAGAGTCGCTATAAACAAGGCCTCGCAGGCACCACCCTGTCATAAAGATCAAAATCGCCAACATCACAACCCATAGAGAGCGCCGCTGTATGCGTTTTAAAAATGGGAGTTTCTGCAGATGCACTGACATTGCGGTCACCCCAACATGAATGACATCGCCCGACTTCACTTGTACCACGCGCCCCACATCGGCACCCAAATGGCACATGGGATGAAGTGGCGCAAAACTCACACCACCCTGCGATGGTGTTGCCACTAAAACGGGAAGCATGTCATTATCGATGCGATCCACCCAATGAAAGCTTCCATTCTGACCCACCAAATATAATAGAGAAGCATCTCCAGCACTGATGATTGGTTTGCCGCCCACTGTTGGGCGTAGTTCAATTGCGGACATTGGATTTTCCTTTCATTGTCAGCCATTTGATCACTCGAGTTTGATTGTAAGTATTATTTTCACGACCCATGCGTTTTAAAAACTGGGCCTGACGCTCCAGACGCTGCGCGAGAATTTTTTCGGGTGCTGGTGTTTGCGACATTACAACCGCCGCCAAAAGTGGCATTACCCAAGTGTAACGCATACAACCCCTTCCTTTCGTGTCACCAGCAACTGTGACCATTGTGTTGCCGCTGACGCCACTGCATCATCAACTCTTTCTAACAAGGTGGTACCCCACTCTAACTTTTCGGCGACATCCAATAGATGCAACCCTTGAGACCAATTGAGATTACTAAATTCATTGGCTGCGACATCATTCCAAAGTGACACCTGATGATAGCGATCAAAAACAATGGCCGGAAATGGCAGCTGTAAAAGTGCAGCGTGTAATAAGTCATCGCAGATGTGATTTGATCCAGCCATCAACTCATGTGATATCCGTCGAGTGGAATGGGGCTCTGATGGCAGTCGCTGCAGGTACCGCAATCCCAAGAACACAAGGGTTCCACTCACCAGAAGACCAAGAATGACACGCAACCAGCCACCTGCACCCAGAAAGAGTGGCGCAATGGTGCTGCGCAAATCAACCGTCGCTACAACCGTCGACGATTCACGCGGGACGCGCATTTCAAACTGCGCCCAACCCATGCGTTTAACAGACGCGGGCATGCGCGCAGCATCTTCATGCCAATCCCGAACAGGAAGTGACGACAATTGCGTGGGATCCTTTTCGGCAGCAAATCGCACGGCCGCAAACGTGGCATTCTGTATTTGGTGCAAACTGAGTGTGTGCAGCGACAGGGGCAGAACAACGGACCCCAACAAAAGCGCAACAGTCACAACAATAGCAATACGCAACGATTGGGTAATGGTCATAGACCACCTTGCGCCAACTGAACGGCCAATGGTCCAAAGACAACCAAAAAGACAACGGGCATAATGCAGAAAACGAGTGGAAATAATAATTTTTGGGCAGCCACCTGGCCGACACGCTCGGCATTCTGAAATCGCTCAAATCGTAAACTGCTGGCTTCGTCGCGGAGCAAATTTGCAATTGGGGCCCCCAGCATATCCGCTTGAATAAGTAACGATGTTAGCCGTGTTGCTGCTGGTAAATTCACATGCAACCGAAAGCGCCGCAGGGCATCGGCACGTGGACGACCCAAACGAAGGTCTGCCAACAGCGACTGCAAAGCGCGCCCCATGGGATGATTGGGTAGCTGGTCGGCAATACGCGCAATTGCAGAAACAAAATCAAGACCCGCTTCGAGCGACAAACACAGCATATCCAAGACAAATGGAAATTTTCGCTCAAGATGGGGACGCTCGCGACGACGGCGAAAAAATTGAGCGACGGGTTTTGGCAGAACGACCAATGTCCTATTTTGTCCCATGCGCTGCGACAACTGCATCCGCTGGTAAAGACGAAACACCAATAGCGAAAGCGCCATTGCAGCCACTGTTGTCGCCAACGTTGAAAGGCTTGCCCAAATCATGCGTCGCTCCCTTCTATTAATGCAGAAGCCACATGAAGCGATTGATTCAGACATTGGACAGATACTTTTTGGGCAACAATTGTTTTGGATCGCAGCAAAGATGAAATAACTGCAGCGCAATTGGTGTTTTGTACAGATTGAACGGTCGCATTGACTTCGGTGAAGGAGTCATTCACGGACTGTGCGGTTGCACGACCTATCAAATGCACCACCGTATCATCGGAAAGAAGCAGTGGTACGTCCATTTCCCAAGCATGGGTCGTATCATTTGGAATCGCCATGATCAGTGGTGATCGCGTAAGCGCATCCAATGCAATGGGCGCTTGAGGATCAACTGTATCCATCGTTACACCACGTTGCACCGAAAGCGACTGGTGATTCGCATCCCACGTCACAACATCATACTCTGCCGCCTGCACGGTGCACGCCCACAAAGAAAAAACCATGATGAATGGAATCATCTTCACCTTAAACCTCCACATCCAGAATAAATCGCATCCACACAAGACCACCTGCCATGAGCAATACCCCCATGGCACAAATTCCCCACCCCATTGGAGTGGTCACGAGAGGGTCAATATAATCTGGAGAAAACGACGCCAGTAGCCCCGCTATGCCAAATGGCATTGCAGAAATAATGATGGCCTGCGCACGACCCTGCGCTGTGACCGTTCTCATTTTACTGACAACCCGTTGGCGGTCACGAATGGTTTCCAAAATGAGTTGAAAACTTTCAATGAGGTTGCCGCCCGTCTCCAATAAAATCAAACAGGCATGCACAGTCATCTGCCAATCGGGAACGGCTGTTGTACGTGCAGACTCTACGAGCGCATTTGTTAAACTCACTCCCACCTTCTGACGTTCGGTAATCCACTTCATTTCAGATGCAAATGCACCATTTGTTTCTTCCGAGAGCAATGCAATGGCCTGCGCGAGCCCCAACCCTGCACGCAGCGCATTGTTAATAAAAGTAAGACCTGCCACCAATTCCGCCTCAAACGCACGCCGACGGCGCACCTCTTTCCATTGCGTAATAATTCTCATGCAGCCGCTCCTGTAGTATTGAGAACAAGTTGATCACCATCAATGCCAACCAATTCTGCAATCTCGGTCACGACCCGTTGACCATTGGGGCGACGGGCAATTTGGACAATCATCTGCACTGCACCGGCAAGTTGCTCCCGAATAGCGCGCGCAGGCAAATCCATCCCGGCAAACATCACCAAGGTTTCCAAACGGGAAAGTGCCGCACGCGGACTATTGGCATGCACCGTCGTAAGTGAGCCATCATGTCCCGTATTCATCGCCTGCAACATGTCGAGCGCTTCAGCACCACGACATTCCCCAACAATGATGCGATTGGGACGCATGCGCAGCGCGTTCTTGACCAAGTCGCGAATTGTCACTGCACCACGCCCTTCCAAATTAGCAGGTCGCGATTCCAATCGCACCACATGGGGTTGTGAGAGCTTGAGTTCGGCAGCATCTTCAATCGTAATGATACGTTCATCGGCTGAGATTTCCGACGACAACACATTGAGTAACGTTGTTTTTCCTGAACCGGTTCCCCCCGAGACAATGATATTTTTGCGGCGATTCACTGCATCGCGCAATATCGCGGACATTTCCAACGTCACACTTCCCATCCGAATCAAATCCTCCAAAGACCACGATGTAGGAGAAAAGCGACGAATCGTAATCGTGGCCCCATTGAGCGCCAGTGGCGGAATGACGATATTGACACGCGAACCATCGGCAAGACGCGCATCCACCATCGGTGTGCTTTCATCCACACGTCGACCCAATGGCGCCAAAATGCGCTCTACAATGCGTGAAATTGATTCTTCTGGGATTGATGTTGCCAGTTGTGACAGCTTCCCCAATCGTTCCACATAAATTTGCTTGGACCCGTTGATCATAATTTCAGTCACTGTTGGATCCTGCATAATGGGTTCCAATGGACCCAAACCAAGGGCGTCATTTGCCACGCTGGACACTAATACTTCCACATCAATCCCGATGCGATCCTCTTCGGAAATTTTTGCCAGCAATTGACGAATATGCAGCAGTGCTTCTGAGCGATCTGTTATGTCCGACTTTTGATCCTGAAACTGTGTAAGCAGTTTCTGATGCAACGACTCTGCACTGGCAGCAACATCAAGACGCCATTCGGGTAGCTCGCGAATCGCTGAGGCAATCCGATCCCACTCTTGATGGATGCGGTGTGATTCACTTCGAAGCGCCAATGGGGATCCTGAAAGTGCCGCCTGTCGCATCATAGCGGATTCCGATTGTATAAAATGGATGGGACGATCACCACACAGCTCCTGCACGACTTCTTTGACACCCCCATCGCTCGACTCACAAAGATTCATCACAAAAGAGATGCGCTGCGGGGATATGAGCTGATCGTGTAGACGTTCCAGTGCGGCTTTAATGGCACGCAGTGACAATGGATCGGGCGACGCATGCATCATGACACAATCTGGATTGGCAACAAGACCATCTACAACAACAACTGAGAAGGCCGAGAGCATTTCACGCAGCTCCAACCAGTCTTCCATACGACTGAGATGCACAGCGGAAATACCCACCCGAGGAATAAACAGATACCCCGGCACCTGACTCGCCACCAATTGATTGCGATGAGAAAGCAATTGCTCCGCCAGGCGCAGTGGCGACGGGCAGCCCAGCAAAAATCCGACGTCAGGGCAGCCATCAGGGGCCGCATCTACAATGCAAACGCGTTCACCTGCTGACTGTAGACGCAAGGCCACATTCACTGCCGTTGTCGTTGTACCCACCCCCGCCTTGGCGCCCACAAAGCAAATCACTTTCATGAGTTACCCCCGTTAGGCTGCAAACTTGTTGGGAGTTCGATGGTATAAGGGTGTGACGCAATATCGTGAGTTTCAATGTCAGTGACATTCTGTCTGCGCCATTCCTTTTTAGACCGTTTCTTTGTGATCGCCTCATCAAGCGTGTTGAATTTTTGGATCTGCGCTTGCGCATCGACACCCGCATCCACCACTCGGGGTGTGACAAATATGAGCAAGTCGGTAGTATGACTTTGAAAGTCGCGCGAAAATGCTAACGTAAAGAGTGCCGATGAGGTGTCCACTCCCGTCGGCAAGCGATTCCACGTCTTGGAATCGCCATTACGATACAGCCCCGCGAGCACAATACTTTCACCGGATTTGCAATATGCGGTTGTGTTGACTGTGTGGGTATCGATGCCTTGATTCACACCCGCTGATAATGTTGAAAGTGTGGCGGAAATTTTGAGGTCCACGGCACCACCTGAAGAAATGGGTTCTGCTTCCAACTTAATACCCACATTTTTGAATTGCACATTCTGTGCGGAGTAATACGGCACCTCTGTTCCACTAAACAGCTCTCCGGAATCACCACTCTTTACAAGTAATGACGGATGTTCCAACACACGTCCGTTACCCGTTTCGTGAATCCACTGAATTTTAGGCAAGAGATTAAAGACCGTACCAACCGCAGACCCAATCAAATTACCAAACATACCACCTGCGCCTCTCATTCCACTGGAGGGGGTTCCCCCAGGTGTCCAATTAATACCCAGCGTTCGGATGACCGATTTTTTGACTTCCATAAAATAGACATCCAACACCACCATGGGTTCACGACCCGGACGGCGCTTGGTTTCCTTGACTTCAATGAGATTCATAATATTGGGATCGAATAGTTTGGCGATTTTTTCAGCACGACTGGCTGCTTCTGCACTATACGCCAGACCTTCCATGAGCAAACGCCCCTTGACCGCACGTACATGAATACCTGGTGTTTCAATCTCTGCTTCAATTTTGTGTGCCAACTCGGATTGTGCAGCACCAGACAATCGCGCGACACTACGCACACTGGGATTACGTTGCAGGTAATCATCTATCTTACTAACTTCAGCTGCTGTTGCCGCTTCCCCATCAATCACCACTTGGTCCCCGGTGCGCGACAATTTCAATTGCGTACCGGGTCCAAAAATTTCAGCGGCTTCTTGTGAAAGTTGCGCCATATCTTGACTGGAAACCGAAATAGGGACCACATCACGACGCGCACCCTGGGTATCCCATAGTGTCAGCGTGACAGTTCCTGCCTTGCGCCCATTTAAATAAATTTCATGCCGATTGGATTGGATGACATAGTCACAAATTGCAGAGTCGCTCATTGCTGCATTGCCAATATCGTAATCTGTCTCAATCGATGTCGACTGACCGCGCACAATATTTTGTGGGCCAATTTGAGCAGCATGGAGCATTACCGAAAATCCGACTACATACATCAACACACAAATTCGGGTGACAAAATGATTCATCATCGTCCACCTCGATATTCCATATATGCCGGCCGTGATCGGGGACGCACCACACCACGCATCTGCGTCATACGATCCAATGTCATGGGCGCAACATGGCTCATTTCCGGATCTGACTGCGGCCTAAGTGTCAGGTGAATGCGACCACTTTCTTGTGCAAGCATGAGTGTTGCTGCCGCATCTGGTGAGACTGCGACCGTTACCATTTGACGACCTTCATGATCATCGGAAGTGAACTTTTTAGCCTTTCCTTCCTGAGGAGAAACCGCCGGCGGAAAGAGGTTATGATTAATCGCAATGACCGGAATATTTTCAAGCAGCGTCAATGTGGTAAAGCGGCTCCCCACATCATCGCCAAAATCCACCGTGAGCAGACAATCTACAAAATTACCGGGGCGAATGAGACCCGCCACACCATTGACATCATCGACTGCAATTGAAACGGCACGTTTTCCTGGCGGCAAACTCCCTGCGATCCCTGCCTTGGCCGTTGGTGCCATTGTGGTAGCCAAGGTTAGGACAGTCCCTTCTGGAATCGCCGTTGCCGCAATACGCCCGACAGCAGCCACCAATTGTTGAATGGCTGCCGGCGGCGCATAGCGACGCGGCACACTTTGAAGCACCACGTCGCCTGCTAAAATTTCAGTTTGCGGCGCAATATTACGCGCGGCCATCACCACATAGACCGGCTGACTTTGAAACTGATACTGTCGCCACAGTCCCGACAGAAAAACCACAACACTCAACGCTGCAATGACTCCCGCGGCTAACACAATCATCCAGAGATTTTTCTCTGTAAGGCGATTTAAAATCCCTGACATACGGCCTCCTGCACAAATGTGGTATTGTGATTCACGTCTGACTTGAGTGTTTCTAAACATACCGTGTGACCAACGAGCGTGTGCGTCTCGGAAATGCGCGACATCCATCTGTGGTCATGCACCAAAACGGGCTTTACAACGAACATGATCATCATATGGATAAGCCATGCGATCGCCACTGACCACCACAACAACTCTAGCATCGCCGATCCGCGCTCATTGGCGTACATGGTCCCTCCGGATTGGAACAAAACTCACTTGGTAGGGCGCACCACTGCGAATACTGCCGCCATGGGGTTGGGCCGCCGCGCTTGCACACAGCTGATGATTGATATTTTGAAATTTGGAGGCCAACAGAAGGTTGGGCATAACAGCACAAGCCGTGACTTCCCAACGCACTTCATGCAGCGGATCCTTGACGAGATAGCTCAATATTGAATCTTCACCATCATCGTGATCAGCAGGATCGAAGAACAAGTCCCCGCGCATGCCATCAAATTTTAATTTTTGATATTGATCTGTTTCTGCATGATCCAAAAGCGTCAGAAGTCGCGAGGACTTTTGTGGAATAAGCCAAGCGCCTGCATAGCCCTTAGAAAGCAAGTCTTGCGATGTGGTACGAACAGTCTCCCACGCACCATCATTCCACGCCTCCATCTCTTGCCAGCGTCCCATGATTTCACTGCGCACCTGAGATACGCGTTCACGCCCTTTCTCCACCGTTTGCTTACTATTATGCGTGAGCTCCTCTTTCAGATCAGAAAACCTTTTCTGAATCGCCAGATTATCTTCACCCATGCGATTCATAATATAAGCCTGCTTGGCAGCACCCACATAGGCCGCGCGATCGGCTGCATCTTGCAATCGTATCTTCGCATAGACCACATGACTGACATTGATCACGGCAATCATCAGGAGTGCGATAACCGGCATCATGATCGCCATAAATGTCGTCAGCATGCGTCACCCCCAGCGCTACAAATGGGATTGTCTTCGGCATTGGTATGAGTCTGTGGGTGTGGGGTTACGATAAGCGATTTCTGTAAACCGGCAGAGAAAAGCGACGGACGTCCCCGCACATAAAGGGTTTGCGACTCACTATCAATTGTCACATGCATCCACGGAGCAATGCGTTTAACTTCTGACACCACATCCCCCATCACACGATAGCTGCGTGATGCCATGAACACTGCATACTCTACCAACTGCCCTTCAATACAGAGCAGCGCAAATCGCAAAACCACAACCAGCAGTAGACATAAAAGTGGCATCACAAGCATGGTCTCCACAGCCGCTGACCCCCGTTGCCTATTCATTGCAGTCTGCGTTGCTCGGGTCACAGGTCAGCCACTTTTGAACGGTGCTACCGGCAGCGGTTACGCCCTGCGTGAAGAATTGATCTACAAAAACCTTTTTACCAATCACCACCACCGCAATGACAATGACCGCAATAATCAACATATATTCAGTTGCGGCCACCCCGCGTTGATTGCGGCTTAGTCTCTTAAAAATGGATTTCATATTCCCTCCCTTGCAACAACATTCACAACTTGTGCTGTTAGATCGACTACCGACCACCACAGTCGGTAACGACACAGAACGGCCATAGTGGTTAACAGAACCACCATCAGCATAAATTCAGTTGAGCTTGTGCCAGCGCAGCGTTTCATGGAGGACTACATCTGCAGGAAGGATGCCAGTTTAAGCTTATGGTATAACTGACTTGATAGGATTAACTGTTCAAAAAATAGACAGCAGGTGTTCAACTATTAGTGGACCGTATAGGTACGATGATTCCAAGGGACAAGCTTTCTTTCCAAGGTTGCAGACTGGGAAACCTCTTCAAAAATGGGCGCAGACGCACTTAGACTATCTATTGAATGTGAACTTAAAATCCAGAGTACATTCATTCTATTAATATTTATGAAGCGTACTAGGCGATAGGTGGGAGAGCTGCCTTCATTGCAAATAAATCTTTTAGTATGCGAATCAATCTTCTCAACTTTTAAAGTTGGACATTCCATCTGAGCCTTAGAAATATATTGTGACACAGCCTTCTTAAGAGATGTTTGATTTAGCATCAGGTGTGCATACATTACTGCAGGAGAGCTGTCCCAATTATAGCCCTTTTGATATAGACCCATTGCAATAGTATCAATTTGCTTAACATCACCTGTTGCTACCCATCCATCAGGCTCTGGAACCGACATGGCATAACCAACACCCCACACCATCATGCCGGCTTGGGCAGGCGCAGAAATAATAACGCCGATACACAAAATCAATGTAAGATATTTTTTCATATGATGAACTGGAACTAGTCATTTCTCAAAGCAACCATTTCGTCAAGTCACTTTACGTCACAGAGCAAAGGAAACTCCAATTTAATGTAAGACATAGGCATTCCCCCCAACCGCCCCCGGCAAATACCGATAATCCGAACGCACCCGCTCGTTAAATGGATCGGCTGTTGCAGACATAGACTCACTATAGACCAACAATGTTCCTTGATCGTCACCTTGCGCCTCAAGCTGATGAACATGGTCCACAAGATGAATAATGTCGTCATTATGCATACGCACACAGCCATAAGTCGAAACCAATTTCTGGTGCGTATTTTCCAGGGCATTTTTAAGCCCTGAACCGCCCCCATGAATCGCCAAACCACTACGCCCTTTTGCCCCTGGTTCTATCGCGATTGGCTGAAGTCCAAGATAGCCCAACCCATATGATTCAGGGCCAATCACCCGCCTTTTACCGTTCACTGTCATTGTAATTTTAGGGTGCCGATAATCAAGCCCACCCGTTGCCGATGTAACCTTATAAATCCCATTTGGGGTGTCACCCAAGCGTTTAAGACGATTGTCGTGACTGCCACGCGTTCCCACATCCCAGCCATCAATATAGTTACCAGTCTGAGAGTACAAATACATCAACCCACGGTCCCGATTAAGCCGCATGTAATAAAGCCCCAAGGGATCCGTTTCATTGAGTGGATTATTGCCAACATAAGTATACAAATTTGTCTCAACACCCACGCCATTTTGGGCAAGCAGATTGGACACATATAACGATGTATCAAGCAACATACCCCCCATTTGGTTGGGTAAACTCGCATGAGTTGTTGCACCTAGGCTTCGATGGAACGAAAACCCTACAGGCATTGGTACAGACGATGGGCTATACAGAAGTGCCTTATACCCAATGGGATCCCGCGTTAGAAACTGCCTGAGGCGCGGGGAATAATACCGATTGCGCATATAATAGAGACCTGTTTCTGCGTCATAGACTTGACCTGTGAACATGCGCACATTGCCCATTTTTGAAATCGTTTGTGGTTGACCAAACGGATCATACGCATATCGCTCGACAATTTTACCAGCGGCATCACTGACACTAATCACATTTCCCAGGCGATCCCGATGCAAATAATAACCTTGCTCTAGCCCATTAATTGTAACACGCATCGCGACAATGCCATCCAAACGATCTTCACTCACATATTGAATCTGTTGATTGGCTTCGACGATATCCACCAGCTCCCATCCATCATAGCGATAGTCTATATGTGTCCAGCCACCATTTTTTTTGTAAATCTCTTTGGCAATTCGACGATTCAGGGCATCATAAAAATATCGAGCAATCGGAATTCCACTTGCATTATCTACAGCACTCAATCGATCCAATGCATCATAGTGATAAATGAGTTGACCATCTTGCATTAAATTACCGCGGCGATCATAGGTCGGCTCTGGCTTTTTATGGTATTCAAATATCTGATGGCCTGCTGTGCGCAATTGCTCCCAAGGATCATAAGTATACTGAATATTGTTCTGTGACGTCACATCACCCAATGCGTTATAGTGGTAATGAGAAACATTACCAGCGACCATTTGTGACACAACATTTCCCATCGCATCGTATTGATATCCATCTACCTGTTTACCAAGCTGCACCCGGCTAGGCCCATAACTATCCCAAACCTGTGGCACTTGCACTGGACCCGAGTTGATTTTCGTCACGCGCCCTAACGCATCACGCTGCCATTCAATTGATTGACTATCTGAGTATGAAAGCGATTGGCGAAACCCATCGTCATTGTAGCGCATCACCACATCAAACTGGTTTTGATTCACACGGTTCACCTGGGATAGCGTATTATATTGAATGGTTATTTTAGAATCGCCCTGCTCAGCATCAACCATGCGACCCAACGGATCATAAATCATACGCTGTTGAACATCCCCCGCACGCCGCTGCGTCACATTCCCCATCACATCCACTTGGGAAGCAATACAGTGTGCATCCAAACATCGCCCTACTTCATAGTCATTGCGATCATATTGATACGATTCTACACCACCATCGGGATACTGCATCTGCTGCAACCGATCTTCGTTATCGTAACCATACAACGTCTCGGCACCTTCGTGATCCACCAAGCGTCGCAACCGTCCGTTTCCATCCCAGTCGTAACGCGTCACACGACCTTCGGCATCTACAACCGTCCGTCTTCCTGCTGCATCATAGGAATAGCGAATCACTGCACCTTCTGGAGGGTGGATCTCAGTAATATTGTCATGCGCATTATAGGAATATGTTGTCAGTGCCAAATTAGGTAGTCGTTGAGAAACAAGACGCCCCTGAAGATCATACTCGAACTGAGTTACCCCGCCACCAGGCGCAACTTCCCTTTTAGGAAGACCCAGCGCACTATACTCCCAACGGTACCCAACCCCTTCTGGTAATTCGAGGCGTAGTAAATTCCCTATGCCATCATAAGACCTCTGAACAATCGCCCCCGAAGGAGACTGCTGACGTATTAGTCGACCCAACGCATCAAAGCGATCCACTGTCGTTAGCCATTTTTGATGATCTGAATCCCAACGTGAGGTTGTCTTTTGAAGCCTCAGAGCATCTTGCGAAAAGCGCGTCTCCGCCAAACGTAATCCATCACGGCCACTAGACCGTTCTGCAACAACCACTCCCCATGTATTGCGATCCCACTCCTGCAAAAGACCATTTGGGTTTTTAACAGACGTTACTTCTCCATATGCATTTCGATGAACGATTGTCAGATTTCCCGTACCATCACCAATTCCCACGATATTACCATCAACATCATACTGATACTGAGTACGTACACGACCCGGTTTTCCCTTAATCATCTGTGTCACGCGACCCATGGCATCGTAGATATAGCGCGTGGCATTTCCTTCAGGCCACACAACTTCAATGAGATGACTATTCACATCATATGCATAGCGAGTCTTTGAAACGGCATCGTCTTTCATTACCAAGCGATCCAAGATATCGTATTCGAATTGATATTTGGTATCACCAACATGCATTGCAATCATATTGCCATTAGCATCATACGCATACCGGTACACGTATCCCATTGGTGTGGTTTCACGATAAATTTGATTCTGCGCATCCACATCAAATTTTCGAACACCCCCATTGGGGAGTATCATTTCTATAATATTACCTATCGCGTCATAACGATATTGCGTTGCCTCACGCAGCCCTGTTGCATCCCGAACCATGGCAACCAAATTTGCACCAGCATACGTATAGCTCGTGACAGCGCCCACGGCATCTTTCATCTGATCACGTTGTCCGTAGTGGTTGGATTGAAAATGGGATTGAATAACGTGGGCGGGGTCATTTTCCGGAAACCGGCGCATCAAGCACAGCGACCCGCGTGCATCATAATGCCATTCAGTCACAAGACCATCTGGCGTAGTCATGCGCATTGGGGCGTTCCAGCGATCCTCGTACTGAACTATCGTTTTGCGATCGTTCACTTGATACAGAGCAATCTGTGCATTGTGATACTGCTTTTGAATTCGCACGCCACTCGGCAGAATTTCAGCAACGCGCAAACTATTATCATCATAGCGATACCGCATCCCCAAATGCACGCGACCCGCACTATCAATCAGATCATTTTTGAGTACATTCCCCGCCGCGTTATGCCAATACCGCTTCACAATGCCGCGCCGGTCACGCAAGTCCACACGACTGACCGCCACATTCATTGAGTCTGGCATTTGGCGCGCCACCCACAAAGGACGCAGCATCACCCATCGACTTTTCACCACATGATTGCCACCACCATAGGACTGCGCAACCACTTGATCATGCGCAAATCCTGATTTCCCATAAATGTTACGCAAATATAGATTACCTCTTGGATCACGTGTCGCTGTCATGTTGTGATTAAGCGACTCATCGGGCTGTCCACTGCTGTAATAATAAGCTGTCACAATGTTATTGGGGGAAACAGCATGCACAAGATCGCCGTTGGCATCATAATCATAACGCCATTCACGACTGGCGCTATCCGTCATCTTCTGTAAACGCCCAACATGGTCATATGAAAACACCACGCGACGCCCCACCGTATCAAGAACTGACGAGAGCAAACCGCTGGCATCACGCTCATAACGCAAACAGTTATCATAACGATCACAAGTTGAAAGGAGTAGCCCCCGATGATCAAAGCGCGTCACCTGGCCTTCAGGCGTTTTAATTTCAAAGAACTTTTCACCATCATTCCAAATGGTACGCAGTTGAACAAAAACACCTGCAGGAGATACAAACGCACCTAACTGATCTGTGCGCGCTGCAAAAAAGAACTTACGCCCATCCGCATCCACCCACGTAATGCCAGGACCAGAGGGCGCAACCCAGGTTTGCAGCGATTCATCTAGATTACTGGTCCAATTCCACCCCAGTCGTCCTATAAAATGACTGCGACTGCGATAGATGCGTTTAAATTCAAAATTCAAACCGCGACCTGGAATCATAACATCTACAACCGGATGCACAAATTCACCATTGTGCAACACCACAGGGTCGTAGTCCTCACTTTCGCTTGGGTTTTGTGCCGGATTTTCTTCTTCTGGTGCAATTTCAGGCTGGGGCAACAATGCATGCGCTTTATCCACCAGTACATTGGCCATTTGATCGGCCAAGGCTGCATTCCACGTCTTCAACTTTTCAGCCACACCAGTTATATCCATAGGCGACTTATCACCAAAATCACCCAGCACTTTATCGGGAATCCCTGCCGTCCTTTTAAAATCTCCCCATGTCGAAGGAATCCCATTCATATTTTCCGGCAACTGATCCGTGAGCCAGTCGCGCGCTCCACCTAATGACTCATTGGCCCATGCAATCCCATCACGCACCGGTGCTGCCGCCATCTCCTGATATTTTTTGAGTGAGGCCTCGAGTTGCGCGACCTTTTCTTTGAGTAACGCATTGTACTGATCGACGGCTCCGGTAAGTTGCCCCTCAATTCCTTTTAACTGCGACTCAATCTCATTAATTTGCCCCCGCATCTCGGCAACGCTTCGCCCAAATTGCCCCAGACCCCCAACTTGACCCAACGCCCACTGACTTAAGTCCAACAGTTGGCCCACATTCAGCGTAATGCCCGTTTTATTGCGCAGCTGCCAAATCATGACCTGCGTCACTTCACGACCACGATTCAATTCATAGGCATTCACAATCGGGAAGTCGGCAAACGCGAGTGCAAAATGCCGTGCAGCAGAACCCGCCAATGTGGGGCCATAAACTTCGTTGGGAATAGTGATGACCGGCATCGACAGGACTTTATCTTTCAAACGACTCATTTGTTCGCTTGGCAAATACCCTTTCCCTTGCGCAATCCACGCATCGACTTGTTCGGGCCCCGCACGAATCGCGTGCGCTATTTCCGGTGGCAGCTCATCATCCAAAAATGTCGAAAGCCGTTCTTGCATATTCGTAAACGTGGATTCACCCAAGGCATGTGCCATGGGCGTAGCAATCGCATCTGTAATCGTCTCCAGACGCACAGCCCGATCAATCGTCCCGCGCAGATCCGTGGCATCCAGGTTAAGCGTGTTCCCACGTCCCAACGAGACACTTGTTTTCAAATACCGATCCACCTGACCGATCGCTGTATTATAAGCAGTATCGGCCCACTGATCGATTTGCGTATTCAGCGGCGTTGTCATCGCATCAACCATATGTCCCACCATCTTTTGCGCCACAGGATCGGTTTCGGATAACGCCCCCTGCATGAGGCGCTCATAGACAACTTTCTTGGCAAGCTTGGGCATCTCTTCGCGAATACGTGCCGCAACGCGCATCTTCATCTCGGCGCGCAGCTTGGGATCATTTAATTTTTCTCGAAAACTGGGACCTTTATGTTCAGCAATGACAGACGTAATCGCCTGCCCCACCCAATCCGCTGCCTTTTGGGAAAGGGCTTCGTTTAAATACCGTGCTGCCAAATTTTGAGTTGTCTCTTTGAGACCGGAGAGTTGATAGGCTTGGGACAAAATATGTGCGGAATCTTGACGAACTTGCGTGGTGGTTTCAGAAACGGCACCCGGTTTTTCGAAAAGTGTGGCATGTACAGGCGCCACACTCCCCATCAGTGTCACCATCCATACGCCCACCCATAATTTATACCACTTCAGAAACCAATCCATGCACGGTGTGTGCTGCACGGAACATGCCAATGGTTTTTAAAGATTTTAATGATACATAAGAGGTGGGACTGTTCAGAAATAAGACAGTGTCGTGTTTAACTTTCGACACCCACAGCAACTTTTAAAACACCGATATCACTCTCATGTCGGTCATATTTCGTATGTAATGAGGTCACGTCGCGTTGCAGTGATTGTATATCTTGGCTGTTTTGCCGCACTGCCATTTCAAGTGTTCCAAAACGCGCTTCCCATTTGGCATCTTGCTCCGCAAACCGCCGATCCATGCGCTCACCAAGTGACACCAAGCCTTCGGTCAACAATTGAAAGTGCCCGCGCATTTCTTCCAATAGAATATTAAAATATCGTACTTCAGCCGCCATTTCGTACTCCGTCTTTTTACCCTTTTTTGCGTTCCATCTCCCTGCTCCTTTCAACAAAAGTTGTCAATTGGGATCTCGACCAAAACAGCAACACTGCACAAACAGTGCCAATGGCTCGTTTGCGAGCACTTGTCTTTTACCCAGGTTCATGACAGACTTAGGGAATGAGCAAACCAATTTTGATTTATGATGGTGATTGCAGTTTCTGCCGGCGCAGCATGGCGTGGTTTAAGGCACATGACTTGCCGAGCCGCATTGATTTTTTACCAAGACAATCCCCAGAACGTGAATCACGTTATCCGCAATTAAACGATGCCAAATACCAGGGTGCCGTTCAGTTGGTGCTCCCCACTGGTGAAATTCGATCGGGTGAATATGCCACCGCCACAGCACTTACCTATTTACCGGGGGCTGGTTGGCGCCTACTGGGGCATTTTATATTGCTTCCAGGTATTCGCTTGATCGCCCAAATGGTCTACAAAATCATCGCCAAAAACCGTCACCGCTTCAACTGCGACGATGGCAGCTGCCAACTATGATACAAAAATGTCACAAATTTTCTAGCAACCAATTCTAACTGTGGCCGATAACCCCTTACGTTATGGAACCCAACAACTGCACAAACAGCATTCACTACAGTGGAAGATGGTGGCCACTCAGTATTTCTATTGGGCGCAACAAATCAGAGTCACAATCAAACGGCCCATGTAAAACGACCATACAAGGTATTGCCATCGGCTTAGAAACTCATATCAAAGGCAGTTTTGAGGGACTTTGCATCGGCGGCAAATGTATTGTAGAGGGTGATGCAACAGGCGTCATGTTGTCAGGTGTCAACAAATCATCTGGTGACATTACCGGATTTCAACTTGGGGTAATCACAAACCAAGCTCAACGTAACATTTCTGGATTTCAATTGGGCCTTGTAAATTATGCATTGGGCAATGTTTCTGGCTTTCAAATTGCTGGATGCAACTTTGCTGGCCAGCGCACTCACGGCGTACAAATAGGCTTTGTTACCAATATAACGCACCAAACTGATTCACTATTCCAGCTTGGATTATTTAACCGTCAAGCTCAATGCAATTGGGTCAACCCCCTGTTCAGTGTCCCAGGCTATTGTCTGTTTGGTGCAAAGCAGTAACGTGCACACAACTTTTCTGAAAATCTGCCGATAATAATAGTAGATATGGAACTCGACCTTGTAAAAACTATAAAAGATGGTCTTTTTAGCGCTTCTACGGCCATTTCGGACCGCCTCATTGTTGGAACAATCAAATTAGAGCGGGCATTAGATCATTTTATCGTCCAAGACCCCCTCATTGACCTTAAGGAACGACTTCAGCAATTGGTTCAAGATGAGCACTCTCATCATAATGCGGTGGGACTACTCAATAGCATAGATGCATTAACTCAAACGACACCCCAAGAAAAAATCGTTACCACATGGAACGGCTGGGTAAAATCAACACAAGAGTTTCTGCGGTTTAACGTTACGCAACCCCTCTTTGCGTATAGCCTTCAATTGCATCATCCTAAAAAGATTGCCAGTCCCCAACTGATACCCACCCAAGGCAATGTAGAACAAAAAGCAATCTTTCTATAAATACATTGTATTTGATTGAACGATCTTTCATGATGGCAGCATGCCATTCGCCACAATCGACATTGGTACCAATGCAGTTCTCTTGCTGATCGGTGAAAAAGCCGCCGACGGTAAAATCACCTCCATTCACGAATCTGCGGAACTCACACGCCTGGGGCAAGGCCTGGGTAGTAGCAACAGGCTTCATCCCGATGGCATGCAGCGCACATTGGATACACTCAAAGCATATGCCGATATTTGTAAGAAGTATCAGGCATCCCCCATTGTGGCTGTGGGCACATCGGCATTTCGTCGCGCGACCAACGCACAAGAATTTGTAGACCGCATTCAAAAGGAAACCGGCATTCAAGTTCAAATCATTAGTGGCGATGAAGAAGCGTCATTGTCTTTTGATGCCGCACGTGCCGAATTTGGCGACAACATTTTGGTCATCGATATTGGGGGCGGCTCCACCGAATTTATTTGGAAGACGGCCCAAGGATTACACACCCAAAGCCTTAAACTGGGCGCTGTAACCTTGCAGGAAAATTACGGACAACATGATCCGCTGGGCACCGAAGATGCTGTAGAAATGGAAGGCGCTGTTTTAGAATATTTGGGAATGCTCCCTGAGAGTGCCCTTGCGGATACCAAAGGCCTGACCATGGTGGGCATTGCGGGAACCGTCACCACACTCGCTGCCATGACGCTGCAGCTTGAAAAGTACGACCACGAACAAGTACATGGCCACGTGCTGAGCATGGCCGATGTGGAACGCATTTTGAGTGATTTATTACCGCTGAGTACAGAAGAGCGAAAGAAGCTCCCCGGCCTGGAACCCAAACGTGCCGATGTAATCTACCCTGGCGCGCTCATCTTGGAAGAAGCCATGGAACATTTTGGTAAAAATTCCATTGTCGCCTGCCACCACGGCATCCGCTGGGGCCTGGCGTATCGGCTTTAGCGTTTTTTCCTTTGAGACACTTTCGCCACTGCAGCAAAATCTTGGTGGCTCAACCCCATATCATTGGCCAGCACATACGATGTTTCGGCGGCGCGACCCACGCGCAGTTTAAGTCCAGCACGACGCGCTTCTAGTTGACCCAATTTCAAATCCTTCAACATGTTCGCTAACGAAAAGAGTGTGGGATACTTTTCTTTTACCATCGATGGGATTTTCATTTTAATCAGAGGCGATGCCACACCTGTGAGTGACAGCAAATCACCCGCACGCTTGCGTGGCACGCCATAAGACTCACACAGCGCCAAGGCTTCGCCCAATGCGCACAGCTCAGATGCACCAATCATATTTTGCATCGTCTTCACAAGTTGGCCTGAACCAGTGTCGCCCATCAAGTGAGGCATGCCCATAACCTTGAGAATTTTTTCACAACGCTTGAACATTTTTTTTGAACCGCCCGCAATAATGACCAAGGTTCCTGCTTCTGCAGACGGAACACTGCCCGTTACTGGCGCATCCATAAATTCAATACCATAATCGGCCAGGCCATCTGAAATGCCGCGCGCTGCCTGACGACCAATGGTACTCATATCAATCACAGTAAGCCCATCATGCGCCCCATCCACCACACCATTCTTGGCAAACAGCACTTCGCCCACATCTCTGGGGGCCGTCACAATCGTGATAACCACATCGCTTGCAACGGCCAACTCTGCAGGAGTCGCTGCTTGCTTGGCCCCAGCCTTGACGAGCGGCGCGCAGCGTTTGGCATGCCTCCCCCAAACCGTGACCTTGTAGCCCGCTTTGAGAAAGCGTTTGCACATGGGGGCTCCCATGAGTCCGAGTCCAATAAATCCAATGCGTGGTTTCATATGCGTCCTTGATTTATGTTATTTAAATGTGATTGAAGCCTCATAAAGGAGTCCCCATGAATATCCAAGCCTATTTTCAACATGTTGATGAAGCTGCGAAATTTTTGAGCAGCAAAACCACAATCCAACCCAAGGCCATGCTCGTGCTATCCGGCGGCATGGATGGATTTGTAGAAGCGATGACTGACAAGGTCACTATTTCCGCAGGCGACATTCCCCACTTCCCCACAACGCGCGTTGAAGGACACACCGGGAAACTTACATTTGGTAATTATGCAGGTGTGCCACTTGTAGCCCTACAAGGACGTTACCACTATTATGAAGGACACAGCCCGCAAGACGTGGTCTTTCCCTATTTTGTAATGAACAAATTGGGCGCGATGGTCTCTATCACCACGAATGCGGTCGGTGCGATTACTGAAAAACTGAATGTGGGCGATATTTCTGTGGTGACGGATCACATCAACATGATGGGCACCAACCCATTGATTGGCCTTGCCATGAGCCGCAAGACCAACCAGTTCACCAGCATGCAAGATGCATACAACAAGGAACTGCGCGGCATTGCACACGACGTTGCCCAATCTGAAAGCATTGAGCTGAAAGAAAGTGTCTACTTGGGCACACCAGGCCCCAGCTACGAAACCCCTGCTGAAATTCGCATGTTCCGCCAAATGGGTGCAGATACCGTGGGCATGTCCACTGTATTTGAAACGATTGCCTGTAATTTTTTGGGCATGAAAGTGCTGACATTCAATTGTATTTCAAACGTGTCTGCCGATCGCTTCCAAGGCGTCATGTCCCATGACCACGTCATCAAGGCGATGAAAGACATGCAACCCAAAGTCATCAAACTGCTTCAGGGGATTGTAGATCGCATTTAGTGCAGAAATCCGAACACTTTTCCAGAAATCTGAACAAAATCAACGTGTTTCCGGCTTGCATTCTACAAGCAGCTCTATTAGTTGGGCCCCATGGACAACACACTCCCAGTCAAAAAATCCAAACTCATCCAGAACATTGTGGTCACAGCAATTGTCACAACCATTTGGGTTATTTTGTGCACACTCGGCTTTAACCCCGCCAACGAACCCATCGACAGCATTGCCGTTATTTGGCCCGGCGCCATATTGCACGGCGTTGGCGCTATTCTCTTGGGTGGTTGGGGCATTGTGGCAACAGTCTTATCTGCAGTTATCGTTGATGTAATCAAAGTAGGCAGCCTTCATATTATTCTTGGATTCAGCATTCCTGATTTGATTCAGGCATTAATTCCCGCCTGGTATTACCGTAATCAAATTAAGCGTTTTGGGTGGGGACCGGAAGTGTTCTCATTCAAATCCTATTTGCTCTTTGCAACCTTAATACCCAACATTGTTGGTGCAATCATTGCCACCATCATCTTTCATCCCAGCAATCAACCTATTGAACAAATGTGGTTTCCATTCTTGCGATGGCTGGTGGCCAACATTCCCATATCGCTCATCCTAGGATGGCCTCTTTTAAAGTGTCTGGGCCCCATCATGGCCGAAGAGGGACTAACTGTGAATGGATGGTGGCAATAATGTGGCGTTTATTTCATCGGAGCCTGGCACTCTTTATTGGGTTGGGTGTTGTCCCTACATTGATTATTGCCATTGCCTTTGCACTCCCTTCTCATCTTCAAATCGAACAATTTAAAATGCTGACAGGACTTTTGTTGATTGTATCAACCATTTCCACACTATGTCTGGCAGGCCTTGTCGTCACAATCCTAAAGCGCCCACTCCACCAACTTAAAAATGCGCAAACCAAAATCCAAAATGGCAATTTAAAATACAGACTACATGTTGAAGGTAGTTTTGAAATGCAGCAGTTGTTTCATGGGTTTAATGAAATGGCTTCTTCTATTGAAATTGCTGCCGAACAAGAAAAGCAACATGCCGCAGAACGGTCGCTCACAAAAGTGGCATCTCAAGTAGCTCACGACATTCGTTCTCCTCTTGCATCGTTAAATGTGGTGGCCCACTACTTGTCGGAACAGAAAAATGGCGACCCAGACTATGCCGAGTTTCTTCACATCCTTAAACTCAGCATTGATCGCATCAAAAACATTGCCGAAGATCTTTTGAACAAGCGAAAGGACCACGAACATCAATCGCCAACACTACTACACAATGCGATTGATGATTTGGTTACAGAAATTAAATCAAAGCAATACAATCAACTGAACTTTGTCATTGAATATCACCAACCCACAATCCCAGTCACAGCAACCAAGATTGAAATTCAAAGAGCCATTGGCAACATTATTACCAACGCAATTGAGGCAATGTGCAACGTTGGTACAATCCACATCAAAACCGACACCTCTGACCGTGGCGTTGCCATCCATATTAAGGACAACGGCCCCGGCATGACGCCTGAGATCCTGTCTAAGGTACTGCAAGGTGGTTTTTCACATGGAAAGGCAAACGGGAACGGCGTTGGAATGACGATTGTACGAGAAATTATTGAAAAGCACCACGGTCAACTAACAGCTCAATCTACACCAGGAATAGGTACAACCTTCTCTATAGACCTTCCTACTTACTCTTTACCTAAGTAGCACATTTTACCACTCACATATGTTGCAGCAGCCATTGGTATCTGCTCGATTGCATTGAAACTTGTCGGTACATCAAAGACTACGACGTCGGCCTTCTTGCCTACATGAAATGAACCAATTTGATCTGAAAGCCCGAGCGCCTCTGCCCCACCCAGTGTCGCATGATAAAAGGCGTTCTTATTGGAAAACACGTTTTTAGTATGCTGCTCTTGCCCACAGCGCATCACATCCCACATTGAGAACTTTGGACCTGCCCCCACATCACTTCCCAAGCCACAACGCACATGATACTCAGCAATCTTCTCGTAAGGCATGCGGCCACTCCGCAAAAAGATGTTGGATGAGGGGCAATGCGCAATTGCAGACTGGGATTGTGATAGCCCCTGCCATTCAGAATCTGTGGGATAAATGCAGTGGGCGTACATCGATTTTTTACCAAGACAGTGACAGTCACCATAAAAGTCAACGTAATCAGAAAATCCATGCATCTCCTTGGCAAATGCCACCTCATCAGGCGTTTCAGAAAGATGGGTCTGAAAATAAACATTGGCATCTTGTGCCATTTGACCTGCACCCACGATGAGATCACGACTGCAAGTAAGGGCAAACCGGGGCGTCATTGCATAGAAAAGCCGATCTTTATGACCATGCCATTTTGAAATAAGACGCTCAGACCCACTCAGAGACTCTTTTGTATTCTCCTTGAGCGCATCAGGACAATTTTGATCCATCATTACTTTGCCAATAATTGCACGAATACCACAGTTATCCGCTTCTTCAAATGCAACATTGGTTGCTGCCTCATGAATCGTTGAATAGATCATTGCAGTGGTTGTACCATTTTGCAAAATTTCCAAAAAAAATCGTTTCGCTATTGAGCGCGCAAAGATCACATCTGAGAATGCTGCTTCTGCAGGAAAAATATAATTTTTAAGCCAATCTAAAAGTGTGTGACCGGTTTTATTCCGACAATCAAGTTGCGGCAAATGAACGTGGCAGTCCACAAACCCTGGCACCACAAGCTTTCCCGAATGGTTGTCGACGTTCACAGATTTGGGTAATAGAGAGTTTATTTTTTTATGCTCATCACAAGCAACAATGTGACCTGTAGAATCCCAAGCAAGAAGACCATCCTGAATTTCAACAAGAGTAGTCGCATCTTGCATATATTGAATATGCCCACGAACGGCATGTACTGCATTATTGAGATTTTCGACCATGATGAATAATTTGAATTAATGTAAATAATGCTACTGAAACCCAAATAACATTTAATGTTACTGGCACCCATGCCTGGTGATAAAGACTATTAATGCCCAAGGAGCCGGGCCCAACAATATTCCCCAACTGATTTGGAATCGAACGCACGCGCCACTTTTGCAACGCCACCATCAAGTAGCTGCCCAATACAATTGCAAAGCCAAGCCAGCCCACATAGTCACTCCAATGCATCTTTGGCCTTTCTGTGGGCGCGCCATATATTCCACAATCCCACAAGTGCAATGATCGACCAGGCCACCTCAACAGCGGCCACCGACATGACGTGATTAAAAAATGCGTTCACCAAAACTGCAATGGCACCAATCAAATTAAGAATATGATAGAGATAATGATTATCCTGAATGCGTTTACTGGAGGCGAGATAAAATGTTCCTAACAACAACACCATGCCAACAATACCAATTACTTCAATCCACATCGTCACCATCCTCATGATCCGAAGACCCAGGTCTGGAGCTGGATTCCCCCTGCTCCTCTGTCGGCTTGCCCGCTATACGATACTGTTCCATCGTCCAATGCCCTAAATCCACCATCTTGCAACGCTCCGAACAAAATGGGCGCCACGGATTACCCTCCCACGGAGTGACTGCCTTACAATATGGGCACAAATGTGCTGCTTTGACACGATTCTCTTTCACGCACGCCTCGGGGCATATTCTTGTTGGTAAATGCGCAATGTTGCAACAATCAACGATAACATCACTGGCCCAAACACCAAACCACTGGGACCAAACAATTGCATACCACCCAACAAACACATCATTAACAGGGCCGGATGAATATTGACTTTGCCACGCATTACGATTGGCTTCACCACGTTATCCGTTTGGGCAATAATAATAAGTCCATACGCCATCAGACCCAATGCAAAGTGCATCTGCCCTTGTAACAAGAGCACAACAACACCACCGCCCCAAATGATGAATGCGCCCACAACGGGGATCAGCGAGAAGCCAATGGCAACAATTCCCCACAGTACCGGCTTTGGCAACCCACAGACCCAAAATGCCAAACCAATGAGCAAGCCATTCATAATGGCGTTCACAATCATGCCCAACAGTGTGGCCGTCACCATTTGACGTACCTGCGACATAATTTGATTTTCATGGGAAATGGATATGGGAAGCGCATTGATTAGAATGCCATACAGTTGACCACCATCTGCAAAGAACACAAAGGTGAAGAAAAGGCATAACATTGAATTCAAGAAGATATGAAATGTGGAACTCAAGACCTTGGGTGAATATTGATACAAGCTTTGAACCGCATCCTTTAGAAAACCAATCAAGCTCGCACGCAAATCAATACTTTGAACATCTGAATTTGTAAGCAAACTCAACCATCCGGCTGTCGTCCTTCCAATTTGATCAACTATTGTCGCCAACGACCCATCCTGCAGCTGCAGCGAGAGCATTTGCGAAAACTTGATCACCTGGCTTACCAGTACCGCCATAATGGCGCCCATGGGAACCAAGACAACCAAGAAAACACTTAAGGTCATGACAGCAGCAGCAATGTAACGATATCGCATTCGTTTCAGCACCATTTGATAAACAGGATTACAGGTCAGTGCGATAACAGCTCCAAGCCCCATCGGAACCCAGAACATATTCAGCAGCAATCCAAACACAATAACGCTGGCAATAAAGAAACAGAGAAAAAACCATTTGGCATGATCTTTATTCATACAACATCCACCTTCTTTTTGGGCCGAGTCGTTGCTTGGGTAATGTGAATACTAATCAACCTGGAAACCAAAACCACCAAGTATAATTGCCCCATAATGGCTTCTAAAACTGTTAAAACACGGGCCGTCGGGTTTGCGGCCATGATATCACTCAAACCCAACGAAGTGAGTGTCGTAAAACTATAGTACATAAAGTAGTACAACTTTGAGAACACCTGACTCAAGTCAAACACATGCTGAAACAGTTTGTTATCAATTGCAAACGAACCTGGAACAGACAAATCAAGAATAGCATACAGGAATGACCATACATAACCGATCAGCAGATACACACAGAGCGATGCAAAGATAGTGTTGATGGTGACCGTTTCGCGGGTCAAAATACGATTAAGCAAATACACAACCGTGTAGGACATGAACAATGCGTTAAGCCCAAGCGCGACAATCTGGGTCATGGGTGAATTGGTGAGATTTGCAGACCACGAGCACACCTGAACAATAACCATAATCACGAGTGCGGGTAACGCAAAGCGCCGGTTATCACTCATGGCGAACATGGCAACGATCAGCACCAACGTAAACGCAACGTCGAGGATGGTCACACCAATCACTTCAGTTTCAATTAAGGGGTGTAAAACGTACGGCAATAAAAGACAGATAAACAGGTACGCATACCTGCGGGTGAATAGCTCATTGACAACGGCTTTAATAGTGGACATGCCGCCGCATTATCAAATCAGACCTTGAAAAGACAACATAAAAGGGGTTTATGCGGGGCCTATGAATTTTGAAGACTTGCTTCCTAATACGATTTGCGACGCCGTCGCATCCCAAGGTTACTCCCCGACTGGCGCGCTCTTCCCTCTTAACAGCTACGAAAACCGGGTTTATGAAATTCCGCTGGATGAGGGGGAACCGATTATTGCCAAATTCTATCGCCCTGGCCGTTGGTCGGCAGAGGCGATTGGGGATGAACAGAACTTTATCGCTTCGTTAGCCGACTTTGAAATTCCGGTGGTGCCATCATTAAAGCTCCCCCACCCTTTGGCAGCAATTCCCACTGTCGCCGAGGCTGCATCTTTCTATTATACGATTACACCCAAATTCCGCGGGCGCGCGCGAGACGAATTATCAAATGACGATCGCAAATGGCTGGGACGAATGATCGCACGCATGCACAATGCCGGCGAACACCTGCAAACACCTCACCGCTTGGCACTCACACCACAAACCTATGGTTATGACAGTGTGAAATTTATTTTGAACCAGCCCTTTATTGCAGACGATTTGAAACGCAGCGTTGAGTTTTGCCTCAATCAAGCACTCACAACATTGACACCACTGTTCACGCCCGACCTCAAAACATTTCCCATCCATGGCGACTGCCACATGGGGAACATTTTATGGAATAACGATGGCCCTCACTTTGTGGATTTTGACGACATGGTAATTGGCCCACCCGTGCAAGACGTATGGATGCTTTTTCACGGCACGGCAGAAGAACAAAAGACCCAAAGGGATGCTTTTTTTGAAGGTTACGAACTGTTTCGCAAATTTGATTACGGCAGTTTGCGCCTAGCCGAACCCCTGCGCACGTTACGCATGATCCGCCACGCCGCATGGATTGGTCAACGCTATGATGACCCCGCTTTTCAGCGCGCGTTCCCCTACTACACACAAAATCGCTACTGGGAAGAATTCCTGCTCGCCATCAAAGAACAAATTGGGGCCATGCAAGACGCACTGGCTTAAGCTGACTGTTTAAGTTTAAATCCGAGAACAATCAGAGTGAACCCAACAAGTAGCGCATAAGCACCCATGAGCCAGACGATGCTGATGGCACCGGCTAATGGATTGGCAATGATCATGACGCCAAAGAGAATTGATATAATACCCACGAAGGCCAAGAGACCCTTGTTCCCCACAACCCAGGGCGATGTGACCGCAGCAACGATTTCAAAAATGCCCGCCATCAATGCCCACACACCCAAAACCCAAACGAGCGCCACAGCCATTTGACTCGGTGACGCCAAAGTCAATACACCGACAACGATTCCCAAAATGCCGTTGAAAAGAAGAAATCCCCATTGGGTATGTTCCCTTGCAGCTTGAAACGACGCCATGGTTGCAAAGATGCCACTCACTAACACAAAGGCACCAAACCAGATCATGAGTACTGCAACGGTCACACCCGACATGAAGAGTGCCAAACAACCAAACAATACTGCAAACAACCCACGCCAAATTAACGACCATGCAAAGTTCATAATTCCCCCTTTGAAAAATGTGCGGCGGTTTTACCACAGTACTCTTGCAGGCTGCTACAACTTTATGGCAGAGGCGCATAATGGCTATGAAATGGATCTCCCGAAAAACACCACTCCGCAGCATCAGCAAAGATGGCAGCGTGCATGTGACTGATGAATTTTACAATACATGGATCGCAATTGCAGGCGCGGTGATCATTACTATTGGAAGCATCATCATGGTACATGACACATTCGTTCGCCAGCAGTTTTGGCACATGTGGGGTTATGTGGCCTATGGGGTTGGCACTGTTACTTTATTTGCAATGAGCGTTTTGCATCATGGTATTGATGCTGATGAAAAAACCGAAGACCTATTTCGCTTACTGGACTACTGTGCCATCTTCTTAATGATTGCCGGCACGCAAACGGCCTTCATTCTAGTACTGATGCCCAACAAAGTAGGTTGGATCACATTGGCCATCGAATGGGTTTTGTGTGTCACAGGTATTTTTTTGAAAACCGTATGCCCTCGCGTTCCCAAGGCCATTACCACCGCTATCTATCTGATCATGGGATGGATGGGAATTATAGTTGTCCCCAGTCTCTATATTACATGCGGCGCAGAGGCCTTAGGGTTACTTGTGGCGGGTGGCGTCATTTATACAATCGGCTCTGCTATTTTCATGTGGGAGCGCCCCAATCCCGTTCCAGGTATCTTTGGCTTTCATGAAATTTGGCATTTGTTTGTGTTGGTGGCTGCGCTTTGCCACTTTTATTTGATCTACCACTATCTTCTGCCACTTTCGTAATTAAGCCGCGACAATACTTTCAAGCAATGGTTCCAATAGCGGATATTGGAATGGAAATTTATGTGCAATCAGTTGCGATGGAATGACACGCTGACTGGCCAACAACACATCTTCTGCCATATCCCCAACGGTGAGTTTAAGACTCCACGCCGGAACCGGCAACACTGGACGATGCAACAACTGCCCCAGCAAATGTGCAAATTCGGTTTGGCGTACAGGTTCAGGGCTAGCCACATTGACTGGCCCATGTAGGGTTGGGGTTTCAATCGCAAACATAATGGCGCTTAAGACATCTTGCAACGCGATCCAACTGATCCATTGTTTGCCGGAACCCAACACACCCCCTAGTCCCCACCGAAACATGGGCAAAATTTTTGCAAGCGCACCACCCTCTTTGGAAAGAATCATACCAAAGCGGGGGTTCACCACACGAATTCCTTTGTCACGAACAGGATCACATGCCGCTTCCCAATCGTGTGCAACACTTGCTAAAAAGCCAGACCCCACAGTACTTGATTCATCAAGAATATCATCACTACGATCACCATAAAATCCAATTGCGGATGCAGAGATTAAAACTTTGGGTGGATTGGCGCAACCTGCAAACGCCTTTGCAACTGCATTTGTGGTAAATGTGCGACTGGTCAGAATTGTATTTTTGTAAGATTCGCTCCAACGATGATCCGCAATATTGGCGCCCGCCAAATGCACAACCGCATCGCAGCCTTCAAACAGTTGCGAGTTTGGATTTGAAAAAAAACTGCGTGAAATAGGAATAACATTATGGCCACGCTGCACCAGAAATGGCTGAAGGTGCGATCCCACAAACCCCGTTGCGCCTGAAACTGCAATTTTCATTAATTCACTATGACAAACTCCCAGCCCAATGTCCATCGGCCTGCGCTTGATTCTCATATTGAGAATAGCACTACTCCTTCATAACGCGTATCATTGTGTACGCATGAACGACCACTTTCCATGGCAGTATATAGTGGTGCCTTTCTTTGCCCTTATGGTTGCCTGCGGTGGCTCGTCTGGAACGGCAAGCTCCGGGGGTGATTCGGGGACGGGTGGTAGTGGGGGTACAAGCGGCACTGCATTCACTGTTTCTGGTACGCTTAGCGACACAACCGTGGGGACCTCTCTCAGCAAGTCTGTTTCGGGTACTGCAACACATATTATGGCCGTGTCTCCAACCGTTGGCGGTGTTAGCTGTAAGCAAGCAGCCGTGGGTTCAGGCGGTACATTCAGCCTTGAACTGACGGGACTCAATCCGTGGCTATTATATTTTTACGACAGTAGCAAAATTGGCAGCAACATGTTTATGGGCCGCATCTTCAGTTCGAGTTGGGATGCCTTTACACCGGCCAGCACGACCGGTTCGGCAGATTTGGGAACCGTCACTATTGACGCTGATACAGGAAAGGCCTCCTCAAGCAGTTCTCATAGCGACATCATGTCCGCATTTGGAATGACCTCTGCGCTTTCGGGATTCATGGGTGGCCTGGACGATGCCATTCGGCGCTATAGCAACCCTGACACGGACGGTGATGGTAGCGCAGATTGCGATACCTCCAGCGACACCAATAAGTTTGTCCTCGATTTCCATGTGCGATTTGACATGAAGCTTAACGGCACCAAAGCAACAATAGCAAACATCATTGACAGCTACTTAGATGACACAACGACTACTTCCTCCTACAACAGCACAGGTATTTACGTAGCTTATCCCACAAGTTTTTCAAGTGCCACCACCGGATCTGTCAAATTTCAAGATGCAGCCGTTACCACATCCGAAGGCGGCAGCATTGCACAAAACACAGCAACGTCTGATGTCACCCAAAACAGTTTTTCTGGATATTACGGGTTCGGCCCCAACACAACCAGCACCTCAGAACTTCCAACTGGAACCATTATTTTCACCGCTGGCAGTAAGACTCTAACATTTTCAGATGTCCAAGCTCCGAGCCTCGCCGAGCTTACCGCACCAACTGGCCGCATTTTCCCATTCATCAAATTTGTAAAGAGCGACTCAAGCTGCGCGACCAGCTGTACAATTGCCAGTGTGGATTATAAATGGATGGAAAAAACTGCAACAGGATGGACGCTCGCCACAACAGATGAATTAGCCATTCTAGTTGCAGGCGATGGCGCAACAATTTCCATACGCGTCGACAATAATAGCAACACCACATTCAACATCACCATTCCCAAAACATCAGCAAGTGGCAGCATTACATGGACATCGTCTAATGCTACATTATCTGGCGTTACGGCATCTCAATTCAATGCACTCACCACCACCCAACTATGCCACTTAGGTCTCAGCTATGATGATAAAATCGGCATGCGATATTTCCAGAATATTGACGATGCTGCTGGAACATGTTCTTAACTCCTTCGATCCTCAGACAAGGAGATTTTATGGCCAACCTAGCACATCTATTGATGCCCGAAATTCCCATATTAGAAAAGATTGTCCGGTCCGCAGTAATTTATATTTTTGTACTCATTGCATTCCGCTTCAGTGGCAAGCGCCAAGTGGGCCAACTCACGCCATTTGATTTAGTGGTTCTCTTGATCATCGCCAACGTGGTGCAAAATGCAATCATCGGACCTGACAATTCCATTAGCGGCGCCATCATTGGAGCTGTTACCATTTTGGGGCTGAACTATTTATTTGTGCGCATCACATATTACTCACCACGCATGCGGCACATTCTGGAACCCAACCCTTCGCTCCTAATTTACAAAGGGCATGTGATTCACAAACATTTACAAAGGGAACTAATTACAATGGACGATCTAGACGCCGCATTACGCAAGAATGGCGTTTTGGACCCAAAGGATGTGCAGTTTGCGGTACTGGAAGATACGGGCACCATCAGTGTGATTCCAAGAAATCATTCCTGAATCATGGGAGCTTTTCTTTGTGCGGGCGGAGGGAATCGAACCCTCCTCTCAAGCTTGGGAAGCTCGCATTCTACCGATGAACTACGCCCGCAGAATTCACTTTTATGCTTGGTAATATAGAGTCTCTGTGATTTCAAAGGAAATATCAAGGAGACCACAATGTCCAATACCATTACAGATGCCCTTAACTGGCGCTATGCCACCAAGAAGTTTGACCCGAGTAAAGCGGTCAGCGATGCAGATTTGAAGTTGATCGTTGAATCCGTTCGCCTGGCGCCCACGTCATTCGGGCTTCAGCCGTTTCGACTGGTGCAAGTCACCGATCCCGCACAGCGTGAAAAACTCGTGGCCGTATCGTGGGGTCAAACCCAGGTCAAAGATGCCTCCACCCTCTTAGTATTTGCCACATTGAACAACGTCGACAGCGCCTATGTCGACAAGTTCATTGATCTGACCGTCAAAACCCGCGGCGTGAGCGCTGAAAAATTGGAAGGCTATGGCAACATGATGAAAGGATTTTTGCAGGGCATGAGCGCTGAAAAAATTAAAATGTGGGCCAGCAAACAGGCCTACATTGCATCCGGCTTTTTGATGGAAACCGCCGCCCTTCTGAATGTGGACACCTGCCCCATGGAAGGTTTTGATGAGAAGAAGTACAATGAAATCTTGGGCCTCGACGAACTGGGGCTTTCTGCAGCCCTTGTCATGCCTGTGGGTTATCGCGCTACTGACGATCACCACGCCACTGCTGCCAAGGTGCGCATTGCCGCTGAAGAGATGCTGGTTAAGATTTAATTCGCCACTTGAGCTCTACGATAACCATGAAGCGTAAGGTTACACCTTACACCTTTCCAAACTTATTGATTTTACCCTGCACCTGAGGTGTGGGACACCCTAAGTGCTTCCTGCAGGCAACTTTTTCATGTTTCTGCCGATAATATGTTAATGAAGGTCGATATCACCAAATTCTGGGTTGAAGGGGTCTTAAAGGACTATTTTGCCGATTTTCAGACCAAAAATGGGGCCGATTTAGACAAAAATGGCAAAACTGAGGGATCTGAGGTCTTTGGGGATCTCAACCAAAACGGCGTCATCGGCGACCGTGAAGACTATCAGCTGTATCTCGAAAAAAACCGAAATGCCCTGTCAAATGCGGTGCCCTTCTTTAAGTACGGTGAAAAACTCTCTGTCCGAAATCGCATCCATCAATTGATGTATCTGGAATCTGACCTGCATGACGCCGCACTTATCGAGGGCGCCTACGAATTTTTAGCTGACTTAACAGCTATGCTTGTTGAAGCAATGGATGGAATGAACTTGTCCAATCAAGAACTCGCCGAATTTATCTACGATGGTATGCAGATGGGAATGAGAATTATATTTGCCAATCAGCATAACTTATCCTTCGTAAATAACATCCGAGACCATCAATTGGACTGCGACACATCCAGTTTTGCAACCATTGCCGTTGGTGATGAAATAGGCTTAACTTTTGCAACAGTTGCAGCTCCAAACCACATTTTTTTAAGGGGCATCGACAAGGACGGCCATGTATTTAACATTGATTTTGGAGATAATATACTCGACTCTGTGTATCGATCTGAATTGAATATACATCCCAAATCTGAGGAACAAGGAGCTTTTCTTATCACACAAAGCAACCTCCAATTAGAAAGTTTGTTTCTATTTAATCGCGGCAATACATTAGTGACCATAGGTGAACTGCGTGGCGCCCTTGCGGCCTTCGATCGAGCAACTCAACTCGACCCAAATAATACAATCGCTCATCATAATCGTGGTATTATATTAGAGGAATGGGGTCAACTGAGCGGTGCCCTTGCGGCCTTTGATCGCGCTATTCAAATCGATCCCAACAGCGTCAGCGCTCACAATGGTCGAGGTTTTGTATTATCGCAATGGGGTCAACTACATGACGCCCTCATGGCCTACAATTGCGCTATTCAAATCGATCCTACAGATACCACAGCACTCCATAATCGTGCTGTGGTATTGAGAAAATTGGGATGGTATTACGACTCACCCAACGCCTGGTGTAAATCTTGGTAACATCCCCAAAACAAAAACCGCCTGTCAGTTGAACTGATAGGCGGTTTTTTAAATTCTCTTGTGAGATTGCCGCGGCCCTTACAGGGCCTCGCAATGACACCTAAATCAATTCCATTCGTATTTGACGATGTCGCTGTTTTCAAAGAAGTACGCGATTTCTTGTTTGGCGGTTTCCGCAGCATCGCTACCGTGGGTGGCGTTGCATTGAATGTCCGTTCCAAAGTCAGCGCGCACAGTGCCTTCGGCTGCCTTCGATGGATCGGTGGCACCCATTACTGTGCGCCACTTTGCCACAGCATCTTTGCCTTCAAGACACATTACCACGACTGGGCCTGATGTCATGAATGTCACCAGTTCACCAAAGAATGGCTTGTCTTTATGAACAGCATAAAAACCTTCGGCCTTTTCTTTTGAAAGTTGCATCATGCGCATGGCCACAACCTTCAGGTCATTTTCTTCCATGCGGTTGACGATTTGCCCGATCACACCCTTTTCAAGTGCGTCTGGCTTAATGATTGCGAGTGTTCTTTCTGCTGCCATTTCAGTCTCCTTTAATTGTCCTGCCCCCTCACCCTAACCCTCTCCCAAGGGAGAGGGAACTGCACCTACGATATCCCTTAATGCTGCACAACCTCTTTTAATGTTTTTCCGAGCTCGGCGGGATTCTTTGCCATACGCACACCAGCGGCGGTTAATGCGGCCACTTTTTCTGCAGCTGTACCCTTGCCACCCGCAATGATCGCACCGGCATGGCCCATGCGCTTGCCTTCTGGGGCGGTTTGGCCCGCAATAAATCCAACCACCGGTTTTTTAACGTAGGACTTAATAAAATCTGCCGCTTCTTCTTCGGCACTGCCCCCGATTTCGCCGATCATAATGATGGCTTCGGTATCGGGATCATCTTGGAACGCCTTTAAGCAATCAATAAAGTTGGTGCCTGGAACAGGGTCACCACCAATACCCACGCAGGTGGATTGTCCCCAACCCAATGCGGTCACTTGGTCCACGGCTTCATAGGTCAATGTACCACTGCGGGACACAATACCGATTTTTCCGGGACGGTGAATGCTGCCGGGCATAATGCCGATTTTGCATTCGCCAGGTGTGATGATGCCAGGGCAGTTGGGGCCAATGAGGCGGGTCTTACTGCCTTCAATTGCACGTTTCACACGCACCATGTCGAGTGCGGGAATTCCTTCGGTAATACAAATCACCAATTCAATGCCGGCTTCCACCGCTTCCAAAATGGCATCGGCAGCAAATGCAGCTGGCACAAAGATTACAGAGGCGTTTGCGCCACTTGCTTTTTTGGCTTCGGCGACCGTGTTGTACACGGGAATGCCTTCAAATGTTTGACCACCTTTACCAGGGGTCACACCTGCTACAATTTTGGTACCGTACTCTGCACATGCGCGTGCGTGGAATGCACCGGCACCACCGGTGATACCCTGAACAATCACTTTTGTATCTTTATTGACCCAAATGCTCATATCACACTCGCTTTCACAATTTTGTCGGCGGCTTCGGCCAAACCTTCAGCTGGCGTAATGTTGAGACCCGACTTGGATAAAATTTCGCGACCCTTTTCCACATTGGTACCGCGCAAGCGCACCACCAATGGCACCTTCACATGCAATTCTTTAGCGGCAGCCACAATACCTTCGGCCACCACATCACAGCGCATGATGCCGCCGAAGATGTTGACCAACACGCCCTTCACCTTGGGATCATTCAAAATGATCTTGAAGGCTTCGGTCACGTTTTCCTTGGTGGCGCCACCGCCCACGTCCAAGAAGTTGGCGGGATCACCACCGTACAACTTGATGATGTCCATGGTAGCCATTGCCAAGCCTGCACCGTTCACCATGCAGCCGATGTTGCCATCCAAGCTGATGTAGTTGAGGTCAAATTTCTTGGCTTCCATTTCTGCAGGATCTTCTTCGTCCATGTCACGCAATTCCATCATGTCCTTGTGACGGAACATGGCGGAGTCATCGATTGCCAATTTACAATCGAGTGCGAGCATTTTATTATCTTTGGTCACAACAAGCGGATTGATTTCCATGAGCGATGCATCCAGGCCCACGTAGGCATTGGCCAGCGCCATTGCAAATTTCACAAAGGTACTTACCAGTTCCTGCGGCAGTCCCAACTTGTATGCCAAGTTGCGACCTTGATAGGCCTGGAAACCCACAGCTGGATCCACCCACTCCTTCAAAATTTTATCTGGCGATTTTGCGGCTACTTCTTCGATTTCCATGCCGCCTTCGGTGGAGGCCATCATGCACAAACGGGATTTGGAACGATCCAGCGTCATGCCCAAATAATATTCTTTCGCAATTTGTGAACCTTGTTCCACGAGCACCTTTTTCACCAAGCGGCCTTCGGGGCCAGTTTGGTGCGTAACCAGTGTCATGCCCAAAATCGCATTCGCGGCTTCACGCGCTTCGTCTTTGTTTTTGACGAGCTTGATGCCGCCACCTTTACCGCGCCCACCGGCATGAATCTGCGCCTTAACCACGCAGGGATAGCCCAGGCCTTCGGCAATAGTGACCACATCGTCGGGTGTGGCAGCGACTTTGCCCTTGGGGACCGAGACGCCAAATTTGGCCAAGAGATCCTTGGCCTGATATTCGTGTAGTTTCATGAATAGTCCTTTTTAAATGATGGGGCCCTATAGGCAGGGAAATGGAGTACGACAAGGATAAAAACGCTTTTGGATTTACGGAATCGGATCCCCAATTTTGCCAAACTGGATCCAGTCGAGATTCAAAATGTCTTCGGTGTAGTTAGTGGAAACGGTCATAAATACGCTGTGTTCACCTTGTGCGTTGCCCAAGATATTCATGGGTACGGTTCGCCAGGCTGTCCAGCCGCCGGTCCCTGCAACGCCAAGGTTGGTCACCAAAGGACCGTTCACACTATCTAGCCTGAATTCCACCAATGCTGAGCCACCGGTCGCACTCGCCATGCGGATGTAAATCTGGAACGGGCTATTGTTGCCAAAGTCCACATTGTCGAAGCGTAACACTGACCCATTTTTGAGTTGGGTCACTGCCTTATCTTGGGAAGCACCACCAATGCTGGAGATATTGGCGCCCGCAATGCTCGCCGCCATTTCAGCTTCAATACGACTGTAGGCATCTAGATTGATTGATGATTGTGGCGGTGGCTCCGGAACAGGGTCTGGTGTTGGTAATGGATCTGGAACAGGTGTTGGGTCGGGCGCTGGTGTGGGGTCCGGTACTGGTTCAGGTTCCGGAGTTGCACCTGCAGGCAAAGGCACATTCGATGGTTGTGGGTCGCCCATCCTTCCAAACTGGATCCAGTCGAGATTCAAAATGTCGTCCGTGTAACTGGTTTTGACAACCATGAACACGGCGTGCTTCCCTTGCGCCGAACCCATAACATTCATCGGCACCGTTTTCCATGTGGTCCAACCGCCAGTACCGGTTACACCCAAATCGGTGACCAATGGGCCCGTTGGACTATCCAGTCTGAATTCTACCAACGCAGATCCACTAGTGTTGCTACCCATGCGCAGATAAATCTGGAACGGATTGTTATTACCGAAGTCCACATTGTCGAATCTTAATACCGATCCATTTTTCAATTGGGCAACAGCTTTACCCAGCGATGCATCATTTAAATAAGAGACATTGGCGCCTGTCACATTGCTTGCCCATTCCGCTTCGATGCGACTGTAGGCATCAATGTTTGCTGGTGCGTCAGGGCTTGGCGCAGGCTCTGGTGTGGGTTGTGGTTCAGGTGTTGGTTCCGGCGTCGGCATTGGGTCAGGTGTCGGTGTAGGGTCAGGTGTCGGTGTAGGGTCAGGTGCCGGCGTTGGATCTGGCGTTGGTGTGGGTTCAACAGGCGGTGGTGCCGGTGGCTGATCTGCACCACTTTGATCGGTGATCATACTTCGTGCCGGCACATTCAAAACAGCACCATCGGAAAAATTAACAGCGAGCGCGCTGTTACCCGGATTGAAGGCCACGTGCGTCTTAACTCCACTTTTATTAAACGTCACCGCGGTGGGCGAATCAGATGTCACGCTGAAATCGAAATTCCCAAAATCCTGTAAGCCTCTAATCCACTGATACGTCCGCGCACGCGTGTCACCTTCCTCTTGTGGGTAAGATGGATTGGCATCAAACTTTTGCATGGCAACGTTAGGATCAGCCAGCGCTTGGTAGCTCCAAATAATATCATACCAAAACGCCTCTGGCCCGCCATTGGTGTCCACCATACTCTGATAGTTGGTTCTCACAAAATTGGGATCGCGACCCAAGTACAATGATGCTCCTGTGATCGGGAGCATGTTGATACCGTGAATTTCTTCGGTTGAAGCCGTCCACCATGTTGAGAATGATCCACCATTGCTCCAAATCATTCCCACAACGTCCTCAGAAAAGTCCGACGGAAAATTTTCGTGATGCATATCAAACCAGTATTCTTCAACCGCCGTCACTTCATTCGCATAAAGCATCAATCCCAGATTTCTGATTGCATCATCACCCTTGGCAGCGCCCCATAGTGCAATGCCAGCGGCATAGTTGATTGCTTCTGAACTAGATTCTTCGTTAGCACCGGAATCAAATCCACTATGACCAGACGCCCATGAGTGTCCTTCGTAACAATCAAACGTTCGCAGAAATGGAAACTGTGTATCGTTACGCTCCCAGTTGGCGGAGTCTTTAATGAGCAGTTCAACCATCGGCCCCCAAGCCAGGTCAGATGCCCACGCAGGGTCGAACTGTGCAATTGTTGCAGCAGCCATTACATAATATCCGTAATCAAAATGGTGATCGTTCATCATACCTGCAGAGAAAAACGAATCAGGATACGCAATCGCTGTGCGCCATGGTTGATCGTAAGCAATGAACTTATTGTCACCAGAACCAGAGTACGTGAACCAATTTTCCATTTCGACTTTTAGCTTTTCTAAGAAATAATCCCTGGCTTCAACATAACCAATTTCGTGCGACAGAAGAATTAAGTCCCTCACCCGCCCCATTGCCTTTCCGCTAAAATACACATCGCCCGTCGAAAATAAGTTTGGGTTGTGATAGTAATCATCAATATACGCTTTCAACCGATTACGATCGACACCCGCAGCGGTTGGTAGCGATGGCAGGATCCCATTGGTTTTTATAGAAGTGGTGAAGTCGGATACCTCAGCAGATTTAAGCACTCCCCTTGGTGAATCATAGAATACATTGCTAACGAGCTGAACATCGCTATTCCGCCACTGGTGTGGATATAATGTAATGAGCGGTTTTGTTTCGCTGCCTTCTAAAACTTGTGAATCAATGTGAAAGTGCGTATTCACACGAGCAAGCTGCTTATCATAATCCCATGTAACAACTGTGTTAGACGGGAACACATACGCGTGTTTTTTAAACAGCGCGAGCATCTCAAGCGATGGTGATGGCAAGACCGCAATCGCAAAATAATTTTTGGCGCTAGATAGTGGCGCATTCATCACACCTAACCCACTCCAATTCGAACCACTCGGAGCAAACAATCCATAGTGGTGGCCATTGATACTTACGCCACGCACATTTCCTTGATCAGACCACAGAGTGGGCGTGCCGTTGAATGCAATTCTGGCATTAGCGCCCGCACCTTTCGCATATATGTACGGAAATCCATGACCCAAGGTCACTTTCAAATCGCGTGCACCGTCATTCCAATCGGCAGTCACCGTCCAATCTGAATAGGCATCCACTTTAGCATCAGCAGCGTTCAAACCTTCCAATCCAAGCGTAAAGTCCACTTGATCGGTATACCAAAACGCCTCGATAAAATTACCCGGAGCGCTGTTGAATATCTGCGAAGTTGCATGCGTTGGATAATGCACATCTAAGCCCTGCGCTTGTCCCTTCACAACGAGTGGATGCGGGTAAACATTGAGCGAGTGCGAACCGTGGTTGTGAAACTTGTATATGAATGACGACCAAAATTTATTTGTAACTGATGGCTGGTTGAAACTGGACGTTACTTTGGGCAACACTGGGTTGTTGTTGAAATCCGACGGAACCGGATAGCCCTGAGGCACACCGCTGGCGTAGGATCCTGCTCCGCGACTCACCGGCACCGTATCGGCACTAGCGGGCGACCAAGCAAACAAGCAGATCGTTAATGCAACCACTACTCCCGCAATACAAGGCAGCTTCAAGGACATGCACAGCTCACCCCCCATCATCGATCATTTAATAATGTGTGTATGATTACGTGCGAAAAGTGTGCGCTTCAAAACGAACTGTGTCAAATGTGAAACAATTCAACACGATCTAATCATCTGAAAACAAAGAACTTATTCATCAAACAATTTTTTGAAGGCGCGCTTGGTGGTGTCCCAGCCGAGTTCAGCAATGGCGTTGGCGAGTGGAATACCCTTGGGGCAAGCAGCGACGCAGTTTTGCGCATTGCCGCAATCCACCAAACCACCAATGTCCATGACGGCGTCCAGACGCTGATCTTCCTGCATCTTGCCGGTGGGATGTTCGTTGAAATAGTGCACTTGGCCAAACGAGAAGGCCCCCATAAATGGACCATCCAGTTTGAATTGCGGGCAGGCTTCGCAGCAGCAACCGCAGGTCATGCACTTGGAAAATTCGTAGCGTTCGTTCGCCAGCTCTGGCGACATTTTGGGACCCGGGCCCAAGTTGTGACTACCATCCAATGGAATCCAGGCTTTAACTTTTTTGAGTGTGTTGAACATCGCGCTGCGGTCGACTTGCAAATCGCGAATGATGGGAAACTTGCTCATGGGTTCAACCGTTACAGGCTGCTCCAAATGATCAATCAACGCGCTACATGCCTGACGCGCTTTCCCATTAATGACCATGGTGCAAGATCCGCAGACTTCTTCCAGACAGCTGCTTTCCCAATGCACGGGGCGAACGGTTTCACCTTTCGCATTCTTGGGATTGCGCTGAATTTCCATCAACACCGAAATCACATTCATGCGCGGGCGATAGGGAATTTCAAACTCTTCCCAAAAAGGCGCCTGGTTGGGGTTGTCGCGGCGTTTAACTTTTAAGCGAATCACTTTAGACATATTGGACTCCCATACGTCATTCCCGCGAAAGCGGGAATCCAGTGCTGGATGCCGGATCGAGTCCGGCATGACGAGCTAAGCATAGTTTCTCAGTTTAGGTTCATGGTATTTAATGTTAACGGGTTCATAATCCAATTTGGGACCATTGGCAGTATACGTTGCCTTGGTAGTCTTGAGCCAATCCTTGTCATTGCGATCTGGGAAGGCAGGCTTGTAATGTGCGCCGCGGCTTTCGTCGCGGGCGAGCGCTCCCACCACAATGACGCGAGCCAACTGCAACATATTGTAAAACTCGCGCACAAATACTAACTCGCCATTGGCCCAACTGCTTTCATCTTCCACACCAATGTTGTTCCAACGTTCCATCAATTCCAAAATCTTGGTATCGGTTTCTTTCAAGCGATCGTTGTGACGTTCAATCGTCACGTTCTTGGTCATGATGTCGCCCAACTCTTTGTGCAAGACGTGGGCATTTTCTTTGCCATCCATCTTGAGCACGCGGGAGTTGTATTCCTTTTGACGCTTGAGTTCGCGATCGTAAATTTCCTGCGGCATATCAGTTGTATGACGACTTAATCCCTTGGCGTACTTGACCGCTTCTGGTCCCGACACCATACCGCCAAACACACACGACAGAAGCGAGTTCGCGCCCAAGCGATTGGCGCCATGATATTGATAATCCACTTCGCCGGCTGCAAAAAGACCTGGGATGTTGGTCATGTGATTATCATCAATCCACATGCCACCCATGCTGTAATGCATACCGGGGAAAATGCGCATGGGTACCTTGCGGGGATCATCGCCCACAAATTTTTCGTAAATTTCAACAATGCCACCGAGCTTTTGTGTGACCTTCTTGGAATCGAGTTGCGACAAATCCAAATACACAACCGGTTCGCCATCAACACCCAAGCCCATGTCATGCACCACTTTATGAATCGCGCGGCTCGCCACATCGCGTGGGACAAGGTTGCCATACTTGGGATACATTTCTTCTAGGAAGTACCAAGGCTTGCCGTCGCGCGGCACCCACACACGTCCCCCTTCACCGCGGCAGGCTTCGCTCATCAAGCGGAACTTGTCATCAGCCGGAATGGATGTGGGATGGATTTGAATAAACTCACCGTTCGCGTACACCGCGCCTTGTTGATAAAGCGAAGATGCCGCAGAACCGGTGCAAATCATGGAATTGGTAGAGCGACCAAACACGGAACCGCAACCACCTGTGGCAATAATCACCGCATCGGCCGGGAAGACGCGGGTTTCCATGGTGACCAAGTTAATGGCAGTAATCCCACGACAGGTTTTGTCGTCATCCATCACACCACTTAAAAATTCCCAACCTTCATATTTTTTAACAAGACCTTCGGCTTCATAGCGACGCACCTGTTCGTCTAATGCGTACAACAATTGCTGACCCGTGGTGGAGCCTGCAAATGCGGTGCGATGGAAAAGCGTGCCACCGAAACGGCGGAAGTCGATGTTGCCTTCGGGTGTGCGCGAAAACGGCACTCCCATGCGGTCGAACATATATATAATAGAGGGCGCGGCTTCGCACATGCGCTTGGGCAATTCTTGATTGGCCAAAAAGTCGCCGCCCAAAACGGTTTCATAGAAATGCTGTGCGGGGGAATCCCCTTCGCCCTTGGTGTTCACCGAGGCATTGATGCCGCCTTGTGCGCAGACCGAATGCGAACGCCGCACAGGAACGACTGAAAAGAGTTCAACAGGTGTGCCTGTTTCTGCGATTTTAATGGTGGCCATGAGCCCTGCCAAACCACCACCGACTACGATTACTTTAGGTTGTGCCATTTTGTTCTCCAATTATGCAAACGCAAACACGATTTTAATGCCCCAGAACGTCATTGCGACAAAGATTCCCCAACAAACGATGCTGGCGCGGCGTTGAGCAGCTTGTGATACGGTAATCCCCCAGGTCATCAGGCTGGTTGCGATGCCGTTCGACAGATGGAAAATCACGGAAACAATACCGATAATATAGAACCACTTGGCCCATGTGGGTGCCAATAGATGCTGCATGTCGGTATAGGTAATCAATTGATCAGCCAGACCCGCGCTAATGCGTGTGGTGTAAACGTGGTAGCCAATGAAGATAAATGCAATCATGCCGGTCACGCGTTGCAAAACATACATCCAGTTACGGTATTTATTATAGTGACCCACATTCACAGAGCCTGTGAACATAATCACAAATCCCAAAATGACGTGCAACAAGAGTGGCGCAGCGATCAGGCCAATTTCCAAGAACAGCACCAGTGGCAAACCTTGTAGATTTTCCACCATCTTATTGAATTGATCCGCTCCCTGAAACACATAGGAGTTGGAAAAGAAATGTTCGAATACGAACGCGCCAATCGGCACAATTCCCAACAAGGAATGCACACGACGTAACCAAAAGTAATTAGAATTTGAGGCCATCAATCATCTCCTTCACGTGACCGAACGATGTATCGAATAACGCCTTATCAGCTGTATTCAATTCTAAATCCACAATTTTTTCGACACCGCCTGCGCCAATAATGGTGGGCACGCCAATGTAGTAACCTTCTTTGCCATATTCGCCGTTCAATTTAGCGGCACAAGCGATCAAACGTTTTTTGTCTTTCAAATAGGACTCCACCATCTCGAGTGCGCAAACAGCTGGCGACACAAATGCAGAACCGGTTTTGAGTAATGCCACCACTTCACCACCCGCTTGCTTGGTGCGATCCACAATTGCTTTGATAGTATCTGCAGATAAGAACTTGGTGATTGGAATACCGTTCACTGTGCAATAATCCACCAATGGCACCATGCTGTCACCGTGACCACCCAAGACCATGGCGCTCACATCTTCAACGCTCACACCAATTTCAGCAGCTACAAATGCGCGGAAGCGTGCAGAATCCAACAGACCTGCCATACCGCAGACCTTGTTGGCGGGGAATCCGGTCAACTTCTGACAGGCATAGACCATAACATCTAATGGATTTGACACCACCACCACAAATGCATCGGGGCAATGTTGTTTTAAATTATCTGCCACATTTTTCATGATACCAATATTGATATTCAACAGATCATCGCGGCTCATGCCGGGTTTGCGTGGCACACCGGCTGTAATCACAATGGCGTCGCAACCCTTCAGGTCCGCATAGTTGTTGGTGCCGGTGATTTTAGCATCTGATCCAAAGACCGGCATGCCTTCCCACATGTCCAATGCCTTGCCCTGCGGCACGCCTTCGGTGACATCCAGAATCACCACATCGCCCAATTCGCGCGTTGCGGCGAGTTGCGCAATTACACCACCAATTTGACCACCACCAATCAACCCAATCTTTTTACGAGCCATAACCTCTCCTTAATCAATTGTTATAAATTTCCAACGACTGCCTTGCCAAATTCAGAGCACTTCAACTCTGTGGAACCAGGCACATCACGAGCAAAATCGTACGTGACCGTTTTAGCCTGAATGGTTTTCTCAAGCGCCTTCACAATCAAATCTGCAGCTTCGGTCCAACCCAAATATTCCAACATCATGACACCCGACAAAATCACCGACCCTGGGTTGACTTTGTCTTTGCCCGCATACTTAGGCGCTGTGCCATGTGTGGCTTCAAACACCGCGTAGCCCGTGACGTAATTGATGTTGCCCCCAGGAGCAATACCAATCCCGCCCACTTGGGCCGCCAAGGCATCCGACAAATAGTCCCCATTCAAATTCAATGTCGCAATGACATCATATTCTTCGGGGCGCAGCAGTGTTTGCTGCAAGAAATTGTCGGCGATGACATCTTGAATCAAAATTTTTCCAGCAGGTGCTTTACCGCCACACTCTTCCCAACTGACGACTTTGTCGCCGAACTCTTCCTTGGCCAACTCATAGCCCCAGCGCATGAATCCACCTTCGGTGAACTTCATGATGTTACCCTTGTGCACGAGTGTGATGTTGCGGCGCTTATGATCAATTGCGTATTTGATAGCTGCACGAATCAAGCGTTTGGAGCCTTCGATTGAAACGGGCTTAATGCCAATGGCCGATGTTTCCGGAAAACGAATCTTTGTTACACCCATTTCATTTTGCAAAAATCCAATCACCTTGCGTACGTCGCCCGAAAGCGCTTCCCATTCAATGCCGGCATAAATGTCTTCGGTGTTTTCGCGGAAGATGACCATGTCGACTTTTTCAGGGTGCTTCACAGGCGATGGGCTACCCTTAAAGTAGCGCACGGGACGCAAGCACGTGTACAAATCCAGAGATTGGCGCAGCGCCACGTTGATACTGCGAATGCCTTTACCCACGGGTGTGGTGAGCGGCCCCTTAATCGCAACAAGGTACTTGCGAATGGCGTCCAAGGTTTCTTCAGGCAAATAATTGGCTGGGCAAGCATCGCCATATTTGGCCTTGGCCTTTTCACCAGCATAGATTTCGTACCATGCAATCTTGCGTTTACCGCCATAGGCCTTTTCCACAGCCGCATCAAAGACCATGCGTGACGGTCCCCAAATATCCACCCCAATCCCGTCACCTTCAATAAAAGGCACAATCGGCATATCCGGCACGGTTAAAGTACCGTTGTTCATGGTGATGGGGCTACCCATTTCAGGCTGAGACAGTTGAAATATCATGAAAATTCCTTTGGTTATGCAATTGAATTCATTAGGCGCGGCGGGTATATAAATCGCACCCCCACGCGTCAAGGCTTACATGGGAAAAACGTAAATTTAGCAACTTTTTCAGAGAAGGACCGATACAGGGTCCATGTTAACGAACACTTCACCCGATTCGTTATTTGAACCACCTTATCAAAACAACATAGGAGCCTAAATGAGTACCATGAACCCAATCCCCAATTCTCTTAAACTCATTAAAAATTATTGCCAAGAAATGGCAGACCAGTGTTCACAAAAGAACCCCGATTTGCCGCCATTCACAGAGGCACTAAAATCAGACTTTGTTGAAAACTGCCTCGACTTCTTTCAAACTGTCGGCAAAGCAGTTGGGTCAGGTGTGCGAGAAAAAACATTTACTCTTCGCCAAGCAAGTATGAACTCATATGCAGTGCGTATTTATATGTCTCCATCAGCCAGTCGTGACGATGCACTCATGCGTATCGTGAGCGATGATCCCAAGGGCAGCACTCGCGATGGAAACTACCTTCTACGACAGCTGTTTCAAAAGGATATGGACGACATGTGCCGCCCCCCTACTAATGGAGAGGCTGCGCGTGTGATAACACACGCGCCCCAAAGGGCAGACGTTCGCAAAAAAAATGATGATGTACAACGCGACATGATTTTGCCGGACCTTCTAAGACCTGGTATCTTTGGACAAACCACAATGTCTCAAAAGGTACTCATCATAGGGGCTGTATTAGCCATTGGCGCCGCATCTGCAGCACTCAAAACTGCCACCGCCGCATGGTCATTTATTGCAACACCACCCCAAACCTGGCTTGATTCCTCACAGATTATATAATTATAACCATTTGAATAATAAAGACATATTTTCATTCTATTCATCCTTTGGGAATTTCTATACAAATCGACGCAACCTTTCTATTAATTGGTCGACAATACTGAAGCAGCAAGCATGAATTTACTGACTAAGGAGTTTTTATGGCATGGCCAGGTACCGACGGATCTTCACTAGGTCTCCGTTCACAACCACAAAATATATCAACAATCGAAACCAAGCTAGAATTCTGCACGCAGGTCTTACGGGCATGTGTAGCAAAGGGTCACATCCCAGAGCCCACAAATACCTCAGCCTTCATTAAAAATTGTGCCATAGGACTTCCAAAGGGTGGTGCAACCCGCGTATCGGGGCTAGATGGCAATACATACAACGTCTTTCCAAGGGGCAGGAACGTCATTTCAAAATCGATTGGACCTGCCAGCGATCAGGGCAGCCATCATGCCATGCAAACCTCTGCCAACAACTTGGCCGAGCCAAAACGCTGCCGATATTTCAGCAAGGATGATGGACCCGGTGGTAATCCAGCTGTGGTAACAGAAGTCGATCTAGAAGAACGTGCAACATGGGTTACTGGCGAAAAGCCAGAGGCACAACCGACATTCGCATTACCTAATTGGCTAAAACCCGGCATCTTTGGGCAAACCACAACTACCCAAAAAGTACTCATTATTGGGGCCGCATCTGCGGCATTCAAAACAGCTACCGCTGCATGGTCATTTATTGCAACACCACCACAGAACTGGTTTAATTCCTCACAAGACCCTGCATAGCGGTTTGTTGCGAACGATCAATCGTTGACACCTGCAAGTAGTTCAGCTACCCGCTCTCTCTGATATTTCAAACGCCTTACAACTGGCAACAACCTAAGAATGAAGGAGATCGCATGGCAACAGCAGCAGACCCTCGTGAACAAATTATCCGCGGACTCGAAGATGTTTTAGTGTGTGAATCATCCGTAAGCGATGTAGATGGCATCAATGGTGTACTCACTTACCGCGGTTATAATATTTTCGACCTAGCTGAAAAAGCCAGCTTCGAAGAAGTTTCTTATTTGCTACTCTACGGCAATCGCCCTACCACAGTTGAGCTAAAAGATTTTACAGCCAAACTGGTAGCGGCCCGCGCCATTCCCAAGGCAGTCATCGAAGCCATTAAGACGTTGCCCCATGATGCCCATCCAATGGCAGCCATGGAAGTCGCTGTTGCAGCACTCGGCTGTACGGACAAAACTGCAAACACCATCACTGTTGAAAATGACCTGACCATTGGCACCCAATTGATCAGTCAACTTGCTACCATTACCGCAGCCGTTTGGCGCATCCGCAGTGGCAAAGACCCTGTTGCTCCTGACAGTTCATTGAGCCATGCCGCCAACTTTATGTATATGATGACCGGTGAAAAACCGACGGCTGAAATTGCCAAGATGATGGACGTTGCGCTCACTCTGCATGCCGATCATGAAGTCCCTGCATCCACATTTGCAGCAATGGTTGTATCCTCATCACTGACTGACATGTATTCCTCCATTACTGCTGCGATTGGCAGTCTAAAAGGATCGTTGCATGGTGGCGCCAATGAAAACGCCCTGCGTAACGTGGAAAAAATTGGATCACCAACGAATGTAACGGCCTACATGGATGATGTTGTTGCAAATAAAAAGAAGGTCCCAGGCGTGGGACACCGTGTCTACAAAGTCATTGATCCCCGTGCGACCATTCTCAAAAAATATGCTGAGCAAGTCTCTGCCCAATCAAACAAGTTGAAAAATGATTTCCTAACAGCTTGTGAACTGGAAAAACAGGCCACAGCTGTATTTGGCGCCAAGGGCCTTTATCCTAATGTTGATTTCTATTCCGGTATTTTGTACCATGGTATGGGAATTTCAACTGAGATGTTTACGCCCATCTTTGCAGTTGCCCGTATTACGGGATGGGTGTCACGTTTAGTTGAGTTCCTGCCGCAAAACCGGATTTTCCGGCCACGCGCGCTTTATACGGGCAAGACTGAACAGAAATGGAGCTAACTATGAATAAATACATCATCGTCGCTGCAGCTTGTCTCGCTTTGGGTGCCTGCACTCAAGCGGCCGCCCCCACTTCAGATGTGGCTGGAACCCCAAATGCAACACAAGGAACCTCTGATCTTCCTCCTGCAGTCGCAGCTGCAACAGGTGAATTGGCAGCACCTCCAACAACACCCCCACTATCAATTGTAGATGACGGACTTGCGGCAGCTGCAAAGGGCTCCTGGTGCTTAAAGGATGGCACCGCCCCATTCACCAAAATCGTCATTCAGGATTCATCTATTGTAGCGCCAATTGAAAATCAATCCGCAAGCAAGTCTGTACAAAAAGACACCGCCACCCAACAAGCACCTGGCACCGGCACTGCAACTGCTGCCACAAGCGGTACATTTCAAATTAAATGGTTACGATCTGGCATGACGGGCACTGCAACAATCAAAGTCGACGGCGGCTCACTCAGCTTTACAGATGAAAGCGGATCAGACACGGGCACATTCACTCATTGCCAGTAATACCGTAATCCCGGCGGAATGCGTCCAAGCCACGGCGACGCCCAAGCGCACGATTGAATAGTGTTTTGAAGAAATTGTATCCCAAAAACAATATTGCCAATAATTTATTCATTATATGACCTCCACGCGCTGAGTGGCTGAATCGCTAATTCTTGAAAATCGGTAAGGCGTCGGATTTCAACAGTGTGCTGTTCAGAATCCCACCCCAATTCCTCGCCCATTACACGACACACCCGACTCGCAGCTTCTGTTGTAATGCGATGTGAGATCCCCCACTGCGTTCGACGCGATACATCTAGAAGTGTTGTCGCCCATTCATGCCGAATGACGTAGCACAATTCCGCTGCGGTTAATAACGTGGTCTCATCCAGCACTATGGCCAAATTGGGGTTTTCTTCAACCATGGTTTCCATGACACGAACATCGCTGCCATACCGGTGGTACAACAATTTTGGCAGTCGTGAATTGATTTGCTGCAAGCTGCGACAGTCGTATGCAAGATCTACCGCTTCAGCACCTGGCAATAATCGCTCGGCCGTTTGACAGGGTGCTTGCTTACCCAATTTTTGCATGATCAAATTGGTCGTTTCTTCGGACATCACTCGGTAGGTTGCAAGTTTTCCACCTGCAATTGAAACCACACCCTCAACACGATCTGTCTTGGCGTGGTCGAAGAGATGATGCTCACGCGATAAATCATCTTCATAACAATTGCGACCATATAAGGTCGGGCGCACACCCCAATACGTCATGGTAGGCCGTTCCGTCAGTAGTGAGGGACAGATATGCTGAAGCCCTTCACATAAATACGCCACATCATCATATGTGGGCACAACCTGCTCAGGTGTTTCAAAGCTATCATCATCTGTTGTCCCCACAATGGTGACATCACCATGTGGAACAATAAAGATGAGTCGTCCATCAATCGCTTTAAACATAATCCCAAATGGTAGCACGCGGCGCGGAATGACCACGTGGATTCCTTTGGCGGGACGCAGCGGAACATTCAGGTCGTTACGCGCTGCAAAATCCATACTCCAAGGACCTGTGGCATTGCAGACCATATTCGCGCGGTATTGAACATGTTCTCCCGTCAACCGATTGACGGCTTCCACACCCACAACCCGCTTTTGGCCCTTTTGCTCTTCAACTAGAAAACGTAATACTTCGGTATAGGAGTGAAGCTGCGCACCATGTACGGCAGCATCCCGCAAATTGGCAATCACCAGACGATGCGCATGCACGCCCCATTCATCAAATGTTGCTGCACCATTATAATCCGCAGGGATATCTGGAATCAGCGTACGCAACTCTTTGGCTGTCAACCAACAGTGGGCCTTGCCATCTTTATATTTGGAGTAATGATCGTACGCGGAAAAGAAGCTCTCCACGAGCAAGCCTTGAAATGGACGTTCAACGGGATAGACCACCGGAATGCGAAAAGCAAGATGAGGTGCGATATGGCGAATATGTCCGCTATCAATACAAGAGGCACGCGTCGTGCCAAGGTCCGACAACAAATAGCGTGCGCCCCCGTGAATAAATCCCGTGGATGCATTTGAAGTGCCGCTTCCAAAATCGTGCTTTTCAAGTAGCAGTACACGCAGGCCACGGAGTGCGGCATCACGCGCAATTCCTGCCCCGTTAATCCCACCACCCACAACAATCAGGTCAAACTCACCCATGGTTTTTAGTCCAGTTTTTGACACATTAGTCACGAATTACCCGTCCTTATCAAAATGGGCCTAACTTTGTCACTAGAAAAACCATGTTTTTCAAATACTTATACATAAATTGTTAAAATTAGGGCTGGCACGGTGTTTGCTCTACTTAAGCCTGTTGCGGTTAAGGGGGTTCACACCGTGATATGAATGGTGGGGGGACAATGGCACAGCGCACAAAAGCAAAAGCACCAAAATCGTTTCTCAAGATATTGATGGCTTACGATCCAACTCTGAAAAAGATGCGGCCTAAAGAAATCCGGGTCTTTAATGTGAACGCGAATTACGGCACTTATCAGATCAAGGTCGGGCCTGAACATTCACCACTCACATGTCGACAGCTCAAAACAAAAACACATAGTCGCCCTATTGAAGTTCATGGTGAGCTGCATCACATCTTTATTGAAAACGGCAACAATATATCCGCCATGCCATCTCATGATGCGATCGATAACAATCTGAAGGGAACGGTCATCATTAAAGGGTTGAGCATTCATTTACGCGATGAACAAGGTAACGGGTACGAGATTAAGGATTTGCCCAATGCCATGCACACTGTCGAAGCACGTGAGCGCATTAACCTTGCAGGTGAAAATGGCGAAAGGGCTGTTGTGTCATTGGAACAGACTGGCAGACTCGCTAAAGAAACGTATCGGATTATCCAATCTGACATCATGAACATCGTCAAGACGCTCCAACGCGCTGTCAAATCAAACAGCTAACTGCACCATAAAACCGATTATACGAAGTTCATTCAGTTCAACGCACGCCATCGTTCGGCGACCAAACCCCAGTATCGGATAATCGATTTTATGTGAGTTTGATGTGCAAATCTTTAAGTTGACGGGCGTCGACTGCAGAGGGTGCGTCGCACATGAGATCGCTTGCCGAAGATGTTTTGGGGAATGCAATCACATCGCGAATGGATTCCGTCCCTGCCAACATCATAATCAGACGATCAAAACCAAAAGCGATACCCCCGTGTGGTGGCGCACCAAAACTCAAGGCATCTAGCAAAAATCCAAATTTCTCTCGGGCTTCTTTTTCTTCGATGCCCAATGCACGAAACACCTTGCTCTGCACATCGCTGGAATGGATACGAATCGATCCGCCACCCAACTCGCTACCATTCAACACCAAGTCATATGCCAGCGCGCGAATTTTGAGAGGATCTGTTTCAAATAGTGCAATATCATCAGGATGTGGCGACGTAAATGGATGGTGCATGGCTACATAGCGCTTATCTTTGGCATCATAATCCAAAAGTGGAAAGTCAGTAACCCAAAGTAATTCGCTCTGTTTTTCGTCTAATACACCGCAGAACTTGCCAAGGTGAACACGTAAAAATGCCAAACTGTCGTTCACAACCTTAGGAACATCCGCGACGATAAAAACAATATCACCAGGTGTCATATCCAACTCAGCAGCAATTGCCTTCTGCAACTCGGGTGAAATCGCCTTGGCAAGCGGAGACTGCCAGCTACCATCTGGTTGTACACGAATGTAGAGCGCACCTTTTGCACCGTATGGGGCCACAACATCTTTCATGGCATCTAGCACACTACGTGGGAACTTCTCCATCATCCCCTTACAGTTCACAGCTTTTACAATTCCACCCTTCTCAACAATTCCGTCAAAAGTGGAGAATCCACTCTTACCAAAGTGGGATGTAATTTCTTTAAGTTCCCAGGGTACACGTAAATCTGGACGATCAATGCCATATTTGGAAATCGCCTCGGCATAAGACATGCGTCTGAACGGTAACGGCAAATCCACACCCACCGTGTCTTTCCAGAGACCCGAGATTAGACCTTCCATAATCTTAAACAGATCTTCTCGATCCAAAAATGATGTTTCAATATCGATTTGGGTAAATTCAGGCTGACGATCCGCACGCAAATCTTCGTCACGGAAGCATTTCACAATTTGAAAATAGCGATCAAATCCCGCAACCATCAAAAGCTGTTTGAACAGCTGTGGAGATTGGGGCAATGCAAAGAAGTGACCTTTGTTAACGCGGGATGGTACAAGATAATCGCGAGCCCCTTCCGGCGTACTTTTTGTCAAAACAGGTGTTTCAACTTCAATAAACCCATGGTCCGACAAATAGCGGCGCACATATTGCGCTGCTTTATGCCGCAACATCAAAATGCGCTGCAAATTGGGGCGACGCAAATCCAAAAAGCGGTACTTAAGACGCGTTTCTTCAGCGGCTGCACAATCCTCTGAGATTTCAAATGGGGGTGTCTTGGCACGATTTAAAATTTCGCAGTCATCAATCATCACTTCGATTTCACCGGTATCCATATTGGGATTGGCATTACCATCCGGACGCAACCTCACCACACCACTGGCAGCCAACACAAATTCGGTACGCACATCATGTGCAACCTTTGCAACAGCATCGTTCGTACTGGGATTTAGTACAATTTGCACAAGACCTGTTCTGTCGCGCAGATCCAAAAATACAACACCGCCGTGATCGCGACGGGTGTCCACCCATCCACATACCGTTACGCGGGATTCCACATCTTTGGCTCGCACATCATTACAATACTGGGTACGCTTCATGAACATTTCTCCGAAAAATAAGTGACTAATTTGTCGATCGACATTGTTTCCTGATCACCAGTGGCAAGTGTTTTGACCTGCACTACCTTATTGGCCAATTCCTCATCACCAACAATCACCACCCACTTGGCCCCCAATTTATCCGCATGTTTCATTTGGGCTTTAAGTGAGCGATCTTCATAATCCCACTGGACAGATACACCGTGATGGCGCAATTCACGAATAACGGGCAAAAGCGCCTTACGTGCCGCTTCACCCAACAACGCAAAACAGACATGTTGCTCTTCTTTAACAGAAAGCGTGCCGGCATCTTCCAAAAGCAACATCAATCGTTCTTCACCAATTGCAAATCCAACACCCGGCACATCGGGCCCACCCAATTGGCGAACCAAGCCATCATAGCGACCACCCGCCACCACGGCACTTTGAGCGCCCAGGCGCGTCGTAATTACTTCAAATGCCGTACGCATATAATAATCCAAGCCGCGCACAATACGATGATTGACGATATAGGGCACATGAAGCAGTTTCAGCATAGCTTGTACTTCTGTAAAGTGCGACTGGCACCCTTCACACCAAAACTCATGAATGGATGGCGCATCTTGTAGCAACTCACGACATTTTTCATTTTTGCAATCGAGTACGCGCATGGGATTCTTTTTCATGCGCCGCTGACAATCCGTGCACAGCTTTTCCGCACGGCTTGCAAGATACGTCTCTAACGTCCGCAAGAATTCTGGTCGGCAACCTGCACATCCAATGGAATTAATTTCTAGCGCCAAGTCCGGCAAGTGGAGCTGATGATCCAACAGGTCCCAAACCATCGCAATCATTTCAGCATCGGCTGCGGGTGCTGCCGTTCCAAAGATTTCGACACCGATTTGATGAAACTGGCGATAGCGACCCTTTTGAGGACGTTCCCGACGAAACATAGGCCCCATATAATACAACTTGGCATTTGGATGCTGGTTGGCCATACCCGATTCAATATACGAACGTACGACGGGTGCGGTGCCTTCAGGGCGCAACGTCAGCGCTTCATCACCCTGATCCACAAACGAATACATCTCTTTTTCAACGATGGAGGTGGTTTCACCTACAGATCGTGTGAAAAGTGCTGTTTTTTCAACAATCGGCGTACGAATCTCAGAATAGCCATAGCTGGCGAATGTATCGCGGGCAAGTTGCTCCAACGCCTGCCATTTACGGGTCTCTGGTGGCAAGCAATCATTCATGCCCTTTACAGCAGTATATTTCGTCATAAGGTGCGCGGACGTAACAAATGCTTGGAAGGGTCGTCAAACGATTTAAATTAAGGAATTGTGAAGTAGTACACTTTATCTGCAGCCATTGTAGTACCTGCTCCTGTGCCAATGCCACGCACACCATCATTACCACTCACAATGGTTAATTTATAGTTACCTGATATTAGGTCACTATTATCAGGATCAAGGGTCAACTCGGTTTCAGCAGCATTCCAATTGGTATATGTTAAGGATGGAAGTGTTGTATTGTCTGAGGTCCGCACAAATACAAGAGTTGAGGCAATGAAGCTACTGGTATTGGCTTTGCGATTGGCCACCATCACGAAGGTATCCGATGCAGACACAGTTGTGGGCGAACTCTGGTTAGTGGACAAGGTACTACCATTGACCTGCGCCACCACATCAAACGCGGGCTGCGTTGCTGTAGTGCAATCAATATATGACGAATTCAAACTAAAGCGTTGGAAGCAAGAATCACTGTCATTAAAGTCTTCATCACTAAATGTTACAGTGAATTCTGGTGTTCCGGAACAATCCCAGACTTCACTTCCAGAGAAATCTGCAATGCTAACAGTTGATACCGCGACCGGCGTTTTTCCTTGGATGGCAGTGTAGTTTGAATTGCTCTCCAAACAAGCGACTGGCAGCAAACTTGTTCCATCCCAACATTGCGTCTGACTATCTCCATTCAAGATGGCCGTTCCTGCGCCGCTCCCCAACGCATATTCACGAGGATCAAATGGTGTAGTAGAAGGATCTGTTTCATCTGCCTGCGAATATATTCGGGAAACATTACCACCATCACCGTGGCTATCAAAACTATCCAGCAGCATATTACTCGTACGTTGCGTCATGCTGCCACTGCCATAAAATGCACCAGAATCATTTGTGCCACTGTAGTCGTATGCAATTGTTTTAGCCGTGTATTGGGTGGGATCACTGGTGTCGATGGTACCTGTCAGATCGAGTGCGGAACGTTGGGGTTGAGCAGCACGCAACGTTTTGGAAGTCACAGTCAAACCGCTACCATCAATGGTATACAATGTGTACGTCTGTTGCACATTGGCGCTACAAGCAAACATTTCATAAGACGTAATAGTGTCTGTACTGCTGCTACGGACAAATTTAACCTTAAATTTGTCCGCAATCCCAGATTGAGAGGTCGACGTTGCATAGACATGGTATTGCCCATCATACAAATCAACCCCGGCATCCGTTGCGGTCGTTGTATTATCTTGCAAGATGCATAGTGATTGGTCAGGAATGGTAGCGGCATCCAAAAGCAAGCGCCAACTGTTCACCGTTTCGCAGAAGACAATACTGTCTCCCTCCTCAAACGAATTCCCACTAACGCCCACGGTCTTACTCAATGGCGCAAAAGATTTAATTGGCGCTGAAATGTCGCTGGATCCCACGATCACAATACCTGACGCAAATGGCAATCCTGAGACCTCGCCCAGAGCTGGAATTTCAATCGCCACTGGGGCACTTGCACCGCCAGAGGGCGCAGCACTCCCGCCCGCCCCACAAGCAACAAAGCCAATCGCAGCCCCGGCCGCCAAGGCGACACACCAACACACACGTTTTAAGATCTCGCAACTCATACCTAGTATGTATAGAGCAAATGACATGCCAAAGAAGGAGAAGTTAAATTATTTAATATCAATAGGTTACAATTTTTATACTGAAAGGTGTGGGTAGAATAAAACCACTTTTTCTCAAAATAAGATCCAATACACCCACTATTTGATCGTATCGCCCGTACCTGGACGATTATACATAGGCTGCTTTACAAGAGGCCTCACGCGGTAATCAGTACTCGGATAACCCATCAGATATTTATTGATCGTCATTGCGTCATAATACTGTGTAGGATTTTGTGGATCCTGACGATAATAAGTCGGCGCCAAAAATACACGATTTCGGGGGGACAACCGTTGCTGCTGACTGTTGTAGTTCTGCTGTTGTTGAATCACTTGGTCTGCGTTGGCCCATGGCAACATCGCCTGAGCATGAGCTATAGACATCGCACCAATTGACAGGAAAAGAATAAACATCAAACTCAATGCAAAACGACCCATGTGGCCTCCTCTAGTGGTTCACCCAACAGAGTTGCAAGAGACATACCAAGGTTTTTTCGATAAAATCCATTATTTTTCATATAGTTATATTTACCATATTGGCAAATTGGGTGTTTTTTATCTCGAAATCGCCAAAAGATTGGCGTTTTCTAAGGAGTTGTTGTGACGGCAGGTTCTGTAATCGTACGTGCACGATAAAAGATAAATGCGGGTCGACCATCTGATAGCCGAGGCACCCCGGGCAAAATCAGCACCTGAATCGGTGCCAAAGTCGGAAAGCGTGCATCTGGATCATCACAACTCGCCAACAGCGTTGGTGATGATGATTGTGCTGCCAAATCTAAACACAACCCTTCGTCCACCGTAGGTGTTCGAAACCCAAACGCCCCATTGGTTGGATCACTTAATGTCCCGTTAAAAACAAAGGCCGCCGACAACACCGATTGGTCATATGCCGCATAGAGAGATTTGTCCAAGAAGCTACGTGCTTCTGCATTCTGATATTCATCGTGACTATCATCACTGGGGTCAACCGGTGAAAATTGATAAACGCCATCTGAGATTGCTGAAATAACTGCATTGTATTTTGCCGCATCACCACCAGAAGCATACGCAGTCGCATCTGCTTTAAACAAACTCGGATTATTTTTAGAATCAATCAATGCCACACGATTACGCACCACCCAAGCAATCGCCTCTGCAGTTGTACTGCGACTGGTGAGTGCTACCGCATCATTACTTAATGTTACATCATCCGCAATTTGACCCCGGGCTTCTCCAATTAGAATTTGAATCAATGATTGGGGTGGAATGACAACTGAATAGACTGTCGAATTTTCAACACCGCCTTCGCTGTAATGAACAGTTGTGGTGCCCTCCTTTTGCGGAACAATCTGAGCACCAGAGCCTTCCGTAAAAGTTGTCTTACCTGATAACGGCAAAAATCCAACAATGTCTGACGTTGTTGAAAATGTTAGCTCTTGAGTCGGCGCTGGATCAATCACCAACTGATCGCGACCAGGCGCCACGCCACCCATCGCCAATGCATACTTGGCTGTCGATTCCACCACAGGTTCATCAGTTACCGTGGGCGTGGTTGCACCACCATCATCATCATCATCATTACTAAAGAGACTGGTGAATGGCTTCGTAAAATAGTCTGTAATACTGCCGCAACCGGTGAGTGTGAGTATTAACAATATTAGGGAGAGTCTTTTCACGCGCGCAGTGTAACTGAATCACTGCATGCATACACCTATTATTTCAGTTTATTGAGGCAAATAAAAGACTAGGCAATAGGGGGACCATCAGGGGGAATACGTGACTTGTCACTATGCTGTTGCAAATGCAGGGACAATTCGGGGCCCAAATAGCGATCAATGGCATAATGCCCCAGATAGACTAATGGTGTTACCGCCACTGCAATCAGAAACTTATAGATGTATTCATTGAATGCCATAGCCATTGTTTCACCAAACGGCTTAAATCCAGACAGATAATAGGAAATAAACAGCACAACAAACGAGTCAACAAGCTGGGAAACAATGGTCGAACCTGTGGCACGTAGCCATAAAAATCGGTGACGTGTGCGTTTTCGGATGGCGTGAAAAACAGTAACATCAATCAACTGACTCAGCAGAAATGCCGTTATAGAACCAGCGATAATCCAAAGGGAGGACCCAAATACACGATTAAACATAAGATCATTAATCCAGGAACTTGGCTCCGCTGGAATTTGTGTAGTGACCGTTACGATAAAAAATAGATACGCAATCATGGACATCGCTACATAGGTCGCAAATCGCACACTCTTCTTTCCAAAATATTCATTAATCAAATCAGTCATGATAAATACAAACGGCCACATAATAACGCCGCTGCTCATCACACGACCAAAAATGCTAAATGATTTTGGGGAAACTACTTCGGCAACCACTGCATTGGTAATCAGAAATGCGACAAGTATAACAAATAGACGTTGGGATTTATTGAATGACATTGGTTATAAGGCGTGCAAGGGGGACATATCCGCATTGGGTAACAAGCCCAAATCATCCGCCACACTATCAATGACATCGTAATCAATAAGGTCCATCTTGCGAATATACCCCTCAAACAAGGCATTGTCAGAGATGACATTAATAAGACGGGGAATCCCTTGTGCATATTCATGCAGACAGTGAATGGCACCATCTGTAAAAATAGGACGATCAACACCGCTCAAGTGCAAACGGTGACGCACATAATCAGCCGTAATTTCAGGTTGGAATGGCGTAAGGCGATGTTTGACCGCAATACGCTGCACCAATGCGGGGTCTTGCCGCAAAACACCTTCCAATTCTGGCAGACCAAAGAACACGAATGAAACAAGCTTTTGCTCGGGCAATTCCAGATTGAGCAAACCACGAAACTCTTGCATCAAATTGGCACTCTTCAACATCTGGGCTTCATCAATCAGAATAACCGCCTTTTTGCCCGACTCTGCGATTTGCACAAGCCGACGAAACAGCTGACCCAAGACTTCGACCCGCTTTTCAGAAGGATTGGGAACACCCAACTGAATGGCAATACGTTTGAGCAACCAATTGCCGTCCACATCGGTGTGTACAATCACCATCAACGACGCTTCGTATTCATCCTCGGGAAGGCTATCCAGTAAACGACGCGCAAGGGTTGTTTTTCCGGTCCCCACATCCCCCACGACCACCGCCAACCCCTTCATGGCCTCAACAGCGCGCTCCAGTTTTTCCATGGCACGATCATGTTGCTCGCTGTGGTAATAAAATCGGTTGAGCGGCATGACTGAGAAAGGTTCTTGTGTGAGTCCGTAATAGTCTAAGTAATCCATAAAGGCCGAGCCCTATACCAAGTTTTTTTCGGTTGTCTAGAGATGAAGATAAGACGTTGGAACATAATTGGTTATAATGTCCTGTGTCTTACCATCTCGCACCATTGTAACCCTGACGCCGGTCACTTCCGGCGTTTTCCACGGTGCAAAGAGGATATCATCGTGGGTTGCATGCCGTTTTTCATGAAATTCTTGGGGTGTCAAATGGCCGCCCAGATGATCATTTCGTCCGGTCGCCACATGAAATGTCCCCAAAATCTTTTCATCTTGAATATCCCGACCTGACGGCGGTAACGTTTGTGTACCAAAACCCAACTCACCAATAACCCCTGTTGCAGGGTCTGATTGCAGCAATTGGTTATGGATATCCACTTCATTAGAATTTCCAGATATCAATTCCATTTCCACTACACGGCCATCTCGAATTTTCGCAATTGCCAGCGTACCACTTTCATAGCGCATTGGGAACTGCCCCTCAGCACCTGTTGGCACAAAATAAACTTCTCCCGCTGGCAGATTGGCAATATCCGGCACCTTGCCACGACAAAGACCGTGACTCTTTTGAGCTTCCTGCTGGCTGCAGTCTAATTTTAGATTAAGTGTCTTTCCCGCTATTTGAAATTCAAGTTCAAATCGGTCGGCACGAGTCATCTTCTGACGCATTTTTTCTGCATCTTGGCTGACAAGATTATAATCAACCGACAAGCCCGTTTCTAAAATGATGGCATTCAGCCCATGCATGGTTGCCCCACGAAATCCAACCGTCTTAGCCAGAGCCGTCAGCGGTGCCGTTGCTGAATATGTTGAAATACACAGTACAATATCGGTCTTTGGAAACACATCTCGTGTCAGACTCAGTTCTTGGCCCTCGGGAGAGAACGCCTGATCAGGGAGATCCAAATTACTTCCACCCGTTTCTTTGTATGCAAAGAAATTGCCACCCGTTAACCCCAATTGTTTAAGAACACCGCATTGTAATCCTTGATAGAAAATATCATGGGCGTACTTCTGAATGGATAACTGAGGATTTTGTAGAAATTTAAAATGAATGACATCCCGCGGATTTGGAAGATCTATTAAAATTGTAACGTGCTCCCCAGGCTGTGGATCAAAAACAGTTTTGAGTAAGCGTTGTAAATCAAACGGTCCGGATGGCGTCGACATAACCCCTCTTTAGGTCTTAAAATGTGAATTATACAAACGAAATGCGCTTTTTCTTTTCAGCACCGGGAAGCCGCGTGCCCGACGGCCGTGCGGGCGATGCCTTCTGCGGTGCAGACGAAACGGGCTTAGCAGGGCCTGAAAACTTAGCACGGCAATCATCAATACGCGCTTTAAGCGTCGCATCTTCTGCAGCCCCCTGCAAAAGTGAATTGTATGCCACCTCGGCTTTATGCAATTCTTCTTTGGCCTCATCCATGAGCGACATTTGTAAATAAGTCACAACTAACTGCAATGCTGATTCAATATCGCGCTTCAGCGCTTTGACATCTACAATTTTAACTTTGGCAGGAGAGCCCTCCACAACTTGCGCAGCAGCTGGGATTGATTTTGTGGCGACAGCCGCAGCCTCCAATTCCTTTGTAGCAGCCTCATTGGCAACGCGCGCAGTCTCAGCCGCCTCTTCGTCCGCCTCCTTCTGCGCCAGCCACGCACGCCTTTCTTCAATTGCCTTACCAAACAAATCACCAGCATTCGGAGATAACTGCTCAACAACTTCTTTCACGTGTGCTTCCTCCTCGGGGGTATACACCACACTGGCTGCATAGGCCTTGATGGCATTTTCAATTTCTTGTCGTGCAATATAAAGTTCTGCCAAATCACTGTACTTTTCACCGGCAGTTGCCATCTGATTCTGACGCGCATAGAACTCAGCCATCTGGGTCAACATTTCCGGATCTTGCAATACAATTGTCTGACTTGTTTCCATGCGCTTGAGCGCTTTTTTCCATTCACCCATTTTGGTATACGTTGCACAAAGGGCACGGACCATTTCAACATTATCGGGACGATGCGCCAGGATTTTTTCGTATAATTCGATCAACTGTTCAGGCGTTCCACTTTCACGAAGTTGCTGAACCAACACTTCATATTCATTCAAAGCCTTATCTTCATCACCACACAATTGATATGCCTCGGCCAAGCGAATACGATGCACAGATGTTTCGGGCGCAATCGCCACAATCTTCTCGCGCACCTCTAACAATTCCTTATCCATTCCCTTTTGCTCCAACATATTGGCAACGATTTGGTATTGATGAATGGCATCCGTTGCCAAACCCATTTTTTCATATAGGTCCGCCAACTTACGATTAACATCCAGGAGCGATGGATTGAGTCGAAGGATATTTTTATAAACAGTAACGGCTTTAAGATAAAAAGCGTCTTCACAATAGCTATCGGCCACTTCTTGATAGGTCTGAATGGCCTCGGTCATCTTCTTTTGTTTGACGTAGAGTTCGGCAACACGCAATTTAAGACGCAGGTCCTTGGGATCCATCTGTAATACTTTTTGATATTCCTGGACTGCCCGATCCAGTTTACCTTGATCGGCCAACAGCTTGGCCTGTTCGAGCAATTTTTCTTTATTTAGAACCTCGGGCATTGCGACGCTCCCCCACCTTTTTATGTGCAGCCCAAAGGGCCATTTCGTAGCCTAAAATACCGAACCCCATGATGATACCAGAAGAGACCGCGGAAATATAGGAATGTGATCGAAATTGTTCCCGGCGGGCCAAATTGGACACATGGACCTCAATAACTGGAATGGGCGAGGCTGCCACAGCGTCCCGCAGGGCAACACTCACGTGACTTAGACCACCTGGGTTGAGAACAATAGCATCTGCCTTTTGGGCATAGCGATGAAGCCGTTCTATTAAATGTCCTTCGTGATCATCATGATGGATTTCAATACGGATACCTAGGGTCTTGGACAATGCCTGCAATTTCTTTTCAATCTGAGCCCAGTCAGCATCCCCATAAATATGGGTTTCACGCTTACCTAGTAGATGCAGGTTTGGACCATTCAACACCACAATCAGTGGCTGCTTGGTGTGACTTGTCTTTTTTGGTTTACGTGCTGGCGGCATCGCGCATCTTCCGTTCTACCGTGGCAAGACCGGTTTGGGCTTCGTTGTTTTCGGGATCCAGATTAAGAATCGTTTTATAAATTGTACGTGCTTTGACATAGTGGCCTTGCTGGGCATAAATTTTTGCCATCGTCACCGTATGCCATGGTGCAGGACGTATCACCTTGCTACGTTGAACTTTCACAGGTTTTTCCTTGGGCACTTCTTGTGGCGCTGGTGCAACCGTTACAACAGTTTCAAAACCCGCTGGCTCTACATCTTGCACCATCACCACTGGTTTTGCGGGCGGTTTTGGATCACTGGAGCGCCCTGCAGGTGCCTGTACTTGCGATGATATTGATTGTGTAGGTACAGCACGTAGGCGAGCACCACCCAATGCATGATCCACCTTTTGTAAAACCTCTAATGCACCAGTATGCCCCGACACTCGCGCCAACACCCACTGTGCCTCGTGACGCGCCGCATGCCACTCACGCGTACACACATAGGTACGTGCCATGGTGTAGTGGGCCAAAACAGATTGCGGATTGCTTTTAAGACCCGCCTCACAAATGCGGCGGGCATCGGCATATAGTTTATACTGACAATAAAATTCGGCGATTGGTGCAAATACAATAGAGGCAGGATTTTGCTGCCAAGCATCGTAGTAGCGTACAAACGCAGGATTATTTAAGAGGTCGGGGTGCATAATTTAAGTGTGGGGCATACTAGTCCAAAGACGACCGGAACTGCAAGCCCGATCAGCAGTTTGGGTTGGCAACATGAATAACACAATGCCCGACAACCATATTGTAATTTCGCTGATTTTCAAGTGTTTGCGGGTGCAAAACAACTACACCAGGCTCCCGTCGTAAGACACTTTCCAAATATACCGATTCAATTTCACGGTAAGCATCAACACCCTCATCTTGAATAATTGTTGCTATCGGAATAGTTTCACCTCGTTCAATAAGTTGACCCAAGACATAGAGTGGACGACCTGTCACATGTGCCAGCTCTTTCCCTAATTTTTCACATACTGTACCAGCAAGAATAATGTGCGCCATAGACTCCGACCATTAACTTGGACACTGATACAGAGACAAGCTCTCAAAACGAAAATTCGTAACAAAATACCCACCAAATAGTGGTTTTTTGACGATTTCAGGACCATGAATACATCTTAACCCGCTGAAAAATAATAAAAAAAAACATGGTACGCAACTTGCTTATCATCCTCTTGATCGGAGGGGGACGTGCGGCGACGCTCCAAAATTGCACCAATTATATTATGGATATGCACCATGGTCGTTACAATGACCTTGGCAGGCATCGTCTCTGCAACTGAACAACCAGTATACAGCGTTAATTTTGACAGCACCCCACACCCCGATGGCTATATCACGGTCTCCAAAGACAGAGTACCCATCACCACAGACCATTTCACTATTACGGCATGGGTGAAGCCCATTGCCAACACGGATCCCAGGGCATGGCCTGGAATTGTTTCATATCGCTATAGCTACGGCAGCGACAGCTCGGTTACATTAGCGCTTGATCCCACGGGACACCCTGTTTACGTCATCAACACAGCATCTGGATTACAAACCATCACGGCAACAGCCGCCATTCGATCCGATGAATGGCATTTGATTGCGGGAACCTACGATGGACGTAACGCCAAACTCTATGTCGACGGCGTACAAGTCGGCAGCGTCGCCCAAACAGGACTTCCAAAAAGTTTCAACGTGCCGGTCTTTATTGGATCACTGCAATTATATGGTGTGTCGAGCTCGCAGTACCTTTGGAAAGGCAATATCGGCGATGTTAACTTCTACAGCGCTGCGCTTGATGATGCACAAAACGCAGATCTTTATACCAATCGACCTGCACAATATATCACCCCACAAAAGGACCCCAACATTCCCGATTTTAGCATGAACTTTGATGCCGTGTCTCACCCGGACGGCTATCTGAGCATCCCCAAAGAGGGGCTACCCATTACAACTGACCACTTCACAATCACCGCATGGGTCAAACCCAAGGCCAACACGGACCCCAACGCATGGCCTGGAATTATTTCTTATCGTTATAGTTATGGTAGCGGCAGTTCGGTTACATTAGCGCTCGATCCCACGGGCCATCCTGTTTACGTCACAAATACAGCAGCTGGATTACAAATCATTACAGCAACGGCCGCCATTCGATCCGATGAATGGCACCTGATTGCTGCCACCTACGATGGCCAAAACGCCAAACTCTATGTGGATGGGGCGCAAGTCGGCAGCGTCGCCCAAACAGGACTTCCAAAAAGTTTCAATGTGCCGGTCTTTATTGGATCACTACAATTGAATGGCGTGTCGAGCTCGCAGTATCTTTGGAAAGGAAATATAGGTAATGTCAACTTCTACAGCACCGCGTTTGATGATGCAAAAAACGCAGCACTATTTGAAGTGGGACAGGCACCAATCACCCCCATTTTCAGCACCAACTTTGACAGCACGCCACACCCCGATGGATACTTATCCATACCCAAAGCAGATCTTCCCATTACAACAGACCATTTTGGCATCACAGCTTGGGTCAAGCCCGCGGTCAATTCTGATCCCAATGCATGGCCTGGAATTATTTCCTATCGTTATAGTTATGGTAGCGGCAGTTCGGTTACATTAGCGCTCGATCCCACGGGCCATCCTGTTTACGTCACAAATACAGCAGCTGGATTACAAATCATTACAGCAACGGCCGCCATTCGACCCGATGAATGGCACCTGATTGCTGCCACCTACGATGGCCAAAACGCCAAACTCTATGTGGATGGAGCGCAAGTTGGCAGCGTCGCTCAAACAGGACTTCCAAAAAGTTTCAACGTGCCAGTCTTTATTGGATCACTGCAATTGAATGGCGTGTCGAGCTCGCAGTATCTTTGGAAGGGTAACATCGGAGATGTGAAGCTCTACAACTTCGCGCTGTCAGATAATTTCATCTTGGATCAATTCAATAACAACACGCCATTCATTGATTCATTTGTGGATGATATCAACGCGATTACAACCAGCGATAAGTGCGTCAACGAGTGGTACTACGCCAAAACGGAAACTGAATTCTACGGTCCCTATCACAAATGCGATGACCCGCCTGATACCATCGACAATGATCCCAAAATGTGGTGCGCCACACAAGCGGCGTATGTCTCAGGCAAAAAATATGGTACTGATTGGGTCTATTGTAAGGATGGAAATGAAACAAAGTGCGTTCAAGATCCATGGCTATTTGTGAACAGCAAAGGAATTAATCCTGGCCCCTATCCCAATGGATCTGAACCGGGCAACTTCCCTGCACATTGCTCTAATCCTGATAATGATCCCAATGGACCGTGGTGCCCTACAAAGGTTGCCTACATCTCTAAATATAGTCCAATTGGCCAAGCAGGAACAACGTGGGACTACTGCACACCACCGATTGCTCTACCACCCCCCCCTCCTCCGCCATACACACCACCATCATCATTCAATAACACTGACACAGCATGGATTGACCAATACACAGATCAGATTACGGCAACCACCCAAGTACTGTACGAGCAGAGCCCGTATTACTACGAAATGGTTAACGCAAGCGGTTGCGAAAAAAGTGATATCCCACTCTGGTTAGATCCTGCCAAAGATGAAAAGCCCAACGAAGCAGCACTGCAAACCAAGGGCAAAATTAGTTGGACGCAAACACCAGGCGGATTGCTCACCAACATCCAGTCATCAACTGATTTTTGCCAAACTGATATAAATACAGGAAAAAGCAAACTACATGAATTGTATTGCGCCAAACTTGCAAGCAACTGCAAACCAAATCCCAAATGTACAGCTGGTACAGCATGTTCTTACCCCGATATCTGCATTGGCACCCCAGCAGAGTTTATCACAACCTGTAAAACCGGCACCGAGTGTATAAATGGCGCGTGCGTTCCTGCCTCTGGTAGCGCTTCTTGGAATGGTTGCTTTGTAAGCCAGGCCCCATTTTTGGACACCAACGGCAATGGCACGCCAGATGCCTGCGCTTGTCCGGAAGGTATGTATGCTAAAGACGCAAACGGCGATGGCAACAGTGACACATGCGCGGATCGCAGTGAAATCTGCGGATTAAGTGATGCTGATAAAGCCAAGTATGGTGTGGTGGTAAAGGCCAAAGGTCTGGAAGATGGTGGTTGGGTCTTATCGGAATATTGCTCCTCACCATTTGAGCTCACATCCATTGTTTGCTCCGAGCTTGATAAAAGCAAAGGCGTCATGAGTACATCTAAGAATTCCTGCACTCCCGGTCAGATTTGTCTAAAAGGCAGCTGCATTGATAGCAATACTGATCTGTGTGATGGCACCTATTCCAATAAGAATCCCAAAATCAAAGGCTGGGTCACCATTAACGGTTCTTCTCAGTTATGGGACAAATGTGGTGACCCCTGCAATCAATTCAAATCAGATCCAGCAGCATACAACACCTGCTTGCAAAATCCAGGTAAGTACGCTGACGTTGTTGAGAATGTACTATGCACTTCGCCCATTGACTCTTCGATTCAGTATTATCCAACACCCTGCAGCATGACTGAATTTTGCTCTGACGGAATATGCAAACCAAAACCCATATCAAACAACGGCAGCGGTGGTAGCGGTGGAAGTAGCGGTAGTAGTGGTACAGATAGCACACCACCTTATGATCCCACAAAACCACCTACTGACAAAAATGGTGACAACCCACTACCTGATCCCGGTGACAAAAGTACAACACCCGATGGCAAGCTATGTACCGTGGAGTTTAATTGCAAAGAGCCAACGGACAATATGCACCCCGTCGTCAATGGGATTGTCCTAATGGGTAACCCCTATATCTATGGCGTATCCAAAGCTGAGCTCTCGTGCGGAGGCATCCCACTTCCAGATCTTGATATCGAAGATAAATTCAAAGACAAATGTAAATGGCAAGATACAGATTTATTGCCACTACTGACCCAATACGGATGTATTGGCAAGACAGGCCCAATTCCTAGTATTGGCCCCTGTGATTGGTCCCAAGCAGAATCCTGTGATTGGACGGCAAAACCGGGAACTGCACAGTTTGGTATCTGCCAAAAGAATTTACCAAAAGCTAAACTCAGTGAAACACCTGCAACCGCCACAACCCCATGTGAGATAAAAGGTACTGATTCATTTGGACATACCGTTGATGTCAAAGACCAATGCATCCCATCACAAGGCAAAAAGACAGTTAAGAAGTTTAAAATAGTGGATAGCCCCGCAGGTTATCAAGCCTACTACGAAACCTGTGCTAACCAGCACCATTGTGATGGCGGTGTGTGTATCCCAGATGCTTGTTTTGTAAAGAAGGACAAAATTGACGATAAGAATCCATGTACCGATGATAGCTGCAAAGAAGACACAGGTGACATTTTCAACACACCAATTAACGTCGACGACTACAACAACTGTACCATTGACACCTGCAATTCTGTCGATGGCAAAGCAGTTATTATTCACACAGCCATTGATACACCTGCATGCAAATTATCTGATCTGTGCAGCAAAACACCTACAGACCCACAATGTTCAACACCAACAGTAGATTGCAGCAAAACACCTGATAACCCTGCTTGTCCGCAAAAACCAAAGGACATCGACTGTACTGATACTGCTAACCAGAACGATCCAAAATGCGTAAATGTACTGGATTGCACTAAAACACCTACAGATCCGCTATGTAAAATTACGGTAGACTGCAGCAAAACACCTGACAACCCTGCCTGTCCCAAGAAACCAACGGGTGGCTTTAGCTGCGACAATCCCGCCAACCAAAACGATCCGCAGTGCAAAGAGTCACTCAACTATTGTTACGACAACGACGTGTCCAATGATCCAAACATCAAAGGCACTGCTGTTATTTTCCCAAGCACACCCAAAGAAAAATCAACAAGCGACACTTGCGTAGATTTTGATGGAAAGAAATTCACTGCTGTTTTGCAAGTGGCGTGCGGCCCCAACAATACCTTCTTCTTTGAAAAGGTCGCATGCGCAATTGAAACAACAAATGGATGTGAAAATGGCGAATGTGTACCCAAATAAGCTATTGAGCTGCGTTGCGGTCATTCTTCTTAGCGTTCTGCTGGGGTCAATTGCGCGCGCCAACGACTGTTGGAGTGAAGACATTGATGGAAAGACAATTGTCCATAGCACATTTAATGGGCTGGAAACGACATTCACTCCTGTCTGCCAAACAACCGACGGCGCAGGCAAGATTGTTGTTGCAGGAAAATGTGTTCAAGAAGAAATCCTCCCAGCACAATCAGTTCCCCAATATACATCAAAAAAGGTGATCTATACTTATAGCTGTGGAGAGGGAGAGGTCTGCGATCAAGGTAAGTGCGTTATTCCACCTAAACCACTTGGTTGCTATGACAGTGACTTTATTGGAGCATCGGATACCAGCACTTGGGGCAGTTGGCTTGGCAAATATAATCCCCAGATTAAAACAGCTGGATTCGTCAAGTATAAGACCATTGCTGATGACGATTTCCATTACGCTGGAGATTACTGCAAAGATTCGTCCTTTCTATATGAACAAATCTGTACAGCAGCGCCAAGCACTTCTAATTTTCAACAATTGATCAAAAAGACTCCGGTAAAGTGCCCAGATGGCTATATCTGTCAGGGGGTGCCAACCGGAGTTTTGTATAACCCAGATGCCAGCGGCACCGATAGCCCAGCAGTATCTGCTGCCTGTGTTCCGAAACCCGACCCATGTCCCGAAAACTTTAACGACATGTGTCCTGAAATTGATGGCTGTCAAATGACGTCGTTCGACTGTCCTCCGAGTAAAGATATTTGCGACCCTTCACTTACTCAGGAAGAGATGCAGAAGAAGTATGGCAGCGACACAACCATTTCTCCTATGGATGGAGGCACGTGGGTTGCCGATTCTTGCGTGACACTCTATACCGTCAAACACGAATGGTGCGATAATGGAACACCAAAAGTTGGCACTTCACCTTGCTTACCAGGCACCTGCCAAAAGGGACTTTGTGACAACAAACAACTCCCGATTGACACAGGCAACGGCAATAGCGGTACAAATGGCACACCAGATTGTAACGATACCGATATTAGTGGATCAACAAATTCTCATGGCAAATTGGATGCTTTTGGCCAAATCAAACTAAAAGGTGTTGTAGCATCAGTGGCCAACGATAGCTGTAAAACAAAGAAAATTGTCGAACAATTCAAATGCGATGCTGGAAACTCTAAAGGATATAGCAGTAAAACATTCACGTGTCCCGGCACACAACTCTGCGGTGACGGTGTATGCTATCTCCCACAAGAACCCCAATGCACTGACATTCAAAATGATGTCGGCGTACATGGTGTTAAGGGAACAACCTCAAAGGGCTCCGCATTTACTAGTTATGATAGTTGTGACCTCGCAATACCTGAAAAAATTGTTAAAACCATATGCGACATAAGTAATCCATCTGGATTCAAATCCAAAGACCCTGAGTTTTGTCCTGACGGTAAAGTTTGCTATCAGGGGCTCTGTGTTGAAAAATTAACAAAAACTTGCGGATACAAACCTACTCAGGATGGAGTCATTCAGATTACCACCAATTTCAAAGGAGAAATTATCGACACCAAAGAAAGTATCAACTCCTGCATTCAAGCACAAAACACACATGAAACTTGGGCATGCTGTGACGACAACGCTATAGCTTCAGGGCTTTGCCAAAGCATAGGAGATGCCTACAAGAAAGTTGAAATCTGCCCACTTGGTTGTGGCGCTAACAATCTATGTACTAATTGCAAGGATGCCATCGATCCTCAAAACGATCCAACCATTTTGGGTGAAATTTCGTGGATTGAAAACGGAAAAACAATCTCTGGTAACGACTTCTGCGACAATAGTGGAAAATTGATCCAAGTCCAATGTATCAACGACAGCAATAGTTACACTCAAGCAATCGATTGCCCAACTGATAAGAAGGTTTGCTCCGGAGGTACATGTCTTGAATGCCTATCTGCGAGCGATTGCAATGACAACAACGCATGCACCACTGACGCCTGCTCTGCCAATACCTGTTCACATTTGGCTATAACAACATCATCAACCGCCTGCGAAAATGTCAGTTGTGATCCTTTGAAAGGCATAGTCAAAACACCCCAAGACCTTTGCCCTGTCGGAGAAAAGTGTGACGAAACAGGGCAATGCAAGCCCATTGACCTTTGTTCAGGCAAGCAAGTCGATGACAGCAACATCTGTACAATTGATGCGTGTACAAACGGCACTGTCACCCACACACCAAAATGCACCTCACCCAACGTCTGCAATCCTAACACTGGTGCATGTGAAGACCCTTGCATTGGCAAACAAACCGATGATGGTGATATTTGCACAATCGACAGCTGCACTAATGGTACCGTGAGTCATATTCAAAAATGCGCTGCACCTAATTTATGCAATCCGCTAGATGGCGCCTGTGAAAAACCACTTGGTGCAGACAAAGGACTGCCACCCAAACTATGCCAGACCGACAGTGAATGTCTTGATAGCAATATCTGCAATGGCAGTGAAAAATGTATTGCAGGAACCTGTGTTGAAGGCACAGCAAACACATCAGATTCCCAATGCATCGACTCAGACAACGACAGTATTAAGGACGATAAAGATAATTGTCCGTTCCAGGCCAACACTGACCAAAAGGACAGCAATTCAGATGGCAAGGGTGATGCATGCGAATGCAACATAAGTGGTATAAAGGAAATTGCAATTGACAACAGCTCAGTCTGTGCACTTCTCAATAGCGGGTCAATCAAATGTTGGGGAGCAAACTACTCTGGGCAGCTAGGCATTGGCACTGACTTTGATGCTTATTCACCAACCAACGTCAAAAATATAACCAACGCCTCTCAAATAGCAGCCGGCAAAAAATTCTTCTGTGCATTACTTAAAGATGGAACCGTTATGTGTTGGGGAACGAACAACTATGGACAACTGGGTAATGGATCTACAAGCTCATCAAACATTCCCGTCAAAGTCAGCAACATCACAAATGCCACAAACATATTTGTTGGACCCACCAACGCCTGTGCCACTTCAAGTGATGGCAGCCTCTCATGCTGGGGAGACAACTATTCTGGACAACTGGGTTATGGATCAAATAACTATATGCAGACACCCATCGTCGTTCCCAATATTTCGAATATATCAAAAGTAATCTTGGGCAATGATACCACCTGTGCCCTACTCAACGATGGTACTGTTAAATGCCTGGGACGCAACAATCACGGCCAACTGGGTAATGGCACAAAAAATAATTCAAGCGTCCCCACCAATGTAACTGGCATTGATAATGCAATAGCAATCAGCTCTGGCTACATGTTCAACTGTGCTCTTCTTAAAGACGGAACCGCTAAATGTTGGGGATACAACATAGCAAAAGAACTTGGCAACGGCACACAAAATGATGCGCCCTTACCAGCTAGCGTTGTCGGAGTATCCAATGCAATATCAATTAATTCCTACAATAGCACAACCTGCGTCACACTTAATGACGGAACCGCTAAATGCTGGGGATACAATTACTATGGGCAAGCAGGAAATGGCACCGAAGCTTATTCATCCGACCCAGCTACCGTTAAGAACCTAAATAATGTCCAACAAATCAACAGAAGTGACACATTTAGCTGCGCCCTTCTCTCAGACAGCACTATTAAATGTTGGGGCAATAACGTATCGGGCCAACTGGGAGATGGAACAACCAACAAGTCGCTCATACCAATTACCGTCAAAGGCCTTGCAGGCGCTACAAGCCTTACAAGCGGTAGCGGCTTCAATTGCGCGATTCTTAAAGATGGTACCGTTAAATGTTGGGGCATCAACAAAGATGGGCAACTGGGTATCGGAACGGGTACACAATATCCATTGTTAGCAACCTCCGCATTAGACCCGGTCTGCGCCTTTGGAGAACCTGCATGTAACATCAAAAATACAGAAGGGAAAAATACTGCTGGCTGCACAAACACTTCAGGAATGTTAGTCTGCACTGGCAATCCCAAAGATCCATATTCTCCAACAATCTCCTCCACATGCATATCCAAAGATGTCATATATTATCCTGGCTATGTTAACACAACCGTTACATGTCCCACATTTGACAGTATACCAAAATGCACACCTCCCAAAGATCCATACTCTTCCCCTCCTAAGGACCCGTATGGAAATTAGCTTATGGCACTGACGAAATAGCTATGATACATAAACAACCATGAAATTAGTCACAGTTATTCTAGCCTGGTGGCTCGCCATCATTTGGAGTTTTACCGAAGTTTTCCCCCGACCGTACGATGATGTCAAAAACACCTTACTCTATGTTGGAGGTGGATTATGTGTGACTTGGCTTATTTTAAGAAGGGGCATTGCCATCCCTTCCACGGCACTCACAACGGGCCTTGTTCTTTACTGCACCATCTGCATTATCTCAATTTTACTATCACCAATGGGTTATATATTTGGATTTGAAGAATTGAGCCAACTCCTGCTTTGGATTGCCATCGCATGGTTTTTTTCACAACAAAGCTCAACAACCATTTTATACATTTCAATTTGTAGCATTACCTCAGCCGTACTAATTATTGCTGCCAAACACTTGCTCCCAACCACATCATTCCTTTGGTCGCAAGCTCCTTTTGTTTCACCTATTGGCCACATCACCTACTATAGCGATTTTATAGCACTGCAAATTCCATTAGTTTTTTATCTCAGCACAAAAGTATCCAGAAAAATTTGGGTACCACTCACAACACTATTAGTGATTATTATTCTTGAAGGCCTATGGGAGTCCGCAAGACGTGCAAGCATTTTGGGGTGTGTAGGTGGAATCCTTATAATGATCATTGGTCTCCATAAAATCCATTATTTGAAGCGAAAGCAGATTTACACATTTTTGGCACTCACGCTAATTGTTGGTGCCGCTATCACAACCATTTCACAAAAAACCCAAGTCAGCGATCCAACAATTCAGCGCTTACATGACATGGTCACACTCCGCTTGGAAGATGCATCATCTAATCGGTGGCACACTTACCTCACAACACTCAGCATCATCCGTGATCGCCCTATAATAGGCTGGGGCTTAGACAACTTTAGGTTCATTTACCCAGAATATGCACACCGCAAGGCGTTCGACTCTGTGGTGACCAGCCATGTCTGGTTTATGCATCCACACAACGAGCTGCTACATCAGACAATGGAGCTTGGAATACCAGGACTCTTTCTCTTCCTACTAGGATGCGTTTACATTTACCGCAGAGGTTTCAAGGATATTTCAAAACGTCCCTTTCAAAATCAGATTCTTATCATTACCAGCCTGATGAGCATCACTATCGCCCTCATCAGTTGGCAGTTCAGTACAAATTACATTATGCCCATAACACGCTTATATATCGCATTTTCTATTGGTATTCTTTTTTATGCCACCGCAAACAATAGCTCACGAATATTAATCACATCTAAAATACTCGCTGCAATAATTGTACTGGTGCTCACATTAAATGTTGCACTCAATCAAACGGCTCTCATTTACGTTCAACGCACACAAACAGCATCCTCACTTCAAGATCGCATTTCTGAATCACGAATGGCCGCACGTTTGGCGCCACACAACTTTGATGCCCAATTCACATTGGCTGCAAATTTGATGCAAGCGAATGCACCGGAAGCAGCTGCGGTTGTGAGCCAATTATATAATGAGTATCCCTTCGTTCCTGCAGTTCTCTACATGAAGGGTGTACAGGCACTACGTGATGGTGACCGCGCAGCCGCACGAAGCTATTTTGAACATAGTCTCCACAACGACCCCAGCAATCAAGGGGCCCACCATTTTCTAAAATCCATAACCCACTAATTTTAAAAGAGATAAACCCTAGGCGAAATGTACGGGGTGCACACAAGGGGGGGATTTGCTTGACGTTACCCCACTGAGGCACTAAGCGCCCACACACTGAAGAATCAGGGAAGTAGGTGCAATTCCTACACGGTCCCGCCACTGTAAGCGATTTTGGGGGGTCCCCGTTAGTCACTGTTTGGTTTTTCCAACCAAATGGGAAGGCAAGGGGAACCAGTTTGTCGCAAGTCAGGAGACCTCTCTTCAGAGTAACTTTCACTTAACCCTCTTCGCGGAAAGAGTGGGGACATGCACCCTTATCGACTCCCATTGCTGTTGTTTGTTTTTTGTCTCGCCTGCCCACATCCCGTGCGCGCACAAGACAGCACCTTGTCCGATGATGCTGCTAGCTTGGGAGAAATTCGTGTTGAGGCTGAGGCCGATGATACATCTGCGGGCGCACCCTCTTCATTTACAACCGTTATCAAACCATCTGCCCTTAAAACGCAATTTCGCAACTTAACTGAAATTGTTTCACGAACCGTAGGTGTGAACGTTCAGGAAACAGGTGGATTGGGTCAGTTCTCCACCATGACCATTCGCGGTTCCACACCTGAACAAGTTGCTGTTTACATGGACGGCATTCGACTCAATACAGGAGCGACCGGAACAGTTGATCTTTCAAGTATCCCCATTGATATTATTGATCGCATCGAAGTCATTCGTGGCGGTGGTACCGCACAATTCGGTCAAGATGCCATTGGCGGTGTCATCAACATCATTACCAAACACGCCAAGCGCGGGGAACAAGCAGCGGTCTATGCCGGTGGCGGTTATTTTCAAACATTCAAAGCTGGTGGAAGCGTTGCCAAAGAAACCAAAACCAAGAGCGGCCTTTTGTCATTTAGTCATTTTATGACAAAGGGTGATTATCACTTCAAGGCGGCTGCCACCACCCTGACCGGCACGCCCACAGGTGTCACCGGCCAAGTGTTTGATCGTGTCCACAATAGATCATTATCCGATTCCCTTCTTGCCAAAGGCGACATGATGGTGGGCGATCATTGGTTTTTACAGGGATCTGACAACTTCTTTTGGACCACACGCCAGATGCCCGGCACGGAAGAGCAAACCACACTCCTCTACCCCGGTGATCCACTCGATGCGCAAGAACGCTACTGGCGTAACGTTGCAACCGTGCAAGGTACATGTAGTGGATGCGCTGCCGACCATTTATTTTTCCAACCTGCCGGTAACTTTCAGTATGAGTTTCGTCACTTCCGCGATGAAAGCCCTGCCGTTGGCAGCCCCATCAACCACACTGTCAATTACCTAGCAGCCAATCCAAATTTTACGATGGGCTACTCGTGGAGTGGTGCCGGTGAGCATGAAACCAAATTCCGCGCCGACTACCGACTGGAACGCCAAACTGACTCTGTCGGCAATTCAACAACAGTACCCATTGGTACCCAGCACCGCAATGTGGGCATGATTATGTTACAAGATGAGTGGCACACCCCTCACGACTATTTTGTCATTTTACCTGTTGTTCGATACGAAACCGCTACACACTACCAACACAACACAGGACTCAAGCTGGGTGTTGTCGCCAATGCCACACGATGGCTTTTGTTCAAATCCAACATTGAGTATGGGTATCGCATTCCCAACTTCAGCGAACTTTACTTTCCCAATGAAGGTTTTTTGCGTGGCAATCCCAACTTGGACAAAGAAAAGTCACTCAACTTTGATGTTGGGTTCAAGCTGCATTCCAATCGCGGCCACCTTGAATTGGCCTATTACTTAAACCAAGTCTACAACTCGATCATCTTTGTACCCATCAGCGCCCTAACCATTGCACCCATCAACACATTCAAGGTGCATATCCATGGCATCGAGGCTTCCGGAAAACTCCACTTTGCAAAAGTCATGACTGCAGAAGCCAACTACACATGGACGAGTGCGCATTTTGCCAGCACAGGCAATCAATTGGCGGGACGTCCCATACAATTGGGAAATGTGCGCCTCACCTATGATCAAAAGTGGGGCAAAAATTGGGCGTTGGCAATCTTCTCGGATGTTCAAATGATCTCCCGCATTCCCGTCAACGTACAGAATACCGTTTTCATTTCATCCAAAACACAAGTGGATGCGGGCATTGTGGGCACCGTTTGGAAGAATTGGAGCATTATCGTTGAAGGCAAGAACTTGGCCAACATTCAGCTTTATGACGTGCGTGCGTTTCCACTGCCGCGTCGTAGCTTTTTTGCAACCATCAAATACGACTGGGCGAAGGAGCCAAAAACATGAACCGCTTACTACTATTGATTGTTGCCTTCACCATATCGGCATGCGGCGATGGCATGCTGTACACCAATGTTGATAAAGATCCCCAGATATTCACTTCTGAATCCACCGAGCTGGGAAGTGCCACTATCACCAAGGATGCCTTTCTATTTGCAAGTCCCTATCCGGCACGTATCATCATTCCAGATATCGACAGCATGCGCTCCACCGCATTTGTCGTCAGCACACTCAATCCATCAGGCGTGGTCGCGATTGATCTGGATAGTCGCCCGTATTCTATATCTACAAAATTTAAAGGCGTTACCTCCCCTCCAGGAACAGGATTGCCCAACAATTTAATTATTCAAAGTCCCACACGTGCGTTCATGCTCACATCATCTCACGTAATTGACTTCAACCCGACAACCGGTGACGTGCGCGCAGCCGTTGCGCTTCCAAAAAGTGTAAAACTGGACTCGTCACTGCCACTGTCAGGTCCTCTGGATTTTGATAACGATGGCAATGTTGATACCACAACAAATGAAATCCATGTTGCCTTTCCGGGTGGGATCGCCATTACAAATGACACGCTATGGGTGAGTACTGCCAACTACTTACGCTACGCACCCCCTGCGGTTGCCGCACCGGGAACGGTGTTTCGCTACACCATTACCGAAACGGGACTTGTTGCTGCACCTCAACCCACCATCATTACATCGGGCTACAATCCCACGGGCATTACCAATGTGGGTAATGGCACCGTTCTCATTACCAATTCTGGGGTACTCAACATTATTGATGGCGAAGCCTCTCCTGAAACACCATCGTCTGTTGACATTGTAAACGCTACAACAGGAGCACTTACTTCGAGCTTACCAATGGGCAAATCATCGTTGTCATTTTTTGCACCTCGCATTGATCCAACAGGACAGTTTGCCTATTTTGGCAGCACTGCATTTCCACACGTCTACCAACTGGATCTACTGCAAAATCAATGGATACGCGACTTATCAAACCCTATTACAATTAATAGCAGCATTTCGAACGACTACCTCACAGCTGTTGCAATCACGCCCGATGGTGAGCGTGCGTTTGTAGGAAGTTTTGACCAAAGTAGTGTTTTTATTTTAGATCTTACATCTAATCCAGTCACTCCTTTTCCCACGTCATGGCCTGTTGGATTTTCAAAAGGTGTTACACCAGATAACCCCAGTGGTGTTAACACTGGCATCTCAGACATTGCCATCCGCCCTGGAATTGCGGGCACTGACTTCACCGGGCCTGATGTCTTTGCGCTCACCGGAAATCCTGGCAGCATGGTTACAATTAATACTTATTCAGGTGCACCCCAAAAGATACCACCACTTCGCAGTGTTGAAATTCGACCTGCATTCGTTCCATTGGGTGTTGGCAATCAATCTTATGTTTCAGGACTTGTAACGCTTGGTACCGGCAAACAATTAATCAACATCACCACTCATTTTACGCACCCAGACACCCAGCAAATCTACACACTTCATTGGCATAGCGACAACCCTGCAATTGCCACAGTGTCCGCAGATGGCCTAGTGACAGGCATTTCCACAGGTATCACCAAGATCACTGTCAGCGTGGGGGGAGTATCTGCGCAAACGACTGTTGCTATCCACACTGGTGCCGTACCCAACATATCGTCTGCCCCCACAACAGAAACACCAGAGGATAATGGGAAACTTGTTGTTGTGAATTGCAAAGACATTGGCGCTATACCATTTGTGAATCAAATTGTCAGTTATGTGGTGGGATCGGGTGGTGGCGCCAACGAAAACAATTTACCACAGGTGATTCAAGGACCTCCGCAGGGTGGGAGCGTCATCATGGGAAGCACCGACACATTTTCACTGGGTGATAAGGGGCAGATTATTGTGGCGTTCAACCACTGCCCCATTGCCGATGGTCCTGGCACCGACTTCATCGTTTTTGAAAATGCATTTTATGCCGGCGGCAATCCGAATGCGGTATTTAGTGAGCCTGCTATTGTTGGTGTGAGCATGGATGGTGTGAATTTTACTGATTTCCCGTGCGATCTAAACAACTCGCCCAACTATCCAGGCTGTGCCGGCACACATCCGGTGCTGTCCAACCCCACCAATGGAGTAGATCCACTAGATCCACAGACAGCTGGCGGTGACCCATTTGATTTAGCAGCAATTGGTGTGCAAAAGGTCAAATTTATTCGCATCATCGATCAGGGGCTGACCCCCTTTAAAGGAATCAACGGAACCAACGGATTTGATTTAGATGCCATTGCAGTGGTGCATGGCTCAAAACCATAATAACCAATTAACAGGGAGAATAGACATGGCAATCGGAATTGCAATTGCAGTTGGCTTAGTCGTATCAGGGTGTGCAAGTCGATTAAGTGATACGGATGACACAACTGGCGCTACTGACGGTGGTGCAGATGCATCAGGTGTCGATGTAGAATTTGCGGTCGACACGTTTAGCCCTGACAGCATAACTTCAAGTGATTTAACATCACGGAATGAAACTACTGATAGCTATGTGGAATCAAAAGATACAAAAACTGATATTCAAACAAGAGTGCCAACTGGCTGCGTTGCAGCGTTTGAATTGGGAAAGGTAAAGGCGCTTGCCACACCCTGCACAAACAGTGCTATCATCAATGACTTGGACGAAACAGGCGCAGGTACCTGTTCTGATTTTGCAAAAAACAACACATTTTTCCAATGGGGGTTGTCTGGGATATCAATGAATACACCCCTTTCATCAACGGCAGACCAAATCGCATTAGGGAATAATGGCATTCTCATTATTACCGGGTCAGACGCTGCCACCTATGAATCAGGCATCCAATGGATGACCAATGTGAATGCAAAACCAATTTGGAAAACATTCGCACCGGTTTCTCTTTCAGAGAAGGAATTTAAACCCAGTTTTCCGAAGGGCACTCTTATTTATGGGGATAATGTATTTGTGGTAACAAGTAATATTTCATTTTCTACTGGAAAACCGGAGTACGATCCGGGGTCAGTATTGGTCTACTCTGCCACATCGCCAGACAGCCCACCAAAAGTATTGGCAACTCAAGGCGCCAACCCCACCAGCATTGGGAAATGGACCCTCAATGGAAAAACCTACGTAGGCATCATCAACACTGAGTCGCTGGATGGGGCAGGTGACACAAGTGGGACTCACAGTAGTTTGGTTGTCTTTGATGCCGAGACGCTGGCATTTATTCAAAAAATTGAACTACCCTTCGCCGGCCTTGGGGTTGCAGGCGAAATTACTGTATCGGACGACAATCAACACATTGCCATTCCATCTGCAGACAATTCGGGACGCGTTGTCATTCTTAGTACAAACGATTTGAAAGCCACACCCCAAGTCGCAACAGCTCCTGAAGCACTGGTCACGAGTGGCGCACATTTGATTTCCTTCGCCACATTTATTGGAGATGACCATCTAATTGCCGGCAATTTTAATACTGGCATTGTACACGCATGGGATATTTCAGGATCAACTCCCAAAACTTTTGGCCAACCCGTTACGATAGACAAGAATTTGACAGACTATTCTGGATTGGCAAAAGGTGTGTGCTGGGGCAGCCGCCTTTTTATCGCAAACGGTCCTGATATTGTGGAGATCCAGTGAGACGAATTGCATCTATTATGGCGGCACTGGGACTGATTACCACTCTCCTGTGCACCGGATGTTTTTCCACAACAGCTTTTCCTATTGAAAATCAAGTAGTTGTAAAACGCATTGTCTCGCTCAAACCCAACATCACCGAGATTCTTTTTGCACTGGGTGTGGGCAATCAAGTGGTGGGTGTCACCACATGGTGCAACCAACCGATTGCAGCACGTGCGCTTCCCAAGGTCGCCGATTATTTGCGGCCATTCCCAGAACAGCTGCTTGCCGTGCATCCTGATCTAGTGATGGGCTCGGAAGAGAACAGTGCCAAAAACGCCACACTGCAGCTCCAAAAATTGGGGTTGCAGACGGCGTTCTTCTCATTCAAAACCTTGGAGGACATGTATCAATCCATCCAAAAAATAGGCGATCAAGTGGGACGCCCCAAAGAAGCGGCGCGACTTGTTAAAGACATGCACACACAAATGAATAAAATTCCCAAAGCCCACGATCAAAATGCACTCATCGTAGTGGGCTATCGCCCGCTGATTGTTGTGGGAGCCCAAACATTTTTGGGTGAAGTGCTATCAGCTCTTGGCGTTCAAAATGTCATGGGAAATACACCGCTGCCCTACCCTCATTTGAATACTGAAACATTATTAAAATTAAATCCCACCATCATTATTGATATCACCATGGGCACTGAACGCTCCCAGCAATTTTGGAACCAGTTTCCCATGCTATCGGCTGTGAAGCACAATCGCATCATCTCACTCAACATGGATGACTTTCGCCCAGGACCACGTCTGCCCGCAGCTGCCATGCAACTGGCCAAACAACTATGAGCACACTGTCATTTAAAAAATGGCTCATCGGCCTTGGGCTTCTAGCAATCGTAGCGATCATCTGCATGATCTTTGGACTCGCAGTCGGCCCGCAAATGCTGCAATGGAATGACCCCACGAGCCAAATCATTTTATGGCAAGTGCGCCTGCCACGCGTTCTCTTGGGAATGATCGTTGGCATGGCGCTTGCCTCATCGGGCTGCGCATTCCAAGCGCTTCTACGAAACCCACTCGCAGACCCTTATGTATTAGGTGTTTCCGGCGGCGCCGCACTCGGAAGCGTCATGGGCGTTGTATTGAAGCTCCCATTCATCATCACCATCTTCTGTGCCTTTGGCAGCAGCATTGCCACCATGCTTTTTTTAGTGTGGGCAGTAGGCCAGCGCCAATCCCCACATGCACTCTTGTTAGCGGGTGTGATTTTCAATGCATTCGCATTTGCCGTCATCATGCTGGTTCACACCTTGGTACGCATGGAAGACGCCCATGCCATTCTTTTTCTACTGATCGGCAGTCTTGAAACGGTTTCACTCAAAACGGTTGGATGGATTTCGCTTGCAGTTATCCCATCACTCATTTGGCTAACACGTAATGGCGCAGCGCTGAACGCCATGTGCCTGGGTGATGAAACTGCGCATTCTGTCGGCATCAATCCGCAACGACTTTCCATTCAAACATTCATCGCCGCATCCATTATGATCGGCGCAGTCGTTGCCGTTGCTGGGCTAATTGGATTCGTTGGCCTCTTCATTCCCCACATTGTGCGTCTATTATGGGGAAGCGATCACCGCTTCTCCATTCCTGCTTCCGCATTGGTTGGGGGCAGCTTCTTGATTGTTGCCGACACCCTTGCACGCGCACTCTCTGCGGTACCCCAAATTCAAACCGAACTACCTGTCGGTGTCATTACGGCACTCATTGGTGGACCCGTATTTGTCTGGCTCTTGCGACGGGAGATGACGGCATGATCTCTCTAAACAATATTCAATTTGCATACGATGAACGTCGCATTTTGGAAATTACATCGCTTGATTTTCCAAAGGGTCAAATCACCGGTATCCTTGGACCCAACGGTGCAGGAAAGACCACACTCCTTAAATTGATGAGCAGCAGCTTATTGCCAACACGGGGCGACATTACAATTTTTGGAAAAATACAGTCCACGTGGAGTCGCCGAAAATTGGCGCAACACGTGGCCTATGTACCACAAGAGACACCCCAGATTTTTCCCATGCGCGCAATTGACTTGGTACTTTTGGGACGTCTTCCCTTTAGCACTGGCTTTGGATTTGCGTCGCAGGATGATCAGCATATGGTGTTTGAAGCCATGCAGCTATGTGACTGTTGGGATCTTCGGGATCGTTATGTTGGCGAACTCTCTGGCGGTGAACGTCAGCGCATCATCCTTGCCCGCGCACTGGCGCAAACGCCGCAACTCTTATTGCTGGATGAACCCACCACCTTTATGGATATCCGTCATCAGTCTGATGTCGTGCGCATTTTGCGAGACTGGGTAAGCAAAACAAATGGCACGGTCATTGCTGTCTTGCATGACTTAAACCTCGCTGCCCAAATTTGCACCCACGTGGTATTATTAAAGGGTGGGCAGGTATATGCTAGCGGCCCTACAGAAAAAACACTAAGCTACAGAAATGTCTGTGCCACATTTGATGCAGATGTCTACGTGGGCATTAATGAAGTGAATGGACGGCCCTATTTTGTTCCAATGTAACTATGAAACGAGTGACTCCCAAAAGACGCCGACGGCGCAGAAAGAAAAAAAACGAACGCCCACTTGAATTCCGACAGGGCATTACGCTGTCAATTATCATTCACTTGGGCATTTTAATTGCGCTTGTTGTAGCCGCATGGTGGAACGTGCCTGCCGACCATCCTGGCTCTGCACTATTTGTAGACGATGTCATTATTGGTGACGGAGATGACGGTGGCGCAACAGCTCAGTCGAAACCCACAGTTCAAAAATCGCAACCGTCGTCACCAGAATCAATAAAAACCCAAAGCACCGAACACAAGACAACAACAGATAGCTCTGAAGCGGTTGGCACCACTACCACAGGCAATGGTGAAGGAACTGGAGTAGCCGGTACGGGTAGTGGCGGCACGCCAGGTGCAGGAAACCCAGTATTGGCAGAAATTCGACGCCGCATTGAACGCGCCAAACATTATCCCGAACAGGCACGTCTCATGCGACAAGAGGGACGTGTCAGACTTCGTTTTCGCATTCAGGACAACGGCATCCCAACAGACATTACAATTATACAATCTTCAGGAGTGCCGACACTCGATAGCGCTGCTATGCAAGCCGTTGAACGTAGCGCCCCACTGCCGCTCTATTCTGGCCACATACAATTCCCATTGGTTTTCACGATTCATTAACCTCCCCTGCACCCCCCTGCACCCCGTACATTTCGCCCAGGGTTTTTCCTATTCGCAATCAACATGTTACAGACTTTCGCCGTTCAAGTTTTGTACATTCATTGTCCAAAAATAAAACAGTACCCCTCTCAAATCCCAACAAATAGCCAACAACAATTGGCATAATATCTGCAAAAGCAAATGGTATGGGACGCTATCCAAGAAAACTGGGTGAGGGACTTTGCTATCATGTGCGCGTGCAGTGCAACAACAAGGACTTTCGATTTCAAACCAAGGACGATTTTGACCGATATCTTTTTATAGTAGACCAGTGCCGCCAACAGCTTGGATTTTTTCTAAATCACCTTGTTATTATGCATAGTCATGTTCATTTGATTATTACCACCCCCGGGCCTGCGCTGCTTAATCACGTCATGCACGGAATCAATCAGAAGTATGCTTTTGATTACAATAAACGACATCAGCGCCATGGGCATCTTTGGATCAATGACTATAAATGTTCGGTAATTGACACAGACAGATACGCACTTTCTTGCATGAGATATTTAGATCGCAATCCAGTCCGTGCCGGAATTGTTGAACATCCAAAAAAATGGGCGTGGTCAGCATATAATTTTTATTCACATGGCGATTCAAAAATTCCGATCGATCCACACCCATCATACTTAGGACTCGCACACAACGAAGAAGTCCGACGAGGTTTCTACAGAGATTTTGTCATCAACTTATTACCCAGCGATGAAGCAAGGGAGCAAGCAACAATACGCCATATGCTACAACCAAAACGCCTTCCCAAAAAACCAAAAACAATCTAACTAACTGATATTAATAGAAATAAACCCTAGGCGAAATGTACGGGGTGCACAGATGAGAGAGAAGTTAAAAGCTATTCCGATTCCAGCTTAAACTTCGGAATCACAACAGGCTGACGCATAAAGGTCCAATAGCTCATGAATCGAATGCGGCGATCTAGCACAAAGAATCCAATCAACAGCGACAAAAACGAGGCGCACGTATAACCGAACCCATATGCCGGAAGCCCCAAATACAGCGTCACTTGCGCAAAAACAGCATTACAGATCATAAACAAAAGCGTAATCAAAACCGCATCTAACTGAGCATCGAAATAAAATAGCAGGTTAATAATCATAATCATTCCCATCTGCATGAATGCACCCAGAATACCCACGCGGAAGATACCCACTTGCGCAGGACTTAACTTAAATAGGTCAGCAATCTGAGGCGCAAACAAGATCGCCATGCCACTAATTAGCCCTTGAAATACTGCAAAGCGCTGGAATTGGTTGGAAATTGTATCCGCGATACGCTGTTCACACGCGCTAATCACACCAAACGTGGCGTGCTGCCGAATTGCGACAAAATAACTTTGGTAGACTTGTACAAATGAGGTTTCCATTTGAATAAGAAAAAAGGCAAGCGATGGCACAATTGTGAGATAGGCCACAAACAAAGAGGTATCATAATCTGGCATCACCCGAATATGTTGTAAAATGAGCGTCGCATTTGGGGACATCCAAAACACCCACTTATCAACCCAGATACCAATATAATAGAGCAACCCAACAGACACCAGCAGTGGGTACTTAATAAAATATTTCAAAAATCCAAACTGATAGGCAATGTGATACCCAAATTCGCGAACAATTTGTAAACTCAGCATCGCCCAGGTTGCAATTTGGCCAATTGCAAATCCGCCCAAAAACCCCGCTAGTCCGTAATAATAACCGCCCACAATGCCGCAAATGACCCCCAATATTCCACCGCCCACAAATGATACAGCCATCCAGATATAGTTATGCGCAGCTGATAGAAAAATGGACGCCATCCAGATTCCACTCACACTAACATACAGCATCACTTCCCACACAGCCACTTCCAGAGGTATTGGCAGGCGCGACACCCACCACCCTCCCAACATAACTTGCAGAACAATCACAATACCCATCACTGAAAAGTATGTCGGGGAGAAACTTGCAAAATCTTTAAGATAATAACGATCTGCCAAAAAGCGCGTCACTGTAAAATAGAAAGGAGAAACAATAACCATTGAAAATGAATACACATAAACAACCAAACCCATAAACTCTGCTTCACCATCCAGGCCCAATGAGTCTTGGGCAATGCGCTTCACAATCCCCAACGTGGCCATCACCACCAACATGGGACCCGCCGCAATCATCGCCGAATATAGGTAGGCCTTCACCAAATCGGTATATGAATCACCACTGAGTAACTTTTGCAGTCGAAAGCCAATACCCGCCATTTACATCCCCTGCTCGTAACAGTTAAGATAACGACTCAACAAATCGTCTTGATTATAATAACGGTGCACGCGAATGCGTGCCGCCTCAGAACAACGCTTTTGTAGCACGCGGTCACTTAACAACTTAACAATTGCCTCTGCCGTTGATTCTGCATTGGACACCTCTGTAACAATCCCTCCAGGGCCAATGGCAATATCCTCGGGATCACGTCCTTCCAGCATCTCACGACACGCTCCCACATCGGACGCCACCACAGGAATACCAGACGCCCCCGCCTCCAAAATGACATAGGGCTGTGCCTCTGAAATACTTGTCAAAACCACCAGATCCAGAAACTTGTAATATTCTTTTACATCTGACCTTCCCACCAACTTAATTTTAGATTCCATATGCTGCGCCTCGATCATGAGCTCGCACTCCTCTACATAATCCTCTTCTTCATCAGTAGGTCCGATTAGATAAAATTCAGCATCTGGAATTTGATCTAGAACCAAACGGGCTGCCTGAATAAAGGTTTTGGCATCTTTAATGCGCACAATACGACCCACAAAACCGATTTGAGGAACAGGCTTGCGCTCTCTTTCGATTGATTCATAGGATGCCACGTCGATCCCATTTGGAATGATGGTAATCTTTTCAGGATTAGCACCTTCCAGAATTTCGCGGAGTCGATTGCCTTCGTACAACGTAAAAATTCGATCCACATGTCGATATGCCAAACTACCCATCACCTTAAAAATACCTAGCCACCATTGTTTAAACACTGACATATGTTGTTCTGCACGATAGCCCATACGTTCACGCTCATAAATCCAAGTTGCTTGTGCAATTTCCAGCATACGCTCATGGGTATAAATGCCATGTTCAGTTAAGAAAAACTGATTACCATATGCAATCTTGGCAACAGCCCCCAAAAGACCAGCATATCCCGTTGAAATAGCATGAACGATGGGCGCTCTCGGCACCTCGGTCATCACAACCTGCAACAGCGGCAACTGAGTGCCACGCCATGTCCAAAAGAAATCTAAAAAGGCGGTGTCTGATGCATACTGTTGATAATTTTTAATGAGACTTGCCCATATAGATTTTGATTCAAAGAAGGACTTAAAGTCAAAACAGGCATTATGTCCTTGAAAGAGAGGAACAACATCTTCAAAACCATCATAACGCCCTTGCAGCACATTTTCATAAAATCCAATCAACGTTTCATAGTCCGACTTTTTAGGGCGACGTGGCGCAACAACATCTAGGGCATAATCGTGTAGGCACAATTCCTTAAGATAAATCACATTATTGGGAAGTGTGTATTTGAACTCACGTGTTGGATCTGAATGGGGTGTGATATACACAATCCCAAATCGAATATCTTTCATCGCACCAATAAGCTGATGTACCCACGTGGATACACCACCTGCCACATAGGGATAAGATCCTTCCAATAGTAGACACACATCAATCATTCACTGCCCCCGTTAAGCGACCTAAGGCCTCCACCGCATTCTGTCGAAATGGCTGCAGCGCATCATTGCATACAACTGAGACCAAAACAGGAATGCTCGACACATCATGAGCAATACCCATCAAATCAATAATAGCTGCACATGAGGCATCATCCCCAGTTTTCAGCCAGCGTTGACATGTATCAGCAGAAATTGTCAGGCGCACATCGGGGTGCGCTACCAGGATTTTGGAAAGACGCACAACTACTGACTCCACACCAGGTATACCCCTTATCGTTTTAAGGACATTTTCAAGAGAAACACGTCCCTGTAGAATTTGGTCCGCCAACCAAACTACACAGTTCTGAAGATAAACTTCATTCCCCTTTACAAAATCTGGAGAAAGCAACGACGGCAACTGTGCAAGAATATCATTTGAACTCCAGATAACATCTTGAAGCAGTAGCCCCATTTCGCCAAAGACAAATTCAGAATCACGCCGCCGTGATAGCAAGTCCACAAACCCTTGAGGATCCTTAGTAAAAAATTCGGTAAGGCTGGTTCTAAGCAAATGAAGTGATGCCGGATCTGTTTCATGTTCAATGGTATCCAGCAACGCCTCCTGCGCCTCTTCGCCCGTTACATTAATGAGAACCTGCGCGGCCAGATAGCGCATATTAATATTATCACCCCTCAAAAAGCCCATCAGACATTTCACCAGACGATCTCGATAAGTACGATCAACCAGTGGCTTCCGCGCAAGATAGCGCAACACAATTTGTTTAATAAGCGAAGATGTATTTGGCTTCTCAAGATAAGTTAAATAGGTATCAGGACTGGGGTGGACTTTGAGTAGCGATGTCATCGCCACATAAGCCACAATCGGACTGCCATAAACATACATCAATAGAATTGGGACCGCATCAGGGCTGCCAAAAATACCCAACGCTTCCAAATAAGGAATCCTCTCTTTGTCGGATGCCACATTGACAAGCCCTTTTAGAAGGAACTTCAAATATTCAGGAGAGCCACGCTGGTAGTCTGCAGCCAATAAAATTGCCTTATTGCGAACATCCCCTTTTGCGTGCGCTAAAACATCATTAAGACCTTTAATTAAATATCGTGATGGCATTCCCAACAAAACAGATTCACACTTCAAAGATACCCAGCGATCTTTTTCTGTTACCAAAATATTTAACAGCATCTGAATCACCCTATCGTTTGGAAATTCTGCTAAACCCAAAATTGCTTCTTGGCGAACCATGGGGTCAGAGTCTTTTGTCGCAATCACAATCAGTATCTCAACATCGCTCTTTTCAGGATGTCGACGCAATCCCCATAGCGCCGCACGCCGCACACGTGAAGACGGATCCTGTAAAAGAGATAAAAGCGAAGAGCGCAATTGCTTCATCTCAACATCCATCAATTCGCCACAAAGCAGGGTTGCCCGAAAGCGCACTTCCTCTCTCTGATCATTAATATAGTGTAAGGTTATTGGAATCGAGCTAACACTGGGCAGAAATCGCAATGTTGTTAGAATAACAAGCAACAGCGCTTCATTTGCATTTTCTGCCATTGTGACAAGCGGTTCAACCGCATCCATTCGTCCTTCACGCCCTACAAACTCTATGGCAAAACGTTGCGCATAAAAGATTTTTGAAAAAATGAGTGGCATTAATATGTCTAGCCGCGCTTCATATCGGTTTTGTTCAAATGCATGCCTGGCGGCTTCTGAGACGACGACGTTATCATTTTCCATAAGCCGGCAAATGTATCCCACCGCTTTTCTTTCAGGCACATGACTTAAAAAGCGCAGAAACATGAGCTTCAAAATGGGATCATTTTGATTAACGATACGATCAACTTCCTCTTGAACACCTGGTTCTGATGATGTGTACAATGACATGAACGCCAAAAATCGTGCGTCTTCCAATTCTCCTTCAATATCACGTCGTATTTGCTGAAGGTCCATTACGAAGCCCCCCACCAAAGTGCAGTTGTTTGCCAATCATGAGGCAACAGATAATTTGACTGCAGCACCTGTAGCGCTGGACGCACATCTGCAAACCTCTTCATATGATACAAAATCTCGACATAGCACTGCTGCATTTCAAGATCATATCCAATTTGAACATCACACGATTTTTGCACAACAGCTAAGGCTTTATCCCACTCTGCTTGCTCTATATAACAATTCACCAATATGCGAAATGCCTCTGGGACAGCATATTTTGATTCAATTGAAAATGTCAGGTGAAAGATGGCCTCATCTTCATACATCTTGACCATGTCATGATCTAAAAGGCCCGACTGTGCATACTGCAAATAGATTTTGGCCAAAAATATACGTGCCGAAACCTTATAAACATCCAGCTGCATTTGCCGACGAGCAGCATCCAACGCCTCATCAAACTCCTTCTTGATTCGTGACAGTGCTGAATTGACATAGAATCGCACTTCCAACGATGGATCACGACGATACTGCAGTAAAATCTTCATTGCGTCGGGCGATCGTAATCGTGCCAGCTGCTCGATCGCACTTCGCTTCAAATCAATATCATCACATGCCATCACCTCAACAAGTGGTAGAAAATCCAATTGTTGCATCACACGGCTTGTCGGCTCTTGTGCGGGCTTTATAATTGGAAGCGCGCTGGCAGGTAACACTTCACCCGTATCATCCTGATGGGCTTTGACATTTCCCCAACGGCTGCCCACGAGCATTATAGATCCAAAAATCCACCCAACTCCGGGTAAAAAAAGCACCCACAGTGCAAGCCATACCGCCCAGGGCGTTGATAGTATCAAATGAATACGGTGTTGAGCTTGCTTGGCAGGTGCCAAATAGGCCAAAATTCCTGCAACCAAATGTGCGGCAATTGCAACACTCCACAACATGTGCTTGCCCAAAAGCAGATTTGCCGAAACAGGTAACTCACACAAACCCACAACGATCCAAATGATCAGAGATCTAGACTGTAGCATGGAGTGACTCCATTGCCTGACGATTCATGGCGTCAATATTGGGCACTTGGGGTGTAAAATTGGAAAGCCCCACTTTGATTGAGATAGAAGCGAATGTCGAATTATGGTGTCCTAGCTGCAACTTTTCAAAATTGTTAAGAATCTTCTTCTGAATCTCAGCAGCCTGAGTGGCACTGGCTGTAATAAGCAAAAACGCAAATGGGATACCAGGATCAGGATAACGCGCCACTACATCCATTTCCCGACAACTCTCACGGAGCACCTGTGCAACGATCAATAGAAGCTGTTCCTCGGCATCTTTGGATAATGTGTCTAAACCCAACACTTCAACCAAGCCCATACTTAGTGGCAAATAGTATGTCTTGGAACGGATCCATTCTTGACCCGCACGCTGCTCAAAATAGCGATGGGAAAACACATTAAACTGGCTATCCCAAATTTCACCCTCCTTGAGCGTCTCCATTTCTTTAGCACGACCCAAAGAGCGCGAAGCCCAATCCAGCAAAAATGAAAACAAGTTAACAGAGGCACTACTAAACTGTAAGAATGGGATGTCCTGAATAGAAAGAACCGCGACAACTTCCCCCTTTTCACCAGCGTGAATGGGTCCCGCCATTACTGCATCAGCCAAGATATCTTCATTTTGATTTGGTGTAACAAAATCCCTAATCGTCACAATTTTATTACCAGAACCCGCCAACCCCGTTAACCCCTCACGTGGCTTTAGTGAAGTCAAATGGCGCTCATACTCCTTCCAGCCGATACTCTCCTTAAGTCGCCAGCCATCATCTACCTTCACATATATTGCTGCAGACTCTGCCTGCAGGGTTTTAGAGACAAATTTTAGAATTGCACGATACAACACATCGAGCTCGGTTTCTCCCAAGGATAACGCACCTTCATAGAGAGTGACGAGTGTTTGCATCCGGGTAACAATACGCTTTTCCAAACCTGAATTAATAGTGGTCAACGTTGTCACTTCTGTTTCTTTTCCTGCTAACTGCACTTCCAAAACACTCTTTTCCCCCTTAAGCTGACGAATGATTTCACGATATTGATAGACACCCACACCAATTAAAACACCCACAATCACAAAAAGCGCTGGCAGAATATAGAAGGAAATGTCTTCGAATTGATAACGCTCAATTCCCAACCAGGCCATAGCAAGATACAATGATGCAGAGGCCAGCCCCGACATCAAACCTGCCACAACACCATAGCGAAATCCAAAAAGTAAAACACCGATCCAATATGGACTTGGATCCACACCAACAAATCCTGGATATTGGGGAAATAGAAGAAGGTTTATGGCTGCCAAGGCAACATAAACAACGATGACTTCAATGAAGTGGCGAAGTTTCATGAGTTAGTGCTGCACGATATATGGAAAATGCTATAAAGACAAGTGCTTAGGGTGGCTTATGCAAGCATCTGGGTAATTTTTTCAACAAGACCCTGGGGCTCAAAGGGCTTGGTCAGAAAACTCACATTACTCACCAGTAACCGCTTGCGTTCTTCATCGGACAAAAGCTTCGCTGACAACACAATGACTGGAATATTATGGTACTTAGGGTCGCCACGAAGCGTCTCAACCAACTGAAATCCATCCATACCGGGCATCATAAGATCTGTGACGATAAGATCGTAATGTTTCTTTTGCAACGCTTCGACAACTTGCTTGGGATCATTAATGGTATCGGCCTGAAAGTTATGAAAATCGAGTAGCGTGCTCACAATTTCCGTAAAATCAACTTCATCATCTACAATCAAAATTTGTTTTTTATCCATGGTCACCAGTGTCCTGAAAGTCCGAATTTTACAAAGCTACTATAGCCGGGAATATCAAGCAAGCGTTGCCGGCCAAATTCGTATGATCCAAATATATCCAACCAGTGGGTCGCCGCCCAGTCAAATCCACCCCTCACGCCCCACAAATCGCCCCCTAAAATACTTAGCCCCCGGTCAAAGTCATGACCGTCGTAAAAGCTGCCTTCCAATAACAATTCGGGCACGGGGCGTCCACTAATGGCACCCACCGCGTATTGTGCATTCATATAAGGGATAAGCGGTACTGAATTAAGGAAGTTCCCATCGGAATTCAGTCGAATATAATCCATCTGCCATCCCAACGTAACGTAAGGCTTTTTAAAGATAATCACTTGGGCCGAGGGTTCTGTATTACTCCCATGAGCAGACGCCCCTGAAGGCAAATAATCACGTTCATACCAATATTTAGCAGATAACACGAGACGATCAAAAAACACTCTCTGCCCTTGAAATTGAACAATGTCCATCAGGTTACCAAAGGCCACGGCTTGGGGTAAATCCTGCCGCAATTTACGATAGGTGCCCAAAAACTGAAAGAACGTATCTGGCTCTGGCCTGTACTCCAATGTCAATGTGGGAGATGCCGTTGTACGCTCACTACTCCCAGCACCTTCCACACCCAAAGAGACATGCCAAGGACGCAGGTGATGACTGGCCACCGTTACGCTTCCGGTTTCGGTATAACCACTATAGTTGGAAGATGGCGACGCAAAGTAGCCTTCTTTAACTTCAGAATTAAGTTCCCAATTGTGAGTGAGATATTTTTTAAACTGCACACCACCAAATGTAAAATATTCGCTTCCGAAACGCGTATAACTAAACAGTGGTGTCACACGCGTATCATAATTTTTATGCAAATCAAAAATGGTGGTGGCAACCTGATAACGCTCACCTGTGGCTGCCTGAACTTTTTCTAATAGCGGAAGGGCCTTCCACCACTGTCCATCATTGTAATAGGCCTCCCCTAAATCACGCTTCACACCCCATTGATCATTGGCAACATGCTCATCCCCAGGGGTTTCGTTCGCCATTGGTTCTAACAAGGCTATGGCAGCCTTCCAATCCTTCTCCACAAAGGCAAGCCTCACCTGCATAAGCCGCACTCGTCTTGCGTCTTTTGGGAATTGACGCTGATAATCTGAAATTCGTGCACGTGCTTCAGATAGATGATGGGATTCAATCATCAAATCAATTTCATCTGCTAACAAATCTGCATGATGTGGATATTGGGCCACAGCAACTGCATAATCGGGGAGCAAAACCTTTGGTGACTCCCTTAGACGCATACGCGAGTGGAGCAACATCCAACTATGCTGCTCATCTAAAGTGTTACGGCCTTCCAACAGTGTTACCACACGCTGCGCTTCACTTTTAGCCAGCGTCATATTATTCTGGGCATGAATTTCAGAGAGCCAAAACCAGGCATCTGCATTGTTAGCATCCATCTTTACTACCCGATTGAGAGACACCTCAGCATCTTTAGGATCTGCCAATGCAAATAATTCTGATCCAATTTTCAATTGAAGGGTTGCATCGTTCGGTGTCAGGTCCGCCAGAACCACATACCAATGCTGGGCATCGGCCGTTCGATGAAGCACCGCAGACCATTCTGCAAGAGACAAAATCATTTGCTGATTTCGTGGAAACAACGACAGCATTTCGGTGATCCAATCAATTGCCTCAGGTAGCAACTTGGCATCGGCCAAACTGTTACCCACATCCATTGCAAAAGTAAGCGAATGGCTGCTTTCCACATACTCTCGGTAAACAGGTAGGACTGAAAGGTCCTTCAGCTTATAGAGATAGGTTTCAGCCAACATCTTCTTTTGCTCACTGTCTTCCGGAAATTGCTGAAGGTAGTCCTTCAGGAGTGCAAGCAAGTCGCGATACTTACCCTGTCTATCCAAAACACTCATCACATTGAGCCAATTATTCGGATTCGAACGATCTTGCGCCAAAAGCGCTTGATAATATTCCATTGCCTCATCAAATTTTCCCAAACTAACCAAGGCTTCTGCAAGACTTGAGGTTACACCCCACTCTTCCTCTGTCGAAAGCACATGTAAGCTCAGTAGGTTTTTGGCAACAAGCACCTGCTGAGCATATTGTTTTTGCTGCCCCAACAGTTCCACTTGTAATTGCAAAATAACAGGTGAATTGGGATCTTGATGGAGCGCAGAGTCAATATAGATCTGCGCTTCCTTCAGATTACCCAAAGTCATATCAATTACGATCAACTCTTCTGTTGTATCGATATCATCGGGGTAGGCTCGTAAGCGCTCTTTAAGAATTGCTAGCAACTTATCCGTCTTGCGCACATTGAAATAGAGATGCTTTAACTCCTCGCGGTAAGGCACCTTGTCGCGTGCAACAATCAGAAGCGTTGCAAGAATCTCTTCCATATCATCCACTTTATGATTCCAGCGAGCTTGAGCAAATGCAGAACTGAGAAGATCTTCCACTTCCTGCTTCGGCGGATGTGCTGACTGCATCAAATTGCGGGCAACTTTCAGACGGGCATCATATAAAGCATTTTCATCGTGTACATTTTCAAGATGATCCAACCAAAGTGAAGCCACTTCAAAATCAGTGGGCCGATGATCATACAGATGCGCTAACAATTCATTCGCTTTATTGGGTTCACCCAGGCGATCATAGACTGAAACCAAACGCACCACTGCGCGCTTGTCTGTTGGATTTTGGAGAAGATAGTCTCGGTAATAAGCTTCTGATCGTGATAGATCAGCAAGACCTTCGTAGATATACCCTAACAACATACCACGCGGGTACAACGCCCACAGCAAAAGTGCCAACACACCAAAAAAGGCAAACAATTTGAGTTTAGAGAGTTTCAAGCGGCCCTATATATATAGATGCAATCCGAATATCCATGACTTTTACTGCGACAATCGGACAATCACTTCTTGGTACTGCCGACCCATCTCTGCTTTTGAAAAATGGATCTCTAATTCACCATTACGATCTGCCTTTTCTGAAAATGGCGCTGTGCCAGCCAAGATAGTATATGTCGCATTTGGATGCATACCCCCCAAACGCATATGACTCGTCATCCACCCCAACTTTTCAAAGCGAATACCGCCGGGTTCCCACTGAAACGCACGCGTTTTGAATGTTGCATTTATGATGTACGGACGGTCTTGGTGTGCCGACGTCAAAATAATAGAATGATCTACCCCCTCATCCAGACTCACATAAAGACTGCCCCGTTCATGTGCAAACCCAACAACACCCTTGGAATGCAGCATATCCACATTGCGCCTTTCATGATCAAAACGAATTGTACGCAACTTACCCAGATTATGAATCTGATAGCCACCTGCAATCGGTGTCACTTTTGTTGCAAAAAAATCATTCACAATGGGTGGCCAATCACTGGCCCACATCGCTAAAAGTGAATGGGTATGGGCATAATCATAGGCCTTTTTAACAGCCTGCAAGGCAGCTTGCCGTTCACCACTATAGTAGTGATAGTAGATATTTACAGGCTTTATCCGACGTGGAGATTCTGTATTATCAAACGTCTGCAGCACATCTGCATATCCATAATAGGGCCCCTCCCAAAGATTGGTATATGTATTCTCATTCGATGCACTAATATACACTTGTCGACGTCCACCCTTTACAATACTCAACGGATACACAAACGCATAGCTATCAAACTGTCGATCAAAGCGGGTATCACCACCATTCATATTTTCCACGTGCGCTGCCTCTGCACTCGCCAGGGCCTCGGGCGGCAACAAACAATTTCCTGTCCATTGATATAGGGTCACATCCTTTGGAATGTGCAGCTTTGAGAGCAGGTTCCGTGTTTTCTCAACAGCCCCTTTTACTTCCATATCAACACTATACTGATATCCTGGAATCTTGAGTGCCACCGTCTGCTTCTTCCAAATTAAGGGATGCGCATACCCATGTACACCGGGCTCAACATTGGAAAGCGAAAACAAATTGCGGTACAAACTCATTTCTCGCTCACCTGCATACTGAGGAAGATCCAAATAGCCAGCGATAATAGATGCCGAGACTGGCACATCCAAATTTTTCTTCAGCACATCTTCTAATATGATTTCGGCAGAGTAGGAATGTTGGTCAATGTGTGAAACATTGAAGATACCATCGCCATCAATGTGACTATAGAAAATGCGAGACCCATTCATGGTTGTTGGATCAGGACGCGGCCACCCTGTCACACCAAACGCTTCTTCAAAAAAACGGTATGGATTAATCCGCCAATGCAACTTATGTAAGTCACGATCTTCAATCAATACGTAAGAATCATACACAAGTCCGCCATTGGGACTTGTAATCACCAACGCCGACTCACTATCTGACATGTCAATGCGATTTGCCTGCAAATAAACATGCGCTCTAGGATCAACAATCTTGAACTGGGCATAATTCAAGTCATCATTTGCACCCAGATCATGCTCAAACTCGACCATGTCATGGTCCTTTTTAGTAATTTTTAAAAAAAATCGCGATTCTGAACGATTACCCAAATAGCGAACACCCAGTTTCTCTAGCGCTTTTTGGCAAACTGGATCAATGCGATCTCTTTCCATCGTCGCAAATCCCAAGCGCCCCAAAATAACCAGTTTCTTTCCCCGATCCATCTCTGACAATATCCAGGAGCAATAATCTGCAGGCCTTTGCACAGCCTGACGCTTTTCAAACCACGTAATGACTCCCCTAAAGTTGGCCATCTCAGCAGTTGATGGCAAAGGCTGGTTAACATCTCGAAAAACCAGCTCCATACCCAAATAATTGAGTGGCATTTCCGCTTGTTGATGAAGAGGTGTAAAAAAGTGATCGGAATACTCGCGGGCATCGTACAGCGCGAGAATCTTGCGAGGAAGGGGTTCTCCTGCAAAGGCAACAGATGAAACTAACAAAAGAGCCAAAATTATTTTTTGAGCCACTTCTCCACCATTGCGGTTAACTGGCTACTTTCAAATGGCTTTGCAATATAGTCCGTAGCACCCGCATCCATCGCCTGCTGACGATCTTCTGCCCGGGCCCTGGCAGTCAAAAAGATAATTGGGATATCCTTGATTGCCTTATCGGTGCGAATACGCTTGGTTGCCTCAATACCATCCATCACTGGCATCATAACGTCCATAATGATCAAATCAACTGGATCCTTCTGCAACAACTCAAGTGCCCGCGCACCATGCTCGGCATAAATCACATCATATCCCAAAAATTCCAAACGGGTGCGGATCATTTCAGCCAGAAAAAACTGGTCTTCCACGATCATAATTTTTTGTTTTTCTGCCATAAAAACTCCTTAAGGTATTGCTTCCTTGACTGCTGTCAAAATTGCATTTCGATCCATGGGCCCCACCAGATAGCCATTCACTCCAAGTGACAAGGCGCCCCATATTTTATTTTCCTGACCTGCCTCTGTCAAAAAGACAATTGGCAAAAGCGCTGTCGTAGAATCACTTTTCAGATTCTTACACAAGGCCAGACCATCCATGTCTGGCAACTTACTATCAACAATAATCAAGTCTGGACGTCTCTCGTGAATTTTGTCCAAAACCTGAACGCCGCGCGCCACACATCCCACATCAAACCTTCCTTTTCTAAGAGCGCTACTCAGAAGATCGCTTGTCTCCACATTACCCGTCACCAACAGCACATACCGATGACGATCGGCTACTTCCAATGCCCGAACAGGCAACAATAAATGAAAACTACTTCCCTTTCCAGGCTCCGACTCTACCCAAATATGACCGCCATGCATTTCAGCCAGCTCCTTAGAAATCGCCAATCCCAAACCTGTACCACCAGCAACTTTACTTAATGAAGAGTCGATTTGGGCAAACTTTTGAAATAGTTTTCCAAAGTCCTTATGGTCAATCCCAATACCCGTATCCTTGACATAAAATTCAATGAACTTATTATTTTTTTTACTCAAACACGTTCCAATCGTGATCATTCCTTCTTTGGGTGTAAACTTAATGGCATTCGAAACCAAATTCGTCAAAATTTGTGCCACTTTATCTTGATCTACCTGAATTTTCGGTAAGCGTTCTGCAAAATTCTTCAGGAGTGAAATCTCCTTTTCTTGAGCAGCGGATTCGAAGGTTATAAATACACCCTCTGCAATGGTATTCGGCGAAACCATTTCACGTGTTAATTGCAGCTTACCTGATTCAATTTTAGATAAATCCAACAGATCGTTAATAATAGCTGTTAGGCGATCAATGTTACGACGTGCCATATCTAGGAACTTACGCTGTTTATCGTTTATCGGGCCCGTTACACCATCGATGATGAGTGAAACTGCTTCACGAATCGCCGCCATTGGCGTACGCAGTTCATGAGATGTCACAGATACAAATTCCGTGCGCGCGCGTTCAACATCGTGTTCATGGGTGACGTCGTTTAACACCATCACGACACCAGCGACCCTCCCCCCTGGATTACGCACCTTTGCAAGATTGGCTTTGACTTCCATCGACCGACCTTGAGTCGTATTGGCAATTTCCATTTCTCGACTTAAATATTCACTTGCCTGATTAGAAACAACACCAAATAATTTACAAACTTCTTTATCTGAAACCACATGTTGTATCTTTTTACCAATCACATTATTGGCACTCACACCTAAAATCACTTCTGCCATTGGGTTCAACAATATCACATTTTGCAACTCATCCACCACCACCACAGCACTTGTCATACTATGCAGGATTGATGACAGCATATTGCGCTCTCGTAGGAGCTTTTCCTGGATATGCTGATAATCCACCACCAGCGCCAACTCGTTGGCCACAATATTGATAAATGTATTCTCATCAAATTGCACCTTACGATCTGACGAGACAAAACCGATAATGCCATGGGTTTTATCTAACACATTCAGCGGCAAAAAATGGGTATGCTTAACAGTCAAATTACCCGATATATCAGAAGTCTTAATTATATTGGGAATACAGAAAATGTCATTTTTGGACAATTTAGTAGAGGTGCTGCGTCCAAATTGCTGAATAGCATCTTTGCATAGGATGCCCACGGATGACTGCGTAATCTTCTTCTGGGATGTCACAATTAACTGGTGGCCATTGGGACCTCGCAACATAAGTAGTAGCGCATCAAATGGAGTATACTCATGAAGCATTTGAAAAAGATGTTGTGAAATGGTGGTGTAATCAAGCGTTGACCAAAATGATTTGGACATTCTTTCTAAAATTTTGAGCTCAGCTTCACGTCGAGCCAATTGCGCATGAACAGGTGAATCAAGGGGGACGGACCTGACGTTTTTCTTAACCACCTTTTTCACTACCTTTTTCTTTTTATCTCGAGGCGCCACAGATCAGCTCCAATACGGTTGAATTCCTGAAGCACTTAGTATAAGCACCCAAAAAGTAAAACATTTATCATGAAATCTTCGACACTTACCATCGGATTACTACTCTGCCTCCCATTTTTGGTAGTCATTGCCACACATTTTCCAACCCCCATGTGGCCGGATGCCATCATGTATGACAGCATCATGCGGGACTTTCTAAAGACCCACCTCTTTCGTTGCAGCATTTTCTCTGACTTTGATCCAGCATATCTTCAAGCTAACTTTGATAACGGCCCCATATACTCACTACTCCATTTGCTAATGTTCAAACTATTTGGGACAACCGACAGCCGAATCCTCGTTGTAACAAACTATCTGCTTGTTTTGCTCAGCTGCTACAATATTGGTCGAATTTTACAACTTCGCGGACATGAATGGTATTTACTGTGCCTTATTACCTTTAACCCTTTAGTCATCCACTCAGCCAACCTTATTCGCCCAGAATGGCTCAACGTCTATATCCTAAGCTGGATTTGGAGAGTTCTTTGCAACTATAACAGGTCCCATTATATATCCACTTGTATACTAACGGGCCTTTTATTGGCGCTAGCCGCACAAACGCACTACTTCTCCATCTTTTTTATCCCATTTGTGATCTACGAATGTTGGATTTCTGAGAATACACTCAAAAGACGTGCCCGCCTGGGCCTATACATTTTACTAAGCACATTCATTTTCATGACGCCCTATACTTGGTACATACTGTCAAACATAAATAGTTTTAAAATTCAAGTACTTAACAACCGGCTTCACACAAACACATCTCACTCCATACTCAATTTTTTACAGCATTTTTTACAACCACTCTTCTTCCCATCATCTACTATTTATACAGAATCAAATATCGTCCCCCGCTGGTTGCCTGTCGTTTTTCACTTATCTCTTATTACAGCCATTACCGGACTTATCATCAAATGGCGTCAGAAAATCCAATTAACCCATCGGACCCAGCAAGCAATTGCAGTATGGATATCTATCTGTATTGGGACATCATTTGTTTCTTACACACCTTACATGATTTTCTACTTTTCGGTAGTTACTGTAGCATTATGGAAGGACCTAGTGCCGCATCTTAATTGGAATTTTCGAATCATTCTCGCAAGCATAGTCATTTCATCACTCACATATAGCATCTTCTTTGACAGTTATGTTGCCAAATACTTATTTAACTGGCCAGCATATCAAAGTAGCGTTCAGTGTTTATCAAATAATATCCCACTCGGTGCTAAACTTTATGTTCTAGCCTATCCAGACCCCTCAGTTGAGTTATCTATAAAAAGAAATGACTTAGACATCCGTAGATATAGCGATTTCGCACGATACACAAAGCCATGGGAAGGAATTGCACGAAGCATCAATTACGTTGTTACATCTAAAGATTCACATTTTTTACAGAGATTTGACCATGGCAATGCTTTAAGACATCAATTTGACCAAGGTACATTTCAAAATATTTCCTGTGACGTTGGCCCTATACACTACCACTTATGGGTACGCACCCCTGCAAAGAAAGAGACTTTCTCTGTTCTAACTTCCAAAACATCCAAGACACGACTACAATACTTGCAGTAAATTCCACATAGTTGTCGTTATAAAACCTAGAGAAAAACCAAAAGACGGCAATGCCAATGCTCGCACAAAATGTCATCGCACTGACAGTGCAATGACGCACTAGTACTCGATTTGTCATCCATAGAACCAACACATAAAATGGAATCTGAACATACGAAATTGGGTAATATTCCAATGGAGAATATAAAATTCCAAAACGAACAAGCTGCGCCAACAAGGAATAGCCATTCACCGGATAACTCGTTGCAAGCTTCCCAGATGGATACATAATCATGTCCATCCACAAGCCACTTGGGTCCCAAATCAGAAATGGCAAAACAATAGAAAGCGCCAGAGCCACCGGCAATAGAAACATCCGAACACATGTTTTCCACGGAAGGTTGTGCAGTAAATACACCATTAAAAATGGCGTAATTATCCAAGCGGTTTGCTTTACTGAACACGCTACAACAATTGTCCATACAGCAAACTGATAGCGCCTTTCATGCAATAGAAGAAATGACCAAAGCAACCAAAAGAGCACAACAATATCATTTCGTCCTTCAATAAAGTAAGTGAGAAAATACGGATTTAAGAAGAGTAAAAAGCACATTGCTGTTTTGAATGAATGTTCAAGTGGTTGCCGCCAAATCAGCAATACGGTCGCCATAAGGTACAAAAGAAGACAAATCCTAAGGTCAAACCAATGAAAAGTGGTCTCAAATATCCAATAGGCAGGTACAAACTGCAAAAAGTACAATGGCGGATACACGAAGTGATAAAGAGCCGGATTAACAATCGTTTCCTCATGCTTGTCACCGAACTGAATATTAAGTTTATCATGAGGTGGCGGGAAAACAGATTTGGCAGTGTCCTCATGATACAGGTTACGCCCCTCAAGAATAAGAGATGTCGCATATTCTGTTTGAAGCAATCCGTCGTGAGTACCTTTCATCACTCCGGATGATCGCTTCGCAATACGCAAACCCATTGGGATTAGCAGTAAGGTTATAACCAATCCCAGCAAGCACACGGCACGCACTTTCTTGTATTTATAGGAAACTAACCATATCCCTAAAAGCAAAATTGAAACCGCATAGGTACTGGGGCCCGAATTTTTCAAACTAGGTAACACACACACACATAAAATGACCGCTAGCATATGCCTGCCAATAAAATGCACTATAGAGTTGTCACGTATTCTCTTGACAATACTATGGTCTATAATTAGTCGTCCGCCCATGCAGTTTTCCGTCATCTTTCCAGCCTATGAAGAAGGTCCTAATTTGCGGGCCAACTTACCTAAAATAATTTCTATTATCAAGAAGTTAGACGTCTCATTTGAAATCTTAGTAGTAGATACTGTAACGGCAAAAGATGACACCCCAGAAATATGCCGTCAACACCCATCTGTTCGCTATATGAATAGAGCTGGTGGCAACGATTATGGGGACGCCATCCGCACTGGTATTCAAGCCAGCACAGGTGACTATATCGTCATTATGGATGCGGACAGCTCCCACGATCCAAACTTCATTCCTAAAATGTGGGGTGAACGCAATAATGCAGATTGCATCATTGCCTCTCGCTACATTGCCGGCGGAACCACCGACAACAGTTTGCCGCTTTATTTAATGTCACGCATTCTAAACTGGACATATCGACTATACCTGAACATTCCTGCAGCTGACGTATCCAACAGTTTCCGCTTATATAATGGCAACCAATTACGTTCGCTTCATCTCACGTCTTCTCATTTTGATATTGTCGAAGAAATTTTGATCAAGCTGTTCATTGCGTATCCCAACATGCGTTTACTGGAAATTCCAAGCTCCTTTCACAGACGAAATCAGGGAAAAACAAAGCGCAATTTATTAACTTTCATTTTTTCTTACCTCAAAACAATGCGTAAGCTTAAATCATTTCAAGTAAGGGCAAAACATGCAACCCTCAAACAAAGCGCTTTCTAATATTCAAAACATTCCGGTAGTCATTCTCTGTGGTGGCCGCGGAACACGTCTACGTGACGTCGGCGAATCCCTGCCAAAACCAATGTTTTCGATTGGGAATAAACCTATCGTTTGGCATATTATGAAGTATTACGCCCACTTTGGGTTTAAGAAATTTGTTCTATGTCTGGGATTCCAAGCAGATAAATTTGTGGATTATTTTGTCAATTATCGCGCCTACAACAGCGACGTCACACTGACTTTGGGTGAAATGCACAAAGCAAACTTTCACACACCCAATAATGAAGAAGGTTGGGAAGTCACCCTTGCACACACAGGGCTTGACAGCATGACAGGATGCCGACTGTTTCGCGCAGGACAGTATTTGAATGACGAACACTTTATGCTGACATATGGTGATGGTCTTTCAAACATTAACCTCAATGCACTCGTTGAATTTCATACATCACACAACAAGCTTGTCACCATCAGCGCCGTACATCCCAGTGGTCGTTTTGGAGAGATGGAAATTGATGGCACAAGCGTACGTTCCTTTAATGAAAAACCCCAGACGTCAGCAGGGTACATCAACGGCGGATTCATGATGTGCCATCGTGATTTCTTAAAGCGTTACCTAAGTGATGATATGAGCTTGGTGTTAGAACAGGCCCCTTTAATTCACGCAGCTAACGACAACCAAATTGAAGCCTTCTGCCATGATGGTTTTTGGCAGTGTATGGATACACCACGTGAGTACGGCTACCTCAATCAACTCTGGCAGACCCAAAAAGCCCCATGGAAACTCTGGTAAATAAATTTAAAGGCAAACGAGTACTTGTTACTGGTCACACAGGCTTTAAAGGCGGCTGGTTTAGCCTTTGGATGTCACATTGGGGTGCAAATGTGCTCGGTTACTCCATCGATGTTCCCACTAAACCCTCATTTTTTGATGCTACCCAACTAGCCACACGCATTGATGATAGACGTGGCGACATTCGTTCGTTGGAAGATATGCAAAAGGTCTTTTCTGAATTTAAACCTGAACTCGTTTTTCACTTCGCAGCTCAGCCCATGGTGCTAGAGTCCTACCACAATCCACTCAGCACCTTCTCCACCAACGTGATGGGCACTGCCAACGTTTTGGAATGTGTTAGAAATTCTCCCGACGTAAAGCTGACAATGGTTGTCACAAGCGACAAGTGTTACGAAAATCATGAAAAGTCGGAAGGCTACCGTGAAGGTGATCCTCTTGGCGGACATGATCCATATAGCGCCAGCAAAGCCGCTACTGAAATCGTAGCGCAAGCATGGTTTAATAGCTTCTTTAAACATTTGAATACCCGCATGGGATATTGCACTGTACGCGCTGGTAATGTATTTGGTGGCGGCGACTGGGGTCAATACAGACTTATCCCCGATTTCGTCAGAGCTGTTACCAACAATCATGTATTAAAAATGCGTCACCCCAAAAACGTCAGGCCCTGGCAGCACGTGCTCAACTGCTTATGGGGCTATATTCTTTTGGCCTCACATTTAATGGACGAGCCTGAAAAGTTTTCGGGACACTGGAACTTTGGCCCCAGAACAAGCGACCATCTCACTGCAGGCGAAGTTATTCAAAGCCTTCAAGAAACATGGGGCAAAGGTCAGTGGGAAGTCGAGCCTCAACAGAACAACCAATTAAAAGAAACAACATTACTTGCTTTAAATTGGGATAAAGCCGCCCAAAACTTGGGGTGGCAACCTGTCTGGGATCTTCAGCAAGGCATTGAAAAAACAGTGGAATGGTATAATACATTTTTGGAAGATCCAAAAAACATTATGACCATTAGTCAACATCATCTGGACACGTTCCTAAAAGCTGTCCAATAATTAAAAGGGCCTTAATCGTGAAAGAACAAATTTTAGAAATGACAGCAACTCATGTCAAAAATGAGTTGGCAAAAAAGACATTTATACCAGGAAAGACGCTTGTTCCATATGCTGGCCGCATTTACGATGAGGCTGAGGTATGCAATGCAGTAAGCGCCAGCCTTGATTTTTGGCTTACATTGGGCCCTTGGGGCAGGAAGTTTGAGCGAAAGATTGCAGAGCACCTCAATGTTAAGCATGCGTGCATGGTTAACTCTGGCTCATCCGCCAATTTACTAGCCTTCTCAGCACTCTTGAGCCCCAAATTGGAACGACCGCTGAAGAGCGGCGACGAAGTCATTACAGCAGCAGCGGGATTCCCCACCACTGTTAACCCAATCCTACAAAATGGATGCATTCCCGTATTTGTGGATGTGGATCCTCAAACACTGCTCCCCAAACCAGAGTGGGTTGAACAAGCAATTTCTCCAAAAACACGTGCTGTATTTTTGGCACATACACTTGGGAACGTTCTTGATCTAGATCCCCTGCTTGAAATTTGTCGCAAACATAACCTTTATTTTATTGAAGACAACTGTGACGCCCTTGATTCTGAATATGACGGCAAAAAGACAGGTGCCTTTGGAGATTTGTCCACATTGTCAATGTATCCAGCCCACCACATGACAACAGGCGAAGGTGGTTGTGTATTTACCAATGACAGTCTGATGGATCGAATTGTGGGTTCATTGCGCGACTGGGGCAAGGATTGTTGGTGCCCTCCAGGCATTGATAATACATGTAATAAGCGCTTTGACTGGCAGTTAGGCTCATTACCGCTGGGATATGACCATAAATATATTTTCAGCCATATCGGATACAACTTGAAACCAACAGACATGCAAGCCGCTATCGGAGTTGCGCAGCTGGAAAAGCTGCCAAGCTTCACTCAAGTTCGTCGCAAAAATTATGATGTATTTGTTAAAGCACTTGCACCCTATTCAGAGTGGATTGATTGGCTACACCCAACACCCAAGAGTACTCCCAGCTGGTTCCTGTTCTTCATGCGTGTCAAACCCAACGCTCCCTTCAAACGGCAGGACCTGGTTACCCATCTTGAGAGTAAGCGGATTCAAACACGCATGCTCTTCGGAGGAAACTTATTGCGCCAACCCGCATACCAAAATGCCCCAACTCGTGTAGCAATGCCATTACTACATACAGACGAAGTAATGGATCAAGGCTTAGGCATCGGGCTATACCCTGGCATTACAACTGAAATGCAAACTTACATGATTGATATTCTGACCCAATTCTTCAAAAAGTATTTATGAGCCAACGAATTTTGATTGCAGGTGGGACAGGCTTTTTGGGCAGTGCAATCTCAGAAGCACTATTGGCACAGGGCAAACATGTCACAATCTTAAGCCGAAATACAAAACACCCCCATTGCAACAACATTTGTACCGACTGGTGCAACAAGGAAGCCTTAGAGGCAGCCCTTAAAGACCAGGCATTTGATGTGGTAATTAATGCAGCCGGATACCTGTCAACCAATGCGTCCATAGCAAATGGTGATGCTCTGATTAATTCACATTGTGCCGGCACTCAAAATCTTCTCGATGTCCTTTCATGGAAAACTATTCAGACCTTTATTCACTTAGGAAGCGGTGAAGAGTATGGGTTTGCGCCAGCCCCACAATCAGAAACCAGTGTCTGCCTCCCCGCAACGGCATATGGCTTTGCAAAGCTTGTTTCTACCAAAGCCGTTTATCGCCATGCTGTAACACACAATCTCCCCATTGTGATTGCTCGCCCCTTTTTAGTCTACGGCGCAAATGTACGAACTGGTCTTTTCCGTGCACTTTTAGACGGAATTCAAAGTAATTCTGACATTAAATTGTCATCTGGCGAACAAATCCGTGACTTTCTACACATAAACGACTTCACAGCCGCAATGATGTGCCTGTTAAAAGCAGCTCTGAACTCACCATTCGCACCTGGCAAACATTTTAATATCGGAAGCGGTGTCGGAACTTCAGTACGAGAAATGATCACACTTGCCTGTCACACTGCCAAACGAGGCAAACCCCTCTTTGGTGCACTACCAAATCGACTTGGTGATAGCCCGGCAGTTGTGGCAAATATTGACGCGATTCAAAAGCTTGGCTGGAAGGCAGAATTTACACTAGAATCTGGCTTGCGGTCCCTTATTTTATCCCTGAGTTAACCCACTCGATCATCTTGTTAACACCATCCCACTTGTCAACTTTGGGTACCCACTCCAATTTATCCTGTGCCTTTTGAATATTGGAAACATAAAATGGCTGATCCCCCTTACGGGCATCAATATGATATGAGTCAGCCTTGCACCCTAACGTTTTTTCCAAATATGAAATTAATTCGCGTATTGATAAACTGTTATCAATACCACCACCGATATTAAAAATCTCACCTGACAAAGTGGTTGCCTTTTTCATAAGACTATCTATTAGCGCAATCAGATCATGCGCATGCAAAATATCGCGAACCTGCTTTCCATTTCCAGAGATACTAAAACGCTCTTGTCGTATTACTTGCTCTACAAACCAACCGATCCAACCTTGATCATATGTGGCAAATTGGCGACCACCGTAAATTGTTGAAAGTCGCAACACCACGGTGTGCATATTATAGATTCGACCAAAATCACGCACATATTGGTCTGCAGCACCTTTAGAGCATCCATATGGTGAATAAAAATCAAGGGGCGTTTTTTCATTAAAACCCCGTTGATGCTCTGGACATGTATATCGCGTCTCCTCTTCCACCACACCAAACACTGAAAGATCACCATAAACCTTATTGGTAGAAGCAAATACAAAGAGTGCTTCAGGGCAGGACTCCCGCACTGCGTCTAAAAGATAGAACGTCCCTTCAGCATTAATTGAAAAATCAACGTAAGGATCTTGAATTGACACTGTTGCAGCCACTTGCCCTGCAAAATGCAATACCGCTTCGGGTTTTAACTGAGAAAGCAGATTTTGTACGGAAGAACGCTCACGAAGATCGACTTCATAAAACTGAAAGGTCCCCTTTGATTTTTCAGCACGCTCTTTCAACCATTCTAGATTTTGACGGGATCCAACTCGCCAAAAGTTGTCTAAAACCGAAACAGAATAACCTTTATCTAAGTAGTGGGCGGCCAAATTGCTACCAATAAACCCGCAACCACCTGTAACTAAAATGGACTTTGGCTGTGACATGGGGCGGCAACCTAGCAAAGCAACTCTTCTGAGACAACAAGAATAACATTTGCCATCATATAAAGTTTTGACTAAGGGGGGCCGCACTATGAAAGGTGTTATTCTAGCTGGCGGCACGGGAAGCCGCCTTTTGCCACTTACAAAGGTTACCAACAAGCATCTCTTGCCTGTTGGGAAAAAGCCTATGATTTACTACCCTCTCGAAATCCTTCTAGAGGCCGGAATCACCCAAATTGCTGTGGTCACAGGAACAGACCACATGGGGGATGTGGTAAACCTGCTTGGTAGCGGTAAGGAGTTTGGAGCACGCTTTACCTATAAAGTACAAGATGAGGCCGGCGGCATTGCACAAGCGCTGGCACTGATTGAGGACTTTGCTCACGGTGACTCCGTAGCCGTAATTTTAGGCGATAACATTTTTGAAAAACGCTTTGGCAATATCATTCGCAACTTCTCAGAAACCAATAACGGTGCACATCTCTTTTTAAAGGAAGTCCCTGATCCTCAACGATTTGGTGTTGCTGAAATTCGTGATGGTCGCATTGTCCACATCCACGAAAAACCAAAAAATCCACGTTCATCCTATGCAGTAACAGGACTCTACCTGTACGACCAAACTGTGTTTAACATCATTAATAATCTAAAACCCTCTGATAGAGGTGAATACGAGATTACCGATGTAAACAACGTCTATCTGGAACAAGGCAATTTAGGATACGACATTGTTGATGGTTGGTGGACAGATGCAGGAACATTTGAATCACTCAACTTCGCCAACAAATTAGCCTATAAGGATATTTAAGTGAAACTACTTGTCACTGGCGGTGCCGGTTTTATTGGGGGGCACTTTGTAAGACTTCTCTTAAAAGAACGACCGGACTGGACAATTATCAACCTTGATAAATTAACCTATGCTGGCAACATGGCCACCATCAAGGATATTACCTCCCCCCACCATCATTTTGTTAAGGGCGATATTTGCGATACAGCGCTGGTCTCTAATTTAATTGAAGATCATCATATTGATGCGATTGTTAATTTTGCAGCTGAATCCCATGTCGATCGCAGTATTGAAAGCAGCCTTCCCTTTCTAACAACCAATGTTCTTGGCACAGAATCATTACTCTCCGCAGCACGTCGTCATAAAATTAAACGCTATGTTCAGGTCTCCACAGATGAAGTTTACGGATCCGCGGGTGAATCTGAACACTTTACCGAATCATCAATCATTCAACCCAACAACCCATACTCCGCTAGCAAAGCAGCAGCAGATCATCTGGTCCGCGCTTACCATGTTACTTACGATCTTCCTGCATGCATCACACGCTGCACAAATAACTATGGTTCATACCAATTTCCTGAAAAATTTATCCCAGTTATCATTTGCAATGCAATGCAAGGCAAACATATCCCCGTCTATGGAGATGGCATGCAACAACGCGAATGGATTCACGTAATGGACCATTGTAGAGGGGTGTTGGCTGTTCTTGAACATGGACGTGCTGGTCAAGTTTATAACTTTAGCGATGATACAGACATTACCAATATTGATTTGGTACGCCTTATTTTAGAACAACTTGGACAACCGAATGATCTTATTCAACATGTGAAGGATCGGTTGGGTCACGATCGTCGTTATAGTGTTGACAGTAGCAAGTCGCAAAGAGAATTAAATTGGGCACCCAAGATCCCTTTTGCCACAGGACTTTCAGAAACCATAAAATGGTATCAAGACAATCAGAATTGGATTGAAACCGTACTCAGCCATTCTTAAATTGAAGTAAAGATATCCCTTTTACATCTTTCGCTGAAATTACTGGGTTAGAAACTGGCCAAGGAATGGCCAAATCGGGGTCGTTCCATTGAACAGTTTTCTCAAATTCAGGGTGATAGTAATCTGTACACTTATATGCAAACACCGCATCTTGACTAGTCACACAAAAGCCATGACCAAAACCCGGCGGCACATATAACTGCCGATGATTATCAGATGACAACAATACTGCTTCCCAATTTCCAAATGTAGGTGAATCACGACGTAAATCAACTGCCACATCATAAACTTCGCCCCATAGAACCGTTACAAGCTTCCCTTGTGAGTGTGGTTCTTGAATATGGAGACCTCGAAGCACACCATATGTGGAACGTGACAAATTATCTTGTACGAAATCCGGAATACCCAATTCTTTGTAGGAATTTTGACGCCATGTCTCAAAAAAATACCCTCGGGCATCGCCAAATACTCTTGGTTCTAGCAAAATTATGTCTTGGATTTTGGTTTTTAGCCGCTGCATAGTGTTGCATATTACTAATGCATGTCGTAGACACCTGACAATAACTTTATGGGACAAAATATACTTATCATAGGGGCGAATGGCCTTGTCGGCACTGAATTGGCAAAACAACTTCCGGATGCACACGCATTCGCTAGAAGTGAATGTGACATTTTAGACACAGCTGCATTGGAAAAAATATTCCTTAAATATAAGCCGCAGGCTATTTTCAACTGTGCGGCAATGACCAATGTAGATCTCTGTGAAACAGAAAGAAATAGCGCTTATGAAATTAATGCTGTTGCAGTTGGAAATCTAGCAAAGCTCTGTAAATCCCATTCTACAACACTGATCCACTTTAGTACGGATTACATTTTTGATGGCACAGGTGATGTACCGATGTCCGAGAGTCATTCTCCGCATCCAATGAGTATTTATGGTGACAGCAAACTTAAAGGTGAAGATGCAGTAAAATCCAATTGCAAGGATTGGATCATTGCACGTGTACAGCTTGTTTTTGGAGGAGCGCGCAACAACTTTATTTTTGATACAGCCAAAAAGCTGCTCGCAGCCCAAGAAGTCCGCGCATTTTCGGATCAGGTGGGAGCACCCACCTACTCAGTTGATATTGCGCGCATGAGTATCGCTCTATACAATGGCGGCCATCGAGGAATATTTAATGTAGTCAATTCCGGTTATGCAAGCCGTGTTGACGCTGCACATGAAATTGCACAACAACTAAATATACAAACCCCCTCAATCACACCTGTCTTATTAAAAGAGCTTAAACTCCCTGCAGAACGCCCTCTAAACTGCCGCCTTTCTGTTGACAAAATCAGGCATCTAGGGATTATTCCCCCAAGCTGGCAAGACGCAATCTCCCGTTTCTTGCATGAGGCAAAATTCCTATGATTAATGACCAAAAAGTTGTTGTAGTAATGCCGGCATATAATGCTGAAAAAACACTTGAAAAAACAATAAGTTCCATACCAAAGGGCTATGTTGACGAGCTTATTTTGGTTGATGATGCCAGCACTGACGAAACAACTCAGGTGTCCAAGGCATTGGGCATTTCCACCATTACCCACCCCAAAAATCGTGGTTATGGGGGCAATCAAAAAACTTGTTACGATAACGCATTACAACAAGGCGCAGACATTGTCATAATGCTGCATCCAGATTATCAGTACGAGCCAACCCTTATTCCAACAATTGCCAGCATGATCGCGTTTGGGCCATACGATGTAGTGCTCGCATCGCGCATTTTGGGTAAAGGCGCCCTAGTGGGTGGCATGCCTCTTTATAAGTATATTGCAAATCGCTTTCTCACACTTACTGAAAACCTTTTGGTTTCAGAAAAGCTCACCGAATATCATACTGGTTATAGGGCATTTCATCGTCGCGTTTTGGAAAAAATTCCGTATCACCGCAACAGCGACGACTTTGTCTTTGACAATCAAATGCTTGTGCAAGTGATGCAGGGCGGTTTTGAAATTGGTGAAATTTCATGTCCGACAAAATACTTTACTGATGCATCTTCGATTAACTTTCGCCGTAGCTGTCAATACGGGATTGGCGTTCTAAAAACAGCATGCCAATATCGGCTTCAAAAAATGGGGCTGACGAAGTTCCACTACCTTGACTTCTAATTAGAGATGACAAACAAAATTCCTAATTTTGTATGTGAAATGTCAAAGCACGTTGACGAAGTCGTAACGCTACGCGGATGGATATTTAATCTTCGCTCCTCTGGCAAAATCGCATTTTTACAATTTCGAGATGGTACTGGATTCTGCCAGGTAATTGCTAATCAGGCTACACTATCTGAAAAGCAATGGGAGGATGTCAAAAAGCTTACTCTCGAATCCTCAGTCATCATAACGGGTAACGTCAGCAAGCATCCCAAAAAGGAAGAGTACGAATTACAATTAGCTGATATCCAGATCGTGCAAATTGCTGATGAATATCCAATCGGAAAGAAAGAGCATGGACCCGATTTTCTCTTAGATAATCGCCACCTTTGGCTCCGCTCGCAAAAGCAATGGGCCATTCAACGCGTGCGCGATACAATCATCGAAGCCACTTACGAGTTCTTTCATCAAAACCACTTTATCAAAATTGACTCGCCGATCTTAACGCCAAATGCTTGTGAAGGCACTACGACTCTATTTGAAATGGAATACTTTGACATGGGTAAGGCTTACCTCTCACAATCAGGCCAACTCTATATCGAAGCCGCTATCATGAGCCATGGACGTGTATTTGATTTTGGGCCGGTATTCCGTGCGGAAAAGAGCAAAACAAGACGGCACCTCACTGAATTTTGGATGATGGATGCTGAAGCAGCATTTGTGGAGCATGATGAGAATTTAAAAATTCAGGAAGAATTGGTAAGCCACATTGTTCAATCGGTACTTCGCGATAATCACCAAGAGCTGACCATTTTGGAACGCAACATTGCAACACTTGAAGCCATAAAAGCTCCCTTTTATCGCATGACTCATGCTGAAGCAGTACACAAACTTCGTGGGTTGGGATCTGATATTAAGGATGATGATGACCTGGGTGGAGATGATGAAACCTTAATCACCAAAGATTTAGACCGACCTCTCTTTATTGAAAAGTATCCAGCCAAAGTTAAAGCATTCTATATGAAGCGGGATCCAAACAATCCGGAATTAGCACTTTGCGCCGATTTACTAGCACCCGAGGGCTTCGGTGAACTCATTGGTGGATCACAACGCGAAGATTCGTACGAAACACTCAAAACACGCATTGAAGAGCACAACTTGCCACTTAAATCCTTTGGCTGGTACTTGGACCTTAGAAAATATGGCAGTGTCCCACACAGTGGCTTTGGATATGGATTGGAGCGCTTAGTAGGTTGGATTTGCGGGGTACCCCATGTACGCGAAACCATTCCATTTCCGCGACTCATTAGTCGACTATATCCATGACTCGAGGTGATATGTCAGATGCCAAGTCAAATCACTGGAAATGGCTTCTGTTTATCGTCACCATCATATTTGTTACGCGCGCAACAACATTCATACAACCCCTAATCGATGACGAAGAAGCATTTTCCGCGTTTGCGCGTGTTTTACTCCATGGTGGCATTCCATATGTAACAATTATCGATAATAAGCCGCCCATCCTCTACTATATATATGCCGCATGTCTTTGGCTATTTGGTGAATCAAATACTGTTAGCATTCATATCATGGGGATTTTATGCACATGCGCAATCTGTTGGTATTTGTTTAAAATAGGAAGTCGCATTTTTAGTGTAAGGTCTGGCTATTGGGCAGCACTTTCATTTGCTATTTTTTCCACCTGTTATATTCCACCAACACTTGCAGTACACGCATCACTACTAATTGCATTACCACTTACCTGTAGCGTCTGGTGCCTTATCCAGTGGTATGATCACAAGTCACTTATTTGGATAGTCTTCTGCGGCATGCTGTGTGCATTCGCGATTTTTATTAAATATCAGGCATTCATTCAGATCCCATTTGTGGTGTGGGCTATAGCGTACCTTCACTTTCGTAAATTCAACGACAGTTGGTTCAAAACAGCAGTTGTATTGACATGCTTTGGACTTGGCCTTGGTATTGTAACTGGTATCACATTAGGATGGATGGCTCACATCAACGCCCTCAAGCCAATGTTAAATCAGACACTCCGTGCCAGCGTTTCATACATCAAGGACGGTGAAAATATCGGTAGCTACTGGAGACGTGCCTCCATCCAAATCGGATCTTATGTAGCCGCCACATTTCCTCTTTGGCTAGGCCTTATTCATCAACTCACACATCGCGCCAAAAACTATTTGAATGCCGAACCCATAGCACGCCCTCTGCCCACATGGATTTGGGGCTGGTTCTTTTTTACAATTCCAGCAATTGTTGCAGGTGGTCGGTTTTATGGACATTACTTTATTCAAATATTACCACCCTTATGCATCATCGCTGGCACGTGCTTTAATCAATGGTGGTCGCGATCAACCAAGACACGATGGGCAATGTCGTGTACATTCATTATCCTGACCGCAGGATGGATGGGACCAAGAATTTGGTACCAATCATGGGCTGATCACTTTCATCTACAAAATCTTAAAGTAGAAATGAAGATCGCTAACTATCTAAAGCTAAATATGGCTCCAAATGACACCTTGTTCATCTGGGGAACAGAGCCGGGCCTCTATTTCCTATCTGAACATCAACCAGCAACACGCTTTTTGTGGGTTGATGCCCTGACCGGTCGACTACCAGGCATTAAGGAGACACAAAAGGGCTCAACTGACACTTCGGCTTATATTGGACCAAATAGTTGGCACTTATTTTGGCAAGACATGAACACACATCCACCACGTTATATTATTGATTGTGCATCTGGCAATTTGCGTGACTATGCTAAATTTCCAATTCGCAACTATCCAGAATTGTACGACTACATCACACGCAATTACAATCTTGAGACCACAATTGACGGCGTCAACATCTATCGCCAAAAGAAGTCCTAGACACTAGCGTGCCACGCTAGTGCGCGACAAACAGATTCTCGATAAGGCCGATATGACCAACCCAATTCTGATTGGGCCTTGTGCGATGAAAAATATAATTCATGGGCTAACATGCGTGCCATCGGCAGCGGAATACGTGGTCGCTTTTGGGTAATACGTGACACTACCTCACCCAAAACCGACGCAAATTTTAGCACAAATGAAGGGATTCGAATACATGGCCGCGGCGTACCCATTTCTTCAGCTATTACTGCTCGCATTTCGCGGTAACTCACATCTTCACCTGTTAACAAATACCGCTCACCCACACGACCCACATTCAAAGCACGTACAATGCCACTAGCAACATCTTCCACATCAACTGCAGACATTCCACCAGAGATATAAAAGTATTGATTCAACTTTCCAGGGAAAAAGAGCCCTCCTACAATTCGGCGACGATCCATGGGACCAATAATGGCGCCTGGATTCACAATCACCGCCGGCAAACCTCGAGCAACTGCACTTTGAATATGATCTTCAGCCAAATATTTACTGCGACTGTAAATAGTATCACACCCCACACGATCAAAATTATAACTTTGCGTTTCATTAGCACGCATTCCAGACACTGGTACTCCCACCGCCATTACTGTACTCACATGCACAAAACGCTTCACACCGGCAGACAGCGCCGCATCAGCAATGCAGCGCGTCCCCTCTGCATTCACACGATAGACTTCGTCACGCTCGGGTTCCCAATAGCTAATGAGAGCAGCGGCATGAATGACAGCATCAACGCCTTGAAGCGCTGATGAAAGCGCATTGGCATCGCATATATCACCAATCGCCGTCTCAAATATAAGACCATCAAGATCAATTGTGGAGGATGTCTTGCGGCGTAAAATACGGACCTGATGTCCGTCGTGCAGTAAACAGCGCACAACATGGGCGCCCAAAAAACCAGTGGCACCTGTAACAAGAATTTTCATTCTGGAAAGAGGCCGCGGGCAAGATGAGCTTCTTCAATACGACGAGCCGCAGCCGCCATACTCGCATCGCGCATGTTCATTTTATCCTTCTTCGTTATTTCGATGACACGCGCAAACGCGTTATCCATGATCATTTTCATCTCTTTATTAACTTCTTCTTCGGACCAGAAGAAGTTTTGCAGACCTTGCACCCATTCAAAATAGGAAACAATCACACCCCCCGCATTGCACAGAATATCTGGGATAATGAACACTCCATTGTCTTCCAACAATCGACTTGCATCGTGATTGGTGGGTTCATTGGCACCTTCCGCCAAAATGCGACACTGAATCTTATCCACATTTTTCATCGTAATTTGATGACCCGAAGCAGCTGGTACCAACACATCGCATTTCATAGACAATAATTCAGAATTATCAATTTCATCACCACCCGGGAAACCATGAATGGTCTTATGCTCATGTTGAAACGCTTCCATTGCATCAAGATCAAGCCCCTTGGGATTATGCACGCCACCCCGATGGTCACTCACAGCAATTACCTTGCATCCCAATGCCGCAAACCCCTTAGCTGCATACATCCCCACATTACCAAACCCCTGGACCGCTACTGTTGTACTGTCACCCAAGGTCATACCAATATGCTTGGCCGCTGAAATAACAGAATACACCACACCATTACCGGTTGCAGGCACCCGTCCATGGGTACCACCAATAGCAATGGGCTTTCCGGTTACCACAGATGGCACTGAATATCCCTTGGATGCGGAATAGGTATCCATAATCCAACTCATCACTTGCGCATTGGTACCCATATCAGGCGCGGGAATATCGCGATCCGGACCGATAAAATTAAGGATTTCTGCAGTAAAGCGGCGTGTCACGTTTTGCAATTCGCGTCGAGACAACCGTGACGGATCTATTTTAATTCCACCCTTGGCACCACCTAGAGGCAATCCCACCAGCGCACACTTAAAGGACATCAGCATAGCCAATGAGCAAACTTCACCCAATGTCACATCTGGGGCATAGCGAATCCCCCCCTTACATGGGCCTAATGTCTGGCTGTGCTGAACGCGGTAACCTGCAAAGACACGCACTTCACCATTATCCATGCGCGTTGGCACAGAGACAATCAGCACTCGACGTGGATTACGCAATCGATTGGCAATGTTTTGATTGAGATGAATGCGTTCAACAAGAAGGTCGAACTGCTTTTGCAACATGTTGTACTCGGGTGTGTCCCAAGCAACATGGGGAGGTGCCCCTTTGAGTACGCCTTTGTTAATATCATAACCATCTAGCTTGGCACCGTGCATATAAGAATTCTCCTTATGAGAATCGCTTGGCTAAACTGACCATCTCATCGCGCACACGCCGATGTCTCCGGCCAGATTCACACCCAAACACCTTACGACATTCAAATGGCTTTACAGAATGAATGGTACACTTTCCACCTTTAAAAAAAATACAACTTCCATCGGGACGCTGTTTGGGTGACCACATATCAATTTCATCTGTATGGTGGCATTGCAGAAACTGCTCGCGAAAGGCTTCTTCCGTCATCCCTTGGTGGGCAGCCGCATACGGAACCTCTTCTGGCATAAACCAACCGGGCTCTCTGCGGCACAAGGCTTGGCATTCTTCACATTCACAGCCTTGACGTTTGGATGGGTGGTACTTGGACATGGGGTGGCCCTCTATCAATAAATTGTTGCTCCCTGCAAGGTTTCCCATTAGGCAGGCCCAAATATTATTCATCTTTAGGAGACAAACTTATGACATCCCCAGCCACCTCTGAATTGCACCAAAAATGTGCTAATACTATCCGCCTTCTAGCCGCTGACGGGGTTGAAAAGGCCAAATCAGGCCATCCGGGTGCCCCAATGGGTATGGCGGATATGGTCTACGTGCTCTGGACAGATTTTCTAAAATTTAACCCAAAGGACCCCAAATGGATGGGCCGAGACCGTTTTATCCTCTCCGGCGGCCACGCATCCATGCTGCTTTATGCCATGTTGCACCTGTATGGCTTTGATGTTTCAATCGATGATCTCAAACAATTCCGCCAGTGGGGCAGCAAGACACCCGGCCATCCCGAATTTGGCCATACAACTGGCGTTGAAGTCACTACAGGTCCACTAGGACAAGGTCTGGGCAATGCAGTTGGAATGGCCATATCCGGTAAATGGACATCTGCGCGCGTTGCAAGTGCCGACTTTGACCCCTCCCAGAATTACATTTATGCCTTCATGGGGGATGGCGACCTCATGGAAGGAATCTCCCACGAATCCGCATCCCTTGCCGGCCACCTAAAGCTTGGCAACTTGATCTGCATGTACGATGCTAACCAAATTTCCATCGATGGCCCAACAGACCTCTCTTACACCGACGATGTTGCCAAACGTTTTGAAAGTTACCACTGGCATGTGCAATCCATTGATGGTCACAATCACGATCAAATCCGAAATGCCATTATTGCCGCGCAAAAAGAATCCTCAAAACCCTCTATCATTATTTGTAAAACCACTATCGGCTTTGGCAGCCCCAATAAGTCCGGCAAGTCCAGCGTTCACGGAGCACCATTGGGTGGTGATGAAATGAAGGCCACCAAACAGGCACTCAATTGGCCATCAGAACCCACATTCTTGGTGCCCGATGATGTACGCGCCCACTTCAACGCAGTTATTACCACTAAAGAAGCAGATGCAAAGGCGTGGCAGCAATCGATGGTGAACTGGCGGGAAAAGAATCCTGACAAAGGGCGCTTGTGGGATGCACTTTGTGAACAAAAATTGCCTGCAACACTTTTGAACGATCTTTGTGCCACGGTGAAAGGCGACAGTGCCGCCACACGCCAACTCTCTGGCAAGGTGTTGCAAAAGTTGGCAGAAGCGCTCCCCTTCTTTTTGGGTGGCTCTGCAGATTTGACCGAATCCAACGGCACCCACCTCAAGGCATTTGCAGAGTTAAGCCCAAGCAAATCTTGGGACAATGCCCGCAATATTCACTTTGGTGTCCGTGAACATGGCATGGCTGCCGCCATCAACGGCATGAATGTCTATGGCACCACGCGTGCCTTTGGTGCAACGTTCTTGGTGTTTTCTGACTACAATCGCCCATCCATTCGACTGGCGGCACTTTCAAAATATCCCAGCATTTTTGTATTTACACACGATAGCATTTTCTTGGGCGAAGACGGACCCACTCACCAAGCTGTTGAGCATTTGGAAGCTTTGCGCAGCATCCCCAACTGCCATGTGTGGCGCCCCGCTGATGGACTGGAAACAGCCGCTGCTTGGACCGCTGCTATTACAAATCATAATAGCCCTAGCTGCCTTGCCCTCACACGACAAAAGGTGCCAGCACTTGATCGCCCAGCAGGATTTAAAGAAGAGGACATGCTAAAGGGTGCATACATTGTTTGGGAACCTTCGCAGACACCCAAGCAAATCATTATTGCAACAGGTTCAGAGGTGGCTCCCTCTATTGAAGCTGCAAAGACCATAACTGACAAGGGAACAGCCACACGTGTTGTCTCCATGCCATGCATGGAACTCTTTGCAGCGCAGCCCGAAAGCTATCGCAACCAACTCTTACCCAAAAATTGTAAGCTAATTTCCGTTGAAGCAGGACGCACCGGGTGCTGGCGTACACTGATTGGTGATACCGGCATTGCGATTGGCATTGATCACTTTGGTGCCAGCGCCCCTGCAGAAGTTTTGGCTGATAAGTTTGGACTTACCAGCCAAAAAATTGCAGAGAAAATTCAGGAAGCTTAATTGCTCATCACACCCACAAAATTGAAGTCAAGCGCACCACCATATATATAATTTTGGGGATCAATGAAGAAAAGCTCACTTAAGCCTGCAACCTGATTTTTGGGCAAATTTGTCACAACACTCCAGCTGGCTGTGTTGGCATCTCGTTTTAAAAGTTTCCCACCGATTGTAAGCGCCCATACTTGGCCATTTGTACCCGAAACAGCCATAACATCTTCCGTCACACCACTTGTCTCGTCTTGCCATTGAACGCCGTCAAAGTGCATAATCGTACCACTTTTGCCAACCACCGTAATATCATTGGGGGATACAGCATAGGCATCTCTATAGAAGAAGTAGTGGTCACCCACTTTCTTCCATGTGGAACTTGCCTCATCCAACTTCCACATCACAAAGTATTTTGTATTCGTTTTACCCAAGGCATAAATATTATTTACATCCGCTACTATGATTTTATCCACATCGCTTGGTTCTAAGTCCGCGGACATTATTGTGTAATTTACACCATCACTGGTTTCAAAGAAAGCGTGACTCGTTTTATAAGTAGTTGCGCCATATATTTTTTTGCCATCTGGAGATGCAGCAATCGGAGTGGGCCCGGAATTGTTAAATAGTAAATTAGCATTTGAAGGAGTTGGCTTGCTAAATGCTTTACCATCAAAATGAGCCAACCCTCCATTCACACTGCCATATAAATTACCGACACCGGAACCCACCACACCATACAGAGGACCATCAATGTCCGATGCGTAGTAATTCAGAATTTGTTTTGTAACAGAATCCATAATTATGAATGCTGCTTTTTGATCCATTTCACCCGAAACAGCAATCGTACCATCCGATAACGCATGCACGTCATACATATGGAAAGAACCACTTGGTAATGGTTCCTTTTTCCAAATCATATTATTACCCGTCATATCGAGTTGGAATAATTCGCCCGCACCTGCAATAAGGAATGGCGCATTTGCTTGAACTGTTCCCACTACACCATAATTGGGGTCCAACGGTGGACTTTGAAGATTACTCTTCCCCCAACTATTGGTATTCGGATTAAACGCATAAAACTGCCCGGACTTATTTAACAAGAGCAGACCATTTTGTGGGCTCGCTGCAATGTCGACAAACGTATCGCTGGGCACAGGATTCAAGGTATTCGAATACGTTAATGGGCCGAACCCTTTGTTGGCATCATATTCAATCGTATAAATTGTATTCTCATCACTTAAGCATACAACAGGATCGATAGCGGCTACATGACCGCATTTAACCATTATGACGAGATGGTCTACATCCCACACTTGGTATTTAGAGGGTATTGCCTTCCACCCCAGAGCCTCTCCTTGGTACTGCATCACAGGTGTATAAGCTGCAAAAAATGCAATGACGTTATTAGGACCATACGAAATAACATGATTAGCGTTTAACGCTTTACCATTTACATTTACCACTTCAGCTTTACCTTTAACCACGTGGAATAAAACTGCATCTGCAATCGCCCATACATCCCCAGCTGTTGCAGAAACATTTGTTACAAATGCATTTGCATAAGGGGCTGGCAATTTGATGGTGGCATAATTAGCACCATCATACTGAATGACTTTACCTTTGGAACCAAAATAAACTTCAGTCTCTGATACACGCGCAGCACTCACAATAGGTGCTGTCCCAGCACTGTTGTTAATAATGGGTAACCACTGCTTTCCTTTGCCATATTTCAATACACCATATTCACTCCCAAAATAGATTTCCTGATATCCACTTGAAAGCACCATCTTTGGGGGAATATTACCAAAAAAACCTCCCCACAATTCCACAACCCGTGACGGCAACATTGATACGGCAATACTCTTTTGAGTTTTTTCACCTACAGCATTCACTGCCGTTACTTGAATGGTATAATTCCCCTCTACATCTGCTTGAAATGTTGCTGAGTGAATTGTGCTGGCAATATCAGCTTTTGATGTCTCCGGTTTTTTCACAACATCCCACTTAAACGAAAAATACTGCATATTGGTTTGATCTGAGTAATTCATTGCGAGGAGCGGATAACTGCCATCAAGAGGATACGATGCGCCATCATTCATCCCAGTAATCTTTAGAAATGTTGCTTCACTCGGCGGCTTTTCAACTGTGACCTTAACTGAAACTGAGTTAGATGTTCCATCAGGCGCGGATCCAGACAACGTGATCGTGTAATCTCCTGGCAATTTTGGGATAAAAAATAGCTTTTGGGTATCTGGATTGGTTTTTAAATCAACTGCTGCACTGTTTGGATCCAAAACATCCCATTTGTAGGTCGCGTCTTCCTTATTACTCGATCCAGCTAATATAATAGGATTTGTATAAGGATCTGGCATCAGTGCAAATAAACTTCCTGCAACCGGTGCCGTAATGCTAGCCACCATAGGATCAGGTTTTGGTACCCCCACAGGCTTGGGTACGTCTGGCGGTAACAGTGGTGCTGGCGTCTCAACAATCGTAACGCCCGTTGTCGTCGCATTGCCTGTGCTAGTTGAGTCGCCAATGGCTGTGGGTTTTGCCTCTGCCGATGCCGGCTCTGATGGTCCTTCCACACTAGTGACATCGAGTCCACTTCCAGATACCGACTCGCTTTTGCTTCCTCCGGAACATGCCACAACTCCAACTAATAGTAGGATCACGACACAGTGTTTAAAGCTAAAGACAAAACCCATGCGCCCCCCCCGCTTGAACGTACATGTGCTGGCCAGCAATTAAGACTGAATTACTTTTATCGAATCAACGTACAGCTACCACTGCTTGATGTTGCAGCAGCGGGCTGTGAAAGTTCTCCACCCACTTGACCCACACCTGTATTTGAACCTGTATTGAGGGAATCAGATCCTGGAACGCCTGGCTTGATGTCTGATGCAGGTCCAGAGGCGACAGGCGGAACAGGAGGTAAGGGCTCATCCTGTTTGGGTTCTACCTTTTCAATTTTGCAAGCTGAGCTACATTTATCACCATCTACCACATTACCATCATCACATTCTTCAACGCCTTTCTGAACAACACCATCACCGCACTTGGCGAGCACGCAAGAATCCAGGCAACCATCCTCGTTATTGGCGTTACCGTCATCGCAAGTTTCACCATTAGATTGCTGTATAATTCCATCACCACAGGTGGGCGACTGACAAGTATTGGAACAACCATCGTCATTGATCTTATTACCATCATCACATATTTCCACACCAGCCTGCACTTGACCATCACCACAAATTGCTTTCAAACAAGTGTTCAAACACGCATCTTGATTATTGGCATTACCATCTTCACATTCCTCACCAATTTTAGATTGTACAATACCATCGCCACACACCGCTTCAATGGCACCCACATCACAGGCACCCACACGAACGTGGCCCAACTGATCAGACCCAAAGAAGCTCTGATCGAGGCCTGCACAATCACCCGCATTAATCGCAGAACTTAAACCAAGCACCTCCACATAGGTGCCACCTGCAGCCTTACCTTCAATTAAATTTCCGGTCTCACCAATAGTTGCATCCACATCCAACTTGTCACTTGCTTGGATCGTAATATTCTTGGCATTTGTAGAACCGATTAAATTGTGGCCCTTAGAAAGAGCGGCTGCGCTTAGATCGTGAGCATCTTTGACATCTAAAGCAACGTTATACACAATCAAATCATTCTGAAGAAAAAATCCGGCTGCCGCATTCTGACCGTAGACACCTGCTCCTTCAGAGGCAAGGTTTCGCTTTACAGATACATTTGTAAGATTAACCACAGCCGAAGGCCCCAAGTAGATTCCTCCACCTTTACCTTTTAGTGATTCATTAGCGGCAACCGTACTACCAAAAATATCTGCACTCTTATTAAGATACAAGCCACCACCTTGTGTAGTTGCAGTGTTATAGAAGACCGCAGATTTATTGATCGTGACCTTACCATCACTCAATGCAACAGCACCACCCACACTGGCCTTATTGCCATTAAAAGTATCCGATTTTAGGATAACAATGGACTGTGCACCTTTAACAAAAATGGCACCACCATCTACCGTCGCCACGTTAGTAACAAAACTAGATGACGTTACAGACATAGCACCATTATCAAGCGCAACAGCACCACCTTGATTGGCGCTATTGGAATTCAACTGAAAGTTACTAACCTTCAAAATCGAATTACTCACAAAAACACCACCACCACTGCCCGTACTATCACTGATCGTAATAGCCCCATTATCCATGCTTGACTCAGCCGCACCACTCAACATGATTGCACCGCCAAGTTGTGTTGCCTTACATAAAAAGAAACTGACGTGAGACAAATCAAACGAACCACCACCACTGGCCAACAAGCACGCCCCCTTATCAGCATAACCTCCTGTGACTCGGAGTCCTTTGAGCGTTAACTTGCTATTGTTAAAGACATCGAAGACGCGACTTTTGCCTTGTCCATCAATCAAAACATCAGTCGGATTAGAGGTATTACCCACAATTTCAATTGGCGCTTTGATATCAAAATCGCCCACTAATCCTGCATCATCAGCGCCAAGAAGCGTGATTTTATATGTGCCCGGGGATAGATGGATGGTATCCACTTCTGGTGTTGTATTGGCTGCAACAATGGCTTCACGCAGAGAGCAATCGGAATCGCATTTACCATCAGCAGTATCATCCGTCTTGGTTACCGACAGAGTCGCGGCATGACTGGTTATGGACAGACCCATCACTGCCAGTACAGCCAACCAAATATAGGTTCTCTTCATAATTGCCTCCCTCACGTGATACACCACCCTCTAGGGGTAATAGTTAAAGCAATAACCATACCAAAATTTATAGGAACTAACTGCGTTAGGCTCGTTTTAGTGATATTAGAGTGAGAAAATAAGGAAATTTCTTGGGTAATAACAAACCCACCTGTCAAAAAATTATCATTATGACGGGAGGCCCAGAATCTTCTTTTCAGACATGCGGAGCATTTTGATGGAATTAAGAAATACAAAGAGATCGGGGAAAAAGTGCAAAACAGCTGCTTCAATGGGGCCAATAATTCCAAGTAGGGCCAGTGTAATACCCGCCACATGCACCACACCCACACCGAAGAAGATATTCTCCTTAATCGTTCGATAGGCTCGGCGACCAATATGAAATGCCACATGAATATTGGCCAAATTATCTGTCATGAGTGCAACGTCTGCTGCCTCAATTGCGGATTCAGTGCCCATTACACCCATTGCGATACCCACGTCTGCCTGCGCAAGTGCGGGCGCATCGTTTACGCCATCTCCCACCATTGCCACCACTTCACCTTCACTTTGCAATTTGCGAATAATGATCAATTTGTCTTCTGGTGTTAAGTCCGCACGAACTTCATTGATCCCCAACTGATCAGCAACATGCCGCGCAGTTTTCAAATTATCACCAGTAAGCATCATGATGCGGATGCCATGCTCTTGCAAATCAGCGAGCGCTGCCCGCCCTCCTTCACGCAACATATCTTGATAACACAAGCGACCTACCAAGCGTGAATCACACATCACATATAACGTTGTGGCATCTTCACACGGTACAAGGTGTGCGGCCGCTACCCCCTGCTTTTCGGCAAAGACCGCATTACCAATTGAAATCACATGTTGATCCACTGTTGCGCGCACACCACCTGGCAATACCTCAAATGAACTCGGCTCCAAAAGGGCTTGCTGATGTTCACGCAAATAACGCAAAAGCGCCTTCGCAAACGGGTGATTAGATCGCCGCTCTGCCCCACCTGCCCACAATAACAATTGATCGCGTGACACATCATCAACAAGCGACTCAACTGACATCAACTTAGGTTCACCAAACGTGAGCGTTCCTGTTTTATCAAACACAATCACAGTTGCCTTGGATAACTGTTCCAAATAAATGCCACCCTTAACCAAAATTCCCATGTGTGCCGCGCGCGCAATGGCCGAAATTACAACAAGAGGGGTTGCCAAACCAATTTCTGCAGGAGAGGTAAAAATCAGAAGGGTAATGATAAGCCGTAAGTCATGTGTGTAGAGATAGACACCCAAAATAAAAATGAAAACAATGGGAATAAGCCACGCCGTTACCTTATCTGCAAGACGCTGAATCTTGGCCTTGCGCCCATCAGCCTCTTCAACAAGCGCAATGATCCGCGCGTACATCGTGTTTGCACCCACGCGTTCCGCAACAATATCCAAGGCACTCGATTCTAAAATTGTACCTGCAAAAACCCGATCACCAATCGTCTTATCAACAGGAAGACTTTCACCCGTAATGGTTGCCTGATTAACAGCTGCGTCTCCCTTCACAACCTGACCGTCGACAGGAATTTGTTCACCATTTCGAACCAGAACAATGTCACCGGCCTTGAGGGATTCAACCGGCACTTGAACTTCACCCCCATCACGTCTCACCCAAGCGATTTTGGGAACGGAACCAATCAATGCACGAATGGAGCGCCGTGCACGTTCACTGCTAATTTCTTCAACAAGCTCTGCAATCAGAATCAGGACAAGGATGACACTCGCTGCCAGATATTCCCCACCCACAACGGCCACTGCGGTTGCCATGGTGATAAAGAGTTCTGTCGTCACACGACGGTATTTCCAGAGTTCAATCAGGGATTCCTTCAGAATGGGGTAAATTCCGATGGCAATTGCAGGCAAAAGAATAGAATTTGGAATGATTTTGAGCCAAACGAGGGTCAAAATAAGTCCCAAAAGGGTAATTCTTGTTAATTCTGGCCAATAATTAAGGATTTTCAATGTCGGGGTGACAAGATTTGAACTTGCGACTTCTACGTCCCGAACGTAGCGCTCTACCAGGCTGAGCTACACCCCGAAAATCGTTGGCCTTTTACAACTTCCCTTTAAAATGGCAAGTGAAAGCGTGCACTTTCACCTTGCAGGCCTGTGGATAAAAGAATAGAATATCTGTGAATACTAGAAATCTCCCTTAGGTTTCAAGGAGGTAAGCATGGATCATAAGAGCGTATTTACAACAGGCGAGGTTGCGGACCTGCTGCACGTCCACCAAACAACGATTATCGACTGGATCGACAAGAAACAGCTCGAGAGTTATCGGACGCCAGGTGGTCACCGTCGTATCCAACGGGAGTCACTCCTCAAATTCTTGCAAGACCACAGTATGCCTGTCCCCAACATCCTCGAACCCAAGGTGGGTTAACCCCCTTGAGGTCGATACAAAAAGAGCCGCCATTAAGGCGGCTTTTTTGTTTAGTTAAGAGGTCCGCAATAACTACTGAACAAGCATCGTTGCGACAATTCCTACTACAAATGCCGCCAAGATGATCAACCGATGGTGCGAACTCTTGTGTACTTCGGGCAACAGGTCTGAAACGGCAATATGCAAAAAGGTACCGGCTGAAAACGCCAAGGCATAGCCTGTTAACGGGGAATCCGGGGACACCGCTAAGAACTTTACCGCTACCACGCCCAACGGGATCATGCTCATAAACAGCAAACTCATGAGTATAATATTGATTCGTCGGTATTGCTCATGCAGCAAGATAGCCGTTAATGTAAAGGCCTCTGGCAGTTTATGCGCGGCAATAGCCAACGTCACCACACCCGCAATACCCGACAAGTAGCCTGCACCTAGCGCCACACCATTCACAAAGGTATGCACAGATAGCCCAAAAAATGCCGCCAAACCCATATGGTGCACTTCACACCCCATGGCTTCGCACACATGCACGGTCACAAACTGCTCAAAGAAGTAAAGGAAGAGAAAGCCCGCCAGAACAGCCCAGCCCACAGCGCTGCCAATCAGTGCGACGGAATCAGGAAGCAGATGCAAACAAGCAGTGCCAAGCATGATACCCGCCGACACACTGAGTGCTACCGGCAAATGAGGGCGGAGTCGTGGCAACAAAAGAGGCAAAATTCCACCCAAGGCCATGATGGCCATGATAATTCCAATGTCCGAGATGATTGCTGAATTCATGGCGCGCGACTAACAGTTTTCTTATGGGCAAACAAGGTGTTTTTCGTTGCGCTCCCCCAAACGAGTTGCTACAAAATGCGCTCTATCATTTGCTATCTAATTCCGAAAGGATGGGGGACATGAAACAGAGTATTCGCATTTTATCCATTGCCGCAATCGCGTTGTCGATTGTTGCATGCAAGGGCAAAGCAGCAATTCAAACAACACCTGCAGTCACAGGCACCAATGCAACCGTTGCAACCGTCAATGGCGTTACCATTACTGATGCTGAGCTTACAGAGTCCGCCAAGGACGAACTTGCCCAGTTCGGCATGCAAATCTACAAAATTAAACGCGGTAAGCTGGATACATTAATTGAAACGAAATTAATTGAGTCTGCCGCAAAAAAAGATGGCAAATCCGTTGATGACTACATCAAAATTAATATCAATGACAAAGTCGCAATGCCTTCAGAAGCCGATGTAAAGGCATTTTACGAAGCTAATAAGGCCCGCATGGGTGGCAAGTCATTTGACGAAATGAAAGACACTCTAACACAATATTTGGGCAATCAAGCTGCTCAAACAGCACGCGCCATGCTCATCTCCCAGCTCAAAAAGGATTCCCAAATTGCAATCGAACTGGAACCACCACGCGTTGCTGTTGAAGCAGGCAACAATCCATCCAAAGGCCCTTCTTCTGCACCGGTTGAAATTATTGAGTTTACCGACTATCAATGTCCATTCTGTGGTCGCGTTCGCCCAACAATCAATCAACTGCTAGAGAAATATAAAGACAAAATTCACTACACACTACGTGACTTCCCACTCTCATTCCACTCCAACGCCAAGAAAGCTGCAGAAGCTGCACACTGCGCTGGCGAACAAGGAAAGTATTGGGAAATGAATACTGTCCTGTTTAATAACCAAAGCACTCTGGAAGTAGCAAAACTGAAAGAATATGCGAAGGAAGTCGGTCTCAACCAAGCCAAGTTTGACAAGTGTTTAGACAGCGACAAATACGCCAAGAAGGTGGATGAAAACCAAGCCTATGGCGCGAGTGTTGGTGTGAGCGGCACACCCGCATTCTTTATTAACGGCATCAATATTTCGGGTGCACAACCACTGGACAACTTCGTCGTCATTATTGATGGGGAACTCGCCAAGAAAAATTAGTCACTATGCTGGATTTAAAATTTGTTCTGAACAATTTGGAAACCGTCAAAAGTCTGCTCGCCAAGCGCGGGCAGACTTTTGATTTTTCACCGCTTGAAAAAATCAATGCGCGCCGCAAGCAATTGCAGCACGAATTTGATGGGCTGCGTAATCAACAAAACCTAGCATCTGCCGAAATTGCCAAACGCAAAAAAAACAAAGAATCTGCTGACGATATTATGACGCAGATGCAGGAGATCGCCACACGCATCAAAGAGATTCAGCCTGAACTGAATGGTTTGGATGGAGAGGTCGAAACATTCTTGATGACCATTCCCAACTTGCCACACGACTCTGTTCCCATGGGCACAACTGCAGATGACAATGTTGAAGTGCGCAATTGGGGCAAGAAACCTGAGTTTGATTTTAAACCCAAAGAACATTGGGAGCTGGGTGAAACATTGGGCATTCTGGATTTTGAACGCGGCACCAAACTCGCCAAGTCGCGCTTTACGTTGTACAAAGGGCCAGCCGCACAACTCGAACGTGCACTCATCAATTTTATGTTGGATACTCAAACAGGTGAGAATGGCTACACTGAAGTGATCCCACCTTTTTTAGTCAATGCCACCACCATGACCGGCACTGGGCAGTTGCCCAAATTTGAAGAAGACCTCTTTAAAACAACTGATGGATTGTATTTGATTCCAACTGCAGAAGTACCTGTAACCAACATCTACCAAGATGAAATTTTAAAAGAAGTCGACCTGCCCATTTCATTTACGGCCTACACACCGTGTTTTCGTAGCGAAGCAGGCTCTTACGGCAAAGACGTCAAAGGGCTCATTCGCCAACATCAGTTTAACAAAGTGGAATTGGTCAAGTTGACAACGCCATCGCAATCGCTTGCGGCATTGGAACAACTCACCGGTGATGCCGAATCCATTTTAAAAAAACTAGGCATCCCCTATCGCGTCATGGCCTTGTGTTCTGGCGACATGGGATTTTCAGCGGCCAAGACCTATGACATTGAAGTTTGGCTGCCTGGACAAAATGCGTATCGTGAAATTTCATCCTGCAGCAACTGCGAAGACTTCCAGGCCCGTCGCGCCAAAATTCGCTTCAAAGGCGCTGACGGAAAAAATCATCTCGTGCATACCTTGAATGGATCAGGCCTGGCGGTTGGTCGCACATTGATTGCCATTCTGGAAAATTATCAGCAAAAAGATGGCAGCATCAAAATTCCTGAAGCGTTGCACAAGTATTTGCCATTTACAACGATTCAATAAGCACCCTGGTCATTGGAGTTTCCGTGCCACTCATTCCGGTTAATAACACACGTCTCTTTGTTGATGAAATTGGCAGTGGCCCTACCATTGTATTTTTGCATGGCGGATTTGGTTTGGATTCTTCCTATTTTCGTCCGTATCTTGATCCCCTGTCACAATGGTTTCACTGTCTCTTCGTGGATCTACGCGGCAATGGCCGTTCAGACGAAGTGGAAGCAACGAGCATTACACTTCCCAACATTCTGAAGGATTTGGAGGCGCTGCGCGCCCATTACCAATTGGGCTCTTGGGTCATCATGGGACATTCCGGCGGCGGCCTGGTCAGTCAACTCTATGGGCTGCGTTATCCTCACTCTCTCCGCAAACTGATTATCATGAGTTCATTCGGCCAGATCCCATTTGATGCGCCCGATTGGCGCGAAGGACCGAAGCGATTCGATTTGCCACAAGCAACACGTGGGTTTAACACCTTTTTAAAGGGTGTCGCAACAGATGATGAGTACCGAAAGGCCAATCTGGATATCGCACCCCTCTTTTTTGCTGATCCCGAAAAGGCAGACCTAACCCCATTCATGCATATTCAGTATCGCGTTGCGCCCTTTAACCAACTTTTTAACACGCACGGCAAAACCAACCTGTTGCCGGACCTTCCAAAGCTTGCAATGCCACTATTGGCCATTCATGGCCGCGAGGATTGGCGTGTACCCGTTGCCGAAGCCGAGCGCGTAGTGGATTTGGTGCCCGACGGCAACCTGCTCGTTCTTGGAAATGCGGGACACTTTCCATTTTTTGAGCAATCCCAGGAGTGCGTGGTGGCCATTCGGGACTTTGCGCAAGAATCTTGACGCTTCGTTCGACTATGGGCATTAGTGCCCACAATGCAAGAAATGGAAAGGTGGCCGAGCGGTTGAAGGCGCCAGTCTTGAAAACTGGAGTACCTTAACGGGTACCGTGGGTTCGAATCCCACCCTTTCCGCAAAAGTTTTTTCTGGAAAACCCGTCCTACTTTAGTCCATACACCCCTTTCAACATTGAGGGGGACTTCATGAACAAACACATGCGCCGATACAAACCAGAGTGGGTGATCTCTCTGGGGGTACTATTCATCATTGCCGCTCTTGGATTGTTCACTCAACCAGGACAAGCGGGATCCACCGCTGCCCTTGATCGTGGCGATACTGCTTGGATGCTGACTGCCACTGCCCTTGTTCTATTGATGACACCTGGACTCTCCTTCTTTTATGGCGGCATGGTGCAACGCAAAAATGTAATCTCCACCATGCTCCAAAGTTTTATCTGCATGGGTGTTGTGAGTCTGCTGTGGGTCACCGTTGGATTCAGCCTGGCATTTGGCAGTTCGATTGGAGGATTCATTGGCAATCCCATGGACTTTTTTATGTTCCGCAATGTGGGCAGCGCACCCAACCCCATGTTTGCTGCCTCAATTCCATTTGCGCTCTTTGCCATGTTTCAACTCAAGTTTGCCATCATCACACCAGCGCTTATCACAGGCTCTTTTGCCGAGCGCGTACGATTTGCAAGCTACTTGATCTTTGTCGTACTCTTCTCATTACTAATTTACTGCCCCATCGCCCATTGGACATGGCACCCCAATGGCTTCTTGCATAAGATGGGCGTTTTGGATTTTGCGGGTGGCACGGTTGTTCACATGTCTGCCGGATTTGCAGCACTTGCAGGCGCTATTATCATGGGCCGCCGCAAAATCCACTTGGCCAGCAAAGCCACGCCGCCCGCCAACATCCCATTCGTCCTTTTGGGATTGGGAATGCTGTGGTTTGGATGGTTTGGATTCAACTGTGGTTCCGCATTTAGCGCCAATGAATCGGCTACACTGGCATTCATTACCACCAACACAGCATCTGCTGCGGCCATGCTGGGATGGGTGCTCTTTGATGCAGTTGTGGGACGACGCCCATCTGCACTCGGCGCAGCCGTTGGCGCCGTAGTCGGACTGGTGGTCATTACACCCGCTGCCGGATTTGTAACGGTCGGGCAAAGTGTCGCGATTGGCTTAGGTGCCAGCCTCATCAGCAACATGGCCGCACACTGGAAATCCAAATCCCAACTTGATGATACGTTGGATGTCTTCCCTTGTCATGGAATTGGCGGTCTTGTGGGCATGATCGCCACTGGCATTTTTGCCAAGGATGTGGGACTCATCTACGGCACGCAGACCGTGTTCCTGCGCCACTTGGAGGCAATTCTCATTGTTGGTGCCTACAGCTTCATTGTTTCTTGTATTCTCTATAAAATTTCTGATCTGTTCGTCACACTTCGGGTTCGCCCAGAACAAGAAGAAGTCGGGCTCGACATTAGCCAGCACGCTGAAACCTACTAATATTAGATATCTGCAGGCCCATCAAACTGGGGATAGACATTCCTACAGCCACCGCGCATACTTAACATTCAACCAAGGGGGATTTATGAAACGCCTATTTGTATTATCCGTGCTTATTGTTTGTGGGCTGTGTCTTGCAGCGCCATACGCCGGTGCTAAATCCAAAAAGAAAACTCAAGATAGCAGCACACAACCCCACGGTGGTGGCTATTATAACGGCGAATACCACATTAAGGGTAAGGGTGAAACGGGGCCGATATTCAAATGGGACAAGCCCATCAATCAGAAGGCTGAAATCAAAAAGGCTTATAAGAGCCCACCTTCAAAAACACCCAGTCAATCCACCGATAAATAATTTTACTTGGAGTTAACGGGTATGGTGAGTTCCTGCATTTTGCCATTGTAGGCGTAGACGACATGGATGGCTTGAATCTTCTTTGAGCCATGCCAGTGTTTCTTACTCGGAAACCACATGCTGCCAGCAACTTTAATTCCAGGGTAAAAGATTTTAGCGCGCATCACATCGTCGATTACAATATTACGCCTTTGCGAATCTGCTGAGGCTTCTGCCACAGCACCTGCAATGGTACTGGCACCGGCAACGCTCACTGCTGCATATCCCAGCTCTGCACTACGATCGACCGCACCTGCGATTCCCAAGCCTGCACCTGCAATGGTGCCAATGAGCGCAGCAGTTTTTGCTTTATTATGAACCAAGCGCTGAACTTCATCTTGCGTCAAAGATGCCACCGAAAGACCATCGGCATTTTCGAGAAACGCCTTACAACACTCAAACGTAGCCTCTGCATCACCCATATTCTCAAGAGCGATCGTCACAGTAACCCATGAACTTTTTGATTTCATATCCACAAATGTTGCGGACAGCGTGGCATTGGAGATTGTTTTTCCAATGCGGCTCTTCTTGGCCATAGCAGGCATCGGCACCATCAAGCTCAGGAGCACTAAACCCAGCATAATTCTCTTCATACCCACCTCCGAATTTTAGAAGCCTAACATTTTTGCAGTGACCTTTCCAACGCTAATTTGTATAGAGGGGCTATGACAATACCAGGAACGATTCTTTGGGTGGAACACGATAGTAAAGTATTGAAGGGGAATCCGTTAAAGGATCCGCACAGTCGACTGTTTCCGATTTACTTGCCGCCGTCTTACACCACACATCCCAACAAGCAATTTCCCGTTATCTATTTGCTCGCAGGTCATTTTGGATCGGGCCCCGCCATGCTGAATTGGTCACCATGGGGTGAGGGATTTGCGGATCGCATGGATCGACTGATTGCCACCAAGAAAATGCGCGATAGCATCATTGTGCTGCCGGATTGTTTTACGGGCTATGGTGGCGCGCAGTACATGAATTCAGCTGCCGTTGGACGATACGAAGACTATCTCATTCAAGAATTGGTGCCCTGGATTGACAAACATTTGCGCACCATTCCAGGTGCTGCAACCCGTGGTGTGACTGGAAAATCCAGTGGCGCCTATGGCGCACTTATGCTCGCCATGAAGTTCCCTGATATATTTGGCCTGAGCGCATGGCGCAGTGGAGACGCCTATTTTGATTTTTGCTACCGAAAGGATATGCCACACTTGCTGGTGATGTTAGAACCATTCGGCGGCTCTGTTAAAAAGTTTTTAGCCGATTGGCAGAAGAAGGGACATCCACTGAACAATGGATACGCCGATGCGATCAATATTTTGGCCATGGCGGCGTGCTACACCCCCAACCCTAAAAGCCCACATGGCTTTGATTTGCCGGTGGACACCCAAACTGGTGAATGGGACGAACGCGTGTGGCAAAAATGGTTGAAGTATGATCCACTCAATTTAGTTTCCATAAACCGCAGCAATCTCAAAAAGCTAAAGTGGATTTATTTGGAGTGTGGACGCAGCGATGAATATGGGTTGCTTTACGGCACGCGACAATTATCCCAACAATTACACACACTCAAAATTACCCACCACTACGAAGAATTTGATGGCGGTCACCGCAACACCAATCATCGCTACGACCACGTACTATCGCTCATGTCAAAAAAGTTCCCTTAAAACTAAATATACGTCAGCACACATTTTCTACTCTTAGACCATACGCTAACCAGCTCCCGGCGACAAAGCCCAACAGGCGTTAGGCGCAGTCGCTACGTTATGACTCGATAAAAATGCCTTGGCTTCAAAAGCTGCCGTTAGCGATCCTCCGCTTGTCGGCTGCTAACGGCAGAAGCCAATGGCATTTTTATTATCGTCATGAAACTCCGCTCCTAACGCGCCGTCAAAACGCCTGTTGGGCTTATCGCCTCGCGCTGGTTAGCGCCTATTCTTTTCTCAAGTGCTGCAGTTACACTGCCTGTGCTAGACACAGCTGTGCCAGTTTTGGAGGTAGTGTGAATTCGAGGCGTTCTAAGCCTTTGGTGATGCCGAGAAGAGGCTAGGCGGCGAGACGGCGTTGAGTTCGAGCCGCCGTGCCGACAAAATTGGCACAGCTGTGTCGTACACAGGAAAATGTGACGCAAAACCAAATTTAAGACAAGTGATCGCTGATGGTTTTGGCGAGAGGAGCAATGACGGATTCATTGAAACCAAATTTGAGTTGGCCTGCAGCAAACAATTCGGGAATTGTTTTGGTGCCTGCCAGTGACAGTGCATTGCGATAGTTGGCAACCGCTGTCTTTTGATCCTTCAAATCCTGCTGCCACAATTGCAACGCACCAATTTGTGCGATGGCATATTCAATGTAGTAGAATGGTGATGTAAAGAGATGCGACTGGCGGAACCAGCGACCACGGCGGTTCGCTTCAAGCCCCACCCACTCTTCTCCTCCACCAAAGCGCTGCATCAATGAATCCCAGAAGTCAGCACGCTCTTCGCGACTGTGTTTGGGATGGGTGTAGACCCAGTGTTGGAAGGCATCAATCGTGGCCACCCAGTTAAAGACCCACAGCACGTGCTCTAGATGGTCTTTGCGAGCACGATTGGCATCTTCTTTTGAATAAAATTCTTCTAAATACTGACCCGCTAAAAACTCCATCCCCATCGATGCCACTTCACAAAACTCAATGGGCGCATGGCGGTCAAATGCAAGTGACTGATTGCGTGATGCCCAATAGTGAATGGCATGACCACCTTCGTGGAGTAATGTTTCCACATCGGACTGCATACCTGTGGCATTCATAAAAATAAATGGCAGGCGACGCAGTTCGAATGAATGTTGATAACCACCTGGTGCTTTGCCTGGACGATTATCCAAATCAAACATGCCGTTCTCTTGCATGGCATCGATTGTTTGAACAAACTCAGGATGCACTTTTGAAAAAATGCTACGGCATTTTTGGAGCAACTCATCAGAATTTTTAAATGGCTTAAGCGGTGCACGACCTTCGGCATCCACGCCCATATCCCATGGACGCAAGATATCGACGCCTAACTTCTGTTTGCGTTCCTTGGCAAGCTTGCGCGCAAGTGGCACCAAGTGTTTTTCGACGGCTGCGTGAAAATCAGCGCAATCTTGCGGTGTGTAGTCGAAGCGTTCGCGTGCCGCGAACGCAAAATCACGATAGTTTGCAAAACCAGCATTCACCGCGATTTGATGGCGATGAGCAACTAACTTGTCATATATATCTTCAAACTGAGGCGCCACTGTCAGCATTTTGTCAGCCACCAATCGCCAGGTTGTTTCACGCACGGCACGATCAGTCATCTCTTGATACTTGGCCATTTGATAAAGAGTTTGGGTCTTTCCATCATAATCAACCGACAATTCACCCATTAGTTTTTGGTATTGTTGTTCTAACTTGTCGCATTCTACATCAATCTGCAGATTTTCTTTACGGAACAATTTAACCTGCTGTTCAAAACTGCGATTCACAATAAAGTACTTATCCTTTGGCAATTGTTTGTGTGCAGGGCTCTCTACATATTTTTCACGCAACTTCTGACTCCACTCTTTGTAGTGAGGCAGCACTTCACTCATGAATGCAATGTAGCGTTTTTCAAATTCAGGGTTATCGGTATGACAAGTCATATTGACATAAAGCTGGGCAGAAACTTCATCAACGTGGTCGCATAGCTGGCTCCAATCCTGCAACCAGCCTTCCAAAGCTGCAACAGAGCTCACATCCGCTTTGACAAGCTGGGAGAGTACCGGTTCAAGGCTACTCCATTGTTCAGGGTTGAGTGATTTTAAATCCATGATCTCTCCAATAATGTGTTGATTGTCGTGGGGAATGGCCGTATCACGGGCTCAAGGAGCTTGTCACATGAAAATCCACTTTTTGGGAACAAATGGCTGGTATAATACTGCAACGGGAGAGACCTCTTGCGTGCTGATTGACGCCGAAGAGATGTACATTATCCTGGATGCGGGAAATGGCTTTCGCAAACTCGACACACTCATCACCAATAAGAAGAAACCCATTTATCTTTTCTTAAGTCATTTTCACCTGGATCATACATATGGGTTTCATATGATGCCCAAAATGAAATGGCCACAAGGCATCACCATTATTGGTCAGCATGGTACTGAAAAGGCCCTGGGACAACTCATTGCCAAACCATGGACGTGTCCAATCGATCAACTCACAACAAAGATCCGATTTTCTGAAACCACACCCGGTAAGCATCACGGCGTACTCACCTATGAATGTGCATTTTTGGTTCACGCCGATCCATGCCTGGGCTACCGCATCACAGTGGATGGTAAAGTGATTACCTATCTCACAGACACAGGTGTGTGTGACGCCATGGAGCCACTCGCGCACAATGCTGATTTGTTGATCACTGAATGTGCGTGGCGCGTTCAAAATCAATTTCCAGGATGGCCACACTTGGCACCTGAAGATGGCGCAACGATCGCCCGCGATGCACACGCCAAGATGCTTGCGCTTATGCATTTTGATGCGCACGGCTACCCCACAATGGCCGAGCGTGTCGACGCCGAGCAACGTGCCAAGGCCATTTTCCCGAATACACGCGCCATGCACGACGATGACGTGATCACTCTGTAAGGTGTCAAAATTTAGATACTTTTAGTGCAAAACCACTCAGCTTTATCAATCTATAAAGCCCCTCTCTTTAAAATCAGCTAGTTACACGTCTTACTCTCCTAAGATTTCGCGTTTTTTTGGCACTGGTCTTGCTTATCTATAGATCGCTCAAACAACTGCTATGGCAATCAAAGGCACGAAACATCCGGGGGTGCGCCCCCAGCCCCATCGTACGGCCTCTAAAACCAACAAGAAGGTTCAGCCTCAACCTACCCCAAAAACGGCAACACCCAGCGCACTCGACACGTTTTTGGATACTGCCAAGACAACCGCTGCACAGTTGATTCGTCCAAGCCTATCGCGATTCACCACAGGCGTCGCAATCGCGTACATCGCTGGACGTGGCATTCATCGCGAAGTCAGCAAGATTACCGAACCCATTATCGAATCGTTCAAGGCACTCAACCGACGTGGGAAATTCATAGAGTTGCAGAAGCAATTCACTGCGTTGCAGAAAACTGCAGAAGGCTTACCCGAGGTATACCAAAATGAATTGACCGTTCTTGCACCGGATTTGAAAGAACTGGATGACGGTCTCAATGTGGATGCATTGGAAAAAGATTTAAGACGCGTTGCCTTTTTCATGTCGGAGTACCAGAAGCTTGGAACAATCCCCAATTTTGAAGGCCTCGCCAACGATGCACCTGAACGGTATCAAGCTGCATGGACGAAGGCGCTTGCAACTGCAGATCATCATGCGCAGCACATTATTTACCGCAATCACCAAATCATTGCACAGCGCTCTGAACTCAATACTGTTCTACGCGATTCCAAATTGCCCGAATCCAAGCGCGGCTTCGTAGCGGTTGCTGATGCGATGATGAGCGACTTAAGCAATCCACTGACTGATGCGCCCGGACTGGAGACCGCTGCAGACAGCCTCATTGCCACAACCAATGCAGTCCGTATTCATACATTCAGCTTCAACCAACGCCTCTATGCGCATCAGGTCGCACGACAATTTAGCAAAACAGCACGTCAATATGCCGAAGCGGCATTGAGTAATCCTAGCAGCCTTTGGAAGGGAGATGCTCCTGAGCGTGCACAAGACATGGTGGCCATTCACGAAGCATTGACGTCAACAGCGGTAACGGCCGCTGCGCCACTTTCTATCAGCAGCAAAAACAAATTGATGGAAGCGCTGTCTTGGATGGCGGACCACGATACCCGCCGGGCATTTTTGGATAACGCACAGAATGCAGGCATGCCTCACAAAGTTAAGGTTGCATTACAGTATGCCGAAACCGTGCTTGCCCCTCGCCACCACGCAAATGACCGCTGGGGTTCACTGGTGATTTGGGCAGGAGAAAAGGATTCTCGCCAGCTGGAATATACACAACCAGGTTGGAATAACGTTCCAACACACATTTTGAACAACAACCCCATAACAAAGGCATTTAAAAATGTCGGCAACTCTACAGAGGAAAACCAGATACGTCTTGCCTACAACAAATTTATCGATCCGTACCAGAATATGGCGAGAGAAATCGCAGATATCACACTCAACACGGATAACGATTGGCAAAACTTAGAAGAAACAACCACGACAGACAGCCTCCTCTTAACCAAGCTCCACGCACTTTTGGATCGTGCCGACACGATTAACCAACGTCACTACAAGCCCGATGCCATACAGAAGCACATTCAATTTCTAGCAGCAGCCAACCGCATATTTGGTGCAGATGGACGATCACCGGGACACACCAGCGATGGTCAGGCAATGAATTCACTTTATGACATTTCAAGCGACATGCTTGCCTACATGAAGAAGAATTACCCTAACGGCATTTCACATGATACTGCCAAACAAAGACTGCTCATGGTGGCAGCAAGCGATCAAGATCTGGAAACACGACGAAATTCGGCAGCTGTTTATGAATATTATCTTCTCCAGGAAATCATGCGCAGCCAAGCGCGAGACTGGAAGAAGCTTTTAGATTCACCCGACCCACAAATTCAATCGACCGCAAAAAGCGAATTTACACCACTCACTGTGGCATACAACCCATCAGCACGCATGTCGATTGAGCAGGCCTTGAACAATCAAAGTGCTCATCAATCTGAATATCAACCACTCGTTGCCAAAAGTAAACTGACTGAATATCGTAACCAACTCCTTGCCGCACGTGACATTATTCAAGACTATACACCTGAGGGAAGGAGCAAAACACCTGAAGAAAAGTTTGTGTACCAGTTAACTGGTGGCATTGTGCAAGCCATCAAATACCGCGGTCAAAACTTGGATCCACTTCAAATTGACGAGACTTTATCAGCCATCAACCACAGTTTAGAAGACTTACACACTGGCCACACCGGCTCTGCCGACGCGATTACCTTCGCAATGGAAGGATCTGAAAAGCTAAACATTGTTAACCGACTTGTAGACGAGGCCGTTCGCGTCAACATTGCGCGCGACATTATGCGCGAAGGTATTGGTTTTACAGTTGCTACCGTTGCAACAGCGGGTGTTGGCACCGTCATCAAATTAGGACGCAGCGCTTGGGCTGCCAAGGCCGCTGTAAAAACACTAGATGCCTACGAAGCCTTCGAAGCAGCACAAGCAGCAGCCGCTGCTGCCAAAGCTGCCGGCTCATTAACTCGCGTTGCGCGTTATGGAAAGGATGTGTTGATACGCCAACTTCCCTTCCTGCACATCAAGGCCGGAACCGACTATGTACTTTTCGACCATCAAACATTGTACAATTCCAAGGGCAGCATTTGGGACAATGCCATCGGCCTTGCAGGCAAGGTGCTTGAATTTGAAACCATGCATCAAGTGCGTGGTGTATTCACAAAAGTTTGGGAAGTCGCACCAACCATTAAACACACAGGCAACCTAAAATCGTTAAAAACACTCGCATCATTTTTGCGACGTAAATCTCATGAAGTCGTACGCGATACTGTCTTCTTTCACGGTTGGGCGCCAGTCGCAGGACTTGGAACCACTGTGTTAACACTCGATCCCCAGCACTTTATTCAAAGTGTCGACACGCTTTTCACCCTTGAGGGATTGGAACACTCCTTCATGATGACGGTGGCCATGGGACACGGTCTTGGTGAACCATTGGCACGGCGGCTTTCACAAGCGGTCCTCCGTCGCGGCATACCCGAAGTAAAAAAAGCCGAAGTCAATAGACAACGCATTGAACAGCTTGAGCGCCAAATTGGCACTATCGAAAAGATTGGCAAGAGCGACCAAAACCAACTTAAAATCCTGGACCGTATCGCTGAACTGCGAAACGAACAGCGCGAATTAGCAGAAGAAAACGCACATCTTTTGGAAATCGCAGCAAAACGCCATCCTGATATTGAAGAGCTACACGAGAATGCCAAACAGAATCATTTGATGGCCGGGCAGTACTATCACATGCACCAACATAGTGAAGACATTTGGTCACTGAAAAACATGGACGTGCAAGAGGATCGACTACGTCATGAATATGTATCTACCCATGACCTGCATGAGCAGAGAAACATTATTCTTGAGATGAAAGACAATGCCGAGAAGCGCATTCAGCTAGCGGAGAAATTATTTTCAGATGGGTTGATTGATGCCACCGCGCTCAATACTGCTGAAGATCACCTGGAGCAAATCGCTTTCGAGGAACGAGTTTTATCCAATGCTGAAGATATTTCCACAACCAGTGCAATATTGGAAGTCCTTCCACCCGATAGCCCCTCAGAGATTGTATCTGATCACGTTGCACAACTTTTGGCACTATACTCCATTCAAAAGCAGCTCATTACAGAGTCTTATGCTGCTCATAGAAATCAGGTTAAGGGCGCTAGACGCACTGCCCCCATGCGCTACCCTCCCGATGCCTTACGCAAGGTAAATGCAGCTATTAAATTTCTGACTCACCATCTGGAAGCGCCACAGCACGTACAAGACACCGCGCATCGTTATGAAGTCACTTTGGCAACTATCAACAAAGAACGAAATCAAATATCAACCGTTCGACATCGATTGGCCAATGAAGTGGGCCTACTACGAAAATCCCTACGAAATAAGCGCCGTGCTCGAGAAAATATTATTATTGCACAGCAGCACATGCTAATTCGCCACAATACAACATTGGCCTACCTACAAGATGCCCATGTACCAAAAAGAATTATCGACACCGTTAAAGCTCATCAGGAAGCAGAGGCACGACTATTACATGCCTCATTGCGGCATCCCGAATTGATGACCACGGCAGTCCGGCTCATTGAACTATCTGAACGACAGTTTCACTTAATGCGCCTACATCACAATGCCCCCAACGACCTGGAGCGACACAAAATTGAGATGCAATTGGTAGCAACTGATCAATTTGCACGTCACATCATTACGGCTACAGAGGCGAAGCATCCAGAACTACGCCACTATGTTGAACCACTTATGCCATCCATCGTTCCAGAGGCACAAGCTGCACTCAATGGCATGCTCATGGCGGGGGCAGACAATGGTGAAGGATTCAAAGAAACGCGCCGCATTGAACGAAGACCCTCTCAGAAAGATGGTACTTCTACTCCTCCGCCAAAATCAGATGCAGAAATATCCGTACCAGCAGTTCATGCACCAGTAACACCTGCAGCACCTGGGAATAGTGCACACGCACTTTTAGAAAGTTTACCTGTTGCAGATGGGCTCACGCGAAACGCCACAAAGGGAGCTACTCGCAAACGCGCCGAGCCTATTAAAACCTGGATTCATGACAACTTAATCAGCTCCAATGAATCAGAATTAAATCTCAACAACCTGATTGCAGCAATGGAACAAAAACTCAATCTAACTGCTGCACGTGTTATCGAATCACCTGATGACAAAGTTGCACAAAGAGACTGGTATACACAGAAGGAAATCTCCAAAGAATTTTCTACATTGGTAGCAAGTATTAATGGCGAAGAAGGACCTATTACTGAGAAGGTTAACAACTTATATACCAAGCATATTACACCCATCATCACAACAACCGACGTTCAACTAAATCGACTATATGACGAAAGAGAAATGCCACCCGCTGAAATCAAATGGAAACATGAGCCACGACTCGCATTCCTAGTACATCAAACCTTTTCACAAGATGTCACTGATGGTGGAAAGATCAAAAAGAGCACGTCTGACAAAATTATTTTGGATTCCCTCGCTCTATATTTTCAGAGACTTTCCGTTATTGGAGTGGAAGGCAAGACCCCAAACCCCATTACCACTGCTGCTGTTCAAAACGCATTAACAGCCATTAACGAATCCACTGATTTACCACGCCCAAAGGAAAGACAACACTTAGCAGATCAAGAAAACATTTTGGATGCCTATATTAGAGCACTTCACAATCAGAATCCCCAGACGACCCTTCAGGCATTGACTGCTTTAGAAACAGCCACTGGAGAACCTGGGAAATACAGTGGCAGGATCAAGTCACTAATGAGTTCAACAATACGATTGCCCGCAGGTGCTAGACGACAAAGCACTAAAGACACCGCTGCAGAAGTGTCAACACCACATGCCGAACCTGCTTCACCCGCTGTAGCAGCAAAACCAAAACAGTCTGCTTATATTGAGCAACTCACAACTGATACTGCTGTCATAGAAAAGGCAATGACACGCAACCTGGCCATTACACAAGGTAATCGCGATGCCGAAGGCGCTCCTGTTTTAGGACGTGATGCATACAAGAGGAAGCATCTCACAAGAGCATCTGCATCTAACGATCGATGGACAATCAGCGCCTTGATTGACTTAACCACCGGTGAGATTGTGAGCATTGGAAGCACTCCCAACACCATCCGAGAGCAAATGGGAACACGTGTTGGACAGATTGACATCTATGTTGAACAACGTGGAGAAGAAGGTAATCAAAAAATCATCATTTACGACATTCATGAACATATCACAAATCAACTAGAACCGCGTCTAATTGATCGCCTTAAAGTAAGCCTTAAAGATACACCTATTATTGCAGAGCCACTGAAGGATGATACCCCGCCTTCTAGCAATAGCGGGGGTGGCGGCACTACTACAGGAAATGAGAATGACTTTATAGAATTCGCGGGTAAGTCAGGTATTGCTTTAAGTTCTTTGGAACTAAAAGCGCTTGCCCAACGTGCCGCAACTGAAGATATCGACATTGCCTCCGAAAACACGCTGGGTGCAATTACTCGGCAAAATGCATTCGAAGCCCTTGTTAATCGGATGCGATTTTTGAAGCAGCATTTTGGCTTATCAGATGTTCGAAGCAAAGACTCCTTCCTTATCGGCACAGCACTCGACAACCACTTTTCTGTGCAATTGGAACTTGGGCAATATGAAGCTTACTGTGGAATGCAACTATCTATCTATCAAGATGGTGTACGTGTGGCCACAGTTGGATTTCAAGAAACCAATAAAACAATTGATATCGTGCGATATCAAGGCAGCAATCAGTCGAATTCAGAGCGAGAGGCAAGCAACCAACAGTTTAAACAATTATCTGGCGGCATCAACCCAATGCCTTGGCTTGCTCTCGCCACAGGTCAACTTCTGTTGAAACGCGCACAAACTTCTGGGAAAGAACTCCGATGGATCGGTGGTGACTACATTGTGTATGGGTATCCACACGAAACAGAAACACACCCAGGATTTAGCACGATTGAAGAAGCTCGCGCAATCTGGACGTTACCCCAACCCAAGCTAGAAGCCATGGGTGTTGAATATGACTCACTTCAACATCAACTTTCCGACTTTAAAGCATCCTTAGCTCAACTACACAAGCAACCACCATCTGATCAGCGTGATACTGAAATTGCGTACTACACAGAGGTAATAGAGCGCCTCAATGCAGATATCAGTGAATTACAAATGCCAGTTGAATTTTATCGTCGAGGCCCACATACAGAAAAGTTATACAACATAACTGCACAAAACCTGGGTTTCCGACGCAAAGGAAAACTCCCATGGCACAGATTCACCAAGGACCCATCACAGTTTGGCAACACTCTTCGGGACAAAGCAGATAGCCAACAACTCAACTTATCCTTCAGAGGATTGGCAGACATTGAGAGTGTGCTAACGCCTCAAAGAATAGAAACACCCTCGATGCAAAGACCCACTTATCCTCCCATCCAAGGGGGCGCTGGTGGTGGATTTGGGCCGCCACGATATATCGGACGCAGTCCTCAACTTTTAAAAGATGGGCATTTTGATACCGGCATTTCAGGAATGCCCCCATTGCCACACCACTTAACAGGCGCTGCACGCTCCGAACCATCACAGCGAATAGCACAATGGGCAGAGCAGCATTTCAAAGGACAACCACTAGAACAACAGGCCGCCATGGCCTTGCACGTGGGTCAGCAAATGAATCGCTGGGTACAATATAGTCATGATTATATTCATAGACTCTTGGAGCGTGTTGACAAAGGAGATGCCACTGCAACTCAAGAACTTGCAACCTTGGGTAATCTTATTACAGAACAATGGGCATTTTTTATGGGAATCCAAAGACAAATTTCCGATCCCAACAATAGCCACTTTCCCAGTGTTATTGAATTGAGCGGCGACATTCAGTCTTCAATTGCACAGGTCGTTACCATCCTGTGCGGCGAAGTTGCATTTATTGTAGAAGACATTCGGGACGGAAACTTTAATCACGATGCGGCGTCTCAAAGCATTTCCAATCTCATTAGCCCAAGTGACAGCAACCTCCCCGCAGGGATGACCGCAACACGCCCACTTCATGAAATTACCCGAACCACAGTGGCATGGCTGGATCGCCATGCCAAACGGGACGGTGGACATGACGGCGTCTTTATATGGACAGCCAAGACAGACGGTTCAGTTAAAGAACCCAATCCGGTTCATGGCAGAAGCACGGTATCTCAGATTTGGCCACCCAGCGCAGAAAATTTAGCCAAGGATCCTGCACTAGTTGCACGCCTGGAATTACTGGGGTGGAAAATTAAAACAACCCAAAAAGAAGACACCATCACTGTAGAATTGAATACAAAAGAACCAACACCTCCCCCATCTGGTGCAAAGACAAGAGGCACAACCGCAATAGATGCAGTTGATTTTTCGGGAACACATGGCGCCACTACAGTAGCCAATACATTCAACCCCAAAACAGCAACACGGGCACAAGTGGATGCTCTATTAGAAACTCACATCACCACATACCGCAACATATTGGAGCGTGCGCAGACTGTAACAGGTGCAGAGCTACAGGAATTAAATACGCAGTGGACAACCCAAGCCACTACCTTGAGTGGGATTATTGACGACCTCCACCTGGAAGCACAATATTCCCAGATTCGTGTCTCTACCTTGCAACGTGAAGTCACAAAACATCCAACACCAGACAAAACAGCGGATCGTGATCGCATGCAGGCAGTATTCAACACACAGCGCAGACTCGCCAATCATGCATATTTTGAATACGAGTCAAGACTGCGCCCCCTTGAACTCTTGATAAGTGAAACGCTGCAAGCGCGCCTTTCCGATCGCCCAGCGCCAGAACCCGATGGCGAAATTGATTTTAATCATCCCCGCAGTATCCATGACAACACAACACGCGACCACTCAGACCTGAATCAAGCCCATCGTGGCGGATTGCAACCACCTCCAGTTCAAGGTGGCGCAGGTAATGGCCGAGCAAGCACGGCCCAGCTTGATCGAAATCTACCACCACAACTGGGCATTGTGGGTGGCGATGCTGGCAAGCTGCCCAGACTTTCAGACCAAATTCCACCTAAAGAGAATGCCCTCAACATTTCATCAACGCGATTTGCAACATACCTTGATTACCATTTTCCTTCCACCAGTCTTACGCAAAGCCGCTCACGTAAGACACGTGACATAATAATAGCGCAACTACAACAACGCGAGACAGACATTACAAAACAGAAATCCATAGCCACTCGTTCGGCCACCTCAGATGAAGACGCAATTACGATTTCTGGAAATGCTTACCTTGCTCGAACAGAAGCACGAGCAGCAACATTTGCACAGCTATTGGAACTCCGCGTTGACGATCAGCTGCGCACAAAATTTAGCCCAGCCGCAAAATTCACAGACATGGATTTAGAAGCTGAGCGCAATCGTATTCTGGCTGAAGTTCTAAGCAGTGGCTTTGGAAGCATTCTACTCGGCGTCGCTAAACATCGCATTCATGTCAGCCACTATCATGGCATATTGGTTCTCGATCCAACAAATGAAGCGGACTATACCGCCATTAATCGCGCTGCGGACAAGAATACCCAAGATGAAATGAGAACAGGCGGATTTTTCCATTATAGGTCTGCACTGGGTATTCCCATTATTGTCATCAATCCAACCATAGAAAGTCGACAACGGGTTCTCATTCACGAACTCCAGCATTTACATAAACACCATAGCAACTCTTTTGAACCCGGAAATTCCGAGCCAAAGAGCTGGCGTGCTACAAAAGATGGCCGACTTGACGTGAAACACTTTCTGAATTCTGCGCGCGATCATTTTAATATTGGCGCCAAGGATGAAACACTGGCCTACTTGATGGAGGGAACGCCGCCCGAAGAAGTCATCAAGGCGTTAAAGGAAGACGCTGTCTATGACTACATTGGCAAAGAGCAATCAAAGCTCATTAACGCCCTTACACCCGATTTCAGCGCTCAAAAGGCCAAGACCATTGTTCGTCTAATTCGCAAGCGACACGATCACAGCATCACAACCCGCATTAATTTACTATACGATGCCGTTGAACAACTTGTGGATTATGGATTTCATCCCGAGGTAGCGCGTCAGGAAATGGCACGACAACTGCACCGCGTACCATATCATGAATGGCCCAAGGCAATTTCAGACATTGTAAAACAATTAAAGACGCAACCACCAAAAGGGCTCTCTGCCTTACCTCAAGACGAAACCATTGCGTTACGTGCAAAAATTGATGCAGCAGCAGCCAGAGGAGGCGACACCCTGTATCACATGATCGGAAGCGGCATGTCACACTGGAAGCAGTGGGTGCAGGCCATGAATCAAAATGTAGACAATGGGCTACCGATTGCGACACTAGAAGTCCTGCGCCAAAAGATGGATGTTCGCACCTGCCAACCCGCACAAACACTGGACATTTTATATCTGCGCTTACTAGAGGCCGAAAGCCGTCAAGAAGTGCTACTACACCGACGACCCACACCAACTAAAGCGCTAGAACAAGCAAACCAAGAAATCAAAATGCGCCAAACACTATATCTTGATGCAAAGGAAGCATTCAAAAAAACGGGTTGGTCTCGCCTATTGGCCAAAATCGACCGTCAACTCATTGTGCATACTGCCCACTCCAAAGACCTTATTCAAAGAAGTGCGGATGCTGTATTGGCACAAACTAGCGACATAGAAATACCTCCATCCTTTGTTGTGGATCGTCCTGGAATGGGAAGTCGTGTTGTCGTTGATTCAAATTTGCCTCTACAACAGAAGCTACATGTACTTTTGGATGGAGATAGAACTGCGCCACAGGACTATAAATCCCTTCAAGAACAGTTAGGGCCACAGCAGTGGCATGCAGCACTCATCATGTCTACACCTGAGGTTGGATTGGCTCCACACGCAATACCTACACCCAAGGGATATGCCCACAGTCGCCTCGTCGAACAAATGAATTGGTTACGTGGACTACCCACACACACACCGGAAACACGCAAACTTCTGAACACCCTGCATAGACATGTATCTCATCACGAAGAAATACCAATGGTGGGCCTGGAGTATGTGGTGAACACAGACGACCTTCTCAAAACAGCGACAACAGATTTGCACAATGCCGATCATTATTACTTACTAAACAACGAACGTGACATGGCCCACCCCGAACCTAATAAGGCCATTATTCAAGTCAGCGTCCCTCTCAACGATTTCTTAGAATATCAACTCAGTGGAAAATCATTAATATTCTTAAGCGCTCATGCCACACGCATGGATGTGGTCATGCATGGAGGCGAGGCACGCCCCGAACTTGTATCTTTGGCACGCAAGGGACAAATCGCACTTCGCTATGTGGATTTTGAATTTCAACCACCACTTGCAAAACCAAGTGGCAACAAATCAACGTCAAGTACATCGAAAACATCTGATACATTGGCGACCAAGTTGCCCGGCCTCCCCAGCGCACTTGCACCAGAATCAAACGTACCCCATATGGAGGTCAGCGACATAGGCGCGCCGTGGATTGAAAGCCTATTAAAAGATGCAAAAACGTGGATACGTGAACACATTGCCACAGAAGAGCTCAAAACAAATCCAACACCTGGAAGACCGGCATTTACACGCAGCGCCCGAAAAATCTCTGACTTGGTAAACATGTTTCGAGAAGAACTCCGCAACATTAATAAGGGAATTGTCTCTGCAAAATCCCTAGAAAATTTGGAAACTGCTGAAAATGCACTTGAGAAAATAAAGGAAGCCCATGAGGCAACATTATCAGCTATTGATGAACTTGGATCAGAAACAATAGACTTACCATTCAGAACAGCTCTTCTGAATCTTGCAAGAATTGCCCGGTCACAGCTTGGAACACTTATTACTGAATTTGAAACGGCACGAGAAGCTCTTCAACATAAACTTAGCGATCCCAACTTACCTAAAAAACTTACACCCGAAGGAAAGCGAATAGCAAAGTTTATTGAATGGTTTCATACAGTTGCACCAAAGAGCCGGCATCAAACTGATCCACACGAAATCCAAAATGATCCAGGCAGACTAGCATTGGAAGGCATCAAGAAGTTAGAGGACAACGCGCAAATTCCTGACCCTGCTTTTGACGTATTGGATCACCACTATAGAAATGAACACACTTATCACTCATTACAAAATGCGTGGAAACGCATGACCGAAGGTGGCCGCCGACCCAGCAATGGAGAGGTAAAAAAATTCATAGCACTCTCAAAGACCGGCATTGTCATGGAATCCATGAAAGACTTTGGAATCGACATGACATTACCTGTAGCGATAGCAGGCCATGACCGTACTGCCCTTTTAGATGCAAGAACAAACCGAGAAAGCCAGCTTCACAAATGGGCAAGAAGAGAATCAAAAACCATTGAATCCAGTGAAGCAGCCATTTCTGCACTTGATCGTGGCATGAACCATTTGGCTGAAAGAGCACGCCATGTACTGGACCATCCTGAAGAGCAAACAGATATTGCACTCCGCAACATGCGCGATGATTTGGAGCGCTACACACCAATCTATACTGAAATTAAGGATGCATTTTATAGCGCAGGCCATCGCGACTTATCGAACCGCGTAAGAGACCTATTTTATGCCTATCAATTCAGCGTTATGGAACGCAGAATTGCGGACATTCAGACAAGTATAAGCATGCACCGCATTTCTGAAAGACGTGACCCCACTGGCGGCGGTTTTGGTGGGCCACTCATGATCGCCATGGCGGCACCAAAATGGATTGAAGGTGCACGAACATTCGTTGGACGTGTTCGCAGCTCTGGATGGCGGGCAGCGGTTAGAGAAACACTCGGATGGGGTCGCACGGCAGAACCCTCATTGCCGCCGCCACCTGTATCCAAAGAACCATCTGCAGGACCTGCACCAGTTGAACGTGAGACAGTCAGAGATATATCTGGGCTACCTCCCCTCTCTCCACCGATGCACGATGTATCACACGACATGCGGGTGCACCTTGCACCATTTGTCGATGCCATTTTAGCCACAGGTGAACGTGCCAAACGGGATACAGAGCAAAACTTGGACAGCATCACTCAAGAACTCAAGACACTGGAGTCAGGTCGCCCACCCACTATGACCAATTTGAATAATTGGCGCCGCGAGGCAAGACGCCACAGCAGTTCGGGATACAAGCTGTATGTAGACCCCAACAAGTCCGCCACATTTGTCTTGGACCCAGAAGCAGCCAACACCATGTGGCAAAAAGACTTTACGGAAGGAGTCCGCGAGTTACTCCCAGACGGCGTCGTTCCAGGCATTCCAGTTGATCACACAGGCAGCTATTTCATTCCCGGTGGCAGTCACTGGTTTTGGGGTGGCAATTGGTTTCGTAGTGAGGAGGAGCGCATTCGCAACCCGTATGAAGGTCGCATCTTCTTTGGTGTCGATTACGGCCGCGATGGTCAGCGCAACATTCCAAAGGCATCGGTGCTGTATGCAACCCTCACTACCATGGCCAAGGAGTGGGAAAAACAGGGTATTGATGTTCAATTCAAGATCACTGCAAAACGCCAAGGTCGAAACGATGCGGGTGTTCTCTATTTCCACGCCAAAGATCAGCAAAAAATTTACACTGCCATGTGCGCAATTGCCAAACTCAATGTTACACAAGACCACTTACCGCTCTTTGTCGCACCGCTTACCGACCCCAGTGGCAACATCATGCCCGGCATTGGTTTTGCGCAACATCCCAAAGGGGGCCAATCATTTGGTGAGCGTCGCATTTCAGCACTTCAAGAGGCCCGCAAAACCTTAAGCCAAGAAGTCGCTCAAGGAAATGCGCGTAGCCGCCCCGAGATTGAGGGAATTTTAACTGCACAACTCAGAGATGCCGGCATCGACCCAGAGGTGCCCGCCTTTGATGCGGGTGGAAAAGAAAAATTCCTATTCCTACGCGGTCACATGCGCTTTTCAGCAACAGGTGATGCACCCACACAGCAAATTGTTACGCCACATTCGGCCACAAGAATGGATGCGAGTGCAGTTCGAATACTGCAAATAGGCAAAGGCATGAAAGTGGAAGGGCGTAATCAACAAACGGGAGAAGCCCACGTTCAAGTTCGCATTGATCAGACTGGAAAATTACTTCCAACCAACAGTACCCATGGAACAGTGGCGACATTAACCATCGCTAGTAACGGCATTCATCCAGGCACCCGCAACCATGTTCGAGAATTATATGAATGGATCGACGACCGAGACTCTGGCGACGTCATCTCATCTGATGAAATTGCACGATTATCCTCACTCTTTGCACCGGGGCACGCTCATCCCCATTTTGTAGAGCGCTTCCAAAATCTGCGAGCAAGCAAGGGGACAGCCATCACCATTGCCGACGTCCATGAACTCATTAAAAGTCGGGTGATAAACGTACAGCCCGCCGATAGCGCCGCTCATACATTGATTGGTGCACACATTGGGCCACCAGAAGACAAAGAAGCGACCTTAAGAAGATTAGTACGCGAGTCCGCAGCTGGCTATAGAGGGCGGCTTCGCGCTTCAGCTGTCAGAGAGCAACATGAGATGCTACACGCATTTGATCATGCGTTAGACAAATATGATCGGGGAGAACATCTGAGCCTCGAGGACTGGAAAGCATTAAAAGGTAGTATAGATACCGCCGATAGGCGCGCTTGGATGGCCGCATCTTTTCCAGAATCAACGCCGCTCCCTATTTCTGCACAAGAGGCACTCGACCGCTATCTCAGAGCAGTGGCAGCCTTCTATGAACCAGAAGACATCGCCAACCAACTCATTGATGCCATTGGGATTCGACATTTATTACCAATAGGCCAAGAAACGCAAGCACCCACACTAGTACTCAATCGTTTCTTGCGCGGTGAACTTGGACGCCTCCCAACAAAGGCCGAAGTAGATGCGCTGTCGTCAATGATCAAACCCCTTGGTCACCATATTAGGAAAGAACTGATCGGTGAAATTGAAGGAAGCAAGACCCCTCGAATTTTTCAAATTTATAACGAAGAGTTTATTACTCAAATGGCACAGCATATTCAGGAACTTGCCACTGAATTTGAAAGAACACATGGACGTCCTCCCGTAATCGCTGAATTAGCAGCAGGAGATGGACGCCTTACGCAGATCCTCAATGACAAACTGAAACACACATCAATTCGCATCACGGCAACTGATAACGGCTCGTGGGATACCCATCGATCTCAAGAGGTTGTCATTGAAGATGCCGCTGCCACAGCCCAGCGTGCTGACATTATTCTAGGAAGTTGGTGGCCAATACGATCTAACTTTGATGTTCAAGTTGCCAACCATCTTGCAACGCACCCTGATAAAACCCTAGTTCTTATCGAAGCGGAATGGACATGTTCTCCCAAGTTTTGGGAGCGGTTACAACATCAAGACCTCACAACACAACATTCACCCCGATATGAAGATCTCATGACCTCAAAAAGTGGATTTGGCGACTATCAGCACGAAGAGCAAACCCATGTCATCACAGTACATGGTAATCGAGACAAGACTAAGCGCCCCACAACTTCACCCGTTGATGCAAATCACGATGTCCATGTGGGAAATAATACGCAGGCACTCCCACCAAAACCACAACCCTTTGCCACTGATTCAGAAGACACTACCAACTCTCACAACATAAGCGCCATGGGGGCATTGACCCTGATGGGCACAGCGGGCGGTGCCAAATCAGGGTCACTCTTTGCGATGGCTGATACACATTCGTTGGGGCTAAGGCTTTCTGAAACGGTACAAGCACATCCCATGGCAAGCGCTGCGACTGTTGCTGCACTCGCACTCTCTAGCGCAGCGCTACTTTATTCAGCACATATTTTACTAAAGTCAACGGCGCAACCAGCAACCAGAAAGGGGCCTACCAAGAACGACACATCCATTCCTGCACACTCAATGGATCATCTACCCCGTGCAATCGAATTGAGTGATCCCATCTGGTTGAGTCATGTCAATAGATCACTATCTGGCAGGGGTTCTTTTCAAGACGCCTATCGACATTTAATGCACAATGCCTATGCCACACGATGGGATGCAAACGATCATCCCACTCAATTTAATTTTGAATCCAATCCATGGGGTAATCCCCGGTTTGCATTAGGACTGCGCGCCGTCCGACAAGCAATTGCCAGAGAGTTTGAACAGGGAAACTTTATGGGCATACAAACCGCTGACAATAGCCGTTCATTTTATATATTCAATAACATGAATGAATTTGATGAATTCGTCACATCCGAACTACAGCGCATTAGTCAATACGGCGTCGCCCCACCCCCACCCAAGGAATCAGACGCTGTTGATGGGGCTCAAGCTATTGATCTGAGTGCCCTTGCGCCCCGAAAAGAAAGTACACTGTTTGTCGAAGGTGTAGACATTCCACGGGAATATAGTGAAGGAGACCGCATTGAAATTGGGCGCGATGGATCTAATAACGACATCTCATTCCCAATGGACGACCTGGTATCGCGTACTCATGCGCTTATCACTTTCCAGCGCAATGGCGAATTTGTAGGACGCGTCACGGACCTTGCCAGCAGCAATGGCACCAAAGTGATTCGGAACGGTATTCCCACTGTATTGCACGAGGGAGATCAATACCCACTCAAAGTAGGGGACATCATTCAAGTGGGCACACATCGCATTTTTGTGGGTCAAGAGCCGCCTTCAATAAGCCAGGCCTTCCATCCTAACGAACCCGAGCCTTCTTCGATTATTCCTGTTCGATACCGCGACCATGGCGCCAACTTTCGTTCAGAATACCAGCCACAGAATCGCAATACCCAATACATTTGGCAGATTCAAAAAGGAGATGCTCAGGGACGCAAGCGACTAATCGATATTTTTCATGCAAATGCAGAACGCGATCCCAACCAACGCCGCTGGCCCATTAATTTTGTGGTACAAGCCGACCCCAACACGCCCGGAAAATCACAGGTATTGGTAGGGCAACGGTTCTGGCGTGGCCAGAGTGTTATGGAAGAAGGCGTGAAACATATTCAGATCGCCAACGGTGGATATGCCCAGTGGGCCGGGGAACTGCGCGGCCTATTTGATGCCCAAGGGCAATTGATTGAGGTACAGTTTAATGCCAACAGTGGCGAATTTGGCCGCCAAAGCCTCAGCGCCAGCCAAGATGATGATATTCGAATCGTCCGCAATCTTCTTGCCGCGGCTCTCCACATCCCCCCCACCAAAATCCGTTTCATCCGCTCATAAACCCATAACCCATTGATTTTAAAAAGAATCGCTATTGGCCATTAAGTACGGCACACTTGAGGTAGTGGTGCAGGTGCAGGTGCAGGACTGTTAAACACACATCGTTTTGTTGGCAGACCTTATTTAATATCATATGGGAGCAGAATGAAACGCATTGCCATCATTGCATTATTATTTGTCGCCTGTACCCGCACCACCCCCACACCATTGATCAACTGGCAAACCAGTGCTGCTCCTGGAAAGCCAGCGATCTACAAATTTGCAACCAGTTGGTGCCCCTATTGTGCGCGACTAGATGAAACTGTTTTTGCGTATCCCAAAGTGGTTGAAGCCGCCAAACAATTTTCAATGGTCTATGTGGATGGGGATCTTCCTGCATCCGATGCACTCATGAAAAAATATGCAGTGCGTGGGTACCCCACTATTATCTTCACACAACCCAATGGCACCCTTGTTGCCACGAGCCAAGACGACACCGATCCTGATCATTTTCTAGAGCTTATGCAAATCACATTGAGCAGCAGCGCCACGACTCCTGACGAAAAAATCTATCTCGCAGCAGTCGCTGATGAAATGGCGGGTCGCGATGTGGCGGCACTTCAAAAATTTCACCAAGCACTACCTTACATTGCGCAACATAGACACTCTACAAAATCGATGGACAATGCATTTGCTCACATTCTCCTTTTTGAAGTGACATATTATAAAGACCGCGACCCCAAACGCACACAGAAGGCTGCCCAAGTCCTACTACAAGAATTTCCAAACAATCCCATGCTTCCCTTTGTCTACTTGGATTTTGCGCACAGCATTCAACACGATCCCGAACTTCAAAAACGTATTCTGAGAGATGGTGTTCAAACCACACTGCGTTTTTTGAAGGCCACCCCTCAAAGCATGCGTCTCCAGTATGACATGGCACCCGATTATTTTGATATACTCATCGAGATGTACACTAAACTGGGCGACACCGATGCAGCCCAGCGCATCACACGACAAGCCGGCCCATTGTTACTTGATCGCATCAAGGCCGCCAACCAACCCCGCGATGCACGCAGCCTCTTTTCATCCACGATCTATTTTCTGCGTGAAGCAGGCTATTACAAAGAAGCCCGCTATACTGCAGAGCTGGCCATCAACACCTGGCCCAAAGATTTTCTCTATCACAAGCGACTCGCTGAAGTGGATGTAGCACTTTTGGGTGACAACCTCTCCTCCAGCAAAAAACGCCTTAAAGAGGCGCTGCACGAATATGACTTGGCCATGAAGTACGCCTATGGTCGCAACATGCTGGGTGTAGCCGATGGCTATAGCAACTTATTGATTCGCTTGGGCCGCACTGACGATGCCCATGCGGTCATCCGAAAGGCCATTGCAGCAGTTGATTGGTCAAAAAATACACGTCAAAGAGAACTCAAGTTGAAAGAAAAACTAGAAAAGAGGTAGCCCATGCCTATTATCGGAACCGGTCAATTTACCCCTGTCACCACAGCAGCACAGGCCATGCACGACCGCGGTGACAAAATCCCCAGCGAGTGCGCCAAAATTGAAACATGCATTGAAAAAGTATGTCGCGACGCCGGCAAAGAATCTAATATTAAGGGTGCGCCAACAGGCTTTTGGTCTCAACACTCTGCAGCTGCTTCCGGCGCAGGCACTACGTACTCCCTTGCCACACTCAACTATGCAGCAGCGACATTGTTCCAAAGCAGCTTTTGCAGACAACCCCCTACACCGCGCCCCGAAGTTTTAACATCACATCGCCCCACTCGCGTGGAAACCACAGCAACAGGATGTAGCCGCATGGTAGCCGTCAACGACTCGATATGGCCGCACATTGCCACAGGCATTTTGGGTCTTAGTGCGATTCTTGCACTCCGCGTGGGCACACTCATTGCCCCTGAAACCGCACCCATAACAACCACATTGATTGAGGGAATTTTCTTATGGATGGGTGTTGAACCTGAAAGCGACGGGAACCAAAATCCATATCAATACAACGGCGCTTAAGATATCATGCTTGTTTGTAATGACACCAATGCCGATATGCAAATGACACCACAAGGCCTGCGACCACCGTGGATACCGTCCAAATCAACTCAGGCATCTTAATCTGCACCGCAAAGAGCACACTCACCACCGCACCTATCAATGGCAGCGTCCATCCCCATGGCACACGGTAACCAGGCTTGGCCGCTCCCAATTTCTTTCGCAAAAGAGGCACTGCCAGACAGGTGCCCAAGTATTGAATCACCACCACAAACGAACTAATATCAATTAGCCGATCAAAATTGAGAAAACACGCCATTCCAAATGCTACAATTCCTGTAAAAATAATAGCCACATAGGGTGTCTCATATTTTGGATGATAGCGACTACCTGCCTTGGGCAGATAACCATCTTCACACAACACCTCTAACGATCGGGGCGATAAAAATGCGCTGCCCGACACATAACCACTCATGGAAATAATCGCACCCACTGTAATCAGCATGCCACCCCATGATCCCATAAAACCACGTGCAGCATCGGCCAGCGGCCCCTCAGAGTTGGCAATATCAGCGCCTGTTCCCACAATAATTGTTTGAATAATCACATATAACACCATTGAGAACAGGAGTGATCCCACCATGGCCCGTGGTACCACGCGCGACGCATTGGCCACCTCACCGGATGGCACAGGTGCTACTTCAAATCCCTGATAGGTAAAATTGGTCGCCAAAATTAATGCTGCCATAGGCGCCAAGCCGTGCGGCGCAAACGGCACAAAATGATGGGGTTGAATGGCCATAAGACCAAATCCAATAAAAATAAGCAGCGGAATGATCTTAGCAACCGTCAACAAATTCACAGCATCTGCCCCCATACGAACACCGCGAATATTTAATAGGGTCAGAAACCCAATGACCAACGCGTAAATTAATTTGGCATGCCACGCATCGGTCAACCATGGCAGCAGTGTTCCCGCATATCCCACCAGTCCCGTTAAAACTGTTGCATAATTGAACGTCATGCTCACAACCAACAACCAACCCATTGCAAAACCAATCTTTGGACCAAATGCAACGCGCACATAGTTGTATGGGCCACCATTGCGATCCACAAGGGCCGCCGCCTCGGCAAAGCACAGTGCTACAATGATCAGCAGAAGCCCGCAGAGTATAAACTGGAGAATGGACAAGGGACCTAAGCCACCCAACAAGCGACCTGGCAGCAAAAAGATGCCCGACCCCACAATGCCGTTAACCCCCAAGCACAGAATGTCGAAGAACCGCAATTGTCGTCTCATAAATAAAGTCCTTATTTTTTAGCTGGCCACATAAGAGAAGCTGCCACCGACAGCAGCAACACCACTCCCACAACCAACAATGAAACGCCAATAGAGATTTCAACCCAATCTGCGATCAGCATTTTCACACCCACGAACGCAAGAATCGTTGCCAATCCATACTTAAGATAATGAAAAAGTCCCATAAAGCCAGAGAGCACAAAAAAGAGAGATCGTAGACCCATAATAGCAAAGATATTCGATGTAAATACGATGAACGGATCTGTCGTAATGGCAAACACAGCCGGAATTGAATCCAGTGCAAAAATCAAATCTGTCACTTCTATCACGACCAACACAATCAAAAAAGGCTTAGCCTTGGGTAGAAACCGTTTCACCATACGTACGACATAATTGTGCTCAGGATGTGCTTCCTCATCATCCTGAAGGGCCATCTTGATGGCAGTCACAATCAAGAACCCACCAAAAATATAAAATATCCAGTGAAACCGGCTTACCAATGCGGTCCCTAATAAAATCAACGAAACTCGCATAACAATTGCACCTACAATTCCCCAAAATAAAATGCGGTGCTGATTTTCGGGTGCAATTTTGAAGTAAGAAAAAATAATCAGAAAAATAAACAGATTGTCGACGGACAATGACTGTTCAATCAAATAGCCCGCCAAAAACTGCATCGCCACATCAGGGCCACGCCAATAAAAAATCCCTAAATTAAAGAGCATGGCGAGCGATATCCAAACCACCGTCCACAAGAGCGCCTCTTTGAAGCGCACCTTGTGGGGGCGACGGTTAAAGACGCCCAAATCCAGCGCCAAAAACACCGCCACCAGAGCTAAAAACCCACACCACAATACCGGACTAGTTTGTGTCATACCGTTCCCACCCCTTACCCTCATGTCCAAACTGAAATGCATGAGGGTGTAACACTTCAGCTAAAATTTCTAACGACTCGACAACGCGTGGCCCGGGGCGATTGAAATACTGATTACCATCCGCCAGATAGACACAATTATTTTTCACGGCTGATAGCGCCTTCCACTCCGGTTTTTTCATCAGCAGAGGCATATCTTGTCGTGTGCGTGCAATGGTATATCCACACGGCGCTACAAAAATGATATCCGGATTCGCTGCCACCACATCCTCCCACTTAAGCCACGGCGAATGTTTGCCCGCAACACCAAACAAATTGATACCACCCGCCATACCCACTAATTCGGGCATCCAATTACCACCTGCCATAAGCGGATCCACCCATTCAATATAAGCCACGCGCGGCTTTTCAGATAATCTGCTGGCCGCCTTTGAAATAACGGACATGCGCGCTTGCAATTCGGAAACCAACTTTTCAGCTCGATCAGAAATTTTCAAAGCATCTGCTACAGATCGAATATCGCTCCAAATGTCTGCCAGTGCATCAGGCTTGAGCGACACAATCCTGGGCTGCCTATCTATCAACTGGCAAACTGCAGCAACCACATCCTTTTCGCTCACCGCACACACTTCACATTGCGTCTGCGTAATAATCATATCCGGATTTAATTGCTGAAGCATTTCGGGCTTTACACGATATACAGACAAACCATCGCTCACAATCCGCAGCACCTGATCATTAATTTCACGACTACTGGCTTTGGCATTAAGTTTAATTTCGGTACAGACCGGCAGGTGCATAATTTGTGGTGGATAGTCACACTCATGCGAGCGCCCCACCAATTGGTCACTCGCACCCAAGGCACACACGATCTCTGTTGCACTGGCAATGAGCGACACGATGCGCATATTAATCCTTTATTTCAACGCGCGCACCATCCACATACTTGTAGAGCTTACCTTCTTCTTCATTACGGCATTGTTTATGAGTGCCATCACAAAAGGGATAATTGGCGCTTAATCCGCACATACAAACCCATACACTTTTTTCGCTCGGTTTAACTTCCAATGGGGCCTTAGCATCGTGCTTGACTAACCGTGACATGGATCCTCCTTACAGCAATTTTTCTTCATAATAGCATCTACCGAGAAGCGGCCTGCTCCAAACGCCATCACAATGACAGCGGTTAACAAAAACAGAAATGGATCTTCTTTGAGGGCCGCATCTGGATTAGCAAAGAGGGCAACAACACTATCATTGTGTGCGGTTGCAAAGGCAATGCACATCGTAAATGCCAGAGGGATGCTCACCAAGCGTGAAAACAATCCAATGAGTAACAATAATCCCCCAAAACATTCCGTAGATCCGGCTAAAATTGCATTCGCCTTAGCAAAAGGAATTCCCAAATCCATAAAGAAACCAGCAGTACGTTCCAAATTCATTAATTTTCCCTTACCCGCAATAAAGAACCCATATCCCCAATACAAGCGCATCACCAATAGCAATGGGCTGCGTAGATAATCCAGCATGCAACATAACTTCCCGTATAGTTTCATCATAGCGCTCCCTCCTTATTGGTTTTATGTATTTGACGATGGATAACACCATATAGGCCGCCCACAATAGCGAAGGCAAGCACGATATAGATCAACTTATCACGCATCACATGAATCATAATGTTTGGATCGCTTAACAGCTCAGGCTGATCGCCAATAACCTTCTGTCCAAACCATGCAAGAATATAACACCACACTCCAGAACCCGCGATAGTCGCAAAACTAAACTTCCATACATTCATGCGCAACGCCCCTGCAGGCAGTGAAATCAAATGCCGAACGACCGGCAACATACGCGCTATAAAAAGCCCCACAACGCCATATTCAGTTGTCCAGCGCTCTGCAAATCGAAGCTTCTGTGGTGTGAGAAACACATAGCGGCCATAGCGATACAAAAGATCATGCCCCCAGTGCCGCGCCACCCAATAACTGACGATTGATCCCAAGTATGAGCCGAGGGTGGCCACTAACCACACCACCCAGAAATTCATCAACCCCTGACTTGCCCAATATGCCGCCGGTGGCACCACCACTTCACTGGGCACTGGGAATATGGTGCTTTCTAGCGCCATCAAAAGAAGAACACCCAGATAGTGCCAATCTTTAACCAGATTAAACCATACAACAAATAACGAGTGAAACATTAGATACCTCCCATTCTCAATACCCACTTAAACTGAGGGGCAGTGACGGGTTGAATTGATAAACGAGACCCCTTTTGCAGCACCATCATGCCGCGCAATTCAGGCTCAGCCTTCATTTCCGGCAATGATACAAATTGAGGCAATTTTTCAACAAAGGCAATGTCGACATTCACCCAAATTGGATTGGCAGGAGTAGATTTGGGATCATAGTGATCATCGTTGTGATCCCATGCCGTTTCATCTTCATGCGCTGTCGCACACACCTTCGCTACACCTGCAACACCTGCGGGGTCTGAATTGGAATGATAAAACAACACCATGTCTCCCACCTTCATATCATCACGCATAAAATTGCGGGCCTGATAATTGCGCACACCCGTCCACGCAGTCTTCTTATCGCGCTTCAAATCATCAATGGAATAGCAACCTGGTTCACTTTTCATGAGCCAATACCGTATCGACATAGAACAAACCTTATTTGTGAAATTACGCGTTGGGATAAATAAATGTAATGGGCGCTTCAATGTCAGGATGCAGACTTTTATGCACAGGGCAGGTATGTGCCCCATGCTCCAACATCACGCGATCCTGACCTTCAAAAACTTTATTAAATCGGACGGTGGCCAACAGCTTACCAATGCGACGATGCGGCGCTGTTGCCATTTCTTTAATAATTTCAACCGTCGTCCCATTCAAATCCAATTTTCGGCGCGCTGCAATAATCCCCATCACCGTTAAAATACATGACCCCAGTGCCGTTCCAACCAAGTCGGTTGGTGAAAACTTGCTACCATCCCCTTGATTATCTTTGGGCGCAACGGTTTCAATTGTAGCGCCCGAATCTTCGTGGGTAGCGCGACACTTTAAATCACCAATGTATTCAACTTTAACAACCGTCATATTATTTGATTAAATTTAAACTATAGGGATACTTGTAATTCTCACCCTGGTTAACCTTGATGGAGGCAATAATCACAAACACCAAGTCCGCAATGCCCACAGCAATCATCAAAAAGATACCGATACCAATAAACACTAGCGGCACACAAATCAGAAACGCAATCGTCGCTGTTAATTGGAAGTTTAATGAGTTCTTACCCTGCTCATCTACAAACGTTGATGTATTTTTCTTGAGAAGCCACACAACCAACGGACCTAAAACATTCAAAAGAGGTACACCAAACACTGCTAACAATGCTGACAAATGGCACAGCATACCCCACATACGATCGTCTTTTTGTTGCTGAGTTAACGTCTCCGCCATAATTCCCCCTTGTGTTTGAAAGCGCCGCGCGTATAACAGACCCAACCTATAATCGCAATATGAAACGACACCTCATTCTCATCAGCGGCGCACCAGGTGCTGGCAAAAGCACACTTGCAAGACCACTTGCACGCGCACTCCCAGCGGCGCTGCTCGACAAAGACTGTATTGATGAACCCTTTTCACCCAATGATCGTGGCAGTCACTATACGCAGAACGTTGAACCCAAGGTTTTGCAAGGCCTCCTCAACCTGGCAGAACTCAACTTGCAAAATGACATGGCTGTCATCTTGGATGTTCCATGGACTCATATTCTGATTAACTCCCCGGAGTGGGTAACACGCATTCAAGACCTTGCAAAATCCACAGGCAGCCCATTGACGGTATTGGAATGCGCCCTTCCCGAAGAAATCCTACGCAAACGACTCACACAACGCAGTTTTGGGCGTGACCATGTCAAACTGACAGACGATGGTTGGCAGCACTTTAAGACTACAGACAAAATTGGTGAGCAAAATCCACTAGATCACCACATTATTGATGTGACACAACCCGCAGAGATGTACCTCAAAGAAGCGCTCGCCATCATTCAAAAGGCATATTGATTAAGATTTTTTGGGACCAGAGCGGAGAACCCGCTTAATTCCTTGGACCGCCTGTTGAATACGATCTTCGTTTTCAACCAGAGCAAAGCGAACATAGCCCTCACCATACTCACCAAAGCCAACACCGGGACTTGCAGCAACTTTGCCTTCATTGAGAAGCAGTTTACAAAATTCCATTGAACCCATGCTTTGAAATGGCTCTGGAATCTTGGCCCAGACAAACATTGTGGCATTGGGCTTTGCAACATTCCAACCAATGCGGTTCAAACCATCGCACAACTCATCTCGTCGCGACTTGTAAATATCAACAATCCCATCGATGTATTGTTCGCACTGATCTAATGCCACAATTGCTGCAATCTGAATGGGCTGAAACATACCGTAGTCATAGTAACTTTTAATCTTTGCCAGAGCCGCAACCATGTCAGGATTCCCACACACAAATCCCACTCGCCAACCTGGCATGCTGTGACTTTTAGAGAGTGATGTAATTTCAACAGCAACATCTAGTGCTCCCGGAATTTCTAAAATGCTAGGTGCACGATATCCATCAAACACCAAGTGTGCATACGCAAAGTCATGAATGACCCACATATTATGCTGCTTTGCGAGCGCAATGACCTGCGTAAAAAATTCCTTATCAATTGTTTGCCCAGTAGGATTCGATGGGAACGACAACAAAATTCCCTTTGGCGGTTTCGGTGCACGCTGGATCGCTGCCTCTATATCTGCAATTGTTAATGACTCAGTTGCAATAATGGGTTCGGGATGCGCACCAGCAATCACCATGGAATAAATATGAATCGGATACGATGGATTGGGCACCAAAACAACATCACCTGGTTCCGTGATGGCCAAAATTAAATGTGACAACCCCTCTTTCGCACCCATGGTTACAATACACTGTGACTCCACATCCAACTTCACATCGTGATGGCGACGATACCAATTACAAATACTGCGTCTTAAATTGGGAATCCCGCGTGACAACGAATAGCGATGATTGTGCGGCTTACGCGTTGCCTCGATCATTTTTTCTACAATCGGTTCAGGCGTTGGAAGATCTGGATTCCCCATGCCAAGATTGATCACATCTTCACCTTGCTTACGTGCTTCACGCATCATGCGCACGATTTCACCAAGAATGTAGGGGGGCAACTGTTGGGGGCGGCTGAATTTCATAGGGGGCGCGTGTTACAACCAAGACGGGAAAAATCCAAGACAAAAATGGGCCGTTTTTGTCACAAAGATGTCACGCAACTATTATGTAATTCTGCCGATCATTCACTAGTCACACTACAGTACCCTATAATTTGTGGTATAAGGAAACCCTTTATGTCTATTTACATTCCGATCATCAGTGATGCGTATGACTGGTATCTCAACAGCAGCCAAAACGCTGATATTTATACTCTCAATGAAGAGCGCCGGATTGACGCCGAATTTCGTCAGGCAGAATCCATTCCTGCCAAACTCGGATTTGGGACGCTATCAACCATCCACGGTTTAAGCTCTTGGTTTGTCAACACACCCCATAAACTTACATCGGGATTTATCGGCTTTGTGGGCGGCATACTTACCGATCCCATAACAACCATTGGCGCCATCCCGGATGCCGTTTTGGCAGCCAGCGATGAAATCATCCGCGGCGGTCACTTGATGGCTGAAGGCCGAACTGCAGAGGGAGTGCACCGCGCATTGGATGGCATAACCATCCAAGTCCTTACAATCATGGGTGGTCGCGCCATGTTTAAGACAACAGCACTTGCGGCACCTGAAGCCGCCCGCCTCACCAACGAAGGACTCACACGCATCAACAAGTTGCGCTCCCAAACAGCTGATCCGTTTGATATATGGATGCGTCACCCTGAGCGAGGTGCCGTAGCTGGTGACGCTGCAGCCCCAAAAACCACAGACGCTAAGGTGATCGCACTCCCCAGAGATCCTATTTTAGTAGCACTGGAACATGCTGAAACACCCACACACATACTAAACGCAACACTACGACAACTTGCAGAGTATCCAGAAAAGATCAGCACCACTCATATTCCAAGCTTAATACGACTGGCACGCAATGAAATGTCACCGTACCCACATCAGCGTACTGCAGCGATCAGGGTATTAGGGAAATGGCGATTCGCCGATGCATCTATAGTGCGCACCCTAACCGACATTGCCGACACAGCAACACACTTAGTACACGACGTTGCGTGTGATTCCCTGATCGAGATTGCCAAGTCTAACACTGCAACACCTGAGACTTATGCCCACCTTGCCACCTGGCACAGGTACGTCAACTTTGCTGAAAGACGGTACTATCCTGGTATTAGTGAAATCAACAGGGCTGCCTACAAGCACCTTGGTCAACTGGATGAAGCAGGCATCCAAGAGGCCGCCCCCATTTTAGCCAAAGAACTGCATGGCTATCTTGAACCATACGACATGGCAGATTCAACAGCTCGCGCAAATACCGAGTTTCATTTTAGTAAAATCTTCAATCAATTGGCAAACTGGGGCAACCCCGCTGGGAGAGTGCCGTCTGTTGTTTCCATATTAAGAAAAATTGCACGCGGCAGCGATGAATGGAAAGCAAACCGCGCACGAAGAACATTGAACGCTATCAAAGTTGCAGTCAAAGGGCCTTCCGAGACGCCATGGGAAATTGTCCCATATGATCAAGAGTTCCATATGAATGTTCCAGCAAAGGGCATTCAAGAGTACCGCATTGGCCGCCATCCCCTCGCCGATATTGTTTCACGCAACAAACACGTCTCTGACATCCATGCCGACCTGGATATCAACATGCATTGGCGCGTCATTACGGTCACCGACATGAACTCTACAAACGGTACTACAGTGCAATTGCCAGGCAAATCACCCATCACTATCACCCATCGTGGACAGGCATTTGACATTGGACCCAACGCAACCACCATGACCATTCGACTGGGTGACGAACACGGCATCACACTGGTTTTGCACATTGCCGCAGCTGGAAAATAAGTTCTCCACATAATACCAACAATGTTGTATACTATTCCCCTCAACTTATCCAAAAAGGGGGATATCATGTCAAAAAAGCTACTAATCTTGGGGCTTATGTTTGTGGCTCTGGGCGTTGTCGCGGTCAGCATTCATGGCTGCGGTAGTTCTGCTGCAACATCTTCAACAACAAATCCCACACTCACAATCGATGGAGCCGCATCATGAAAAATCCAATACAAAAGCTGTTTATTATGCTCATGCTCTTAACAGCAGCATCTGCTGCTCAAGCCACAACCAATGCAACATCAACAACAGTAACCGTATATAAAGCCTATTTCTCAGCTAGCCCACTATGCACAGCGCCCTTTCAAGTTGCCGACTTCGGCTCCACTGGCAGAGCTGTGGACATGGTCGCTGGCGGCTCATTTGGATCCGTCACAACCGTCGCTGCTGGCACATATGAATGTGTTATTATGAAAATGTCGGATCAGGTGACGTTTGTACCTGAAGCTACAGACGGGGCGTGCACAGCCGGTTCGTCGACAACCATTGACGTTTGCAAAGATTATGGCAGCGGGGCCCCAACAACCCAAGACCCTGAAACGGGAACCACCAGCACTTGCACAGGTAGCATCTCAACAAATTCGACAGATACCGTATTTTTGTATTTAAGCACATCTGCAACAACAACATCCGGTGCCAGTACTAACAACCCATTCCTACCACCTACGTCTTCTGACTTTGCTGCAACTGCATTTAAGATGAATGGTAGCGTGGTGTTTAGCTCAACAACCACAGGTACATTTGTCTTCAACACCACGGGCAAAATCGACGGTGTCACCACTGGATCTTGCGACATGAACCCACCAGACTTTGGATTTAGATTATAAGCAGACTGAATAGATATGACAGAAAGGGGGCTGCAAAGCCCCCTTTCTTTTTTATACGCATTAAACTTTGACGAGAGTACAAACGAACATGATATAGACCCAATATGCTTAAACACACAGCTCTTATCATTGCCTTTTCAATGCTAACTGCATGCGGTTCTTACTCTAGTGGCGGTGGTAGCACGAACACAACATCATACACGTTAACAGAAACAACTATCACGGGTGCATTCACATCCGTCACCATGACTTTTACGGTGGCAACACCCACCAACCCAGACCTTACAGTTGCAGAATTGGAAACCGATTTAACCAATGCCGTAAGCGCGATTTATTGCGGCGGTAATACAAGCCCGGGCTCCAGCTACTATACCCCTACCAATGCAGAAGTTAGCATCACCAACGCAACAGGCACACTCACAGCCAATACATTTTTAACAATGCCGACAACGGTGGGCTGTGTTTTAGTGCTCACAACACCCGCATCTGATGCAGGATGGACGTTTCAGGATACGACTGGAACAACGACTTACGAATTTTCATTTTCAAACAACTAACCGCGTTCGAAATACTCGCCATCTTCAGTGTTAATAATAATGGTATCACCTGGTTTAATGAAGAGTGGCACCTTAAACACCGCACCATTATCCACTGTTGCATCTTTTGTTGCACCGGCAATTCCCTTGGATGGTGGATCACATTCGGCCACCGTAAAACTCATACGCTGCGGCAAGCTCACACTAATCCGTTCACCATCACAGGTGAGCAATGTCACTACCGCTTCAGGGCGCAAGTAGCGCGTTACGTCTTCAACCAGTGATTGAGACAATTCCAACTGTTCATACGTTTCTGGATTCATGAAGTGAAAGATATCACCATCTTGGTACAAAAATGTAATATCTGTAGAATCGGTATCCACTTTTTCAATCGACTCCGACGGACGGAAACGCATGTTGTTTTTGATACCCGTGCGAATGTTACGCACATCGGCCTGAATTTGCGCATTCCCTTTGCCTGGCGTGATATGCACAACCTTTAATACACGATACAAAACGTTATCGATTTTTAAAATATTACCCACACGAACTTGTGTTGCAGAAATCATAAAAATCCTTTCTCGATGTTAATCTTTCCAGTTCCACCATTTTAATTTTTCAGGGTCATACGTTGTTTGTTCAGCATAATAAATCGCACACCTAAAAACATACAGTAAACATCTATCTTGAATCGTTCCCGCGTGAAGGTTGGATTTTTCATACAGGGTCTCGGCACACTGTCCCTTCAAATCTGCAACCGACCGAATCCCAATATCCCACAAGTCTTGAGAAACACTCTTCCCCACCCCTGGAATCACCTGCAATGCCTTTAATTTGTCGGAATCAACTGTTTTCATTTTTAAAAGAAATAAGGTGTCTGACTCGAGTCAGACACCTTAGGTTTGCGGAGGAGGGGGGATTCGAACCCCCGATACAGATTTTGGTCCGTATAACGGTTTAGCAAACCGCCGCCTTCAGCCACTCGGCCACCCCTCCCACTTCTTTTTTGCAGGCATGCTCCTCGCACGCCACTCTTAGCCTTGTCAATACTCAAACCAATTCTCGCTGGGCAGTTTGACAAAAAGTGGATATAATCACTCCTTATGGAAGAAATGTTGCGCGAATTGGCCTTTTTAAACCAATTTCCGATCCACAGCTTTGTCAAACTTTTGATGGCAGCCATCTGTGGCTCCATGATTGGCATTGAGCGAGAACTCCACCGTAAATCCGCTGGCGTGCGCACCAATGCCCTCATCTGCGTGGGCGCCGCGCTCTATGTGATTGCAGCCGAAATGATCTTGGGCATCCACACGAGCGGAGGCGATGCCACCCGCATGGCCGGCCAAGTGGTCGTTGGCATGGGTTTTATCGGCGCCGGCTGCATCATCCAGGCACGTGGACATATCACCGGCCTCACCAGCGCAGCGACCCTTTGGGTCGTGGCCGCAATTGGCGTGGTCGTCGGGCTGGGCTTTCCCCTCTTTGGATTTATGGTCGCTGTTTTTGTTTTGCTGATCTTAATTGGCGTGGGCAAACTGGAAATCCTTGTTCTGGGTAAGTGCCGATTCACAACCGTTCGCATTTCGTTCCGCGAAAATCCCCACACCATGACCGAGATTCATCAAATGTTGATGGAACTTGGCAAAGACCCCGCCCAGTTTCCGATTACACGCAAAGATGGCATCTGTTTTATGGAACTAACGTACTGCAAAGTGCACCCGGATCATGCTGAATGGTTCTACGACATTCTACGCATCCCCGATGTGCGGCAAACTACATGGCAAGGTGAATGACATCGCTTGACACCACTCATGCAAAATCGTAGCACTGGCATATGAGCGAAATCGAACCCGAATCCCACACACCACCCGCAAACACAGATGACAACAGCATCCGCTGTCTTGATCACGGGTTTGTCCGCTTGGTCGATGTCATGGGAAATGACCAGTCTATCGTGCAATCCGCACGTGTTTCTTACGGAAAAGGCACCAAAAATGTGCGTGCCGATCGCGGACTCATCCGATATTTAATGAAACACCAGCACACGACGCCATTTGAAATGGTGGAATTCAAATTTCACGTCAAATGTCCCATTTTTGTCGCGCGCCAATGGATCCGTCACCGCACTGCCAATGTGAATGAAATCAGTGGTCGTTATTCGGTCATGGAAGACACCTTTTGGGAGCCCCGTCCGGAAGACTTCCGGCTCCAAGGCAGCAGCAATCGCCAGGGGTCCAGCTCAGAATCGGTCGATAATTCCAAATCTTCCGAGCTTTCCGAACAATTTAAGGCCGATCAACGTCTATTATATAAGCATTACGAGGAAGCCATTGCAGCCGGCACCGCCCGCGAGGTCGCCCGGGTCAATCTACCCCTCTCCCTCTACACGGAATGGTATTGGAAGTGTGACCTGCACAACCTGCTCCACTTCTTGCGCCTGCGCATGGATGCCCATGCCCAACTCGAAATTCGGGTTTTTGCCGATGCCATGGCCACATTCGTCAAACAATACTGCCCAATCGCATGGGAAGCCTTCGAAGAATTTAGTTTGAACGCCGCAAAACTCGCATGCAGCGAGCGCAACCTCATTTCTCAACTTTTGACCGAACACAAACTCTGGGATGAGCTTGAAAAGCGTCGCACCGCGCAACTACAGGAAGACGGCGCATCAGAGAGTACTGTTCGCCGTGAAATCGAAGAACTCTGTCAAACCCTTAATAAAGAGTAGTCTTTCAATTCATTAAATTCCAATTTTTTGTATAAATTTTCTGGACGCTAGAGTCTTAATTTCGCTAAGTAGCGTCGCTCCAAAAAAATAACGCTACCTAAAAGAGGCTCTCACGTGTCTGCGATGAAGTATATTCTACCCCTGACAGTCGTTGCGGTGATCGGATTCACCGTTGTTCACACCCTATACAATATCGGTAATGCCCAAGGCTATGCGCCTGAGCAGCCCATTCCGTTTAGCCACGCAATCCACGCGGGCCAAAACAACATTCCTTGCCAATACTGCCACAGCCAAGTGGATAAATCCCGTCATGCCACGATCCCCAGCATGAATGTCTGTATGAACTGTCACTCTGTTGTCGCTACCGACAAACCCAACATTCAAACACTCACCAAACTGTACAAAGAAGGTCATTCCTTTGAGTGGGTTAAAGTGCATGATCTACCCGACTACGTCTATTTTAACCACGCACGGCACATTGCCAAAGGCGTGGAATGCCAAACCTGTCACGGTGACGTATCCCAGATGTCGCGCGTCAAGCAATGGGCCCCACTCACCATGGGTTGGTGTGTTAACTGTCACAGAGATCAGACGCCAGAAGCACCCACGCAATGCGTGACGTGCCATCGCTAATTTAGGAAACTAATTTATGAGCACCAAACTTACTTACTGGAAAACACTTGAACAAAAAGATCGTACTGAAGAGGCGATTGCCGCAGAGAATCGTGAATTTTTTGTGCTCCCCAAAGAAAATGACGAAGCCGACCAAAGTCAACCCGTTGAGCGTCGTGACTTTTTAAAACTTCTGGGCATGGGCGCTGCCATGACGGCAATTGCCGCCTGCGCGCGTCGTCCGGTTGAAAAAATTATTCCTTATCTGAACAAACCTGAAGAAATTACATTTGGTGTTCCCAACTGGTACGCATCGACTTGTAATGAATGTCCCGCCGCCTGTGGCACACTTGTCAAAACCCGCGAAGGCCGCCCCATCAAGATGGAAGGCAATCCCAATCACCCTGTAAGCAAGGGGGGATTGTGTGCACGCGGTCAGGCATCCATGGTGAATTTGTATGATCCCGATCGCCTGCGTGGCCCGGTAACCATGAAGCGCAAAGCAGGTGCTGGCGAATCCATTGAATGGGGTGCAGTTGATTCTATTATTGGAACTGCACTCGATCAAATTTCGGATGGTCGCGGCAATGTGCGCGTTCTCATGTCCACCACCACCAGCCCAGCAACCAAAGCGGCCGTACAACAATTTGCCAGCGCATTCCGTGGTGGTGAAGTGGTTTGGTTTGACCCCATTTCCTATGAAAATGTGATTGCTGCGCAAGAGCTCTCTTATGGCACTGCAGTCCTGCCACGCTATCGCTTCAACAAAGCAGATTATATTTTATCTTTTGGTTCTGATTTCTTGGGCACACAGATTTCGCCCGTTGAATTCACCAAAGGGTTTGCGGCCAAGCGCGCGCTTGATGGCAAAAAGCCCAGCATGTCCCGCTTTACCGCTATTGAATCCGTTCCCAGCACCACAGGGGATAATGCCGATCGTCGCATTCCAGTGAAACCAGGCGATGAGCTCGCTGTTGCTGCCGCAATTGCACACACACTCATCATTCAGCAAGGACATGGCGCTGCAGATGCAGCGGTGCGCAGCTTTTTGAGCAGCTACGATGCCAAAACAGTTGCCGCTTCAACCGGCGTTGATGCCAAAGTCATTGCAACTGTTGCCAGCGAACTTTGGGCCAACCGCGGCAGAGGCATTGTCATTGGCGGTCAAGCAGCCCCTGGCAACACACAGGCTTTAGCACTTGAATTAGTTGTGAACCTATTAAACTCCGCACTCGGCAACGACGGCGCAATGATCGACGGCACCGCCCGCCCTTCTAACCAAGCACTCGGTTCATATGCAGCAGCACTCAACCTCATCACTGAAATGATGAATGGCAGCGTCGACCTTCTTTTAATTCGCGGCGTAAACCCCGCATATGTCTTCGCTGCAAACGATTTGTTTGCCAAGGCATCTGCAAAAGTGCCGCTTATTATTAGCTTCAACGATCGTCTGGATGAAACCTCTGAATTTGTAGACTATGTCTGCCCAGATCATCATGCACTCGAAAGCTGGGGCGATGCCGAGCCACAACGTGGCGTGTTCAGCATTCAACAACCCACCATTTCTCCACTCTTCAACACCCGCGCATTCCAAGAGAGCTTGCTCATGTGGGCGCAGAAGAGCAAATGTTCCGCGGGTGCACTCGAAACCTACAACAACTGGTATGACTTCCTTCGCGGGTACTGGCAAAAGACCATTTACCCTACAACAGGAGTGAACGCTCCAAGCTTCAATGCTTTCTGGGATAGCGTTTTGCGCGACGGTGTCATTGTTGCAAATCACAACGACAATGGTTCTTCACGCAGCTTCCGTTCAAGCGGCTTCTCAACTCTTCCCGCCGCATCATTAAATAACAGCACTGACATGTATCTGACGCTTTACACGCCAATGGGGTTGTATGATGGCCGCCATGCAAACAACGCGTGGCTGCAAGAGTTGCCAGATCCTGTCACCAAGATCACATGGGACAACTATGTAAGCATTGCCCCTGCAACCGCCAAAACCCTAGGCCTTAACAAGGGCGACATCATCAAGGTCGACACGGGTAGCACCCAACTCGAAGCGCCTATTCATATTTTGCCAGGCATGCACCCACAAGGACTTGCCATTGCAGTGGGTTATGGTCGCACCAAGTCGGGCAAAGTAGGTAATGGTGTTGGCGTAAACGCATTTGCACTTGCTGCAATCAATGCAAAGGCTGCCAACTGGACAGGAATTGCCACAAAAATTCAAAAGACGGGTAGCAACATGATGCTGGCCTGCACCCAAGGTCATCAGACCATGGAAGGTCGTCCAATTGTTAAAGAAGCTACGTTTGAAGAATTTGCAAAAAATCCCCATGCCGGTAACGAAGAGCACCACCACCTGATTACCATGTGGGATAAGCACAAATACCCGGGTCACAAATGGGGTATGGCCATCAATTTGAATACCTGCACAGGTTGCAGCGCCTGCGTGATTGCATGTCAGGCCGAAAACAATATCCCCACCGTGGGTAAAGACCAAGTGGCACGTGACCGCGTCATGCACTGGATGCGCATTGACCGCTATTATAAGGGTGACGAAGCCAATCCAGAAGTCGTCAATCAACCCATGCTCTGTCAGCATTGCGATAACGCCCCATGTGAAACTGTTTGCCCTGTTATTGCAACCGCACACAGCGACGAAGGCCTCAATCAGCAGATTTATAATCGTTGTGTGGGTACACGTTACTGCGCCAACAACTGTCCTTACAAGGCGCGCAAGTTTAACTTCCTCACATATGACTCTGCAGCAAATCCAGAGGCACCACTCCACCTCATGCTCAACCCAGAAGTCACTGTTCGTACTCGTGGTGTGATGGAAAAATGTACATTCTGTGTTCAACGTATCGAGGAAAAGAAGAGCTGGGCCAAAGATCGCGGCATTGCACTGCCTGATGGCGAACTCAAGACGGCATGCCAACAGAGCTGCCCTGCAGACGCCATTGTGTTTGGTGATGCCAACAATCCCGATAGCAAACTTGCAAAACTAATGAAGAATCCACGTGGCTACAACTTGCTTGCGGAATTGAACACCGCACCAGCAGTGACGTATTTGACAAAGATTCGAAACGTTTAATGTCATTCTGAGCCGTTGGCTCAGAGCGACAAGTTGAGGACAAATGAAGCACAACACAAATGCAGCAGAGTATTTGGAACCTGAACCACATCCTGCGGATAGCTTAACCTACGATCAAGTTACCCGCGATGTATGTGCACCACTGGAACGCGTCCCCGGCCGTGGCTGGTGGATGGCATTTTCTGGCGCACTCGGTTTACTCACCATTGGACTTATCAGTATTTATAAGTTGGTCACCACCGGTATCGGTGTCTGGGGTCTCAACAACACAATCGGTTGGGCCTATGACATTACCAACTTCGTTTTCTGGATCGGTATCGGTCACGCCGGAACCTTGATCTCGGCAATTTTATTTTTGTTCCGTCAAAAGTGGCGCACCGCCATCAACCGCTCTGCAGAAGCCATGACCATCTTTGCGGTGATGACCGCTGGCCTCTTTCCATTGCTGCACACTGGTCGCCCATGGCTCGCCTTCTGGTTATTCCCGTACCCCAACACCCGTGGTTCATTGTGGGTCAACTTCCGCAGCCCACTACTCTGGGACGTGTTCGCTGTGTCCACCTACTTCACTATTTCTGCTGTATTTTGGTATATCGGTTTAATTCCAGACATCGCCACCGTCCGTGATCGCGCGCGCAACAAAATCCGCCGCGTTATCTATGGTGCATTGTCCATGGGTTGGACAGGCAGCATGCGTAACTGGATGCACTACGAAATGGTGTATTTGATTTTGGCAGGGCTCTCCACACCACTCGTTCTCTCTGTGCATAGTATTGTGTCCTTTGACTTTGCCGTCTCTGTTATCCCGGGCTGGCACACCACCATCTTCCCACCTTACTTTGTTGCTGGCGCTATCTTCTCTGGTTTCGCCATGGTGATGACACTGCTCATCATTGTCCGTAAGGTCGTTCATCTTGAAGAATACATTACCGTTCGCCACTTGGAAAACATGTGCAAGATCATCATGGCCACAGGCCTTATGGTCGGTTACGCATATGCCTCTGAATTTTTCATCGCTTGGTATTCAGGTAGCCCATACGAACAATTCACATTTGTGAATCGTGCATTCGGGCCATACGCTTGGGCATATTGGACCATGGTCAGCTGTAACGTATTTATTCCCCAAGTATTCTGGTTCAAAAAGATGCGCACTAACCTCACAATCATGTTTATTATTTCTATTTTTGTGAACATCGGTATGTGGTTCGAACGTTTTGTGATTATCGTCACATCACTGCACCGCGGCTTTTTGCCATCCGAATGGAGCTACTTCACGCCAACCATCTGGGACATTGGCCTACTCATCGGCAGCTTCGGTATTTTCTTTACACTGTTCTTACTCTTCACCCGCGTACTCCCCATGATTGCAATGGCTGAAATCAAATCTATTCTGCCATTCAAGCGTAAGGGTGGCGTGGAATATGGAACACACGAGGATGTGGTATGAGCTCAAATCTAAATACAAAAGGTGTGATTGGTATTTTTGACGATCCCGAAACCGTTATTTCGGCAGCCCAAAAGGCGCGTAAAAATGGGTGGCGCAAGTTTGATGTCTATACACCATTCCCAGTTCACGGTTTGTCCGAAGCCATTGGCATTCCCCGTTCCAAAATTCCATGGGTCACCTTTCTTGCCGGATTAGCGGGGGGCTCATTTGGATTTATGCTCCAAGCATGGACGTCTGCTGTCGATTGGCCCATTAACATTGGTGGAAAACCATTTGTTTCCTGGCCGGCGTTTATCCCTGTGACATTTGAACTCACCATTTTGATTGCTGGCCTTTCAACTGCAGCCGCGTTGTTTGTAACTTGCGGGCTGCCCAAATTAAATGAAAAGCCAATGGCACTTAGCTTAACAGATGATGAATTTGGTTTGTTTGTTCCGGCCACAGAAGTCGGATTCAATCGGGATGCAGTTACCCAATTCCTAAAAGAGGCAAATGCGAATGAAGTGCGCGACGTTCAAGAATAGCATTTTGATAACATCTTTACTTGTGATGGCAGCCTGCACCAGCAGTAAGCCACCACTTGAATACATTGGCCCCAACATGGTCAAAGGTCCTTCGCTAAAGGCCCAACGTGCGGACTGCTATATGTTCAAGGACAGCAACGACCCGCATTGCATTCGGGGTCCCCGTATGCCGGTTGAAGGTACCATTCCAACTAATTTCGAACCCTATCCCTACCCCAATGATGCTGAAGCCGCAGGACGCTTGCTAAAAAATCCACTGCGTCCAACAAAGGCGATTTTGGAGCGGGGACAAATTCTATTCGACACTTACTGCGCTGTTTGTCACGGAAACACAGGTGATGGTAACGGCTACATCGTTCCCAAGTTTCCACAGCCACCGACATTGGCGTCAGACAAAGTCACCAACTGGACAGACGGACGCATTTTCCATGTCATTACAATGGGTCAAAACTTGATGCCCAGCTATGCCAGCCAAGTTACGGCTGATGAGCGTTGGGCCATTATTAATTATGTCCGCGTCTTGCAGCGTGCGGCTCATCCCAGCGCTGCGGATTTGAAGGCCGTTGGTAAATAACAAGGATCACTTATGTCACATCATGGATACCATTCATTAGCCGATCTACCAAAGCCAGGTCATTTTCACCTGCCCAAAACAGCCAAGCACATCTTCATCGCTTGCGTTGCAATTGGCGTTGTCAGCTTTGCCGGCGCACTTTTCCAAGATGCCACACGCGCTTGGTACAACTATTTGATTGGTTACTTCTACTGGATGTCCATTGCACTCTTTGGCGCGTTCATCACAGCAATTCACCACGCCACAGGCTCACAGTGGAGCACGCCTGTTCGTCGTTTGGCTGAAGGCATGTCCAGCTTCTTGCCAGTTGCTGCGGTTCTTTTGCTGGGTTTGTTTCTGGGCTTACACCATCTCTATGAATGGACACACGTTGAAGAAGTGGCCAAAGATGTTTTGTTGTCAGGTAAATCTGCCTACTTAAACACCCCATTTTTTATTATTCGTAGCCTTGTCGGCATGGCCATCTGGGCAGGATTTGCGCACTACTTCACCACCAAGTCATTGGAACAAGATCAAAGCGGTGCCATTTCCATTACGAAAGGTCTCATCAAAGCATCCGTTATCTTCCTGCCACTCTTTGCACTATCCTTCACCATGGCCAGCTTCGATGACATCATGAGCGTGGAACCCCACTTCTTCAGCACCATCTTCGGCGTCTATCAATTTTCTAGCCTCTTCTATAGCGGCGTCACCACCCTCACCATCATTGTCATTCTCATGCAGAAACAAGGCTTACTGAAAGGCCTTGTCACCGAACACCACATGCATGACTTGGGCAAATGGATGTTCGCCTTCACCGTATTCTGGGCCTACATTGCATTCTCGCAGTACATGCTCATCTGGTATGCCAACTTGCCTGAAGAAACATTCTACTTCATCAAACGCCAAGAAAATGGCTGGCAATATTGGGCATTGTCATTGGCGATTTTAAAGTTCATCGTGCCATTCTTCCTACTCATCGGCAAATGGGCCAAAGTAATTCCAAATTATCTCTTAAGCGTTGGCGTTTTAATGCTCGTTGCCAACTGGATTGATCTCTACTGGCAAGTCGCCCCAGCCTACTCCGAATTTGCGCGCTTGGGCTGGCAAGAGCTTGGAATCTTTGTAGGGTTCTTGGGTCTCTTTGGATTGACGGTTTCTCGTTTTTACTCCCGTCACCCATTGGTTCCAATGAAGGACCCCTACTTGCTAGACGGTGTGAACCACAATCAGTTCTAAACTATGCGGCGTTTACTATTTTTGTCCATTCTCGTGGCCTGTCCACTTCTGCATGCTGCGGAAACGATTCCCTATGAGCTCAAAAACGTAGGGATTACTGAACATTTGGGCAAAACCATCGATTTAAATCTAAAATTCAAAGACGACACGGGCAAAACCGTCGTACTTAAAGACTACTTTGGTGGCAAAAAACCGGTCATCCTCACTTTGGCCTATTACGGCTGTCCTAACTTATGCGGTTTGCTCATGAATGGCGTGGCCGACAGCTTCAAAGATCTCAAATGGGCACCTGGCCAAGAGTTTGAATACGTCAATGTCAGCATCGACCCTACAGAAACACCCACACTTGCTGCCGAGAAGAAGGCCAATTATATCAAGATGTCGGGCCGCCCGCAAACCGCTGACGGATGGCACTTTTTGGTTGGTGATGACAAAACCATCCACGCCTTAGCCCAGCAAGTCGGTTACGCCTACTACTACGACAAAGACGAGCAGCAATACGCCCACGGCAGTGCCATTTTTGTGCTCACCCCAGACGGCACCCTCTCCCGATACCTCTTTGGTGTCACATTTGAACCTCGGGATATGCGCCTTGCACTTCTTGAAGCAAGCAGCGGAAAAATCGGCAATATCGTTGACCATATTCTGCTGTATTGTTACCGGTACGATCCGAAATCGCGCAAATATTCTCTTCTGGCCACACGCATGATGAAAGTCGCCGCAGGGGCAACTCTCTTTGGTGTGGTTGCTGGTATCATGGTGTTGAGAAAACGCCATAACGTGTAGGAGTCTGGAATGTTGGGACTACTTTTATCTTGGTCGAAACCAAATCTACCGGCAGTATCTTCATTTGCCACCAACGTAGATACAATCTATGCCTTCATCTTTTGGGTGAGTGTCATCTGCTTTATCGCCATCGTCGGCACGATGACGTATTTTGTATTCAAGTACCGTCGCAAATCAGAAAACGATAAAACACCTTACATTGAAGGACACACACCAACCGAAGTGGGCATCAGTATCGGGCTCTTTGTTTTGGTGATGGGTCTTTTCTATTGGGGTTGGGTGGAATACATGCACTCTCGCACGTCCCCCATGAATCCATATGAAATCAACGTTGTGGGTCAACAGTGGTCATGGAACTTCCAGTATGCCAACGGCAAACGCACACAACGCAACATCCACATTCCAGTTAACACCCCGATTCGTTTAATCATGACATCAAGTGATGTGCTCCACAGCTTCTATGTACCCGCACTCCGCCTCAAGCAGGACGTTGTCCCTGGCACCTATCAGTACTTGGCATTTTCAGCAAACACGCCGGGTGAATATGACATTTTCTGCGCAGAGTTCTGCGGGTTGGATCACTCAGCCATGCTTGGCAAGTTAGTCGTCATGGAAGCTGAAGAGTTCGCCGACTGGCAAGATGACATGGGCAAATATGCCAAGACTGCCGCCGCAGGTGGCACACAAGCCAGCGGAAAATCACTTATTGAACAAGGCCGCGATCTCTATTCTTCCAAGACATGCAGTGCATGCCACAGTGACGATGGTACCCCTCGTGTTGGCCCATCATTCAAAGACCTCTTTGGTAAAACAGAAGAGTTAACCGATGGCGCAACCATCACAGTAGACGAAACTTATATCCGTGATTCAATCGTAGACCCCAATAAACAAGTCGTTAAAGGATTTGTTGCGGGAACAATGCCCACCTTTAAGGGCCAATTAAATGATGATGAATTGAATGCCCTGGTGGCGTTCATTAAATCTTTGAGCAAGTGAGGAAACAACATGTCTGACCATCATGATGCACACCCAGTTGGGACCAATTTCTACACAGACCAAAGAGGTCTGAAGTCATGGCTTTTTACATTAGACCATAAGCGCATTGGCATGATGTATTTGGCCACCACAATGTTGTTCTTCTTTGTGGGCGGACTCATGGCGCTACTCGTTCGACTCGAACTCATGACACCAGGTCAAACGATTGTATCTGCTGGCACCTACAATAAACTCTTCACATTGCACGGCGCAGTGATGATCTTTTTGTTTATTATTCCGGTCATCCCAGCAGCCTTGGGCAACTTCTTGCTCCCCATCATGATTGGCGCCAAAGACGTGGCCTTCCCACGCTTAAACCTTGCTAGCTATTACATCTTCATCGGTGGTGCCGCATTGGCATTGCTCTCAATTGTCTTGGGAAGTGCAGATACCGGTTGGACATTCTACACACCCTACAGCATTCGCTCCGCCACCAGCGTTGCACTCATTACATTCTCCGTCTTCATCATGGGATTCTCGTCAATTTTGACAGGTCTTAATTTCATTGTGACGATTCACAAGCTACGCGCACCTGGCATGACCTTTTACAAAATGCCGCTCTTTTTATGGGCCATCTATGCCACCGCCATTATTCAAGTCTTGGCCACACCCGTGATTGGTATCACCACAGTATTGTTAGTCATTGAACGCACCTTGGGCATTGGATTCTTCGATCCCAAGCTGGGCGGCGATCCGGTGCTCTTCCAACATTTCTTCTGGTTCTACTCTCACCCAGCCGTTTACATCATGATCTTGCCGGCCATGGGTATCATCAGCGAAGTGATTGCGGTCTTCTCACGCAAGCACATCTTTGGTTACAAAGCGATTGCCTACTCATCACTCGCCATTGCACTCATCAGCTTCTTGGTCTGGGGCCATCACATGTTTGTGAGTGGTCAATCTGAACTTTCCAGCACACTCTTTTCAGTCCTCACCATGTTGGTAGCTATTCCGACCGCGATTAAAGTCGTGAACTGGACTGCAACCATGTACAAAGGATCTATCGATCTTAAAACACCCATGCTCTACGCACTGGCATTCTTATTCCTATTCACCATCGGCGGTTTGACCGGTCTTTTCTTGGCCACACTCGCAGTCGATGTCCATTTGCATGACACCTACTTTGTGGTTGCTCACTTCCATTACGTCATGATGGGTGGCACGGTAATGGGACTGCTTGCAGGCCTTCACTACTGGTGGCCCAAGATGACAGGCCGCATGTATTCTGAAAAGTGGGGCTGTGTTTCTGCGGTACTCATTTTCTTGGGATTCAACGTCACATTCTTGTCCCAATTTGTTTTGGGTCGTGACGGCATGCCACGTCGCTATTATGACTACTTACCACAGTATGCAAACCTCAACATGGTTTCGACTTTTGGCTCATGGATGATTGGTTCCGGCTTTCTCATCATGACCATCTACCTTTTAGGGTCATTGTCACGTGGTGCAAAAGCACCAACAAATCCATGGGGTGGTAAAACATTGGAGTGGATGACGTCATCACCGCCACCCACTGGCAACTTTGAAACAGTACCTCATGTTACTGAAGGACCATACGAATACGGTGTGAAGTAACTTTCGCAAGGAGTTTGACTATGTCTGACGCAACAAGTGGCGCACATGTCGCCCACCATTTTGACAATGCCGAGCAACAATTTTCATCGGCTAAACTGGGTCTTTGGCTGTTCCTAGTCACCGAAGTTTTACTCTTCGGTGGTCTCTTTGTGGCCTACATTATGTTCCGGGCGCTCTACCCTGACATGTTCGCAGAGGCCCACCATCACCTGAACAAAGTCATGGGTGGTATCAATACAGTAGTTCTGATTTGCAGCTCACTTTCCATGGCGATGGCGGTACATTTTGTTCGCGATAACGACCGCGTCAAAGCAGTTAAATTATTAAGCTTCACATTCCTGTGCGGCGCAACATTTATGGTGATCAAGTTTTTTGAATACAAAGAAAAATTTGCGCATCACCTGTTCCCCAATGGCAGTTTTGACTATTCAGCATTCACTCACAAAAACGCCAATCTCTTCTATTCACTCTACTTCATCATGACGGGCCTACACGGTCTTCACGTACTAATTGGTATGGGGCTCATTGCATGGGTTCTCATTCGTACACGTCGCAATAATTTTTCATCTGAATACTATACGCCCGTTGAGTTAACGGGGTTGTATTGGCACTTAGTGGACTTGGTCTGGATTTACTTGTTCCCACTAATGTATTTGATTGCTTAAACGAGGATAATTATGAGTTCGAATAAAAAACACGATCACCGCAAAACATATTGGAAGGTTTGGGCGTCACTTATTGTTTTAACCATCGTGACCGTCTGGACTTCCTATTATGACTTTGGAACGCTCAACATTGTTGTCGCCATGTTGATTGCCACCACAAAAGCAACGCTTGTGGCACTATTCTTCATGCACCTGCTCTATGACAGCAAAGTCGATACGGTAGTTTTTGCATCTTCACTCGTATTCTTAGCCATCTTCGTAGGACTTACAGCCTCTGACATGTTGGATCGCTATGTGCCGCAACCCGTTAAGGTAGCCGCATCTGGCGACAATGACATGGGAGACGTGGCCAAACTTGCAAAACCATCTCCTGAACTCATCGCCCAAGGCAAAACACTCTACGCCACCAACTGCGCATCGTGCCACGGTGATAGCGGCATGGGTAATGGCCCAGCAGCTGCGGCTTTCAATCCTAAGCCACGCAACTTTACGACAGGTGAATGGAAGCAAGGTGGCAAACCTACACAAATTTTCCAAACACTCACCACAGGATTTAACTCAATGCCATCATTTGCAGCACTACCTGCAGAAGAACGTTGGGCGCTTGTTCATTACATCCGTACATTTTCACCAAACCGTCCAGAAGATTCCGCAGCAGACATCACTGCTTTGGCTGCCAAATCAGGTTCTGGTGCTGCCCACATTCCAGTGCGCTTAGCGATGGAGCTATCTGCTGTGTCAGAAGCACAACCCACCTATGACATTCGCAAGTCCGCGATTGATGCTACCAGCGAAGGTGGCCAATTGTATCAAACACGTTGCGCATCGTGCCACGGTGATAACGGGCAGGGCGGTATTAACGTTCGCGTTCTGGGCTCGCACCCATTCAGCTACTTAGCCACGCAAAGTTTTGCGGGTAACCATGCTGCATGGACCACCAACATGCAGGAATTTGTCCGCATCAATTCTCTAGGACTCCCTGGATTTGGCAAGCCTGCTATTAACGATCTAACACCGGCCCAGTGGCAGTCGCTGTATAACTACGTTCAGCAGCTCGCTGGCATTCGTTAATTACAACGTGTCATCCCCACACACTTCGGGGATTCAGAATTGAGGGGATATATGTCCAAACGTCTCGCGGTTTTATCCACCACCACGGTCGTACTCGTATACATTTTACTGCTCGTCGGTGCTGCCGTGCGCAGCATGGGCGCTGGTATGGCCTGCCCTGATTGGCCAACTTGCAATGGCGAATGGATTCCACCGTTTGATCCATTGGTATTTGCGGAATGGTTCCATCGGCTACTCGTATTGATTGTCAGCATGCTGGTCTTCATTCAAGCCGCACTCATTGGTGCCACCAAAGAACTCCGTGGGCGCTTGGGTATCCTGGCCATTGCATCCGTCTTGCTTCTTTTGATTCAAGCAATTTTGGGTGCTGTCACCGTCTTTGAAAACAACAGCCCAGTAACTGTTACTCTCCACTTGCTCGTCGCCGCGATCTTCTTTGCCGTCATCATTCGCATCCGCAGCAAGCAATCATCCACCTTACATGTCGTACAAGATGGCAAAACCTTTCCCACATTCCGCCGCCACGTCTACATGAGCTTGGTACTCGTCTTCATTCAATTGGGTTTGGGTGGTATGGTGAGCAGCAGTCATGCCGGCCTTGTCTGCCCTGATTTTCCCATGTGCAATGGCCAGTGGCTCCCTGCGATGACTGGACTCGTGGGCCTGCAGATGATGCACCGATTCATGGCCTATGCGGTGGTGCTCATCATCATCGGCACATTTGCAGTATCCCGAAAAGCAGGCCTCACCACCGGCAACAAGCGTTTGGTCAAAGGCTGTTTGACTGTCGTCATCTTACAATTCCTGATCGGTGTGGGTCTCATCCACGCAAAAATTCCAATTCCCATGAGCGTTGCACATCTAGGTCTTGCCATGTTGCTCTGGGGGATGCTAACTGCGCTGGTATATGGCATCCGTCGGAATTAAAACACAACTGAGGGCATACTGGCAGCTCACCAAGCCCAACATCACTATCCTGTTTGTGATTACAGGACTCACTGCACTCATCGTGCAGGGCACGCCGATTTTCACGCCGCAATCGGCACTTATTTTATTTGCCATTTTCTGCACCGGCGCATCCGCCAACGCATTTAATCAATATTTAGAACGTGCGCTTGATGCGCAAATGGAACGCACCCGCAAAAAGCGCCCCATTCCACTCGGCCACATCAAACCCAACCACGCGCTCGCGTTCGTAGTGATTGGCGGCACAGTTGGCATTTTAATTTTGGGATTGATGAGCAACGTCTTGGCCGCCTTCTTGGCCCTAACCGTCATTTTGTTTTATGGATTTATCTACACGCTGTGGCTCAAACCCCGCACCCCTTATAACATTGTGATTGGTGGCGTGCCTGGTGCGATGGCCCCACTCATTGCATGGGCTGCAGTAACCGACACCCTATCACCTGCCGCATGTCTCATGTTTGGCATGGTCTTCATGTGGACACCCCCGCACTTTTGGGCACTCGCTATCTATATTAAGGATGAATACGCCGGCGTGTCGGTTCCCATGCTACCCGTTGTGAAGGGTGTGAAGCATACCTACGATCAAATTCTACTCTACACCGTTATTTTAATTCCCATGTCATTGCTCTTTGCATGGCCACTGGGTGTGGCCGGAATTCCATATGTAATCATGGCAGGTATTCTGGGTGCATTCTATTTAAAGAAGACATTGCACATGATCAAAACCAAGGACCCCAAAGACGCCTACAAGACCTTCTTCTTCTCAATCGCCTACCTGTTCGGCATCTTTGTAGCCCTTATGATTGACCAACTCATTTAGTGCACCCCGTACATTTCGCCTAGGGTTTATGCGCTTTAAAATCAACTAGTTATCGATTTTTGAACAACTATTTGGCAGAGGAACCGATAAGGAATTATTACATTTAACAAGGAGTTAATGATGGCGAATAAAGTATATCCATACAGATGTGGTTTTCGTGTTGCCGGCCACGTATTCTTAGATAAAGCGCGCCGCTGTCCTTCAGATTTCCTCACCATTTGTGACCCGAAACGCCAGAAAGACGTCATGGCGAAAATTGGCAATACGGACGTTATCCCTGGTGATGGTAATGATCAATGTGCCTCATTTTACGGTTATTCAACAAACCCCATCGTCCGTGATGCCTATATTGAGGAGAACTGCACAGCTTCTGCCACACAATGTAATGCCATTAAAGCCATCGTGCGCATTGGTGATACAGCTCAAAAAATGCAGGCCATCTCTTCTTACAAAACCCCAACCACCTGGTGGGAACGTCTATTGGGACTCACGCAAGAAATGGAATTTTCTACAGGTGATTGGAACATGGCTATTACCCCTAACAAGGCCCTATTTGATGCTAAAGCCATCACTGACATGAGCATAAACTTGCTGCAGTCACTCCAGTCATTGTCGGTATCACCATTTAAGGTCAACATTGCCCCAGCGCTCCCAAATACTGCGCAACCCAACCCCATTGCCCCCGAACACTTAAAGGCGTACGCATCTGATCAGGCGAGCAAATTGAATTATGTTGAAGTTAACGAGGCCGATATTCCCAAAAAACTCCGCACCATGGTGCGCGGCGCAATTGAGACCTATCAAAAATGCGCCAACATTTTCTCACAGTACCGCCAGATTGAATGTGATGACAGCAACTGCCCAGAAAATAGCGAAATCACGATTGGGCACGCCCGCTGGATTCCCAAAATCCTCATTGGCACTACTGCAGAAATCCAAATGAATTGGGGTGTGGGCGAATAAGTAAGACGCTAGAGCCGCCTGCTCGCAATGGTCGTCACCATCAAAATCATTACACCCGCGACCACGTACGGAACAGAGACGCCCCAGTATTGATAGAGCACCAATCCCAACGCGGGCCCTGCAAAGCGCGCCAGGCTTCCCATGGAGGCCGATACCCCCATGGTTTCCCCTTGCACCGCACCACTGGCGGACTTGGAAATAACCCCCGTCATCGCCGGAGAAACCAAACCATTCCCCAACGCCATCAACAATGAAAACCCAAAGAGCCATGCAATATGTTGGCCCACGGGCAACATAATCAACCCAATGGCAAGCGCCGCACCACCCCACAAAATGAGTTTACGATCTCCCAACAGCGGTTCAATGCGCCGCACCAGACCGCCCTGCACAAAGGCCACGGTCAACCCCAAGCCACCAAAAACCCAATAGATCGATGATTTGTCCAACCCAAATCGATCGACCATCAAGTAGGCATAGGTCGCTTCCATCTGTGCGAAGGCCATAATAATAAGCGCGTTCATCAGCACCATGCGGCCGGCAGGGCTGCGCAAGACTTCACCAATAATCGCAAAGGAGTTGGTGCGCCATCCCATGTGAAACGGGCTGCGATCCGGAATTGACTCTGGGAGTTTAAACCAAGCATGCACCGCATTCGCGAGCGACAAACACCCGGCCACAATAAACGGCATGCGCTCGGCATATTCGGGCATCACCCATTGGCCAAATTGATAGGTCAACCCACCAAAGAATGGGCCAATCGCAAATCCAATACCGAACGCCGCACCAAACCACATGCCAATGTTGCGCGTGCGCTGCTCGGGCGGGCTCATGTCAGCGATATACGCCTGCGCGGTGGCAATGTTACTACCGGCAATACCGTCGATGACACGTCCCAAAATCAGCAGCCAAAAACTACCCGCCAACGCCAGCACAAAATGCCCCAGAGCTGTTCCCAAAATAGAGATGCACAGCACAGGTCTGCGGCCAATTTTGTCTGATAACCGCCCCAACAGCGGGGCAAAGAGAAACTGCATGAGGGAATAGGCACCCAAGACCAACCCCATCTGGGCTTCAGAGACACCAAAGCTGCGGCCATAAATGGGAAGCAGCGGCAACACCATCCCAAAACCCAATAGGTCAATGGTGACGGTGGTAAAGATGATCCAGAAAGGTCGTTTTGAGTTTTCCATTCTTTTATTTTCCCCCGGCATCTGCTAGCAAGTTCTGATGATCTTTAGCAAGAAAAGAGATTCAGGTCGAAAAAAGAAAAAGGGGCTCATCCGTCGCACGTTTGCGATTTTTTGGGGCAGCCTTAAACTCAGCGTACGGTTTGCCAAGTATCTGCTACCGGTGCTGCTGATCATGGCACTCGTTGGCACATGGTATTATTTTCACCTGGCCAAATGGGCCGAGCAGCAATTTTCCAAAACCCAAAAATGGAATCTCCCGTCACGCATTTATTCCGATGCCGAATATATTTACCCGGGCTTAAACCTGCCGTCACGCAAACTGACAGCCAAACTGGGACGACTCGGTTATCGGCATGTGGCCAATGAAGTCAAAGGACCTGGTGAGTATGCCGCATTTCCGGATCACTTAGACATCTGGCTGCATGACTTTTCATATCCGTTAGAAAGCTTTGTGGGTTTCCCCGCCCGCATTTCGATTAATGCGACTTCTGTCACACGTATCGTCAATATCGATAGCCAAAAAGACTTGGCCACCATTCGCCTAGAGCCTGAATTGGTGGCATCTGTTTTTGATTCCAACCAAGAAGATCGTACGATTGTCAGCTTAAATGATGTCCCTCAAGTCTTGCTTGAATCCATCATTCAAGTTGAAGATGAACGTTTCTTTCGTCATCACGGCGTAGACCCCATCGGCATTTCCCGCGCCATGGTTAAAAACTTGATGTCATTTCGATTTGCGCAAGGCGGCTCTACCCTCACTCAACAACTCGTCAAAAACTACTTTCTTCACAGCCGGAAATCACTCTGGCGAAAATTCAAAGAGGCCATCATCGCCATCTCGCTAGAACGACATCACAGCAAAGGCGAAATCCTTGAGGCCTATATTAATGAAATTTATTTTGGCCAACGCGGTGCTAGCAGCGTATCGGGCGTGGGTGAAGCCGCACGCCTCTACTTTGGCAAAGATGTCAAACAACTCAATATTGGGGAATGTGCATTACTCGCCGGCATGATCCGGTCCCCTTATGAATACTCACCATTCCATAACAAAGAGGCCGCCAAATCACGCCGCGACTTTGTGCTCAATCGACTATATGAGCGCGGCATCATCACCGCTCAGCAACTGGCTGAAGGAAAGGCAGAACCCATCATTACCCCAGAACGGCGTGTACGAGTCGTCATGGCACCTTACTTTATTCAGTTTGTGAAGCAGCAGTTACAAGAATTGTATCCTGAAGATATTTTACAAAGCGAAGGTCTCCGCATTTTCACCACACTCGATATGACCGCACAGTTGGTTGCTGAAAATGTCGTTCAAAGTGGACTTGTAAGCCTTGAAAAATCAGCAGCATCTATTTTACCAAAAAACCATGCGGATCCACTACAAGGGGCACTCATCAGCATTCAACCACAAACCGGTTACATTCGCTCCATGGTGGGTGGCCGCGATTTTGCCAACACTCAATTTAATCGAATCACCCAAGCCAAACGCCAACCGGGGTCCACCTTCAAACCTTTTGTCTACCTGACTGCCTTTGATCCCCACCGCAGCCAGAAGACCACATGGCCATCCGCCTATATTGATGACAGCAAATTCTCAATTGAGTCGGGTGGGCAGCAATGGTCACCCAACAATTATGACAAAAAAGAACATGGCCGCGTCACACTGCGTACTGCACTGGAACATAGCTACAATATTGCTACTGCAAAGTTGGCGCTCAATACTGGCCTTGATGAAATTGTAGCGGCCGCACGCGATGCCGGATTTACCAGTGACTTGCAACCTGTACCATCCATTGCACTCGGTTCATTTGAAGTCACACCACTAGAATTGGCATCGGCCTACACCATTTTTGCCAACAACGGCATTCGCGCCCAACCACTGTCCATTATCCAGGTGGTAGATAAAAACAACCAACCACTCCAGCGTAAGGTCATCGAAGTACATCGCAAGTTTGACGCCGGACCTGTCTACCTCACCACCAATGTACTCAAGGGGGTCATGGATCGTGGCACTGGTGCCAGTGCCCGCAGAATGGGATTCACTGGAATTGCCGCAGGTAAAACTGGCACCACCAGCAACTATAAAGATGCGTGGTTTGTTGGATTTACTCCCAGCCTTATGACACTGGTCTGGGTGGGCTATGACGACAATGCCACCATGAATCTAAGTGGTGGTCGTGCCGCCCTTCCCATTTGGACTGATTATATGAAGCAATTGGTTGGCAATTCTGAAGAAGATTTCTCACCACCCCCCAGCGTGGTTTTGGTGAAAATCGATCCTACATCTGGTTTACTCTCAAATAAGCATTGCCCAGATGGAGTCTTTGAGCCATTTATCGACGGATTCGAACCGGACAAAGCATGCGAATAATATTCTCACTCTTCATTCTCTTACTTACACTCCCCCACTGTGCCACCATCACAGGAAAATCGCCTCGAAGCAAAACAGGATCAACCGTTACAAAGGTCCCGGGCGAACCCCCACGCGAAACCATGAAGCCCGCATCTGTTGATTATGTTGCCATGCAAAGTCCCAAGCGTCAGGTCTCAATCCATTTGGTTGATGAAGGAAAAGTTTTTCTGGCTGATAAAGACTTTGACCACGCACGCGGCAAATTTGAACAAGCGGTCACTGTCGATCCCACTAACGGATCGGCCTATTATCATCTTGCAGTTGTTTATTATAATTTAAATGACTTTCCCAAGGCGCTCGGCTTTTTAGACCAGGCCGAAAATCTATTTCACGCCTCACCTGAGTGGGAAGAAACCATTCAGAAGTTTCGAGAACTGATTCAAACAGCGCAAACTAAAACTTAACATCCTGCTGAGGCACCCACGCACCTTTTGGTACTGCAAATATCCAAACTTCACTGTTCCCATCTACTTCACCATTACTACCATTATCACCACTATAGTAATAAATAGAGCCAACATGGTCTTTAACTCCAAAACATGTCCCCAAGTTGCCCGAATAATCGCAGTCATAAATGGAATCTTTCAAAACCTTCGTATGCCAATACTTGGTTGAAATTGAAAAGTTAACCTTACTCACTTCCATATCATTCCAGGCCCACGGATCATCCTTCAACGTCAGCGCAATCCTTGCAATATCACTCAATTTCTTACCCGCACCAGCTGTCATAAGAATGCCCTGGTCAAAACATCCACCCTCATAGGCATTATTATTCATAAAGCCCGATTCATTGCTCGCAATTGTTGTCCCATTCTTGTCCTGCAGCTCCACCTTAAATTGCGTGTCACCATCCACATAGTCAAAGCAAAGGTGGGTAGACACAACAATATTACCTGCAGCAATGGAAACCGTATCAAATGGGTACGTTAATTGACGCTTAATTGTGATTTTCTTCTTTTGGACACATTCGGATGACGAGTCACTCACCGTCAAGGTTACGCTATCAGACAATGTACCATTTGTTGAGGTAAGCTTTTGATATGCCGGCCACTGCAATACTGTGGTTCCGTCATTTTTCACGGTCTTAAATTCACCGCTCTGTGTTGAAAACTGAATATCGGAAAGCTTTTTAGTGCCCTCTCCCCCCACCACATTAATACTGATGTTTTCTGAACTGGGTTTTGCATCTCCAGAGGAAATCACTGGCAAGGTTTCCTGTATTACAAATACACCCTGAGCATCCGATGTATAGACCTTACCCTGACTGGTAATGCTCTCCACCTTCATATTGTGACACGCAGCATATTTCGCGTTTACCTTCTCTTTTTCAGAAGCGATAAAATCGTTAACCGATGTAATTGATGGAATGGTAACTTTATCAAACACAATTTTTTGACTTGCACCGGATGCATTACTGACTGTCACTGCCACATTTTTATATTCAGTTGGACTGTTCGGCTTGAATGCCGAGGCACTAATCACCAGAAAGCGGGTATCTGCATCTACAACTTTATCGTGTTTATAATCGAGCAGAAAAAGACCCGTTGGACATGTCTTCTTACCTTTAGCACACTCAAAGAAGTCATCCGTTGATACATCCGCATCAGACAACACCTTACCATCCACTGACAAACTCCACTTAAAGCTCTTATCGTCGCTCTTTAAACCTGAAGAGCGAAGAACGATAAACATATAAGCGCCCTTACCCGTGTTATAGTTTGCATTATATGTCCCCATCATACTGTCAGACTTTAACTCATAGGGCCCACATGTCTTGGCATTGTCCGTCTGCGATGTTGAACAAAATGGGCTCTTATTCTCGAATAACCATTCGATGCTATAAAGCACATCCTTCAGATCGTAGGCCTTAATTGCTAAATGGTCGTTAATCTTAAACTGACAAACAGTTTCAGGGCAAATTGCTGAATCAGAAGTGTTGGAATCAAGCCATACTTTGACATGGGGTTTATATGTCCCGGCAATTTTTGTGACACCTTTACTCTCAATAATTAGCCAATCTTTTTGGACTGAATATTCAAACTGCCCCTCTGGCAAATTGGTTACTTCAGCATGATAACTTTGACCATCTTTACCGCCTGACAGCTTAAAATAGACGCTGTAGTCTTTTCCCAAATCTCCATCTGCATAGTCGGGGTCTGCTGAAAATTTGATATTACTATTACCAGAGGTATTTATCTTGGCCTCTTTGCCACCATCACCTGTCGGACCACCAGCATTTCCATCATCGTTTGTTGCAATTGCTTTACATGTCTTGATATCGCACTTGGCTGATGTTTCATCACACTCTTCACCCGCTTCAACCACGTGATTACCGCATACGGCTCCAGTGGGAGGTGGTGTGATCTTTGGACAATCAGCCTTTAAAAGAAGCCCCTGCAACCCAACGGCCCCTTTACCGAGACATGGACTTTGGTCAGGCGTGGTGTCATTATGATCATCAACAAGATAGGTTTTGCTATCCCCCTCATCACTACCGCCCGTGCTCATGCCCAATTTTTTACAGGCCGGTGCCGCCAGTGTGATGGCTAAAATTCCCAGAATAATGAGTCCGTTTTTCATATTTTGCTCCACGCCCCTCTATAGAAGTAAGAGCAATTCCCATGCCACCCGGCATAAAATATTATTCTTTTATATTAGGTAGTTAGACATGCAATACAGCGAAACTGGTGGGATTTTCACCCGGAAGCGTCAAAATATTGATGACTCTATACCCCGACTGCGTTAAGCGCGCAGCATGAGTATCGTCACCAGGGTGGGGGATAAGGGGACAACCAAACTCTTTACCGGCACCACCGTTTCCAAACATAGCCTGCGCATTGAGACCTATGGCACTGTCGATGAACTGTGCGCCCAAATGGGATTGGCGCGCAGCTTGAGCCAAGTCGATATCATCAAACAAATCCTCCACGCCGTACAACATACATCGTTCCAACTAGGCGCTGAGCTCGCTACCGATGACGCCAGCAAAGCACCATTCAAAGTGGAACCCATTACAGCAGCGCATGTTGCTGAAATTGACGGATGGATTTCTCAGATCGAACCCAGCGTCAAACTGCCACCGTCATTTATTATTCCGGGAGGCACGACCGCATCAGCCGCTATTGATGTCGCGCGCACCACATGCCGACGTGCTGAACGTCGCGTTGTCGCCATGGTCGATGAAGGTGAGAGTGCCAATAAGGAATTGGTGCGTTACATGAATCGCCTATCCGATTTGTTATTTCTACTTGCACGATTAGAAGAACAAAAAGCCGGCGTCACCTATGACAAGGTGAGTGGAAAATGAGTGACGTCGTTATTCTCTTAACATCCATTGATACCGAAGAGCGCGCAACCGTTCTGGCACGTGAACTCGTCGACCGAGAACTGGCAGCATGCGTACACATTCATCCCAAGGGGAAATCATTCTACAAATGGGATGGTAAACATTGTGCAGAAGATGAATTTCAACTTGTGATTAAAACAACTGCTACAGAAATTGATGTAATCAAAAAAATATTTCCCGAACTACACCCTTATAAAGTTCCCGAACTTATTGCGCTCCCGGTTGTTGATGGCGGCAGTGCATATCTTGACTGGGTCCGAAAAGCTGTTGAATAAATGCAAAAAGCCCCCGGAGTACGGGGGCTTTTCACAATACCAATTCACTGAAACGATTTACTGAACTGCGCCGAAATATTCTTTGGAAAGCTGCGGATCGGGCTTCATGGTTTTGCCGCCCTTGCTCCAGTTGGCCGGGCAAACTTCACCAGTCTTGGCAACCGTTTGCAATGCTTCCAAAACACGTAGTGTTTCTTCGACACTACGACCAATTCCCAAGTCATGAACCAACTCGTATTGGATTTTGCCTTCGGGATTAATAATGAAGAGACCACGCAATGCCACACCCGCATCCAGAAGAACTCCATAGTCAGCTGCAATTGTCTTCTTAATGTCAGATACGAGTGGATAGCTTAATTGACCCAAACCACCTTGTTGGCGTGGGGTATTGATCCAAGCCAAATGGCTGAACTTGCTATCGACAGAAACACCCAAAACTTCCGCGCCCAACTTTTTGAATGATTCATAGTTGTCGCTGAATGCAGTAATTTCGGTTGGACACACAAATGTGAAATCCAGTGGATAGAAAAACAGGACTACCCACTTCCCTTGATACTTGGATAATTGGACTGTGGTGAAATCTGTTCCAGTAACAGCATCGGCCTTAAAATCGGGGGCCATCTTTTGAACAAGCGACATAGTTCCTCCTGGCTAAAAGTGAAGCTGGGCGTATATGCCAGGCAGGTACATGGGTCAAGGATTGGCTGCAAGGTGTCCCACACCTTGGGTGCAGGGCCTATTTCTTTATTTATTGATCAGTTGTTTATCCCACACCTAAAAGGGTGGAATTGGAAGGCAGGCCCGGAAAGAGCTTACGAGCACTATCGGCATGACGCATCTCAGCGGCAAAGGCCTGGCGCACAATTTCAGCACGAAGACGGGGATTATAGTATTTATGGGTCTGTAGACGCTTTTCAAACTTACTCAAATCTTCTAAAAACCCAGCAAATCGCGTCACTGCATATCCCATACGATACAGCATGCGGCCTGAATAGGCGTCGGCATACGACTCCTCTTCACGACGCATGGCATGTAAATCATCCCAACTCAAATGCGACCAATCGGCATCACGCGGCAAATCACTCACAATATGGCCCCATTCATGTGCCATAATTCCTGCCAATAATGCTTCATCTTGGGCATGGGATTCCAAGAACTCTACACCCATGTAAATATTGTCATCATCATCAACGCAAGCGATTGTGCCCTTAGCAGGGATAACGGCCCCACCAGGTTTTCGAGACAACATAGACAGCTTTTTTTGAATGCGGCGTAATACGCCAAATTGAGCAAAGAGGTTGGCAATTTCAGGGGGTAATGATGCAGGATCCACCACCCTGGGAAGCGGCTCCCCCAGCATTTTGCGGATAGCCGTTTCGGTGGGCGTTTGCACACCACCGGATTCCGCCCGCTTCAACCAGGGCGGCGGTAGTCCTGCAAGATTCGTATTGATCTTCTCAATAGCCATAAGTGGACGTAGTCCTCCCTCTATATACAGTTATCGGCCGATACCACCCCAAAGTTGTGTCTGGCGCACAATATTCCTTGATCTCCCCGATGGCTTGGTAGAAATCATCCATCATGCGCAAAACCACGAAAATCGCGGTAATTGGGGCTGGCTTTGCAGGTGCTGCAACGAGCTATTTTTTACATGAAGCGGGCCTTCGCGACCACGTGATTTTCGAGGCCGAAGATATGCCGGGCACCCGTGCCTCTGGTTTGAATGCCGCCATGGGGCGACAGGTGATTTCGGATCCTGAATTTCGCAAGATGGCGATTGATGGCGTTCAGTTTTTGCGCAATCCGCCAGCGGGCTTCTCGGAAGTGCCGTTAATTGATCATCGCGGGTCTGTTCTGTGTTTCTCGCCCTCCGATCACTCAACTGCCGAAGCATTATTCAAATCCGCCCAACACGATGGCATTGCATGTGAATTGTGGGATGCAGAAAAACTACACACCACATATCCGCTCATGCGCGATGTGGATTGCGCAATTGCAACAGCCACCGATGGCATCATCGACATTCACAGTTTACTCTATGCCTACTTAAAGCCAGCACGCGCAGCCCAACAACTGCACACATCAACGCACATTACGAAATTAGTACAAAAGAATAACCACTGGGAAATCCACACCACACAAGGAGCTTGGGACGCCGAGATCATTGTTAACGCGGCAGGTGCATGGGCATCTCACATTGCCCAACTCGCCAATACTGAAACCGTTCCATTGCAAGTGCGACGACGACATCTCTTTGTTACAGCACTCACATCTCGTGTTCCATCCGACTGGCCCTTCATTTGGGACTTGAGTCACAATTATTATTTCCGTCCGGAATCGGGTAGCGTGATGATTTCAGTATGTGATGAAGACATTACAACTGCAGATGATGCATTTGAAAGTTCAGATGCTGTCTATCAACTCATGGAACAGAAACTCAGTACGTTCTGCCCCACACTCACTGATCTTCCGATCGCCCATCGGTGGGCCGGAGCACGCACATTCACAGAAGACAGTCGCCCCCTTGTTCGCTGGGACGCTCAAGCCAAAAACGTCCTTTGGGTGGCGGGATTGGGCGGTCACGGCGCTACAACCTCCTCATCTATTGGCAGAATCGCCGCACAAAAATTAAGCACAATTTGACACAAGGTTGTCACACGCAATTAAGCAACTTCTCTGCAATGTTGCCGATACTTCTTCAGATACTACTTTCAGAGGAGAGGATTTATGGCCAATCGAATTCCCAGTAAAAAACACGCACATCACACACATGCACGTGCTCGCTCAAAAGGTAAACACAAGCAACTGGCAGGCGGACCAGCACAAACAAAAATTGGATCCGCTAGTAGCAAGTTTGAATTAAAGGCCCCTGGATTACAAATCGTCCAATGCGCGGCGAATACAGCATATTACGATGGCACCGCATATCCTCACAAAAAACAAGCCATTCCACAAGACAAGCTCACGGCCCTACAAAGACAACTCACAGCAAGATGGATTAATGCGGCAGATAGCAGCCAGTTTTCAGTGCCAAAAATAAAGATCCCATTCCCAAAAACAATTGATGAATTTTTCCGTCCTCACTTTGACGATCAATTCAAGAGCAGTGATGCAGAAGAACTATATGCTGCAATTGTTGTACTCAGCGGTCAAGCCTACGTCGGCGGAAAATATCGCAGCGATAGTGTTACTACAATTTTGGCTACCAAGATTTTGTTTGGGCAAATTGATATTAACCAATTTATGGCGGCGTACAGCAACTTTACCAGCAATACCTCGGGTACTGCACGCAAAGAGCTGAATGCCGAACTTGAAGCACTTAAAATCCCTGTAGCGCTCTATTCCCAAAAGGAACACGGATTTGAAGGTGTTTGCGTTTTGCAACCCATTAAATAATCAGTTCGCTTGGATGATGAATTAAAAGATCTGGATTTGCGGCCATAAGCTCGTCTTCTGTTTGAAACCCCCAACTCACCGCAACGGACATACAGCCCGCTGCCTTTGCAGTTTCAATATCGACCACGCTATCACCGATCATGGCAACCTCTTCAGGCACACAACCAAGCTGTTTGCAAATATGCAGCAGCCCCTGTGGATCTGGCTTCTTGGGAAAATCGGCTTCTGCACCAACTAAGATTTTGAAATAATCCGCAATTTTAAAATGGCGCACAATTATTTCGCTCATATCTTGTGGTTTATTGGTACAAATCGCCAACGGCAGGTGCATTTTGGAATCTAGCAATTCAACAATGCCATCATACAGATGCGTCTTCACTGTCATGGCATTATGATAGGTTTTTAAGAAATGCTCACTCGCTGGATCCCATTCTTCTTCGGCCAAATCTTGCATCACCCCTGCCATCAATTGTCGAACGCCACTTCCCACAAATTCAATGATGCGATCATAGGGCAGCTCGGGCACCATGAAGGCGCGGCGAGTTGTATTAGCGGCGGCCACAATATCTGGTCCGCTATTAATCAGCGTTCCATCCAGGTCAAAACAATAGGCGCGAATCTCTCTCATAGAGCTATTGACTATTTCGGTATGCGCACTACTGTCAACGGCTATGGCAGGTTTTGAGCGATATACCCGACAGATGATTTTGCCAGAAGTTGGCATTGAGGGCCAAGAGAGGCTTTCGCAAGCCCGCGTCTTATGCGTGGGTGCAGGCGGCCTGGGTTCACCCGTACTGTTGTATCTTGCCGCCGCAGGTGTTGGAAATATTGCTATTGTTGATCATGACGTTGTCGACATCTCAAACTTACAACGGCAAATTTTGTACACCACTGAAGATATTGGGCGACCCAAGGTTGAAATCGCCAAGCAGCGGCTGACAGCATTAAATCCTGATGTAACCATCACATCCTATCCTGAAAAATTAGCAGCACATAATGCGGAATCCATTATGGCCAACTACGACATTGTGATTGATGGCACCGATAATTTTCCGACACGCTTTCTGGTTAACGATGCCTGCGTGCGCCTTGGTAAGCCACTCGTCTATGGCAGCATCTTAAAGTTTGATGGCCAGGTCAGTCTATTTGATAGCACTCACGGTCCTTGTTACCGCTGCTTGTTTCCAGAACTTCCGGGCCCAGATGCCGCCCCCAATTGCGCGGAAGCCGGCGTGTTGGGTATTTTACCGGGAATCATTGGGAGTTTACAAGCAACCGAGACACTCAAGTGGATTTTAAAAACCGGCGACTCTTTATCGGGCCGCGTGATGACACTCAACGCACTCACCATGCAAACACGCACATTCACGTTGCAAAAAGATCCCAATTGCCCCACATGTTCAACCAACGCCCGACAAAATCAAAAACCACTTTGCGATTATATAATGGAAAGGAACTGCACCATGAGTGACCCACTGGAAATGTCTGTTGAAGAATTGAAGGCCCGACTGGATAGCGGCGAACAACTCATCATCATTGATGTGCGTGAACCGGGTGAACATGAAATCTGCAAAATCCCGGGTGCCAAATTAATTCCATTGGGAACTATTCCCGATCATGTCGAATCATTGAACCGCAACTGCTTGACCATATTTCACTGCCACCATGGGCGCCGCAGCCGTCGTGCTGTTGATTTTTTGTGCGAACACGGATTCACAAACGTACGCAATTTGACGGGCGGCATTCATGAATGGGCCGAATGCGTTGATCCCTCAATGACACGATATTAAGACGCGCAACACAACACCTTAGAATATTGCAATTCGCTAAATTTTACTGTAGCACGTCGGCATTGCTGTCCTAAAACGCAACCCGAAGGGACCCCATATGCCAACAGTAAGAGACGTTACCTTCAATTTGCTTCGCAAATTAGGATTAACAACCATCGTTGGAAATCCAGGATCAACAGAAGAAACCTTTCTGCAAAACTTTCCAAAAGATTTTACCTACATATTGACACTGCAAGAATCCAGTGTGGTTGGCATTGCTGATGGTTTAGCCCAAGGACTGAAAAAGCCCATCATCGTTAACGTCCATACTGGTGCCGGAATGGGAAATGCAATGGGGTGTATCTTAACGGCACATGTTAACAAAACACCCTTAATCATTACCGCCGGACAGCAAACCCGAGAAATGCTTTTAATGGAGCCCTTCCTGACTGATGTTGAAGCCGTGAATTTGCCAAAACCGTGGGTAAAATGGAGTTACGAACCAGCAAGACCTGAAGATGTACCGGGAGCGTTTATGCGCGCCTATGCCATGGCCATTCAACAACCCATGGGACCTGTATTCCTTTCTTTACCATTGGATGATTGGAATAAGGAAATGGATGATAGTGATGCGTACCGTACTGTTTGCACCAGAATTGCGCCGGACCCTCAAAGAATTTCTGAATTCGCCAATACAATCAATCAAAGCAAAAATCCGGTTTTGGTTTATGGGGGCGATATCTCCCGCAGCAATGCCTGGGATTTGGGAATTCAATTCGCTGAAAAATTGAACGCCCCTGTTTGGTTGAGTCCCTTTTCAGAACGAATTTCATTTCCTGAAAATCACTCTTTATATGCAGGCGCTCTTCCTGCGGCAATCGGTCCACTCAGTAAAAAACTGGAAGGACACGATTTGGTTATCGTGATTGGCGCACCCGTATTTCGTTATTACCCTTGGGTGCCCGGAAAATATTTACCCAAAGGCGCCAAATTAATTCAAGTCACTGACGATCCATATGATGCAGCAAAATCAGCCGTGGGTGACAGCATTGTGTGTGATAGCGGACTTGCACTTTCCGCACTCTGCGAAATGATTGAAAGCCGACAAAGCAATACGAATAAAGTCACAAAACCTGAAAAGACATTTGAAGTACCAGGGAAGGACGCTAAGCATCCACTTACGGCTGCGCAAGTTTACGGACTACTTTCTCAAAAATTGCCCGAAGACTATATTCTTGTACAAGAATCGCCATCAAACATTCCGGAGTTGAGCAACTCACGTCTGGGTGTCGTTACAAAACCAGATAGTTATTACACCATGGGGTCTGGCGGCCTTGGCTGGGACATGCCAGCCGCAGTTGGGCTTGCATTGGCAGAGAAACGAACCGGCAGAAACAGACCCGTTATCGTCGTCATGGGAGATGGGTCATTTCAATATTCACCACAGGCAATTTGGACAGGTGTGCAACACGATTTGCATATCGTGATACTCGCATTGCGTAATGAGGAGTACGGCATTTTAAAATCATTTGCCGTTTTGGAAAAAACACCCAAGGTACCAGGACTGGATTTGCCCGGACTTGATATTGTTTCTTTGGCAAAAGGATATGGTGCAAAGGCAGTATCTGCAAAAATGATGGACGAAATTGAATCTGAATTTCTAAAGGCCCTATCTGAAAAGGGCACGACCGTTATTGAGATTCCCATAGATAAAAAAGTAAAGGCACTATTAAGATAAACCGTGCCCCACAATCTTAACCTAACCTTGCAAATCATGAGAAATTACAGTAGCGAGTCCTTATGTCCCAACGAAAAACATGTAGCACCGCCGAGCAAGATTACCTAGAAGCCATCTACGAGCTTATTGAAGACAAGGGCTATGCCAAGGTTGTGGACATCGCCGAACGCCTAAGTCTCAAAGGACCCAGCGTTACTCGCATGGTGCAAAAGCTCTCTCGCGATGGCTTTTTAAAATCCGAAAAATATCGCGGCATCACCATGACCAGTAAAGGCAAGGCCACAGCACGCGACATGCAGCGTCGCCATCAATTGTTGCGTGAATTTTTGCAGATACTGGGCGTTGACCGCAAAACCGCTGACATGGATGCCGAAGGCATGGAGCATCACGTTAGCAAAAGAACACTTAAGTGCATTGATGAATTTGTAAAAGCCAACCAGTAGTTAATGGCGCCACGTAAATCCAACAAACGGATTCCAATCATCACCCTGGCGCGTCACACCCATGTTAATTCCAGCATCTAGTTGCAAATTGTCAGTTGCTGCAAATGTCAACCCAGTATCCACTGTGCCTTCCCAAGGAAGATTATTTTCCGAACTCACATATGCATACAGTTCTACATAAGCCCCAAATCGTTCTGAAATTTCATACGTCAGCTCAAACGTGTTCACAAATGCAGGATAATATTTTGTATTATTCACACCATACGTATAGTCAAATTGTGTCTGACCACCCAACCCCCACCCCTTTTCAAGCTCCAAAGACCACGGAAATGCCACCGATACACCTACATGATCATCACCAATGCTATCGTTCCTTTTGGTTGGGATACTAACAAATGGTAAAATGCCCAGCGCAAATCGCCCTGAATCATTCCCAACCACTCCAAACTTTGCACGCAAGACAACATCGCCAAATCCAGTGGTTGCCTGCGACGTACCCGTTGCGAAGTTGTAGTTTAAATTATGAACATAGGGCTCCAATCCCACTTGAAAATCCATAAAATCAGTTATCCCCATTTTCAGAATAGTCTGCATCACCGCAAAACCATGAACGCTATCACCATTATAATCTGGGTTACGTTTATCATAGGTGTACGAGAAAAAGCTGGATTCAATCTGAAAATGACCGGCGGGAACAGAATGTGGTGACTCGGTTTTATCAGGTCGGTCGGCGGACAATTCACGCATTTGATCCCGTGGTGTTGGATTAAAGAGCCAGTGAGTCTCTTGCTTAGGCTCTACTTCTTGAGCCAACACAGGTACTGATGGAATGACAAGCGCTGCCACAACCAATACTAAAAGGGCCTTCATAATAGTCCTCGTATCCTACTGTTAAAACAACGTTGATACATCTACGATCAGCGCATCATTATCTTTTTGAATGCGCCCTTCTACCTGAAGCTGCACAGCCCAAACTGTGTTAATTCCACTTAAGACAAAATAAGGAATATATGCGGGCTCTTTCTTAGCGTTGGTAATATGCTCAAATCTGAAACCAACACCGGGACAAAATGCGCTCCATATTCTGGGTAAATACTCCAACTCCGCGCTGACACGCTGGCGTGCAGGTGCATTGCCCACCTTATCTATTCCAAACAGCGCTGTTGCATAAAGGCCGCCATAATTTGCCGTTCCTAAGGCGCTGGCCAACCAACGATCATTGCCAATGAATGTATGGACACCAAGGGTATTGACCCCCAAATAGCGATAAGCTGTTTCCAGGAAGACACCCTTTAATTTCGGCTCAAACTCAAAACTCGCATCCTTGCGTGCACCTGGAGACAATGGGAGCGAAAACTCACCACCAACAGGAAGTGTAATGGTGTGAGACAAACCATCACTGGGAGAATCACCAGCTATTGACTGGAAGGTATACGCCACCGCTGGTGAACGACCCGATGGAGAAAAGGAACGTAGTGACTGTACCCGTTTGTCTGGATGTGCATCACCTGTACCAGGTAGCGATGTACTCAACGCTGTGGGCTCACTGACACTCAGACGCCGTGACACATCCAGCTGATTTAAGGGACGAAACTGCCCCACACGCACACTATGCCGACCACTATTGGACAACCAATTAATAAACAGGTCCTCAAATCGACCGCCTCGATCTTGATGGGTACCATCTTTTCGGGCTGACAAACTAACCGGACGCCACTCTGCAAAGTAAGAAAGGTTTGGAGAAATTGAACCACCACTAATTAACTCAACCTTCGGCAACAATGTATCATCGTACTCTTTTGCAATTTGACGCTCATGACGACCCGTCACCCAAGCTGACAATGGTACACTTGGTGGCTGTCCACCCATCTTGACCTCTAGATCTGGAGACATTCGGTACCCACGGGCGATGAAATTCTCGCCCCCCTGATTCAACTTGGGGGCCACACTATGACACCCCCCACAGCTCAAACCTGTTTGACGGGAATATTGGGGTGTCGCATACGCCTCCGATACAAATAACGACGTAACACCTTCAAAAACCCTGTTAAGCAGCGCAACTGGACGACTCATAATATTTCTCCTTGAATCAGTTATTCCCCCACGGCGGGTGGGCACTTCACACACAAATCCAGAGCTGTCAATAGCCGAGCACAAAAAAGTTAGCTATAGCTATTTTTTATAGCCTTGACATCGATTTGCCTCGATGATTATGTCCGTCAAAATTAATTATTGAGAGGATTTCGACATGTTCGCAAAACGCATTCTAGCAGTCGGCATAACATTTTGTCTGACACTCGCCCTATTGGGCTGCAATAAATCTGCTTCACAAGCAGAGACTTCTGCATCGCCCAGCAAGTCAGTAAGCCCACAGTCTCCCATCAACATTGTTGCAACAACTGGAATGATTGCTGATATTGCAGCACAGGTTGGCGGCAATTTGGTGCATGTTACTGGTCTCATGGGGCCCGGCGTCGATCCCCACTTATATAAGGCCAGCGAAGGCGACATTCACAAACTCTCAAACGCCGACATCATTTTTTATAACGGACTCAATTTAGAAGGCAAAATGACAGACATCTTCGTCAAGATGGCACGCAAAAAACCCACTGTTGCAGTCAGCGACGCCATTGACCCCAAGTTGTTACGCGAGCCCCCTGAATTTGCAGGTCATTATGATCCCCATGTCTGGTTTGATGTCTCCATGTGGAGCCAAGCTGTTACAGAAGTTGCTCAAGCCTTGTCTGAATATGATCCCGCTCACGCGAATACTTATCAATCCAATGCCAAGACCTATATCTCACAACTTGATGCATTGGACAGATGGTGCCGCGAACAGATTGCACAGATCCCCAAAGATCAACGGGTGCTGATTACAGCCCATGATGCCTTTGGATACTTTGGCCGCGCCTATAACATAGATGTCGTGGGGCTGCAGGGCATCAGCACGGTATCCGAATTTGGATTGAAAGACATCCAACGCATTGTGGATTTAATTGTAGAACGCAAGGTCAAGGCCGTCTTTATTGAGTCCAGTGTCCCCAAACGCTCCATTGATGCTGTAGTCGCTGGTGTGAAAGCCAACGGGCATGATGTTGCAATTGGCGGCACACTCTTTTCAGATGCCATGGGTACTCCCGGCACACCTGAAGGTCACTACATCGGCATGGTACGCGCCAACGTTACTACCATTACCAACGCACTACTTGGAAAGGCGCCCCACTAATGACAACTGAGGCCGCAATTGCCGTCCGCGACTTAACCGTCGCCTATCACCGACGGCCTGTATTGTGGGACGTAAGCTCCAATTTTCCAGCCGGACACTTGATTGGTATCATCGGCCCCAACGGTGCCGGGAAATCCACACTGATCAAGGCCATCATGGGGCTTGTTCCAGTGGCATCCGGAGAAGTTCGCATTCTAGGCGACACATTAAAGCGCCAACGTCACCTCTTGGGCTATGTCCCTCAGCGTAGCTCGGTTGACTGGGACTTTCCAACCAATGCACTCGATGTGGTTTTAATGGGCCGCTATGGAAAATTTCCGCTCTTTCGTCGGCCTGGCAAAAAGGATCGCGCCATTGCCATGGAGTGTCTCGAAAAACTGGGCATGTCTTCATATGCTGACCGACAAATCAGTCAGCTATCTGGCGGCCAACAACAGCGCGTATTTCTAGCCCGCGCATTAGCACAAGATGCAGAAGTATATTTAATGGATGAGCCCTTTGCCGGCGTAGACGCGGCAACCGAACAAGCCATTATTGTATTATTGCGCGAGCTGCGCGAAAAGGGAAAGACCGTCATCGTTGTTCATCATGACCTTCAAACTGCTGCCGATTACTTTGACTGGGTCGCCCTTTTGAATTTACGCATCATTGCCTGTGGCCCCATTGATCAAACATTTACAGCAGAGAATTTGCGCGCCACGTATGGCGGCCGCCTCAACCTGCTCACCGCCATTGGCGAAGAACTGTCCAAATGATGCTCTGGGCCAACACCAACCTTCACTTTGTTCTCGTCGGCACCACGTTGTTTGGATTTAGTGCGGGCGTCTTAGGCTGTTTCGCATTCCTGCGCAAACGCTCCCTCATTGGTGACGCCCTCGCCCACGCCGCGCTTCCAGGCGTTTGCATCGCATACTTGCTTACTGGCACAAAGGTGCAAGGTGTTTTGATTTTGGGTGCACTGGGTAGCGGACTGATTGCGAGTTACATTTTAAACGCTATTGTTCGCCACAGTCGCATTAAAGAAGATGCTGCAATTGGCCTGGTGCTCTCTGTTTTCTTTGGTATCGGCATCATGCTGCTCACCCACATTCAGCATCTGCCAATGGGAAATCAATCGGGTCTCGATAAATTTTTATTTGGGCAGGCTGCATCGCTGATCGGAAAAGATTTGTATCTCTTCGGCGGACTAGCTGCCGCAGTCATCACGGTTACATTTCTGGCTTACAAGGAATTCAAGGTCATTGCATTTGACCCAGGTTACGCTGAGACCATCGGCATTCCGGTGCGTCGAATGGATGTGCTCCTCACGCTACTAATTGTCACCGTTGTCACCGCAGGCCTACAAGCAGTCGGCGTTGTCTTGATGGCTGCTATGTTGATCACGCCAGCTGCCGCCGCACGCCAATGGACCAATCAACTTTGGCGCATGCTATTGTTGGCCGGAATTTTTGGGGCGGTGGCGGGCAGCGCAGGTGCCATTGCCAGCGCCGTTGCACCACGCATGCCCACAGGCCCATGGATTGTCATGGCCATCACAGCGATATTTGTTGTGTCTATCGTTTTTGCGCCGCAGCGTGGAATTTTAGCGCGCGTGTTGCGCCAATTTCGAAATGCCACACGCATTCAACAGGAAAATGTTTTAAAAACACTATATCGTTTGATGGAAGACGCACCTCAATCCACACCAACTGTCGATATGGTTCGTCGCTATCGTCACTTAAGTATTCGCCGGACCCTGCACCTATTGAAGCGCTTGCAACGCATGGGATTTGTTTCTGAAGGAACACGCCCTGAAGAGTGGTTACTCACAGCGGACGGCCGCACACGCGCTGAAGCACTGGTACGACGTCACCGCCTGTGGGAAGTTTACCTCACACAATATCTACAATTGGGCAAAGGCCATGTGCATGCAGATGCTGAAGAAATTGAACACGTGTTAACGCCCGAACTAGAGCAAGAACTGGAAGCATTGCTGGGGTATCCCGTGCAAGATCCCCACGCACGTCCTATTCCCTATTCCCGCGATGGAGGCCCCAAATGACGGCGAGTCTCTGGATTATTGCGACAGGTATTTTGGCAGCGGCTGCCTGCGGCCTATTGGGCAGCTTTCTGGTATTGCGCAAAACATCAATGTTGGGCGACGCCATCAGCCACGCCGTACTCCCTGGAATTGCACTCGCATTTCTAATTTCTGGTAGTCGCAATCCCATTCCCATGTTGATTGGTGCTGGCGCCCTCGGATTGATCACAGCCTTCTGTACCGAAACATTGCACCGCGTAGGACGCTTACAGCAAGACGCATCCATCGGCGTAACCTTTACTTGGCTCTTTGCCTTGGGTGTCATTTTAATTTCGATGTACGCGGGTCAAGTTGATTTAGATCAAGAATGTGTGCTCTATGGCGAAATTGCTTACGTACCATGGGACGTCTGGCTCTGGAACGGACTGGACATGGGGCCACGTGCAATTTGGGTCTTGGGTGCCACCTTTTTGATTGATCTGGTTTTTGTTCTGACTTGTTACAAAGAGTTGAAACTCACAACATTTGATCCACAGTTGGCTGAATCGCTCGGCATCTCGACACGACTCTTTCATTATTTATTAATGGCTGCGGTATCACTAACGACAGTGGCCGCATTTGAAAGTGTAGGCGCCATTTTGGTCGTCGCCATGTTAATCGCCCCTGCAGCTGCAGCCTATCTTTTGACCGACCGCCTCTCACGCATGTTGGTATTGGCCATGATCATCGGTGCAGCATCGGCTGTTACCGGGTATTTACTGGCCAGTTGGCTTGACGCCTCGATTGCAGGTGCCATGGCCACCATGTCCGGCATCTTTTTTGCTTTAAGCTTCTTCCTGGCACCGCGCCATGGCCTACTTCCCAAACACTTCGCTCGCCTCAGCACAAAATAACGGTTGCCCCAGACCGCTATTCTGAATAGACAACCACCTACTATAAATGGGGCGGTAGCTCAGCTGGGAGAGCGCGTCGTTCGCAATGACGAGGTCGAGGGTTCGATCCCCTTCCGCTCCACATGACAAAATCCAAAATCCTAACACCACGTGATTCAGCTGTTGAAATGACGCAATTGGTATTGCCCGGTGATGCCAATATATTGGGAGCCGTCTTTGGCGGAACCGTTATGGCCTGGGTAGACATTGCAGGCGCAATCGCCGCACGACGCCACAGCCGCCACATTTCTGTCACAGCCAGTGTGGATGCGTTAGCGTTTGTGTCTCCCATGTATGTGGGCCACATTGCCAATATCCACGCGATGGTCAACTGGACGGGGCGCACATCAATGGAAGTCGGTGTGCGTGTGGATGGCGAAGATCCTGATTCAGGCCTGCATTATCACACGCTCACTGCATATCTGACTTATGTTGCCATCGATGACAATCGCAAACCCGTTGTTGTGCCAAAACTGACCCCGGAAACACCCGAAGAGATCCGACGCTTTGAGAACGCCGTCAAACGCCGTGCATCTCGTCTTGAACTCAAAAAGCAACTCATTCAAAAAGAAACGGAGTAAGCATGAAGCGCTCAGCATTATTTCTACTCATGATCACCACCATTGCATGCAGCAGCGCAAAGGCACCAGTTGATGCCACTTCTCAAATGATGCTGCACTTTGACAACGGAACTGAGCCAGAATATTTAGATCCTGGCCTTCTTAACGACAACAAATCACACAACATTTCGATCGCCCTCTTTGAAGGTCTGACCACCTACCACCCTAAGACACTCGAAGCGCTACCCGGGGTCGCTGAAAAGTGGACGATCAGCCAAGATGGCCGAAAATATACCTTCTTCCTGCGTGAAGATGCCAAGTGGACCGATGGCAAACCTGTGACTGCCGGGGATTTTGTCTATGCCTGGCAGCGCAATGTGAACCCTAAAACAGCGTCTCGCTCTGCTCCTCACCTCTACCCAGTCAAAAACGCCCAGGCCATCAACCAAGGCAAGATCACTGACTTGAACCAATTGGGCATTCAAGCATTGGGAGACAACCAAGTGATTGTTACCCTTGAAGCACCATTCCCACCATTTTTGGAATTAACCTCAGACAGTGCCTACTTGCCAGTCCGTAAAGATATTATTGAGAAGCATGGTGAGGGATGGACACGACCAGAAAACATTGTGTCAAATGGACCCTTTATGCTGACGGCATGGACACCACACAAGCATGTGATCGTTAAGAAAAACCCCCAATACTGGGATGCCAAAAATGTTTATTTGAGCGGCATTGTCTTCACACCGACGGAAGATCATTCGACTGCCACCAAACTGTTTCAGGCCAAGCAAATTGATTTTATGGAACAGGTACCCATTAACCTAGTCGACAACTTTAAAAATATGCCCGAGTTTGCCAATACTGAGCAGTTTGTGGTGTATTACTATTGGCTTAATTGCACCAATCCAATTCTCAAAGACGTACGTGTCCGCCAGGCGCTTTCGCTTGCCATTGACCGCAACGTTTTAGTGAATCAATATTTGAAGGGTCTCAAACACCCTGCCGATAAGGGCCTACTGCCACCTGGCATTAAGGGCTACCCATACAAGAGCTTCATTGAATTCAACCCTGAAAAGGCGCGTAAACTTTTGAGGGAAGCAGGCTATCCGGATCCCAGCAAGATTCCGGAGCTGCAAATTTTGTATAACACTAACGATGATCACAAGTTGGTTGCCGAAGTCATTCAGCAAATGTTGCAAACCAACTTGGGGCTTAAAATTAGCATTCAAAACATGGAGTGGAAGGTATTTTTAAAAGAACTACAAAAGCACAACTTTGAAATTGCCCGTATGGGTGCCGTTGGTGAATATGTCTATCCCATGCCCATGCTGGAAAGTTTTGTCTCTGGTGCAGAAGGTAATTTTGGTGTCTATTCGAATCCCAAGTTTGACAAATTATGGGCACAAAGCCTTGTTGCCAGTAGCGCATCAAGCCGCATGCAACTCTACACTCAAATGGAAAAGATCGTGATGGATGACCTGCCCGTCATTCCACTCTATTATTACAAGCAAACAACCTTGCAACAACAGTGGGTAAGAGGCCTCTATCGTAACGTTCTTCTGTTCCCCATCTTCAAATGGACCTGGCTCACCCCTCGTGATCAAACGAACCGACCATGGGACACAGTTCTCGAATATACCCACATTCCATGGCCCAAAGCGGCCTAGTAGTGGGAAGGCACCGGAATAATCCCTTGCCAAACAGGGCCTTCTGACATAATCGCCGTTTCCCAATAAGGCTTGTGGTGGGCGCGTAACTCAGCGGAAGAGTACCACCTTCACACGGTGGGAGTCACAGGTTCAAATCCTGTCGCGCCCACCACAAGCCTTATCGCTTAGGGCACCCGTAGCTCAGTGGATTAGAGCACTGCCCTCCGAAGGCAGGGGTCGCAAGTTCGAGTCTTGCCGGGTGCGCAAAGAAGCACTTTATTTTCATGACACAAGCCAACGAAACCATACGCATCCTTTGCTTTGGGGACTCCAACACATGGGGATACTCTCCCAAAGACGGCTCTCGATACCCCTCACATGTACGATGGACCGGAGTTCTACAATCCCTCCTCGGTAGCAATTTTCAAATTATTGAAGAAGGACTAAATGGCCGCACGACCAACCTTGATTATGTCGATCGTATCGGACGAAATGGTCGAATATATCTTGAACCCTGCTTGGATTCTCATGCTCCCCTTCATTATGTAATCCTCAACTTGGGCGCGAATGATACAAAAACGGCATTTGCACGATCCGCCGAGGAAATATGCGCCGCAACAAAGAGCCTCATTCAAATAATTCAAGGTAAAGCCAAAATTATCTTAGTTGCCCCCACTGCAATTCAAGAGGGGGTGGGTATTTACAAAGACCAACTAAATGGTGCCACGCAAAAAATTGCAACACTCGCCACACTGCATCAGGCACTCGCTTTGCAATATGGCCTGACATTTGTTAATTTGTCTCACATCGAACCCAGCCCACTTGATGGCGTCCATCTTTCTGAAGAAGCACACCATCAGATTGCTCAAATTCTATATAAAGCAATTCCTCACTGACCCAGCGAGGCACCCATTTTTCCCCTTGTCGCCCCACTTGAGTGTGCTATTCGGTGACCCATGAGCAAACCCAACATTATTGTCCTGGATATCGAAACCCAAAAGACCTTTGATGAAGTCGGTGGTTTCCGCAACTTGGAAGCCCTCAAAGTAAGCCTTGTGGGCACATATCTCTACAAAACTGACGAATATCGGGCCTTTTTGGAGTCCGAAATCCCAGAATTGGAGGCATTATTGATGGAAAAGCCTCTCGTTGTGGGATTCAATTCCCGTCGTTTCGACATGCCAGTACTCAAACCCTATTTAAATTTTAACCCAGATACCCTTCCCCAGCTGGACGTCATGGAAGAAATGACTAAAATTTTGGGCCATCGCGTGAGCTTGGACAGTGTCGCTAGTGCTACACTTGGCACCAAGAAATCCGGCGACGGCCTGGATGCCATCAAATATTTCCGCAACGGTGAATGGGACAAACTGAAAAAATACTGCCTCGACGACGTACGCATCACGCGCGACATTTATGAATACGGCGCCAAGAACAAAGAACTCTTCTACACCAGCAAATATGGCAACACCAAAGGCCGCTGTGCAGTCACATGGGACATTCCAGCATCAGACAACGACACCTCTGAACAGATTGCGCTCTTTTAGACATGCAAACCATTACGATCGCCCATAGCCCCGATGCCGACGACATCTTTATGGCGTATGGCCTTGCCTGTGGTGCTGTCACTATTCCTGGCGTTCAATTTGAATTTGTCATGGATGATATCGAAACACTGAATAAGTGTGCATTAGAAGATCGCTATCCCATGACGGCCATTTCGTTTCATGCCTATCCATACATTCACAAACAGTATCGATTAATGACAGTAGGCGCCAGCATGGGCGAAGCAGACTATGGTCCGATTGTAGTCGCCAAAACCGAATTGGATGAATCACAATTGTCTAACGCGACAATTGCGATTCCAGGACGCTACACATCCGCAGCGCTCATTCTAAAACTGGCGTTCCCGAAGGCTAAAACCGTCATCATGCCCTTTAATGACATACTACCTGCAGTAATTGATGGACGTGTCGATGCAGGCTTGTTGATTCATGAAAGTCAGATGCAGTTTCAAGATGCCGGATGTCAGCTGATTCTCAATTTGCCCCAGTGGTGGCAGAAGAAATTTAAACTACCCATTCCGCTGGGGACGAATGCCCTCAGCAAACATCTGGATTCCACGCTCCAAGAGCAATTGGTCAAGGCCCAACGAGATTCCATTTTGTATGCCATGGCCAATCGAGACGCTGCACTTCGCTACACCCAAGAAACACGCGACGGAAACCTTCCCATCTCATTCCTTGACCAATACATCGCAAGGTATGTAAACCAACGCACTGTTGCCATTAATGATGAGGAGCGCCGCGCCGTTCAAGCATTGTATGACGCAGGTTTTGAGTGTGGCGCTTTAACCGAAAAAATAACACCGGAGTGGATATGAGCGATTGCATAATTGTAGGTGGCGGCCTTGCAGGCCTCTCAGCAGCACTCACCTTGGCCCAACATCGTGTCGATATAGAGCTCATTGCCACTTCAACCGCAGATACACGTGTCGCGCGACTTTCCGCCACCACCTACTATCCAGGAGGATCCAACGCCGCTAGTGGTGCATCACTTGTAGAGCACATTCGCAGCCAAATTCAGAGCTCTAAAGGTAAAATCACAACTGATACTGTGCAAAAAATTGAAGCTGTTGAAAATGGGTTTCAAGTCACACTTGCATCGGGTGCAACCCGACAGTGCCGCACCGTCATTGCAGCCACCGGCCTTCTTCACCATGGACATACTGCGTTGCCAGGTGAAGACAAGTTCTTTGGAAAAGGCGTTTTCTATCATTTAAAAGTGGATGCGCCGCTCTATTTTGGAAAGACCTTGGTTGCAACTGGCAAAACTGCGGATATTGTTGAACGATTACTACCTTACGCCCAAGGCTTTGAAAAAATTTATCTTATCGTCCCTGCCACAAAACTCGACATGACTGAACCTTTACAACAACAACTACAAAAGTGTCCCAACGTTGAAATTATTTACAGTGCCAGCCTCAAAGATATTCAGGGACTTGCCGAAGTGGGCACCGTTATCATTCAAGCAGCCGGCCAAGAGCGTCAACTACACGCTCAAGCGGTTTGGATTCCAACACATGGTCACATTGGTAATTCAGAATGGCTGGGGAATTTGACAAACCTATCTGACAGCAAGACCCCTCTGGTATCCGCACAACTGGCCACCAGTTGCCCTGGACTCTTTGCTTGTGGTGATCTGTTGTGTGCTGAATACCAACACCCAAGCCTTACCGCAGCGCAAGGAGTTGCCGCAGCCCTCTCCGCAATTCAACACCTAAACGGCTAGCCATATAATTAATAAGCAGATAAACCCTAGGCGAAATGTACGGGGTGCACCTAAAGGCGCATGTAGGGGTTGGTGCGTTTTTCGTGGGCAATCGTACTCGTGGGTGAATCACCATAATCATGTCCGGGATATACATTCAAATGTTCAGGCAGCTGAGCCAAGCGTTTCAACGACTGACCCATTGCACGCGGATCTGAACCCGGTAAATCCGTCCGGCCAACAGCACCCACAAACAAACTATCACCAGTGATCAAATGATCATCAATCAAATAACAAATACCACCAGGTGAATGGCCCGGTGTATGCAGCACTTGCGCCCGGCAACCGCCCACTTGAACGAGATCCCCTTCGTTCAATAAATTAACATCCCCTGGAACATCACCAAGCAAATCCTTTTCTAGAGTATGCACCCAAACTGGTACACCTGCAGCTGTCATAATAGCTGGCACTTCCTGAATATGATCAAAATGAGTATGTGTAAGCCACACACCATCTATTGTAAGACCTGCATCTTTTGCGACGTTTAATATTGTTTCTGATTCCCATCCAGGATCCACAACTACTGCATGTTTCGTGTCTGCATCCACAACCAGATAGGCAAAGTTGGCCATAGGACCAACCGGAATTTGAATAATTTCAATTGGCATGTGTATCCGTTACCGATTCAGATAATAGTCGCTTGTATGCCCAGAATGCCAAACTGGTCACCACTACGGCACCCACCGCATCTAGAATATAATGCTGCTTCACCAACACTACAGATGTCGCAATAATGATCGTCATTACAGCAAATGCATATGCCCACTTACGCTTATATGGCCACAACAGCAACGTTCCTAAATAGGGGTACGCGACGTGTAGTGAAGGAAAGCAATTGTTGGGATAATCAAGCGTAAAATACCAGGCTGCCAGACGCGACACCCAATCTGTTGCACCAACCAAATCAGGTCGGTAAACCATTCGCACTGGATACAAAAAGAAAATGATATAGTGAATAGTTGTTACCCACAAAAATGCACCAACAGTAAATCGGAAGTACGCATAATCATCATCAAATATAATATATAGTAGAATCAGACAGGCATAAATCAGCAGATACCCAAAAATAAAAATTGGCAGCATGGGAATGCTGCGCTCACCTGGCAAATCCATTATATAGTAATAGTGGGCATAGTTCTCTAACCAATAATTACAACCCATGTAGCCAAACACAAAATAGGCAACTGATACCAAAAACCAAAATCTCTTTTTCCAAAGTTCGTGCGAGGTCATAAGTTTATAATATTAGAATGAGGTGCCCAACTGCAAGATTGCAGTTCCATAGTCAGCAGATGTATGCAGCACGTTATCCGTTAGGCCACCAATACGATCACGATTCACTACAATAATTGCGTAACCTAAGCGTCCAAAGATCGGCAAACCATGGCCAATAGTAATATCCGCTCGCAATTCAGCACCCGTACCAAGCATAAAGTTACCAAATCCTGCATAGCCGCCCAAACTTTCATTCTTATTCCATGCATTTCCATAGTCAGCAAAGAATGCCAAGTGTAACGTATTGAAATAAAACGGCATTGTTCCAAGTCCACGCTGAACATACATTAGCGGCATGCGATATTCAGATGAAAGTAATAGCGCACGGCTACGTGATAACGACGCTACAGGCAAACCACGCAACGGGAAGTAATACATACTGTCACCACCCGCCGAAAGCTGCCCCTCACCCAAAGAACCACCGAGTGTAAACGTACCTTGAACCAGCTGTTGATTAAATGCAATCCCGCCTCCCAAACGAAATGCCAACACATGATGCAGCCAAGGCATTGGTATATACTGACGAATATCACCACCAAAAATTTCTTGGACGTTATCCGAAAGTGTTCCGAAGAAGGTGTTGTTAAACACGCCCATTGCACGGATCCTGGTACCCTTTTCGCCACTAATTGCAGCCTTAGTTTTCTCCACATTCGAGAACACATAAAAAATCTGCGGGCCCGCAAAACGGCCAAAGTTTAGGAGAGTATCTTCTTGAGGAAGCAATGCAGGTCTGGAAATCGAATTGCGGTGTTCAAATGAATACATAAACGCAATACTCTGCTGCTTAAATGGATAGGCCACAATCACTGACCCACGATTGCGCGCTTCGTAGATATTTTTAGTAACCAATGTCCCACCTTCGTTAAAGGTGAGAAAGCCCATGTTGGCGGAGTAGTTTACAAAATTTAGGGTGAACTGCGGGCGCCAACGCGAATAGGTATAACTACCTGAAAAACCCAAGTGATCCGAGTCTGTTCGATAGTTAATACCCGCCTGCCAAGAGTGCCGATTTAACGGATCTGATGATCCCGTAATACCACCAAAAATAACACCGTTATCCAACGTACTAAAGAATGGGCTCAAATAATGTGGTAAGAGTAGCGGTCCTTTAAGAGGGTTATACTTGGTTTTAGGCGTCTTAATTTCTGGCACGAAAGGCAGGCCACTCGAAGTGTCCGCCTGTTGCGCACCACCAGTCCTTTGACCACTTTTTTGGTCCTGACTACCTTCCGACTTTTGGCGAAGACCTGTTTGCTCCCCTTCGGTATCTTCATCATACAGGTCAGGATCTATGACCTTCTGTTGATTCATTGGCACAACATACGATTTCCCAAAACCCTTTGGCGATTTTGTTCCTGCATCCACAATAGGTAAAGTGTTAATATTTGGAATATCCAAGCGCATCAGCTTGTAGCCTTTACCTGTATAATACATGGCCACTGCAGACTTTTCATCTGGCGCTGGAGCTGCTGAAAATACGCCGGTCAACACATTGCTAAGCTGCCGAGTCTCACCTGTAAACACGTCCGCGATATAAAGATTACTCACCCCAGAACGATCCGAACTAAAAATTACATGACGACCATCCTTCATCCAATCCACATCACCATCAATGGAATCATCATCGGTTAACTTGCGCGCTAACTGACCTTTAATTGTGTAGAGATAGATGTCTCTCTGTCCATTTTGCCAAACCGACGCCACAATCATTTTTCCATCTGGAGACCAACGCGGGTGAGAATATTGGGTATACTTGGGTGCAGCAATCGATAGGACCGTCACTTTCTTTTTCTGAATATCGTATACAGCAAGCTGTCGAGTCCCATCATCATTGGTTGTAAACAAAATACTATTACCATCTGGAGATACATCTGGGTCCTGCGCACGCAAGCCGTGCGTCAACTGGGCCAGCTTATTCTTTTCAAGATCCACAGCGAAGAGATCTCGGAATAAATTATAGCGCTTATGCAATGCAAGCGCAGAGAAATAGAGCGTTTTACCATCAGGACTAAAGGTCAGTTGATTGGCAGTTAACTTACGAACTAATGTTCTATGCTTTCCAGTTTCCAGATCAAGCAACTTGATTGTCGGGTTTTCGTGCGGCGAACTCATGGCGTACGCAATTGTCTTACCGTCCGGGCTATAATCCAGTGCTGTAATTGTTACATCAGACCCTAATTTGGTCACTGGCGTTAGCTCTGTGATACCCCTTTGACGAATGCGCTCAGCTTCAACTTCATAGCGGGGTCGAATGCTTGCCTGCCATTCTTTCCACAACTTGTAAAAGCTCTTCTTCCAAACGCGTTTTGCCTGATGATTGATCGCAAAAAATAGCATGGAGTGCGATGTCAATTCGTTAAACTTCATCAACTTGGCTGATCCATACTTACTCTGTAGATACTGCAAAAACTTCACACCATAAATATATTGCCCTTCAGCACCTGGCCAAGCCCAACCTGGACCACTCACTTGGTCAATTTTTGGAAAATCATTTTGCAGAATGGCAGCGCGCAAAATCATATCACTATATGTCGTATCACCACGCCCATTATGATGACTATGTGCTGTGTCCGTCTCCTGAAGCGTTGCAATACCTTCACGAATCCATCCAGGCGTTGCACCATTGGGGGACACGGTACTACCAAACATATAGCGCAATGGTGTCACCACACCACCACGTTGATCCAAATGTACCACGTGAGTGTATTCGTGCATGATCAACGTACGCAGCCAGTTGTCGTAAAGGTGAAGCGATTGACCAGGATCCGGCGATGTCACCCGGATATTCATATATTTATACGGTAAAACAGTCGTCAAACCGTTAGCTTCATCATTGTGATCAGTAATGACCATATTGGTCTTACCGTGGGGATGCCATTTGAACTTGCCACCGACAATGTCGTAGGCCTCTTCAGCATAAGCAGCAACTTTTCGGGCTGTTTCTTCATTTTTTTGAGGGAAAATCACTCTAAAGTGGGGAGTTGTAATCGTATACCACTTAATTTTAGGGTCTGTCGTCGCGGCATTCGCAAACTGTCCCATGCCCAAAATAAGCAAAACAGCCCAAACCAAGTACCTTTTTCCCACAATCACCCCCAAATCAATGAATTTCACGCTGGGCTCTAGCAATTCTATGGAAAATTCGCAACTTAGAAAGACTACGGAATGCAGAATTGTTCACGAAGCAAGCCTTGCCAAGCAACATTAAATGCCCTAGTCAGGCGGCACTTACTAGAGGAGGTCCTATGGGACGTTTTCAATTTTCAGATATCGCAATTTTGTTGGTACTTGGCATTCTGCTGTTTGGTGCCAAACGCCTACCAGAACTTGCAAAAGCATTCGGAAAGAGCATCACCGAATTTAAGCGCGGGATGAACAATCTTTCCGACGACATCAAGTCCGGCAATCAAGACAAAGATTTACCACCGAAAGCGTAATCCATGCTCGACGAGGGCTTGCTCAAATCACTTTCCGGGCATCTCAGCGAGTTGCAGCGAGTTTTGTTTCGTTCTATTATCGCAACATTAATTACATCAGTTGCCGCATTTTGTTTTGCGACACCGCTCTTCAAACTGTTGATGCGCCCTTATTCAAGCTTCACACAACACCAATCCGTTATCATTCAGTCTCTGGACCCATCAGAAACATTTTCCATTAGCATGCAAATTGCGCTGATTGTGGGACTTGTCCTCGCATCACCCATTATCATTCGAGAATTGTGGTGGTTTGTCTCACCAGGGTTAAAACAAAAGGAACGTCGCTATATCTCTAGCGCCTTTTTATTTGGACTACTACTTTTTGCCGCGGGCGTTATGATGGCTTACAGCGTTGTCTTGCCCGTATCACTGCGCTTTTTTTGGGATTATTCATTGGGATTGGGCGTTACGCCTGCATGGTCCATCGACAATTACTTCAACTTTGTACTGACCACTTTATTGGCGTTTGGCATCGCATTTGAACTCCCCATCGTCACAACATTACTCACATATATGCATATCCTCACAGCCGAGATGCTATCCAAAGGACGACGATACGCTATTTTTGCCATTGTCGCACTGGCAGCCATACTCACTCCCGATATGATTAGTCTCGCACTGATGGCGGCGCCCATGTTGGGACTCTACGAACTAGCAATTGTTTTGAGCAAATGGGTGGGAAGACGACAAACGGTCCTTGATGCTACTGAGACATCTTAACAGGTGAAATCCCCTGTTGGACATAAAGTGCTTCAAATGGATGGCCATCCCCATTCGTATCGCCATCCACATCAATGAAGATCGGATTGGTTAACGCCCATGCCGGCACATCCAAATCGGGGTGGCTGTAAAAATCATTCAACGTGAAGTTTCCCTCCAATGGAGCAGGCTTTTTATCCTTCACCGAATTGGGTGAGTATGGAAACAGCGATTTATACCCTTCTGTTTCGCGAGTTCCATGCACATAGGCCACAACCCACGTGTCTTTTTTGGCATTGATGGTCAAATCCAACGTTGCTGTGATAAGTCCATTTTCCTTTTTCCAACTCTTCAACGTACCATCACGCAATCGGTATACCTGAGTGGGTTGATACACATATTTGGGTTGATGATAACTTGCAGAAAAACTCCGTGGATTTGCAGCTGCACCCTTTAGTGGCGTCACGCCATCATCATCTGCAGGAAGAGGTTCTGTATTGGCATAAATATCAATCGTATCAAACCATGCCCAATCCGGCGCAGTCACTTCGATATGAAGTTGAATCTGATGCCCATGCACCACATCACCAACTTGCGCCACACCACCATCCTCACCCGTTGCAGCCATTGTGACAAAGGGCCCTGCTGAAATGATTAAATGATGATCACGAATTGGATCTGCGTATTTTTCAGGATCAATATTTCTGTATTGGTCACCCGCCGTATCACGTGGATCCACAGGAGATGCAATATAGTTACGTGGCAGACCTACTGGTAAGCCATAACTGGTGTGTGTATCCGAATTGGCTGTTGCAGTTGCCAGGATACCCAGATTGAGCAGGTTAAACCATACAGGTATTGCAGATTGCACCATGTCATGATCAATCACCGCTTCACCTGGAATTAATTCAACCGCATCAAACTCAGTTCCAATCATTGGGGAATCACCAAACGGCAGCGGCATTGGCGAGTTCACCGCCAACATTCGTTGTGTCACAGGATCTGTAAACGTCGACAAAGGCTGCACACCAAACCCATCCATATAAGCAGTTGTTGTGACCCACCCGGTTACAATTGGAATAGACAGCGGCGTCTCGGCGATATGATTTACTTGAATGATCTTTTTATCTGGCCCATGGATTTTACGCGCCTCGGCCATAATTTGAGGAACGGTCATTGTATAATCAGGGGCAGGGCTCACAACATCCGAATCGCTATACGACCAGTCCAAGGCACCACCACTAGACTCCTCTGGATCAGCCCAATAAGGAAACGCTTGAATGTGGCCCAAGTTGTTGGGCGAGATTTCATCACCTACAATTGTTTGCAATGCATTATCCGAGATCAGTCCACGCGCTGCAAGATCACGTGCTGCCGGGGCATAGTCTGTTAAAAAATCATGATCAGACGATTGTAGGACATCCAAACCTTCTGCTACTGTTTCTAAGACACGATTTTCCTGAAGCACAGTACTATCGGGTGAATTAATTCCATGGACGTGAAAATCAGCGCTAATATATCCCGGCGTTTTAACAACATGCTTGAGCACCACCGGCTGTATCGGAATCACAGCACCATTGGTAACAGTAACGGGACGCACCTCCATGGAATATTCCGGACCACGCGTAAAGACCAACAGGTAGTAACCTGGCGCCAAACGCATCATATTACTTTCAGAAAGTCCCAAATTGCCATGCGCATTAAAGTGCTGAATATCTGCCACGCCATACGGTTTGTCATAAATATTATGATCAAAGAAACGATCGGTCTTATCCAAATCGACTGAAGGATCAAAACCCACAATCGTCAATCGTGCGGGCACAAATTGCCCGCTCTCTGCATCTGTTACACCTGCAAATTGCAGAGTACCACTTGCGCCCAATACACAACGTATACCGAGGGCATCTTCTTTTTTCATATCCACGGTATCAGGCGTGCATACCGCCGAACTATGAAGCGACGCACCACTAACATCTGTTGCAGCATAACCGGGCACATGAACCGATACCGTATATTTGCCTGTACCAAAGGCCTGAGAAACAGGCGTCTCCCCCGTCGATAGCTGACCCGAAAATTGCCCTTCTTCATCCGTGCGGTATGTCACAATGGTGTTTCCGTCGGCGTTTAGGATTGCAACATCCGCACCTGCCACAAAGTCACCCCGTCCATTCACAACTATTCCCGAAACACGATGTGTGGGCAATTTTAAAATTTGCATCCCTTGATCCAACAACGATCCCGCACTGCCATCCCCCACCACAAAGTAGCGCGTCATTGTACGACTTTGACCCGCTGGAAGGATAAAATTAACCTGACTGTCGCGACCACCACCTACTGGAAATACCTTTGGAAATTCTTCACCCAAAAGTACACCGGTCACACCCGAATAACTTAACGATCCACTCTTAAGACGTGTTGGCACCGTCTGGTCAGGATCTAAAAACTCTTTAAACTCATAAAAGTATCCATACGAGACATCTGTATTGGGCAGACCAGGATACAAGACCGCTGGCGTATCACCTGGAAGTTGTTTGATTAAGTCGGGTGCAAACCCCAGACCTGGAATCAGCAACTGCACCTGACCTGAGCCGTTCACGAAATCCCCCACCGGCATCTTGACATCTGATTCGCCATGATTGTTGAGGGTAGTCGTAATCTTCACAAAGTTGGTGCCAGGATCCAAGCGGTATTCTGTTGTGACATTGACATCGACTTGATTGAGATCGGTCGTTGTGAATGGATCATCCATGTCATCAAAACGAGGAGAATAAAATAAACCAGTTCCCGTCAATTGTTTTGCAATTGGTTCGATAAAGTCGATGTCGAGATAATCAAAGGTATCCAACACACCATTAACACGGACAATGGTTGGTTTATTGGGGCCTGAACTGACAACATCCATGCTCAATGCATTAACAGTCCATTCAATGTTGATCAGCGGCACCAGCGTACCAAAATGATCATGGCCTGGTTCACCTGCGGGACGCACTCGGTCCGCATCAATGATTGTACCACCAAAGGATTGAATCCCCTGATACTTGCCAGGCTTTTGAATAATGACCCGAATCTTGTCATTGGCCATTAGAATATCGCCAACACGACCTTCCGCGGCAGGTCCACCAATCAACTGGGATTTATCCTGAATCGTCAGAGGTGTATTTTCTGATCCATTAACGGCATTCGCTGAAACGGGCCCCTTGGCCTGGCTACACCCCAGCCCCAGAATGAGCGAAACCCCACATATATAGATAACGTGTTTGTGTGACATCGCTAAGGTTATCGGCGGCTCATCAGAATTGTTGCGTCTAAAAATGAGGGATTTGATGCTCTGTGTTAAATACTTTTTTGATAAATAAATACTTATTTATCAATATGTTATATTGATTTTACCGTAGCAGGACTTGCCCTTCCAAAACCCCCATGCTATACGGCCGCCGCTTTTGACAACACCCAAGGAGGGTATATCATGATTATCGGTGTCACAAAGGAAGTCAAAGACGGGGAAACCCGCGTCGCACTTACACCAGACGGCGTTGCTACACTCATTCGTTCTGGCCATACTGTGCTCGTTGAAAAGAATGCAGGCATTGCAAGCGGCTTTACAGACCGTATGTACCGCGATTCTGGCGCTACAATTCTACCAAAAGCCCCAGATGTCTGGAAAAAGAGCCAATTATTGGTGAAAGTTAAAGAACCCCTGGCCGCTGAGTATAAATATTTTCATCCAGACCTCGTTCTATTCACCTACTTGCATTTGGCGGGCGTTCCACCACTCACCCGCTCATTATGCCAAAAAGGTGTTACAGCACTCGGATATGAAACCGTTGAATTACCCGATGGTCAACTACCACTGTTAACACCCATGAGCGAAGTGGCTGGCCGTGTTGCCGCTCAGGTTGGCACACGCTTGCTCCACCGTGGCAGCAACGGTCAAGGTAAAGGGATTTTACTCGGTGGTGTCACAGGCACCAAACGCGGCGTTGTCACTGTAATTGGTGGCGGTGTCGTCGGTGTCAAAGCTGCTGACGTGGCTGTTGGCATGGGCGCTGAGGTCGTGATCTTTGACATCAGCAAAGAGCGTCGCGAAAAACTTCAGCAGTACTACGGACCTCGCGCAACTATTCTAGCTCCCAGCACAGACTTGTTGACCCAATGGGTTAAGAAGTCAGACTTGTTGATCGGTGCCGTTCTTGTAGCAGGTGACAAAGCACCTAAAGTCATTACCAAGCGTATGGTGCAACAAATGGAACCCGGTTCTGTAATTGTGGATGTGGCGATTGACCAAGGTGGTTGCGTTGAAACCGCACGTCCCACCACCCACAAGCAGCCCACATACCTCAAGTATGGCATCATTCACTACTGCGTGACCAACATGCCAGCCTTGACACCCATGACCTCCACAGAAGGCCTTACCATTGCAACCTTCCCATACATTCATCAGATTGCTGAGATTGGCTTGGAAGCCGCCCTTGCCCGTAACCCGGCATTGGCCAAAGGGCTGCAAATCAATAAGGGTAAAGTGGTTCACCCTGTGGTGGCAAAATTGTTCAGGAGTTTGGCAGCTTAATTAGAACTATTTCCACTTCAATTGCTCCAGCAGGGCGGTGCACGGTAACGGCATCGCCCTGTTTTTTTCCAAGCAACGCCTTGGCAAGTGGGGACTTCCAGCTGATCCTTTTGGATTTGGTATCAATCTCATCTTCACCCACAATTTGATACGTGGTCTCTTCACCATCTTCATCGCAAATGGTGACCACAGCTCCAAATGTCACTTTCTCTGTTGTAATTGTAGTGGGATCAACAACTTCAGCCATTTCCAGGCGCTTCATTAAAAATCGCAGACGCTTTTCAATTTCACGCAGACGCTTCTTGCCATAAATATAGTCCGCATTTTCAGAGCGGTCGCCATTGCTGGCTGCCCATGCAATCGTTTCCAAAAGCTTGGGTCGTTCGTCATCGCGCAGCTTTCGCAACTCGACTTTCAATTTTTCCAAACCATCTGGTGTAATATAATTTTTAGCGGACATTTCTATTCCAAATTAACCGAAGACCTTCGAGTGTTAAAAAACGTTCCACAATTTTAATCGTCTGGCTTGCCTGTGCAATCATGTTTGCAAACCCACCGGTCGCCACAATTAACGGACTGGACTTCACTTCTTTTGATAATTTTTGAATCAAGTGATCCACCAAACCAACATACCCATGATAGACGCCCGATTGAATCGCTTCAATTGTGGTGCGGGGCAACAATTGCTCGGTGCGATGAATCGGCACACTCGGTAATTTTGATGTCTGACTAAACAACGCATCATTACTGATCCCCAAGCCTGGTGCAATAGGTCCACCCCAATACGCGCCTTCGGCATCCACATAATCAAATGTCGTTGCTGTACCAAAATCAATCACAATGAGCGCTTGCGGATATTTATGAAACGCTGCCACGGCATCCACCAATCGATCCGCACCCACTTCACGGGGATGAGGATACTGAATTGGAATGCCTGCCGTCTCGGCATTCACAACAACTGGGGTACACTTTAAGTAGCGATGGCACATCGTTTCAATTGCATGAGACGTGGGTGGCACCACATTGGAAATACAAACCGCTGAAATATCCGATTGCTTTAGGTGCACGAGTTGAAAGAATCCCAGAATGGTCACGCCCCATTCGTCGGTCGTTCGATCGTGACGAGTTTCGCAACGCCAATGATGCAGCAAGCGCTCACCCTCATACACACCGATCACAGTATTGGAATTTCCAACGTCAATTACGAGGAGCATACTTTGACAACCTCACCTGCCGAGACAAAACTGGCCTCATCTCCATTTTTAAGAACAAGACGTCCATCGACATCTACACCTGTAATCACACCGGTCACCTCTGGCCCCATACCATCAATCCGTACGCGATCACCCTTCCAGGCCAAAACGCGTTCATACTCTGGCTGCATACCGCCAAATCCATCCACCTTAAATTCCCGATAGCGATGCTCCAAATAGTGGCACCACTTCGACGCCAACTCATCAATCGTATGTGCCTTACCCGTTGCAATTTTGAGTGATGTGGCAATAGACGCCACATCGGGCGAAAAGTCGGTACTTTCAGAATTCACATTTAATCCTAAACCCACAATCACATGCCCCACATGAGGCCCATCTGTGTGGAGTTCTGCTAAAATTCCACCCAATTTTCGATCCGAAAGCCATATATCATTGGGCCACTTGACCTGGGCGGATACCCCATACTCTTTGGCCAGCATTTCAACTGTCGCAAGACCCGCCGCCAACGCCAAAACAGGCACCTGATCTGGCAGGATGTGCGGCCTCAAAACCACTGAAATATATAGATTTTTTCCAGATGGCGACTCCCAACTACGCCCCCAACGGCCGCGCCCCTGGGTCTGGGCATCTGCAGCCACCACAGTGCCTTCTGGGGCTCCCTGCAGGGCCATCTGGTTGGCAACCGTATTGGTCGACTCAACAACCGAATGAGGCTTTAAAACCCACTTGTCGGGCAGCTTTGCCATTCTCTAACCTTATTATTAAACCTTGACGTTGCCTAGTGTTTTTCGATAGGGACCCCGACCTCGACTGTAAACATTGAAGGAGCACGATTATGGCACTACAACAACAATTCACCTGGAAAGACTTTCTGAAGGCCAACCCAGAATTCAAGGCTAAGCAGATCAAGCGTACCTCTGAAGAGGGCAAGAAGGCCTTTGAAGCCGCTTACAAGAAGCACATCAAAGACTATTTGAAGACTCGCTTAACCGCACAGGAATCCACCCTTAAAAAGATCACTGAAGGCCGTGATGCTTGGGTAAAGAAATTGAAAGCCACCAAGAAGCCAACAAAGGTTCGTATTCTTCAGACCAAAGTTGGTGGCCGTGATGCTGCAATTCATCGCACCAAAAAAGCGATTGAGCGCACCAAGTCTGCACAAAAGCACTTCTAATTCAAAATTATTCGTTACGGGTTAATTTGACGATGTGATTGAGCTTTAGGCTTACACGTTGCATTGTGTTCAAAATATCCAAATGAATTGTGCTGGTATCTACACTTTCCTGCAGACCTTCGTGAAGACGTTTGAGATGGCCATGGCGCAACGCTGAGAATTTATCTGCAACCAACTCCTTCTTTTCTTCCACATGCTTCAAAACCAGCGGGTCCAGCGTCGCAATATAACTTAGTACCACATTAAACTGCAGCAGCACATTGTGATGAAACTCACATAACTCTTTTGTTCCTTCATCGGATAGACGCAACCCCTTGTCTGCGCGCTTACGTACTGTACGAATTAGTTCGCGGGACAGCGCATCTCCAATATCTTCCAAGTCTGCTGCAACACCCAGCAACGACAACTCTATTTTGGCCTGATCTTCGGTAAGAGATTCTTGAGAAAGCTGCGCCAGATAAAATCGAATGGCACGATCTAAAATATCAATTTTATCATCTTCGGCCTGCAGCAACATGACATAGTCCTGCGAATCGCTACGTGGATTTACCAAGTTCATGGCATCACGAAACATGTCGTACGCAATATTGGCCACACGCAAAATTTCCCGCTTCACCTGGGCAAATGCCAGTGACGGTGTCTCGAGGGCCTGCTTGTCCAAGTACAAGGGTCCAAACACTTCTTCCCCACCCTTGGGATCTGGAATTAATCGTCGCACCAACCAAACACCAAGAGGTAAAATGGGCAGAAACACCAATGCCAATCCAAAGTTGAAGCAGAAATGGCCAATGGCAATTTGTACACTGACCATGTCAGCAGGAATCGGTGTCACCTTGGCCAAAAAGTCATTGATTACAACCAATCCATGCGCCTCATAGGCAATGAATGGGAAGGCCAATACAACACCAACCGCCTTTACTAAAAAGTGGGCGATTGCCACACGACGTGCATTCACATTCAACCCCAATGAGGCCATAAATGCCGTCAAGCAAGTCCCAATATTGGCGCCTAAAATAATAGGAATTGCATCTCGCGTATTGAGCACACCTGTAAATGACAGGGTGATTGCTAAACCAATCATTGCCGCCGATGATTGTAACAAAGCGGTGAGCGCCATCGTAAACAACAGACTAAAGATGGGATGCTCACCCAAATAATCAAAAATGACGGGAATATAGGGATGAACCTTGAGGGGGGCCATCCCTTGCACCATCAAATTCATACCAAAAAAGACGAGACCAAATCCAAAAATGATCTGCCCCAAATACTGCATGCGACGCGTCTTAGCCCAGCGCTGAACAAAATAGCCGCCTGCAAATACATAGAGCGCATATTGTGTAATTGACTTAACTGACAAAAGAAATACAACGATTGTGGTACCAACATCCGCACCCAAAATAACACCAAAGGCTTGTGCAAGTGACAGGAGCGAGGTTCCCGCAAAACTCACCAACATAGCCGTTGTGGCAGTTGAACTTTGGAGGACCGCAGTAATCAGAACACCACACGCAAACGACATGATGCGATTCGATGTCAGGCGATTGATCAATACACGTAGTCGGTCACCTGCATAACGCTGCAAGCCCTCGCGCATTGAACGCAGACCAAAGAAGAAGAGTGTTAGGCCGCCAATTACTTCGGCCCAAAGTACGGCTTGTCCCATAAGTTCCCTTATAACGACTATACTTTCAAACGCGCAACAAATTCATCAACAGAGAATGTTTTTATATCAGAAACCTGCTCTCCAATTCCCACAAAGCGAACTGGAATTGAACACTCCTTTGCCAAAGCACATACTGCACCGGCTTTGGCCTCACCATCCCACTTGGCAACAATAAGACCTGTGAGCGGCACTACTTCATTAAACTGTTTTACCTGTGCAACACCATTTTGCCCTACCGTTGCATCCAATACAGCCCAGACATCATGTGGTGCATCGGGTAGCGCCTTGCCCACCACGCGGTGAATCTTGCGCAATTCTTCCATCAAATTATCTTTGGTGTGCAAACGACCTGCGGTATCCACAATAACCACGTCTGCCTGACGTGCAATGCCAGCTTGCACACCATCAAAAGCAACTGCTGCCGGGTCTGCACCCATTGCTTGCGCCACAACGGGAACATCAAGTCGTTCTCCCCAGGTTTTCAACTGATCCACTGCAGCAGCTCGAAAAGTATCTGCAGCCACAAGCACCACCGATTTTCCCTGTTGCTTGAGATGGTTAGCCAACTTTGCAATACTGGTGGTCTTGCCCACACCATTAATCCCTACCATCAAAATCACATGAGGGTGATGATGGCACGTCCAGTCGGATTGAAGTGGCAACATCGTATCGCGCAACAGAGTTTCCAAGCGCACACCCACTTCTGAAACCGTTTTTTCTTTTTTTAAAATAGGGAGCCATTCGGAAACAAGCCGTGGACCAACATCTGACGTTAGTAACGTTTCTTCCAGTTCGTCCCAAAATGCGGGATCAACTTCATTACGACGGAGTAATTGTTTGAGTTTGGACCACATAGAAGTGATTACGCTGCAGCCGTCTTATCTTTATCTGCTGGAGCAACTTCTCTTCCACCGAGCTTGACGGATACTAAGCGCGACACACCAGGTTCTTGCATGGTCACACCATAGAGCGTATCGGCCAATTCCATTGTACGCTTATTGTGGGTAATGAGAATAAATTGTGAATGCCCCATCATCAATCGGATCATATCGTTGAAGCGATCCACATTGACGTCGTCCAGCGGTGCATCCACTTCGTCCAAGAGACAGAATGGGGACGGCTTAATGAGGAAGATTGCAAATACAAACGCAATCGCCGTGAGCGCCTTTTCACCGCCCGAAAGCAGTGACACGCTTTGCAATTTCTTGCCAGGTGGCTGGGCCACGATTTCCACACCTGACTCAAGAATATTCTCTTCATCGGTAAGAATAAGCTGCGCTTTTCCACCCTTAAAGAGGCGTGGGAAGAGTGTTTGGAAGCTATTATTAACCAGATCAAAGGTTTCACGGAAGCGTTCACGGCTGGTACGATTAATCTTCTGTATAGCCTTATGCAAATCATCTAAAGATTGAGTTAAATCATTATGCTGTTGCTGCAAAAACTCATAGCGCTGTGTCAGCTCTGCATATTCTTCGATTGCATCTACATTGACAGAACCCAACTTGCTCAACTTGTCCTTTAGCTCTGCAACCTCTACTACCGCCTGCTCCATCGGCATATGGAGTGCTGATTCATCAAATGATAACTGTGGTAGATCCACGCGATACTTTTCAAACACATCACGCTCTAAAGTCGCACGCTTTTCACTGCGGCGAACTGCATCCATATCCATTTCATGCAATACGCCACGGGTTTTATCCAACGCTGAACGCAAGTCACGCGCCTTAATTTCTAAATTACGCAGCCCATCTTGCTTTTCTTGGAACTGAACAGACAACGTGCGCTGCTCTTCTTGCTGCACACCCAACTGTTCAACAGACTGATGTAATTCATCACTCTTAGCCACCTGACTACCACGCAACTCTTCTACTCGAGCTGTTGCTTGAGCAACAACTTCTTGACCACGTGTCAATTCGGAACGGGTCTCCTCTAACTGACTCACAATGTGCTGCAATTCAGACACAATGTGAGTTGCACGTGCTTCTTGGGAAGCCAATTCTGTTTTAAGCGCTGTCAGAGCCGTTTGACGCCCACTAATTTCGTTATCCAGGCGGAGCAATACTTCTTTGTGGCCGGTTAATTCTCGATCGATCTCCACACGACGCTCATCCAAATGCATCACTTCACCACGGCTGGCCATAGCCTCTTCTTGAATGCTAGCGATCTCGGCATCTGCCGCCGCAATTTCGGCCCGTAGTGTTTCCATCTCAGACTGAATACGCACCAGCTCCTGACGTAGGTGGCTTACATCCTTTTCTTGGTGAACCAATTTTAAATCTTCAGCGTGTGAATCCTTGGAAAGCTGCTCTACTTCTAGCGTCAAAGTTTGAATGCGGTGTAAAATACGACCTAATTCTTGTTCTGCTTCCTGCAACTCACTTTGAAGCGCCACTGTTTCTTCTTCCAACTCCGAAATCTCACGCTTACGTGACAGAAATTGCTGACTGGCATCCCCATCTTTACCACCAGTCATGACACCCGCAGGATCAATCACATCACCATCACGGGTTACCAATGTAACATTGGCTGGACACACAGGGCGCCATTTTACCGCACTTTGCAAATCCGCTACGATCCAGACATTTCCAATTAAATAGCGAACAACACTATATAAATCACTACGACACTGAACTACATCAGAGGCGCGCACGACATCCGTTGCATCATCCGGCAATGGCGCTTCTGCAAAGTCACGCAAAAGCTTTGATGGGATAAAGCTACCACGACCAGTAGCAGCGTTTTTCAAATAGTCAATCGCACGTGCACCGCTTTCCATGGTATCAACCACCACATATTGCAATCGATCACCCAAAACGGCTGAAACGGCTGTTTCAAACTCAGAAGAAGTCGAAACACACTCACTAATTGTTCCCAACAAATTAAGATTTGAATCTTCTTGGCGGTGCTTGAGAATGCTTCGTACACCTTCCTGATAGCCTTCAAAATTACGCTGCAATTCTTGCAACGATTCCAGTCGCGACCGTTTAGACTGCAAACTACTTTTTAAATCATCTAACCGATGTTGAGCTTGCTGCTGTTCTTCTTTGGCTGTCTTTAAAAGTGCAGCCTGGTCCTCTGCCTTGGCAGCTACCGTTGATTTAGTTTGTCGCGTTGTCGCCAAAGATTCCTCAGAGGCCGCAGTTTGCATATTAATTTCGGCACTGCGTGCATCCAATTCGCCTAAACGTGTGTTGGCACGTGTCTTACGGTTTTCAAGCTCCGAAACCCGACCTGCAATTTGGTCCTGACGTGATTTTGCCTGCCCAATGGTTTCAACCGCCTTTAGCAATTCCTGTTGGGAAGCTTGAATCGCCGCATTCGCTATATCCCGCTCCTGAACCACTGCCATTAGCACCGCATCATCACGTGCAATAGCTGCACGCCGCTCTTCCAAGTCAGAACTAATTGTATACTGCTGCTGCTCAATTTCGCTCTTTGCAACGCCAAGCGACTCTGCCTTCTGACTAAGCTCTGTTTCGCGCGTCATTGTTGTTTGAATACGCGCTTCTTGGTCTTCCATTTCTTTCTTCTGATAACTTAATTCCGTCTCCAACATACGCACTGCATTTTGAAGCGCATACACCCGCTCTTGCATATCGGATACTTGACGCTCCACCCCTGCCAAATCAAGACGACCGGATTCAATATCTGCTTCCGAGGTTGAAAGCGCTGCAGCATCACCCGCTTCTTGTTCGCGCATTTCAGCAATCTTTGTCTCTAACTCAGTACACGCACGATTTTCTTCTTGCCACTGGAAGGCCGATACCTGCAGCTCAATTGCCTTGAGTGCATTAAAGTACTCTTGATACCGCTCTGCCTTTTTAGCCTGACGAGATAGCGACGCCAACTGACGATCGAGCTCTGTAATAATATCCGTCAAACGCATCAAGTTAGCCTTAGTCGCCTCCACTTTACGTAACGCTGTTTCTTTGCGGGCTTTGAACTTGGAAATACCCGCTGCTTCTTCAATGAAGTAGCGGCGCTCTTCTGGCTTGGATGAAACGATCAACCCAATGCGCCCCTGCTCAATAATAGAGTACGCTTTGGTACCCACACCAGTTCCCAAAAAGAGGTCGACAATATCTTTATGTCGGCATGGTGTTTTATTGATGGAGTATTCACTTTCACCGGAACGGAAAAGTCGGCGACCAACAGTAATTTCAGTATACGCTGCATACTCGGCAGGTGCACGACCATCTGAATTATCGAACGTCAAATTCACTGCCGAAAGACCCATGGGCGAGCGCTTTTCACTTCCATTAAAAATAACGTCTTCCATGGCAGATCCCCGCAGATGCTTGGCCGACATTTCGCCCATCACCCAGCGGATAGCATCCACCACGTTGGATTTACCACAACCATTAGGTCCCACCACGCCGGTGATACCCTCCTCAAAGTTAATAATGGTGCGGTCTGCAAAGGATTTGAAGCCAACAAGCTCTAGGGATTTAAGACGCATTGGGTGTCCTTGTTCGGATAAATTTCGTTGAAGTTGGGTGGCAAACTACACCCCAACCCCTCAAAAGTAAAGGGAAAAAGGCCTCTATGGCCCTGTAAATGTGGCTGTCACAGCTAAAGTTGGGATATCCAAAATGGAAATCGTATTCGCGCGGATATTAGCCACATAGAGAGTTGAATCGGTACCCCCTGGGCTATAAATAGCCATCCCAAAGGGCTGATCCCCCACACTAACTGTCGTATTCACCGTCTGGGCCACACGATTCACAATTGTAACGGAATCTTCCCCAGAGTTGGTGACAAACACATAGTCAGTTCCAACAGTTACTTCTTCCGGGTCTGTTGTAGAGACTCCATTGCCCATGGTCAATTGAGCCACAAATACAGGTGTGGTTGCCCCACTCACACTTGTTGCAGCTGTATTACCACTGAGAGCTGTCAATGTACTGGGATCCAAAATCACCAAAAGCGGAACCGTCGCATCACTAATTGTTTCGACATCTGCAACATACAAATAGGTCCCATCCGTCGCGATGCCACGGGGAGCGTTAACACCCGTAATGATATAGTCCACAATATTGGCACCACTACCTAATTTATCAAGGTTCACTACAAGAATACCGCCAGACGGCACCGTGACAAAGGCTTGCGATCCAATAATTGTCAGCTGATTGACGGGTGGATTGGTGTAAACAATCCCATTACTATCCGTAAAAGATAAATTATAGGATGTCAGTGTCGGTGTCCCACTGCTCACCGTTGTATATGCATCCAAGGTTCCCGAAAGTGTCGGCGCCAACATGCGACTCGACGGATCACAGCAAGCAATACCAAATGGATTCAAATCCGAATTTATGCTGGTTACCCCCAGAAAGCTGGCTGAAGCCTCATCTATATTGATCTGCAGTAATTGATTATTCGTTGCAATCCCGGTCACATTATACCGGTTGGGTGTATATAAAAATTTGTTAGTCGCATCCAAATACATCTGACTCGAAAAGCTGTATGTACTAGCAGTTGCCACTAAATCTGGCGCTGCTGGAGTTGCGATGCTGTAAACCTGCAGCGAACCACCATTATAGGCAACCAGATTATTGGAATTGTTAACATAAAGACGTCCGGTTGCACTATTGACCAACAGAGTCAGAGGGCTACCCAGATTAGACCCAATCGGACCAAACACGTCTGCCTGGGATGCACATGAAGTAACCGCCACAACCACACATGCCATCAACGCGAAACGCTTCATTTCCACTCCTGCATTTTATCTCGCAAATACTGCTTGAGCTGATCGAGTGCAACACGGTCTTGCTTGGTGGTATCCCGATGTCGAACGGTCACTGCATTATCTTCTAATGTTTGAAAATCAACCGTTACCGCCAGAGGTGTCCCAACTTCGTCTTGCCTGCGATAACGACGACCAATACTACCTGCATCGTCATAATCGGTTAAAAATTCAAGCCGTAAATCTTGCCGCAATTTACGCGCAGGCTCATCCAATTTTTTGGATAGTGGCAAAATAGCAACTTGCACAGGTGCAATTGACGGATGAAATCTCATTACGACACGTTTATCACCCTCTACATCATCTTCATAATATGCATCTACCAACACACACAACAATGTACGATCCACACCCACTGAAGATTCCACAACCGCAGGTATAAAGTGCGATTTGGATGCTTCATCAAAATATTGAAGATCCTTCCCTGAAACTGTTTGGTGCTGTGTCAAATCGTAATTGGTGCGATTGGCAATACCTTCCATTTCAGACCAACCAAAGGGCATTTCAAATTCCACGTCAGTACATCCCTTCGCATAATGTGCCAACTCATCAGATGCGTGCGGACGTAATCGCAAACTTTCCTTCTTGATACCAATGGCATGAAACCAACTCAAACGCTCGTTAACCCAATAGTCATACCACTCTTGAGAATCTTCCAGTTTACAGAAAAATTCCATTTCCATTTGCTCAAATTCACGCGAGCGAAAAATAAAGTTACGCGGTGTAATTTCATTACGAAACGCTTTACCCACTTGAGCAATGCCAAATGGTAACTTTTGCCGCGATGTCGCCAATACGTTTTTAAATTGAGTAAAAATCGACTGACAGGTTTCTGGTCGCAAATACGCCGTGGCGCCTGAATCCACCGTTGCACCCACATGTGTTTCAAACATCAAGTTAAAACTACGTGCTTCTGTTAATTCGCCACCACAATCAGGGCATGCTTTTGTTCCTTCTGGGAATTCATCTGTCCGAAAGCGACGCTTGCATTTTTTACAATCCACCATCGGGTCACTGAAATTGGCCACATGCCCCGAAGCAACCCACGTCTGCGGATGGGCAATAATTGAGGTATCAACACCTACCACATTATCGCGCGACAACACCATATAGCGCCACCAGTGTTCCTTAATTCGGCGCTTAAGCTCAACACCCAACGGGCCGTAATCCCAGAACCCGTTAATGCCACCGTAAATTTCACTGGATTGAAAGATAAGACCGCGTCTTTTGCACAACGAGGTCAGCGTTTCCATATCAACCATATCTGCTCCACCTGCCTATTAAGTCATATTAAAAGAGGATGCGGGCCTAACATGCACCCCAGAGAGCGTCAAGCAGCCACAAATTAATTGCGCTAGCCACTCAGGATGGATATACCACACAACTCTCGGGGGCTTGCGTGCGCATTTATCGTACTAGTTTGGGGTTTATTTTATTGGCACTCACGTCATGCAGTGGCTGTCCTGGCTTGAGCACACCCCCAGATAACACTGCATCCGTCGTTGTCCAAACCGTCAGCGAAACACAATCCTCTCCCCTTGTCACAGTATACGGCGTTGTGCACCCCAGTAACACCATCGAAATCACATTTCCTTCCCTGGTAAAGATTGATCAAGTCACCGTCCATGCAGGCGATACTGTCGCACTTGGAGCACCATTATTCAAACTCTCAGCAGATGGACTCAACACACAACTAGCGCAACTCCGTGCCCAAAAAAAGGAGCAAGAGGCTATACTAGAGAAAACACGCTACATCCTCACAAACCGCGACAAACTGCTACAAGAGGGTAAAATTGATCAGACGCAATATGCTGGCTTGGATACCGAAACCAAAGCTACAGAGGCAACAGTTGAACGCATCCAGACTGATATTTCAACTCTTGAACAAAACCTTAATAACCTATCAGTAACAAGCCCCATTGCAGGACAGGTCATAGAATCACGGGCGGCGCCGGGCATTCAATACGCTGCAAAAGAGATCGTCATGAAAATTGCGACGATGGACCCTGTAACCGTCGTCTTTCCAGTGAGTGTTGATGATGCACCAGGGATTGCCATTGGAACACCAGTTACAATCAAGCTGACCAATGTTGCAACAGAACCATTTAATTCCACCATCCGCTATATTGGACCTACCGTTAATCCTGATAGTAAAACCTTTGAGGTGTGGGCATCCTTACCCAATCCACAAGGTCTATTGAAAGCGAATATGCGGGCAACTGTTCAATATACCAGCAGTGTTACTCACCGGGTATTTATTGTTCCAGTGTCAGCATTATCAATGAGAGAACACGACGCCGTTCTGTTTTTAGTAAAGGGTGGCGTTGCCCGACATACAACTGTCACCATTAGAGAAATCAAGGGAACCAATGCCATCGTTGGCAGCGGGGTACAACCTGGAGATCTCGTTATTGTACAGGGATGGGAGAGACTGCAAGATGGGTCGCCAGTGGATCTTCGCCATTAAACTAATTTGCGTCCTGCTTTCTTTGACAGCGACAAGCCACGCAGCGCAGTGGTCTTCACTGGAGCCAGGTATTAATTATCGCCAGGTTCACATTGGACGTGGTGATAGCGAAGGGCGTATCCATTTTTTTCGTTTGGATCATAAACGCTGGCAATTACGCCTCATTCAAGCACGTCAATTTGACCGTGAAACTGCAACCATCAAATTTTTAGCACAAGAAGGCCATGCTCGACTTGCCATCAATGGTGGTTTTTTTGGTGCCGACTTCAAACCGCTTGGGCTACGCATCTCGGCTGGCAAACAACTAAACCCCATCAAACGCATCAGCTGGTGGGGCGTTTTTGCAATCGTACTCAATAAGCCTCAGCTTTTTTCATTTAAAGATTATGCACCAGCAGCAAAACCTGAATTTGCAATCCAATCAGGTCCTAGACTTGTTGTTGCAGGTAGCATTCCAAGTACATTAAAAGAGGGCTTGGATGAACGTGCCGGCATTGGCGCTACAGCAGATGGTGATTTCATTATTGCCATTACAGAAAGAGCCTGGATCACTACTACAGAGTTTGCTCAATGGATGCGCTCCAGCGAGGGTGGCGGCTGTATCAATGCACTTAACTTAGATGGCGGTCACTCTGCGCAACTGTATTATGAGGGCACTAAAGGTCAAATGTCATTTGAGAATTCGTCAATGATCGTAGATGCAATTGGGGTATATCCGAAATAAGTCTTATTTCTTTTTAACAAATTCGAGGACACCAAAGTGTGGGCTAGGTGTATCTTGTGTCACATCTTCCAAAATTAGAGAATCAGCACCTTTGATTTGGAGATAAAGCGTCTCTTGATCAGCAGCTAAGCCACTGGATTGATTGCTTTCAAACCCAATATTTTTGCCGCTAATGACCACCTTACCTGACATGCTACCCGATTGGAAGGGACCAACACTGACAAGCGCGCCTTTATCATCCACAAAGCTATAGAAGAAGCTATACGTACCACCCGAACTGATAATCAAATATCCATTACCAATGCGCGCCTTCACATCTTTAGGAACCCCATTATCAGCATACGTCACAACATTCAGATCAGTTGTCACATAGGCAGCAGGGCTAAACGTCTTTGATGAATCACCATCAAACAAAACGCTCTTTAATGTGTAAGTACCCTCAATATCTGACAAGGAAAGCTCAGGTAGTGGAACATTTTCACCCGTATCGATACCCGTAACAGAGGTGCCAGGATTATTTGCAATCAATCCCCCACCGCAAGCGGTAACTGAAAGGGCAACAAGAGCCAGTATGGTGAATCGTAGTCTCACAATAGTCTTATCGGCAGATTTTGAAAAAAGTTGCTAGTGCGAAGCTAAAAAAAGAAGGGCCCAGACGTGTGCGTCACACCTGGGCCCCCAATTAACTAAAAATACTAAATAAAATCAACTACTTATTCATACTATCCAAGAAGTCCTTATTCGTCTTGGCGGCACTCATTTTATCGAGCAGGAACTCCATGCTATCGATTGGATTGAGTGGCTGCAGTAGCTTGCGCAGGACCCAAACACGGTGCAAGACGTTCTCTGGAAGGAGTAACTCTTCCTTACGCGTACCGCTCTTGTTGATATCAGCACATGGGAAGATGCGTTTTTCCATAAGTTTGCGATCCAAATGAATTTCCATGTTACCAGTACCTTTAAATTCTTCAAAGATCACTTCGTCCATTCGCGAACCAGTATCCACAAGCGCGGTACCGATGATGGTGAGGCTTCCACCCTCTTCAACGTTACGGGCAGCACCAAAGAACCGCTTTGGTTTATGCAAGGCATTGGCGTCCACACCACCAGAGAGAATTTTTCCTGAGGGCGGTACCACAGCGTTATACGCGCGGGCTAGACGTGTGATGGAGTCGAGCAAGATCACAACATCCTTTTTGTGCTCGACCAAACGCTTGGCTTTTTCAATGACCATTTCAGCCACTTGAACGTGACGCGATGCTTGCTCATCAAAGGTAGAACTTACCACTTCGCCTTTAACAGAACGCTGCATGTCTGTGACTTCTTCGGGACGTTCGTCAATCAACAACACAATCAGTGATACTTCTGGATGATTGGTGGTGATTGCATTCGCCAAGTTTTGCAGAAGTACTGTTTTACCTGCACGAGGTGGTGACACAATCAATGAACGCTGACCTTTACCGATTGGTGTCAGCAAATCCATAATGCGCATGGAAAAGCCCTTGGGCTCATGTTCCAACTGCAAGCGTTCTTGAGGGTAAAGCGGTGTTAAGTTATCAAAGAGAATTTTATCTTGGTTTTTTTCAGGACCTTCGAAGTTAATCTTTTCGACCTTCAACAATGCAAAATAGCGTTCTGAATCTTTTGGGGGGCGAATCTGACCCGAGATGGTGTCACCTGTACGCAGATTAAACCGGCGAATTTGTGACGGTGAAATATAAATATCATCGGGACCGGGTAAGTAGTTGTAATCTGGGGAACGCAAAAATCCGAATCCATCTGGCAGTGTTTCCAAAACGCCTTCACCGTAAATGGCTTTATCTTGGCTGGCCGATGCTTGCAGTAGCGCAAAGATTAAATCTTGGCGGCGCATGCCGGAAGCGTTTTCAACTTTGTTGTCGTGCGCGAGCTGGACGAGCTCATTGATCTTCATGGCTTTCAGGTCGTTCAAATGCATGGGGGGTTGACTCCTTGTGGGGTGGGTTTTGAAACGGTTATTTAATAAATGGTTTTATCGCGTTCGTTTGGGTCGATCTTCTTTGAGTTGGGTTGAAAAAGTTTCAGGGCCTTCAATTAACGATAGGCCCATTATGGTGTGGGGCACCCTGAGTTGTCAAATGAAAAGTTCCCATCATCACATTCACCACACTCACACACCCCCTCCAGGATGCATTTACAAACGAGTAAAATCTTTTGACGAAGCCCGCAACACTGCATAGTACAAGCCTTACCGGGGATTAACTACAAAGACATCACAAATTATGGGTATTCGTGCACTACCAAAAACGCCGTTTCAACCATCACCCCCGCGGGACATTCCATTTAGCCGGCCACGCCACCCCATGCGTGCCCCGAAACCACCATCGCAGTTTCCTCGGTTGCCACGGCTTCGCCCAACAGCTCCGAATCCGTGGTGGATATCGGCCCAACAAGCACTCAGGGCCCTCGCCGTGCCCGAAGTGGGCGCCGCCGCACTTTTCCTCGCACCCATCGGATTCACTTGTTATTACTACCTTCAGCAACAAGACACGCTGAATCAGCAAGCGCTCTTCACCCCCTGTGGTAGTGAACCACGGCAGCGCGAACTCGACATATTTTCAGCAACAGTCTCGTACAACCATATGGTTTCCAAGTTTTGGCACCATCGCACACCCACATCATCGCCATCACTGACAACCGAAGACCGTCGTCGTCTTTTGGATTGGATGTCCCCACACACAAAGACCAAAGATGCGTCGAAGGAGCTTGCAGACTTGGAGCGCCGTCGCCAAGGATTGCGATGGTATGTAGATGACGACTTGGCACAATTGCCACAGCTCAATCGCGATATTGAGTCCCTCAAAATTCAAATTGCTGATGCAGAACGTCTGGAACAAATTCACGAACTCAGTTCTCGCGTGCAGGACACAGAGACACGATACAAAATTCACTTACTCGAATCAGAAATGGGAACGCCCACATCACAATCAAGTGGTATGCGAGCCAGTGCCGCACCCAGCATTCCACCGCCACCATCATCACCCGCACCCATTTCCACTACAACCGGTGATGATCCCGTTGAAGTTGCCAACGATCTTGCAGCGCGACTTGCTATTTTACGTCGCTACAGCAACCGAACACGTCTCGAATGGGAAACTCTTGCTGAACAATTAGAGAGCGAAGCCGGAACACTATTTGATAAGCTCCCACAAATACGCGCATTCGTTGAAGAGCATGAAGCCCGTATCGGAGAGACACGGCTCCACCAGCCGCCTCCGGAATGGTCGCCCGAACCCATCACACTCCCACCACTTTTACGTGAGCGATTGTTAACCGCCTATGGCAATCCCGATGAGCACATAACTATTGGAGATATTTCGCGCGCCTACTCTTATTACTTTGGTGAAATGGGCGGCCTCCCCTTAAGCATGCGAGGACATCGACGACACACCGATGCAATGACAACTCAGGAAATTGTTTATGGGGATACCGTCCATCGCAAGCTGTCACGAACGGCGCCGCTTGATGCAGCAGAAGCACACGCTAAAAGTCAAATCGACAACCTTGCAAAAAGCATCGGTATGTTTAATTTTGGCGGACACTGGTGGGCACTCGGGATTAAAAAATTAAAGGCTGACCGTAGAACCCTACCGTCAACAATTCGCTTTTACTTCTCCATTGAACCACAGCATGCCCTACAACTAACACGCGCTATTATTAACATTGTAGCAGCACACATTCGTAAAGGTCATGACGTTCAATTTAAGATTAATCAAGATCCACGTGAATGGCGCGGTGATGACGGTGTTGTCATTTATTCTGGTCGCTACACAGCATATGATGTCTGGCAGGAAGTACAGCAACTCGAAGACCAGCACCCTGAATGGTTTCGCATGCCAACAGGCACACCACTTGTAACGCGCATTCAAAAAGCAGATGGAACACTTGGCGCGATGAGCATTGCACAATCACCCCAATCCGCAACATCAAGCGTGAATGGCCCACTGGCATACTATGCAACGCGCGCCATGCAATGGTATCGACTTCAACGCGCGCGAGGCCTTAACCCCACCGTTGAAAGCATGATTCAATTCACCGCGCGTCAGCTCAAAAAAAATGGTCGCGACTTAAATCACCCCGCGTACCTCACGCAAGATTACGACACGGGCCTGCCGGGATGGGCGACCTATGTCGGCATCCACGTCCACACCGATCAATTTGTTCCAGAAGACGTGCCACTCGCAAAGGACATTGCTGAAATAATGCTTGAAGATGCGGAGACAGATGCCGAAAGAACCGCTGCGCAAGAAATCCTATCCACCATCCAAAAACGGTATCCCCAATAGTAAATCCTACTCCAACACCTCAATCACGTTACTATCAATGGACTCGGGCATTTTGTCGCTGATTCGGGAGCAGAATTTAAGGGTGGCATGGTATTTTCCGGCAGGCACTGTCTCCGGAATTGCCGCCAAAATCTGCCGGGCGGCAACACGATTTGGTATTAACCGACATCCCTTCACAACTTCGCCAGCCAGCTCATCTTGCACAATAATCGGATATAGTTTCCCATCATTTTCATGAACCAGGAACCACTTAACTGGCATATCCACGGGGTAATTGGTCACGCGCATCAATTGAAATACAATATCAGAACCTGGGTAGTAACGATCAAATGTGGATTGGACGATAATCTTTTCATTGAGCTGTGGCTCTTTGCTCTCTGTGCCCGATGTGGTTTCATCCCAGTAGCGTGCGGGTCCCGTATCCACATGCACGGCGTTGCCATGATAGTACCCGACACCACAGCAGTTTAAGGATTTTACAAATGCATACACCTCAGATGATGGCACCCCAGCCAATATAATGTCCGCTGCAGCACCTTCAATGTGCATGCTGGTTTGTGCGGCGAGACGACCTTTGTCGCGCAGCGATTGATTGTATTTCGGCGGACGAAAACCAGACAATAGCTTAATCGGCGCGCGATCATAGTGGCCTTGCAGAAAACTCAAGAATGTTAGGAATCGCAGCGACATGTTTTGTGAGCGCACACCATCCCCATAATGTGCACCAAAGATTTGATTGATTCGCTTCAGTCCTACATCGTTGATGCCACCATCTGGGGACATGAAGCATTGTTTCTCTACCCCCTTTGCCTTTTGAAAATAGAGACACCCATCGCCCGATAAAAAGAAAGGGGCATAAGCCTCCGCAGAGGCAATTCTGGTCATAAATAGCAATATTACGAGTGCTTTAATGATTTTTTCAGGCACTTTGCCCCCTTTTGAGGCCCGACTTAGCATATTTTTCCCAATTGCCAAACAATCATCATATAAAATACAGCCCCAAGCATCTAATATGGGGGCTCAAACGTAAATATGTTGACAGAAACCCACCCTGCCTGATAAAGTCGCGCGAATTTTAGGCTATAAAAATCAAGCAGTTACAGGACTTTATCCACAGATCGCGTAAAAAGGAGTCGATATGGCAGCAAAAACCAAAGAACGTCCATTCGTCAAAATGACCGCCACTGGCAATGATTTCGTGCTCATTGACTGTTTGAAGTGGAAACCCGAGAAGCCCGCATCACTTGCACGCCAGATTCTCAGCCGCCGATATGGCGTTGGTGGTGACCAACTGCTCTTGGTTCACAAATCCCGCAAGGCAGATTTTCGCATGCAGGCATTCAACCCCGATGGGTCTGAAGCAGAAATGTGCGGCAACGGCATTCGATGTGTGGCCCGCTATGTGGCCACCGCAGGCCTCACCCGTAAAAAAGAAATCACAGTTGAAACTTTGGCAGGTATTAAAACCCTAAAGGGTACCAGCAAGACATTCACAGTCGACATGGGCGAACCCAAAATGAAGGGCAAAGAAATCCCGGTTAACCTAAGCGGCCGCATCATCAATCGCCCACTTAAATTGGAAAATAAAGAATTGCGCATGACCTGTTTATCGATGGGTAATCCGCATGCTGTTATTTTTGTTGAAGATTTAGCAAACTTTCCACTCACCAAATACGGCCCCATCATTGAGACATTCCATCTTTTCCCTCGTAAGATTAACGTGGAATTTGCCAACGCCACATCAGACAAAGAAGTGTCTATGCGTGTTTGGGAGCGTGGTACCGGCGAAACGGATGGATGTGGCACAGGCGCTTGTGCAGTAGCGCTTGCTAGCGTGCTCAATGGATTCACTGGACGCAAAGTAACTGTTGCACAACCGGGCGGTAAAGTTGAAGTGGTGTGGGACAAGGACGATAATCACGTTTACATGACCGGACCGGCGGAAACAGTCTATACCGGCACATTTTCAATGTAACTTATGAGACTTTCAGGGGCACATGTCGCAATTGTAACGCCATTCAATCATGGCAAAGTTGATGAAACCGCACTGAATCGACAAATTGATTTCCTGATTGAAAATGGCATCGATGGTATTGTTGCATGTGGCACTACCGGTGAAGCATCCACTCTCAACGACGAAGAACACATCCATGCCGTTGAACTCTGCGTCAAACATGTTGCTGGTCGCGTTCCCGTAACAGGTGGCGCAGGCAGCAATGACACTCATCACGCAATTGAATTATCCAAAAAGCTGGAAACAGTTGGTGTAGATGCCCTTCTTCACGTTACCCCTTATTACAACAAGCCCACGCAACAAGGACTGTATTTACACTTTGAAGCCATTGCCAAAGCCACAGCGCTGCCCATTATTTTGTACAATGTACCGGGGCGTACAGGCGTGGACCTGCTACCCGAAACAGCAGCACGCCTGGCCAAGATTTCAAATATTGTTGCCATCAAGGAGTGCATGGGTGTGGAGCGCTGCAAAACACTCTGCAAAATGATTCCCGATCTAACTGTTATCTCAGGTGAAGATGGATTGAACTACGACATGTACCAAGCAGGTGCCAAGGGATGCATTTCTGTGACCGGAAATGTCGCACCCCAGATGCTCTCACAAGTTTGGGATCTGTTTGCAGAGGGTAAGCTACAGGACGCGGCAACCGTTCAAGAAAAATTGCAGCCACTGAACAAAATTTTATTTATTGAAAGCAACCCCATCCCCGTCAAGACCGCGCTCGCCATAATGGGACGAATGCGCGAAGAATTTCGCCTGCCATTGTGTGAAATGCAACCTGCTAACCGCGCGCAACTACAGCAGTGTCTCCAACAATACAAATTATGTTAAAACTAATCGTCTGTGGCTCCACTGGAAAATATGGGCAGAAGGTGTTGGAACTTGCACGTGCATCCAAGCAATGTGAGATTATGGGAGAAGTCCATAGTGGCATGCCGATTGAAAAATGCATTCAATCCGGCGTCGTGGTGATTGACTTTTCAACACCTGAGGCGAGCGTGCATAACGCTGAAGTGTGTGCGCAGCATGGCGTACCCATCATTATTGCCACCACTGGCTTTACAAAAGACCAAGAGACAAAAATTCAGGAAGCCTCCAAAAAATCTGCTGTCGTTTTCACACCCAATACAAGCTTGGGCGTCAACATGCTCCTTAACTGGATGGCACAAGCGGCAGCCGTTCTGGGACCAGACTATAAAGCAAGTATGATCGAAGTACATCACACGCGCAAAAAGGATGCACCCAGCGGTACTGCAGCCCGACTTGCCAAGGCGTTCGGCAAAGAAATGCCCATTGAATCCATTCGTGAAGGTGATGTTGTGGGTATTCACACTATTACGTTTGAAGGACCGTTTGAAAAAATTACGGTACGACATGAAGCGTTGGATCAGAAGCTGTTCGCTGAAGGCGCACTGCAAGCAGCACGCTGGACTTGCAACAAACCTGCAGGGCTCTACGACATGCAAGACGTATTAAATCTCAAAAAATAAATTGGAGACACCATGACTACATTTAAAGAAGCGGCACGACTGCAAGAATTGCCACCATATCTATTTGCCGAAATTGACAAAAAGAAGGCCGAATTGCGCGCCAAGGGAATGGATTTAATTAGCCTTGGCATTGGCGACCCTGACATGCCCACACCCAAGCATATTGTCGAAGCCATGCAAAAGGCCGCTGCAAATCCAGAGACCCATCCCTATCCACCATACGATGGCGCCCCCCAATTTAAGAAGGCGGCATGCGCGTGGATGAAAAAATATTACAATGTGGAGTTTGATCCCAGCACCGAATGCCTCACACTCATTGGTTCCAAAGAAGGTATCGCTCACATTCCATGGACGTTTGTAAATCCCGGTGATGCGGTTCTAGTACCATCACCTGGATACCCCGTCTATTCCAGCGCCACAACTTTTTGCGGCGGTATTCCACATTTCATGCCACTCACACGTGAAAACAAGTTCTTGCCGGATTTGAAAAAGATTCCTGAAGACATTTTAAAGAAAACAAAGATCATGTTCTTGAACTACCCCAACAATCCCACATCTGCAGTTGCCACGCGTGAATTTTTCCAGGACGTGGTTGCACTTGCCAAAAAATACAATTTTATCATCTGCCACGACGCCGCCTATATGGAAATTTTCTATGACGGTAAACGTCCTCTTTCAATTTTTCAAGTTGAAGGCGCCAAAGACGTGGCCATTGAAATGCACTCACTTTCCAAAACATTTAACATGACCGGATGGCGACTTGGATTTGCAGTTGGCAATAAAGCTATTGTGCAAAGCCTGGCCAAAATGAAAACTCATTTGGATTCCGGCGCCTTTGTTGCCATTCAAGATGCGGGCGTTGCCGCATTACAATCTCCAGAATCTGTACTCACCGAAATTCGCAATATCTACCAACAACGCCGCGACAAGTTGGTAAGCGTTCTGAAAGCCCACGGTTGGGACATTATGGTTCCCGAAGCTACGTTCTATGTATGGGCAGCCACCCCCAAGGGCGTTAAGGCAAAAGACTTTGCTGTCAAAGTCATGGAGCAAACCGGTGTCGTCATTACCCCTGGCACTGGATTTGGTGATTACGGTGAAGGCTATGTGCGCTTTTCCCTCACAGCACCACCTGAAAAGTTGGAAGAAGCGGTGCATCGGTTGCAAAAGTTATAAACATGACGACTGCGTTGATTGCTATTGGCAGTAACCAAGGCCAACCATTACACCAGTGCCAAGCTGCAGTGGAAAAACTCGGCACCTTGCTACACACAACCGTGACACAACAATCACCATGGTATCAGTCAGCAGCAGTCACTTTAGGTGAACAGCAAGATGACTATATTAATGGTGTGGTTGAATTGGAAACAGCGCTCGATGCCGAAATGTTATTACTCTCACTACAATCCATTGAACAGCAAATGGGACGTCCCGAACACCATGCAAAATGGTCCCCGCGTTGTATTGACCTGGATATCCTAAGTTATGGAGATACCCTCAAAACCACTCCCACTCTCACATTGCCACACCCCGAAATACCAAAAAGACTGTTTGTGCTCCTACCCTTGCGTGATATAGCCCCCACATGGATTCATCCAAAGAGTGGTGAAACCATTGATCAATTGATTCACACATGCCAAAGAGAGCATGCATTACAGATTGAAAAAATATCATGCTAAGAACATTACTTATTATCCTGTGTGTCTACTGGACATTTAAGTTTTTACGAAAAATGAACCAACCCACACGACACCACTATGCACCGCCCCATGCAACAACTGGCACGTCACAGGCCATGACAGAACTGGTTCGTGATCCCGTATGTGATATGTATATAGAAAAAACGACCGCCATATTTCGCAGCGGTAATTATTTTTGCAGTGAAACCTGTGCAGCAAAATTTAAATCCTAGGAGGCTTTATGAAATTCTTTATCGATAGCGCTGATATCAATGAAATCCGTGCCGCCAACGCCATGGGCGTTTTGGATGGCGTCACCACCAACCCCTCACTAGTTGCCAAAACAGGTAAAGATTTTAAAACTGTCATTAAAGAGGTTTTGGGCGAAGTCAAAGGGCCTGTAAGCCTGGAAGTTGTTAGCACCACCTGCGATGAAATTGTTGCTGAAGGAAAAAAGCTTGCCGAATTTGGACCCAACGTCGTTGTCAAAGTCCCATTGATTGAAGAAGGCCTCAAAGCCACCAAAAAGTTCTCTGAAATGGGCATCAAAACAAACGTCACACTTTGCTTTTCACCCAATCAGGCACTCCTGGCTGCAAAAGCGGGCGCTACTTACATCAGCCCATTTATTGGACGCCTAGATGACATTTCTGAAGAAGGCATGCGTTTGATTCAAGACATCGTCACGATCTATCGCAATTACAATTTCAAAACTGAGGTGCTTGTAGCCAGCGTACGCAATCCTGTTCACGTACGTGACGCTGCTCTCATTGGCGCAGACGTATGCACCATTCCATTTAGCGTCATTCAACAGCTCGCTAAGCATCCACTCACTGACAGCGGACTTTCCAAATTTCTTAAGGATTGGGAGAAGGTTCCGAAGTAACAACTTGAAAGACAGGGTTGAGACATTCTTGCGCTGCATCTTGTGATTTACTCACACAACTTTCATACGCGACTTGACGATCTTTACCCTTACCGACGCGCGCCACTTTCACTTGTGGCAACGCATGCGCATTGTCGAGCGCCTTAAGCATCAACTCAATCTGATAATAGCCACAACCAGGCTGCATCACATCTTTAGCGAGCTGAACAGCCATACGCGAACCAGGTGCCTTATGCTCCGACAGGATTAATAGGGTTATCTTGCTGGGATCCACATCTGGCTCCAAAACTTCAAATCGCCCCAGTGTCGAAAGTTCTGCAAACGCCTGACGCTCCTTATCAGAGGCAGCTGTCAGATATCGGATGGCATCACTCTGAATCAAATGGCTGTGGCGAATTAATTGTTCACAATCTGTTGCGGCATTGGGCCGCCCCAACTTTGCAAGCTCAGTAGCGCAAGCCAGCACGTATTGTTCACCAGGTGACATTTTTTGTGGGTCGGGTTGCTCAGTAGTTGCATCATTTAACTGGGGTGGTGGCGTTGGATTTGCAGGGACAGCTTGTTCTGCATGGGCCATTAATCCAACCAAAGTGCCAAGTACAACAAGTGTAGTGCGTATCATGGTTGCCCAATTACAAAGCAACATCCATGCCAAAAATTAAGTCAATGGGCTTCAACTTTTTAGGCAGCTGAACAATTCAAAAATGAGAAGGTGGGTATTTGGAATAAAGAAACGTCAAAACTTAGTCATTTTTGGCGAGTACTTGAGCACCAATAGCACGCAAGGCATCCATCACCCCATCACCGTTGGTGGCAGTCGTCTCAAACCAGGGGGCATCGTGCTTATTGAGGATTGATTGCAGCTGCTCAGTTGGCACTGCAGTTTTGAGATCACGCTTATTATATTGAATAACATGGGGGATTTCCTGCAATTCAACCCCTTCTTGGGCCAAAATTCGGCCTAAATCATTCAAACTTTGCAAATTGTGGTCTAATTTTTCCAATTGAGAGTCTGCCACAAAGACCACACCATCCACACCCTTGGAGATAATCTTGCGATTGGCCTCATAAGCCACCTCTCCCGGCACCGTATATATATGGAGGCGGATCTTATAGCCCTTCACTTCCCCCAACGAGAGCGGAATGAAGTCAAAATACAGTGTACTGTCACTTTCGCTGGTCAGAGAAAGCGGTTCTGGCGACTTGGTCTTGGATTTGGCGTTACCGCGAGCTGCCGTATAAATCTGGCGCAGACTGGTGGACTTGCCACTGCGGGCTGGCCCAAAATACACAATTTTGAAATTCACTTCTTTGGTTTGTTCGTTGATAAATGACATGTGCGGGATTCTAGGGGGCTTGCCGCCGATGTGTCAATACAATTACAGCTCGCGGCGACGATTGATGGCAAGTGCCAGGGTTTGTTGATCGGTGTACTCCAGAAATGCGCCCATCGGAATACCGCTGGCCAAGCGGGTAATGCGCATCCCCCGCGGACGCAAAATATCGGCTATATAATGAGAGGTGGCCTCACCCTCCACCGTTGGATTAGTGGCCAGAATGATTTCAACAGCTGGAGATGCCTCTAACCGATTAACCAGTTCGGCAATGCGCAAGTCGCTGGGACCCACACCATCCAATGGTGACAGCACCCCATGAAGCACATGATAAATTCCCTGAAATGCCCGCGTTTTTTCAATGGCGGCCATATCCTTGGGTTCTTCTACCACACAGATGGTCTGGCGATTGCGACGATCATCACTGCAAATAGTGCACACATCGTCTGCGGTAATACCAAAACAATGGGCACACAGCGCGGTTGTGCACTTGATGGCCAACAGGGCCTGCGCCAATTCTTCCGCAATTTTGGGATCCCCTTTAAATACATGAAAGGCCAAACGCGCCGCGGATTTTTCGCCAATGCCGGGCAATTTTGAAAATGCATGTGTTAATCGATCAATGGGATTTGTGGGCATACGTGTCTTCTATCACAACTTTGGGTTACGTTAAAGCGCACTTTGCACAAGATGAACTAGAACAGACCTGGAATTCCGCCACCCATTCCACCCAACATACCACCCATCAAATTTTGGGCAGCCTCTTGTGCCTTGTTCACAGCTTCATTAGTCGCCGCCATTACCAAGTCTTGCACCATATCAACGTCTTCAGGTTTTAAAATCGTGGGATCAATTTTGACGCCCTTCACTTCCATTTTTCCGGAAACAGTGACTGTTACCATGCCACCACCACTGGAGGCTTCAAAATTTTGGCTGGCGAGTTCTTCTTGTTTGGCCGCCATTTGGGCTTGTAGCTTGCGCGCTTCCTTCATCATTTTTTGAATATCCATAACTACTCCTTAAGGGGTTTGATTTCTTTAATTTCTGCCTGCAGAATATTCATGGCATCTTTAACCAATGAATGCTGCACAGCATCTGTTTTAATTTGTCGATTTTGTTCGCGCTTTTCTTCACGCACTTGGGCACGCACCTCGGCATTGCGATCCACGGACTGAGCATCATCCACACCCACATTCAATGCCATTGGCTTTCCAAAGTAGGTGCTTATCAAGCCCTTGAGTAGCGTCTGTCGATCACTCTCTTTCAACATGTCAGCATACACGGAGCCCTTTGGAAAAACGACGGAGATCCCATTGGCTGACACCGAATGACTCAAACTATGCGACAGAATCGACGCCATCTGTGGTTTATCCTGACTTAAACGTGACAGGAGTGTTTCCCATGAGGCGTCAACCGCTACGGGTGTTACTGACGAACGCACCGGCGCCGCAACGCCAGCCATTTCAGTGCGGGTCGGAGCCACTTGAGTATGGGTCTCAACCTGTTGGCGCGACGCGCTTGTTGATTCCATTTTTTCAAGCCGATCAATGAGTGATGCAATGGGAATCACAGGCTGAACCAATGTGGTTTGCAACAGAAGTGTTTCAAATGTAATGCGTGGCGTACGGGATCGTGCAAGGCGCTCCACACCATCGGATAGAATACGAATATACTGTAACAGTTCTTCCGGCTTTACCTGCTTGGCCATCGCTTCAATCTGTGCCACTTCATCAGCAGTCAAATCTTCCATGCCAACCGGCTTGCCACTGGCCAAAACAACCCACATATGACGAAAAATAGTGAGCACTTCTTGCACATAGCGTGGCAACTGCACCCCACGTTCAAATAATTGCCCGGCATGATCCAACAGCGTTGATCCATCACGCGCCAAAATAGCTGCAACAACGCGTAACACAGATGCCCGATCACACAACCCCAACAACTGCTCAATTGTCTCGGCTGAAACTTCTTTACCGCCACAGGCTACCGCCTGATCAAATAGTGATTCTGCATCGCGCATACTGCCTTCGGATTCCCTCGATATGATTGCTGCAGCGACAGGATCCAATTTTACATTTTCATTTGTGGCAATACGATCCAACTCTTGAATAACTGCAGCAGGCGACAAGCGACGCAGATCAAACCGCTGACAACGTGACAAAATCGTAGCTGGAATTTTATGTACTTCTGTTGTGGCAAATACAAAAATCACGTGTGGCGGTGGTTCTTCGAGCGTTTTGAGCAGAGCGTTGAATGCGCTCGTCGAGAGCATGTGCACTTCGTCGATGATATAAACTTTGTATGTTCCTGATGCAGGCAAAAACTTGACGCGTTCTCGAATTTCGCGAACATCATCCACACTGGTATTGGATGCACCGTCGATTTCCTGCACATCCAGCGAACGCCCTTCAGTAATTTCCAGACAGGACGGGCACGTGTTGCACGGCTCCATCGTTTTGGCATCACGATTGGTACAGTTGACTGTCTTGGCCAATAGACGCGCAATAGTGGTTTTACCAATCCCACGCGCACCGCAAAGCAAGTAGGCATGATGCACGCGTCCCAACTGGATTGCGTTGGCAAGAGTGCGTGTGACATGGTCTTGACCCATCACCGCTGCCCAGGTTTGTGGGCGATATTTTCGGGCAAATGCTTGATATGTCATTGTGTTACCTCAATGGATAGCCAGGCTGACTGCGGCACATGACCAAAGCGGGTACCGTTGCTCCCTTCCGGGCCTGGCGGGGTTCGCCACCCGTTCATTGCACAGGGCCCGACCACCCATTCAAGTAACACTACTTTTTTGCAGCCAGAAATTCGCGGCCTTTGCCAACTGTGGTATTCACAGGAACACCTTTTGCGCAGAGCGGACAATCACTCGCTTCCCACATTTGGAAATTCAAATTCAAAAGACTCATGAGAGGAACACCACCAACCGCGTCCTCGCCAATCCCCCCTCGATTACACAGACCAAAGACCCCTGCAAGCTTTCCGCCCGCTTTCTTCACAGCCTCTACCACCTTGAGTGCTGAGCCTCCTGTGGTTAAGATATCTTCCACCACCAAAACCCGTTTACCGCGAATCAGTGCATCATAGCCTCGGCGAAAAGCACGGTTTTTGTCGGCATCCTCTTCGGCATAAACGCCCAAAATTTCGCGACCCGTCATTTCAGATAACGCATGCGCCACCCATTGGGACAGAATGACCGCCCCCATTGTTGGACCAGCCACTACGTCCACCTGCCAAGGGCACTGGCGTGCAATTTCCTCGCAGAGCTGTTTGACAATCGCAGTATGGGGATAAACCGCATCTTTATTGATATAGTTCTCACCATGCTTACCGGAGGTGTAGACAAAATGGGAGTTGGTAATGATTGCCCCGCAGGACTCGAATAATTGCTTGGGTTCCATGCCGGGCGCTCTAACAGGCCATTCGCTCTGGCGCAACCCAATTAGAAAAAGCGGATTTACTGCAATTCTGCGATGATTTTTTGTGCTGCATCTGCGGGGCTGCCGATCTCTTTGGGGGGATTGGTAATAGGGCGACCAATTACCAAATAATCCGCGCCCGCAGCCACCGCATCCTTGGGGGTCATAACACGTTTTTGGTCACCAGTAGCGGCCCAGGTCGGACGCACACCGGGTGTTACAATTAAGAAATCAGGTCCACACAACTCACGGATCAGTGAAATTTCTTGCGGCGAAGACACCACACCATCAAGCCCCGCTTTTTTGGCCTCAAGTGCCAGATGTCCCACTAAAATAGTGATGTCGCGCGACTCTTTGATTTGTTGCATCCCAATCGCTTGCAGTTCTGCAACATTCATACTTGTGAGAATGGTCACCCCAATTACTTTGGGCACTGGAATTTTTTGTGCAGAGGCTTCAGTAATAGCGGCCTCTTTTGCACCCTTCATCATGGCCGGCCCACCCAAACAATGCACATTCAACAAACCGATGCCCGGCAGTATGGCGCCGCGCACCGCACCTGCAACTGTATTGGGAATGTCGTGAAATTTTCCATCGAAGAATAACATGCCACCCGCATCACGCACTGCCTCGACAATTTGCGGGGCACCCACATGGTTCATGAGTTCCAACCCCACCTTGAATCCGCCCACGTGCGGCGCCAACTGCTTTACCAACGATTGGGCAGCGGGAATGTCAGGGACATCTAAAGCGACGAGGATTTTGTCGGATCCAGGCATAGAATTATTCAGTAGCGTTACGATCAATACGTGTTTTTTCAAAAACAGACATGGCAGTTGCGATCATGCCACTGACTTCAGAGACACTCGCTGGAATGATCATAGTATTGGATTCCTTAGCCAACTCACCAAACTGCTTTACATATTCTTCTGCCACGCGGAGTCGTGCAGCATCCTGACCACCTGGAGCAGCCAGCACAGAGGAAACCATTTTAAGACCATCAGAGGTTGCCTTGGCCACAGCTAAAATGGCAGATGCCTGACCTTCTGCTTCGTTAATTTTCTGCTGACGCGAAGCTTCTGAATTTTTGATAACCTGCTGCTTTTCACCTTCTGCACGATTGATCTTAGAATCACGATCTCCTTCTGATTCCAAAATTTTTGCGCGCTTTTCACGCTCTGCGCGCATCTGCTTTTCCATGGCAGCAATCACATCATGCGGCGGTGTAATTGATTTAATTTCGTAACGTAACACCTTTACACCCCAAGGATCTGTGGCCTTGTCAATTTCCAAAACGATTGAGTTGTTAATATGTTGACGCTCTTCGAAGGTACGATCAAGATCCAGTTTGCCAATTTCAGAACGAAGTGTTGTCTGTGCAAGCTGCACAATCGCTGGCGCATAATTGGCAACACCATATGACGCCTTAGCAGGATCGGTAACACGAAAGAAAAGCACACCATCTACACCGACCTGTACGTTATCTTTTGTAATACAAATTTGCTCTGGAATATCAAGGACGACCTCTTTCAGATTATGTTTATATCGGATCGCATCAATAAATGGCACCACAATATGCAAACCAGCATTTAAGGTCCTATGATATTTCCCCAGCCTCTCCACCACAAAGGCATTTTGCTGAGGGACAATACGCACAGTCCGCAGCAAAAAAATCAATGCAAACCCTATAATAACAAGTGACGTCGTGATTCCCATTAAACCCCCTTAACAATGAGCGTTAGCCCATCGACACGCACAATAACAGCACGCGACCCTTTAGATAAAAGAACGTCAGATTCATTTTCGGCTGTCCATGTTGTTCCCTGATATTCAACTTGGGCCCGACCACAAGCAGGCACATCACGATTGAGAATAATGACCTTGCCCACATCAATTGCAGCACCTTCTTTATGTGACCAGCTTTCCCGAAATTTTCGACGAAAGCACAACAGACCACCAACACTAATGCCTGAAAAAATCAGAATTTCAAACGGGATGGATTCTAATCCCAAAAGCCATTTGAGAATGGCCACAACCAACGCCCCCACCCCAAAAAAAACAAGGACAAAGGTCAACGTCATCATTTCAGCGGCAAGCAAGACTAGACCGAGCACCACCCAAATTAAGATCGGAACAGACATTATTGAAAACCTCCAAGCTTGCTCTAAACCACTCCCAGCACAAACAGCAAGTATAAAGTGCGTGCCCCACAATTCTCAGACAACGTTCAAAGCAAGCAGAATCGCAAAGATCATAATGGCAATCGCAACACCCACTTGAAGTGTGGAAATGGTGACCTTCTTTAACAAACGACTACCCACATAGCTGCCAACAAAAGCGCTGACTGTTGCAGATGCAATGAGTGGCCATTCCCGATACAACCCATCGTGGGAAAATTGTGCGGTGTAAACAGAGAGACGCGTCACATCTATCACACACGCAATCACCACACCTGTTGCAATAAACATTTCTTTGGAAAGGCCCGCTCGGATCAGGAACATACTACGTAACGCACCTTGATGCCCGGACAATCCACCAAAAAAGCCACTGAGCAAACCACCCAATGGCATCCACTTAAGACCCAGCGTCACTTTTTTAAATTGTGGCAAGAGTTCAAGCAGCACAAAAATAATCATCAACACTGCTACCACTTGTTTGATGTGTGGCAGGTCGAATAGCAACTTCGCACCCAAGTAGGCAGCAAGCATTGCCGGGATCCCAAACCGGAATACCACCATCCATCGTGCATGCCGACCAATCAAAATTAATTTAAACAGGTTATTAAGAAAATGTACGATTGCCGTTAATGCAATTGCCACTTCCACAGGGAAGAATATCGCCATGACCGGCATTAAAATGGTGCCCAGACCAAAACCTGAAAAGAATGTGAGAAGTGACGCTGCAAAAGCAGTAATGATCGCCACCACAATCATGCAATACTACTCCGAGCATGTCGCACACCCAACACAACGGTCTCTGATTGAAAGTGATGATCTTGGGGTATCCACGACACAGTATTATTTTTATGGATTTGCAGCAGCGGCCAAAACTCACTATCTGACACTACTATTGCACCTCTATAAATGGTACCCTTTGGAATCGTGCGTTCAACAAACTCAAATGTTCCATCTTCCAAACCAATATTCACAACATCTAGATATGGCAGTAACGGCAAAATGGTAACGCCACCAATTTTTTGGGCCAGCGCAACGCCTGACTTGGCTTGTTGTGGCAACAACTGATACACTGATTTGGATGGTATGATTTTTTGGGCCAACTGACATGCTAAAATGTTCACCTTGTTATTGGGGGTCAGCGCAACAAAATTGCCCATCTGCTTTAATTGCAGCTCTTCCAAAAATGATTGATCAAGGGCATCACCGCAAAACGCCTCATGCCCCTCTTGAATGGCTGCCTCCACGTTGAAATAATCAGTATCAACAAGTCTTACATCAACATTCTGTTTTTTGAGTGCCCTTGCCACGTGCCGCGCCAAGGAATGGGCGCCCACAATCAAAGTACCTGACTTCTTAACCTCGAGTAACCCCAACATCCATGCGAATATTCCAGCGGTAAGACCTTGCAGCGCAACCGTTGTTGCAATCACAAGGTAACTTAAATTTTCAAGTGCAGACGCATTGATAAAACCCTTTTCTTCAAATGTGATTGCGAAGAATGATGCAGCAGATGCAGCAATAATGCCCCGTGGGGCTACCCACGACAGAAAGATTTTCTCCTTAAATGTAATGGCACTTTTCCACGTTGAAACAAACACATCGAGTGGACGAATTACAAAAATCAATACGCCTAAGAACATCCAACCCGCATTACCCCAACCAAACACACGATGCACATCCAGGCGTGCCGCCAACAAGACAAAGATAAATGCGATCCAAAGTGACGCCAACGTTCCTTTAAATTCCAAAATCGTTTTGCGATGCTGCCTTGGAAACCGCACGTTTGCCAAAAAAACTCCGGTGCATACAACTGCAAGCAACCCGGAATTATTCGCCACCATTTCAGCGCATTCAAATGAAAGTAGCGCGCCTGCTAAAACAAACAAGTTTACCGTTTCGCGTGAAACATCCACAACAAATCGCAAAAACAAATACAGGATACCACCAAAGGCTGCACCCACCACAGCGCCCACTAAAATAATTTTGAAAAACTGAACGAACGTCAGAAAGAGATTAGCGTCTTCTGCCATAATAAAATCAGCAATGAGCACCACTAAAATCACACCGATGGGATCCAACAAAAGGGATTCCCAGTTCATGATGGTCGCCAAATCCCGACGCAAGGGAAGCCGCTTGATAATGGGCCCAATCACCGTGGGGCCCGTAACCACCATGAGCGCACCGATCATAAAACAATAGTTCCAACTGAGACCGACTATCCAGCGACAAGAAAGAAACACCCCAATAAAAGTAATAAGGGCGCCCACAGTGAGTAACTTTTGAATCGGACGAGTCACCGCCTGTATTTGATTGAAACGTAGCGAGAGGCCACCTTCAAACAAAATAATGGCGACACCAATTTCAATTACAATTGGAAGCCCACCACGAATTGTTTCTGGCCGTACCAAACCTGCGTACATAGGGCCCAACAAAACACCGGCAATCAACAAAAAGAAGATGCTGGGGATTTTGACTTTTTCAGAAATGAGTTGGCAAAAAATTCCAGCACCAACTGCAAAGATAATAGTTTGAAGGGCCAGATCCATGGAACTGGTTCAAACACAACTTACTAGGCAATGTCCATATAAACCATTGTGGCACCTGCATTGAATGTTGAACGTTCAAAGCGTGCAATAAATGGGTAACTTTCCAACCAATGCGGAAGGTGCTCGGCAATGACGCCCATGCCATGAATAATGCGCCCACTGGTTTCACCGTTGTAGTAAAGTTGATCGATGAAACGCATCACTTCGCGCTCTGCTTCATCCAGCTTTAATCCATGCAGGTCAATTTCGGTCTTCATGGTGGCACAATGCAAGAAAGGAGCGGTACAGGCAATAGTCTTTCCTTTTGCCATTCATTTTGACGGGGTCGCAATCGCCCTTTTCGGTTTTGCCATCGGGAAGTGCGCGTGTGCAGACATTATTGGTCTTTTCATTGCACGCGGTTGCACACACTTTGATGCCTTTGCAGGTGTCTTTGGTGGCAGCCAAATCCAAGCAAATATGACTGTCGCAATCCTTGTTGGTGGCACAGGGTTCGCCCACACCTGAGGCCAACGCCGTTGTCGATAGTAAAAGTAGCCCCAACGCTGTAGGTATTTTCATAATCCCCTCCTATTGATGGCGTTCCTATAGAGGTATGGCTAAAAATCACAAGCGCGAAAATTCGTTGCCCACCACGACCCGTCCCTGCTAGTGCCCCACCTGCAGTTTGGAGAGGTGGCAGAGTGGTTGAATGTACCTGACTCGAAATCAGGCGTACCCTTACGGGTATCGGGGGTTCGAATCCCCCCCTCTCCGCAGAAATAAAAATGCCCCAAAAGGGGCATTTTTATTTCTGTCTAGTGCGCGGATGCGAACCCAATGAAGCCAAAGGCTTCATTGGGTTCGATTACGCAAAAACCATAATGATCCGAAGTGACCGGGAACCCGCGAAGCGGGTGGTCACAAGGCACATTGCGGAACGATGTGCGCAGCACATCAATCCCCCTCTCAGCATAACAGAAACGGGAAGCCCTTTGGTTTCCCGTTTCTGTTATTTGGGGGATGAGAACCTGAGGTCAAAGACCCCACAGGTTCGACCGCGTGCCAGAGCACATGCGGAGGCCGTTAGAATAAATGGCGGAACCGTACAAAAGCGGTAGCCTCCTCGCTCTGGTGAACCAAGGATGGTGGTACGCCTTGGCAAAATAATAATAAGCAACCTTTTTAATGGATAGCCGATAACATTATGAGTAGTTCAAATACCGCCCTAGGAGGCTGTTCTTATGGTTAAACCACTTAATAGTGATAGCGTAGATATTGCTTCCGCTGCGAAATGGCTCAACAATCCTTTGATATCTGCCGATGAACGGGCGTGGCTGGAATCACTCCTTGTCGCCGACAAAAACGGTGACGGCTTTCTAACTTATGAAGAAATATCGCCAGCCCTTACAGGTGAGCGGTGGCCAAGCGTGGCGCAACTCCAAAAGCTCTTTTCGCAAGCTGAAGCCAAACAATTATTTCGCATAGCTAAGCACGAGGATCGTCCAGCTGAAGCAATTTGTGCAAACTCATCCACTCTCGATTCGGCACTTCTTTTCTGTACCCCTAGTCATCTTTATATGCTTGGGCAGAACATACAATATTTACCAATTACAGAACGCATCACAGTTATTCGACAGATATTTGACTATTATAAAGCAGCAGTTACCCAGAATCGGTTTGATCATCCTTATAGTGTTGAACTCATGATATCCGCAATAACTGCAGTGCAATACTTGCCAATTGCGAACCACCTCGAATTTCTTGAAGAGGGCACAAAATTCACTGCCAGCTGGGATGGCAGAATTACAGAAGTGGCGGCAGCACAAACGTTTTGCTTAAAACTGGAAGACCGACGGGCATTCGTGCAACAAGGGCTAGACTCTGAGAATGCGGCAACTCGCAGCACCGCAGTTCGACAACTCAAGTACCTGAAACCTGAAGACCGCTTAGCTATCGCCCAACGTGGCATGAATGATTCTAATGGTTTCGTGCGCGCTTGCGTTTTGGAACAAGTCCACTATCTAAAGAAGAAGGATCAAGCGGCGATTCTACAACAGGGCATAGAAGATCAACACGAACGTACCCGCGAAGTGGCATCTTATACTGCTCAAAACCTGGGCATTCAAACGCAACCCAGTATTGCAGCCACATGTCGCATGATGGAAGAAACTTGGAGCTCTATGATGTATTTTCTGCACTATCAAATCGGCGGTCCAACACTTTAACAAACCGTTTGTTCTGAAACAAGATTCGCAAACGCACAACGGGTAGAACCCTCGTTCTGGTGAGTCAAGGACGGGGGTTTTGTGTTTATTGAGACAGAAAGTTTAAGTGGGAAGCGAGTTATCAGGATATGACACCCGGAGGGAAGTGAAGGATCCATCTTGTCTGTCATTTAATGTTGATATACAGAGGGTTCAGCATGACAACACTCATTACTGGAGCTGCAGGCAATTTAGGGGCACTGTTGGCGGCTCATTTACTGACACACTCGGACGTTCCTTTGCGGCTGATGGTCCATCAGAAGGATGTGTTATCTACACTTAAAGTCGATGGACGAACTGAGGTAGTTAAGGCGGATCTTGCCCAACCCAATACACTGCGCAATGCCGTGGATGGGGTAGATACCATTGTGCATTTTGCAGGCGTACTTTTTAAGGCCAATCCCGAAACATTTTTACCAACGACCAATGTAAAATATTTTCAGAATCTGGTGGATGTTGCCAAAGAATGCGGTGTGAAAAAGATTATCCTGATCAGTTTTCCCCACGTCGAAGGCCCTACCAGCTTTGATCATCCGGCCAGGGGCACACTAGATGGCCATCCGATATCCGTTCATGCGCAAACCCGACTCGCAGAGGAAAAATACCTTCTATCGCAAATGCCAAGCTCAATTGTCCTGCGTGTGGGCATGGTCTATGGAAAGGGTGTTTTGATGGTCGATGCGGCCCACTGGTTCGCCAAACACCATATGCTGGGCGTGTGGCGGCAACCTACTCAGATCCATCTGATATCCAAAATTGACTTTTGCAGGGCAGTAGCAGCCGCGATCTCAAAACCGAACATTCATGGAATTTATCACCTGGGTGACGAGGGCAAGATTACCTTGCAAGAATTCCTATCAATTGCCTGCCAGCAGTGGGGCGTTCGACCACCGTGGAAAATGCCACTCGGCCTGATTTATATGGCTGCCAATTTTTTTGAATTGTTTTCCAAGTGTTTCAACACCCGCGCCCCCCTTACCAAAGACTTTATCGATATTGGGCGAGTGTCCTATTATGGTGATACCACACGAATGCGAGCTGAGCTGTTACCCACTCTAGAATATCCCACAATTATTGAAGGTCGGGCGACGTTATGAAGGGGCCACAATTATAGATTCGAAAATTATCCGCTAACGTCCGCATAACAGAAACGGGAAGCCATTTGGTTTCCCGTTTCTGTTATTTGGGGGATAAAAATCCTGTTGCGTCGCATTGCGTGGCAATTTTGTACGGGATTCGCCTATTTATTCTCTGGTTATTATGTAGTATCATTACCTTCTCTTTGGCCTTTGCCTAGCACCCCAAGGAGTACAACTATGATGAAAAACACAATCCTTATTATATTGATACTAGTAAGCACTTCTCTTTGGGCAAATGACAAACCACTTCCATCATGCGCTTCCTTGCGTGGCAGCTCAACCATAAAGACTAACCAAACACTAGTGAAACAACTCCAAGCTGCGATGCGTAAGCATGCGTTAAGCCAAGAGCAACGACAATTCTGTTATGAACAGCCACAGGAAACAACCCGCACATTGTGGAGCGATTCGGCAGGACATCCACGCGTTTATACGAGCGAAGGGGGTTCCGACGATCATGCTGAGCGTAAAACAGGTTACTATGATGAACATGGAGAGCTGCGATCACTTTACATAAAGATCAATGATGTGCATGGCAATGAAGACGGAGCAACTATCGAGTATGATGCAAGTGGCAACATCATATGCAGAACAGTTAGCGAACGCTTAAGGGCTACCGATCTTGATGCAACAGAACTTCCCTTTCACAATCCTAAGCAGGCTTTTGCAGACAAAGCCCCATCACGCGAAATTCCCGCTGGTCAAAAGGAAGGCAACTTTTGTAGGAAGTAACCAGAGATGTTCGCAAACGATCTGCCAACATCCTCAAAATTAAATAGCCCCCAAGCAACTTTTCAGTTGTTTTGCCGATAATAATAATAGAAACTAGAGACTTGGAGGGGTTATGGATCCAAGCATGATTAAAAAGATCCAGGATAAGCGCCAAGAAAAGACCCAGCCCGAAGGGGAACGGCTACCGGCCATTCGGGACCTGCCACACTCCGAAAAACCAAGAAAATCTCCTGAAAAATCAGATAGTTCAAAAAGTGAACCCCCGACAGTTATTGAGATTCAAGTGGCCTAAGCCATGCGGTTTAACCACCCCTTTACCCCCACCGAAAAACGCCTAATCCGTCACCTTAAGACACCCGCGCAGGTCCAGAAATTCATTATTTCCCATTTTCGCTATAACAAGGAATCCCGCGGCGAAACGCTCCGTTCTTTTCGCCAATCCCTCAAACACCAAAGCGCCCACTGCCTCGAAGCTGTCTTTATTGCGGCCACTATCTTAGGCGAGCACGGCTATCCGCCAACGGTTTTGGATATTACCTCAAAGGACCACCTGGATCATGTGCTCTTCCTTTATAAGAAAAATGGCCGCTACGGCACTATCGGTTTTTCCCGCTGCACAGGTCTCTATGGGCGCCCGGCACGCTACCGCAGTTTGTATCACTTGGTCATGAGTTACTATACGCCGTTCATTGATAAAACAGGACGCATCACCGGTTATGGGACCGCAAGTCTCGATGACATCCCACGCACCGACTGGCGATTCGCCAAAGGGAATATCTGGGCCGTACAAAACTATCTGATCAAACTACGACACAAACGCATTCACACCAGCACTGCGCATTTCAAACGACTGCGCGCAAAATACCTTGCATCACTCCCCGAGCAAAAGTAGAGCTGGGGCATGACAAATCCACACGTGCAACAGTTAGCTGATTTAATTCTCAACTATTCCATCGAACTCAAACCTGGCGAACGCTTCATGATTCACTGGGCAGGTGATGCACCCCAACCTCTCGTATCCGCACTCATTGGCGGGGCCGCAAAAATTGGTGCTACACCCGTGTGGTGGCACAATGAAGACAGCTTCATGCGGCAAATTTTATTAAACGGCACAGAACAGCAAATGATTGAGTTGGGCAAATTGCATCGCGAAGAAATGGCGCGTGTACAAGCCTATGTTGCGATTCGAGGCCAAGACAATATTTTTGAAATGAATGATGTCCCCGCTGAACGTCGCAAGTGGTACATGCAACATTACATGACACCGGTTCACATGGAACAGCGGGTCAAAAAAACCCGTTGGTGCATCATGCGCTACCCCAACAACTCCATGGCGCAACTCGCCGAAACTTCAGTTGAAGCATTCACTGACTTTTATTTTAAAACCTGTCTTTTGGATTACAAAGCGTTCCAAAAAGCAATGCGCCCATTAAAGGATTTAATGGAAAAAACAGACACGGTTCGCATTACCGCGCCTGGCACTGACTTGCGTTTTTCAATTAAGGGAATCCCTGCAATTCCGTGCGATGGAAAAGTAAACATTCCAGATGGCGAAGTATTTACAGCACCAGTTCGCAACTCTGTTAATGGCACCATTCAATACAACACACCATCACCTTACATGGGTGGACTTTACAACAATGTCTGCCTCACATTCCGTGATGGCAAAATTGTAGAAGCCAAATGCGATGGTGATAATGATGCGCTTAACAAAATCTTCGATACCGATGAGGGCGCACGTTACGTGGGTGAGTTTGCGATTGGATTCCATCCATGGATTCGCAAACCCATGAAGGACATCTTGTTTGATGAAAAAATTGCCGGCAGCATCCATTTCACACCCGGCAAATGTTACGACGACGCATCCAACGGCAACGACTCCGCTGTTCACTGGGATCTTGTATTAATCCAACGCAAAGATTATGGCGGTGGTGAGCTTTACTTCGATGATAAGTTGATTCGCAAAGATGGCCAGTTTGTTGTACCAGAACTAGAACATCTCAATCCTGAACATTGGGGCGCACCTGCGCTATAAAACTCTATGACTCGCAAACATAAAATTCAACGCATTGGACTCATCACCGGTGGCGGCGACTGCCCAGGACTCAACGCTGCCATCCGCGCAGTGACACGGGCGGCTATCAACGAACATCGATGGGAGGTGTTTGGCTTTTTAGATGGCTACGAAGGCCTTGTAGAAGATCGCTGGACACCGCTCACATCAGATCGCGTCTCAGGCATCATTTCGCGCGGAGGCACAATGCTGGGCACATCCAATCGTGCCGACCCCTTTCACTACCATCTTCACAACAGCAAAAAGACCAGCAACCATGTGAAAGACTTGCTACAAACCATCAAACGCCACGGCCTGGATGGCCTGGTGATCATTGGCGGCGATGGAACACTTACATCTGCTGCAAAACTTCACAAGCTGGGTGTACCTGTCGTTGCCATTCCCAAAACAATTGATAACGATTTACGTGGCACTGATGTCACCATTGGATTTAATTCTGCACTCACCATTGCCACCGACTCAATCGATCGTCTGCACACAACAGCCGAAGCCCATCACCGGGTCATGGTAGTCGAAGTCATGGGCCGTTATGCGGGTTGGATTGCGCTGCGCTCTGGCATTGCGGGCGGCGGTGATGTGATTTTAATTCCGGAAATTCCGTATGATCCCAAATGTGTCGCTGCGACCATCGAGCGACGTCTCCACCATAATCGTCGCTTCAGTATTGTGGTGGTTGCCGAAGGTGCGCATCCCAAAAAAGGAAAGATGGTTGTGGATCATATCGACAAAAAGTCACCGGACCCCATCCGCCTGGGTGGTATTGGAAAATATGTGGCCAACCAACTGGAAACTGCAGGTTATGAAAGTCGCGTTACTGTTCTAGGGCATCTCCAACGTGGCGGCACCCCCACTGCATTTGATCGATGGATTGCCACACAATTTGGCGTCAAAGCAGTTGAAACACTGGCTTCCGGACAATCAGGACGCATGGTGGCAGTGCAGCATGGCAACATCATCACGATTCCATTGGCGCAAGCGGTTCATAAACTTCACCGCGTAAGCCCCAAAGGGGATGAGGTCCGTGCCGCCATGGCTGTGGGTACCTCATTTGGGATTTAACCATGATCTTAACGCCCGACCCGAAAGACATCGGCGACTTCTACAAACATCTCTTACGCATCATTGTGCCACGTCCCATTGCATGGGTCTCCACCATTTCAAAAGATGGCGTCACCAACTTGGCACCGTACAGCTTTGCCAACGCCGTTTCATCTCGCCCACCAGCACATTTATTTTGCCCAGCCAATCACGAAGACGGTAGCTACAAAGACTCTCTACGCAACGCGATGGAAACAGGGGAATATGTCTGCAACGTGGTGTCATTTGCGCAGCGACAAAAAATGATCGGCAGTGCACATCACTTCCCAGCGGAAGTGAGTGAATTTTCAGAAGTGGGCATTGCATCTGAAAAAAGTCACGTCGTTCAACCACCCCGCGTCAAAAATGCACCTGCTGCTTTGGAGTGTAAAGTGCTCAAAGTGATTCACCTGGCAGAGGGCCCCAGCGCCGGCAACATTGTGATTGGTGAAATTGTGGCCATGCACCTCAGTGATTCCATTCTGAAAGAGGGTAAGGTGGACTCTGACCTATTGGATGCTATTGGCCGCATGGGGGGCTTAGATTACTGTCGAACCACCGAGCGATTTAGCCTCAAACGCGACTAAAATGGGTGAAAAACACCCTGAAATCCACTCAAATACCCGTTATTCTCAAAACGACTGTAAAATGGTTTATTTAGATTAATGTAAGCACTCAAAAAACAAGGCGTTTTTTCATTTACATCCTTGACGTCATGGCACCTAATTTGCTTACGCCTATATAGGTATGTTTAAAATTATACAAAACTCCATCACACTCGGCCTCTGTACAGCACTCCTCTTCTGTGGGTGCTCCTCTTCCCCTTCTGGCGCGGACGGCGCGTCTGATACTCCATTGAGCACCACAGACAGTACAGGCAATAGCGGTAACTCTTCAAACACCGCATCCACTTCCAATAAAAGCGACAAGGTGGCACCCTACATTACCTCCACCACCCCTACCCTCGGAAGCAAGGGCGCACTCGCAAGTTCCTCCATTTCGGTTCAATTTAGTGAATCCATGGATATCAATTCAATTGCGACCGACAGCATTTCAGTTGTCGACAGCGCAGGTGCCGCCATTGCCGGCACGGTGAGCCTGGATGCACTGCAACTTAATATTATTTTCACACCCACATCATCATTAAAGCAGGCTGAAATATATACCGCTTCACTTAAAGCAACCGTAACCGATCTTGCTGGAAACGCATTGGCGGCACCCTATATATGGAGCTTCGTCATTGGGAATCCCATCCCGAGCACAACGGATTTAACACCACCTTATGTAACGAGTACATCACCCGCACTTGGCAATGCGGCCACACCACTTACATCAACCATCCAAATTCAATTCAGCGAGGCGATTGCGGCAGATACCGCCAACACACAAACATTGACCGTTACAGACAGCCTTGGCAACAGCGTAAGCGGTAGCATCGCATTAGACGTCAGCGGCACCAGCATTACCTTTACGCCAGACAGTTCACTATTGGATAGTGAAGCGTATTTGGTTGTCGCAACGACAGGCATCAAAGACAGTGCTGGCAACGCCATGACGCACAATTATTCCTACACATTCAAGACAAATAGTTCAAAAGTGGTTCAAGTCATTACTGGGCCTTACACCTTCTATGCACTCAAAGAAAATGGAACGCTCTGGGGATGGGGCAAAAATCATTCTGGTCAAATTGGTGATGGTACCACAACAATTCGCAGCCTCCCTGTTCGAATCAACATCAGCGATGTCAAAGATGTTGCACAGGGTGCAACATCCACTTTCGCTCTTAAAAATGATGGCACTGTGTGGGGATGGGGAGATAATCGATTCGGCCAACAGGGAGATGGCTCTAATAGCCTTCGGTTGGTACCAACGCAAATTACTACAATAAGCGATGTCGCTCAAATTGCAGCAGCCTCATATACAGTCTATGCACTTAAATCCGATGGCACACTCTGGGCGTGGGGCCTAAATTTGCAGGGGAACCTGGGCAATGGCACCACATCGAGCGTTAACCCCAATCCAACACCCGTACAAGTACAGGGCCTGAGTGGTACCATCAAACAAATTGCAGCGGGTGTTGGCACAGCAATTGTCCTTACACAAACAGACCCACAGGATCCAACCACAACCACTGCATGGTTGTGGGGCAACAATAACTCAGGACAAATTGGTGATGGTACCACAACAATTCGCAGCCTCCCGGTTCAGTTAATGGTATCGGGAAACCCTCTGACTGACATCAAAACGATTATTTCCGGCAGCAATACATTTGCTGCATTGACCAACGATAGAAAACTCTACACGTGGGGAGATAATCGATATGGGCAAACGGGCAATCAATCTCTATCGGTTGGCTCTGGCAGCAGCTTTACAAATACACCCTATTTGGCCATGGAAAATGTCGTTAAGGCATTCATGGGTAGTTATTCACGTCAGATCTATACAATCAAGGCAGATGGCAACCTATGGATGTGGGGAGATGATAGCTTTGGTCAGTTGGGCATTGCCAACACCAATGCTAATGCGGTCCAGAAGTCCCCGCTCAAAATGGGTGCCATTAAAGACATTGCATCTGTCGTCGGCTCTGCACAAGGAACGGCCATTCTTAAAACGGACGGCAGCATTATCACCGCCGGATACAATTTGAATGGTCAACTTGGCAATGGCAGTGCTTCATTTGCAACTTACAACCCCTATCACATGCTTTCAGTGCCCCCTGCAGCCGCCATTAGCGTCTCATTGGCCAACACCGGATACGCTGGGAAAAACAGCTACCTGCTTTTGGCAGACGATGGAACGGTGTGGGCATGGGGCAGCAACTATCAATGTGAAATGGGAATGTCTGACAAATCTGGCACGAAGCTTCTCTTCAATTCACCAGTACAAGTTGCGCCCACAAAATTGAAAAACATTGTCGCCATTTCGCGCGGCGGTTTCCATTCTCTAGCACTGGCAGACGATGGAACGGTGTGGGCATGGGGGAAAAATTCTTCTGGCCAACTGGGTAACGGCAGCGCATCTTCCACACCGACTTGTGACCCTGTGAAAGTCATCGACCCCAGCGGCTCTGGAGAAATGTCAGGTGTGACATCCATATCGGCTGGCTTTGAAAGTTCTGTATTTATCAAAAAGGATCCTGCGACCAGTGTGACAACAGGCTATGCAGCCGGATATAACGGCGACGGTCAATTGGGCATTGGTTCTTTCACAAGCACAGCGACGCCCACACTCATACCTGACCTGCCCACCAATGTTAAAAAGATCTCCAGTGGCTCTGCACAATATATGGTCATCACAGAATCTGGCACCCTATTTGGTTGGGGCAACAACTCCGCATATCGTGCAGGCAATCTCGCTAATACAAACCACGTCAATAAGCCCACCCAGATTACAAGCTATGATGGTGGCACTATTGATACAGCAATTGATACCTGTACAGGTGCTGCAGATACATTAGTACTTTTGAGCAATGGTACTGTTCTGGGCTGGGGTGTCAACGCTTCCATCCAACCCTTGGGTGTTTCATCAACTGCAAACCCACTCAACATCATCATGCCAGTTCACCAGATCACCAATGCCGTTCAACTGGGTTGTGACAGCGGACGCAGTTACTTGGCACTAACGAATGATGGTCAGGCCTGGACTTGGGGTAGCAACGCCATTGGTGAATTGGGGATTGGCAATACAATTGCGATTTGGGATCCTCAGTTGATTCCAAACCCAGAAGGTTCGGGATACTTGAGCAACGTGAGTAGTGTTGGACTCAGCTCATTCATCAAGAATGATGGATCTCTATGGGTACTTGGGTTTTTGCCTGATGGTGATGCTGAATACATTTCTAACTTTGTTAATATAACTTGGTAACAACATTCTATCCTATTCTATATAAAGATAATGCACGGAATAAGATTTTGGGGCAGACCCACAAACGCTTCAATACCAATTTGATGATCAAACGTTTCACACATCCGACCATACAACATTGTTTTCTCCCACTTGGTGTTCCAAGACTCTACATCATGAACAGCCTTACTTTGAAAACGACCAATGGGATCACTGGAATATCCAGGTGACTGAAAGCACCTTTCCGTAATGGCATTAACAAGTGCCATTTGAGCACTTACAATCATTTTCAACTTAACCTCGTTTTGAGACGTTGACTGAATTGCAAGACAGTGACCTTTGCCAACCGTGAGTAGCGATGATGATTTTTTTGCCCAATCTGGAACAGGAAATTTCTTTTGGTAACGTGCAACCATCTCTTGAACCGTTACTGAATCTTTTTGGTCAGCACTTTCACTTACCTTTGGAGGTTTGGCTTTCTTTTCTTCGCGCCGAACAGAGGCTGAACACCCCGCAGCAGCCAATAACAATAGTGGTAGGATAATAACCATAGGCGATACTCCTTATAGGCTACTATCGGATATATGCCCAAAAAGTTGCTTAAAATGATTCAGATAATTTCAACAACTTTACGTCGCCCTGCAGAACCATGCAAAATGGTAATCGATGATTTGGGTACTTTGAAATGCCGAGCCAAAAGCGCGATAACGGCGTCATTCGCACGCCCCTCATGAGCCGGCGCATTCACATGAACCTTCAAGCTGCCATCCGGCAACAATTCTACTTTTTCATGACGGGAATTGGGTTTGACTTGGAGTATGTATTTCATTGAGTCAGATTAACGCTAGCTTATTATTGGAGATTGTGGCGCCAACAAAGAATCCCACACTGATGGTGGCGTAAGAATGGCTGCCATACCCACAACACTACCAGCCAACGACTCTACCACAGATGTTGCATATACACACACAGCACCAAACGCAGCAACGAACCCTACTGATTGTACACCCTTATTTATGAGTACCAAATCCAGAGGAGCTGCAGAAATAGTCGGCGGCAAACTAAAAATTCCCACACTTTGCCAATCAGCTTCAAACCCTGTTTCTGGCAGATCCACTGCAACAAACTCAAACTTTGTACGTGAGCCAAACGGGCTAATATCATCTTTTGGTATCGGAACATTAGATCCAGCCAACCCATATTTTGTTTGTGAGGGTCGCGTGCGTGGGCCAACAACAGATGTCTTTGGCTCAATAGGCTCAATGTCTAAAGGTTGGGGGTCATGAGGAACTGGCGTTGAGCCACCCCGCATTGGCTCAGTATCCCTCTCATCGCTAACTTCTCCAGCCTCACCGACGCGAACTTGTGGCACAGGTCTCACAATGCGAGTCTCGATATCCAACTGTGGCGCTGTCGGGCGAACCGATGGGGCGGGGTCTACAGCACTATGTGGTACCACCGCCTGTTTATCAGCGCGCGTCTGAGCATTCAAGGCTTCAAGCTGGGCAACCCTAGGATCAACAGCAAAACCACCCGAAGAATCTGTTCGTCTTGGCGAGGACATGACACATCTCCTTTTCCCCTCAAAAAGTTAACAGTATTTGCGGAAAGAGAGGGATTCGAACCCTCGATACGTTTTACCGTATACACGCTTTCCAAGCGTGCGCCTTCAGCCACTCGGCCATCTTTCCATAAAATCGGAGGCTCTGCCTAAATCAGCAACCTCAAAGCCGCAAGGACTTATTTAATCGCAATTTGCGAGGCAAGCTCTTGACCAATGGCATGGTCACCAGTCTTCGATGAAAACATAATCGGCCCCTTGAATGGGCCCACCGACTTAATCGTCAAACTCACCCCAGGCAACACACCAATACCTTCCAAATACGACACCAATTTCTCATCAGCCTCGGGGATCTGACAAACCGTGACTTTCTGGTTATCCTTGGCTTCGTGCAGAAAGGTCTGTGAATGAACCGGATCTTCGTTGTCATCGTATGGAATGGGATATCCGTGGGGGCAGATTTTAGGACGTTTCAAAACCACCGCCAAGCGCGCTTCAACCTCGGGGCTAATGACATGCTCCCATTTGCAAGCCTCGGTGTACGCATGGGGCAATGGTATTTCCAACAAGTTAACCAACATGCATTCCGCCAATCGCAGACGCCGTACCACTTGATTAGCGACCTTCAACCCCTGCTTGGATAGATGCCAACCATCGTTATCACTCACAATCAACTTCTGCTGATCCAAACGCTTGAGCATTTCGGAGGCCGATGCTGCAGACAGCCCCAGATATTCTGCTACGCGCGAAACAGTGGGGGGAGTGCCCGCAGATTGCAGTTGATACACTGCTTTTAGGTACATTTCCATGCGCTCAGTGCGCGCGATATCGTGTCCGTGCATGGGCCCTTCCTAGTGGGGAGAATTAAAAGATGCAACGCATTATTTGCGGCGTGCGCGGAAGAAATTGCTTAGCAGTCGACCACATTCTACTCCCAAAATATCCGGGGTGACTTGAATATTGTGATTGAGGCGGGGATCATTCGATACATCATATAACGACCCGCAAGCCCCCGCTTTTGGGTCGCGACAACCATATACAATTCGCGCAATACGCGCCTGCAACATGGCCCCCATACACATCAGACAGGGTTCGCAGGTGACATAGATGGTTACATCTGACAAACGCCACCGCTTTCCCTCTTTGGAAAGCTGCTGGACGAGCAACAACTCTGCATGTCCCAAGGGGTCATGCGTGGCTTCGCGCAAATTGTGCGCACGCGCCACAACCTGCCCATCCACCACAGCGACTGCGCCAATTGGGACTTCACCAAGGTCAGCAGCCCGCTGAGCCTCATCCATCGCCAAAATCATGAAGTCCACATCCTTTGCCTTGCCATCTTTTGTCAAATTTGTCATAGCGCCCACATGCTACTTCAATATCTCCCGCTTACACAATTAAATGTTGCGGATGACAGCTTCCGCGTTACCTTTGCTCCCAATATCGAGGCCTTGAAAAAATCGATCAAATCGATCGGCGTCATCCAACCCATTTTGGCACGTCATACGGTCGATGGTGCCTATCAGGTGGTCTGTGGTTACAAACGCATTTTGGCCTGTCAGGCATTGGGGCGCCAAACCATTCCTGTTTTAGTCGTACCCCATACCGACATGAGCCCCATGCAGGCGTTTATTACAGCGCTGCACGATAATGTATTGACCCGCTCACTCAACCTTTTGGAAAAGAGCATAGTCTGTGTGCGCCTTACCCAAACCTATGGTGTTAACGAAGATGACTTTGTCCGCCAATACATGCCACTCATGGGGGAATCCACCAGCTACAAAACACTTCATTTACTATCAGGGCTTCAGCACCTCATTGAACCCATGAAGCAACACGTTGTAGCCACGGGCATCAACTTAACATGCGCTGCACGCATTGCTGAATTTTCACCGTCCACACAACAAGCATTGATGGATGTGGTCAAACACATTAAACCCAACTCAACAAAACTGAACGAACTGCTTTGCTTGATTCGCGAAATCGCTTCTCGTGACGCCATCACCGTCGAAGAAGTCTTACAACGCTATCAACTTCTGTCGGTCGTGGTCGACAACCGCGTCAGCGCATCCGAAAAGATTGCTGCCCTCCGCCAAACCTTGAAGGGCGTGCGTTTGCCACAGATGATTCAACGCAAACAAGAATTCAGCAATTTGATCAAGAGCTTGGGACTCCCCGAAACAGCACGCATTGCAACCGATCCTTACTTTGAGGATTCCAAGATGAAACTGCAATACGAATTCTCCGAACCCGAAGAGCTCTCTACACTCATTCAAAAACTGCAAACAGCATTTGAAACCCATTCATGGGATCGTATCTTTGAATGGTATCGTGAGGTGCTCGTATGAGTGAACTTCCCTACACATTTCCAATTCACTGGTATGGCGATGCAATGGATGCGTATGCTCCTTTCGCAAGCCAACCTGGTGCATTCATGGTTCAAATTGACAAGCGCTACACACTCATCGGATGGAACCCACTCAAAAAGTTCTCGTCTACTGGTGCGTTTGTATCCATCGACGATCACACACGCATTGATACACCGTCTGATGCGCTACAAAAATTTATGGCGCCGCTCAAAGAGCTGCCCAAGGACCCGTACTTTCCATTTTATTCAGGTCTCGTGGGGTACATGCTGCCCGAATTTAGCGCCGCATCGAATGACAAATCGCCCAATCATGGAGATAAGCCAGATGCTTGGTTTGGTGTGTATGATCCTGTTTTGGTTTTCGATACCATCGAAGGCCGACTAACAATTATCTCTATGGGATTGGACAAGGAATTGCGCCCCAATGCAGCGCTGGCAGAAGAGCGGGCCACAGAGCTGGCACAAAAGATGGTGCGATACAACGCTGCACGCAACAAATCCGCTGAAGAAAACCATCACGAATCCCCCATTCAGTTTATGCCAATCGAGGACATTCAAAACCAGCTATGCCCACAGTAATTTATCTCAATGGTCGTTTTGTTTCTGAGAAGGATGCCAAAATTTCCGTATTTGATCGCAGCTACTTGTATGGTGAAGGATGCTTCGAAACATTGCGTTCGTACGATGGGCACATTTCATTTCTAAAACTACACTATTATCGTCTGTTGGAAAACTGTTCAGCACTTGGACTCGACATGCCTCTCGATGAATACGCATTTGGCCGCATGTTAAAACAACTCATCAACCGTAACAAAACACCTAATGCCTACATTCGCGTCACGATAAGCGCAGTAGGTGCATCCACTGGCATGGAAATGCCCAAGCATATGAAGATGCAAGTTGTTGCATTTTGCAAAGCGTTCGAAGGAAAACCACAACGGTGGTATACACATGGTGCAAAACTGGTGATTGCCGAAACAGTTGTTGCCGATCAGCCACGACTTTCCAACATCAAAACCACCAACTATTTAACCAAGATGCTTGCACGCCGCGAAGCCAATGCCGCTAAAGCCGCTGACGCCTTACTCACCAATGATACGGGACAAATTTTGGAAGGCAGTGCATCCAATTTATTCGTTATTAAGAATGGTCGCCTTTTGACCCCACCCATCTCGGATGGCATTTTGCCTGGGGTCACCCGAAGCGCCGTACTTGGCGCCGCCGACACCCTCGAAATCCCCTGGAAGGAAACCCACTTCACCGTCAAAACGCTTAAAGATGCAGACGAGATTTTCATAACAGGATCAACCAGCGAAGTCCTACCCATCGCCGAGATTTCCGGAATTTGCAAAAAGAAGGCCCCAGGCCTCGTCACTAAAGAATTAATGACTGCCTACTCCCATCTGGCCCGCGGATAATCAGCATTTACGGCCCCATAGCAACTTTTTTACTGATTTCCCGATAATAATAGAGATATAGCAATGGGAGATTATGAGACCAATCAACCTCAATACACTTCAACGCACAGCCGAGTGGGGATTCCTCAGCAACAAGGATCGCCAAACACTCTTTACGCTTGCAGGTCATAACCGCCAACTTGATGAAGATGAATTGGGGTTTCAATCCCTTTTAAAATTATCGCCTCGCGCAGCAGCACTTTTATGGCGGGTCAGCCTCAACGACCCCAAGAGTCTAAACTATTGGGCGAACCGCTTTGCCTTCCTACCACTTCATATGGCAAATGGCATCATGGCCTACTTTGATGTTGAACACATCAAGACATTGGCCAATTATTATTTTGTTAACAAGAGAACGAACGATTTTAATCATGTGATTTATGGCATTCCTCAAACAGGCTTGTCATTTTTATATGGGGCACAATTTCTCAATAATCGCAAAATGAAAGCAGCCATTCATAATGCACTCAATGGTTACAACAGAGATCCGCAAGTTCGCCAGTACTGGTGTAAGGCCGAATTTGATCCGACTGGCACCCAACCCAACATTTGTCCTCTCGAAAAGGCGAATCACGGTGTTGCAGCAGTCGACAATATAGCCTCATTCAAAGCACGCATTCACCAGTGGCTGGTCGATTCTCCCGATCCCAACATCGGTAGCATGCAAATATCCAAAACGGCATACGCCCTTTTACGAAATGCACTTGCAGCGTATTATACAGACGGTTACGAAGCCGCGCGACAAGCGATCCATTTGAGCCCTGCATATGACGATGAAACTGCAAATGAATTAAATAGGACTATCGAATATCACTACCTAATGATGCGCATTCGGATTGGCAAAGGGGAGTATGAGTATGTGCCAAATGAGATTGATTCAATTCGTGATGAAGACGGCATCGAATTCATTACACCCAACGCCCAGAATCAAGCTTTGATGAATCGAATCGAAGTGCTTCGAAGAATCATGAAGGACCTCCCCAAAGAATAATCTTAGCGTTTATACCAAACATTACTGGGTTGATTGCGCATCTGATTCTGCTGAGGTGTTTGGACCCGTGTATTGTTATAAGGGGTGTTGGTCTGAACCTGCTGCATAATAATAGGGTCTGAAAAACCACCACCCATCTTCATAAACATCTTCATTTGGTCCAATCCCTCAATACCCATCTTCTTGGCACATGCCAACACCGGATTACTGCCATCCACGGGCATGCCGGCAGCGCCCCCGCCACCAACCCCCATACAATTCAAACTCTGTATGGCAGTCACCCCATCCTTAATACCTGCAATAAAACTCATGGCGCAGTCACCAGCCGTTTGAAATGCAGCATTCAAACATTGTTGCTTCGCATTGGCACCGGATGTTTTTTCATCCATGGGATTCTCAGTCTTGTTTGACGCATTTATCCACTGATAACCACTGCCCTTTTCGCCGTAAGAGGAATATGACCACTTCTCAATTTTTCCCCAACCACCACTCGCATAAATGAGTCCTTTCGCCGTATACTCGAAGTAATTATCATTATTAAGTTTTACTTGGATATTAACTGGCAAGGTTCCACTCGCTGTATCGATATTCCATTCACCCGACACAGCTGCCGGCCCACCAGCTACCGTCTGACTGATTTTTCCATCTGAAAATGCGGTTTTACCTGTACTTAAGTCCGTCACCGTTACTGTCATAGCAATCTGGATACGTTTCGTAGCAGGGTCACTTGGATAATAATGCTCGTATGATGTTAACTCCACTTTTGTCGCATAGGGTCTACCCATGCCATCTTCGCCTTTAAATATATGGTTTGATGTCTTATATACGTTTGCACCTTCAGGGGGCTTACCCACCGCACCATCGCTGTCTGCTTTTGAATAATCGAATCCCCCACAATCCGCTTTAAAGGTTCCCTGTTTTACAGACTGTCCCAACGTTACAGGCTTGCCGTCGGGCCCCATACCACCAGGCGCAGCACCACCGGAGTCTGGCGGCACATCACCCGCAAACGAACTTCCTCCGGAACCACCCTTAATACCAGATGGCAGCGCCGCACCAAATTTCTTGAGGCAACTGCCAGAAATAAATGATGCGCCACCACCCGAAAGGGGCAGTTGTGATTTGTTGAATCCTGCGACGGATGTTGGCACAGATCCCGGCAGATCGGAGCCATCCTTCTTTTTGTTTTCGTCTTCGGTCTTCTTCCCCATTTCAATCCACTTTTGAATTGCCAAGGTAGGATTCATTTCAATGGCGAGTTGCTTCTGAAGATTGGCTGCTTCTTGACCTTGATACTTTTCAAACTGACTTTTCAGATTATTTTGCACAGACTGTTCTGCGATTAATCCCATCGCAAAAGATGCCAGCTCTGCATCAGATGCATCTTTATAAATTGTGTTCATGACGGAATCTGAATTATCCAGGTTGCCGGGATTGCCAAACTCATCCGCATAACGGCCCACATCACTCGCAAAGATGGAACTATTGTGCAGCATGTCCGCCACCTCTTGCTTACCATGGTAGCGCCCATGTTGAACTTCCAATGAATTGAGAAGATTGAAGAATCGATCAAACACACTCACACTCTTCCTTTGTTCCGCTTGTGTGGGGCGCTGATTGGCGGAAGACCGCGCAGACGGCTTATTGGTAATGGTAATAACCCGTGTTGTGGAAGTGTTTGGTTTTGGTGCCGCATAAGTTGACCGTGCAGAGTTGGAATAGGAAGGTGCAGGCACCGCCGGACGCCCCTGCCCAAATGCCCCATATGAAATCATGAGAGTAGTAACTGAAACGGCAATTCCCATATGAAGATAACGCTTCGTCATAAGCACTCCTTATCAATGGTTCCGGTACGGATACATGCCCGACCTGAATGGACTTTAAACGAGCAAAATTCATACCAGGCAACTTGGCGATAACCACTTGATTTATATGAATATTGGATTCCCTATTTGGTTAAATTTAATGAATATGGCAAATTTTGGCGTCAAAACATACCGGCTCTATCAAAATGAGAACACTTCACCTTACAATCGCCGCAACTTTTTTGGTTATTTGCCGATGATAGTATGAGTATAGCGTATGGAGACTATGTCGCCAATTTCACTAAAATCACTCCAAAAGGAAGCCAATCAGCAACGTGCTGATGGTGAAACATGGCTTCAAATCCAACTATTAGATAAAAGTCACGACGGCATATTATCCAACAATGAAATCTCACATCATATATTAATTGCTCTACTCCAAGGTTATCCGAATGGACAGAAACCTACCGCGGGCCAGCGCATCACTACAACAAATTCTGCACGTAACGCTGCCGCTCTTTTATTTCGCGTGGGAATTGATAACGGCAACAGCCAATCCGAATGGGTCACACACTTTTCATACCTTCCGCCCCCAATTGCCAACGGCCTATTACTCTTTTTGGATACTCGCCACCATGTTGCAATTGCAGAATTCTATAAACAACATCACATGACCAACGATCTTAATTTCCTATTCTATGGCCTCGCGTCAGTAGAAAAAAATGGGTTAATTGGCGCTGCACTTCTTCAATCAGACCCTCAACTACAAACTGATGTCACAAGCAGTCTTTACGGCATTTGTAACTCTCAAATTCGCTATTACTGGAAATCTGCATCTGAGCTCTTTAGAAAAGCAGGTTCTCACAAAATTACCTATCTTGCCAATGCAGCAATCCCGGATAATCCAGAGATCACTGACGATCTACCCGACTTGGAACTCAAACAAAGTCGCAAGTATGCAGCCATTGCACTAAGGGGTAAACGTATTCAATATCGACTATCTACCGGCAACCCTTACCAATGCCTTCCACCAAGACCTCAATATACTTCATTCCCATCATCGAATGATATTCTGGCTGCGGGAAATACTGACAGCGAGCGTCGAAGAAAATTGGCACAATGGATGGAGAATGCACCACTTCCAGAAAATGTTGATATTGGTCTCGATTCGTTTACTAGCCAAACACTACAACGCAGCGTTGATGCATTTCACTGGGGTCAATTCGATGAAGCATTCCGCATTATTAAGTGCCTTGACTGTTCAGAAAGTGACAAGCAGCTGTTTGATCTAGTGGCTCGAACAAGCGTCTCAACTATTTATATAAGGACACTTATTTACTATAAACGGGGTGAAGTCCATCGATCACGGTTTGACATTGATCCTGAAAATCTTAACTCACTGACGGTTCATCCACGAGAAAAACACTTACTTAATAGATTGATACAACTACACCCACTCTTACCACCAGGTTAATAACGAATCCATTGCAGCAGCATTTGTTTCCCTTCAGCGCATGCTTGAATAGCGGACTTTCCCAGCGCCATCTGTGCGGCAATACCAGATGCCAGTCGGCACCCGGTACCGCGCGGCGACGTTGTACCAATGCGTGGTGATGATAAGTGATTCATTTGCGTGCCATCCCAAATGACATCCACGGGATCGCCTTGCAAGTGCCCACCCTTCACCATCATCACTTGCGTACCGCGTTGCAATTCACGTGCAGCTGTTTCCATTTCAGAAACAGTGGCCGGACGTTTGCCCAACAACATTTCAACTTCGTCCAGGTTAGGTGTCACTATTGTTGCACGTGGCAGAAGCCGTTCCTTTAAGAGGGGAATTGCAGACATTTCCAATAATTGAAGACCACTTGTGGCACGCAACACTGGGTCTAAAACCACTGGCAATTTTGGATAGCGCTCTAAAAAATCACAGATCACTTCAAGATTATCGCGCGTGGCAATCATACCAATCTTCACCACGCTTGGTAAATTTTGGGAATGCTGCTTCAAAATATCGCGCAGCACATCTCTTGGTGTTGCATACACCGCTTGCCCTGACGTAACACCCTGCACCGTCAGCGCCGTAATCGCTGTGCGCGCCGCAACACCGGCACGCGCAATCATTTCCAAATCGGCTTCGATCCCGGCACAGCCACTGGGGTCAGAACCCGCTATCGTAAGGACTGATACCACCGAACCTCCGCCGCCACGTCCTCTGCCTGACTAATCCCTGTGATCATGGCAATTGCAGCTGGCCCACAGGCCCTAACATCTGCTGCATTCGTGCGATTAATACCACCAATTGCCACAACGGGTTTACTAACTGCCGCCACCACTTGGCGCAGCGTTTCCAAGCCTTGCACAGGATGTCCAGGGCCTTTCGTTGCAGTTGGGTAAATTGCCCCCAAAGCCACGTAATCCGCGCCCTTTTCAGCAGCCGCAACCGCCTCTGACAATGAGTGAGATGAAAACCCAATCATCATATCGGGCCCCACAACAGCACGCGCATCACGAATTGCCGCATCTGTCTTACCCACATGCACCGCATCCGCACCCACTTCTTTGGCAATTTCGGGGTAGTCATTCACAACGAAGAAGAACTTGTGTTTGCGACGAATCTTGATCATTCGACGTGCGACTTCCAAAACTTGGGATGCAGATGCATCTTTCATACGCAATTGAATAATGGGCGCACGCGCATGGGCCAGCTCACTCACATAATCGAGCAAATCCACGCCATGCGGCAAAAACCGCGGGTCGACAATAACATATAATCCCTGTGGGAATAACTTACTTGAGGCCATACTTACGAAGTTTGGTACGAAGAGTATTACGATTAATTCCTAAAATACGCGCTGCCTTGATTTGATTGCCATTGGTGTGTTGCAGCACCAATTTATATAGTGGGCGCTCCATTTGCGTTTCGATTGCATCATGCAAGTCGCTCACATCATAGCTCCCCACACGCTCCAGAAATTGTGCCAGCTTTTGCTCTACAAAATCCTCAAGAGCAACATTGTCGAGTGATGGCACCTCTCCTGCTGCGGCTAACTGTGGTGGAAAATGATGAACATCCAAAACTTCATGCGACGTCGATGTCATCGCTGTTGCCATAGCCCACTGAAGTTCTTTCACATTACCAGGCCATCGGTATTTTTTAATGACCTTCTGAGCAGCAGTACTCAGTTCGCGTCTGGGTTGACCCCACTCTTGCGCCTGACGATTCAAAAAATATTCAGCAAGTGGCAACACGTCATCCCGTCGTGCTTGCAATGTGGGAACCTGCACAACGCGATCCTTCAATGCCTCCCACAACTGTGGCGCCAAAACTTTTTCGCTACTACGAGGAAATACTGCCGATTCAAACACAAAAACAATGCGACATTGCACTGGTAAAGACTCTTGAACATTCAATGGCTGATAGTGGCCATCCGTCACAACCGGGACCAACAATTCTTGCACACGCCACGGCACTGTTTCAAAACCGCGAATCACCAATGTTCCACCCGCAGCTTCTGCGAGCATTCCTGGGATGACTTCCGCTTTACCAAAAAGTGGTTTGTGCCAGTAGCCCAACAAAATTTGATCAATTGCTTCAACTGCCATACGCCGCGCATCGATTGTAAGATAAGGACCAGCAGCACCAGAACAACGACTATGCAGATGGCGTGCAAGAAACTGTTTACCCGAACCCGATTCTCCTACAAACACAACGGGGCCACTTCGACCTTCTTCTTCCTTCAGAGCCTGCAACACATCTTGCATGGCGCGCGATTCACTCACGATCGGCAAAAATTCATTAGTCACCTGACGAATGGCCTGCGCAACATGCCCATCGCCACCCGCAAGGCGTAATACGGGGGCCTCCGCGGAATGGGGCAAGGTTGTGGTGGTTTCTGCAAATTGAATATTAATGGAGCTCATAAAATAATCACCCTCTGCCTAATAATAGGGCACTAGGACTTGGCCCTTAAAAGGACAAGGAAAAAATTGCGCCCATACAAATCCCATGCTAGTCGCCGACGGCCATGCGCTATTATTTGCTTTGCCTCATCGCTGGGTTAGCCGCCTTTTATAACAAAATTGCGTTTGCAGCAGCTGAATTACCCACTACGCAGGACCCACCTTATGTCGTCATGTTTTTGATTGATGGCGCCCGTGGTGACCTCATTCATACACTTGCCGATGAAGGTAAACTGCCGAACATAAAAGCACTTTTTATGGATCAAGGCTTGGACGTCGTCCAAGCCACAACCGTATTTCCAACGACCTCCACTAACGCCTATCAAAGCTTTATGACCGGCCTATATCCTGGACATGCTGGCATACCCTACCTAGCCCGCTATTCTCGGTCCGATCAGGAGTCGATTGAATATTTATCACTTAAAGGAATCAAGATACTCAATGCAGATCTTCTGAATTGGTATCAATTGAACGACCCTACCCATCCTTATGACATTGCCCAAGGGTCGTTATTTAATCACCTCTCAGACCTAAAAACGGCATCGGTGTATTCCACATTTCGCAGAGATGCAACCATCCAGAAGCCAGGCCTGCCACTGCGCGCGGCATGGGCCACTTTTATTCTAGGTAATTATGAGGATATGGACATCTTAGCATACAAGGCTCTCAAAAAATTATACGAGAAACCTATAAGCCAAATTCCACACCTCTCTCTCACTGCCCTCTTAGCCGTTGATGAAATTGCCCACAAAGAGGGTGCTTTTGCACAACGCACCATCAAGCAATTCGAGACAGTTGACCGTATTATTGGTGACTTTTGGGAACTTCTACAGAAACGTGGCCTTGCAGACAAAACATATCTAGTGTTGGTAGGCGATCATGGGAATCACGACATAAAAGATCGTAGCTTTTTGCGTGAACGGCTAATCAAACGCGGCATTGCCATTCGCAGTCGCCAAATGCACCCACCTTACAAATTGTCTATTAATGCTCGAGGAGTCAGCTCCGCCATCATTTCGGTTGCAGGAAAAGATGGTTGGAAATCACGCCCCACTCTTGACGATTTACATCACGTGCCAACAGTTCGTAAAAAAGGCGAAGTCGATTTGATTGAGTATCTCCGCAGCCAGCCTGAAACTGACTTGCTCCTTGTGCGTGACGGCAATAGCAAGGTTCGTGTCTACAATGCTGACAGTGAATCCGAAGTCGTCCGAGTATGGAGTGGCGGTCGCTTTTGGTACAGTTATCACCTGCTCAAGGGAAAGGATCCCATTCATTATATGGAAGATCCCAAATTAGCGCCACTCATTACAAAGAACATTCCACTCACTTCACAGCAATGGCTCCCCCTCACCAGCGACAAGACATATAGTGATGCAATCGTACAGATTGGACAGATATTTACAGATGGACGCATCGGCGACATAGTGATTGTAGCTAAGCGCGACTGGGTGTTCCGCCACGAAAAAGCCAATACGCATGGCACGTTATTGCAAGATGATATGCATATTCCCATCATGATGCATGGCCCAGGAATTAAGCCTCAAAAAATTAATTATGCACGTTCAGTAGATGTCATGCCTACAATACTCTCTTTTTATAATCGTTCGACCCCGTATCGCGATGGTCAGAACCTACTTGCGCCCGACCCGCTTCCTACAGCAAAGGAAGCTTCACTTGCACGACTGGAAATTCAATATGCTACTGAAGCAACAGATCCACCTCACGACTTTAATCTGAAACCACAAATTATAAAAGAAAAGGCCCGCATCCAAAAATTGCAAACCATTGTAAGCCGCTGCCAAAATACAAAAGTGGACTACCGACTCACCAAGCCCGACCGTCCCAAAAAAATGCGCGAATCCACATGCGAAGTGGTTGACCTGGCCCTTAAAACCGCATACGAGGACCTTCAACGTTTAGAACAATTGGAGCCAGTCAAGATCACCCATGCAACCCACCACCCCATTCAACACGCAGAGTTGGACCGTCCGAAGCAGTGAGTTAGTCGGCTGGTTAAGCTTGGCTGCCTTCTTCTATTGGAATCGTTGGATAGGCTTATCAACTGTCACTCATATCTTTCTGATTATTAGCTGGGCAGGCTACCTATTTATGCGCTTCTGCAGCCTCTGGCATTGGCACCATCAAGCCAAACGTGGCGAAGGTATTGAGCAACAGTTTACACAAGTTGCCGTTGCAGCCATTTATGGCTTTCTAGTAACCAACCTGGCAGCACTATCCCACATTTTGGCATTCCTAATTTATCCCATTGCAGTCGTGTTGGCATCCGTCTCTGCCATTAACGCAACACTGCTATACCTGTGGTATAAAGACCCAAGTCGCGTACCTGTTAACTTCTATAGCCATCGTAAATTCATAAACGAGGATACTTAGACCCAAGCAGCATCCAACACGTGATGGCGCGCAAAAATCTAGGGCCCAGTCCTTGACGCCTTCCATATTCTCTACTAGTGCCACCCCACGTTCACTTTTAAGGAGCTCCTATGAAAACTACAATTGGTGTGGTGGGACTGTCCCACCTGGGTGTGATTTGGAGTGTAGGATATGCCTCACTCGGATTTGACGTGGTTGCATATGATCGCGATCCTGTCCCGGTTGACCTATTAAATGCAGGTAACGTATTTATTCCTGAGCCCGGCCTAGAAGAACAATTTCAGGGGGCTCGCGAACGCCTAACTTTTACAAAAAATGCTGAAGATTTAGCTAGTTGCAACTATATTTTCTTTGCTCGCGACGTTCCATATGATGAAGAAGGACGTATTGATCTCACTGAAATTGAAATTCTTTGGGACAACATCATTCCCCATCTATCCTCCGGAGTTGAAATCATTTTCATGGGCCAGGTGCCCGTGGGATACACCCGAAAACTCGAAAATCGCATTCATCAAGCACGTCCCGACTTAAAATTTAATTTAATCTACCGCGTTGAAACATTAACCATCAGCCAGGCTGTTCCCGACTTTTTACACCCAGATCGCATTATTGTAGGAACCAAACAAAGCGGCGACACACTTAGCAACGGAATGACGTCCGTGCTAATTGATCCATTCAAATGTCCGGCAGCCATGTGTTCATATGAAAGTGCTGAGCTGGCAAAATCAGCAATCAACATCTATTTGGCCACATCGGTCACCTTTGTGAATACCATTTCTGATCTTTGCGAAAAAGTGGGTGCTAACATTCAAGAAATTACTGCAGCCATGAAGCTCGACAAACGCTTCAGCCCATATGGATATTGGCGTCCAGGCTTAGGATTTGCAGGTGGCCACCTAGAACGCGACCTTATGTCCCTCACAAAACTTGCCAACGAAAATGATATGAAAGTGGAATTATTGGACACAATTATTACCAACAGCAAACAGCGCTATCAGTGGCTAAAAGCCGCCATGGATCAGCACATTTTCTCTAAGAAGGAACGTCCAACCATATGTTTATGGGGATTGGCGTATAAAAAGGGAACCGACTCCCTTCACAACTCCCATTGTCTCAAAGTGTTTCGTGACTATATCGGAAAAGCCAATATTCGCGTTTACGATCCCGTCGCCAAATTACCAGAATCATTCAATGGCGTTGAAGTTTACAATGACAAATTTGACGCACTAAAAGATGTGGACGGTCTAATCATCTTAACTGAATGGGATGAATTTAAGACAGATGATCCAAAACCGTTCCGCGACAACATGAAGGATCCAGTTTTGATCGATGGTGTTCATATGCTGGGCACAACAATTCAACGCGACAATACCGTTAAATACATCGGTATGGGGGTGCCACAACATGTCTAATACTCAGGTTGCTGTTATTACAGGCGGAGGGCGCGGCATTGGAAGAGCAATTGCTGAAGCCTATGCCCAACAAGGTTTCACTACTGTACTCTGGTCTCGCTCGCAAACTGAGTTGGAAGAAACAGCTCAATCAATTCGCGCTGCTGGTGGTAAGGCTGACTTTCAGTCTGTTGATGTAAGTGATGAGGCTGCTGTACAAAAAGCCGCAGACCTCGTCTTAGAACGGTATGGAAAGGTAGATATCCTTGTTAACGCCGCAGCAATTATTGGCCCCATTGGTCCATTACATACTGTTGATACGAAGGAGTGGAATAGGACATTTCAAATCAACGTAAATGGCACATTATTTCCAATCAAAAGCATTTTGCCTAACATGATCAAAAACAATTCTGGCCGCATTATCAATTTTTCGGGCGGTGGAGCCTTGTTGCCCTCTCCCTATTTCGATGCTTATAGCCTTACAAAAGCAGCCATTGTACGATTAACCGAAAACCTCTCATTGGAATTGAAAGATAAAAACATCATGGTCTGCGCAATCGCCCCCGGCGGAGTCAACACACGCATGTTTGATGATATGATGGCCCCAGGACAAGATGTTGTCTCAAAAGAAATTTGGGAATCTTTCATGAAGCGTAAAGATGCGGGTGGGGACTCAATGGATTCAGTTGTTGGACTACTCAGCTTCTTGGCAAAAACCCCATCCATTGCTGCCATCACAGGTCGCGTAATCAGTGCAAAGTGGGACAAGTGGAAATCTTTTGATGAATTATCCAAAGAGTTTGCAGACACAGATGTATATACGATGCGTCGCATTATGCCTCAGGATAGAAAGCTGGATTGGTAATCATGAGAGTTGGCATCATTGGCTGCGGCAATATTGGCAAGAAGCGTGCAGCCGCGTTAACATCCACAGATCAACTTGTTGCTATTGCAGAGAGCAATCGCGATGCGTGGACTGAACTGACACAGAAATTTAAAACCGAAATCACTGATGATGCCGGCTACATTATTAACCATCCTACAATTGACGCTGTTATCATTGCGACTCCTCCCCACAATCATACTGAACTAATCCAAGCCTGTTTAGAAAATAACAAGCACGTACTTTGTGAAAAACCCATCGGACACTCGACTGAGGAAATTGAACCGCTAATACGACTATCTCAAGAGCGGAAACGTGTTCTGAAATGTGGCTTCAACCTGCGTCATGATGCCGGTCTCAACCGTGCTGCAGAGCTAGTCAAACAAGGTGCCATTGGGGACCCATACTTTTTTAAGTGCAACTATGTTAATGGCTGTGCCCTAGTAAACACAAATGGTGTTGGCGCGCTTTTAGATATGGGAACGCATGTCATTGATCTCATCCATTGGTTTGTAGGCAATCCAGAAAACGTTACTGGCCATATGCAAAAGGCCGAATTTTCCAAAGACGATAACTGTATGTTCTCATTTCAGCACAAAAACATCATTGGACAAGCCCACTGCAGCCTAATTCGATGGAGAAACCACTTTGATCTGGAAATCTCAGGTAGCGAAGGATCCATTGAAATCCATAATTTACCAAAATGGGGCAAACAAGAGGTTCGCATTGGCCAAAGAGTACGCCCATCTGGAATTCCCCTTATGAAATCCGAATTTTTTGAAGGTGACTTATCCTGGGCCAATGAATGGACGGCATTTGAGCATCTTTGCTCAAATAATGATTTGACTTGGAATACCCATGCATTACAGGTCATGCAAACAGTGAATTTAATCCAAAATAACTCGCGGAGGACATATGTCAGTTAAATATTTCTTAGATGGTGCCAACTATGAACAAATGGTTGATTGCTACAAAAACAACCCCAAAGTCAAAGGCTTCACCACAAACCCAACTTTAATGCGGGCAGCTGGCATTTCAAACTATGAAGAGTTTGCAAAGAAAGTATTGGCAACTATTTCAGACCTCCCCATCTCTTTCGAAGTTTTCTCAGATGATTTAAATGAGATGGAAGTCCAAGCTGAAAAGATCGCCACATGGGGAAATAACGTAAACGTCAAAATTCCTGTTACCAACACGAAAGGTCAGTCAACCGCTCCCATTATTCAAAGACTATCCAACAAGGGTATTTCACTAAACGTAACTGCAATATTTACAGTTGAACAGGTAAAGCATGTTGTAGAAGCGCTTGCCAAAGACACACCTTCTATTATTTCCATCTTTGGAGGCCGCATTGCTAACGCCGGCGTTGATCCAATGCCAATCATGAAAGAGTCCGTTGCTATCGCAAAAGTAAATCCAAAATGTGAAGTACTTTGGGCCAGCCCACGCGAAGCTTTCAACTGTATACAGGCTGACGAGTGTGGCTGTCATATCATTACCATTACTCAGGACATACTAAAGGCCACCAGCTCATTCGGGAAAGATTTGACACAGTTCTCTCTAGAGACTGTGCAGATGTTCTATAATGATGCTCAAAAGGCAGGCTTTTCTCTCTAAACCCTCTTCGCAAACTATCCCTAGACATTAATGCAACCAAACTCTACTATGGTGCGCATATGCCAACGATTAACGACTTTTTGACGCAATGGGGCTGGACAGAAACAATCCTGATGTGCGTCATTGTGGGCATTACCGCTGGAACACGGGAATGGCACCATATCAAGCGTCTATTCCGTTAGCGCGTCATAACTGCGGCAACATTGCTGCAGAACAATGATCTTCGGACCATTATTTTGCAAAGGAGTTGCACCCATGACGACAAAATCAACACGTGTTATCAAACGTTATCCCAACCGCAAACTCTACGACACGCTCGAGAGCTGTTACGTCACCCTCGATGATATTGGCCAGATGATTAAAACCGGTGAAGATATTCAAGTCATTGACAACAATACTCATGAAGATCTTACCAGCATGACGTTAGCACAGATTATTTTTGAGGAAGAGAAGAAGAGAAAGAGCCCTGCATTACTTACAACCTTACGCGGTATTATTCAAAGCAGTGGGGAAACCTTGCGAGATTTTGTACAAAAGTCCGTTGAAAACAGCGTCCGCGAATTCAGCCATGTGCGCGACGATGTCACGGACTTTGTTGATCGCATCAGTGCGCGTGGCCAATTGTCAGCCAATGATCGCCACAATCTTCTCTCCATTATACGAAATTTTGTGGAAGTGAAAATTAAGCCCACCGTTAAGAATGTGCAAAACATTCCAACCGTTAAATCCGAAATTAAACAACTCCAGTCCAAGTTGACACATATTGAAAAGCATCTGAAGGGATTTAAGCAAAAGCGTTCTAAGACTCACAAAAAGAAGTAACCCGTTGCCGCTGATCCAAAGTTAAGTCCAAAAATCGAATACCCATTCCCATCCGTGGCGGATCTTGCCGTGACGAGCTGCGTTCTTCGCGCTTCACCCGTACCACCTCGCCAATTGTTCGAATTTCAGCACCGCTGGGCAGCGTAAATGACAAAAAGGCACGACTTCCAAGCTGCATCGGAATATCGCTGGCTAAATAAATTCCTGAAATACTGATATTTTCTGAATAGACATAAATGAGAGGCTCGCCACGCTCATCTTCAAAAACAACCTTACCCACCCAGTCCTTACGTGGATTAAGACGCTTTTCTGAACCATTCTTACCCGTAGTAGAGGGCTCCACAACAACCTCATTCATAATTTAAGCCCCTTTACCATAGGATCCACTAATGCATAAAAATCATCTGGCGCAAATGGGCGCACCATAAGTTTGGCCATTGGCAATCTCTGCCAGTTTGCTAACTCTTCGGCAGTTGCATCATGGGGCACAACTACCAACTTTGGTATTGTTTGCCAGAGATCCGAATCACTAATAAGTGGCAAAAACCGTTTTCCATCTCCACGAAGTGCTGAACCACCAATGATACACATTATTTTTTTTTGAGTTTTCTTCAGCCATTCCGAATCAACCTCGTCAAAATCCTGACAGGCAACTACTGGTTGCCGCTGATAGCGACCGCACAAGAGTTTAAAGATATTACTTACTAACGGCAATGGTTCAACGACAACGATTGGCATGTCTTCCTCATAACAAGACAATTCCAAAAAAACAACGTCATTGAAGAAAATCTTGACTTTGTAAAATAATTCCGCGACTATTACCAAACACGATGGGGGATAAATGTCTGAAGTCAGAAGTGTTTTTTCCTCTTTCGTCTAAACTTTAGTAAATAAAAGGAGGCAGTAAAATGAAAACATCAATGGGACGAATTGTCGCCGTTGCAGCCGTGGCTATCGTAGCCGTAGCGATCAGCGCATGCGCACAACAACAGACCACATCACCAAAGAAGATCTCCAGTGTCTACTTTGATTTCGACAAGTATGACGTTCGCGCAGATCAACAAGGCACAATGAAGACCAATGCCTCTGTTCTTCAATCGAACGCCAACCAGAAAATTGTGATTGAAGGAAATTGCGATGAACGCGGCAGCTCAGAATACAACATCGCCCTTGGTGATCGTCGTGCCAAATCAGCCAAGAGCTACCTGGTCAACCTCGGAATCTCCGGTGACCGCATCTCGACCATTAGCTATGGCAAAGAAAAGCCAGTCTGCACCCAGCACAACGAAAGCTGCTGGCAGCAAAACCGTCGCGATGATTTCAAAAACAAGTAATTCTGGATAAAGTTCTGGCAAAATCAAGGCCCACCTCGTAAAACGGGGTGGGTCTTTTGCTTTCAGGAGGTATGACATGAAACCCCTCATTGTACTTGCAGCTTGTTTCGTAATCTTGGCGGCCCCAACCGCCAAGGCGGACGATATTAGCAGCCTTAAACAGCAGGTATCTGCCTTACAGCAGTCCTTACGTTCTATGCAGCAAGCAGGCATGGAAAAAGGTATTCAGACTGCAGAAGGCGCAGCCAATGTCGACAAAGTGCGACATGAATTTCAAACGCTCCAGGGTTCATTTGATTCACTACAGTTCAAACTTCAAACCCTACAGGAATCATTAGATCGATATCAGCAAGACACCGATTCAAGACTACGCACCATAGAGGAGCAACTACAAATCCTGCATAAGCAAGGTGGTGGCACTGCACTTATACCACCCGTTGTGCCGGGCGCACCAACAGCACAACTCGAAGGAGAAGGTGCTCTATATCAGCGCGGTCTGACATTTGTTCGTGATGCAGATTATAATCGAGGTGCAACGGTTTTTAAGGAGCTCCTTCAAAAGTATCCCAACGGCACCTTCGCTGGTAACTCCCAATATTGGCTGGCCGAATGTTACTACGCCCAGCGGGATTACCAGCGCGCCATCAAAGAATATCAAACGGTTATCACCAAGTACCCTCGTCTTGACAAGATCCCAAGTGCCAAACTGAAACAAGGTTTGGCATTCGCTGACCTTGGCATGACCAGCGAAGCCACACTTTTTTTAGAGAAGTTGGTTAAGGATCATCCCAACACACCTGAAGCCCACAAGGCACAGGACCGACTGCGCTATCTTACCCGCAAAACACCACCCTCTGTTGAAAAGAAACCAATTCCAAGTAAGGATGATATCCCACTTGCACCAGGTGTTAAAAAACCGTCTGCTAGTCGTGCTCCCGAACCACTCAATCAGAGCAAGGCATCTTCTGCTGATAAATACTAATGATACTTGCATTCGAATCGTCGTGTGACGAAACCGCTGTGGCTATATTGGCACCACCTCGTCAATTGCGTGCCAGCCTTGTGGCATCCCAACATGAAATTCACATCCCCTTTGGTGGCGTTGTTCCCGAACTTGCAGCGCGACGTCACATGGAAGTGATCGTTCCGCTTTATCAAGATGCACTTGTAGAAGCGGGCATTACATTGGATGATGTTACTGGAATCGCCGCCACCTGCAAACCGGGATTGATTGGGGCACTGCTTGTTGGACTCTCTTTTGCCAAATCGCTTGCGATGGGACGCAATCTTCCATTCATTGGTGTCAACCATATCGAAGGGCACTTGAACGCCGTTCATTTGGAGCACGATGATGTACCCTACCCTCATTTGGGTGTGGTTGTTTCTGGAGGGCATACTGAGTTTTATATTGTGAAAGGCTTTGCTGATTATCAATTACTCGGCGCCACACGTGATGATGCGGCTGGGGAGGCCTTTGATAAAGTCGCAAAGCTTTTAAATTTGGGCTACCCTGGTGGTCCCATTGTCGACAAACGTGCCGCACTTGGCAATCCAAAGGCCATTCGATTTTCACTCCCCAAAATGAGTGAGAGTAGCAAATTTGGCATTGGAAAATATGATGTCAGCTTTAGCGGACTCAAAACAGCCGTTGCATTATGGGTAAAGCAAAACGACATAACGGATCAGCCACTCTCTGCTGATACCATCAACGACTTGGTAGCAAGTTTTCAATACACCGCCGTAGAAATTTTAATGCGCTCTGTTTCACAAATCGTTACAGACCACAACTTGCCAGCGGTTGTGGTATCAGGTGGTGTGGCCGCCAATAGCGCACTACGCAAAGCCATGACGGACTGGGGAATACAACACAATGTGCGGACATACTTTCCGTCCATGAAACTCTGTGTCGATAACGCTGCAATGATTGCATATGTTGGATCTCAATACTTGGCACGTGGCGTTACAAGTAATTGGGATTTAAATGCAACTGCAAGTGGTGCTGTCGGAATTCTCACATGAGCCTATCCATCCCACGGCCAAAAAAGTCGCTCGGTCAAAACTTTCTTTTCGATAAAAACATTTTGGAAAAAATGATCCGCATGGGGAAAATTACTGCCGACTTGCCTGTTTTGGAAATTGGCCCTGGCCCGGGCGAACTCACACAGACCTTGCTCAACCATGGCTGCGTGGTCGTTGCTATTGAAACTGATCGAGATATGGTTACATACCTGCAAAACCGCTTCAAAAGCCAGCTTGCAGACGGTCAGCTCACACTCATTAAAAACGATATCTTACGAGAAGATTGGGCAAGAATTTTAACTGGTAATAAACCCTGGCAAGTAGTGGGTAACATTCCTTACAACATTTCAACTGAAATACTTTTTCGATTCATTGATCAACGTGAACATTGTGAGTGTGGCATGTTTATGGTGCAAAAGGAAGTCGCTGAACGTGTCGCAGCAAAGCATAATAACAAGGCCTATGGTGTACTGTCGATTGCTGTACAATTAGCAACCACCCCCAAACTCCTTTTTACAGTTGGCCGAAAATCATTCACGCCACCACCTAAAGTGGATTCGGCCGTATTATTTTTAGACTGCCTGACCACACCATTTCCTGCCGATGTGTATGCACCAACCATGAAAATTGTACGCAAGGCCTTTCAACAGCGCCGAAAAACACTGAGGAATGCACTGTCAGGAGTTGGCGCATCCGCTGAATCAGTGGATAATGTATTTACACTATTATCCATTAGCCCAAAGTTGAGGCCCGAAAACTTGAGCCTTGCCGACTGGGTTGCGCTCGGACAACAATTGAGGCAGTCCTCCTAACAACACTCCCACTTCAGCGCACCAATTCTTGTCACACAGTCGTCACAATATTATACACAACTTATTTCAATACCTACCGATACCTTCATCACAGATATGACAAACCCAATCCATAAATCATCGGCACCACCAACTACAACCTGGGACATAGCCCCTGCCAACGACAACGTCAAAGTCAGAAGCACGCAAGGTGTTGCGCGCGCACCTCGATCCAATCCACGCGCCATGTACGTTGAGAGACCTGCATCCCCCATGCGACAACCGCGTCTCCCCGCACCTACTACAGAACCGCAATCACCAGCATTACCAATAAGCACACCGAGCGCTTCACCGTGGGCCACACTTTTGATGCGACGTCTGCCATGGGTGGGTATTGCAATCATGATGTACGAAGTGCAGCGTGATCTAGATGTGGAAATTAAAATAGCTCCCCGCATTGTGGAATGGTTGCCCGGTCGTGCGTTGTCACCGGACACGCAAGCCAATCCAGATGCCATGCGTAAGGAAGCAAAAAGTCGTTTTGGTCATTTAAGTGATACAGAGCTCACACTTCATGAATGGATCTATAATAAACAAGCAAGCTTTCAGCCACGATCACTATTTGAAGAAGATCCTATACTTGAACTCCGCGACAAAGATGGCCGTGTAATTCATATCCCCCTGAGCGATCATCAACGCACTGGATATATACGCCTATTGGATGTGCAAAAGAATGGAGAAATTTCCATTCGCGAACGCGCTGAAGATGCAAGTGAACTGCTTCGTTATGAGCGCACACGTCGTTTGGAAATCCGTGCCAACGCAGCTGATGGCAATGGCAAGACAACAAGTAAAGGGAGCAGGACCTCGGCATCTCGCGCACGTGATGATGACGACACACCAGATCCATTTGCACACATCAAAGAAAAGCTTTCAGGCCGCAGCACACGTGCCCATCTAAGCGCAATGAAAGAATTAAGCGCACGCGGCAAAGACGGTGAAGACATTGTTCCCACACTAATTTGGGCGCTATCAAACGGTTCCAACGATGTTCGACTACTTGCTGCAGTTCGCATTGCTGCTCACCCTGAGACGGGCCGAATTCTCGATTTACTACTCACAATAACCAATGCATCATCTCGTCAAAAGCCGGCTGTCCGAGATGCAGCCCGCAGCCTTATTGCGCGCATGGCCATTCGCGAAGCAGTACTTGGCAATACGGCACAAGCAGCAATCCTGCTCCATGCATATATTTTCAATACTCGCATTAGTTATAGCCCATCACTTACAGCCACCTTACTGAGTGGATTAACAGATTCAAATCCGGCTGTAGTAATCAACACACTACGTATGATGGCAATAATTCCCCGCATTAGAAACTCTCATTTACGAAATAATCTTATGCTAGCAACACAACGCCACCTTGCAGATCAAAATGAATCTATTAGAGATTCTGCAAGATCTGCACTCGTTCATCAAAGCAACGGTTCAGACATTGATCAACTTGCCAAAGCACTTAGCAAACCAGAAACACCGTTAGTTGCCAAAGTTGCTATCATAAATACTCTGTCACGAATCGGCAGCCGCGCGGAGCGCCATCTTAATGTCATTTTGGTGCAATTTGAAGATGCAATTAAGCGTGACAATATTCCACTTCAAATTGCTGCCATTGAGGCCATTGAAAACCTTGCCGCTTTTTCAAGCCCAACTGGAGACAACATCCAAAAGGCAACTAAACTACTTTTAGATGCGCTCCGACATGTAACACTTGAAATGACCGATCACTATATTGCAACCATCATCACGAGAGCCATAAGAACCCTATGGACATCACGACTATATCGTCGTGTTTACGTCATTATTACAGCGGCATTATCCAATGAGGGCTATCATACTCGTAGGCAATTTATAGTGGCGCCACGTAATCCGAGCGTTTATGGACAACGCCTCTTTACCCTATGGCAACAACTTCACAGTCCAGATATGGCAGTACGCGTTCCAGGTGTTCTGACTGCGATAGATGATGGCCAGCCAACAGCACTCGCAAGACTTCATGAAGACAAACACAAACCCATCAATGCAGCTCAACTTCGAAGCATCATTGAACAGGGGCTGTTTGCCCAATACTGGGCAACACTCACACCTGACGAACACATCAAAACCATCAAGCGGATTGTTGATAGAAATGACGTAGAGCTATTCTACAACGCACTATCTCAACTACTTGAGAGTGTGCGTTCTGAAATTTTACAACAACTTGATGCAGGTGAAGACCCCGCAGTCGTAGCACTATGGCTTGAGGATAAATCTACTACATTCAATGCTTGGGCGACAGCTAGCATGTCAATTCGATATAGACAGAACGATCCCAACAACTTCTATCTCATTCATGACTTGAATCATGACTTAACGACATTTACATTTACACTGCCATTTGACCTTGCACGTAACGATGTTGCTTCTGTTCGCGACACATTAAATACCAACCTATCTCATTCAAATGGTGTCCTAAGAATGCTTCATTCAAAACTTAAAGGCCGCGCGATCATCCATTTTAATGGCCACTACACCATTACAAACCATGCAAAAGCAAAACGCCTTGCCACCGTCTTTGAAAACCTGGCACGCAATGCTGCCATGCATCCCACTGCGGGCAAATCTCTGAGCACCATTAATGTTACTATTCAAGGTGACATTATCACCATCCAAGATGATGGTGCTGGAATGCCGAGCAGCACCCTTAATGCCATTCGGTCCGGTCAACGTGTCAGTGAAGACGAACGTATTGAGGAAAGTGACACGTCCACAACAAGGGGACGCGGCTGGGCCAGTATCCGTCAAAACCTAACAAGCTTGGGTATTACCTGGACCATTAATAGCACACCCGGCCACGGCACTACCGTCATTCTCACACTGCCTGATGGCCTACTCGTAACCCCTTCTTAAGCTGGACAAGTTTTGGGCCCTGTGGCTATATACGGCCATGTCCGATCTTGAACTCCACCACCGATACATCGCTGTCGATGGCCCTATTGGTGCCGGTAAGACGACACTGGTCAAGATGCTGGCCGAAGATTTAGGGGGGCAACCCATCTTCGAACCAGCCGAAAAGAACCCATTTTTGGGTGATTTTTACAAAGATCGAACCCGAAATGCCTTCAAAACCCAGTTATTTTTCCTATTAAACCGCTATCAGCAACAAGTTGAGTTGGCTCAGCAAGATCTATTCTCCAACATTACCCTCTGCGATTACACATTCGCCAAGGATCTGATTTTTGCGCAAATCAATCTGAACCCTGATGAAATGAAGCTCTATGAAATGATCTACACCCTCTTGAGTGCACGCCTGCCCAAGCCTGATTTCGTCATTTATATGCAGGCCAATCCTAAAGTCTTAACCGAACGTATCAAGATGCGGGGTGCAACCTATGAAAAGGGTATTACCGAAGATTATTTAGAGATGCTCACTGAAGCCTATAACAATTATTTCTTTAACTACAACGAAACACCATTACTCGTCGTCAATTCTAGTGACTTGGATTACGTGAAAAACGCACAAGACTGGGAAGATCTAAAGCGCGCCATTCTAGAACACAAGCAAGGTACTGCGCACTACCACTACGTCAGCCGAGGTTAACATGTCCGTTCATCGAGAAATCAGCAAAATCACCATTCCACAATTGCAACGTGCCAAACGCGATGGCCGCAAGATCAGCATGCTCACGGCCTATGACGCTACATTTGCGCAGCTCTTTGATCAAGCGGGGGTGGATACAATTTTAGTGGGTGATTCTTTGGGCATGGTTGTGCAAGGACGTGCCAATACGATTCCAGTTACATTAGATGAAATCATTTACCACACCCGTTGCGTTGCCCGCGGCACCGAACGTGCCCACTTAATTGCAGACATGCCATTTGGATCATATCAATCATCTATTCGCGATGCTGTTGTTAATGCATCACGCCTACTCAAAGAAGGGCTGGCAGAATCTGTAAAATTAGAAGTGGGTTTGGAAGACGACGCAACTGTTGCAGCCCTTGTCCGTGCGGGCATTCCAGTGATGGCACACATTGGACTACGTCCCCAACGCGTGCATCAAATGGGTGGATATAAAATTCAAGGCAAAACCGTGAGTGCCGAAGAAGAGCTCATGGAAACCGCCATGACCATGGCCACTGCAGGCGCATACGCATTGCTTTTAGAAGGTGTGGCCCTTGAGGTAGCTGCCAACATTACCAATGCCGTTTCAATTCCCACCATTGGTATTGGCTCTGGCCCCCATTGCAATGGACAAGTGCTCGTGGGTTACGATATTTTAGGCATGCAGGCTGATTGGAATCCACGCTTTGCCAAGAAATATGTGGATGGTGCCGGAATAATCACTCAAGCTGCTCAACAATTTATCGCTGATGTTCAAATGGGAAACTTCCCAACCGATGCCAATGCCGTGCACCAAGAAAAGTCTTCATCCCATGCAGATCATCACAACACCAAATGACATTCAATCCTGGGCAATAGCAGCTCGCAATCAAAATCAACGCATCGGCTTTGTCCCCACCATGGGATATTTGCACGAAGGTCACTGCAGCCTCCTCAAGACTGCTCGCCAGCATTGCGATCAACTTGTACTCAGCATATTTGTAAATCCCACGCAATTTGGTCCCAACGAAGACTTTGATCGCTATCCCAAAAATTGGGAAGGTGACTTAGACAGGGCCAAAACGTGTGGCGTCGATATTGTCTTTCATCCTGATGCAGAGGGAATGTATCCAACATCTGACAAACCCAACCCCATCGAAGACCGTGTGCATACTTGGATTAACGCACTCCATACAAATGGCAGCCATGACCTACTCCATCAACTCTGCGGACAATTTCGGCCGGGACATTTTCAGGGTGTGGCCACTGTTGTGGCCAAACTTTTTGATATGGTCCAACCCCATACCGCCTATTTTGGTGAAAAGGACTATCAACAACTGCAAGTGATTCACCGAATGGTGGACGACCTTCACGTTCCTGTGGAAATCAAAGGATGTCCCATTGTTCGCGAAGCTGATGGCCTGGCAATGAGTTCTCGCAATACCTATTTATCGATAACTGACCGAAAACGCGCACTGTGCCTATATCAGGCGATTCAGACTGCCCAAAGATTAATTACAAATGGGTGTACCAATCCACTACGCATTACCCAAGCCGCCATGGAATGTGTGCAAAGCGCTACTGATCGTATTGACTATGTCACACTCTGCGATGCCAAGACACTCACCCCCCTTCACACGTGGCAGGCCCCATCAGTCCTGGCCATTGCGGCATGGATTGGCACCACTCGATTGATCGATAACGTCATTTTTCCATAGGAAATCCGCATTAGTTCTGGTAATTGCTTGTCCACATGGAACTCATTACTGCCAAACACGTCATCACCATTGATCATGATCCCATTGCCGATGGTGCAGTTGCCATTGATGGCAGCACCATTGCTGCCGTGGGCACCGCCGAAAAACTCAAGACTCAGTACCCCAACGCCACCATTCGCAACTTCGACAATCATGTTCTGATGCCAGGGCTAGTGAATGCTCATGCCCACTTGGACCTGACTCACTTTTTGGGCGATGATAGTAATTTTGTCAATTGGCTGGTCTCCATGCTCAAGTACCAACGCGGTACCCAAATGGCGCAACTCATTCCCGCCATTCAGCGTGGCATGAAACAGGTCATTGATTCGGGAACCACATGCGTTGGGGATTTTGCCAGCAGTGAAGCCACCTTCCAACTGGCTAAGGAAATGGGTATTCGCACTGTTATTTTCCCTTCAATTGCAGGGGGACCTGGCACACTGTCTCAGGACCGCTATGAAAGTGCATTGGCGCTCGTTGAAAAATATCTAGATGAACACGACCCGACTATTCACGCAGGATTGGGTCCATTTGCGCCCTACCTTCTCTCACGCCACTTACTACGCGTTACCAGCCAGCACGCCAAAGAGTTGGGTGTACCGCTGATGGTTCACGCCACAGAATCTTTCTCTGAAATGGAGTTCTTTTTTGATTCACAAGGGGCCATCGGCACAGAACTTTTCCCAAGCATTGGCTGGGGCAACGATTTACCACCTGCATTTCGTAAGACACCGATTCAATATTTAAATGACATTGGCTTCTTAGATGCATCCCCAACGATTATTGGTGGCATTCACTTGGGTGCACGTGACTTTACACTCTTGGCGCGCCACATGTGTCGCGTCGTATTCTGCCCTCGCGCCAACCAGCTGTTCAGTCATGGCAAGTTCCCATGGAACAAACTCCACGACAACGGCATCCCAGTTGCACTTGGCACCGAAGCGACTACACAACCACCCGACTTTAATTTGTGGCAGGAAATGAAAACCGCTTTGGAAGGCACACTCTCAACCGATACTCCCACAGCAAAGGACTTGATGCATATGGCAACGATGGGCGGTGCACGCGCATTGGGCCTAGAGCACCGCATTGGTAGTTTAACGGTTGGTAAGTCCGCTGACGTTATTGTCGTTGATGCCCCTCAAATGGCTGATGCACATTTCCTATACGATGCACTCATCCGCCAAACCACGCCACTCCATGTGCGCCTCAGCATGGTCAATGGCCATATTCTCAAAAACCAAACGCCATGAGTTTCTGGAGCACACTCAAACTTCTGTTTCGAAAATATTTTATCGCAGGGCTGCTCGTTATTATGCCGCTCTATGGTACGTTTTGGATTTTAAAAACAATCGTTGTCGGCGTAGATGACATGTTCTTTCAATTTATTCCTCATGCGCTGCAACCCAAGGCGTGGTTTGGATTTAGCGTTCCTGGCATGGGGCTCGTCCTCACTATTCCCATTATTTTGTTTGTTGGCGTTCTAACCCGCGTCTACCTGGGCAAACAGCTACTACGTGCGGGTGATTGGCTGCTCTCCCAAATTCCAGTGGGCAATGCAGTCTACAAAGGTTTAAAGCAACTCCTACAAACTTTGTTTGGCCAAGAGAGCGCCAAATATTCGCGCGTCGTACTCGTCGAATTTCCATCCAAAAATCAATACGCCATTGCGTTTGTCACAGGGGAATCAACCGAAATGCCCGAGGCAATGGCAGATGATCATTTCATTCGCGTTTACATTCCCACGGCACCCAACCCCACATCGGGCTACTTGTTGATGGTGAAAGAAGAGGATGTCATCCCCACATCACTCACTGTCGACGAAGCATCCAAACTCATTATTAGCGGTGGCTTGGTATCTGGTAAGTCCCATGGCTGAAAAAATCATTTCATTGAACCGCAAGGCCGGATTTAACTTTCATTTAAGCGACAAATTTGAAGCGGGGCTTGTGCTTATGGGAAGCGAAGTCAAATCACTGCGTGACGGCAAAGCCAACCTAGGCGATGCCTATGGCATGTTGCACAAGGGTGAGCTCTGGTTGGTGAATTGCCACATTGGTGAATACAAGGCTGCCAGCTACACCGGCCATGAGCCCATGCGCATGCGAAAGCTGCTTGTGCACAAACGCGAATTGCAGCGCCTCATTGGTCAACTTCAACAAAAGGGCCTCTCCCTCGTTCCCACCAAGATGTATTTTAAAAATGGTCGTGTCAAAATTGAAATGGCATTGGGTGCAGGCAAAAAGACGCACGACAAGCGCGACGACATCAAGAAGCGTGAGACCAATCGGGAAATGGCACGGGTTGTGCGTAAAAGAGGGTGAACTACTCAGCCATGCGCTGCAGCACGATGATATGATCCGTTTCTATAAAATGAATGGATGGCATGAACGGTTCGGTGATCTGCTTCACAAACACTGGGCGCCAACGGGAAGCACCACTTGTTACAGCAGCAGCATATGCCGCATCATCTGTTTGAATGACTAAAAATCCGCCATCACGAACACCTTCACCTAAGGCATCAATTAATTTTACGGGATTATGGGGCGCAACACCCATTCCCACCCAACTGTTGGAGGTTGCATGATGCGGATGAGACGCATACACAATATCAGCGCCACCTTCCGCAAACGTCCTTATGGGTATATCCCAAAGCTCTGATCCAAAAACAATGAGACGATCTCCCCATTCTAAATTGCTAGTCAACCTCTCGAGTGCCTTTGCACAATATAGTTGGGGCTCAACAGCAATATATTTTCTCACCCTTGGTGCAAGCGTCTTGATCATGCGGTGTTGTGGACCTGGACCCATTTCAACAACAATGGCTTGATCAGGGCGCAATCCCAAAAATGAGATTAATCTTTCATGTAACGCTTCCAGACGCACTTTCCATGGACCCACAATATGCGAACCAACTTCAGTTGATGGTCCTACAGTTGTGCGATCCAAGTGCTCTAGCTCTTCTCCTAAAAGGTCAACTGCGTTTGGAGCAGAGCCATCTGCGGCCATGAGCAAAGGGCCAGCAAATATATTGGGTCTCTCACCAGCAAAGAAACCTGTAGAAGCCATTGCCACACCATCTGTGGTGACAGGCATTGGAGACAAGTCAGGCATTTTAAATTGATTCATTCCATTCCCAGCAGACTTAGCTGTGTAGTAAGCTGCACCGACCGACCATGCAATTTCTGTCGCGGCAAGCATATTGTCATAGTCATTTTGGGAGGGATGCACCACAAGTCGGATACCACCAGCTGTTAAATGAACTGTGCTATTCGCAATATCTTCAACCGTACGCAGTAATGCTTTTGCAGGCGTTTCTTGTGTGAGTGCCTGTCCCACCGAATCGATTAACGCAGCAGCAGATTGTGCAAAGAAGCCCACCGTACCGGTGCAAAGCGCAATTTCCGCACGACGCAAAAAGGGAGCTCCCTCTGCCTTAGCCCGTGAGTCTTGCTTATAGGAATCCAGGTGTGGCGCAAGCCAGGCCTGTACCACGGGACGGGTACGGCTTTTGGGTAGGAAGGCACCACTCCGATCCGCAAGCAAACCAACACCTAACTTCATGAATTCTAAGAATAATCTTGGATCCCCAAATTCACCACTTAACATAATTCCTCCACATACTATTATCGGCAATTCTTAGCAGAAGTTGCTTGCCCGGAAACACTTGTCAATCCTATACTGGAGGAAGTTCATTGAGATGACGGGGGTGCACCGGTTTCGACGGGGGCACCGTAGTGTAATCGGCGCAACGACCAACCCAATCAAGTCGCAAAACTGGCCGGGAAAAAACACAAATGCCAACGATAACGTTGACTTTGCCTTAGCAGCCTAAAACCCTGCTAACGGTTCCTCTCTGACCACCTGCTAGGAGATGTGAACCGCCGACAGCGGGTTGGCTTTCACGTTCTGTCTCGGGGCGTGTTGGCGAGAATATGCCGGGGCTCGCGGTTGTAAAATTTTGTTCGTAGAAGCTTACAACTGCCAAACAAAATACGGACTACTTGCGTAGATGATTGCATGAAAGGTCTTCGGACGGGGGTTCGATCAGTTGGTCGACATGGAAGGCAACTTCCATTGCAAAACTCGGCTTATATCAGGGAAACCCACACCTCAATAGAGACGGGCAATCCTGAGGGGTAATGAAATTCAAAAGCCCTGCAGAGACTGTAAGATGATGGATGCTGCGACAACGCAAATTTATGTCCATCATAATACGCTGAGCTCCCAGATTTTGGGATGAAGAGATAGTCCATGCCGCAACGAAAGTCGCGGGAACACATGTCCCCCCACCTCCACAAAAAGCCCCTGCAACCTATGTTGCAGGGGCTTTTGATTTTGACGAATAAATGCCAGTGTAATAGGCATTACTTATGACAAAGACTGATCTTGCTTACATTGCAGGCATTATTGATGGGGAAGGAACAATCACCTTATCACGTCACCATAGCAATCAAACACCCTCACCCGAAATATCTGTCGCCGACACCAGCCTTCGACTACTTCAACATCTAAAGAAAGTATATAAGAACCATCACACTCCTTCTTATGTTTGGACACTGAGAAGCAACTCCGCTCTAGCCCTCATGGAATCAATTTTACCTTGGCTCCTCATCAAAGACAAAAGAGCAAAACTAATTCTAAGAGACTACAAACGACTAACACCAAGAAATGGCAGATATACAACAAAGCAACTCAAGCAGAAACTGGCTCTGGCAAAAAGAGTGCAATCACTATGAACACGCTCCTCTACATTCTTCTCATACTCATCACAGGAAGCAGCTTTCTCGCCATTCACTATGTCGTGCTCGCCTATCCACCCATTTTTGGTGCAATGATTCGCGTTGGCCTCGCCACACTCTTGATTTTGCCCTACGCATGGAAAACCAATCGCAACAATTGGCCCCGCGGACACCTGGCCATGCGATGCATGATGACCGGATTTTTCTGTTTAACCATTCCCTCTGCACTTATCTTTTGGGGACAAACCGTAGTGGCCCCAGCACCCGCTGCAATCATTCTTTGCTCAAGCCCTATTTTTGCAACACTCGCTGAACCACTATTTGATCGACCATCCTCACCCACCCTTCAACAGTGGATCGGCATCGTATTGGGATTTTGCGGCATTCTTTTTGTGCTATCACCACGATTAATGGTGGACTCTCACACCAAACTATGGGGATTACTCGCCATTCTGGGTGCGTCAATCAGTTTTGGTATTGTCATACCCATCTTGCATCCCATCACAAAACGTGTCAGCAGCTCGGTACTGCTTGTTTATCAGGGGATCCCGGCATTTTTAATGCTTGCAATATTATCACGTGCCATCGAAAAGTGGCCCACGTGGACCACTATAATCAGCGACACACAAACACTGGTTGCAATGGGATATCTGGCATTAGTTGTAATCGTTTTGGGATACATCATTTGGTTCCAGCTCATTAAAACATTGGGCACCGTAACAACTGCGTCTGCTGCTTTTTTTTATCCCATTGTCGCCATTGTGCTTGATGCCCTCTTTTTACATCGCATCCCCTATTGGCAATCATTTGTTGGCACCGCCATTATTATTGGTGGGGTTGCACTGACAAAATGGACATCGCCACAATCACTGCCAAGCTGCAACTAACGCCTTCAACTTCTCGGTCACTTCCGCATTATGATGCGCGCTATCAACGGAATCAAAAACGAAGGCGATTTTGCCATCGGGATCAATAATAAAGGTTTTACGTTTTGCATAAAGACCCAACAACCCAACCACATCGTAAGCCTTGGCGATTCTTTTGTCGGAGTCACTCAGCAATTCAAATGGCAGATGATATTCGGCTTTGAACTTTTTAAGCGTCGCGATTTTATCAAAACTCACACCCAAAATTACGGCACCCAATTTTTGAATTCCAAAATAGCCGTCGCGCAACGAACACGCTTCTTTGGTGCAACCCGGTGTAAAGGCTTTGGGGTAAAAATACAGCACCACCCAGGAGCCCTTCAGCTCTGAAAGTGTTATCACTTTGTCGGATGTAGACATTGCATGAAGATTCGGTGCCACTTGGCCAACTTGAGGCATGGTTGATGTAGTGAGCATTACTCCCAACATTAATGGCATCATATAGGCTCCTTATAATTGGACATTGACGATGCGACTCGATCGCCTTATCTACTAGGCCATGTCCATCCTCTTCACCACCTATCTTCCTGAATTTCTCACGGTTGCAACAGTCCACCTACTAGCAGTCATGAGTCCAGGGCCCGACTTTGTGATGATCAGTCGCAACAGCTTAGTCTATTCGCGCAAAACAGGAATCTGCTCAGCAATTGGACTCGGCTTGGGCATATTGGTGCATATCACCTATTGTCTATTGGGAATTGGCCTAATCATTTCCAAATCCATCGTGCTTTTTTCAATTATGAAATATCTGGGTGCGGCCTACCTTTTATATATTGGGTGGAAATCCATTACGTCCAAATCGCATCATCAGCAGAATCACCACGAGGTCCGTCAACCAGATCCCAGCACACTCAGCGCAATCCGAATGGGTTTTTTCACAAACGTGCTAAATCCAAAAGCAACACTCTTCTTCTTTGCGCTCTTTACTCAAGTCATCAGCGCACAGACGCCTATTACCATCCAAATCATCTATGGTACCTATATGGCGATCGCCACTGCAGTATGGTTCACAATTGTGGCGCTCATTCTTTCACACCATCATATCAAACAGCGCTTCACCCGCATTCAACATCATGTAGAACGTGTCCTGGGTGTTGTTCTTATTGCCCTCGGCATCAAGGTTGCACTATCCACTGCAAAATAAAACAGCCCGCGCTGGAAACAGTGCGGGCTGTTTGAACATAAACACATATAACTCAATTACATTGTAAATGTCGCCTTACAATCGCCGCTCAACTTATCCATGTTGGATTTCAAACATGGAACAAGCGCACCATAGTCATGTCCATCTTTTGGACAAAATTTCTTTTGATCGTCTTTACAAGCTTTGTTGCGGGCTTTGTAAACTTCATGATGACGATCAACCCATTTGGCGCACTCTTTTGACAATTCAGACTGACGCGCTTTCAAACATTCGATGCGATGCCCTCTGTCTTTCACTGCAAATGGACAGAAGTTAGCTTCATCTGCTTTGCAATGTGTTTCGCCTGCATCTTCATTTTGATACACGGCATCTTCAGCACGAGCGCTGCTTGCCGCAAAACTTAAGACCATGGCAACCATGGCCAAACCAACTATTACCTTCTTCATACGATTCCCCCTTTGGAATGTGGACCAACATGGTAACTAAGGACGCGTCCAGTCTCAAGCAAATTCCTAAAAACCCTATAAATGACAACTCCCTCCGCCCCGCTTGGCGAAATACTGCTGATGGTAATCCTCTGCCTGCCAATACGCTTGGGCGGGCACGATTTCGGTAACAATGGGTAAGGCGTGAAGCCCACTTTTGGCCAACACGGCCTTGGAATGTTCCGCAATTTTTTGTTGGTTGGGCGAATGATAAAAAATTGCTGATCGGTATTGAGACCCTACATCTGGACCCTGTCGATTTAGCGTTGTGGGATCATGGCATTCCCAAAAAATATTCAACAATTGCTCATAGGTGATCTTTGCGGGATCAAACACAATCTGCACCACTTCAGCATGTCCGGTCTTCTTTCCGCACACGTCTTCATAAGTGGGATTCTCTGTTGTTCCCCCAGTGTAGCCCACAGAAGTCGAAACAACACCAGGCACATTCCGAAACGCCTCTTCGACGCCCCAGAAACAGCCTGCTCCAAATGTTGCAAGCTCAGTTGTCATACCGCACTCGTATCCACCCGCAACCCACAATTAATGAGTAAGATAATGGCAATTGGGAAAAATAGAAGCACCCAAAACCCCAACCAAAAACGGCTACCGTTGTACTCGCAAACAATTCGTTTGCCGCTACCCTCGGCACTCCACTTGGTCAGGAGCAATACCAATGCCACAGGGAAAAAGAAAATGGCCCAAAAGATTACCCAAAACCACGACCCTTCGTAATGTACTCGGTAATTCATACCCACCTCCTTGGTAATTTCATACCTACACAGTCATGACTTATTAGGCAAGCCACTTGCATCACAGATCTGTTTCCGTCACAATAATAGATCTAGAAACGAGAGGGGATCATGACGCGAACTTCAACTGGCAAGCCCATGCAACACGCGAGGGTGTTTAGCAAGGGCGGCAGTTATCAAGAGATCGTCGATAGCGACATGCTGCTCCATAAAGAAGTCATCGCCACAGCAATTTCCTCGTTAAGCAACTGGCTCAAATCAGACCAACAACCTGCTATGCTTCGAATTCTTGATCTGGCGTGTGGCGGACTACCCATTGTGCCAAGCGCACTTATGAAGGCCTTTCCTGATCGGCATTTTGATTACTGCGGCATTGATATTAATAGCGACCAGATTGCTGATGCAAAATCCCATAAATTCTCTCCCAACGTCACCCCCAGATTAATGCAAGGCGACAGTTGGGATCCTTCTACATGGTCTGACTGCGGGCCGTTTGATATCGTGTATATCGGTTTGAATATTCATCATGCTGTCCCCGAAGAACTTGAATACCTGGCACAACAACTTCATACCCTCATTCGTATGGGTGGTATTTTTATTAACCATGATTTCTTTAGACCCACAAAGTATCCTTATTTGAGACGACCAGACCACGATCCCAAAACAGGCATTTCCTTAAGTCTTATTTCGCCAGAACGCTTAAAGAGGGCAGGTTATCCACTCCCTCAAAACCCTCCACAGACCCCAGATTGGCGAGAAAACTTTTTCAAACCCTACATCAAAACAATGAAAGACCGTGGCATGCCCCAAAGCATGATTGATATGACAGTGCAGCATGTCTCTGAACACGACTATCCAGTAACAACTTCAGAATGGGCTAAAATTTTGAGCCAACATGGATTTTCCACACAAGAATATGCCTATCCCAACTCTCACGAACCGTTGCGGGACTTTTTTGACACGGTCGTTGCCACGAGAATCAAATAGAGCTAATCAGATCATATGCCTCATACCATTGTTGGAATTGGTGAATTCATTTGGGATATTTTTCCAACCGCCATTGAACCTGGTGGGGCAGTTGCCAACGTATTGCAACACGCCCATCATATGGGTGAAGATGCCATTTTAGTAAGCCGCGTTGGCGATGATGAGTTTGGGAAGCGCTTTTTCAACATGTGGCACGAACATGGCCTTACTACCGACTATGTCACTATTGATCCCACGCTACCCACAGGTTCCGTCGTCATTAACCATCATCCCAATGGTGATGCCACTTATAGCCGTATTCCACCTATTGCCTCAGATTTCATTCCATACACAGACGAACTAAAGAGGCTGGCCCAAACGGCAGATGCCATATGCTTTGGCTGTTTTGGTCAATGGGGAAACGTCTCACGAGAAACTATTCAAGCCATGCTCACGCAGACCAATCCCAGTTGCTTACGCGTCGTAGACATTAATTTGCGACCCGGACGATATACTGAGCATTTGGTACTTTCCTCACTAGAAGAAGCTTCCGTTCTGAAATTGAATGATGATGAACTCAAGATTGTGGCAGGTTATTTAAATCTACACGGTGATCTCGAAACGCAAATCAAAACCATCATTCGTCAATTTGACTTAAAACTTGTTGCACTTACTCGTGCAGCTGAGGGTGCATTACTCATTACACATGATAACAAAACAGATAGCCATCCTGGAATTCCCGTCAAGATAGTAGACACCGTTGGTGCGGGCGATGCCTTTACTGCCGCACTTGTAGCAGGATTATTAAAGGGATTACCACTTTCTAAGTTGAATGATTTTGCAAACAGAGTAGGTAGTTACGTGTGCACACAACTCGGCGCTGCACCTAAGCTACCATCATCACTACTAGAATTTTAGTCAGTGAATTTTAGGAAATTCTATCGGCCTGATGCCAGATCTTAAAAACAACTCCTCAATCCGATCCAACTTGTCCTTCCGAGTGGAGTCACAACGCACCGCAACCATGATTTTATTCGCACTATCTGCACCGCACTCTTCATAAAGTGCGTTCAGTGATGCATCGGGTGTACTCATCTGTAACCCCAGGAAACCACCAACTATGGCGCCACCAAAACCCGGAATCAACGCCACCAATGTAGTGGCCAGCCAACCCCAGCCACCGCTCATAAAATAAATGATGGCTTGGCCTGCAATACTACCCAAGACAAATCCGGAGACAATCCCCACCACGATACCGCGCCATTCTGGATGGTGGGTTTCGGGCATTATATCCAACATAGGACGACCCTGTAGACGCTCTGGCGCCAAAACCACCAAGTCTTTGGGCTTAACGCCATCAGACTCCGCCTGCCGTATAAACGCCTCAGCTGATCCCACGGAATCATACAGGCCATAAACCCACTCATTATCCCAAGTTGATGTTCTCATAGACAACCTCCGGGCAAGTCTCGCCCTTAATGATACGCCTCTGAGAACAATCAGGGGTAACACTTTTTTTGGAGGTATTGCGTGGGTGTGTCAAAATATTGCCACAACGCAACTACTTCGCAAGGCTGCGAATATAGGCAATTAAGTTGTCGACGTCTGCAGGGCTGAGGCTGGCCTTCCAAGGGGGCATCATGGCAGATTTTCCGTTTGCCGCACCACCATTCATAATGATCGCTTTTAGCACAGCATCACTACGCGTTTTCATATAAGCTGCATCGGATAAATTCCGTGGTTTTGGATTGAGAGACGCAGCAGCAACACCATCCCCTTTTCCAGTGGCTCCATGACAGCTCGCGCACATTTGTTGGAATTTGGTTTTGCCTGCCGCGACATCCGCCGCAACTGATGTCGATGAAATCGACAGAACTGAAATAGCTAAGAAAACATATTTCATATAATATCTCCTCTGACTTGCTCATTAGGTGAGTTTCTTAAAATCCCATATGATGACCATCATATGGGGTATTACTTTTTTGAATTCAAGTGATTTGCGGGACAGTGTGAACAGCCACTTTGACTGTGACGCCACTCCTTCCACAAACGGCAAGACACATACACAACAGCACCCACAATAACGACCCCCACAATCACGAATTGTGCTGTCATATCCCCACCCCAAAATAAGCCATGACTTGATACACAATAGCTGCTGCCAGGTAGGCTAAAATGGTCATATAGGCAAATGCAAACCCAGCCCACTTCCATGAGTTAGTTTCACGTCGAATGATTGCAACCGTCGCACCACACTGACAACACAACGCAAAGAAGATCATGACGGACATCGCAACAGCTAACCCAAAGAGTGGCGCACCATCTGGCCACGTTGCATTCTGTAAGGCCTGTAAAATACCACTGGAATCATCACCATCCGCCACGTTGACATTGAACGATGTAGCCATTGCTGCAATCACCACTTCACGGGCAGGGAACGCGGCCAACACTGACATACCAATCCGCCAGTCCCAGCCCAACGGTTTCACAAGTGGTTCAATGGCATGACCCATCATGGCAAAGTAGTTATGATCAGCAGTTGGAAAATACGATAACGCCCAAATCACAACCGACATCGCGAGAATAATTGTACCAGCACTCTGCACAAATGTTTTGGCACGATCAAGCGCTCGCCAACCCACCAATTTTAACGAAGGCATTTTATATGATGGCAACTCCATTACAAATGGTGGCGTTGCACCTTTCAAAACCGTGCGCTTTAAAATCCACACAATTGGAATCGCCACCGCAAACCCAAGCGCATGCATTGCAAAGAGCATGGCACCTTGGAAGCCTAGCAATCCTCCCATCCAGGTGACCGATGGCACAAAGGCTGCAATCAATAGCGTATAAACGGGTAGACGCGCAGAACAACTCATTAGGGGAGATACCAAAATCGTCACGAAGCGATCACGGCGATTTTCAATCGTGCGTGTGGCCATTACACCTGGAATGGCGCAGGCAAAGCTAGACAGCATGGGAATGAATGATTTTCCGGAAAGACCAATGCGTGCAAAGAGACGGTCCATTAAAAATGCCGCGCGCGCCATATACCCACAGTCTTCCAAAAATGCGATGAACAAGAAGAGAAACACAATCTGCGGCAAAAATACCAACACACTTCCTACACCACCAATAACACCATCTTGCACGAGATCCTTTAACACGCCACTCGGCATCCAACTTCCTACCCACTCCCCCAATGCAGAAACACCGTTATCGATCATGTCTTGAAGCGGACCCGCCCACGAATAGATGGCTTGAAACATGAACAGCATTACAATGACAAAAATGACCGTTCCCCACACCCGATGGGTTAAGACTTTATCAAGACGATCTGAAAAATGACTACGCGTGGATGGCACCTGAAAAACAATTCCATGTAAAACACCACGAATCCAATTGTAGCGGGCAACGGCTTCCTGCGCGATGGGATGGTCACCGCAGGCATCCGTTCTTCCCGACTGCCACTTTCCTGTTTCAGGATCGCGCAATCCAACAGGCTTTGGAATTTTAATTTGACCTGCCACGACTTGCATCAAAGCGGCATTCAACTGTGTAACGCCGCCGCCTACATTGGCCTTCATCGGAATAACTGGAACACCCAACCGCTTTTCTAACGCCGTCACATCAATCGTAACACCACGACGTTTAGCAATATCCATCATGTTCAACACTACAATCGTGGGCAATCCCACTTCCAATACTTGCGATACCAAGTAGAGATTGCGTTTCAGATTACTGGCATCCACAATCACCACAACACCTGAAAGCGGCTGCTCCCCCTTTTGATGGCCACGCAACACATTCGCAACAACCTCTTCATCAGGGGACTGTGCGGCAAGACTGTACGTTCCAGGAAGATCAATCAATTCAACAACACCATGAGGCGTAGTGAGTTGGCCATGCTTACGTTCAACGGTAACACCCGGATAATTGCCCACCTGCTGACGCAGACCAGTGAGTGCATTAAAGAGTGTCGTTTTGCCGGTATTGGGATTGCCCAGAAAGGCGATCGCTGGCTTCATTAGGATAAGAGGGTAATAAGATCGGCTTCGGTACTGCGGAGCGACAAACTATAGCCATCCAGGTTGACCATCATGGGGCCACCCCAGGGGGACAACTGGGTTACCTTCACAGACGCGCCCGGTACCATTCCCATTTCCAATAGGCGTTGGCTAACAGGCCCATCCCCCATCACATAAGAGACGGTGGCTTCTTGTCCGGCGGTCAATTGATTTAGCTTTAGCATGGCCATAATGATTCCTTAGGGCTCCCTAACACGCCCAGTGAGGGTGTCAATACAATTTGGTGCGTATTATAGAGAAGCTATACTAGAATATGATGGTTATCAGTTTTTAACGATTTTGAGCGCCAACTGCCCTTTCCGAGTAAAATCAATGGACTTAGCCAAAATACGAGCAGCCTCTTGGGGCGCATGAAAACCTGTGGAATTTTCCGCTTCTACGAAATCCAAGTAGAACTGCGCCCTACGTTGGTAATCCCGTGCCAATTTTAACTGATCGTCGGTAGCGCCAGCTTCTTTCGCAGATTTGATTCCAGCTATTAATTCCATCAACGCATCCATAGCAATATTGCGCATTTCAAACGTCTTTTGTTGGATTTCTTCTACTCGAGATTTTAGCTCAGCTTCAGGCCACTTATGACATGTTTGGCAAGCTGCATTTATATTCAGGAGTGGACTACGGACCCAGTGATCGCTAATTTTAAGCGCACCAACACGCTTATAGGGCATATGACAATCCGCACAGGCAACACCAGATCGCGCATGAATCCCCATATTCCACATCTCAAATTCGGGGTGCTGTGCTTTGAGCACTTCTGCCCCCGTTTCACCATGGATCCAGTCTTTAAATTTAATTTCATCATAGTAGGCCATAATATTATCGATATTAAGACCTTTCACCCAAGGGTAAACAAGGCGCTTCTCTTTTCCTTTGAAATAATATTCCACATGGCATTGACCACAAACAAAACTGCGCATTTCCTGACGTGTCGCCATTTTGTTCACATCATAGTCCTTGATACCACGCCCCGCCATAAGGGCCTTCATCCCCTCAAGAAATCCAGGACGCGTCACACGCAGCTGCATTGACTTAGGGTCATGACAGTCAATACATGCAACAGGATGTGTAAATGATGGCCGTGCTTCAGCATACGACATTTGATTAAAATGCTCGAACCCCTTGATAAGGTCACCACCCCCAGCCTTTTTATAAGGGACATATACAGATGCATGGCAGTGAATACACGTCCCTGCTTGTTTGGATACAACTTGTCGCTCTGTGTATGTTTGATCCATCAACATAAACGCATGTCCACGTTCTTCACGAAAATCTTTGGAGAAAGCATACCCTGACCACATCGTTTTTAGTCTGGGATCCTCCTCTAATCTAGATTGAGCCACAACTGATCTAGGATCAACATTTGTGGGGGTATGGGGAACCGCTTCACTTCCTCCGAAGCGTGTACGCACTTGATCAACAGTTTTCTTATAATCATCAAATTGAAGCGGAAAATTCTTCCCCCATACTTCTGGATCAACCGTTTCATCAGTAATTTCTGTTACACGGTAGAATGGATTTTTGGCAGCTTGCTTATGTTCAAAAATATTAACCAACAGTGCTGCGACACTAATGGCGGCTACTGCAGAGACAATAAAGGCTAATATAATTCTCCTTTTCATATCTTCCTCCTATTTGCCAAGTGCATGACCAACATTAGAGTGACAACGAATACATGACATATCCGAACCGCCAGGATGCCCACGATCAATCATTTGAACCACATCCTGATGACAACTTCGACACGTCGATTCAGTAATGGCACGATTACGTTCCGAAATTTGAATTGGTTCATGAAAATCACCTAAAGTCATAGCAAGCGAATGGTGAAACCCATTTAGTGCCTTTGTAGAATATTTTCCAAAAAAATTATGTGGCGTATGACAACTATTGCATGTTGCAACAGACCTATGGCTAGATTTAAGCCATGCATCATAGTGCGACTGCATCACATGACAATTAGTGCACGCTTCGGGATTGTTAGTTAAATAGGAAGCGCCTTTTGCATAAATAAATGTGTACACACCAATACCTGTACCCACGCCACCGACAATCGTCATAATCAATATCCAATGAATCGGTTTCATAATATGGGCCCGCTAGCATAGTTATCCAGACGAAACTACTGTAAACAGTCGTTTGAAAATGGACATTGGACTTGCCCCTCTTCCAGAGGGGTTATGGTCTCAGGATATGCTGTGGGAACGACATTCCAATAGGTACATTCACACTTAAACCAGACTAAAAGCAATCGCGCCAAGGCGCGATAGACTGAAAGTGATGAACAATTTGATAAGCGGGCCGAAAAGAGTGAGCTCCATCGACCCAGATGATCTTCAAAAAATGCTTTTTCAGCTGAGCGGGTGATCTCAATTTTATCGGGAAGCATATGAATTGCATTGGCTTCCTTCATGGCCAGAATACACATAAAACCCAACTCAATTTTCATTTGATCGGGTGGACCAACCTGATCAACGGCTTGCGTATGAAACGCCTTATAGAAACCGCAAATATCCCCAACAACAGCCCCCCTTTCTGACAAACAATAACTGCCTTCACTGGGCGGGACAAATACTTCATTAACAAACATCCGGTTATGCTCAGATTCCCACACACTCACTGGCACCTGCTCAACCTGTAACAGCACCTCATTTAAACAATCCAGCACATCCCCATTTATAGGCTCTCCAATATTTTTTTGAATTCCATTCCCTATATCTTTGATTGTCTCCTTTGTATTTTGTGTTGGTCGGTCAAGGCAAAGCGCCAGTAGACGGTATACTTCTGCACGGCGCAATACAGCGATGCTGTCAATACTCATGGTATTTTCTCCAATTTAATTGGGACCCATGGCGCATAATTTTTACGCCCACCAACATCCTTATGCCCACCATCCCAAACTGCAAAGGCAATTACTGTTTCACCACCCACCACCAGTTTTGGATCATGTTTATCCCCGGTAGACAAAGGCCGCGCAAAAACTACCGTCCATGTACCTTTATCCCAAACGCCATTCCCGCGTGCATCTTGATGCGGTTGCGTTGTCAATGTTCCAAAACCCTCAGCCATCAATTCTTCAACTGGAATGGCACGATGAAGCTGCGCAATAGGATTGTTTACATAGATCGAGCCCAACGTATTACGCGCAGCAACTGTATTAAAACTTGTTGTGACTGGGAAAGGCCGTTTCCCTGTGGCAAATAGATACATCCCCACCCACACATTGGGATGCAGGTCTGGTACATCTTGATACTTTCCTAAAACATCATTTTGCCAAATCCCCTTCCAGTGCGTAATGGCCACGGGTGCATCCGTAGCGCCCATGAACGGCGAAGTCTTATCACCCCCCTTAATTGGGAACTGAATAGCACACGCATCTGTTGCCTTGCTTGTATCAACATTAACATCGCGACTTGCATCTGCCCAAGATAGTTGTACAGCCATCCACTTTCCGTTGTGTATAGACTTCACATTAGCCGTCTCTACACTTGGAGATTGCAAGCCTGGGGCAGTGATATTCTGAGGTAACAAAGAAACCATAGTCGCAGGAACAGCTTTCCATACCGAATCGTTTGGTTGGGGGTTTTCAAAAAACGATTTTGGCAAATCCTGATATATAGAACGTACTTCTTGAGCGCACAGCAACCTCGGCGCAACCAAAATGGCCGTTACAAACATTATCACATACGTAATGCGTTTCATAATTCACCTCACTATGCGGTATTATGTCGATATACATTTTTAATAGGATCAAACATGTCCCTTTCAAAAAAGGGCTCTATCAAAGGAACACGAACAACCTCTTCATCTTTTTCGTTATAACCAATTGAATATTTTGCATCAGAAACATACCGTGTGATAATTTTTGGTGTGTTGCCAAACAGAACCATCGCTGCCATCATTTTGGGATCGTTACGAATTGCCCGATATTGAGCAATGGCATCTTCTGCACCAGGCCCAAACATTTCCCACAAGAACTCCTTTGGAACATGCACCGGTGGAATGTAATACACATTGGGTTCGGTGCCATATTGAGGATAGAGGGGAAGAGCGACTTTCTTGATGCGTACTAGATAGTCGATTGGATTATCTTGGCGTTCCTCTCCCGGCTTTGAAAGCCAGCCGGCCATCCGAATTTTACCGATACAAGTTTGAACACACCTTGGCTGTTCTCCCTGCTCAAGCAGAGGATAACAACCGATACACTTTTCCGAGGTACGCGTGACCATATTAAAGAATGTTTTTTTATAAGGACATGCTTTGACACACTCTTTGTAACCGCGACAACGTGATTGATCGATAAGCACAACACCATCTTGCTCCCGCTTATAAATTGCCTTTCTAGGGCATGCTGCGAGGCAGCCAGGATAGGTACAATGATTACAAATTCGCGCTAAATAATACATCCATACATTATGGGCGCCTTGAAAAAATGCGCCACGATCCACCACTCCAGAAATTTCATCTACACCGAGGTTAGGGTAGGCATAATCCTCTGTCTCAGGCATATGACCGTTAACGCGTTCGCCTGCATCCTGAGATTCAAAAATTGTCTGACCTGTATATAGATCTCCATCCCATTCTTGTGGCCCCATCTTGTTGAGCAACTTCACATCCCACGCGGCGGGATAACCGCCATATGGCTTGGTCTCTACATTATTCCAAAACATGCCTTCCTGACCTTTGCCAGATGTCCAAGTGGTTTTACAGGCAACAGTACACGTTTGGCAGGCAATGCACTTATTCGTATCAAATACATACGCCAACTGCTTATTTGGTCGCTTTTCATCATACGGATACTGCATTAATCTATTTAAGTGCCAATTTTTAACTTCAGACATAAGTTACCCCCTATTTTTCACGCGAACATATCCACCTGAAATAAACTTCTTTAGTTCAGCACCTTCATATGTGGGTCGTAATTTTTGCTCAGCAGGTCGCCAAAGCTTCTTTCCATCTATTCCACCATTTTCTGCCCTTGTAATTTTGACAATAGCCTCACGAGGAGCGCCGGTAGGACAATGGACATCTGGAGCAAATCCTTTACCTATAGTCTGACCAAACAAATCCTTTCTGACGAGAGTTTCGGTCATCCATGTGGGCTTTAACCAACCACGCGTACAACTTTGATGAGATCCACCACGGAAAAGTGATTGATAGTTTGTATCTGGGTTTTTTGCGAGGCCCGTTGGATTTTCTTGAGCACCACGATAGCTACCAAATGTGGCGCCCCCCATATTATGCCACATGCGTGTCACTCCACGTGGCGTTCCAGGATAATAGCGCGCACGACAAAGTAGCCGTGTCACTTTATAAGCAGGGTCTGTTTTCTTCCAGCCGCGGTATGGACGATCCTCCGGATCGGCATCAATATAAACATAATCCCCATCTTCTACACCAAGGGACTTGGCATCGCTTGGATTAATGTCCACATAAGACTCTGTCACAAACGGCATTCGCTTGTCCGTACGATACATATCACCAAACGGCCCAAACCATACTGCAACAATATCCAGATCTGTCGGAGTTGTGTGAGCACCATGCCGATACTTGGGTGTATGAAATATATATTTGTACCCTTCGTGCATTAGTGGATGCTGTGTTAATTTCACCTCGCTCCACGATTTTCGCACGTGACGAGCCTGGCGAGCATCTCCTCCTAGATCACTTGATGACACTCCATAATCCTCCGGTGTCATTGGCCGAATGGCCTGATGAGGTTTCCCCACAATAACATTGGGCTCATAAAACGTGGAGTCAATTGGTTCACGATAAACAGGTAAATTTTCACCACTATCTACAAACTCTTTTTCCCCGCGATAAAATTCCAAACGCCCCGTCTTACTATAATAGGGTTTATCTTCACGATTCTGTTCCCATGATGAAAGCTTTGGCGTTGTACGCGTCATTAGTAAGGCAGGAACACCCGCCTTTGCTTTTTCATGCAAATCAGAAAACTCATATCCCTTAGTCGAGTTACTGTGATCCAAAATCCGCTGTAAATAAGGTTCAATATTTTTATCATGTACAAATTTAAAATAGTCCTCACATCGACCATCTTTGATAACATCACCGACTGCTTTTGCAATTCCCGCAGCCACTTCAATATCGCCACGTGTATTATAAACACGCGGCAGCGGTGTCGCGGGATATACGTATAAAAATGGGTTAGTGACTGATATAGTCATATCTGGGAATTTGAATTCAGCCCAGCTATCTACGGGAAATACAATATCTGCATATTCACACGAAGCCGTCCACCACCACTCATTCACACCAATAAACTCTACGCGAGGCAAGGTGTTCATCACCGTATCATAATGTCCCTTGGCGTTACCAATGAGCGAGTTGCTATTAGAAACCAAGATAGACTTGCTTGGTGTTGGCATATGTGACTTTCCTGTCAGCAACGCCTTTCCTTTTCTAAGAACAGTATCTCCATGATTAAAATAGTGTACCGACTCTTGTTTAAGATAAGGCTTAACTTTGACAGGTCCCTTTTTGTTCAATGTAATGTTAAAGGGATCTTCCATTGAATATTGACCAAGACCACTAAAGAAGGCAGCACGATAATTCCCAGCAAAGCTTCCAATGTTTCCACCTTTTTCACCTACATTTTCTGTCAACGCCGCTAATAAAAAGGTGGCCCTATCTTTCAAATCGCTATTAAAGAATTGATTAGGTCCCATACCCATTGCAAAAAGCGTCTTACGTTTATTAGCAACAATCTCACGCACTACAGAGCGAATACCCTCTACGGGGGCCCAAGTAATATCTGACACATCCTCTGGCGAATAATTTTCAAAGATGTACGTTTGAATCAGATCAAAAACCGGCCTTACCTCAACCTTGGTTCCATCTTTAAGCGTTACTGAATAGGTTCCAGAAAGTGATGCATCTACATTCTTCGCATGAAACCGTTCACCATATTCATCACGATTAAGGGAAACAGGTTTTCCCGTTTTAATATCCCAAATGACAGCGTCACCCCAGCTTTCACGCATCTCCTCTTTAACAACAGGCGACTTCTGCAGAGTTGGGACGGGGGCTTTTTCACCCTTACGCAAAACTTGAATATAATTATCTAACTTGGCTGTTTTATGATCTGGCCACACATCTTCAGACTTTAGCAACTCTAGAGTATCCATACGAACTAAACACGGCAAATCCGTTCGTGTTTTGATGTACTCAGGATCATATTGTTTGTTTTTAATAATTTCGTGGCAAAACCCTAACGCAAGTGCTGGTGTTGTCCCAGGACGAACAACAAGCGCCATATCAGCCTTGCAAGAAGTAGCGCTATACTCAGCCGCAATCACAATTATTTTCGCGCCACGCATGCGCGCTTCCGTCAACCAGTGTGCATCAGGCATTTTTGTAGCAATCCAATTCATTCCCCAAACAACAATCAGGTTTGAATACTCAGCACATACCAAATCAAAATCACTTGTTTGTTGACCTGTGACCATTGGATGACCGGGAGGCAAATCTGTATGCCAGCTATAGTTATCCCAACCACGCCCACCAACCGCCTTGTCTGGTCCAACTCCTCGGATCTTCGAATCCATAAGTGCCATCATATTGGCCAATCGATACTGAGCAAATAGACGAGTGGCCCCTAGCGCTGCCATCCCACCACGGAATTTAAGAACCTGAGTCCCAACACCATCCATTTCATCAACCATGGCGGGATCATAGTTCTGTGCAAGAAGGTATTGTTTTCCTTTTTCCCCAGTATACGTACTGGCTATGTTATTCATGGCCTTGGCAGATAACTCAAAAGCCCTATCCCAGCTGATCTTGACAAACGGATCTTTTCCGCGGTTGAGATATTTTTTAGGAACCGCACCAGTCTTCAAATCACGCTCAAAACCACTCTCCACCCAATCCAAAAATCCCTGACGCACCATCGGCTCCTTACAGCGACGATCTCCATAAAATCGACGAACAAGAGCTAATCCTTTCTCACAACACCGTGGGTCCCAACGATGTGACGTTTGGTTGCCATAAATGTCAGTTGCTTTACCATAACCAAACGATGGACCAATCCGAACTGCTACTCCGTTTTTAACGTAGGTGGTCAGTAAACAGTTGTGTGTGTCGTTGGGGGCACATAAAAAATGAAACTTTGAATCGTATTTGAATAGATCACGATAAAGCTTTTCCCAATCACGATTGGGATACCCAGAGAGAGGGTTGTCATGATCAAATGGCGTCAGAAAGGTAAAGATGTTGGGCACCTTAGTGCAATGCTCAAGCAGGAACAGCGAACCAGATGCCGCAGCCAGCTGTAAGAACCCGCGTCTTGTTAACGAATCAACCATACACGCCCTCCAGTTTTAAAAAGCATCACTAACGGACTCACTGACACAATTATAAATGGACATGTATGATAGGGATCATATGGACAAAATATTCCGACAGCATTCCCAATCTTCAGGAAAATTGATATTCCGAGTCGTCCACTCCTGAGGATCAAGCGATGACCACAGTGACTTGGGTATATAATGGCTATAGGGCTCAGTGGCAGCATTGAGCTGACCAAGACGCCTTTCAGAGGATTCCAACAAGGAACGCATTACAGGTATCGCAGAGGCCGAATAAATTGCAGGCAATGTGGCGTTTTCTAGAAAAACGGCCCGATAACCATTAAGTTGACTCCACATTAGCTGAATGACATTCAAATTTGGAAATGGCATGTCTGCAGCCACTACGAATGCCGCATCACATTTAATAAGCTCCATCGCGTCAGCGATCGCAACAAGCGCGCCATCATATAATGATTTATCCGGAATTACACGACAACCGAGGGCCAATAGATGTGCATGCTTGGGCCCTAAAACACTAATATCACATCCATCATTATTAAGGTTCTCAACAAGTTGGGACAAAAGCGTCTTACCATTAACCGATAAGGCGGTTTTATCGCTGCCGAAACGACGGCTGCGCCCACCTGCCAATATCAGGGCATGTTTTGTGGCCACGCATGGCCTCCTTCAACATAGTACTCTTCCTTCCAAACTGGCAAACGCCTCTTAACCTCTTCCATTATCCAAGACGTTGCTGCAAAGGATACACCGCGGTGAGGTGTCGCAGCACCAACAACAACACTAATACCACCGACTCCAAGGTCACCAACGTAATGAACAATAAGCGATTTACGGAGTCCAAATTTCTGCGCTGCTTCCCTTAATATTCGCTCACCCTCAGCTAGCACCATACTTTTATGTGCTGTATATCGAATATATGAAACAGCTCTCCCATCATTATGATCGCGTACCCGACCAACAAATAAAACTGCAGCCCCACACGCCGGATCATCAAGTCTGCCATAAGACCGCTGTAAATCAATTATAGAGTCTGTTAATTCCACTTCCATTTTTACCCCCCAGCAATTGGTGGAATAATCGCTACTACATCACCGTCTTTAAGTGGTGTATCGTGTGCAACATAACAGTCATTCACTGCCAACTTCATAATTCGCCGCCACGACATTGCCCTAACTTCGTTGGTACAAACACGATCCAAAACCTCTCCCGCAGTAAAACTCTCTGGCAGATTTAATTCAACTTGATCAGTATTCATAAGCTCCCTAAACGACGCAAAAAACAGCACAGACACTTTCATATAACCTCCGCCTACCATCCGTGTGGTAAAACATGCACCTGCGCAAGACTGCCTGCGCGAATAATCGAAATTGCCTCTGGGATAACCAAAAGCGAATTACATTGAGCAAACGACTTCATACAGTGCGACCCCTGCATATCCAACGGAGCCACTTGCCACTCACCATTTAGACAATCTAATCGTGATCGAAAAAACTGAGTTCTTTCACTCTCTACCCAAACATCCGTCTTACAAACCGCATTAATACTTGGTAAACGGCATTGAATGTGTCCCATCATTTTGCGCAAAGCGGGGCGCACGTATTCGTAATAATTAATTAAACTAGATGCAGGATTGCCGGGTAATCCAAAAAACATGAGCCCAGGACGGCAACCCACATACAATGGTTTGCCAGGCTTTTGGCGAACCTTCCAAAAAAGCGGTTCTATTTCTAATTGCATCATAATTTCTTTGACATAGTCATGGTTACCAACAGAAACACCGCCTGTTGCTACAACCACATCATTTTCAGAAATCATTTTTGAAAACGCCTTTTTTTGAAGTTCAAAATCATCATCTACTGGAGGGTAAACTCGGGCAGAAACACCATCAACATGCATAGCAGCTGAAAGAGCGATGCTATTACTATCATATATTTGACCTGGCCCCAACCGAGCTCCAAGCGGCATTAGCTCCGTTCCTGTTGCAACAATGCCAATTCGTGGCCGGCGATAAACAGGTAATTCAGTAACACCAATACTGGCAAGGTAACCCCCAACAGCTGCACTGACCGACACTCCTGCATCCAATACTAGTTCGCCACTTCTTGTTTCTTCACCTCGACGTCGAATGTGAGCAGCATCTTTTACAGGTTTCCTTAAGATTAAATCTTTACCCAACTCTTCCACATCCTCTATCGGTACGACTGCAGTTGCATCTAATGGCACCATCGCTCCAGTAGAAACACGCAAGGCGCATCCTGGCTTAAGCGACCCAAAATGTACAACACCGGCAGGCTGATAACCAACAATTGGGAGTACTACAGGATTATCGTTACTCGCTTCCTGTGTCACATGATGATCCAACGCAAATCCATCCATTGCAGAATTGTCAAATGACGGGACGTCTACGTGCGCACGTACAGGTGCCGCCAGAACTGCACCTAAAGTGGATTGAAGTGGTAATACGTTTACTTCTCCAACTGCTGTATGCGCCAAGATAATATCCTGAGCTTCTAACATTGAAATCATTGTTTTCATATGGACACCGTCTTTAATAATATTCTAGCAGCTACAATCACAATTAGGATTCCTGTACACCGCTGAACACACATAGCTGTAAACTTTCGTGCAGCAAAAAAACTGCCCAATTGTCCACCAACAACAACCGCCATCATTAGTGGCAACAAATCGCCAAACGATACAGTCACTCCCGACTTCATAATCTGCCCTGCAAGACCAGAGATGGAATTAGTTAATATAAAAAGCGACGCAGCTGCAGAAATTCCCTTGGCATCATCCCATCGCAAAAAATATAACAGTGGGGACAAAAATATCCCTCCACCAATGCCAACCATACCAGAAATCAATCCAAGCAAGGCACCCAACGGTAAACCCCACATCCATATATTGCGAGCAGAAACATAGCGACGCACCTTACATGTCTGCGATACTAGTAATCGAAATCCTGCTGTTAGCAAAACGCTACCCAACACCAGCATAAACAGTTCTTTAGAAATGAAAATACGACCACCTAAATATGCCATTGGAATAGATGTAAGAAGAAAGGGTAGCAAGCGGCGGATATCACCATAACCCAAACTAAAGAGATGAATACATCCACCCGCAACCACTAGAACATTACAAATGAGCGAGATTTGAGGAATTTGAATGTATGGAACTCCCCAAGCCGCCAAAATTGCGATATAGGTACTTCCACCACCAAATCCAACCATGGCATACATGCACGCAGTCACCATAAAAAGTGGGACTAGCATCCAACTCATATTAGTGACCTCCCCCATCCATCATTGGGTAGGCATGTAATATGTATGGGAAAATTGCATCTAAGGACTCTGACACACCACGAGAGGAACCCGGCAATGTAACGATCACAGTTTTATCGGCAACACCTGCAATACCACGAGATAGCATTGCATAGGGCGTCCGCCGCTGCCCATAGGAACGCATTGTTTCCGCAATACCCGGCACCTCCCTTTCAATCACTTGCCTCGCGGCTTCGACAGTGACATCACGACAACTCAGCCCAGTCCCCCCTGTACTCAAGACAAGTTGCACCCCCTCTGAAACGCAGCCCTTCATTTCGTGCACTATTGAATCTGTATCATCCGGAAGAATGGTATAACGTATATTATGGATCCCATATTTCTCTAGGTGCTTCTGAATCAGTTGCCCGGATTTATCCTGTCTCACACCCGCTGCAGTACCATCCGACGTAACAATCACTGCTGCTCTAAAATTATTTGGTGCACGATCATTATAATCAGATTTTCCACCACGTTTTTCCTGCAAACGTATACCTCCGATAACCATAGATTCATCCATAGCCTTGGCCATATCATATAACGTCAACGCAGCCACACTCACTGCTGTCAGCGCTTCCATCTCCACACCAGTTTTTCCAGTAGCAGTTGCAGTTGCGACAACATCGATCTGTGTATCGTGCGCTTCAAACGAAACTTGCACCTGATCCAACATCAGTGGATGACAGTATGGAATTAAGTCCCACGTTTTTTTTGCAGCTGCAATTCCAGCCACTTTAGCCACATCAATTGCATTTCCCTTTGGGGTATCACCCACCATCAGCGCCCTGATCACTTCTGGGCGCCCTGATATTGAAGCAACAGCTGTAGCTCGTCTCAAGGTTTCAATCTTATCTGATATTGATTTCACTTTAGCCTCCAATACTTCTGATGTAGGGCATTTCTTCTGAACGCCATGTTTCTAGAGGAATAGTCTCATGCCCCTTTGGCTTACCAAAAACCGCATGAGACAACTGCAGACGCAACTGCTGTTCATCATTCAAATATGGTACAAGATTGTATCCCACCTTTGAGAAGAGACATGGATAGATTTTCCCATCGGCACTTAGACGAATACGAGTACAGCTCTCACAAAAGGGGGCTGAAAGTGAGGCAATAAATCCCACTCTCCCACGCCCACCCGACAAATGAAACGACTCCGCTGGCGCACTACCTCGTGTAATGGGAATCAAGTCAAACCGGCTCTCCACCCACTTTTTAACTGTATCAATCGGGAAACACAGGTCAGGCTTCCATCCTGTTCCACACAGCGGCATAAATTCTATAAATCGCACTTCAAGGTCATGATGTGCTGCCAAATCTAAGAGAGAATCCACATCAGCATGCGTAATTCCCTTCAATACAACCGTATTGATTTTAACCTTGAACCCAATAGCAAACACCTTATCCAGACCCATCTGGACCTTTGAAAACTGGTCTGACAAACAAACCCAGCGGAATCGACACGGATTCAACGAATCCAGACTAACATTAATCCGTCGCAACCCCACGTCCCACAAATCTTGTGCATACTCACCAAGCAACGACCCATTAGTTGTCATCCCCAGACTTTCAATCCCCTCAAGACGTAGCAACAGAGAAATGATTTCCAAAATGTCATCACGCAGAAGTGGCTCACCACCGGTAAGCCTCACCTTGCTACCACCCATTTTCAAAAATGTTTGCGCAATATGTACAATTTGACCAGCAGAGAGATATGACTCAGACGGTAACCAAGGAAGCCCTTCCGACGGCATGCAATACCTGCAACGAAAATTACAACGATCCGTCACAGAAATACGCAACGTCTCCATGCGACGTCCAAATGAATCTATCAACATATCCCTTTCCAATTCTGTTCCTTTCGGAACTTCGGGCGGCAACCCATACGAAGGCCACCGGGACGAGAAAAATCTCGTCGGTCTTCAACAGTGAAGACTCGGGAATCTGGGAGCTATGTATGGGGCATGACTATCGACGGATATGATGAGCATCATATTGGAGTAATTTAGCTAAAATTTGAGGACATATTGGAGGCCTACTCCTACGCCCGTTTCCTTTGGCAAAAATTCCTCATGGCGTAAACGCCCAGCCAAGCAAAGCCCCCCAACTAAGCGAATACTAAGAAGATGTTCCGTCACCCAAATATTATCTCCACTTGCATTCTGCCTCAAAGGTGGGCGCGCGCCTGAATAACTGCCCACACTTATATTCTGATCTGCAAAACCAGAGAGGACCACGCGCTTACGAAATGCCTTGGGCAGGATTTCCCAACGGTATAAATATTCCATTTGAATATCCCACGGTTGGGGTCCAGCAAAATAAATTTCAAGAGCATAAAAGTTAATGCGAACCCACAAATTGAGCCAATCGAAAGCAGGCTTAATGCCGGGTGTTTTGGATGGCTCCCAAGTGAGTGCAAAGCGTATTAAATCATTACTAGGCCCAGTAACAGACACATACTGCGCATTCAAACCCAACGGGATGTTATGAGGAAAAGCCCAGTGTATATTTTGCTCGGTATAATAAATTCCCAAATCAGAATTCTGTGCTGCATCAACTGATGTAAACAAGTTAATAAATCCACCGTATTGAAAATTATGAGGAAGATTGGCGGCCGCCCGCCAAGTCAGCATAGTATAATCACGGTTGTCATAAGTAGCCACAAACGACATAAACCCATTTTTGACAATCTTCATGGGATCCTTTTCGATCTCCTGTGCTATTGTACACAAGGGCACACAGATAGACAGAATCGCCACCCCTCCAATGAACCTTCGCCATGCACTCATATGTGCACGACTTACCAGGCAGCGACTAAACCCTATATGCCGGTCATCATGTTTTAATAATTATTTTATGAGATCAAAGACTGAAGGTTTTTCTCTTTTAAAATTGTGATTGAGCGACCCACAATTTCTACTACTCCCTGACTACGCAATTCCGAGAGCAATCGAATCACGGTCTCTTGAGTGGTGCCAATCATTTCAGCCATTTCTTCCCGGGAGAGCTCAATTCCCAGACTAAAACCGCCTCCCAAAATTGGGCTGCCATAGGCTTCTTTTAGCGTAAGAAGTAGGGCTGCCATACGCTCACGTGTCGACTTTTGTGCAACATCCATTACATGGTCCTCGGCTTCACGTAATTCCCGACACAACTTCTTCATCATTTCGAGGGCTAACTGAGGATTACGACGAAGGACATCAAAGAAGGTTGTCTTATCAATAAAACACACCATAGCTTCGTCTATGACTTCCGCTGTTGCAGAGTATGGTTCATCTGAAATTAGCGAACGATAGCCAAGAAGATCACCTGCACTTGCAAGCCGCACAATTTGTAAACGTCCATTCACTCCAGTTTTATACAATTTCAATTTTCCTGAGAACACGCAGTAGATTCCTAAGGGAAGATTCCCCTCATAAAACAACTTCTGCCCTGATTTATAGAGATTAGATGTCTTATGATTATTGCAAAGCGCCTGATCTGCCGCAGACAGATGGCAAAAGACACCCGTGTTTCTTGACGAGCAGACATTGCAAGGTATTTGCTTCATACGGCGGATATACCCCCGCAATACCACACCAGCAATGGATTTTTACGATACCTGATCGACCCCGATTCGACGGCAGAAGTCTTGAATATGGGGAATATCAAGCTGTTTGTTTTCAGCAATGATCAAGTTCTCTTTAGACCAGTTCGATAATGTTCGAATGACCGTCTCAACGGTTGTCCCCACACGGTCAGCAATATCTTGCCGAGTGAGTGGAATGGGGATACGGGTCGTCGGACCAAAGCGTTTACAACTTTGCCCCAATAGGTCTATCAAAAATACAGCAATACGCTTTTCGACCGTATCAAATATTGCGATGCGATCATTTTGGGACTCACGCACGCGTTCTGCCATCTGTGAGGCAAGCGTCTGACCAACCACCGGATGTTTCATGAACATAGACTTAAAAACAGGTGCTGCAATCTCAATCAAGCTTGTATGCTCAAGACCTGACGCAGTAACCGGATACACACCTCCCTTTAAGGCAACTGCTGCACCAAACAGTTCGCCCTGCATCAGGAAGTGCATAATGCGCTCTTTACCATCTTTATTTGAGCGAAATATCTTCACACTACCAAACAGAACAACATAAACAAAATTGGCAGGGTCAGTTGCATGAAAGAGTACTTCATTTCGACGCAAATGACGAATGCGACAATGCGCAGAAAGTCCCAGAACCTCTTCTTTAGAAAGCCCTGAGAAAAGTTCGCACTGACAAAGCTGTTGAATTAAATCAAATGAGGCCATGGATATGATCTATCAACTTGTGCCTAACGAAACAAGGGTTACAAATCGCGACGCTTAAATGCAGCAAGGCCCAGAGCAACATAACAGCAGCACCAAGACCAACACCTGCATTATGCCCCAGATATTTTTGAAATACAGCCCCAGAATAACCCATCATTGCAGAAAGATCTGAATGCACAAGGAAAACAACTCTCGCCAAATCAATGGGGTTAAAGAATACAAAAATCAACATTGGAATTTCGAGTGGGTAGTTCCCAAATAACAAGGCCACACCAACAACAACCAAATCATACAAAACAAAACACCCAAACCAAGCAAGCAACACCCACCCAAAAAGAAGTTCTCGCTTACGCACAACGGTTGCCAGAAAGAATGCCAAGCTCAAAAACGTCAAGGTTAGGAGACACCCCAGAATCAGCAGCAGCACATAGTTGGCTGTGCCAGATTCATGAAGGCCAACTTGGAATACAGTACCCAATCCCATACCAAATATAAAGCTCAACATAAGCCCACTGCTCAGACCCAACAGTTTACCAAGATAAATATCTCGACGTGAAATGGGTTGGGAAATTAGAACCTCTGCAAATCGAAGAGATTCAGAAAACGAGATACTCCCAAAAACCAGAGAAAACAGGGGCACAAGTAAAAGCACCAAACTTAAGAGCGACCCCGCAGCCTGAAGTGGATCTGAAACACCTAAGTAGACAATCAATGCACTCAGTGCCAAAAAAGTAAGGCCATATATAAACAACCATTTGTTGCGAATATTTTCATAAAATTCAAATACCGCAATCGTAATAAGTGGCGAATGCCATATGTTTTTAAGTCGCTTCATGGGTCCAAAACTGGTGCAGAGCTTCTTCAAGCGACTGCACACTGTTATCTATCATTAATTTTTGTGGCGAGGTCACTGTATACACGCGCCCATCAACCATAAGCGCCATCAGGTCCGCCAACTCTTGTACTTCTGACATCACATGAGACGTAAAGACAATCGTCTTTCCCGACGTACGATACTCCTTAAGGAAGCGCTTTAATATATATGACACCTGTGGATCCAAACTTTGTGTAGGTTCATCAAGCACAGCTACTTTTGGATCAAACATAAAACACTGCAATATATTTACCTTTTGCGCCATGCCACCTGACAACGCACCCAATTTTTTCTTCCAAAATGGTGCTATTTGCAACTCTTCAACCAAACGATCAAGAAGCGGTGTGGGTTGTTTACGTAAACGCTTGAGAAGTGTGATGAGTTCATCCACACGCAAATGCGGCGGATACCGGGTAGCCTGCGGCATATAGCCAATAAGATGTTTGTAATGATATTTGCCAATTGTATTGTGGCCATCGATTATAATTTGGCTACCTGGTTGTGGCAGGACATTCCCCAAAATACTTTTAAGGGCCGTTGTCTTTCCTGACCCGTTAGGCCCCAAGAGGGCAAACAAACAGTTCTTTGGGATTTCTAATGAAACATCATTAAGAACATGATGGGATCCATACGACTTGTTCAAATTATGAATTGTAATCACAATGACCCCACATTCATACGTGGCGCATTGTCCTGGAGCAGCTTAGGTGTCAGCACTGGAAATATACGCTCTGCCATTTCTAAAAAATCAATCACGGGAGATTCCAACAACGCCACCAACTCTGGGTATTGACCAATCCAAAGACTAAAAACTTTCATTGGACGAAACGGCACATCGCCAACGCCATCTTTGTTTAAATCATATCCTTTATAGGAATCCCAATAATTGCCGTCAAAAGTGTTATGTATTTCCAACGAATTTGTCGCCACATCAAAATAATTGCTCATGAAGTTATTAGCTGAAAACTGGTTATCTGCAGCACTTCCCAAAATTTCTACACCCCAACCATTGTTTCTAAAACTATTTTCTGTGAATTGAGAACGGTTGACCCCATCCATATAAATACCCACTGTATTCCCAAAAAACATATTGGAAACAATCTGACTATCATCAATTTCCTTCAACAAAAGTCCATAGGAAGTCCGACCCCAACTATGGGAAAAGTGATTTCCATCCATCACGATATGATGTGAATACATAACGGCAACACCTGTTTGGTTATATTCAAAAGTATTACGAATATAGTGATCACGGTTGGAATACATAAAGTGCAATCCATATCGCAAGTTGTGTACACTCTTATTTCCCTCTAAAACACAATCATCACTAAATTCCAGATAAATGCCATCTCGATGATTTTGAATGTGATTATTACGAATACTAATCTTTTTAGAGTACCACATGTGAATGCCGTTGCCGCCATTCACCTCGTCCTTTGCATTTCCCATCATCACATTTGCATCTAATCGGCATCCTTCAACATGAGCTAAGTAAATTGCATATGTCGTATTTTTCAAAACATTATCAATGAATGAGCAATCTAAAACGTCATCAGCAAGAATGCCCGCAAACTCTTCCACCACACTCACACCTGAATTTTGAATTTTAAAGCCACTAATTGACACATGATCCGCCTTAACCAAAAACACATGTCCCTGATTAAGCCCATCTACAACAGGACGATTTTCACCCAAAATTATAAGGGACTTATCAACCAGAAGCTGGCCTTCAGGGTACACTCCATTTGCGACAACTATGGTATCTTGATTGTGAGCTGCAAAAATTGCAGACCTTATTGTAGTGTTAGCACAACTGGAGCACACATGAAGCGTTTCTGCAAGTAATGGTGGCATTGACAGGAACACAAGAGAGAGTGTGATGAGGAACACGCCACCCTTAAGGATGGGCGACTTTTTTACCACCGAATTCTTTTTGGGCACGGCGCCACTCCTCTTCAGTTGCGACTGCCAACAAGTGTCCACCCATAGGCGATGGAATATTGTTCCCCACCATAATCAATGCCTTTTTAGCATCAAGCCACTGGGAAGGATCATAATAATTTGTCACCCATTGGGTTCCCACTTGATCGGGATGTTCTTTTGACCAATCGTTCATACACTCAATCGAATCAAAATAATAGAGCTTCCCCTTAGGACTACGTACTTCTGCCTTATAGCGCATATCAACAATAGACATGCGACAATTATCACATTGAAATTCACCCGATTTAAAATCAAAAAATCCAGATTGCTGACACGCTGCCAGCAGCAAAAATATCGCCCAACCCAACAGATACAATCGTTTCATTTACTAGCCGTCCCTTTCGAATGTTCACTAACAATTACAAACAGCAACACTGCCGTCACAAGAAACAATAGATAACCACCTAGGTGAGGCCAACTGCAGGATTCGATATTCAACAATTGCTTACATCCAAGCAGCGGTGGTTGATAGACCATCCCTGGTATTGAAATTGGCGCGCCTGGGTTTAGATGATGGCCGTAGTTATATTCCCAACGCCAAAAATCCCACATACCCGCAGTTCCCACTAAAAGCAAATTCGCCAACCCCAAATATACCATGAAGCGACGTGGATAAAGGAATGTAACAACCGCCCCAAGAATCATAAACGCCACAACATAGGGCATATAGCCAAATTCAGGTATCGCCTGCTCGATAATGGGATCCATCCCAACATAGTGGTTGAGCAAATTAATATTCTGAAGATCAAATTGTCCCAAACCTGTAATTTTATGGATCCACAGATTCATACCCAGACCTTCAGGGTATTGCGGTGCCGTTAACTGGACAAACCACAGCGGTGCAAAATACAACCCGAGGAGCAGTAACCCTACCAGAAGAATCAGGTAACGGTTACGCCGTGACAACTGTCGCAACATTCGTTCTCCTTACGGGTTTCCCCATTACTTTGTCACACGCAAGTACTGTTGCATCTCTTGGTGCAATGCAGAACAAAAGTCGGTGCAATAAAACGGGTAGATACCTTCTTTGGTTGCTTCATATCGCATTGTCTTTGTCTCACCTGGCATGATCAAGATGTTAGATGTTGGAGCACCATAGACAGCAAATCCGTGATCAATATCATAATCCTGCTCTAAGTTGGTGACATGAAAATAAACGGTATCACCCACTTTAACCTCAACAACGTCCGGCTTAAAGTGTGATCGGATTGATGTCATATAAACATGAACCGTTTTACCATCGCGCTCCACTCGTGCATCTTTTTCATTTTTAACTGCATAAGGATTTTCATTTTCAGCCAAAATGAAGATTTTCTGGCTATTTTCTGCCAAGAGGGATGCCGGAATTCCTTGTGCATAGTGAGGTTCGCCAATCGTTGGAAAATCCAAAAGCATCTTCATTTTAGACCCACTAATATCGATCAACTGCGCACTCTGTGTAACCTCGGGGCCAACAGGCAAATACCGGTCCTTTGTAATCTTGTTCAACGCAATAAGATATTTGGCAATTGGCTTGGCAGAATCACCACCCGCAATACTTAGGTGGCCAATGCTATAATAGACAGGGATACGATCTACCACCTCCCAGGTTCCCAACTTCCATTTCACCACCTCAGAGGTAATAAAGCAGGAGGTGTACGCATAGCCGAGGCCATCAAACTCTGTATGTAAAGGACCTAAGCATGGCTTTTGTACCTCACCTGCCAACGTGGATTCGTATTTTAGGACAGGAATTCCATCGACAACCTTGATATAATTAGACTTGTCATTAATGGCCTTTTGCAACTTTTCAAATGAATGCACAGGAATAAGGGACGCTAGCTTTCCTCCACCCACGATATACTCACCAGATGGGTCTACATCCGCACCATGTGGACTTTTTGGAGTAGGCAGGTAATACATCATGCCGGAGCAATCAGCTGGATTTGTAATCATTTTCACGCCACTATGTTTTTCAGCGATAGTGGCCTTGTTCTCTGGATGGAAATTGGTGTAATATACGCCTGAAAAATCTTTTGCCTTTCCATCAGCCAAGCACTGCTCTGCCTTCTTCCAGTTAAACGCCAGAATATAGTCCTTATCATTCTTAGATGCTTCAATCTCAAGCATCTTATGGGCTTGCTCAGTATTATAGGTGGAAAAAAAGCACCAATCATGCGACGGGCCCTTACCACAATGTGAGATGTCATAGTCATAGCCAGGCACCAGAATCTGTAATGCAATACTCATACGACCACTTGTGGGATCCACTTTGATCATAGAGATGCTGCCATTGAGAACACCCTTCTCCGAGTCTTGCACAGACACATCTTTCTGAGGAATGGGATAGGAAAAACGAGTTGCCGACATGAGATACTCTGAATTTTCCGTTGAAAATGGCGAGGCATGGTTACCTGAAGTATTTGGAATTTCAATAATCTCAGCGGTAGAAAAGGACTTCAGATCAATTCGAGCAATACGAGGTGTGTTGTTTTCATTAATAAAAAGCCAACGGCCATCTTGTACACCCTTGGTCATCGAGGCTTCTGGATGATGAGCATCTCCCCACGGAATATAACCATGTGACGTCAACAACATGTCCTTGGTTTCCTCCTCGATCCCATACCCATCTTCAGGAAACAGCGAAAAAACAGGAATCTGTTTAATGAGGCGGCCTGAAGGAATAGCATAGACCGCTACCTGCCCAGAATATCCTCCCGACATAAACCAGTAGAATTCATCCTTCTGTCCGGGGGCAACGTACACACGTTTAGCCGCATCACTCGCCAGAATATTGGAATTACTCCCACCCTTGCTACAATGAGTAAGAGCGACAGATGCAACAACAGCGCTGGCAATGCAGAGCACCAGCGACCACCGGAATAATGTATGTCTCATAAAAGCCTCCGCCCTAAGGGCAAGTTATTGTGAATCATTCTGCCTAAAATATTCCAAAATGGCACGCGCATCATCCTGGCTGACATTTTGAAAAGTCATTTGAGTCATATACGTCGCCAACAATTCCTTCGCTGTCGCATCTTGCTGCGTCATCTCTTGCGGATTCAAAATCATATTCATAATCCATTCAGGCTTACGTCTTAGGGTAACACCCTTTAGATCTGGCCCCACATAACGCTCGCCAAATTTATGACAGGCACTACACTTTTCCTCGAACACCCTTTTACCCTGAGCTACTAAAGCGGAATTGATGGGTTCCATTGTCACTTTTGATTGAATCGGCCCTACACCCATCTCATTTACAGCAGGCGCACTCTGAGCAGAGCCATCACCTGACTTACTACAAGCTACACTCACCACAAACAGCCCACACAGAACAAACAAACCAAACATCATTTTTACTGTCATAATAAGGACTCCTATTCTGGATTAAGGATTAATCAATTGTAAAAGGGGGTGTTATGATCCCCATCATACTTCACTTGGAAAAAAGTAACTATACTGCCCCGGTGAAAAAAATAGACTGTTTTGACATATTAGAGGGCTTTCATCATGAAATTCGCGATGCCCTGGTGCCGTTTTCACAGGCAATCTCAACACTCCAACATAGTCGCAAATGGCAACCACTTATTTATACTGTCATTCAAAACTTCAAATCATTCCATGAAGCTGAGGTCGCCGCACACACACGAGACGAAGAAATTGCATTTTATCCCATCATTGGTGTCCGTTGGCGTGAATCAAAAACTTTTGACACCATTCACGCCCCCACAGAGTACATGCTTCGTGAGCACACAGATATCGCGTCGCACATCCACGCCATTGGGCTACTTTCAGAGATGCTACAACAGCAACCTGCCAACAAACTTGCCTTAGAGGCTTTGCTTGGTGAAGCACAAGCCGTGCTCATGATATTACCGCTCCACATGCAAAAAGAAGAACAATTCCTATTCCCTCAAGCACGAAAACTACTTCCAAAGGAAGATGTGGAAACAGCTACCACTCTCATTCAACAATTGCATTCAAAATAAATGTGTCATTTAATTTTTTCGAAGATAAAGTTTGGGCAGAAAAGCCACCAACCACGTCACACTTGCCAATATCCAGCATATTGCCGCATAAGCAAGATGAGATTCATACATACCCTTCAAAAACGGAGCAGCACTGCGCGTCAGTACAGCCGCACCCAATAGCAACAACAGCAACCATAATATTTTGGATCGCCGCTCAACCATAAGGCCATGTCCTCCATGGGCCAAGACTACACGGGTTGCCACAGAAAAGACCATGAGTGAGACGCCACCAATAAAGTAGAGATGCCCACCAACAAGTGGGTACTGTGGTAGGACAACCATCACCCACATGCCAATCAACACCATCCAGGTCGACAGCCACACCATATAGCCCAAGACCGTCCCTGATCGTGGACGATAGCAAACTTTCCACCTCCCAAACATTATCCATGTAATAATTCCCGTACGAATAAAGCGTCCCACAACCACATTTCCGTAAGCTTCTAATAAAAACCCGGCCATCACAATTGTTGCGGACCATAAAATTTGAATTTTAGTTTGTTGTAAGCGTATTCTAGCTAGATGTGTGGTGCCCATTAACATTGGTAATAACTGTGCCCCAACACCCAAAATAAGATAAAGTGATGTTGCATAAAATAGTAGAAGCTTTCCAAAACGAAGAGCCCCATCAGGAACCGTCCACACATCAGCAACAGCTAAAATAGCACTTCCCAACAATGCAGACCCAAGCCCAAAGGCAGCAAACAACAGCGCCGGCAACACTCTTTGAGTGGCGCGAGAAAATCGTCGCATAAGAAATAGTATTAAAAACAGCAACTCAACAATTAACAGAACATGAAACCCTGTGGAATCACCACGGAAAACCACCAACAACATCAAACCAAGAACACTTGCCTGCGTTAGCTTTTCCAAAAATGTCGCAGATTCTGTTCCAGAAAACTTAGGAGCAGCTGTCATCAAAAAACCTAGGGCAATACTTAAAAAGAACCCTCCTGACATTAAGTCAGCGTGAAGACCACCTGGATAGCCAACTATGAAGTGAAATTTATATGCTACCCACAGGCCCGTGCCTACAACACCAAACAAAATGCCAATGGGGAAGAACCACTGATAGGGATCACTTGTTGAATAAAGTTTCATACGCCCAGAACATCATTACTTTATCAAAAACGCTATGTTCTAGGTCATAATCCACTGATAAAGCGCGCCTACCCAACGGGGATGGGTGTTTAAACAGGGAATAAGGGTCAAGTTTTTCCCACCGGCAGACAAAAACTGCTCGCGTGCACGCATTCCAATTTCTTCTAGGGTTTCTAAACAATCCGATACAAAGGCGGGGCACATCACAAGCAGGTTTTTCACACCACGATCCGCTAATTTTGGAATTTCATGATCGGTGTACGGCTGGATCCATGGATCCCGCCCAAGCCGCGATTGAAATGCAACCGAGTATTTTTCCTTTGGAATTTTGGCGCCTTCTACAAATAGCCGCGTTGTTTCATATACCTGGTGCCGGTAGCACGTCACATGCGCAGGTGATGGCGTTGTACAACAGTGCTCCGTCATACAGTGTGACTTTGTACGATCAGCAAGCTTCAAGTGGCGTTCTGGCAGACCATGATAGCTAAACAGAAGATGATCGTAGCCCGCTTCCAAATAAGGCTTCGCACTTTCAATCAACGCATTAATATATGACGGTTCATTATAAAATGGGGGCTGAATCTCTAAAAGCGCAGCCGCATTCAACTCGCGCAAAACGCGATGCACTTCAACTACAACGGTTTCAACACTCGACATGGCGTAGTGGGGGTAAAGTGGTATTAAAAAAATGCGGTCCACACCCTTCGCCAATAACGCCTGAATCGCCGCCTTAATTGAAGGATTGCCATAGCGCATTCCCAATGCCACGGGGTAGGGCAGTTTTTCTTGCAAGAGTTTCTGCACCTGACGACTTGTCACAATCAACGGAGAACCTTCATCAGTCCAAATTTTGGAATACGCATGCGCAGATTGTTTGGGACGAAATGGTAAAATGGTGCATTCCACAATCAATCGACGCAGCCACGGATTTACATCGATCACACGCTCGTCCATTAAAAATTCGCGCAAGTATCGACGCACATCGGGCACCGATGGCGAATCAGGTGAGCCTAAATTGACGAGTAAAATTCCACGCTGTGCCATGGACTCGCCCATACGAGATGTGTTACGAAATGAAAAGTAATTTAAGGAGCCCATATGACCGAACCCACAGAAATTGATGCCGCAACAGCAAAACAACTACTTGATCAAGGTAAAGCCATCTTAATTGATGTGCGTGAGAACGGTGAATACGCCACTGAACACATTCCAGCAGCTCAACTTCATCCACTCTCAACATTTAATCCTAACCAATTTACATCCTGTAACAAAAAACTGATTATCCACTGTCGCTCTGGCAAACGCTCGTGTGATGCCGCAAGCCGCCTTCTCAATGCAGGTTGCATGGAAGTCTATTCTCTAAAAGGGGGCATCATGTCGTGGAAAGAAGCGGGACTCGCAACGGCGATCGACCAACATGCCCCTATCGATATTATGCGCCAAGTACAGATCGCTGCAGGCACCTTAATTGTTCTGGGCAGTCTTTTGGGATATTTTCTATCCCCCGCCTTTTTACTACTCGCAGGATTTGTCGGCGCAGGGTTATTGTTTTCAGGTATCACCGGCTACTGCGGAATGGCCAAACTGTTATTAAAACTTCCCTATAACAAAACCAAAACAGATCAGTGCCAACGTTAGAGAGGCCCTATGAACTGGAACGCCGCCCATATTCACCTTGTTTTTAATCACATTCCCGTTATCGGCGGGATGGTTGTACTCGTTGTATTGGCCTGGGGCCTTTTGCGCAAAAAACCGGATGTGCTGTACGTAGGCCTCTGGTTACAAGTAGCAATTGCGCTTCTTTCCATTGTTGCATTTCTATCTGGCGATGGTGCGGCAGACATTGTCCGCGAGCACCCTGACATCAGCCGAAACCTAATCCACAACCATGAAGAAGTGGCCGAAACCGCATTTACACTCATGGAAGTCACCGGGGGTCTTGCCCTTCTCTCTCTCATCTTACGCAAATGGCGCACCCAATGGATGACCTATGCCGCATGGCTTTGCCTGATTGCCGCAGTGATCACTGCGGGGGCTATGGGGTATGCCGCAAACCTGGGTGGACTCATTCACCACACTGAAATTCGCTCCAACATATGACGGCCGTCATATCCACCTCTCATCAAAATCAGTAGAGAGACCCCCTATACTATGGAGGATTTATGGATTCCGACAAAGCTGTCGTGAGTGGGCCGCTTGTCCGCGCCTATACGTACGTTGCGCTGGCAGGCATATTGGTACCACTTTTTTTTGCACTCATTTTAGCTGCCAAATTTGTGTGGCCTGACTTCTTGGGCACCGTTGCGTGGCTACAATTTGGACGCCTGCGTGTATTTCACACGAACGGCGTTATCTTTGGGTGGCTCGGCGTTTCCTTCTTTGCAATCCTTAACTATGTTATTCCAAAACTAAGCAATCGCCCGCTACTTTCCGAAAAACTCGCGTGGTGGACACTGTGGGTTTTGGTTTTAGCAATGGCTGTCGGTCTCGGTGCCATTCTGGGCGGCGACATGCAAGCCATCGAGTATGCCGAATTTCCTTGGTATGGCGACATTCTCTTCGCTGCAGGCTTTGTGATGGCCACCATCAACTACCTTGGCACCATTTTCATGTCTGAAGAAAAACAACTGTATGTCAGCTCATGGTATTTCATTTTGGGATTTGCATTCACTGTTTTGAATTACGTGATGGCCAACACTATCGTTGCTTATGTTGCACCAGGCGCCGCAGGCGCTGCAATCACGGGACTATGGATTCACAATGCGGTGGGCCTATTTGTAACACCCATGGGCGTGGGCATCGTTTACTTCATGATACCCATCATTTTGCAAAAACCGGTATATAGCCACCTCATCTCACTCATTGGTTTTTGGACACTCGCATTTTTCTATCCACTCGGCGGTGCCCACCACTACTTCTTCAGCCCCATTCCATGGTGGGTGCAAGTTCTTGCAGTTCCACTCACCGCCGTCTTGTTCGTTGTTGTTGTCTCGGTTGTTTACAACTGGCTTATGACACTGCGCGGAAGTTGGGGAGAAGTGGCTTCATCCCCAGCACTGACATTTATTGTCACCGGCGTCTTCGCCTATATGGCAACATGTACTCAAGGACCCTTCCATGCGTTCTTGTCTGTACAAAAAGTCATTCACTTTACAGATTGGGTGGTTGCCCATGCGCACTTAGCGCTCTTTGGTGCATTCACTTATTGGAACATTGGCAGCCTGCTCTACATTTGGCCCAAAGTAACAGGCCGCGAATTGGTCTCACGCCGCATGCAATGGTGGGCCTACTGGACCATGACACTCGGCTTCTATATTTTCTATTTCATTCCACTCACAGCCAGCGGCCTCATCCAAGGTTACGACTGGATTTCAGGCCAACCCTTTGCTGAGTCCGTCGTACAGTCTGGTTCATTCTGGATGTTCCGCATGATCTCTGGAATTCTCATGTACCTCGGCATGGTGCTTTTCACTATCGTCCTCATCAAAACAGCATGCAGCAAAAAAGGAGCTTCCCATGAAGCGGCTTGAACGATTTCAAACCATCTTTCTAATCGCCGGCATCGGCTTTTTCCTTCTGTCCTTTTTAGGAATGGGATTAGCACCTTGGACAACATTGAAGGGATTGCAACTTCCTGAAGGCATGACAGCACGCACTCCCGAAGAAGAACAGGGGCGCGAAATTTTCATGCAAGAGGCCTGTTGGCATTGTCACACCCAATTCGTTCGACCAGTTGCGGGCGAATCACTTCGGTATGGACCCGTTTCAACTGCAGAGGAACACGCATTGGAAATTCCACAGCTCTTTGGTACGCGTCGTGTGGGGCCTGACCTGGCACGCGAATCAGGAAAACGCAGTGACGATTGGCAGCTTGCACATCTATACAATCCACGCGGCACTGTTCCGTGGTCGATCATGCCCGCATTCCCCTGGATGTTTGAAGAGAAAGATGGACAACTCGTTCCAACAGATAAAGCACGCGCTTTAGTTGCGTACATTCAATCCATTGGTCGGAACACCGCTGATCAAATGAAAGCGGCTAACGATGACTACCGTCGCAACTTTGTCGCAGGTCATGCTCCAGAAAAATCCGACGCACTACTTGAACGTGGACACTATCTCTATGCACGTGAGTGCAGTGGCTGCCACGGAAAGACGGGTAATGCCGATGGCATTTCAGCAAAACTGCTCGTACCAGCTGCAGCAAACCTGACAAAGATTCAACCATCAGCTGAGTATATCTATACGATTCTAAATACAGGCATTCCTGGAAGTGCCATGCCACACTTCCGTGATTACAAACCCGAAGACCTTTGGGCCATTTCATTCTATGTTCAAACACTATCTCCTGAGACAGACATTGCGAGCACCGGAAGTGACATGAGTAGCTCCCTACTAGAGCGTGGCAAGCAGCAATTCGCCGCACTCTGTGCAACCTGCCATGGACCCAGTGGCGCAGGTGATGGTCCCGTCGGCGCCGCGCTCGTTCCATCACCACCAGCATTTACAAAGTTGAGACCCACAACCGATCACATTTTAAAGATCTTAGAAACAGGTGTTCCTGGAACAGCCATGGTACCATTTGCCCAGCTCCCTGAAGAAGATCGACAGGCCCTTGCTTACTTTGTGAGACAACTCTCTGAAGGAAAGGTGCAATGAGAATTGTAGCGCTACTTTCAATTTTGATTGCCCGCACAGCATGGGCTTGCCCCATCTGCAATCAAGATGGCTCGATTAGCCGCAACTTTATCTTAATTGTAATGGGCGCTGGCATTTTAGGAATGGCATCTCTTTTACTGTGGTCCATAGGACGTGGACAATACGAGGATGTTGAAGAAGTGAAATATCGCATTTTAGAATTGTATCGACGCACCAGCGTGCGCATCCATTAATTAAGGAGGATGTATGCAAACAATTGATGCTCAATATTGGGTAGCCATGATTATTGGCATTGCCTGCTTTGGTGGTATTGGGGGTTTATTTATCTGGGCGGCACTTCGGGGTCAATTTCGCAATGTCGAAGCTGCCAAAACACGGATGCTATTTCTTGATAACCATACCAAGGTGCACCAATGAGCGATCACAAATTTCCACGATGGTTGGCAGCCCTTTGGATTGCTGCACTAATCGGCATCGTTGGCTACATTGCCAACAACATGATGCACCCACCAATGCCATAAAAAAAGGGCCCGATGGAAATCCCATCGGGCCCTTTAAGTTCTAACTCAGTATCGATTAATTATTAATGCCATTACGCTTAAATGTTGCAGCGCACTCCGCACTCAATTCTGACTTATGAGACTTGAGACATTTGCGAATTTTACCTTTTCCTGGCTGCACGTCAGCACAGAATTTTTGGCGGTCAGCACCACAGTCATCCTTCATGGTCTGCACATCCTTCTTCTTCTGATCAACAACGGACTTACAATCCTTATCCAGCTTGTCGTAATTATCATTCAAACATTTCATCTTTTGACCTTTGCCATCCGGCAAATCACGGCAGTACTTATCTAATGAGGCCCAACATGGGCCCTGGGCTGGAAACACATCATCATCAATATTGGACGTCGCAGAAGCAACACCACTTAGTCCCAGCACCAGCACTGCAACAGCCACCCACTTATAAATCGCTTTCATATAAAGCCTCCTTGAATTTGAATATTGTAGTTGTAGCAAATGGCCAAAGATGAGGCAAGCGCTTGTTAGATCTGGCCTCCTATTTCAATATATGCTAGGCACGCTGCCATGCTGCAATTTCTACACCATGAATCACGCGCACTTTTTAAGGCGATCACCAATCCAGTTTTCATTTATCTCGCAATGGTTGGCACTATCGTCATGCTGACCGCCGCCAGCCTACTTTACTCCATAGAATTTGGCGTTAACCCACGCATTAACAACTTCATGGATTGCATCTGGTGGGGCGTTGCAACAATTACAACTGTTGGCTATGGGGACATTGTCCCAGTAACAGTGGTAGGCAAATGGATAGGCATTGTATTAATGTACGCAGGTACAACATTGTTTATTTCGTTTACTGGCTTTTTGGTCACGTTTTGGACACGTCGCACCTTAGAAGAAGAGATTTCCCCCATTGAACGCAAAGTAAACTTTGAAAAACGTGAAATTGATATCATTATGGATCGCTTGGATCGCATCGAGCGACGACTGGGAGAAAAGAAATGACCAAAAAAATCACAATTGCCATAAGCATTCTTCTGATCTGGGGAGGCACTATCGCAGCCCTTCATGCAGAGGATCAACCAGTCGGTCAAAAACCAACATGGAATCAAAAGATGAAAGGTCTTTCAGACACCATTTCTATCCTACTTGTTGATATCACCAGCACCGAGCGCTTCAATGACCCCGCCAACAAAAAAGAAATCGACGATGCAGCAAACAAGCTTGCAGAACAGGTAAAAGGCATCAATCACGCCACTGTTAGTGGCGCACTCCCCCCCGACATGGATCCTACAATTCCAATTTTGACGGACTTATTTCAAACACAAACTGCACGTGCAGCCAAAGAACTCAAGCAGGGACACCGCGACTATGCTCGCAGCTTATTGCGCTCTAGTACCGCATTTTGCATCGCGTGCCATACACGACTTCAATCACCCAGCATGCCAGCTCTCAATATCAAGACACCTAAAATGAAGGGGCTATCAAAATATGAAAGAGCAGAATTACTCGTGATGCTGCGCAATTTTGATGAAGCGAGCAAAGAATATGCGTCTATTGCTGGCGATATAAAACTTGCAAGCGACACTCCCAATCAATGGGAAAAATCTGTACGAAATGGCTTAGCACTTGATGTACGTGTTCTACAAAATCCAAATAAATCCATGGATCTTGTAACACGCATTTTGGATATGCAAAACATTGCGCCATCCGTGCACGCAGAAGCCAACACCTGGAAGCAATCAATTGAAGAATGGCAAAAGGAAAAGGTCCTATCAAACCAAACATATGAAGCGCTTTACATTCAAGCAAAACACTTAATGCAGGAAGCACATACAACTCAAAAGTTTCCACGCGACCGCTCTGCTGACGTGTTGTATTTACGCGCCACTACAGCCATCCATCGACTGCTTCAAATGGAGCCCAATGGTACGCATACCAAAGAGGCCTTATATTGGGCTGGCTTGGCATATGACGCACTTCAAGATCTTAACTTATGGCCACTACATGAGCATTTCTATCAAGCCTGCATGAAGAGTGCGCCACATACGGTCATCGCCAAGAGCTGTTATAAAGAATACGAAGATAGTATAGAAGAAACGTATTCTGGCACTATTGGTACAGAAGTACCCAGCGATGTTAAAGCAGATCTTAAAAAATGGAAACGCCTAGCTTATTAACAAGGAGAGTTAAAATGAAACAAAATCACATTATTCCCATCCTGTTATTTTCAATTAGCATAATATTAGGCGCATGTAGCACTGCTCTCATTTCAAAAGATAAGTATGTTGAGGCCATGGTGGCACTTGGTTGTAAAGACTTGCAAGAAGGCAACTCAGCCGCTAGTGAGGTATTAAAGCAGCTGGGTACTTCTGAAGAGCAAATTGTAACATTTCGTAAAAAATCCGATTTTCAGACCATGGCGGATGCTGCCAATGAAATTGCCACACGTGTCATTGCCTGCCATGGCGTTGATCAATAGCCAAGGAGCAATATGCGTATTTTGATGTCCCGTCCGATTCACTTTGAAATTGCGTATGAAATCAACCCCTGGATGAAAATCGAAAATCAAGCCAAGGAACGGCGCGCCCTCAATCAATGGCAAAAATTATATGATCACTATTTGTACCTTGGCCTCAAGATCGAATTAATTGACCAACCCAAAGGACTTCCCGATTTTGTATTCACTGCCAATGGCGGTTTGGTCATGGGCAAGAAGGCTATCTTACCCAACTTTCGACCTAAAGAGCGACAACCAGAAACAACCCATTTTAAAAACTGGTTCGATGAACATGGTTATGAAACTCTAAGTGTCAAAAATCATTTTGAAGGCGAAGGCGACGCGCTATTTTTTGGAAATCTACTATGCTTGGGGTATGGTCAGCGCACAAGCATTGAAAGCCACATAGAAGTTGGAAATCTTCTAGGTGTCAAAACCCTTTCGTTAGAATTAATCGATCCTCGTTTTTATCATCTAGACACTTGCTTTGCACCACTCGGCGATATTGTCATGTACTTCCCAGAAGCCTTTAGTCGCGCAAGCTGCGAGTCTATTGAGAAATTAGCACCTCCCGAAAAGAGAATTGTGTTGAGCTTCAAGGAGGCGGAAGATTTTGCGGCCAATTGTATGCTCATTGACGACATCGTCGTTTCCTCCTGTGCGCTCAAAACATTTGAGCATAAATTAATGAAGGTCGGCCTTGAAAGCGACCCCTTCGAACTCAATGAGTTCATGAAGGCAGGAGGATCCGCTAAGTGCCTGACTTTAAAGCTTAATAATCCCTAATTCCTACCCCCTTGACACTTTAAAATTCATCCCTATCTCGAGGTTTAGAAACTTAATCCATAAGGAGGAATTTATGAGCACACTACAACGTCATACCGGTCGCGGCTGGGCAACACCCTGGGGATTGGCCAACGAATTGGCCACAATTTTTGGAAATGTAGAGGATACATGCTGCGCACCCGGAACTGAGTGCGCCACATGGACACCAGCCATTGATGTTGCAGAGGACAAAGAGTCCTTCCGCATCCATGCAGAATTACCCGGACTTAAAAAGGATGATGTCAAAATTAGTGTGAAGGACAACGTGCTGACTCTACGTGGGGAGAAGAAATTTTCGGAAGAGAAAAAGAAGGACAATTATTACCGCATTGAACGCAGCTATGGAATGTTTGCACGGCAGTTCACACTGCCCCGCGGCGTAGACAGCAACAAAATTAATGCTAAAATGGAGAATGGCGTTTTGGAACTCTTGATTCCAAAACTGCCTGAAGCCCAAGAAAAAGAAGTAGCGATCGAAGTCCACTAACTAACAACCTGTTGTTCCCCAACCGTGGAGCGCCGGATGATAGAAGAGAGTCATCCGGCGTTTTTTTATATGAATTAAAATCATATTTGCGTACAGGTGCTGGATGCACACCATACTACTCACACAAGATTATTTTTTTTGGAGCAAAGTGGACGGCACCGCCAAGGCAGTCGGCCTTAAGGCCAGCCACGCCAAGACATTACATGACATCCAAACAGCTTCAAATGGTGGTGCCATAAAACAAGTATTGATCGATTTACGCCATCCCGACTTTTTGGAAACCATTCACTATTGCGTAAACCATAAAATACCCACAATAGGGTTTGTCTCGCACATGGACAGCACAACGATTACCGCTGCTAAAAGTGCTGGCTGCACAACGGTAATGCCCAAGTCACAATTTAGTATGAATTTAGCCGCGATACTTCAGAAGTAACATTTCCATTGAAAAACCAGGACCAAACGACACCATCATGGTGTGTTCGTCCTTTTTTGCAGGCTGTGTAATAAATTGCGCCAGCGACACCAAAACTGAGCAAGAGCTCATATTGCCATGTGCGGCCAATCCGCGAAGAGATTCATTCACTGGTCCATCTAGACCAGTTGCTTTTGCCAACTCTTCTAAAATTTTTGGGCCACCTGGATGTAAAATCCAGTGATCCACCTTTTCCTGAGTTAAATCATGACGAGACAAAAACTCTGCAAGAGGCTTTGGTGCCATTTTGGCAATAGACGATGGAACATCTTCTGAAAGAATCAAACCAAACCCCTCTGCGGTCATATCCCAACCCATAAGATAGGTTGTTTCTGGTTTTGTATAAGTGGTGGAACTTACAACCTGCCATCCCTTAGTTGCATTTCGCTTACACACGACTACCGCCGCGCCATCTGCGAAAAGTGCAGCGCCAATCACGTTCACTTTACGCGCATCACTTGGAAGATAGGTCAGAGATTGGAATTCAGCAGCAACCATGACCAGAACATCCACATCCAAACCCTTTGCCCATGCGGTTGCATGCGCCAACCCACTCACACCTGCAGCACACCCCAACCCCACAATTGGTAAGCGACGCGTATTTGTGGGCAAACCCGCGGCGTTAATAATATCTGCATCCAGTGATGGCGTCAAAAACCCACTACTTGTAATGGCGGCAAGTGCCCCCACATCTTTCGTGGAAAGGCCTGCATCTTGAAGTGCTTGATGAATCAATGGTGTTATAATTTTTGGCGCCAACTCACGAAATCGCTTATTGCGCACACCAAAACCCATTGACGCTACAACTTCTTCCAAGGGGATGGCAAAGCTGCGTTGCTTAACTTGGGTACTGGTAAACATGCCACGCACCCAAGTCGCGTCAATTTCTGCAGGCGCATATTTTAAATACCAATCACATATTTCGGATTGGGCATAGGTATAGGGAAATATTGCAGTAGCAACAGACGCAATAAACATATTCACTCGCTTAACGCATCTTGCTATGGATGACAAATGCAATTATAGCAGCACCAACCAGGGGGAAACGTGACACTTATCCATGCAATTATTTTAGGAGTCGTTCAAGGCCTGGGCGAATTTTTACCGATTTCAAGCTCAGCTCATTTAATTGTTACACCATGGCTTTTAAAATTCAACGACCCAGGACTCGCATTTGACGTGGCTTTGCACGCAGGCACTCTTTTAGCAATCATCGCCTATTTTTGGAAGGATTGGGTTATTCTCATCGGCGCCTTTTTTACATCTCTCAAAAAGAAGCGCGCGCAATACACACAAGAGGAAAAAATGATCTGGTACCTCATCATTGCATCTGTTCCGGGTGCAATCATTGGTAAACTGTTAGAAGAACAAGCTGAAACCATTTTTCGTAGCCCACTTCTCATTGCAAGCACCATGGCAGTGATGGGTCTGGTACTTTGGGCAGCCGATCAAATGCAAAAACACCGCATTGATATGGATCATATTGGACTTAAGGAAAGTATCATCATTGGATTTTCACAAGCGCTTGCAATTGTACCTGGTGTATCTCGCTCTGGCAGCACGATTAGCGCTGGTTTGTTTTTAGGACTTACTCGCGAAGCTGCTGCACGCTTTTCATTTTTAATGGCCATGCCGATTATGATTGGTGCAACCATGGTTAAGGCAAAACCCTTTATTCAAGCCGGTGTGGGCACTGCTGAAATTGTAGGGATTTTGGTTTCCGCTGTAGTGGGATTTTTGAGCATCAAATACATGCTCGCTTATGTGCGCAAATATTCTTACCGCATCTTTGTAGCATACCGCTTACTCTTCGCGTTTATCGTTGTCGTAGTCTATCTAATCCGCAACTAATTAATTCTAAAGAGAATAAACCCTAGGCGAAATGTACGGGGTGCACAAAAGTAGTTAACTTTGAAGGCGACGAATTGCAGCTAGCCATTCATCAGGCGCAAGATGAGGATGACGCATGACTTCTAAATTACCGTCGATATGCGCGCCCAACTTCATGCCACACATTGCCGATGTCACACCAGGCGCATTCATCACAAAGGCCAAAAGACGTGCGGCGGCTGTTTCATATCCTGGAAATGCGCTATCGACACGCGATGGTAACTTTCGCAACAACTGCGATTGCATAAGTGGCGCACTGCACATAACGGTTACACCCAAACGCTCTGCCGCCTGAATTGCAGACGTCCGCTGCCCCACAACCCCTTGCGTGCGCGATACAAACGCTTCCGGCATTGCCAAATTGAATGGCAATTGAATGGCACGAAAATGATGATCTGAACCTGCCACAGCATGGGCTGTTTCCAATAGGGCTTCAATTTCAATATGTGATTTATCGGCCTGTCCAACACGGAATCCATTCCATGTGGCACAACCATAACTACGAATTTTTCCGTCACTCACAAAACTTTCTAGAGCTTCAAATGCAATCCTAAGTTTTGTTTGAAAATTCGCGTGTGAAATTTCATCCAACTGCGTCTCAGGATTATGCAGATAGTAGAGATCCAGCGTTTCTAGTCCTAGATTGTGGCGACTGGCATCCACTTGATGTCGCAAGTATGCCGGCGTCATGCAGTGGCAGCCCGCGACAATATCCTCAACAGTGACAATACCTTGTTCAACTAATTCTGCAGCAACGTAAGCATCGGAATCCAACCGCCTTTGCGCATCTCCCGGGATAAAACCACCCTTTGTCGAAATGAATATGGACTCGCGTGGCACACCTGCTTCAAACGCACGTGCAAGAGCGCGACCAACAGCACGCTCACTCGCCTGCCAACGATAGTTGACAGCACTATCGATAATATTACCACCCTTACCCAGAAAACTGAGAACAGCTTGTTCATACAATGTATCTGTCGCTGCATCTGGCGAACCCAGATAGGTTCCCAACCCAACCGGACTGATCGTATGACCACAGACATCACGCCACTGCGACGCATCAACCAACTGATGATGCATGCGCCAAGCGTGAGTGCCATCTGGAGTTGCATATCCGGGTTGCATCCCTACCCCCATAAGTGTATAACGCCGCCCATGAAAACACTCTTTTATATCAGTTTGACGATTGCAGCCATGCTTTTCGTCACCCTTCTACCAAAAACTGTAACAGCTGAAATGGATACCGCACTTAAATGCACATCTGTTCTGCCATTTATCTGTGCAAATCCAGACTGTAGCGACAATAAGAAGTTCGCCGCATTATGCGATGGCACTTTAAGCTTCACTGAACCAGGAACCGAATGCATGAAGCCACGCATCCCAATGGCAAAGTGCACACGCGCTGTGGGTGCCAAACCATCCGTTGAACAGGGTGAGGGCCCCGGAATCTGGTATATTGCAATCATCAATGGAAAACCATTGGTAATCAAAACACCAGAAGAGATGCGCACAGTATTTGGCACAATTGAAGACGCCAAAACAGCCCTTGGCATGGCACTCATATTAACAAATGATTTTCCATTGTTTGCAGCACCCTATCCCACACTGAACAACGGGTGGTGTACTGACAAAATGGATCCAGGCACTTGGTTGGATCGCTACGCAGCAGAGACAACCGTTGCCAAAGTAGATCGTGGCTACCAAATTCGACTTTTCACCATTGCCCATGTTAAAGACGGTGATCAGCTTTTAGCAAAATCCTACCTTATTAACGACAAGGGATCATTCCTGGAACAGACAACGGCCAAAAAACCACTTTGGATTTGTCCGTCCAAAAAGAAAAAATAGTATTCGGAGGCCTTTATGATGTCATCCTTAACAATTGATCCAATTGTTGTTCTCACAATTGCAACCATTGGAATTGCTTTTTCATACTGGCTAGAAAGTCGCTTTCGATGGGCGCGCCGAATTGGCAATGTTATCATTCTAATCACTATCGGGCTTATCTTAAGCAATCTTCATATCATTCCATTTGAGTCTTCCGTCTACGATGGCACGATGAGTATTGGCATTCCGATTTCAATTTCACTACTTCTTTTACGACTTGATATTAAGGATCTCAAGACATTGGATCGCCAATGTGTCGGCTATTTTTTCTTGTGTTGCATCGCAACAATCATTGGCGCTGTGATAGCCCACCTGGCATTTGGATCGCTCATTGGCGAAGAGTCCTGGAAGCTCGCAGGGCAATTAACTGCTTCATACACGGGTGGTGGTGAAAATGCGGTGGCAGTTGGAACCTCTTTGGAAGTCACTAAAGAACTCTTCTCATCCACATTTGCCGCAGATAATATTGTAACCGCAATTTGGATGCTCATCTGTTTATCGGGTCCAGTAGGCTTAGGTCGATTCTTTTCCAATGTTGCGCCAATGGAAGTGGCTGAGGCCCCCAAAGAACAGAGCAAACCATTTACCAGTCGTGAATTCTTACCAAGCCTTTTTTACTCACTTGCAACCGCTGGTGTAATTTTGGTTGTCAGCCAGATGATTGGCAATGCCTTAAAGGCCCAAGGCTTTGTCAGCTGGAATACAAAAATCATCTGGGTCACCACGCTTTCGCTGCTCGTAGCACAAACCCCATTTAGACGAAACTTCAAGGTATCCTACCTCTTGGGTACACTCATCTTTAACTACTTCTTCTTCGCAATGGGTGCCATTTCATCAATACAAGAAGTCATCAATTATGGACCGCGGGTTTTTGTATACGTCACAACAGTTGTAGTAATCCACGGCATCATTGTTTTGGGTGTGGGCAAGATGATGAAGGCCAATCTTCCCAAACTGCTCACTGCCTCACAGGCGGCAATTGGCGGCCCAGCAACAGCTGCAGCCTTGGCCGAGGCCAATAATTGGCCGCAGCTTGTTATTCCAGGCGTTCTTATGGGAATTATGGGATATGCGGTTGCCAACTATATGGGATTCATTATCGCATTCTTAATGAAGACTTTCTAAAACACTATGAAAGCACTCAACCTTCTCTTCTGGGGAAAGGTTTTCAAAGACGCCCTGACAACAAATGCCCCACCACTGAGGGATCCGCTAATGTCGTCACATCACCCAGATCTTCGGGGTTGGTGTGACCTTCTGCAATCTTGCGTAAAATGCGACGCATGATCTTGCCACTGCGGGTCTTGGGGAGCGCATCAGCAAATTGGATTTTATCAGGCACTGCAATCGCACCAATTTCTTTGCGTACCTGCTGTGCCAGCTCTTTGCGCAAATCCTCAGATGCCTCCGCATCATTCTTAAGCGTCACATAGGCATAAAGACCCTGTCCCTTGATATTGTGAGGGAAACCCACAACAGCGGCTTCTGCAACTTTCAAATCACTCACTAATGCGCTTTCTACTTCGGCTGTGCCAATGCGGTGGCCGCTCACGTTGATCACATCATCCACGCGACCCATCAGCCAGTAATAACCATCTTGATCACAACGTGCGCCATCCCCTGTGAAATACCAGCCTGGGAATCGGGAGAAGTACGTTTCCTTGAAACGATCATGCTGGCCATACACGCTACGCATAATCCCCGGCCATGGTTTTGTGAGTACAAGCAGCCCACCTTCATTAGCCTTGCACGCCTCACCCCTGTCATTCACCACGCGCGGCTCCACACCAAAAAGTGGCAGCGTGGCCGAACCAGGTTTCAATGGAATTGCACCGGGCAGTGCGCTGATCAAAATGCCACCTGTCTCGGTCTGCCACCAGGTATCCACGATCGGACATTCACCACGACCAATATTGTTGTGGTACCACATCCATGCTTCAGGATTAATCGGCTCACCCACGGTTCCCAAGATACGCAGACTGGAAAGATCATATTTTTGCGGCCACTGTTCACCATCACGCATGAGCGCACGAATCGCCGTCGGTGCCGTATAAAATTGGGTGACACCGTACCGTTCGCACATATCCCAAAAGCGACCCGAGTCGGGATAGGTAGGGATGCCTTCGAACATCACACTTGTGGCGCCAGTACACAGCGGCCCATAGACCACGTACGAATGACCCGTCACCCAGCCCACGTCCGCCGTGCACCACCAGACGTCGCCCGCGTGATAATCAAACACATATTTGAACGTGGTTGCAGCCCACACCATATAACCCGCGGTAGTGTGCAACACCCCTTTCGGTTTTCCGGTGGAACCCGAGGTGTACAAAATAAAAAGCGGGTCTTCTGCATTCATGGATTCTGCAGGGCAGTCGGCGGTCGCCATTTCAATGGCATCGTGCCACCAGATATCGCGACCTTCAGTCATTGCAACGGCATCACCTATGCGGCGATAGACAATGCAACGCTTCACCACCACACCCATCTCGGCTGCATCAATGAGCGCTTCATCTACAACCGCCTTCAACGGAATATATTTGGTACCACGATGCGTGCCATCTGCCGTTACAACAAACTCACTTTGACAATCCAAAATACGGTCGCGAATGGCATGCGCCGCAAATCCGCCGAAGACCACGCTATGAACAGCACCGATGCGCGCGCATGCCAGCATGGCGACCGCCGCCTCTGGAATCATGGGCATGTAAATCGTGACACGGTCGCCTTTTTTGACACCATTGGCCTTCAGCACATTGGCAAACTTACAGGTATCCCGAAATAGCTCTGCATACGTAATCGTGCGCTTTTCAGAGACATCATTTCCCTCCCAGAAAAAGGCGACATCATTACCGCGACCCGCATCAATATGACGATCCAGACAGTTGACACTCAAGTTTGTCCTGCCATCCACAAACCATTCAATCGCGATCTTGTCTTTAAAATCATAATTGCAGAGTTGGGTCCATGGCTTGTCCCAGACAAAGTCATTCGAAATTTTGCGCCAGAAGGCCTCTGGATTGTGAATCGATTCTTGATAGAGTGCTTCGTACTCTACACGCGACTTCACATAAGCACGCTCTCGCACGTGCGGGTTTGGTTCAAATTGACGATCTTCATGAGAAATGGATTCAATCGATGCAGTCACAGCGGCCTCCTCCAATTTTGGTATAGAACAGCCGCTAACACACGATTTAAGGAGCGTCTAGCAAGAAGCTTCAACTACCAGTGCGGAGGGTCAAGACATCTCCAGGACGGAGTTTTTTGTTGGCCTGTGAAAGTTGCCTGATCTGACTGGCACTCATGTTGTGGCGTTTGCCGATGGTCCACAGGTTGTCACCCGGCTTTACCTTATAGGTAACGACCTTTTCCTTTTTGGTTGAAGCGATTGACTTGGCTTGAGGCGCTACTTTACCGGGAGATGTCCGTCCAATAGCTGAGCGCGTGGAACTTAATGGAGAAACTCTCAATTTTTGACCTGGACGGATTGAGACACCCTTAGCAAGCCCGTTCCACTCACGAATATTACTCACACTCACTCCATACCGGTTGGCAATTTTTCCCAAGGAATCACCACGCTTTACTCGGTATACCGTGGGCGCACGTTTATGAGTAGATGTTGATATATCGCTCACCACTACAGTTTCAGCCACAGCTTCTATTACATCGGTATTGTCAGCAACTTGCTTTTCAGAACCAGCATCTACTGATATTTTTAGCACATCCCCTACATACAAACCAGATTCAGCAGCTTCAGGATTAAGACGCTTTAACTCTACCGTCTCAATTCCCAAATTTTGAGAGATGGAATTCCAGGAATCGCCCACAGAGACCACATACCCGCTCCCCACAGAAGTATCTGCAACCGCGGTTGTCACGCTTACAATGGACTCATCAGGTTTCTCAGCAATCTGTTTGAGTGTTTTGGTAGATTGGCGATGGTAGCGCTGGGATTTGGATGATATTGGTTCTTCAAAAAACACTGTTGGCAGCTTCTTATTATTACCCAAGTTGCTTGTGGCATTATTGGCAAGAAGATTTGATTTGGAGTTATTCACCGGAATACTAATCACCATACCGCGCTTAATATTCCTCGCACTTTTCAGACGGTTGGCGCTCAAGATTGATCGAGACTTTACACCATAGCGTCGGGCAATTCGACTCAACGTCTCACCCTTTTTCACTGTGTGACTTTCTAAACTTGCAACGCTGCGCACGCGATCTTTCGGATCAATTTTTGACAAATTGGCATGAAACTTCTTCGCACTACCGGGTGGGATACGCACTTTATAACGGGGTGGTGCCGTCCCTACGCGCAACTCACTATTCAAAATATCAACTGTCTCCACGTCGGTGCCAGCGCACTTAGCGATTACATCGACATCAACATGGGTATCAACAGTGACCAATTCGAAATTCAAAGCATTATCCTTTTTGACTTGATGAAAGCCAAAACGCTCTGGATTTTTACCAATGATTGCAGCGGCAATAAATTTGGGGACATAATCACGTGTCTCTGCACGAAATGCCTTTTTTCGAGGATCTGACAAAACCCAGAAATCTTTACTTCCGTATTTGGCAATTGCACGTCGCACGGTTCCTTCGCCAGCGTTATATGCCGCCATTGCCAAATACCAATCATTGAACTCGCTATACAAATCCTTCAAATATTGTGCTGCTGCATGCGTTTCCTTTTCAGCATCTTGACGCTCTTCAATCCACATATCTTGGTCCAAGCCATACCGATTTCCTGTGCTACGTATGAATTGCCACACACCCACAGCTGATGCGTGAGAACGCGCTTTGCTGGAAAAGCCACTTTCGATCATGGCCAAATACATGAGGTCTTGGGGCATGCCGTAGGACTTCATTATCTGGCGAATCATCGGCTCATAACGACCCGAACGCTGCATGTAGCGGCCAAACCGCTCTTTGCCGGGGCCTGAAAAATAATCCACCCACGCTGTAACACGATCATTAACAACTAGGGGGATATCCGACTGGGGCGCGTGATTGCGGTCGTATCGGTGATGACTACCTTTTCCCGCATAATTGGAGCCGCTACACGCCGTAACCGCCATTGGAACGAGGGCCAAAATAGCCCATTTTTTCCACATCACTCACCTCGAAATCGCTTGAAATTGATGACAATTCTTAAATTTCAGTATAGCGACTGTGCCATGGCGCATCAACTATTAAAAGAGGCTTTGAAGGCCAGAACAAATGCAATTTCCCCATTATCCGGCTTTTCAGTGGGCTGTGCACTTGAAATTGATGATGGCACCATTGTGTATGGGGCCAATGTAGAAAGCGGAATCCCGGTCCTTTCATCATGCGCCGAACGGAGTGCGATTATTTCCGCACTTTCTCAAGGATTTCGAAAATTCAAGCGTATAGCCGTTATTGCGGATTACCCCAGACCAACTCCCCCCTGTGGCGCGTGTCGACAATTCATACTCGAATTTGCACCCGATGCTGAAATTATCACAGGAAATTTAAAGGGGGATGTGAAGCACTATGAGAATATTACAGAACTGATGCCCAACGCTTACCACTTCATCAAATAAAAAGGCCCCCTTCCGGGGGCCTTTTAGTTTTCTCCATTAGAGTGACAAGTCAACTTTTCCTGTCGCCCTAAACCTTAATCCGCATGTTTGCGTAGGAATGTTGGGATGTCGTATTCGTCATCCCGGGTATCACCCACACCCACTTCGTCCATAATATCCTTAAATTCCTTTGGATCAAAACTACGAAGGTTTGGTGCAGGTGCAGCCTCAACCGTTTCTTCACCAAAATCTAAGGTATCTGACATTGGTTGAAAAACAGGACGCGGCGGCTGCACAGGTTCAGTAGCAACATGCTCTGCCAATGCGGGCTTCGCTACAGGAGCTGCTGCCAATGGCATCTGCTCTTGCGTACGCGGCTCCCACATGGAGGGCGTATTCACAACCTTGGGTGTAGCAGGTATGATGCGGGCTGGTCCCCGTTGATTTTGGGCTCCCTTAACTGCTTTTCCAAATCCTGTGGCAATAACTGTCACACGAATTTCATCTGACATATTTTCATCGATCACCGCACCAAAGATAATGTTGGCATCTTCATGTGCTTCTTCTTGAATGAGGCGTGAAGCTTCATTCACTTCATGCAACGTCATATTAGCACCACCCGACACATTGATGAGCAAGCCTGTTGCACCGCGAATGGAAATATTTTCCAGCAGTGGGCTTGAAATAGCCTTGGTCGCAGCGTCGATCGCGCGATTTTCACCGTGGGCCACACCAGCTCCCATAAGCGCCATGCCCATCTCAGCCATAATGGTCCGCACGTCCGCAAAGTCCAGATTGATCAAGCCTTGAACTGTGATCAAATCTGAAATTCCTTTCACAGCATGCAAGAGCACTTCGTCAGCCTTTTTAAATGCATCCAACATGGTGGTATCTTTACCAGCAATTGTCAGAAGCTTTTCATTGGGAATGGTAATTAATGTATCAACCGTTTCCCGAAGTGCCGCAATTCCTTCTTCAGCTACACGTGAACGACGTTTACCTTCGAATGAAAATGGCTTGGTCACAACACCAACGGTCAAGATGCCAAGTGATTTTGCAACCTTGGCAACAACAGGTGCAGCACCAGTTCCCGTACCACCACCCATGCCGGCAGTAATAAAGACCATGTCTGCACCGTTCAAAGCATCCGCAATGGCTTGCTCATCTTCTGTTGCAGCGGTACGACCCACATCCGGATTGGAACCTGCGCCCAATCCACGCGTGGACTCATGACCGATTTGAATTTTATGTGGCGCAAGATGCGACTGCAATGCCTGCAAGTCTGTATTGGCGGCATAGAATTCAACACCCTCCATGCGGCTCTTAATCATCGTGTTGATGGCATTCCCACCGCCGCCACCGACACCCACGACCTTAATTTTTGCGCCGAAACGCGCTTCATCTTCAACAAGTTCAAACATGTGAACCCCCTATCTTGTATAAGTTAGTAATCGTTAAAATATCTCGCTGAGCCACTCGCGCATGCGACTTTTTACCTTGCTATAGCCACTATCGGCCTCCCCTTTGACCTTATCACGTGTGACACCCGACTTGGCTGCCAACTGCACCAACCCCACACCTGTTGCATACATGGAGTTGCGCACCACATCGGTTAGTCCGCCAACCTCTTTTGGAATTCCGCGACGCACCGGCAAGTTAAATACCTGCTCAGCCAATTCGGGCATTCCTTCGAGTCCGGCACAACCACCCGCGAGAACGATTCCCGCAGAAATACGATCTTCAAATCCAGCACGACTAATTTCTTGCCGCACCAAATTGAAGATTTCCTCCATCCGAGGTTCTAAAATCTCAGACAAAATTTGCCGAGATAGAATTCTTGGATTACGACCACCCACACTGGGCACCTCAATGGTTTCCTCTCGGGATACCAGTGAGGTCAATACACAGCCGTAGCGTTGTTTAATTTTTTCTGCTTCGTTGGCTGGCGTTCGTAAACCCACCGCAACATCGTTGGTCAGATGATTACCACCCAATGGCAATACGATTGTATGCATCACGCTGCCATTGGCGAAGATGGCCACATCGGTAGTTCCCCCTCCGATATCTACCACCGCCACACCCAACTCTTTTTCATCTTGGCCCAACACGGATTCCGCAGTTGCAAGTGGTGCCAGAATGATCTCTCCAACATTCAGACCCGCACGGTTGCAGCACTTAATCACATTTTGTGCAGCGGATACCGCCGCAGTCACAATGTGCACCTTTGCTTCCAGTCGCACGCCACTCATTCCCACGGGATCACGCACACCATCTTGATTATCAATGATGTACTCTTGTGGAATGACATGCAGCACTTCGCGGTCCACAGGAATTGCTACTGCTTGAGCGGCATCAATCACTCGCTTCAAGTCAGTAGAGCGAACTTCCTTTTCCTTAATGGCCACAATGCCGCGGCTATTGATTCCTTTAATATGGGAGCCTGTGATGCTGGCATTAACAGCGGTAATATCACATCCCGCCATTAACTCAGCTTCTTCGACAGCCCGTTTAATTGCAGATACGGTACTTTCAATATTAACCACCACACCCTTGCGCAGCCCCTTGGAAGGGTGGGAACCAATACCAATAATATTGATTCCTTCTTCAGTGGGCTCACCCACAATTGCACAAATTTTGGTGGTCCCAATATCCAGTCCCACTATTAGATCTTCATGTTTCGCCATTGGCACCTCCTAAAGTGAAAAAACTATAAAAACAAATACCTACCGATATATACATGGTTACGGCCCCCCTCTCTTCGGCGGGACACCGAGTTGTCGAAAATATCGCAAATGATTAGTTGTCATATTTTGCAATCACCTTCCCGCTCACATTTGTATCTACGTATTGCGGCACAGCCCCACGTGAGCGAATCGTGGGCCACAATACCGAAAGTTGATTTAATTTGTCGTCGAATCCCTTCCATCCCAGACGAATCATGACAGGCTGTGCATTGCCCACAATTGAAAACCCTTGTGATTCATCCAAATGTACCTCTGAAATTCCAACATCGCCTGCAACGGGAAACCGCTGATAACTAGACATCAAAGTCAATGCAGCCATCAAATTGGATGGCTCCTTCTGTGAGAAACCTGAAAGAACAGGCAAATCATCCAAAACATCATCACCAGCCGGAAAAGCAGAGCCCTTTGCATCTACATACTGAACATCTTTACCCACCATAAGTGCGACAGGCTCACGCTCGGTCACATAAATCCAAATTGTACCTGGCAGTTTGCGCCGCACTGTCACCTCAGCAACCCATGGTTCTACTGAAACCCGTTTTTGAACATCAGACATCGGCACTCGAAACAAATTACTACCATCTGGAATGCTTGCCAGTGTCCGCACTTCGTCTGCCGTCACATGATGCAAGTCACCTTCAACAACAACCCGAGTAACTGTGAAAAAGTTTTGGTCAAAGAGCATGACGTAAGCGCCATACAAAACCGCAATACCAATCAACCAGGCAAAGACGATCAGACAAACTTGCTGCACTTGTTTCAGGACGCGCGTGATTCGCTTGCGTCGCTGACTTTCGTGCCGCACTTCCTGGTTTTGAAGGAAGGTATTCACTTTACCGCCTCACAGTGGGCATCGTTGAGCACCCGTTCACAAACATCTGCATAACTGAGTCCCATTTGGGCAGCTGCCTTCGGCACCAATGACGTTTCCGTCATACCCGGAATGGTATTGATCTCCAAAAAGTAGGGCTTACCCTGCTTACTAATCATAAAGTCTGCGCGCGCAACGCCACGACATTCCAAAAGTGCAAAGACCTGGCAGCTCCATTTTTGAAGCGTCTCTGCAAGTGTTGTATCAATGCGGGCAGGGCAAATATAGTCCGTCATTCCTTTGGTATATTTAGAGGCGTAGTCGTAGAAACCACTCTTAGGTACAATTTCCAATGTTGGCAGTGCTTCTCCACACAAGACTCCCACGGTTACTTCTGTTCCTTCGATATATTCTTCAATCAGAACCGTTGAATCCAAAGCTTCTGCATCAGCGAGCGCAGCACTTAATTCTGATTTATCGCGAACAATGTGCATTCCAACCGTTGAACCCTCACGATTGGGTTTCACAATGCACGGAAAGTGCAGCACCTCAACGGCAGATGGCACCGGATATTGCGCGGGGCACGTCACACCCAGTGTTTCAGCCAAGCGCTTGGTTAAAGACTTATTCATTGCAACAGCGGAGGCACAAACATCCGAACCCGTATAGGGAATATGCATGAGCTCCAGCGCTCCCTGAATTGTGCCATCTTCACCAAAGCGACCGTGTAATGCGATAAACGCTACATCTGGCTTACATGCCTGAATCTGCTGAATGGCATCGTCACCCACCACTAGTGGAATGGCGTTATAGCCACGCGACTGAAGTGCAGAGACAATACCACTGCCAGTACGCATGGAGACTTCCTTCTCATGAGAGATGCCCCCCATAATGACAGCCACCTTTTTAGTCTTCGACGAAGTCATGAGTGCTCTCCAATAATTTTGACTTCAGGCTCCAAAATATAGCCGGTCTTTTCTTTGACAGTGTCCTTTGCCAGACGGATCAAAACTTCCACATCGTTAGCAGTAGCGCCCCCCAAATTCACAATCCAGTTGGCATGCTGAGGTGAAATTTGTGCCTTACCCACCCGCACACCTTTGAGACCCGCCTCTTCAATCAGTTTTCCTGCAGTGTTAGTTTTATCTGGGTTTTTAAATACAGACCCCATACTCGGCTGTTGCAACGGTTGCTTGCTTTGGCGGTAACGTCGCAACTCCTGCAACTTACCCAAAACCGCAGCGCCATCCGACTTTTCCAACTTGATGCGAACGGACAGAACTGTTGCAGCACGCGGGATTTTGGCCTTACGGTAGGCAAACTCCAGTTTTTCTGCCTGCCTCGTCACCAACTTCGCCTTTTCTAACCATGTCACCGACACAACCGCATCTCCAATGGCGCCATGCGGTGTACCTGCATTCATGGCGACCGCCCCACCCACAGTGCCCGGAACACCTTCAAGCCCCTCAATTCCCGTTAGCGCCTGATCAGCTGTCCAAGAGAGCAGCTGCTTCATCATCATTCCGGCACCGACATCTATTATATAGGTGTCGTTCTTTTGTTCATGAATGGTCACGGTCTGAAATGCATCACCCACATGCACAACCACACCCCGAATCCCACCATCACGCACAACCAAATTGCTGCCACGACCAACGGTCATAAAAGACAAGTCGTGTAATTGAGCAAGTTCTTGCGCCACCTTGCAGTCATTTTCATCTTTGGGTTCAATCCAAATATCAACAGGGCCACCCACTTGAATCGTGCTATGACGCGCCATGGACTCCTGAAACAGGACTTCACCCTGTATCTTGGATTTAAATTCATTTTGAATCGTTTCGCTCACCGACATGATCGCTTCACTCCATTTTTCACATGCGTTACTTGTCATCATATCACTCTCACAGACATCTCATTGTAAATTCTTTGCTAACTTTCCAAATATCTCCTGCACCCATGAATAAAATAATATCGCGAGGTCGTGCAGATTGCTTCAGTGCCATCAACATATCTTCAACATTGTCTGAATATGGCACCATCTTACGTGCCACCTTACGCCGAATGGCATCATGCAGTTTTTTTGCACTCACATTTGGAATTGCTGCCTCACCTGCTGCATACAATTTCATAACAGCCACCTTATCGGCACGTGCCAAAACCTTCACAAAGTCCGGGAACAGCTGCTTGAGCCGCGAATATCGGTGCGGCTGATGCACCGCAATCAAGCGCCATCCGGGCCATCCCGCGCGCGCCGCCTGAATTGCTGCCTCTAACTCAGCAGGATGATGCGCATAGTCACTCACCACGACTGGGCCCTTGTGGCTTAACACTTGGAAGCGCCGCTCAACTCCACGAAACGCAGCCAACCCCTGTGCAATACGTGAAAACGAAATTCCCAAACTGCGGCCGACAGCAATTGCAGCCAACGCATTGGACACATTGTGCCGTCCTGGCATTTTGAGACGCACCACACCCAACTTTTTACCATTCTCAAACACTGTAAACGTGTTGAGATCTTTTACCTGGCGTAAATTTTTGGCCACATAATCTGCTGGCGTTTCCAATCCGTACGTCACCGTCCGCCGCGTCATTTTGGGAATCAAACGCCGCACTTCGGGATGGTCCATACATGCAACCACCACGCCATAGAATGGAACCTTGTTAGCAAAATCGAGATATGCCTGACGCATATGATCAAAGTTGCGATAGTTTTCCATATGTTCAGGATCAATATTGGTAATGACCGCAATAGTCGGCGTCAGATGCAGAAATGAGCGATCTGATTCATCGGCTTCCGCCACTAAAAACTCGCCCTTGCCCAACTTGGCATTACTACGCAGCGCATTCACCTTGCCACCAATCACCATTGTGGGTGATAGACCACCGCGCGACAACACTGCGCCCACCATTGATGTTGTACTTGTCTTGCCGTGCGTTCCCGCCACTGCAATGCCATATTTAAGGCGCATGAGCTCTGCGAGCATCTCTGCACGGCGCACAATCGGGATGTTACGTGAGCGTGCTTCTACAAGCTCAGGATTTCCGGACGCCACCGCAGAAGAAATCACAACGACATCGGCATCGGTAACGTTGCGACGGCGATGACCCAGCATAATCTTGGCCCCATGACGACGCAGGCGTTTGGTGGCATCACCCTCTTTTAAATCAGAGCCGCTCACCTTATAACCCAAGTTGAGGAGGACTTCTGCAATACCACTCATCCCAATTCCCCCAATGCCCACAAAATGAATTTTCTTAACCCACTTAAACATTTAACAACCTCATTCCTTCATTCACAATATCTACTGCCGCATTTGGTGTTGCCATCTGCTTCATACATGTTCCCATCGCTTTGCGTGACAGATGATCTTCTAACAATCCCTTCAATTCACCTGCCAGACGCGGGCCATCTAACTCTTGATCTGGAATAAGTCGCGCTGCGCCCTCTGAAACATAGGCTTGTGCATTTGCTTCTTGATGATTGTCAGATGCGAATGGATACGGCACCAAAATCGCCGGTTTTCCCACCAGTGCCAACTCAGCCAAAGTCCCCGCACCCGAGCGCGCCACCACCACGTCGGCCTGACGATAATAGTGACCCATATCGTGAATAAATTGATGAACCTCTGCATTAACACCCGCTTGACGATACACATTTGCAATTGCCTTTTCATCAGCCTGTGATCCGACTTGATGCACAACTCGTAATGGACGACTGAGCGTTTTTAAGTAAGGCAGTGCGGCGAGCATTGCTTGATTTAAGCTGCGCGCTCCTTGCGAACCACCAAACACAAAAACCACAAATTCAGAACTTGTCGAATCCGAAGTAGTCTTCATAATATCTGCCAGTACTTGCTGCCGCACCGGATTACCCACCGGAACAACTTTTGATGGTGAAAAGTAATTGGCCGCTTGTGGAAACGTAATAAACACCTTCTTAGCAATGCGGCCCAGCAAGCGATTGGTCAGCCCTGGAATACTATTTTGCTCATGAATCACCAATGGCACCCCCATACTTACCGCTGCAACACCTGCTGCTGCAGACGCATATCCACCCACGCCAATCACCAAATCTGGTTTCAACCGTTTTAACAATATTCTCGCCTTTGCCACACCACTCACCATTGTAAGACCACCCATAAATCGCTGAACAAGACTTCGCCCTTTAATGGGGCGAACATTAATAAGTGCCAACGGCCATCCCGCCTTGGGAACCGCAGTGACTTCCAATCCTCGTGATGTACCGATAAACGTCACTTTTGCCTCCGGGAATTGCATCTTCACTGCCTCTGCAATTGCAATGGCCGGATAAACATGGCCACCCGTGCCACCCCCTGCAATTATGACATGCATGGTGCACTTCCCTTATACTTCGACACGTTCAACAAAATTCCCACAGCTGCCATAAAGACAACCAATGCTGACCCACCGTAGCTAATGAATGGCAACACCATTCCTTTACTAGGAAACATCCCCATCACTACACCCAGATTGCCAATCGCTTGAATCGCCACAAAACTGGTAAGACCCAATGCAAGATAGCGCCCAAACAAATCAGGGGCATTCCATGCAATCTGAAATCCACGGCAACAAAATCCCACAAAGAGCAAGACCATCAAAATGACACCCACCAACCCTAACTCCTCACCAATGACGGCACCAATAAAGTCAGTGTGAGCTTCCGGCAGATAAAAGAGTTTTTGCTGCCCGGCTCCCAAGCCCTTGCCAAACACACCGCCCTGCTGGAACGACACCAATGATTGAATGATCTGAAATCCGGATCCATAGCGGTCACTCCAAGGATCCAAGAAGGCCAGAATACGTTTGCGCCGATAACTTTGAGAAGCCACGGCAAAATAGAGGACCGGCAGCGACAGCAAGAATAGCGAAATTAAATAGCTGGGCTTCACACCACCGACAAACATGAGAATGCCAATGAGGGAGGCAATAACAAGCGCACCTCCCAAATCTTTTTGTCCCAAAACTGCGAGAACAACAACACCACCCACCACCAAATGCGGCAATACACCCACACCAAACGACCGAACGCGGTCCCCCTTTTTAGCAAGGGAGTACGCCATAAAGATAATGATCGCTAGCTTGGCAAATTCAGAGGGTTGAAAACGAATAAAGCCAATCTTAACCCAACGTGCAGCACCCGATGCCACTGAGCGGAATCCGGGGATGTACGATAGTGCCACTAAACATAGTGACCCAATCAAAATTGGGTACACCAGTTTTCGCAAGACATGATAATCGATCTTTTGACAAACTCCCATCACCAACAACCCCAATGCCAGAAAGCCAAGTTGACGACGGAGAAAGTAAAAGTCACTTGTAAAGCGATCATCTGCCACCACTGCGCTTGCACTGTAGATCATCAACAATCCCAGACCAATCAATGTAAAGGTCAAGAAGAGCAATACGTAATCATATTGCGATCGCCCAACAACCTTGGTTGTATCTTCGGTCATTGTCATGCCACCAACTCCTTCACGCATTGGACAAACTGGTTGCCACGGTCTGCATAGTCGCGAAACATATCAAAGCTGGCGCATGCAGGTGACAACAACACCACCTCACCAGCCCGCGCCACTTCATGAGCCTTGACTACTGCTTCACGCATGGAATTAACCAAATATGTCGCAGCCAAATCTCCCAAATCTTCCATCATGATGCCCTTATCCTGCCCCATCAGAATGAGCGTTTTGACGTGTGCAGAAATAGAAGGACGAAGTTCAGTGTATCGCGTTCCTTTTCCAATCCCACCTGCAATCAAATGAACCGGATCAGTAAAGCCTGCGAGTGATTTTTGGACAGCACCAATATTGGTTCCTTTGGAATCATCATAATATCGAACATTTTTAAGCTCACGCACCAGCTGAAGTCGGTGGGGCAAACCCTTAAACGTTTTAAGAGCATTTGATATGACTGCATCATCAATGCCAAAGGCCTTTGCAGCCATTACTGCTGCAAGTGCATTTTCATAATTATGTTCGCCCACCAACACCGTATCAGACAAAGACCACGCTACATTCGCTGCCTTCACATCAAAACCCAACTTGCGTGCACCACCTACTTCAGCAGCACGCGTCGCCCACGGATCATTTGCATTATAAATGGCCGCATCAGTGGCATCCTGATTTTGAAATATGAACGACTTGGCCGCCGCATACGCTTCCATTGTCTGGTATCGATCCAAATGATCGGGACTTAAATTGAGATAGATGGCTACCTTGGGTTTTAAACTGGGCGTGATCTCTAACTGATAACTGCTCATCTCCAAAACCACAACATCTGCTGCACGCGCCTCATCCAACGCATCGAGCAGTGAAATTCCAATATTACCCGCCACACAAACCTTTTGGTCTGCTGCAGAAAGCAGGTGCCCCACAAGCGCGGTTGTAGTGGACTTGCCATTGGTTCCCGTAATCGCCACAATGGGCGCCGTAATTTCTGCCAGACCCAATTCAACATCACTCACAACAGAAACACCCCGTTGCTGTGCTGCCTGCATCCACGCGTTCATTGGCACGCCAGGGCTGGCCACTATCAAATCCGCCTTTTGAAAGGATGTCTCTGCATGGCCACCAAACTCAAACTGCACGTTAACATCCGAAAACAACGGCAGCACCGACACAAAATTGTCTGCGGAACGACTGTCACTCACAACAACATGAGCGCCCTTTGCCGCACAATACCGCGCTGCCGCTTGGCCAGATTTGCCAAAGCCCACCACCAGCACATTTTTATTGGCCAAAGTATTCATCGTAGTTTCAATGTCCCCAAACTCAAGATTGCTAAAATCATGGCAATGATCCAAAAGCGCACAATCACCTTAGACTCTTTCCAACCCTTCAATTCAAAATGATGATGAATCGGCGCCATACGAAATACGCGCTTACCCGTCAGCTTGAATGAGATGACCTGCACAATGACCGAAACTGTTTCGAGAACAAAGATACCGCCAACCAAAAGCAAAAGGATTTCTTGTTTGGTCAAAACGGCAATGGCACCCAGAACGCCACCCAACGGAAGCGCACCCACATCACCCATAAAAATTTCAGCGGGATGGGCATTGAACCATAAAAAGCCAATGCACCCACCAATAATGGCGCCGCAAATCACTGCCAGTTCACCTACGCCTGGAATAAATTGAAGTTGAAGATAGTTGGCAATCACCGCATTACCCACGACATAGGCAAAGATAGCATAAGTCGAAAAGGAGACAATCGATGGCACAGCTACCAGGCCATCCAAGCCGTCGGTAAGATTCACTGCATTGGATGCACCCACAATGACCAAAACTGAAAACACGATATAGCCAACCACTCCCAGATCAGGCGTTACTGTCTTTAGAAATGGAACAATCAAATGCGTATCAAAGCCAATACCATCAAACAAAATGATCATTGGAATTATAGCGCCCGCCATCTGTAGCAAGAACTTGTAACGTGAAGCCAAACCATTGGGATCACGCAAGATGACCTTACGGTAATCATCCAAGAACCCAATCATCGCGTAGGCAAAACCAATCCCAATGACGAGCGCAACATAGATATTCCACTCACCCCACAATCCCACAGACACCAAAACACCCAACCACATCAAAACGCCCCCCATGGTTGGCGTTCCACCCTTTTGTAAATGTGTAGCAGGTCCATCATTACGAATGGATTGCATGAACTGCAGCTTGCGAAGATAGTTAATAAAGAACCGACCAAAAATAAAATAGATGACCATGGATGTCAGAAGCGCACCAAAAGTCCGGAATGTAATATACCGGAAGACGTTGAACCCAATAAATGTGTCCCGCAGGGGATAGAGATAATAGTACAGCATTAATCCACTCCCATCTCTGATTTGAGATGATCAATCAGACGTTCCATTTTCATACCGCGCGATCCTTTTACCAACACCACGTCTCCCGCCTTTACAACTGACAGCACCTTCTTTTTGAGCATCTCCATGTCCTCTGTTTGAAAAACATGCTCTAGACTCATGCCTGCACTACAAGCACCCTCAGCCAATTCAGCTGCATGTTCGCCAAATGTAAATAATACATCCACATGATTCACCTGTGCATCTCGTCCAACTTCTTTGTGCTTTGTAGATGAATCAGGTCCCAACTCACGCATACTCCCCAAAACAGCAACGAACCGCCCTGCACGCTTTGCGGCACTAACTGTATGAAGCGCCGCTGCCATCGAAACGGGATTTGCGTTGTAACAATCATTAATAACCTGCACACCACTGGCCAACTGCAAGCGCTCCATACGCATCTTCATTGGAGTAAATGATGAAATTCCACTGAGTGCCTTTTCAACAGGAACACCCAAGGCCACTGCAGCACCCGTTGCCGCCATTGCATTCATTACATTATGAAAACCCGGAACAGGCAGCTGTAGCTCTACATTTTTTCCAAAAACACTAAACACCAAATCCAATGATTCCAGTCCATTGGAAGTCATATGGCCAAACCGAATGTCACAATTATCCTGCATTCCATATCTAATCTTACGACCCGGATAGGCATTTCCCAACTTGTTCACCCAGGGATCTTCAGCATTGACAATCACAGTGCCATCCGTGCGCATCGTCTTAAATAACTCGCCCTTCGCAAGAGCCACCTGATCAACAGTGCGCAACAAATCCAAGTGGGCCGCTGTTACATTCGTAATAATGCCAACATCTGGGTTTGCTATTTCGGTGAGTTGTTGAATTTCACCCGCCGCACTCATTCCCATTTCTAAAACTGCCGCTCGGTGTTCCGCTCCCCAACGGAACACCGTTAGCGGCAATCCAATAAGATTATTAAAATTGCCATCTGTTGCCAAAATTGCGCCAAGACTTTGCAGCGCCCCCACAACCATCTGTTTGGTCGTCGATTTTCCATTACTTCCAGTGATACCCACAACGGGAACCTGCGAAAATTGTTGGCGCCACCATGCTGCCAATTTTCCAAGAGCATCAACGCTGGAATCCACGCGAATCCCCCAACAATCACTGGGAATAGCGGCATCACTCTCAATAAGAACTGCCTTCGCACCACATTCAACGGCCTTTCCAAGCAGTTCGTGCGCATCAAAGTGAGGTCCTTTGATCGCCACAAAGAGTGGGGCCTTAGAAACATCTGCAAGCGTTCGCGTGTCTGTTGAAACACCTTCAATAGTGTTAACAACACCCTTAGCCACCAAGCGCCCCCCTACAATGTCAGCAATTTGAGTTGCCTCAACCATCAACATACCTATGCGCCCTTTATTTTTTTCTTTTCGTAGTATTCGTTAACCACTTCACGATCGTCAAAGTGGTGCTTGGTCTTACCAATGACCTGATAATCTTCGTGCCCCTTACCAGCGATCAAAACAATGTCATTCGATGATGCCATTCCCAACGCCTGATAAATGGCCTGACGACGATCTGGATCTACACGATGCGACATTGCATGATGGCTGCGCCCAACACCTTCCATAATCTGATGAATAATATCCATCGGGTCTTCAGTTCTTGGATTGTCAGAAGTCACCACTACAAAATCACTATTGCTCGCTGCAATTTCACCCATCTGTGGACGCTTGGCACGATCCCGATCGCCACCACAACCGAACACCGTAATCAACTTACCCTTACACACATTCTTGAGCGCACGAGTCACATGCATCAGAGCATCGGGCGTATGGGCATAATCTACAAAAACAGCTGGACCACCTGGCACCGCAACTGGCTCCAAGCGCCCTGGCACAACAGGTAGCGACTCAATTCCCACCTTAATCACATCCAGAGGGATACCTTGTAACTGCGCCGCTCCAACGACAGCCAAAATATTCGAGACATTAAAGTGACCACGCAGCTTTGAATGAATGCGCACATTCCCCTTGGGCGTCATAACTTCCATTATGATTCCTTCAGTTGTCACGAGCATTTGCTTGGGATAAATTTCACAGGGTTTTTCAAGACTGTAACGGTAGCAAATGTAACCAAGCCCTTCTGTCAGACGTTTGCCATAGGGATCATCAATATTTACTACACCCCATACGCGACGTTTATCTGACACCACCAAGCGTTCTCTAAAGAGCCGCGCTTTGGCACGGAAATATTCTTCCATATCGCGATGATAATCGAGGTGATCTTGAGTCAAATTTGTAAAGATAGCCCCATCAAAATCACAGCCTACAACACGTGACTGCGCAAGCGCATGTGAGGAGACTTCCATAATCGCACTATCCACTGCATTGTTGCGCATATGTCGCAGTAGTCGCTGCAATTCGTACGATTCTGGTGTGGTATGTGAAACTTCTTCCGTCTTTCCTGCAAATCGCGCATTCACCGTTCCAATAACACCCGGCTTTTTGCCAAAAGCACGCCACACTGCTTCCATTAAATAGGTAATGGTTGTTTTTCCATTGGTACCCGTCACACCGACCATCATCATTTCGCGTGATGGATGTGCAAAATACTGATCCGACAATCGCGCGAGCGCATCGCGACTGTCTTCTACAACCACATTGAGTACAGATTCAGGAACATCGACAGGATGCTGGGTGACTACAACCTTTGCGCCACCATGAATTGCCATGGGCACAAAATCATGCCCATCACGGGCAAGACCTGAAATAGCCACAAAGCAACAGCCTGGCTTTACGCGTGCTGAATTGTAGGCAATATCTGTAATTTCTGGCGCCCCAACTAGCCCATCTTGTAAATCAGTAAACGGCATGTCTCCCCCATCTCCAAAATTAATTCGGCAATGCAAAACGAACAGTTACTTTTTCACCTGGCTTAATAATTGTCCCAGCCATTGGCACTTGTGCCACAGCGCGACCCGCGCCTTCCAATTCTGCATGCGCCTCAACACCACGCAACATTGCCACAACACGCCTTACAGGCCATCCGGTCATATCCGGCAGAAGTAGTTCTGAAACTCGCCCTTCAACTTTAAATGGCCTAATCGCAACCCCTGTGAGCGCTTCTTTTTTCAATGCAATTTTTTTAGATTCACTTGGCTCTGCGGTTTTCATTACCACTGAAGTTGATTTCCCAGGAACCGCCATATAGTGGAGCGAAGACTCCGCGATTTTTAGAAAGACGGGACCCGCAAGTTGTCCACCAAAGTGACCATTTTGCGGCTCATCAAGACCGACAAAAATTGTAACACGAGGATCTTCAACGGGTGCAACACCTACAAATGACGCAAAAAACTTACCCGCCGCATAACGTCCACTGCCTTCCATTACCTTCTGCGCTGTTCCTGTTTTGCCCGCCACACTAAATTCATCACTAGCTGCCAACTTGGCCGTGCCTCCCTGACCCACAACACTTTTCATAATATCTAAAACCAATCTTGCGGTTTCCGGCTTAATAACTGTGTCTACAACCGTTGGAGTTGCCCGAAACACTTCATGTCCAGAGGCATCTTCTACGCGCTTTACCAAGTAGGGTTTCATGCGCATGCCGCCATTTGCAATAGTGGACAACGCCACCGCCAACTGCAGCGGGGTTGCCGTAACACCCTGGCCAAATGACACTGTCGCAAGTTCAACTGGAGACCATCGCGCTGAGGGATGGATCAATCCAGCCACCTCACCCGGAAAGTCAATTTCAGTTTTTTGACCAATACCAAATTTATATAACGAATTATAAAGACGCTCTCTGCCAATAACTTGCGCAATCTTATATGCACCAATATTACTTGAAACCTTGATAATATCTTTAACACTCAACATTCCGTATGGATCATGATCATGAATGGTTGCATTACCAATAGCAATGGCGCCATTCATACAATCAAACCGCTGCTCTGGCTTCACCAAACTCTGATCCAACGCAGTTGCAACAGTGAGCACCTTAAACGTCGATCCTGGTTCATATGCGTCAGACAGCGCACGATTGCGCCAAGTAGAAAGCGGATATTTGGAATATTCATTGGGATTGAAATTGGGACTGGATGCCATTGCCAATATAGCTCCTGTTTTGGGATCCATCACAATTGCCACACCCGAACGGGACTTACTGTCAACAACCGCACGATCAAGAGCTGACTCGGTAATAAACTGAATCGTCTTATCAATCGTTAGCTCCACATTACCCACATCTGACTGATCTTTAAATGCTACTGGCGTATAGATAAGACGACCGCGCGCATCCCGTTGGTAGTACATCTTACTATGCTGGCTTTTTAGTTCTTTATCGTATTCCATCTCAATCCCCGCCAACCCTTCAGAATCCATGCCCACTGCACCCAAAACCGTGCTTGCCAATTTCCCACTAGGGTAAACACGTTTACTTTCTTCTACAAAACGTAGCCCCGAAATATTCATTGCCTTTATTTGCGATGCAATTTCTGGATCCACTTTGCGTTTAATCCAGACAAACTTTTTGTGTGCAGCCAATTGCGAGCGCAAATCACGAACTTCTTCAACACCCAAACTCAAAGCACCAACCAGCGCATTAACAGCAGCATTCACATCTTTTACATAACGACCATCGGCATATATCGATGAAACTGGCATGCTCACTGCCAATTCTTTTCCATTGGTATCCAAAATTTTTCCACGACGTGCCGCCACCGGAACAACCGCTCTATACTGCTTTGACGCTACCCACTCTAAGTTGTGATTGTCCTTCACTTGTAAGTACACACCACGACCAATAACCAACACAAATCCCCCCAGAAGCGTGCTGGCTACGATTGCCAAGCGCACACGCATCCGCTTTTCGCGCCGCATCCACTGATTAGCGAGACTGGGCTGAGCTTGTGCCATGATCCCCCTCAGTAGGCCCTTCTTTCACAATCACAATATTTTGACTTGTTGGCAGCACCATGTGCAGCCCATCCTTTGCAAACACTTCCAGTCGTTGTGGTGACTTGAGCCGTGTGACTTCAGTTTCAAATCGCCGAATATCATCTTTGTAGTTGCTAACCTTTTTCTGAATTTCACTCATTGAGTAACGCAACTGAACAACCTGCACCCGTGACCACACATAAAACAGACAGCATACAAATACAGCCAAGACAAAGAAGCTCATGCGTCCCAACAAACGCCTATGCACCGCACGTCCACGCGCAGCCACTCCCTGACCCATGACAACTTTGGGACGCGACTCCCACGTTACTTCAGGCATCTTAGGTGTAAATGCCATTTGAGCACGCTTAGAGATCATAAACTTTGACCCCCAATTCTTTTGAGCACTCGCATTTTTGCGCTCCGCGCGCGCGGATTCTTCTCGATCTCCTCTTCCGAGGCCTGCAGAGGTCTTTTGGTCAAAATTTGAAAGTGGCCTGTGGCTGCCCAACGTTTCCATGATTGCTTTACCAGTCGATCTTCAAGCGAGTGATAACTCACAACAATAACATGCCCATTTTCATTCAACATTTTTGGCGCCAATTCCAAAAAGCGCTCTAAATTTTTCAATTCATCATTTACTACAATTCGTAACGCCTGGAACGAACGCGTTGCAGGATGGATCCTCTGCCGGCGCGCCACACTTGGGACCGCACCAACAATACACTCCGCCAACTCACGTGTTGTTTGAAACGGCTTGCGAACCCTTTGACTACAAATTGTGGATGCAATTCGTCGCGAAAATCGCTCTTCCCCATACTCCCAAAACCACCGCGCCAGATCCTCCTGGTCAGCGGTATTGACCAGATCTGCTGCTGTTTCGGGAATTTTGGGATCCATTCGCATATCGAGCGGCCCCTCTCGTTGAAATCCAAATCCCCGTTCTTCTGTATCGAGCTGCAAACTTGAAACACCAATATCGATACAGATTCCATCTACCGCGCCGCGCCCCAACACACTTAAATACTGATCCAAAGTTGCATAACTTCCACAAACAATTTTAATGCGATCACCAAAACTCTTGAGACGTTCTGTTGCAATTGCAATGGCATCAGGATCCACATCACAACCCACCACAACACCACCTGGAGCACTCGCCTCCAACATCATCTTGGCATATCCACCCAAACCCAACGTGCCATCAACATACCAGCCACCATCGTGACAGCAGAGCGCGTCCACCACTTCAGCTGCCATGACAGGAACATGATCTGCCATACTACAATCCTAGGTCAGCTAATTTATCACCCAAACTCAATAGCTTCGCTTGCGCATCATCAAAGACAGGCTTCCAACGTTCTGCCGACCAGATTTCAATACGGCGCACCATACCCACAATCACCACATCGCGCTGAATACCTGCATAGTCACGCAACGTTGGTGGCAACAACACGCGTCCTGCCTTATCGATTGGACATTCCGTCGCAGCTGAAATAAAAAATCGTTGGAAGGCTTTCACTTCATCACGAAATTGTGGAAGACTGGCGACCTTCTCTTCGATCTTGAGCCACTCACCAACGGGATAGGCCCAGAGGCAATTATCGAAGTTCGTGACCACAAGGCGTTCGTCGTTAAAGTCGGACGACAGCACCTCCCGAAATTTAGACGGGATCGACAGGCGCCCTTTGGTATCGACAGCATATGGAAATCGACCTCGAAACATGTTATTTTTCAACCCCTTACAATTTTGTAGTGGTTTATCCCACCTTTTCCCACCTTATGGGCAAATTAGACGAGTGGGGCGCAAACCGTCAAGAACTTTCGGCCTCTAATTGCTTGAAAATGCGTGATTTTTTCCAATTTTAGGGTTCATTTTTGAAATCCAAATTCCGCTTTTAAATTGGGGGTCTGGCACCAACAGTGAAAGTAGAGCTTTGCAAGCGCCTACAAGTTGCTGTTTTTAAACGCTTTTAAAATTCGCTTGCGACTGGGCAGAAATGCCCTGTAATGGGAGCGTTCAGACGGAGATTCTATGATTCAAATTGGGCCCTACCAAATCGACGCACTGGAAACCGGAGAATTTGCACTCGACGGCGGCGCCATGTTTGGCGTGGTTCCCAAGCCGGTATGGTCTCGCAAAATCCCAGTGGATGCAGAAAATCGAATCGATATGCGCCTGCGCTGCCTACTGATTCGCAACAAAGATCGCGTCGTCCTCGTGGATACGGGCATTGGCCACAAAGAGGATGAAAATTTTTACACCATGTTCCGCGTTGACTACTCACGATTTACACTTGAAAAGTCACTTGCAGCACATGGCCTGACATTCAATGACATCACGGATGTGATTTTAACACACCTTCATTTTGATCACGCAGGCGGTGCCACACAACGCTCCGCCGATGGCAAACTCATCCCAACGTTTCCCAATGCAAAGTACTATGTTCAAATTTCAAACTTACAGTGGGCAGAACATCCAACCGAACGTGATCGCGCAAGCTACATTCCTCACAATTTTGTACCACTACAAGAGGCAGGCGTTCTCACCACACTAGACGGTGTCACCGAAATTTTTACAGATATTCATTTGGAACTATGTGAAGGGCACACCACTGGCCTACAGACCTTACGCATTACCGATCAAAAAACAACGCTCTACTATTGTGCAGACCTGGTTCCCACATCCGTACATTTACCGCTCCCATGGGTCATGGGATATGATCTGCGCCCACTGGTCACACTTGAGGAAAAGCGTGAAGTACTTGCGCGTGCCGCCAAGGACAAGTGGATCTTGGCATTCGAGCACTGTCCACTCATGGCAGCAGCAACCATCGAACTGAATAGCAAAGGTTACGCTGTTCCAACTGCGGTTAGTTTATGACCACAGAAAAAATCCTCATCACCTCTGCAATTGATTCTGAATCAAACACACTACGCGAACACTACAAATCAGATCATGAAATTATTGCGATTGGTGTTGGACTTGTGAATGCATCTGCTACCATTTCAAATCTACTTTCACAAAATCACTATAAACGTGTTCTTTTTACAGGCACATGCGGTGTTATTGATACAACAGCATTCCCCATTGGTAGCGTCGTTCATGCAAATCGCGTTATCCTAAGCGACTTAAGCATTTTAAAAGGGGATAGTTTTATTCCCAACATCATGACGCATGACATCCAGCTCACCACTCACGCAAAAAATGCCCTTACCGTAATAACCTGTCCAGGCATCACCAAAACCGAAAGCGCACGACACCTCGTACAAAACACCCTTGGAAACTGCGCAGAAAATATGGAGGCCTTTGCTGTCGCAGCAATCTGCCAACGCTTTAAAATTCCCTGCGACATTATTTTAGGTGTAAGTAACCGCATTGGCGCAACCGCCCATGAAGAGTGGCTTTCCAATCACGTTCAAACAAGTCACCAAACACAAAGCTATCTGATTCGATTTTTAGAGGAGTAGTATGCACTCTTGGTACAAATCTCACGAAGATTTACCCACCGTCCGATTAACCCTACTTGCATTTTGTTGTCTCTTGGCACTTCAGGGGCCCGTTGGCCAATTTACGTTGAGCTATTCACTGGGGTGGGGACTGATACTCAATCAGATCGGCATCATGATGGCCCCCGTCATCTTACTATGCCGATACCTCCACCTCGATACCGGTACACTTTTTCCACTATACACTATTCCAAAACAAGAATGGCGTTGGGTACTTATAACCACATTGTGCGTAGTACTGCTTTCGGATATGGCGTTGGCCTTCACAGAACAACTACTCCCTATTCCATCACAGATTCAAGAAACCCTTAATCAATTATTAGTTATTCATAGTGCGAGCGATTTTTTAAAGAAGTTATTTCTCTTCTGTATATTACCCGCCATTACCGAGGAAATTTATTTTCGTGGATTTATTCAAACAAGCCTCGCTCACCGGATTGGCCCATTTGCCGCAATTTTGATAAGCGCACTACTCTTTGCACTTGCCCACGGCAACATCTGGTATCTTCATCTTTACTTTGGGCTCGGTTGTTTTTTGGGTTGGATCTATGAAAAAAGTGGTAGTTTGTGGCCAACAATAGTTGCACACTTCATCAACAACGCATGGACACTGACATCCCATGCGCTGGGTTTGGAAAACGTTTTAAGCGACAACATTATTGTTCAGCTCTTCTTACTCGTTGGCTTGTTGCTCATTCTCACTTGGAGCTTTCGCCGGTGGAACCTTGAATCCATTCCGATTCAACACACCTGATCCTGACCAACTACTTGACTTACAGCCACCTTTTACCTTTGCAGTTGATTTGAAGGTACTTCCCGTCCATTCATACGGAATTACTGTTCCTTCAGGACATCCAATCGCGTCACCACCCTGCTGCAATATCGCTTCTAACATCACGCCATGTTCACCCGATTTTTTATCAACAGCAAATGACGCTCCTTTACGCATAAAGTCAAAATCCCATATATTCTTCAATCCATCACCTTTCCACACATAGGCGGACAAGCGCGCCTCTGGCATACGCGTGGCCTTTTCACCGGATTCATATTTACGACTTAGAAACAAAACACCTGGCTGACCCGTTACAATCGTCTCCAAACGCACACCACCGCGGGTCACAGAGCCATTGGAATTGCCTTCATACAACACCACACCACCATCATCGGGAGTAGAGCGGCCAATGCGCTGCGCAAACAACATTGGCCCCGACCAAGCCGTTACAATCCAATCCAAATCCTGCACACTACTCTCGGGTGTCATTTGACACTTGGTTGATTCTGTATCGAGATCTGTCGCACCACCACCCCAAGAATCGGTGTCACGACTCATCGAAAAGACCCGCACAAAACTGGGGTCTGTACCTCCACGCAAATTACCATCAAGCGTTGCAACCTCTTCACGCCTGAAAACAGTATCTGGACAGCCAATGGGGTATCCATACATGTGGTATTCAATCATGACATGAGAGACATGCGTTACTCGCCAACTACCACCACTACGATCCAACGTCAGCGTTGCTTCCCATTCACGAACGGCCTCATCTTCCACAATTTCTTGCACGCTCACTGCAACTTGTTGATCTGGCACCAACGTCATTATACGATCAATACGAAATTCGGTAATTGGATGAAGTGCCGCTTCAATGGCAATATTTTTGCGCAATCCATTACCATTAGTAATATCCCATTCATCAAAACCAACCGAGCCTAACGCTGCAACATCCCTATTTTGAAAGGCGGTCATCCACTGTGTCACTGCTGCAGTGATTTGCGGATTACTATCTGATGTTGATGCCGCGGACTTCCCTCGTGCCCACAATGGCAACGACAAACTCACCAACACACCAACAATAAATAGCCGTTTCATAACCCCTCCCTTTCAACCGTTGCCACCCCTCTACCCAAGGAGGCATCAGGATGCAACGGTTGAAGTGAGGAAGCCTCATCCGGAATTAGAACTTCATTCCGGGTCCAAATTTTGGATAGAAATATTTATCCATCGGATCTTCTTTGGGTGGTTGGTACCCGTCTTTGTTTGGTTCCACCTTTTTAGGTAGGACAGCCGACTTTTTATCATCACAACCACTCAGAAATAGCGAGGCAACAGCCACGCCTAATGCCGCAACTAAAAACATATAAACTCCTTTAATTAAGTATGAATAATAAAATCACTATGTTGAGTTAATAATGGCCCTTAGGCCAACCAAGGAAACACCCTAATGATGTATCCCAAACAACGGGACAGCTCCTTAATCTTGGGTGTGCCAAGCGTAATATAGCGATTGGTATATATAGCGAAACGACGTGTCATATGACGCCCCTTCAGAGTTAATCATGATATTAAACGAACCAAATTGTTAGATGTTGAGTGTGTACGTGGTTGTTAGGACAACCAAATACGCGAAGCGATGATTGAAGCACGCAAACTTCCGCTGACGCGGATGTCTGTGTTCTTAAGAGAAGTGCTGCTATTGAAAGACGTTATTTTCATAATTCAAGTGTTACTGTAATGACTCATGCGAAAACATGTCAACAAAAATTGAGAAGAACTTGGCGGTAAATGTCATTTTTTTTGGGTCCATCTCAGCATTAGGGGTTCGAAACTCGACCGTTGGTATAGCATGATCGGGGTCTACTCGGGTAATTAGCCGTTCGCCAGCACTCGGCATTTGTGAAACCGAGTTCATGGCATCGACGTGGTAGACATCCCCCGCATCAAAGTATCTATAGATGCGAAATCCGCCACCTTCTTGCGATACGCGCAAGCGATAGTCCGTTTTGAAGCCCACAAAGTTGGTGTCGCTAAATTCAATAACCTGGCCGTCTTGCAAAATGCCCGCGCGCCCCATCTCGTTTACCATCGCCGCATTAAAATGATCCAGATTCAAAGCATTATATTTGGCAGGGTGATATTTAGAGTAATCCGCAATAAATTTAAGGATCTGCATAGGGTCTATGGGATCCGCAATATACCCAGGGTGCATTGCCAACCGTTGATAGGAGGTTGGATCCTCTTGAATGAATGGGGACCGATTGGGATGCGATGTAAAAATTGTATTTAAATGTGCCCGATGAGACAAAAATGCCCGCAAGACACCTAGTACCGGGGCAATCGAAAAGCGTGGACCCTCTGGTGTGGCAACAGTGCGCGGCACCTCCGCATGTACGTGCATTCCCACCAAGTGATTGTCTGTTGTTCCGACAAAACCTTGATTGGCAAAACGGGCAATAAGCGGCTCGATTGCAGCGAGTTCGTCAATTGTCATAATGGGTGTCACCAATTCAGAGCTGGGAGGCAATTCATCAATAACCTTAAAGCGCCCACGACCCAAACCCGTCACCTCAACTCCAGAAACAACATCACGCTTTTGGGCAAATGGACCCTCTGTCAGTCGGCGATTGAGATAAGTTTCCAAGGCGCGTAACGGCGCATGTCGACGCATTGGTATTTGCGTACCACCCATTTCGGCAGAGACATCAACCAACATTGTGGGGAGCAGCTCTCCATTCATGCCATACAATAGACAATTTTCTCCAGTTAAACGGATGTTACCTCCCGTCAGCACCTCTATCCCTAATTGCATCGTGTCCCCAGATGCATCTTTTGCCAAAAAGAGACTGCGGTCTTGAACAGCGCCATAACGACCCAAGTAGCGCAAAAGACTTATTGAATACGGTGTATGAAGGTTCAATGCCTTCGCAACAGATCCATGCAACCGAGGCTCCACATCAAAGACAGATCGGCCGTCTGACTGTATTCCAATAGCTATTGCTCGGCCATCGCTTGGATCAACAAGCCCAACCATTTTGTTCCCACCTTGAAAAAGGGATGTGGTCACAGTACGTTCACCCAACGTGTAGTCAGTACGCAACATAATCGCTGTTTGAGGCTTTTGCCCAAAAACAAAGTCCTGTGCTCCCTGATGCAATTGCGTATCATACCCTGCTTCTTGAAACGCTCTTGCTGCAAGCTGATGAACCACATCTCGACCCATATTGCCTGCCCCAAATTCCAATTCAAATCCGACATTTTGGCCACGCGCAATGGCAACGGCTTCATTTGCCATAACGCGAGTCACCAAGTCATTCGCTCCAGATGATAAACGCGATGCACTTGGCATGACATGTGTTGCCAGCATCAGGGGATACGGCGCAAATAGCGGGGGAACTGCGTCACGAAAGGATCGCGCAAATTTAGAAGCACCATTCATAGAAAATCGAACGGTGCTGTGCGCTGTTCGCAAACCCAACACCGTTGCCAAACCTTGGGCCATATTCTCAGGAGCTAATGCCACAGCAGGTCCGTCTGTAATAGCAGTAAAACTGGTAACACCCAAAAATTCACCACCTACACCCGAAGCAAAATTCACCGCAGGAGCAGCAAAGCCCGAATACATAGGGATCTCAACAATTGCTCCAAAGCCGCGCATATACCCCACAAGCGCCGCCATCTTGAGACTTTCACCGGCAAATTCTAAACTGTTTTCAATGACATCATGCGTATGAAAATAGGGAACATGCAGGATCTGATGACTTAAAAACTTGTTGGCTGCCGCACACGTCGTTCCAGTAACAGTCAACAATGCAACAAGCGCTCCAATCCCCGTTGTTTCTGTTACAGCAGCACTGCCGGTCATGGCACTTAAAGTAGCGCCACCGGCAAGACCGCCCGCAAGGCCAGCAGTAAACAGAATACCCACACCTGTCGAAAATTTAAGGTAGAAGTCCGTACTCGTAGCACTTTCAAATTGCTTCAACCGATCTTTGTTGTCGCGTATAGTTGCTGAATACTTCTGAAAGGCGCCTTGCATATCGCCCGCATCGAAGAGGCTGATTGCTTGCTCAATATTCGCCTCAGACCCCTGGAATTGAGAAATTAATTGAGCCTCTTCTTCATGAGAGGCCCCCCACAGACCAGCCTGAAGCGATTGCTTCATACTTCTGAATCCGGAAAGCGCGGTCATTAAAACATTGCGCTGTAGGTCCGACACAATTGAGGTCACCTCTCGCGAAAGCTGATCCGACCCCACCGAATGCAAATTGGTAATTCGCATGTCCAATGCTTCCGTGCCATTGAGTTGTTGATGTAGCACGTGCAACATCTTGATCAGGTCTTGACGAACAGCAGTGCGATTCACACTTTGTTGAAAATCAAATGCGCGTGGCATTCCATTCGGTTGAGGTACGGAGAGAATTGCAGCAATCAGGGCATTCTGAGCATTATTTTGTTGTCGGTATTCGGTAACAACCCGCTGGACATGGTCTGATGATGAATTGTGTTGAAGGTAGTGAATGTCGTCTTGAATATACTGTGTTGCATGGTCAGTGATGGAGGCGTTTGTAGAATTTTTGGAGGATGCCACTGCCATATTGTATCTCTCTCGATCCCCGCGTGATTGTTGCGATGGAAACCTGCAGATCATCGCGAACACCGCGTTGTGGGTCTCCCTCGATTAGCCGCTTCACGATTTGCCATCGTTTGGCCAACTCCTCCCACTCGGAAGGTGTTAGCAAAGACTGCAGCAAGTCGCTCAGTTCCCCCTCGGATCGAGCAGATGCCAGAAGATGTATCAGTTCTTTTTTCCAACCATCATTCATGTACTGGTGAACTAGTACATGAATCAAATTTCGTCAAGAGACAAAATGGCTATTTTATAGGTGGGTCAAGACGAGGTCATGGATGATGGGGCGAAAGCTGCGAATCTTGTCATTTTCAACGTTCGGGTAGGTTCGATTGGTCAGCAAAATCACCCAAAGCGAGCGCTCCAGGTCGACCCAGAGCGAACAACCCGTATGGCCCAAGTGGCCAATGGTTGTGGGTGAAAAGTGGGATCCTGCCGAAGAATTTTTGGAATCCGGTGCATCCCACCCCAAAACACGACGGGTGGGCTGGTGAGGTGGGGGCGTTGTTGGATGTAAAAACGCACTCACCACTTCTGGATTTAGAAAATCCTTATTGCCGGCATGCGCCTTCACAAGCGCCGATGCAAACCGATGTAGGTCTTCTGCATTCCCAAAAAGCCCAGCATGCCCTGCCACCCCTCCCATGGCATAACAATTCTCATCACGACACTCACCCCAAACTACCCGATGACGCCAAGGCGAATCCTCGCTCGGCAAGCAGATTTCAGGTGTCGGATGAAACGAGGTGTTGGTAAGCCCAAGCGGCTTGGCAATGCGCTGATGAAACAACACGTCTAAATCTTCACTATAGACCTCTTCCAAAACACGACCGAGCAATATGAACCCGACATCGCTATAAACAACCCTTTCACCGACCGGCTGTTCACAAGGTTCTTTGGAACAGGCATGAATAATCCACTCCTTACCAGCAGGGGTGGCAACATCATCAACCGGCAATTCCAAATAATAACGGCGATATGCGGGCAACCCAGAACTATGCTGTAGCAGGTGATACAATTGAATGGGGTCATGTGATGGGTGTTGGGGAATGGAGGTACGCTGCGACAAAAAGTCGGTAACAGCCAATTTCCTTTCAGCGACAGCCATCATACACAAAGTTGTGGTGTTCACAACCTTTGTCAGCGACGCAATATCGAACAGGCTATTCGATTGGCAGGCACCAAAGCGCTTGTGATACCGAATTTCCTGAGGCGCTCCCACTAACAATTCTGCAGCAGGAAAAACACCATCATCAATTCCCCTTTGCATTTCAGCATCAATGTCAGTGGTCATTTTCATGAGCAGGCGGCTTCAGTAAAATTCCATTCAAGTGGATCTGTGTTGAGTGTGGACATAACACCTAGCGGTAGCGGCATAAATGGATCGATATGGCCGGCGGGAAAATTAGCAATAACCGGCCCCTCAAAATCAGATAACACATCCTGCAACAATGGAATGAGTTCGTGATTTTTGTCGGCTTCTTGGGGATGCAATAACATAGAGCCAAAAACAATCCCCTTCACTTTGTTTAATTTTCCCGCATGTTTGAGGTGTTGCAACATACGATCAATCTCATACAATTTTTCACCACGGTCTTCGAGAAAGAGAACCGCATTATCGGTTTGTACATCATAGGGTGTTCCAATACCCATTTGCACCAATGTCAGGCAACCACCGGCAACACGACCACTTGCAAAACCCGGCTTCACCACGATTGCTTCACGCGTGGGGACTGCGCCTAATGGACGTGATTGAGTGGTTAGTCGTAATAACCATTCCATATTTTCCCGAGGTGATTTGCTCCCAAAATGACCTGCAACGGTTGGACCATAAACGGTCATCCAACCCAACTGATTACGAATCAAGTTGAGTAGGACTGTCACATCACTGTACCCAATAACCCACTTGGGCGAAGCCTTCAGTTTTTTGAGGTTCAACTCACTGGCAATGCGCTGTGCTCCATACCCTCCGCGTGCACACATAACTGCAGAGATGGTGGGATCCTTTAAATACTGAATCAATTCATCTGTGCGACGCGCATCGGGCCCTGCTAAATAGCGATCCTTTGCAAAGATATCATCCCGATATATTATTTTGAATCCAGCATGTTCTAGCGCTGCAATACCATCCAAAAGTCGATCGCGTTCAAAGTTTGAAGAAGGAGCAATCACCGCAATGGTGTCACCCGCCTTGAGCGCCTTGGGTTTAATAAGTTCCATGATGGGCCGCTATAGCAGCCTCAATTCATTTGGGGAAGGGATCTATTTGATTTGCGGTAAATACACGGCCATTAAAGACCTGATCGCGCAACAGTTGCCAGGTTGAAATGGCATATGACTTGGTTGCACCAGAGGTGCGGGGATCCCGAATATATGACACCAAACGGTCTGCATGGTGGGAATACGCATGAGCCGCCCCCGCAAAAAATTCATTATCATTATGCATGGGGTGACCGGCATGGATAAAATGGCCCATATAATATTCATCATTAAAGATAAGGCCTGCATCCGCCAGCATGGCTCGGGCATAGAGGTTCTTAATCTCTTTCATTGTTGCAGGAGATGTATTTTCAATCTGATGATAAATTGAATGAGACGCCTCATGTCGAATAGTACAATCCGTTCGGCCCGGATAAATCCCAGTTAAAATGTAGGCACCCCGAAATCGATTATTACGGTCATCACACGGAGGCTGTTTCTGTGCATAACGATGCGCGCCACCTGGTGTTTCACGTAACGCTACGGGCACAGGGCTATAACCCTGTTCCACCAACCACTTCATACCCAAAATGATCTGCTGCTTGGTCGATTCAGTCGGCACCACACCACATGCATATAAGCGACTACGCTGCTCTTGGCTGAGAATCACTGGTTCGGAAGTTGATAATTTTACGACGCGCTTCATCATTCCAGACAGAACTGCTTCACTTGCAGGTGCAGTGGCGTTTTGAAGTGTTGCTTCAAGATCCGCAAGACGCTCAGGAACGGCAAGATAGGCTTCAATGCCTAGTTTATAAAGATGAGCCCACTCTTGGGTGTAGCGTTCATAAAAGCGATTGGCGCCTGCCACTTTTCGCGGACCTTCATAAAAATTTTTAAACGCATGGAGTGCAGGACTACCGACTTTAGGAGCTGCTTGACCACAATGAACGCGGTAGGCATCAACGATTTCGGCCACCACCAACTGGCGCACTGCTGTCGGCAGGTCCGCGGCATAGGGCCTGGCGCCCATTTTGGGGCATTGGCTCAAAAGTGTTTGAACCCGTTCCAGTCGTGCAGCCTCATCCTTTTGAAGTGCTGGAACCGCCATAATGTAACCTCTATAATATAGTTATCGGCACAAATTAGAAAAAGTTGCTCAAAAAGAAACGGCCCACCTCAATCAAGAGATGGGCCGTTCAAGTACCGTCAAATCAACAACTTAAGCGGTATAGGGTGCTTCGCGATCATGTTCCGCTTCAACGATATGTTCTTCTTCGCCCTTACCAATGCGCATTCCGTAGAATGAACGGGCCACAAAAACGAGGCCGACAATGAAGAAGAATGTACCAATATAAAGCGCTGTTTGCTGCGCATGAACCGCAATTTCAACTGCCAACAATCCGAAGAGTGTGGTGAATTTGATGATTGGGTTCAAGGCAACTGATGATGTATCCTTGAATGGATCACCGACAGTATCACCCACAACTGTTGCAGCGTGAAGTGGTGTTCCCTTTTCCTTCAAATCCACTTCCACAACCTTCTTGGCATTATCCCATGCACCACCGGCATTCGCCATGAACATGGCTTGATACAAGCCGAACACTGCGATTGAGATCAAGTAGCTGGCAAAGAATGTGGCATCGAAACATGCAAACGCTAAGGTGAATGAGAAGATCACCGCAAAGATATTGATCATACCTTTTTGAGCGTACTGTGTGCAGATCTGAACCACTTTTTTGGAGTCTTCGATATTCGCCTTTGTTGCAGTTGTATCCAAACGAATATTCTTCTTGATGAATTCCACGGCACGGTGTGCGCCGGTTACCACAGCCTGCATGGATGCGCCAGAGAACCAGTAAATCACAGCACCACCGGTAATCAAACCAAGGAGCACACGTGGATCAATCAGATCCAGTTTCAACTTCAAGAGCAAGATGATTGAGAAGATCATGGTTGTAGCACCAATCACAGCGGTACCGATCAACACTGGTTTCGCTGTTGCCTTGAAGGTGTTACCTGCTGAATCGTTATCTTCTAGATAATGTTTACCCATCTTGAAATCAGGTGTGAAACCAAATTGGCTTTTCACTTCTGTTGCAATGTTGGGAAGATTTTCAATCTGGGACAATTCAAACACAGACTGGGCGTTATCTGTCACTGGACCATAGCTATCTACTGCAATGGTTACAGGACCCATCCCCAAGAATCCGAAGGCCACCAAACCAAATGAGAATACTGCTGGGTAAACCATGTAGGCATCCAGACCTAATTTACTGGTGTAGTATGCAATCGCCATCAAACCCACCATCACCATACCCTTCCAGAAGGCGCTGAAGTTACCTGCAACCAAACCGGATAGGATTGTCAGTGATGCACCACCTTCACGAGATGTAGCTACGATTTCAGCCACATGCTTGGACTTGGCAGATGTAAATACTTTGGTGAATTCTGGAATCACCGCAGCGGCCAATGTACCGCAGCTGATGATTGTGGAAAGTTTCCACCACATGTCACCCATATCGGTGAGCATTAGATGACTGACCCAGAATGTAACAATAATAGAGACGATCGATGTAAGCCACACAAGTGAGGTGAGTGGAGCTTCGAAATCAAAGTGCTTTTTGGTACCGTAAAGTGCCTTTGAGACCAAACCATTCAACCAGTATGAACCGATTGAAGTACCAATCATCAAAACGCGCATAACGAAAATCCAAACAATCAGGTTCGCCTGAGTGGTGGATCCATTTTCCATCATAACAAGGCTACCATCTGGACCAAAGCTCATGCCGGTGGCCAAGACAATGAAGCTGATCAAAGCCACACCGGTCACGCCGTATGTTTCAAAACCGTCAGCAGTTGGGCCAACGGAGTCACCGGCGTTATCACCCGTACAGTCAGCGATCACGCCAGGGTTACGAACGTCGTCTTCTTTAATATTGAATACGATCTTCATCAGGTCTGAACCAATGTCTGCAATCTTGGTGAAGATACCACCGCAGATACGCAGTGCCGAGGCACCCAAAGATTCACCGATGGCAAAACCGACGAAGCAGGCACCGGCATTCATGGGATCTACAAAGATCAAGATGAACATCATCATGAAAAGTTCAACGCAGATCAAGAGCACACCGATCGACATGCCGGAACGCAGTGGAATATCCATGACGTTGTATGGCTTGCCCGAAAGTGATGCGAATGCGGTGCGGGAGTTTGCGTAGTTATTGATGCGGATACCGAACCAGGCCACACCGAAGGAGCCCAAGATACCAAGTACCGACCAGAGCAAGATCACGGCGACGCGACCCAACTCCATATCGTTCAAGAAGTAGAAGTAATAGAAAATGCAGGAACCAATGAAGAGTTCGAGCACCATGAGCAACTTACCTTGTTGCAGAAGGTATGTTTTGCAGGTCTCATAAATGAGTTGTGAGACATCCAACATGGATTTGTGGGCAGGTAAGCGTTTGATTTTGGCAAACTCAATCAAACCGAACAACATACCCAAGGCCACAATGGCCATTCCCCAACCCAAAACGTGGTAACCATCCAGGGTGGTGCCAAACAGCGTGTAGCTGTTGGTCAGTGCGGGGAGTTTTAGCTCCGCTTCGCTAGCCCAAGCCGAATTGCCCATGAGGACTGCGGCTAAGGTCATGACGATCTTTTGGTATCGCTTCATAATCTTCCTTCCTTGTAGTTAGATTGGTGCAAAAAGGCTGCGGGCCCATACAATGATTTAGCCAAAAATGTCAAAGGTTTATGCCCCTTTTGAGAGAGAGAAATTGCGGTTTATTTATGCGATCTTACACGATCTGCCACACGCATGGAAAGTGACTGCAGGAGAACTCTCCAAACGAGTACGCTACACCCGTTGTCTAAAAATACTTTTCGCGATGGACGTTGCATTGACCCAAACTCATTAACAACTCCGTCATGTCCTTGATCATGTAATCACTACCACATAAATACGCATCGACATTATCGGTATTGGTGTAGATGTCTTTCACGTGCGCCGTGATGCGGCCATGCAGCCCCTTCCACTCAGACTCCGGCGCCTTTTCCTGTGACAACGTCATATAGAATTTAAAATTGGGGTATTGCTTGGCCATGTCGTTGAATTCAGCCTGATAATATAGATCTTCGCTTTGGCGAACACCCCACAGAAGCGCAAAGTTACGCTTGCTACCCTGTTCTAACTGATCGTGCAGCATGCTGCGGAACGGCGCAATGCCGGTACCGGTGGCCGCAAACAAGACATCGCGGTCATTGTTCTTCAGAAGAAAATTGCCGAAGGGACCCTTGAAATCTACGTCCTGACCTTCTTTAAGTGATTGCAAAAACTTGGTGCCGGGCCCACCGACATAATTATAGGTAATTTGAGCCACACCCTTTTGCGCCGGATGTGATGACAATGAATACAAGCGTGCAATTGGCTTGGGATTGTCATCCCGTGGACATGTAAACGAAATGTATTGGCCGGCCTTATAATTCCAGTCACCTGGCTCCAACACTTCAAATGTCAGTTCACGCACATCGTGCGTGAGTTGGCGGGCATGCAAGACTTTGGCTTTGTATTGTTGTACCATTTGGGTTTCCTTTGCGCGGGGCCTTAGTAGGGGGTTTTGAACTGAGCTGCAAGGAAAATTGGGGCTTCCTAGCCTTGTTGTTTTTTAAGGAATCGCTGAAGGCTGGCGTGACCGTTTGAGAGCAAATTAACGAACTGAATGGCCACTTTCTTTTGATCCTGGGCATCCAAACGCACAACCGTACCACGCAGGGTCACATCTTTCTCCATTTCACCCAAATCCAACACAACTTCCACATGCCCACCGGGTACCACATTATTGGTTGCCGCATTTAGGCGCATCCCACCACAGCTCACATTTTCAGCTGTTGCTGGAATCAGCTTGCCGTTGTGTCTTAACGTGACAGGCAGATTGACATCGATGCGCGCGCTCTCGCGTCGCTCAATCAACGATTGCCATCCCGTATTGATATGATCCTTTTTGGTTGCCATAACTGCCCCCTGTATCGGCGGTGTCACAAAAAAGTTGCTTAAAAAATTTATTTTGCAGCAGAGCCCGAACTACCATAAGAAGGGCCTTGCGTCATTAACCAACCGCATGGGGAGAAAATATGAAAAGACTACAAGTACTTATCGTATGCGTTGCAACCGCAATTGTACTACCTGCACTAGCCAGTGATTGCTACATTTGCGGCTCTGGCAGCTCAGATTATTGCAAAGATTATTGCAAACATTCGGGCGACGACAATCAAGCCAATCGCAAAAAGTGCAGCGATGCAGGTTGTAAAATTAGCGGAACAACCTCTTGCCCCACCGCGGTTAACTACAAAGTGTGTACGGTAGGTAGTCTAGATCGTAGCCCAAAAGAGATCTTTGCAAAACAATAGGATCCTATGACAACTCGTATCACCATACTGGGCGCCGGTAGTTGGGGACGCGCATTGGGATTGCTACTTTTGGAAAATGGCCACTCTGTTCAAATGTGGTCGCACCGTGCATTTGAGGGGAATTTCCCCTGCCCCATTCATACCAACATGTCGGATGCCATCATAGGCAGCGACGTTGTTTTATGCGTAGTACCATCGCATGCTGTTCGTGATGTCATGAAAGCTGCTGGCCAATTTTTCACACCCAAGACAATTGTCCTGTCGTGCTCCAAGGGTATCGAAGTATCGAGCATGCGCCTCATGTCAGAAGTCCTCACAGAGGTACTCCCAGATCACCCGGTAAATCAGCGCTGCTTTTTGTCAGGTCCAAGCTTTGCAGAAGAAGTAGTACAACGTCATCCTACGGCGGTAGTCATTGCTGGAACCGATGCATCCATCACTGCGCGTGTACAAAAGTTGCTGCGTAACGATTATTTTTTACCCTACCTACACGACGACATTCCAGGGATTGAAGTGGGTGGTGCTATCAAAAACGTGCTCGCCATTGGCGCCGGCATTGTGGATGGATTGGGATTTGGCTACAACACGCGGGCTGCACTTATCACACGCGGTCTCTATGAAATGATTAAAATTGGTCAACTCTATGGCGCGCAGCCACTCACGTTTAGTGGACTGGCAGGCGTCGGGGATCTGGTCCTGACCTGCACAGGGCCACTCTCCCGCAACCACCAAGTTGGCGTTGCACTGGCCAAGGGCAAACACCTCTCAGAAATTCTCTCTCACATGAATATGGTAGCTGAAGGTGTTAAAACAGCTGAAGCGGTACATCGTTTAATTACACACCACAAACTGACAGCTCCCATTTCCACACAGGTCTATCGCATTTTGTATCAAAACATTCCTGCACGAGAGGCCGTTATGGAGATTTTAAAACTCCAAATTGGCGAAGAGCAAGGCGCGATTCATTAACATTGACAGGAAATTGGCAAAGGACTAGACCGCGCCACCATGCGAACAACCAACCATACAACAGCATCCCAGGACGACCCGCTCATTCGGGATTTGCTGGCAGCTAAGAGCCACGAAGTTGAAGTTATTGCATTCGGCGTTGCCTATCATGGACAACTTAAAAATGTGAATTTGGAACACGGCTTTGTCACCGTTGTTGACGGACCCGACGAAGCAACGCTTGAGCTTGAGCGTATTGAATCTTTCCGCGTTATTTCCTAAGCGTTTTTCTTCATGTGATAATGTTCGACCTTGGTGCACCGATCCATCACCACCTTAAGCCCCGCAGCGCGCGCCTTTTCTGCAGCTGCATTATGCGCCAACTCCAACTGCATCCACACTACCTTAGCCTTCATCGCAATCGCTTCATCCACAATCGCAGGGATATCATCGGGGCGACGGAAGATATCGACGATATCTACTGGCTGCGTCACATCTGAAAGGCTCGCATAGGCTTGAATGCCATTCCACTCTTTAAGCGTCGGATTCACTGGAATAATCGTGTAGCCATTATCCTTTAAATATTTAGCAACGCGATAGCTAGCCTTGTCCGGATTGGCAGACAGCCCCACAACCGCAATCGTTTTGGCGTCTTTTAAGATCGCTCTAATTTCATCGTCACTCGCATTATTAACCGGTAATTCGCAAACATCCTTGGCCATAGAAATCTCCTCGTTGAGTTTTTACGACATACGGAGTATGGCGTCGGGACGCAAGATGAAAAAGTTGAACAAAAGGAGCTTTGAATATGTCGCACCCATGGCACGATGTTGAGATTGGCAAGAAGGCCCCACACGAATTTCAGGCCGTTGTGGAAATTCCCAAAGGCGGGAAAGTAAAATATGAACTGGATAAACCGTCTGGTCTGCTGCGCGTCGATCGTGTTTTGCATTCATCCGTCATGTACCCCGCTAATTATGGATTCATTCCCCAAACATTGGGCGACGATCACGATCCACTCGACGTTTTAGTGCTGATGCAAGAGCCTGTGGTGCCGCTCAGCATTTTGCGCGTGCGCCCGATTGGCATGATGCGCATGAAGGACCAAGGCGAAAACGACGAGAAGATTATTTGCGTGCACCTGGATGACCCCGAATACAACGGCTACACAGCCATCAAGCAGCTGCCGCCGCACCGATTACTGGAAGTACAGCGCTTCTTTGAAGATTATAAAAAATTAGAAAAGAAGAAAGTGGTGGTCCGCGATTTTCAAGGCCCCAAAGAGGCGATTGCGACAGTCAAAACAGCGATGGCGGCGTATCAAAAGAAATATTGAGCCCCATTAGCGCAGCAACACTACCCGACCTGTTTTCAAATCATACACACCACCCACCACTTCAAGATGATGGTGCCGTTTGGCCTTGGCCAAAACGGGTGATTCTGTATCGAGTTGGGCTTTTACTCGGCGAACATTTTCCTCAATGCTATTTGAAAGAAGGTCACCTGACTTTTGGCGTGCAACGTCTACTGCTGGCGTAATGGCTGTTACAATATCGGAAATATGCGGTGGAAACGTGACTCCTGATATTGCAGCCTTAACCGCGCCGCACTGTGAGTGGCCCATGACAATCACCAGCGAGGCATGCAAATGTTCAACCGCATATTCAATACTGCCAATAGCGACCGCATCCAAAACCGGCCCCGCGGTGCGGACAATAAAGAGATCGCCCAAGTCCTGATCAAACACAATTTCGGGTGGGACTCTGGAATCTGAACAGCTCACCACAATTGCAAATGGCTCCTGGCCCCCAACCAAAATTTTTCGGTCGGCAACAGAACGTTGCGGGGCCCGGGTTAAATCCTTAACAAATCGCTGATTACCATTCATCAGGCGCGTAAGCGGCTTTCCAGTATATGCATGAACTGACACTGGTACAGCGAGAACGAGTGCACACAACAGGATCGCTTTACGCATGAGGATTGTCCTTGGTTTGGTTAAGGTGTTAGATGCTTACCATATAATTCAAAAACATAAAGAAGTGTTCAACACTATTTCTTCTGCCGGGGCACAAGGCCGTGACCTACCGCTTCGCGCTCATCAAACACGTAACAGTCGCCATGCCACAGACTTTCGGATGCAGACACATCTTCAAGATATTTGAGAATACCACCATTGAGGTGATAGACATTTTCAAATCCGAGCTGCTTCATATAACTTGATGCCTTCTCACACCGAATGCCGCCTGTGCAAAACATCGCAACCTTCTTGTGTTTTTGGGGATCGCACTGGGTAGTGGCAAACTGCGCAAATTCTTTAAAGGAGTTTGTCTTGGGGTCCTGCGCATTTTCAAACGTTCCCATCTCGACTTCATAATGGTTGCGAACATCGATTACCAAACACTCCGGATCTTGAATCAATTCATTCCATTTTTGCGCATCGACATAGTCTCCAACCACCTGAGTCGGATCCACTTGCGGCTGATACAGCGAGACAATTTCCCGCTTGAGTCGCACCTTCATTCTTTTAAACGGAGCTTCACTAGAAAACGATTCTTTGTACGGCATGCCTGTAAACTCGGGATAACTGGTGAGCTGCTGCCAGAATCGGTTCATATTTTCGGCGCTACCTGAAATGGTGGAATTAATTCCTTCGTTCGCCAGCAAGATCGTCCCGCACAACTTATTCTCTGTGGCGTGCGTGAGAATTGCTTGCCGCAGGTCAGCAATATTCTCTAAGCGAACAAACCGATAAAAGGTTCGAATGGTAAATTGTGGGTTTGACATATAACCACCTCGTTATAGATACTGATAAATCCTTAGCCCAAATCAACGGAGGCGACAATGATTACCATCCGCAAATCAGCGAGCCGCGGGCATTTTAACCATGGCTGGCTTAAAACCCATCACACCTTCTCATTTGGGGACTACCACGACCCCCAATGGATGGGGTTTCGCAGCTTGCGCGTCATTAATGAGGACTGGGTCCAGCCGGCCATGGGATTTGGCACCCACCCCCACCATGACATGGAAATTGTGACCTATGTTTTGGGGGGGGCACTCGAACACAAAGACAGCATGGGCAACGGATCGGTAATTCGTCCAGGCGATGTGCAGCGCATGAGCGCGGGCACCGGCGTGACCCACAGCGAGTTCAACCATTCATCAACAGACAGCGTGCATCTTTTGCAAATCTGGATTTTACCCGAAAAGAAAGGGATCGCGCCTGGCTATGAACAAATTAATATTTCAAAGAAGTTAGATGCAGGTAATCCCGTTTTGATTGCATCACCTGATGGACAAGAGGGCAGCGTCACCATTCATCAGAACGCCAAAATTTGGGCAGCGCGATTAAAAGCAAACGCCAACATTGATTTACCCCTTCAGAAGCCTGCTTCCGCCTGGGTGCAAGTAGCGCGCGGCAATATTCTGCTCAACACCCAATCATTAGAAGCGGGGGATGGTGCTGCGCTTACCGATGAAGATGCCGTCCACATTCAAGCCACCAGTGATTCGGAAGTTTTGATTTTTGAATTACACTGACTCGGTCAACTTATCTAAAAACGTGAACAGCTTTTGATTGATGGGCGCGTAGTCATTTTTTCTTAACTGATCCGCTGTTTGAACATACGGCAGTTCCCGATACTCCTTCAATTCATGCGCGCAATTTTGAATCATGCCACCAATGGCGTCTGGCGTAAATTCAAAGTGGCATTGGAATCCGTAAATCTTTGGTGAATACCTGACAATCTGACGCGGACAACCCACACTTGTGGCCAGCACCGCTGCAGTCGGTGTCAGTCCCGGCATGTCGCCATGCCAATGGCCACAGGGAAACGTTGCGGGGAACTGGGAGAAGATGGGATCTTTCTTGCCCGCGCCTGTGAGTACCAAATCAAAGACGCCAATCTCACGGTTGGGACTATGATCAAATTTCGCACCCAGCGCTTCGCCAATTAGCTGAGCCCCCAAGCAAACACCCAACACCATTTTATCTTGGTCGATTGCACATTTGATAAATTGAACTTCCTTCTGTGCATTAAAATGCGGACATTCCTGCGGGGTAGTTGCAGGCGATTGCGGTCCACCCATAATCACAAGAAAATCAAAGTCGGTATCTTCGGGAAAGGAGTTGCCTTCATAAAGACGGGTATAGCCAACACGATGCCCGCGATTTTCAGCCCACTGTGCAATCGCTGCCGGCGCTTCAAATGATTCGTGCATGATGATGTGAATATTCACTCCAACTACCCCCAGAACTTATATCAATTGGATGGCACTGTCTGCGACAGCGATTGAAAACCACCAATTTTATATACCTCGTCTTCTATCGGATAGCGATAGCGATGCAAATAGCTCTCTGCTTCTTCTTGGCTCCAACCTTTAATCTCTTTCAAAGCATTTACCATAGGAAATGCAACCTTTGGCGCACATGCGTCATTTGGCACTGCGGCAAACCAGCGCTGCATCAGTTCGCGCACAGCCTCGTGGCCCAACCCCTTTAAAAGACAATAGCCGCCAACGTATCGATTCAAAAACTGATCTTCCTCATAAGTAGCGTACGGCGTCCTTATTTCACTTAGCATTAACTCTCCCCCGGCTTTCGTGAGAAGTAGTCGTTGTTGTGCCACAGAATCATCGCCGCAATCAAAATGAACACGCTGGTCATCATCACTTGATAAAGCGCGCTCATCTCGTTCATAAAGTGTTGCATCAATTTTATTATCGTTCATCAAAAGTCGAAGCACATATTGCTCAGAATTTTTCAGAAACGCCAGAGCGGGTAACGAAACTTGATATTTCTCAGAAGTAATGCCACCCTTACTACAGAGATTCACAATATATGTAACCTTTGCCTCAGCTGACGCTCCAGAACCAACAGTCGCCACCTTAATCGAAGACGGTTTACCACATCCAGTAAGGCCTGTTTCTTGATAACTACCATTATTGAAAAATGTGCCGTGCCAGACCTGCTTAGCGCCCACCTCAAACCCTGATACCTGATTGGTCAAATGACGCATGTATTCTGCAATCCCTTCAATAAGAACTCTTGGGGTGGCATGTGATGTCATAACATGTGTCAATTCATGCATCACAATTTCATGGTTGGGCATCCAATGATTTAAAATCGACTTGTTGAAGTAATTAGGATCCTCTTTGAAGCTATAGAAGTTATGATCATATGGAAAAAGTAGCTGTTGATTATAATTATTAAAGCAAGCCCCTGATTCGCCATTATTTCCACACTGTTTTTTCACTTCATCTAATGTCATCAGAATAATTGTAAGTGAGGCAAAAGGATTTAAATAAATGCCGAGCGACTTAGAAATTGCGTCAAATTCACCGGGCATCATTTTTAGGAACCCTTGTGCTGCCTCTGGCAATACCTGCGTAGGCGCCATCAAGCGGTGAGGGCTATCTTTCGCCACATATGTTGTCATATTCTCTGCTTCAGGCGGCAATGTTGGATCTGGCAGCTTGCATATCTCAATAGTCTCGGGAGGTTTTGCTATACAACCCCAAGGAGCCGGTGCAGACCAAAGACCTGCTGTGCGAGACGGAGAGTAATGGAGTAAAAGGTAGGCCTCACAGGTACCCTCATGACAATTGACAGCATAATAATCTGCCGCCTTTGGGCCCATTGTAAATATAGTAAGCGGCCCCATACTCGATGTTACATAAGGGGTAGCATCACCCAACTTCATGGCTTGGGCCGCTGCCGCAACACGCCTGGCAGCATTGAATCTGTCCGTGTTAGACATAATGATTCCTCACTCATTACTATCGACTCAGTGCTAAAAAAGTTGCGTATTAAATGGAGGTTATAAAATTAAGGACTTTATTATAAAAAACATCCGTTGCATCAATCATGGGCCAGTGACCTGAGTTTTCAAACCCATAAAAGTTCAGTTTGTGAGATTTGATAAATTCAGAAGTCTTTTCGCCACGACTCTTAATTCCCCCAACAAACAGTTTCCGCACCGGCAACGCGGCATATTCTTCACCTGACTTGGTGTCTCCCGTAAACGCAAGCCCTGCACGGGCCCAAGTAAGCAGCGCATCGGGGAATGCAAAGCGAATGCTCGCATAGTACCGCCAATAAGATTCGCCTTGCGCGTGGATTTGAAGATATTGAATGACATGTGTCTTGCATGCTTCGGGTGTGGGTTGCCTGGCCATCTCACCACTGAACACCACATCCGCACTCGTCAAGTTCCCTTCCACATTGACATAGCCCTTCACCTGATCGCCCAACTTTTGACAGAGCCATGTGCCGACAAGGCCACCCTGCGAATGCCCTACCAAATACACAGGACGATCGCCGGATACCGAACGAATCACATCATCCATCATGTCTGCTGTTTGCTTTTGATCGGGATGACTATCGGGATAGGGCGACGCGCCAAAACCCGGCATGTCCGGCACATAGAGATTGAAGCTTTTTGCCAGCGGCGACTCAAATGCCTCAATAAACGACAGGCCCGATTCCCCAATACCATGCAGAAACCACACATCGGCAGCGGCATCTGGTATTATTTGTGTGCGAATGAAGATGTTGTTGTGGGTGGTAATGGTAATGGACATACTTATTCCTTACAAACAGGGGCGGTCAGCTGCGGTATCGGCAATAGCCCGCGCCTTCTGATTTGCATGAGATCCCGCAGGAATCTTTGCCACAATGCAGCTTTGTTGTGAAGAGACCTTGATCACTGCCAGCACTGAAATTTGAGGCGCCTCTGGTTCTTCTCGATAGTAAACGCGTACAATCATAGCAACTGGCGTTATCCCCTTTTCAAGACGCCATTCGAGCTTTTTACCAAGATGAGAAAGCGCATGTGTAATTGTGCGCTCAAAATCTAGAGGCTGCTGTTTCCCTTTGGAAGTCACGAGTATGATGGAGGCTCTGGCATCATCATACTGAACACGCACCCGATATCCCCCAACACCGGGGCACTCTTCCACAAACCACAACTCACCCCCCGTATCTTCATCTGTTTGAAGGGTCTGGCAGTCCTTTTCTTCCAGTGATGTGTATTGGCTGGTTATTGCATTGCCGGCAAACAGCGGGGTTGTTCCAATCATGCCTATAAGTGCAGTTGTAAGCATCACTCTCTTCATAATCCTGGATTCTTTCACATGTTTTGATGAATTCTGAAAGCACAAAAACGGTCGACGTTGTTCGTCATGCCGCACCACGAAAAGAAAAATCCCGAAGACCAAATGGTCTTCGGGATTTTTCTGGCGCACCCGGCATGACTCGAACATGCGACCCCCAGATTCGTAGTCTGGTGCTCTAATCCAACTGAGCTACGGGTGCTAAAAGCTATTTTAGATCTTACCTTGAAGAATCAGGGCGACCACGAATGCGTAGATCACGAGTGATTCGATCAAAGCAAGTGCAATAATCATTGGGGTTTGGATCTTACCAGCAGCGCCTGGGTTGCGGGCGATACCTTCGAGGGCAGCAGCTGCTGCTTTACCCTGAGCCAACGCACCACCGAAAGCGGCAACTGCGATACCAAAACCAGCAGCAAGTGCCAATGCGGCAACTGCGCCGTTACCACCGGTTACTGCATCAGCAGCAGCGGCAGCATGTTCTTCGGCCATGACCAATGTGGACATGCCCAGCGTTGCGATTGCTGCAAATGCAGCAGTGAGAAACTTCTTCATACGGTTCTCCTTGAGTCGACTCCGACTCGGTTATTGCGCCCAAGAACCATGCAACACAGAATTCGCTGGCCTGTCTGCCTTGAACTTCACAGTCGCTGACCGCCGCGACACATCCGCGCGACACGATACTTGAACGTGGTTAGTGATGTTCCTCGTGACTTGTGGCCAACGAGATATAAATCATCGATAACAACGAAAACACAAACGCTTGAATAAATGACACAAAGAGCGCCAGCCCCAAGAAAATCACCGGCACGCCAACTTTGGTCAAATGGGTAAATACGCCCAACACCATGTGGTCACCCATAATATTACCAAACAAACGAATCGATAACGATGCAGGGCGAACCAAATGGCTGACAAGCTCCAACACAATCATGAGTGGTGCCAACCAAATGATCGGCCCCATGAAATGCTTAATATAGTTCTTAACGCCTTGTTCACGAACACCCATCACGTTGTACGTGACAAACACCACAAGTGCGCAGGCCAGATTGGTGTTGATGTTGCCCGTTGGAGGATTCATTCCTGGAATCATTCCGATCAAATTGGAAACAAAGATGTAAATAAAGAGTGAACCAATCAGTGGCAAATAACGGCGAGCACTTGGCCCCATCACGCCTTCCATTAAATTCAAAATACCTTCAACGGCCAATTCAAACGTCGTGGCAATTCCACCCTTGCTGGTAGGAACCAGATTTGCGGAAGCATTGGCGTAACGTGCGCGCACAATAACGGCGCTAACGAATAGAACGCCCAAAATTGCTGCCGCAACAATAACGTGGGAATAGGCTTCTACGCCATGTCCCAAGAAAAATGATAACCACTCAAAGTGTTCGCCCATTTGGAATCAACCCTGCCACAATTATGGCTACAATCACCGCACTCAATCCCACCACAAAAGCAATGGTGTCGATCGGCGCTGCCAGAACAATTGCAAAGGCAGCGACAAGTGCCATGAGTTTTAAAAAAAACAGCGCCACCAGGCGCCCTTTCCCGACAGAATCACGATTCAGCAATGCTGAAATGGCGTGGCTCAGCAGGAGAAAATTCGCGAGGCCGATAACATCGCCACATAGTATTGACAAGGATATTTTGGCGCCCGGGAAACGCCACCAGGCCAGCCCCAGAAGGGCGGCCGTTATCAGACTGGAAATCACAGATACACGTTTAAGAAGCATCGGGGCCCCCATCCTTATCCTTCCATTTGAGCAGGCGAATCAGGTTCCAAAACCCAGCCACCGACCCCAAAAGCATACCCCCAATGGTCAGCCAGGGCATCGTCCCCCAACGGGCATCCAGCCAGCGTCCGGCCAAAACACCAATAACCACGGAAATGGCCAGTTGAAAGCCAATGGCCCCATAAATGCCCAGGGCGGTCAGAAGATCTTTATCGGGCTTGATTGGCATGCGGGGCCTCTGCCACAGCTGTTAGTGATATTCAAGAGGAGAGGGAGGTTGCGGAAATAAAAAGATTTGTAGTAGGCAACTTTTTGGGAGATCTGCCGAATATGGGAGTAATGACAACCGCCTGCACCAAATACTCAAACCCCGACATGTATGCCATCTGTGGCAAGATGATGGACCGATTTTCTGTGACAGATGCTGAAATTGAACGACGCGGTGGACTACTCAACACCGCCATTTATCACGCTGATCAAGAATACCTCAGGTCACTTCCCAAATCGGATGCCGACAGATGGGTTCGCCCACGGCAACGTCCAGATTCCTTCGTACGCTTTTTAGACAAACATCACTTTGTGATTCCCTGGCATCCGGAAACCCGAGTCTATGTTCAACAAATTGAAAGCCATGCAATTGCAGCAACAGAAGAGTGTGGCCTCTCTTCACGCGAGTGCGTGCTTTCCAGGTTGCCGGCTCTCTGGATGGATCGCAAGTCGGGCTGGGGAATTACATTGGCACTTATAAAGTATCCCGAACGCACAATTGACGATGCAATTGCAAAGCAAGAAGCCACCTGCAGTGAGTGGAGTAAAATTCAATTTGGCACCGCCATGATTTTGGGTGCAGAATTTTCTGCGGAAATTTTTCTTGGAAGATCTCCCCATATTGAACCCTACATCAAATTGGATGACAGCACTTACTGGAACCAACGGCTCACACAGGGAGGCCTGAACACCGCCCCCACCACGAAGGACGCGATCAACGGCATTTCCAAACCTGACATTGTCTTGGCATTACAAATTAACATGATCGCTTCTCACGATGACCTTCCCCAGAAACGGTATGATGCAATCGCCCGAATCTACCCCATGATCGAAAACCCAGCGGTACAAGCCTTTGCACAACTTATGATGGGACTCTACGCTTCACATGCAAGCAAACCATGCGATGCCAAAAACCACTTTGCAAAGGTCGTATCAAACAAGGGATTGCAGGCAGAATTTATTGGAATGGTTCAAAGCTATCTAGCGTCGGCCGCCACCTACTGCATCAGCGAAATGGCATCACAGCAAGCGCCCACTCAGCGATGATCAAACAAGATATGAAAATCTTTAAAACCTACCTGTAGATCGGCAATCAATCCACCGCTCGGATCATTTAATATAAATACCCGTTGGCCCACCTGAATCATCACATCTCCTGATGATAGATTTGATTTCAATTGTTCTTGGGTTGCACGGGACAGCTTACTGTAATTGACCACATGTGTGGCGACAAAACCAATTTTCATTCCAGACTCACCGATCAAACTTACATTTTGATTTTCCACCAAATTAACCGCGGTCACTTGCCGACGATGCGCCGCCTCACCCATGTTGGTACCATCTGGGGCCCCTAATCGCAGATCACTTGGCTTGGGTATCGATTCACGATTGGGTGTTGTATTAGGCGATGTAAGGACCACTTTAACGCGTGGTTTGCGCACGCGATGCGAATGCACGGCATGAGACTGGTGTGGCTTTGGGCTATGCGTTTCTCTCCTGGCCAACTCTTCATGCGTTGCTGGCTCAGTTAATGGAAATGTAATAGGCTCATTTCGGGCAAGCAATTCGTCGGGAGTTGCAAGACTTCCTCTAAACAGCCCCCTCGTTGATTTTGGAATTGTCCTAATCTCTTTCTCAATAGCAGAAGGCTTTCCCTTATGAGCATATTACGTTTCGCCCTTAGTTTCCTTTGCAGAACCCACCAAGTTGCGCACATCGAAATTGCCTACCACCACACGCTCAAGTTTTTTGGCATCAGCTGCGCGAACAAAGAACTGCTGACCACCCAAGCCCTTTAGTTCGACAAGGCCAAGCATATTTAGCCGTTGAGCTGAAAACTCCTTTGTAGGTAAGAATACACGAACGGATTGCCCACCCAAACGAACACGGGTGCTGCGTGCAGAAGTCTCATTCTCATGTCCCTGAGACACAGGAGGCTGACCACCTTTTCCACCAATGCGAACCATAATAAGGCTCCTTTTCTCCCCCTATACTTGCCGCGCACCAAAACGTTTGGCGCGATCGGCATCGTATTCACTTACAAAAAATCGCTTTGTGTTGCCGGCATGATCTGAGACTTCAATCTCCACAAAAAAGTTCGATAGAAACTGTTTGCGCGCTTCATCATCTAAGGCCTGATACCCCGTAACCGATTCCTCACCATGCTCGTCATCCTTGGGGAAATAGAGCTTGGCCAACTTGTACTGCTCACCCTTACTTAAGCCCTGCGTGAGTGGGTCTTCAGGTGCAGGAAAAATATCCTTCAAGAGCTTCCGAACACTGGCATCATCCAAATCATCGTCCGCACCAATGGCAGGCAAATCGGGTTGCTGTGGCATGTCTTTGTCCTTTCGTGGGCTCATTCCCACATAAAGAGCAAGTCTCGTGCCAGCATCCAGCTTCGGATGCTCTAATAAAGTTATTGTTTTTTAGGTAGTTATATCAAAGACTTTGGATGGATCGATAGGTCAAGTTGAGAAGGGGGTAAGTTTGCTGGGTGTTTACGACAAAATTTTGGCGCTTTTTACCCTGTAGCTATGCACCAAAAACAACTATTTTGCGCCAACCCAATAGATAACAATGAGATCTAATATAAACAGCACGATGATCGCATACTCCTGCCATGTCAATGTACGGTCTTGAATCCTCTGAATAATAAACTCGCTGGACTTGGTGATGATATCCATTTTGCGCTGCAGGATCTGCACGCGTTCACGCACGTCAAATGTTTGCGAAAGACGTGCATACAATTCATACATGCGCGCACCCCCTTCCCACACAATGTCGGGATCATCCAGCAATCCCAAATTATAGGCCAGTTCATGACGAATATTGAGCGCCAGTCCCGCCTGTTGAATAAGCGTCTTGCGACTCCCCACCAACTTACCTGTTTGTGCCAGTTGCTCGACCGCATCTTCAAGCTGACCCAAACTGCGATCCACTAGCGATTCAAAATATTCCAGACTCACCGATCGTGAAAGCACAACCGCCACCAACTTCACCACATCCAAAGAAAACTCAGGAACGTAGAGTTCTTCGGTTGAAGACTCTCCCTCCATTTTCCCCACATGAATGGTGAAACTATCGGAATATTGCTGGCGTGACATGCGTGATGCAAATGGGGTTAATCGTTCGATCCACTCTTGTGCAGAAGTAACATCACAATTAAAGAACACCACAGAACCATAATCAAAAATGGCTACATACTGTTCATCGGCAAACAGAACAATGACGGGGTCTTTGGAAACAACGGTACCCCACTCTGCAGCTGCCACTTGCAGCATTTTGAGATTAAAACTGGTTGCGATGTCATATGCCAGAATTGAAATAGAGTGCATTGACGTATGATAGCACGACGAATGGAACTTAAGCCAGCATCGCCTTTTCGGCGGCCTGCAGGGTCGTCAAAATTTCGCCATCGTCATGGGCAGTAGAGACAAATCCCGCTTCAAACGGGGATGGGGCCAGGTAAATTCCGGATCGCAGCATGGCGTGGAAGAAGCGGTTAAATTTTTCTGCATCCGATTTCATGACATCATCTAAATTTTTGACCGGTCCTGGATTAAAGAAAAGTCCCCACATAGAACCCACTTGCGTGACAGTCACTGGAATTTGGTGCGTGGTTGCAATTTGCTTCAGTCCATCAGTGAGTAGCTCTGTACGCTGCTCCAGCCTTTCGTAGACTTTTGGCTTTTGCAGTTCGGTTAACGTTGCAATGCCAGCCACCATGGCGAGCGGGTTCCCCGAAAGCGTTCCCGCTTGATAGACGGGCCCTAATGGCGCAACCATTTCCATCACATCACGCCGACCGCCATACGCACCCACCGGCATACCGCCACCAATTACTTTTCCCAAGCAGGTGAGGTCTGGTGTGATGTTGTACAATGATTGCGCACCACCCAACGCGACACGGAAACCGGTCATGACTTCATCAAAGATCAAAAGTGCGCCGTACTTCTTGCACAGGTCTTGAACGACTACCAAAAACCCCGCGTCTGGCGGGACACAGCCCATGTTTCCCGCAACGGGCTCCACAATGACCGCTGCAATGGAATTTGGATTGGCTTTAAAAATGGTGTCGACACTTTCGGCATCATTGTATCGCGCCACGTGAGTATGCTTGGTAAAATCCGCTGGCACGCCTTGAGAATCCGGCGCACCACCTGTTAATGCACCAGAACCCGCCTTCACCAACAAGTAGTCGGCATGACCATGATAACAGCCATCAAATTTAATGATATCATCACGTCTGGTAAATCCACGCGCTGCACGGATCGCACTCATTGTGGCTTCAGTACCACTCGACGTAAACCGAATCATCTCAATCGATGGCATAATCTTTTGAACCATTTCGGCGAGCTGAATTTCATATGGGGTCGGTGCGCCAAAACTTAATCCCCGCTCTGCCACTTCTTGAATCGCAGCAACAACTGTGGGGTGCGCATGTCCCAAAATCGCAGGCCCCCATGACAACACGTAATCGATATATTGTTTACCGTCGACGTCCGTTAAGTAAGCACCTTCGCCACGCGCAATAAATGGCGGTGTTCCACCCACCTTGCGATACGCACGCACAGGGGAGTTCACACCACCCACAAGTAACTGCTGGGCACGTTCAAATAATTTTTCGGACTGGGAGGACATGATTTTTAGAGATTGCGCATGGCTTGAATCGTGCGACCGAGACCCTTGAAGGAACTAAAGGTATCATCCACCGCACTGGCTTCATAACCACAGTGAACCATACAGTCGGCACATTTTTCATTTTTGCCGGTGCCGTAGTTATCCCACTCTGTGGAATCCATCAGCTCTTTGAATGTTTTGGCATACCCTTCTTGCAACAGGTAGCACGGCTTCTGCCAACCAAAGACATTGTACGTTGGATTGCCCCACGGTGTGCATTGGTAGTCTTGCTCACCCTTCAAGAAGCGCAAAAAGAGTGGTGATTGATTAAACTTCCATGACTTCTTGGGCTTATCCAAAATTTTGGAGAAAAGTTGGTGCGTACGGCTACGCTTCAAGAAGTGTTGTTGGTCCGGTGCCTTTTCATAGGAATAACCTGGAGATACCATCATACCTTCAACGCCCAGTTCACTTAAGTAGTCAAACATGGCGCGAACACGCTCTGGGTTGGCACCTTCAAATAACGTGGTATTGGTAGTCACACGGAAGCCGCGCTTCAACGCTTCTTTAATTCCCTCGATTGCCTGATCAAATACACCATCGCGGCACACCGCATGATCATGTTCAGGTTGCAATCCGTCCATGTGCACGCTGAATGTCAAATACTTGGAGGGTGTAAACATATCAATTTTGCGCTTCAGCAAAATGGCGTTCGTGCACAGATAGATGTATTTTTTGCGTTCTACAAGGCCTTCTACAATTTGCTGAATTTCAGGATGGATCAGCGGCTCACCACCGGGAATGCTGACCATGGGCGCGCCACATTCATCCACTGCTTTCAAACATTCTTCAGCGGATAAATAGCGGTCCAAGACATGCTTGGGATATTGAATTTTACCACAACCCGCACAGGCCAAGTTACATTTAAAGAGGGGCTCCAACATCAACACCAATGGGTAGCGCTTATTGCCTTTGATTTTTTGGCCAAGCACATAGCTCGCAACGCGCCACATTTGGGAAACCGGAACAGTCATAATCATCACCTCAAGGTAGTGTTTTCGTTCGCCGCTTTAACCATAGGCAGGAACGGCTTGTAAAGGGAAAGACATTAAAATGGACCCTAGCAAAATTCGGAAGTCCATGTTAGGCCGCGCTCATGCTTGCCATTTTAGCCGCATTCGATCACGAAATTGCCCAGGTCCGGAAGAAAATCGACCGGGATACCGAGATATTCCTAAAGCCGGGCTATATTGAGCATGGTCACTTGGGCTCACTCGAGGTGATCTTGGTACGCTCCGGTATGGGCACCGCCGCCATGACCAAGGCGATTAATCACGCCATGCAATACTATCCCATCACTAGCATGCTGGTCATCGGTTATGCAGGGGGCACACAACCCCAACTGCATCTTGGTGATATCGTCATTCCTGAACGCATCGTCGACGCCGAAACCCGAGAGACATTTGAAATTGCAAATCCACTGGCAGATTTGGCTGTTAAAACCTGCGAAGGTCTTAACATGCATTGTCATCGTGGCACTTCGGTTGGAGTGTCCACCACCATTGAACTGCCTCAAGAAAAGGCCTATTTGGGAACGCAATTTGAGGCCAACTCAATTGAAATGGAAGGTGTGGTACCTGCACGAATTGCGCAAGAGCGTGGCATCCCTATGGTGATGGTACGTGCGATTGTGGATCCACTCGACATGGCATTACCAAGTTTTCCAGATCCCGTTGTTGCAAGTGGCGTTGTACGGCCTGGATTATTGATCGCACATCTCTTAAGCAATCCCGCCATGATTTTGAAAATGCCAAAACTACACTACGCGGCAACGCGTGCGCGTGAATCCATTACCGAAGTAACTTTGGGAATCTGTAGCCAATGGAACGGTTAATACCACTTGCCCTTTTAACATCACTCATATGCGGTGCATGCACACCCAATGCAGCAACACTTACATTGATCAATCATAGCCCGACCGATATCAAAGTGAGTCTCGACGAACGCTCGCGCAAAATCAACGCGGGGACTTTTATCAACTTACAATCGTTAAAACCTGGACCCCACTATGTCAAAGTTGCTAACACGCCTATTGAAACAGTTACCTTAGAACCCAAACGCACAACGGTTTTGGATATTGTCGGAGATGGATGTTATGCAGTTATCGACTATACGCCGCAATACGACAGTAAATTAGGTGGCGAGGTCATCATTGAAGAGCGATTCAAAAAGCAGCCCTCATTTACAACCCGTAATCCCATGACTACTCCATTCGGAGAGCCACTCCCTCACAAAGTAGATACCGGCAAACATGTGCGGCGCCTTCAATCAATAGACTGCAGCATTATCACGGTGGACCGCGCCATCATTGAAGCCGTGTCACGGTTACCTTAAGTTTTTACTTACTTTTCACACAACTTTTTCAAAATTGTGCCGATAACTATGGTATAGAGGGACTACAGGCGAGGTGGCCATGGGCCAGTGTCGGTATCGGCATGTAATGAAAGGGATTTTGGTGGCAATTGGCACCTTTATCCTGTCTACCCCAGCCCTTGCAGATACTCTCTCTATTGGTCGTAAGGCCCCAATTCCAACCTATCAAAACGAACACGTCACGATACGCAACGCCATTGCGGGAGCAGCAAGTGGTATGGCCATGGGAGCCAGCGTCGGTTATGGTATGTACCAAATGCTCTGCAATCAGGGGGTTTGCCCCAGCACAACACGCACCATTTTACCGTCTCTTTTGATTGGTACGGCTGTCGGCGCCACTGTTGGCGCGGTAGTGAGTCACATCCTGGGCCATGAAGGTCCGTTCATTGTTTACCCCACAGTTGGCATCGGCAGTTATGGTGGCGCGCCCGCCATGATGGTTGAAGGTCGTTTCTAGTTTCTTCCCACTTTCTATTGAGTTGAATGCAACGCATGTGTATGTCACTGCACATGTCCTCACTTATTTCTGCCCGAAACATTACAAAACGATTTGGAAACTTTACTGCAGTTGATGGCATTTCATTCGACGTTGAAAAGGGTCAGGTTGTTGGCTTTTTGGGACCCAACGGTGCAGGTAAAACCACCACAATCAAAATGATTTATACCGCATTTCCACCTGATGAAGGTGAGTTGCGCGTTTTTGACATGGATACCCGCACACACCAACGTGCCATTAAGGAAAGATTGGGTGTTGTCATTCAATCCGATATCGTTGAGGAAACAGGAACATGCTTGGAAAATTTGCGGCTCTACGCCACGTACTTCGGCGTGCCGTGGCATAAGACACGCGACACAGCCATAAAATTACTAAAGACGTTTGACTTGGCAGACTGGGCCCATCGCTCCATTCGAAGTTTATCTGGTGGCATGAAGCGTCGCATTTCAATTGCAAAAGGCCTCATTTCAAATCCAGAACTTTTACTGTTAGACGAACCCACCATTGGCCTGGACCCACAAGCGCGGCAATTTATGTGGGAGGTTGTTCGTCAAATCCAAGATGAAGGACGCACAATTCTACTAACCACTCATTATATGGACGAAGCCGAGCGACTATGTGATTTTATTTTTGTGGTCGACCACGGCAATATCATTTCACAAGGTACACCATCGGAACTGATTGCCAAACACTTACTTCCCAATGTGATTGAGATTGAATCCGAAATTGCAAATTTGCCGCAACTCAAAAAGCTGGGAGAACGTCAAGATATTCAACTCGTCATGCGCCCTCACCGCTCAACTGTATTCGCAAAGGATGGCGAGGCAATGATGCGCCAACTTTATAGCGAGCTGGGAACCGGCGTTGAAATGCGGCTGCGCCCAGCCAACCTAGAAGACGTGTTTCTCCACCTAACAGGAAGGGACATTCGCAATGAGTGAAGGAGTTCGTCTTCGGGGAATTTTTCCAATTTGGTGGCGAAGCTTTTATATGTTTGCCAAATATTGGCAGCAGGGATTCATCCCCAACCTGTTTTATCCAATCATTTACTTGTTGGGTATGGGTGCAGGCGTTGGCCATTACATTACAACCATTGATGGTATTGGTTATTCCATGTTCATCGCCCCAGGCCTAATGGCGGTTTCCGCCATGAACGGCGCCAGCTTTGAAACCACATACAATTTTTTCGTTAAACTAATTTACGACAAACTCTACGAGCAAGTGATTGCAACTCCCGTCAACGAATGTGAAATCGTTTGGGGTGAAATATTATGGGCCGTTACCCGTGCAACAACCTATGGACTCATTTTTTTAATCGTTATGGTTTTCTTTGGCCTAGTGCCATCTTGGTGGGCCCTAGGTACAATTGCGGTGTTACCCCTCATTGGTTATTTCTTTGCTGGAATGGGTTTAGCATTTGGCATGAACATCAAAACGATCGACATGTTTAGCTACTATTTTAACTTGGTGCTTATTCCACTATTTGTCTTCAGCGATATTTTCTTTTCAATTCGCGAATGTTTTGGAGAGTGGGGTGTGCGCATTGCCAACCTAACCCCAATGTATCATGCCGTTCAACTATGCCGTGGTTTTGTTCTTGGAAAGCTTCACTGGGGAATGTTCTGGAGTGCAACATACCTTTTGGTGTTAGGCATCCTACTACACTGGATTGGGTACCGCAGCTTTCTCCGCCGCCTTCATCAAGCTGCAAAATAACACATCGAAGGAGAACATATGAAAGCAATTATCATTGACCAACACGGTAACCAGAATTCACTAAAATTTCGTGACATCGAAACACCAAAGCCGCAGCCAGACGAAGTGCTCATTAAAGTTGAAGCCTGTGGTTTAAATCATTTGGACATTTGGACACGCGAGGGCACCGCGTTTCCCACCAAGCTGCCACATGTCTTGGGATGTGATGTCGTGGGAACAGTTGCTGAATTGGGTAATGGTGCAACTGGCGTTAACGTCGGCGACTTTGTGATTGTGGCCCCCGGTTGGGGATGTGGTGAGTGCGACATGTGCAAAGCGGGCAATGACAGCTTGTGTGCGCACTATAAAATGATGGGGCGTGACCGCTGGGGCGGTTACGCCGAATACTGCACTGCACCAGCCAGGTGCATCATTCCAATATCGCGCAAGTATTCTGCTGCTGAATGGGCGGCCATGCCGCTTGTTTCGTTAACGGCATATCATATGCTGGTCACACGGGCACAACTTAAGAAGGGTGAAACCGTTTTGATCTTGGCAGCCGGCAGCGGCATTGGATCCATTGCTGTACAATTGGCCAAGCATCTGGGTGCCACGGTAATTGCCACCGCTTCGACAGATGAAAAACTGGAAAAGGCACGCGCATTGGGCGCCAATCGTGGCATCAACTACACAACCCATCCGGAATTTCATAAGGAAGTGAAAAAATTAACCGATGGACGTGGCGTTAACGTCGTCTTCGAACATGTCGGCCCCGCAACGTGGCGCAGCTCGTCCGCATCCCTCGCCCCCGGTGGACGACTGGTGTTCTGTGGTGCTACCACCGGTGCTGAAGTGAACATGAACTTGCGGTTTATGTTTGTGCGCCAGCTATCGTTCCTGGGATCATTTATGGGTAACTTTTCAGAACTTAAACAGGTTGTGCCACTCATTGAAAGCGGCGCCATTAAGCCGGTTGTGGATTCCACATTTCCACTGCAAGATGCAGCCATTGCCCACAAAAAGATGGAAGACCGGAATGTGTTTGGGAAGATCGTATTAACAAACTAAATTACAAATCTGCTTCATCAATCAGGTGGGGAAGTTGAACCGGCTGATAGGTTGCAAATTGTTTCAAAAGACCTTCGGGTGTTGCATCGCGCATAATCATGTCACGGCAATTGGGAAACACAAAGCCGCAGTCTACCGCATGATCCACAAATTTGAGAATATGATCGAAGTAGCCTGCGACATTTAAAAATCCATACGGCTTTTGATGCAAGCCCAACTGCGCCCAGGTGAGCACCTCAAACATTTCATCCATCGTCCCCAACCCCCCTGGCAACCCAATGAAGGCATCGGACATGTTATAGATAATCGATTTACGCTCATGCATACTGGTCGTGGGTATAAATTCGGTCACGCCACGATGGGCCACTTCACGTTTGAATAATTTTTCGGGAATAACACCGGTCACCTTGCCACCATTCTTTAATACTTCATTGGCAATCGCACCCATAATACCGGTACTTCCACCGCCATAGACCAATCCAATGTCTCGCGATACCAGGATCTGCCCTAGAGTCCTTGCTGCTGCTACAAATCGCGGATCATTACCTTCATAGGCCCCACAAAAAACGGCAATACGTTTCATTATTCCTCCATCACGTCATGCACCGATGAACTGCGTGCTCCCATTGTTGCCGCTGTGGCACTATTTTTTCCATACTGACTTCGGGTGTAAATCGTTTGTCAGCCGTCCATGTTTTAACAAGCTCCTGTGTCGATTTCCAAACACCCACGCCAAGACCTGCCAACATTGCAGCACCCAACACGGTTGTCTCAGTTATTTTGGGACGCACAAGCGGCACTTGCAAAAAGTTCGCTTGGATTTGCATGAGCAAATTATTGCGCGCCGCTCCACCATCCACACGAAGTTCTTTCAAGCGAATTCCAGACTCGTTTTGCATTGCTGCCAATAAATCGTATTGCTGCCACGCAATTCCTTCAAGTGTGGCGCGCGCGATATGCGCCTTGGTCGCACCGCGTGTGAGTCCCGTAATGATGCCGCGCGCATGGGGATCCCAATGAGGTGCCCCCAAACCAGACAGTGCTGGCACAAACGTCACACCATTCGCATCCGGAACCGTCGCTGCAAGCAACTCAACATCCTCTGCCTTTTGAATCAACCCCAAGCCATCACGCAACCACTGTACCGCCGCACCTGCAATGAACGATGCGCCTTCAAGTGCATACGTCACGGTGTCGCCAATTTTCCAGGCAACGGTTGTGAGCAAGCCCTTCTGCGAAGGTACCAAGGTTTCACCGGTATTCATGAGCAAAAAAGACCCCGTGCCATAGGTACACTTGGCTTCACCGGCATGAAAACAGGCCTGACCAAAGAGTGCGGCTTGCTGATCACCTGCAATACCCGCAATCGGAATACCGTCTGGCAACACCGACAACCCCTTTGTCTCACCCATCACACCTGATGACGCGACGATCTTTGGCAAAACAGATTCCGGAACGCGCAGCAGATCGCAAAGATGACTACTCCACTCACACGTGGACAAATCCATGAGCATGGTGCGCGATGCATTGGACACATCCGTTGCATGCACGCTACCACCCGTTAACTTCCAAATTAAAAACGTATCGATTGTACCGAATGCCAGCTCACCATCTTGCGCCAAACGTCGTGCTGCTGACACATTATCAAGTAACCACGCAATCTTGGTTCCCGAAAAATAGGGGTCCAACACCAGTCCAGTTAATTTGTGAACAGTGGGTTCATGACCATTATCTTTCAAGACTTGGCAGGTATCCGCCGTACGTCGGCACTGCCAGACGATGGCGTTGTGAATGGGCTGCCCTGTTTTGCGATCCCAAATTCCGGTGGTCTCACGTTGGTTGGTAATGCCAATAGCGGCAATTTTTTTAGGATCAACCTTAGAAGATGCAAGCGCTTCGGCAATCACCGCACATGTGGATGACCAAATTTCATCAAGATTATGTTCCACCCAGCCAGGCTTGGGATAAATCTGCTGAAATTCTTTTTGCCCCTGACCAATCACTTGCAACTTTTCATTCACCACAAACGCACGGCTACTGGTGGTGCCCTGATCAATTGCCAAAATGTAACGGGTCATCATGAATTCCTTTCAAAGAACTTCAAAACCGCCTGATTGATTGCATCACGATCATAATCCAATGTCAGTACATGGTAAGATTTATCACACCACATGACTTCCGGTGTAGGGTTATGAATGTGGCGTTGGAGCGCCGCGACATTACTCGCAGGCGCCGTCTCATCCAAATGCGAGTGGGCCAACAATATCGGTGTGCGAATTTGTCCCAATTGTTTTTCTACCACCTGTTCCAGATCATACACTTGATACACGGCCTTTGTTGGAATGCGCGTATAACTGGATTCTTTGTAGACCTCCAATCCATCTGGATCCGCCACCGACGTTTTCCAATCCTTTTGGCTCGCAGTATAAATCCAGCGCACGGGCGAGTAGCGTACCACTGGCACAATGCGCCGAACGAGTGGTGATAAATGAAGTGGTGTCCCAAGCAATGCCAGCGCCCTTAATTTCTGGGGATGTTGTTCCGCCAGATAAAGTCCCAAGAGAGCACCAAGAGACAGGCCCATATAATAGATATGATTTACTCGGGTTGCCAGTTCTGCATAGGCCTCTTGCACAGCAGTCGCCCATTCACGCCAGGTGGTCTGCTCCAGGTCGTGCTCCGTTGTGCCATGACCGGGCAACATTGGCGCAGAAACCGCATAGCCCGCATCCTCCATTGCTTCAATGGCAGGCGCCATAGTCGCTGGTGTGGCAGTCAGACCGTGAACAATCAGTACACCACATGATAAAGACATGCTTGAACACTAGGCTAGAGATTGTCAAAAAACAATCATTGTTCGCATTTTCCAGACAATGCTAGAATGTAAAGCTGCATGAAGATCCTCCTGGTCAACAGCCCACATGACGTGGACGAAGGCAAAAAGAACTCCAATTTTTCCCTCTTTCCACACATGGGAATTGTTCAGCTTGCGACACGCCTCAATCAGGAGTTTGGAGACAAAATTGAGATTGGGCTAATCGACGGCGGAATTAGTACCAAAGGAGAAATTATAGAAAAAATTGAGGCCTTCAAACCCGACCTGGTTGGCATTAGTGTGTTAACACCCACATATGAGGAAGGTCTCAAAATTGCCCAGGCAGCAAAAACAATGGGCGCAAAAGTAGTCTTAGGGGATGACCATGCAATTTTCTTCCCTGAAAAAATCATAAGGAATCGACCGTACGTTGATTTTATTATTGCCAACGATGTGGCTGAGCAACCCCTTGTAGAATTGGTAAATTCGCTTTACTACAAACGACCACTAGATTCAGTGTGTTCTTTAGTTTATCGAGATAAAGACACAATTAAGACCAACCCATCAAAGAAATATCTTCTAAAGACATTGAACACGGTTCCTGACCTTAATTTAATTTCAGACAAACTGAGCATATATTCACAAAAATATTACGAGGCGCACGGACAACTGCACGGAAAAAAGATAAATGTGGTTACCATTAATAACGCAAGAGGTTGTGAGAATGGTGTTGTGCGGTGCTCTTATTGCAGCATTGCAGATTTAACCATTAACACCGGAGACCCAAGACGTTTTTGGGAAACGATTGGGCACTATCACGCAGAACACGGCATCAACTTGTTCTTCGAGGTGTATGACAGCTTTACAAGTAGCCCAGTCTACATTGATCAACTATTACAAACGATGCCGAAAAACATCCGCACCCTGATTGACAGTGGTGACATTGAGTTTATGATTTATGCGCGCGCCCTAGGGCTTTTAAAGAGAGATAATGTCCAAAAGTTCAAACGACTTGGGGTTAAACGCGTTAACATTGGTTTAGATTCTGGGGATACCAAAATGTTAGAAGCACAACGCAAGAACAAGACAACAAACCAGACCAATCTTATGGCACTAAAAGCATTAAAAATGGCCGACATGTCCGTTCATGGATCATTCATTTTGGGCGCGCTGGGGGAAACCAGAACGTCCGTCGAAAATACAGTGGCACACATCATTGATTGTATGGAAAAGGTTGATTTCTCATCCGTAGAAGTGTCGCGATTATATCCACTACCCAACAGCCCCATTTGGGACATTCTGGTCAACGCTGAGCATCCACAATTCTACAAGGACAAGTCGGAAATTGACCAGGTCCTTTCTGAAATGGGCATTACGATTGATGAAGCGCATTGGGCATCTATTCGTCAAAAGTACTGCGATCTAGATCTATTTAACTTTCAGGATTTAATGAATGATTGGTATGAAAACTTTACTCATGTTGAGCAAAGCTATGTATTAGAAAAGATCGCCCATTTGGATAAAATTATTCAGGCCGCTAAAATCCGCACCGGAAAAAACGTCGGATAACGAACAGATTATTATCTTTTGACAGCCCTGCAATCCTGGACTAGAGCCGCGTCCATGTCGATGGATCAAATTTGCCTCCCCATTCAGCACGACTTGGCTTCCGTAGAGGATGTTCTTAGGCGCGAAACCACGTCCAGCGTAGAAATTATTACGCAGGTCATTCAATACATGATTGCCAATAAGGGCAAGCGCATGCGCCCCGCACTCACCATTTTGGCGGCACGCATGGCAGGCTATCACGGGGAAGCGGCTGCCACCATGGGTGCCATGATGGAGATGGTGCACACGGCCAGCCTCATGCACGACGACGTCATCGATAACGCAGCGGTTCGGCGCGGTCGGCCATCGGCCAATGCACAATGGGGTAATCAAATCAGCGTGCTCGTGGGTGACTTCTTCTGGTGTAAGGCTTGCGAAATTATGGTGCGCCATGCCAACCCACGCATCTTGAAAGCGGTGACCAACACCATCACCGCCACCACCGAAGGTGAAGTGTTGGAAGTAGTTAAATCCAACGACATTAATATTACCGAAGAAGAATACCTCAAAGTCATTCAACTCAAGACGGCTGTCTTACTATCCACTTGCTGCCAAGTCGGCGCCATTTTAGGTGATGTATCAGAATCCTATGAAACGGCCATGAAGCGTTATGGTTTTGATCTGGGAATTGCCTTTCAATTGGCAGATGATTATTTGGACTACGAAGCCGAAGAAGAACGTCTTGGCAAAACCACCGGTACAGATTTACGTGAAGGAAAAGTAACACTACCACTCATTGTGGCTCTCAAGCGCGCCGATGATACCCAGCGCCAGAGCATCAAAGATGCCGCGCTTGCCAAGGCAATTACGCCACGACAATTCAAAGACGTTTTAGCTGTTATTAAGGATCACAACGGACTTACCTACACCGCAGACCTGGCGCGCCACTACATTGCCAAGGCCAAATCTCATCTGGAACCCTTCAAGCCATCTATTGAAAAGGATGCGTTACTCGCACTCGCCGATTATGTGATTGAGCGCGGGGAATAACTGATGTATACCGCCCGCAAAATTAAACAGCTGAGGAGGCTTCATGCGACACATGCAAAAAATAGTACTCGCTCTATTAGTGATCGGCTTTAGTGTAACAGCATCTGCAGCATCTTGGATGGATGGCTTACCAACGGTTCCCGTCACTGCCAAGCCACTCGACAAAGTGTGGGCAACCGTTCCTGAAGCAGGTGGTGACATGGCCGCAGTAGGCATTTTCGAAGTCGATTCTGTTCAGGGCAATACAGCAACATTAATAGACAAGATTGGCACCAAGTATCCCAATGTTCCCGGCGCGCTCATTCATCCCGTAGGCGATCCTAAAAAACTTAAAATCAACGATATTGCACTGGGTAATTCTTGGGGCGCCAGCAAAGTTATTGGACGAGTAAAGGCCATCGAAGCGGGTAAGGTTACCCTCCGCTACAAATTCGGTAGCAACATCAGCGAAAAGCAAATGGACTTTGCACAACCATTGGTGAGCGGCGTCAATCCAATGGCTTGGGTAGTGTATCGCAACAATATGAATTCGCCATATAAAGGGCTTGTCATCGCCAAGGGTAACGGCAAGGTCTGGATTAGCACTGATAGTGGTCACGTCGAGATTGCACCAATTGCAAAAGTGCGCCCACTTGATATGGCACCCAATGGTTTCAAAGTTGGCCAAACTGTTTATGCCTACCAATGGGGATTTGGTTACAAACCTGGCACAGTTAAAAAGATTGTAGAACCTTATCACCAATATGAAATCAAGCTGGCTGACAAGCCAACCACTGATGTGTTTATTTTTTCAGAAGTCGCTGCAGCGGTGCCATAATAAATTGGATCCTGTAAAAACCAAAAGAGGAGCGATACTGAGTATCGCTCCTCTTTTTATTTGGTTTAGATATTACTGAAAAATGTGGCGGCCTTGTGTAGTGTCTCTTCGTATTCATGGTGGGGATTTGAGTCCGCAACAATACCACCCCCCACCGATAAATGAATTTTGCCATTTTTCACAACCGCTGTGCGAATCGCAATATTCCAATCCTGTGTCCCATGAAACGAGGCATATCCAATTGATCCTGTATACACGCCACGCGACACCGGCTCCAGCGTATCAATGACCTCCATGGCGCGAATCTTGGGACAACCTGTAATTGATCCCCCTGGAAAAAGTGCAGCTAACGCTTTGAACATCGTTTCCTGCTGCGGCAGCTTTCCGGTAATCACAGACACTTGATGAAATACATTTTGATAAACTTCAATCATACGATGATGACTTACCTGGACACTGCCCGTCACACACACGCGGTGCAAATCGTTGCGCACCAGATCCACAATCATCGCCAGCTCAGCTGCTTCCTTTTCACTACCACTTAATTCCGCAATCATCGCTTCATCTTCGATGGCTGACTTTCCACGCGGGCGCGTTCCTTTGATTGGTCGCGACTCAACCGCTGCCCCAGTTTGCTTTAATAATCGTTCTGGAGAGGTACACAGAATCTGAAACTCAGGATCATGAATGTACGCAAAAAACGGTGCGGGATTTTTTTGCATCAAATGCTGCCACAACGCATGAGCATCCCCTTCAAACGGCGAGGAGAAGCGCTGCGCAAAATTGGCTTGGTAAATATCGCCATCGACAATGTGTTCTTTAATTTTGGCGACCGCCTCAAGATAGTTGCCCTTGGACATGTTCGGAGACCAAGCGAGACATGCCATCACCGCGGTGTGGCCTAACTGAGACGCTGACTCAAGACTGGCACAACGAACCTCCACCTGACCGGGTTGCATCAACCATATATCAGGCAACCCCAAATCATCACGTGCAAGGCAAGGCAGTGTTTCTAAATAGCGACCCGCCTCGTATCCAATGTATCCAATGAGCCCATCGGTAAATGGAGTGTTCAAATTTGTTGGCAACCGATGTTCGGATAGAAATCGATCCACAAACTCCCACGGATTTTGATCACTAATCGTACGAAACTGAGAGCCCTCTTGCAGCGTAATGATTCCATTTTTGACCCGAATCACGGCACGGGGCTTACTGGCCGAAATGGAATAACAACTCAGAGGATGGTGGCCGGGACTGGCCAAGTGGACCCATGTCACTACACACCTACCTGCCCTGATTCGTCAATTGGTCGATGGCGCGCTTGGCAACACTTCTCACGCCACTGTCGGGATCCTGTTGTGCAGACTGCATCAATGATGGAATTGCCGCATAGGCATCTTTACCCATGGAGCCCAATGCTCCTGCAGCAAATGCGCGGAGGGGCCACTTCCGCTTATAATCTTTCAGAACTACCACCAACGCCTCCATGCCCTTTTCACCCAATCGCGACAGCGGCTTAATCGCATCAACGCCAACCTCTTCATGCTGCGCAACAGACAAAAGTGATTGTGCCAATTCACCATATATCGGCTGCAGGTAAATGCGTCCCGAGGCTTGGAGAATCTGGTCTAACTCCTCTAACATCAACCTACTTTCTGCAAATCCATGAGTCGAAACCTGCGCCAACCAACGGGCATGTGCCAGGAGGGGTGCGCGGCCATCTGCGCCAGTTAAGCGCTTGAAGGTATCCAGCTCTCCTCCAAGCAAATAGGGTGATGCCTTTTGCAGTTCTTGCGCCGTAACGACACCATCTTGCATGATATCAGCAAATAGCGCGATTGCCTTTGGATCATCTATCCCCGCATCTTCGGAAAGCATGTGTTTGTATGCGTGCATGTCATTCGTCTGCACAGCATTGATATAGGACGATACAATGACCTGTGCCCTCTTGGGCGATGAGCATCCAAATCCCATTTTATTCTCCTTGGTGAATCCAGCTTTGAAGCATCTGTTGTCCATCCACTGTCATAAATGACTCGGGGTGAAATTGTAGCCCTACCCATGGTCGTGTGCGGTGCTGCATTGCCATCGGAACATGATCTTCAGTTTGTGCCAGCACTTGCCAATCAGTTGATGCCAGATCACATGACAATGAATGATAGCGCGCCACCATACAGGGTGTGGGGAGGTTACTAAAAACCCCGCGTCCATCATGGGTTATCGCTGACTTTTTGCCATGCACAACAGTTGGCGCATGGACCGTTTTACCACCACTCCACTCATTTAAAAGCTGCATCCCCAAGCAAACACCCAATACTGGTTTATGGTTGGGCCACTGCATAATCAGCTGTTTGGTTTTGGGATAATCCATCGGTTGACCCGGGCCAGGCGACAACACCAAACCATCCCAATCACCCAACATGATCGAATCCAGCGCCGCATATCGGACAACGTCCACCTCAGATCCCAACACCCGAAAGGCATCCACAAGGTTATGGGTAAACGAATCATTATGGTCGACGATCAGGAGGCGCATCATGTCTGGGTGTCCACTTTAACAACAACCGCTGTCCAATTTCACAACAGGCGCCCAGTAGCCCAAATCACACAAATCCGCCAGCCCTTATTTTATGGGCACTTGCGGCAGCATCAGATTGGCACACCCATTGCTATATCCATTGTGTCGGGTGCGCGCCGAACTTAACCAATGAGGTGGTTATGTCAGACAGTAAACGTAAGGAAGTATTTCATATTGTGGAACGCGAGGGTTACGACCCCATCTGGACACGCGTCGGGATTGCATTTGTGAATCGTGATGATTCGCTCAATCTGTATCTGGACTTAATGCCCATGAATGGTCGCCTGCATGTGCGGGAGCCCCGTCCACGTAAAACCAAGGAGAACGCTGTATGAAAAATCTCAGTCGCTTTATTGCCATCGCCGTCATGGCACTCACCATTGTAACCGGCGCCACATTAGATGGCCTGTGTGCCGGATCGCACAAAAAAGCCGTTAGTGGCGTACTGAACATTAACACCGGCACGGCCCAGGAATTCATGCTCTTCCCAGGTGTAGGCAAAGCACGCGCTGATGCCATCGTTGAAGCACGCGCCACAGGCAATTTCACATCCGTGGATGACTTGGCTCGGGTCAAAGGGATCGGTCCCAAGTTCATTGAAAAATTCCGCAGCAACTTAAGTGTAGATGGCACATCCAGTATTCAAAAGGCTGAAGCGTTGGATGCAACCGCGTCCACAAGCACGGCACTACCGCAACCTGTTAAGGGAAGTGGCATGACCGCAAAGTAATACAAATTAATACCGAGAGGACAAAGGCCCGGCATTGTGCTGGGCCTTTGTATTTTAAAAGTCCTAGGAGAGCGCAAAAGCAGCAGTGTATAATAGACGTATGAGCTGTCATTTTAGGAAAGCTTGCCTTCTTACCATCACGCTTGTGGCTGCCACGGCCCTCCAGGGCTGTCAGGACGGTGGCTCAGCCGGAAGCACATCCAGCGGCGGGGCATCAGGTCCACCCAAGAGCGTCTCATCATGCCCCAGCAGTGATGTGTTCACCGCACTCCCGGTAACGCTATCAGACCTTGGCTCCTATGGCATCACGCCACTGGGCAACCTGAATCCACCGGACCATACCTTTCCCTCGAATCACCTCTACTTCTATATTAAAAATAGTACCGGTGGTAGTAGCGTTGACAATGTGCCTCTTTATGCACCGGCTACAGCAACAATCACCAACATTTCTTCTGGCACATCACTCGCAACCAATAAAACTGACTACTCGATTATTTTTTATCCCTGCACTCAGCTTCAAGCATACTTCTATCATGTCGCCACGCTATCATCTGAAATTTTGAGCGCATTTAACAGCGCTGACAAATCCTGCAACACCTACAATCCAGGCAGCGGTGATACAACCCATTGTAGTGCCGGTGTAGATATTCCCATTACAGCTGGCGAACAAATTGGAACAGTTGGTGGCCCCACAACATCATCGTACGCAGTTGACCTGGGATTGTATGACAATCGAATCACAGCGTTAATATATGCCAACGATGCTCGCATCCGCGCTGAAGGCAACGGCTATGATGATTTCCATGTGGTGTGCGCTATTGATTATTTCACAGCCACCCTCAAAACCCAGTTAGAGGCCGCTCTGAACCGTCCCGCTAATGCTCTTCCCTTATGCGGTTCTGTCGACCAAGATGTCGCCAATACCGCTCAAGGCAAATGGTTTGAACCATCTGCTGGTAGTCCAGCTTCTGCAGAAAGTGGTAACATTGCACTCGTTCACAGCAATATCGATCCGACTTTAGGAATCTTTTCGATTGGTAACGCCACCATAGGTGTTAATACCCCCTCATTTACACCAACGCACACGGGTACCATCAATCGCGAGTTTAGTGAGGTCACTGCTGATGGCAAAATCTATTGTTATGATACGCTTTCAACACCCGGCGTTATTTTTCTGATTCAAATACCCACATCGTCATCCACCACTCTAAAGATTGAAAAGCAAAGCGCGAACGCCTGTACGGGAGCGGAGACCTTTACCAGCGCCGCCCTCTCGTTTGTAAGATAAATTCCCTTGCATCACTAAGCACACGCTGACATATCGCCCGCATGACGACATCTTACGCCACTTTGGAGACTTTTTTCAGTCGCTATTCTGACCTCCCCAAAGAGGCAATTTTAAAAACCGATCTTTTGCGCCAAGGCATTGCGTGGACGCGAGCAGCTCTGGCCATTTCAGCTAAGGCCAAACCCAAATCCTACTTCATCTTTTCATTTGATCGCAAAACACAATCTGAACTCACGCCCGAAGAACGACGCGCCGCCCCTGAAGAGTTGGCCCTCACCGGCGGTCCGTGGGAATTCAAACGCACCATTGTGTCACAACGCATGAATCCCGATTCACCTTATGTTGTGGATGTACGCGACGGTGAACAGCTGGGACTACGCTGCGGCAACGACTGGCTTTGCGATGTAACGCTCCCCAAGCGCCCCAGTTACTACGATGAAAATCTGGCAACAGGCAAACCGGTCACCGATATTGCACCAACACTAGAGTGGGGTTACCTGATTTATCTCACTGCGTTTCGCCTCTGCCAGTATTGGGGCAAGGAAGAAGAATGTCAGTTCTGCGATATCAATAACAACTATCGCCAGCAAAAAGCAGAGGGGCGTTCCTATACTGGGGTTAAGTCTATCGACGAAGTACTCGCTGCAATGGAGATCATTAATCGTCTGGACACGGATCGCGTATCGACCGCCTACACCGTCACCGGCGGCAGCATCACCACAAAATTAGATGGCATGAATGAAGGTGAATTTTATGCACGCTATGCAGACGCCATCGAATCCCAATTCCCAGGACGCTGGATTGGGAAGGCCGTCGTACAGGCACTGCCCATCGATGAAGTCAAAGCACTCAAAACTGCGGGCTACACCATTTACCATCCCAATTACGAAGTCTGGGATGAACAACTATTCAATCAACTCTCTCCCGGCAAAGCACGCTACGTGGGTCGCGACGAATGGATCAATCGCATTATCGATGCCGCTGAAATTTTTAGCCCTCAACATGTCATCCCCAATTTTGTGGCAGGTATTGAAATGAGTCAGCCGCATGGATTTACCGATATTGAAGCAGCCATCAAATCCACCCAAGAAGGACTCGACTTCTTTATGTCCCACGGGGTCTGCCCACGATTTACCGTCTGGTGCGTGGAGCCCAATACGGTACTTCACTCAACAAATCCCGAGCCGCCATCACTCGATTATTACTGCCGGCTGCTCCAAGTCTACCGGGACACCCATAAAAGGTACGACCTCCCCGTCCCTCCCGGATACGGCTCCCCAGGCGTTGGCCAGGCTGTTTTCTCTGTATCCGCTTTCATGGATGTGTTAGGCTAACGTCCATGTCATTCTTTCAAAAAGACGCCACCGCCAATGAACACAACTCCCAAGAAATGACCCGATTTCTTGAAAGTTTTGAATTGTTTATTACCCAACGCAAATTAAAGAAGCCAGTCACGGAGCTACACCAAACCCTTCACGAATTGCGCATGCAACTTATCAATATCATCTCGCGCAATTTTCTAACGATTCCTTCAACCGACGAAGGTAATTTTTGCCGCATGTTTGCCGACGGGTTAGCCACAGTCTGCCAAGAATTTCCGCAAACCGAAGAAGACCAAGACTACTACGACTACTGCATTGCTGAAATTTTGCTCTGCTTCGAATGGGTTCAGCAAATCAAACAAGAGTGCGCCGGAGATTTAATTACTCAAAAAGTGATGTTGCAAGATCTGCCCATTCTGCGCCCATTTGACTACGGCCTTCGGGGCCAAATGAAATTACTCAAAACTGTCAACCAAGACTAACTCATCATATCGGGGGATATATGACAGCTGAAATTGACTTTCATGTCGTTTTGACTTGGATCAGCAATGCTATTGCTGGCATTGGTGTTGCCGTTATCACACTTGGCGCTCTCGTTTCACTTTTCGGCTATTTGCGGAGCTTCTTTAAAGTGGGCGGCGCCCAAGGTATTAACCTCATGCGCACTGAAATTGGCCGTAGTATCATGCTGGGGCTTGAGTTTATTGTGGCGGCCGACGTCATCAAAACAATTGTCACACCAGACTATTATTCATTAGGAATACTCGGCGGCCTGACTGCCATTCGCATTGTCCTAAGCTATTTTTTAAACCAAGAAATTCAAACGATTATGAAGGCCAAATAATGATACGCCTACTCAGCACTTTACTCATTATTTGTGCCACATTGCTCTTATCCCCACCAACAATTGCGGTCGATTATCTGGATGGTCTTTCGGGTGATAACGATATTGACGAGGCGGCTCCTAGCCCACCCTCAACGCCAACAACAATTCCACAGACATCAACTATTGGCAATTCAATAGACTTGTCTCTCGGCAACGATCTCCCTAAGGAAGTAATTCCTACTGGTCCCATGAAATCACTCACACAGTGGTGGTCCTCCTTTTATACAATTGTTACTGGAGACACCTCAGGCTTAGATGGCGACAATCGCCCATGGCTTATGGATATTATGATCCGTCGCAACAGGGCACGCCCTCCATCGGAGAAAAATTAAGACATGGTTCCCCCACTCACAACCACCCCCACACCCTCAATCCCGCCTGAAGCACGCAAATGGAACTGGGGTGCGTTTTTTCTTACCTGGATTTGGGGAATTGGTAACAATGTACTGATCGCATTCTTGGTATTCATTCCGTTTATGGGATTCATTATGCCCATCATTTTAGGCATTAAGGGTAGTGAATGGGCCTGGCAGAATAAGCGCTGGGAAAGTATTGAACAGTTTCAACGCGTCCAACGAACATGGGCGTGGATTGGATTTGCAACATCGTTCTTAGGAATACTCATTATGATCTGGGCGGGCACATATATTGTGCATCTGTTTCAAGCAATGCTCAACTCTGGTAGCTTTGAAATGGTGAGCATTCACAAGCAAAGTATTTAACTTCTAAAAGTCAAACGTCTGCTGCTCAGCGACTTCTTCATCTGGGAAACACCCCTGCGGATTTTCAAAAAATTGAGTGATCCGGTGATCTACAATCACATGGTGCCGTCTTAATGGCTGACGCAACACCAAGCCTTCTAAGCTACGACAGCGACTGAGCGCCACATACATCTGCCCGCTGGCAAACGTGCCACGCCCCACATCCACCACCACACGGTCATAGGTTTTTCCCTGACTTTTATGAATCGTTATTGCCCAGGCGAGGCGCAGTGGAAATTGGGTGAAGGTCCCCATGGATTCTGTGATTACAGATCCTGACACCGTATCAAAATCATAGCGGAACACTTCCCACTTGTGGCGCGTCACCTCAACCACTGTCTCGTCTTCTAATTCCACAATAATCGTTTGGTCATTGAGGCGAATCTCTTCCACACGACCCAACGTGCCGTTGACCCAGCGCCCTTGCGAATCGTTATTGAGCAGCATGACTTGGGCGTTTACTTTGAGCGTCAGAACAGGATCCGTGACCAGCGCATCACGTGTGAACTCCCCTTCTAAATCGCCCGAGAATCGATGTTCGATGGCCTCAATTTCAGAAAGCCTCTGCGCATTAATGAGATGTGCGGGTTCATTCATACTGGTCAGTGTAATGAAGCCATTATCCGTTGGTTGAAATTGAGAGTTATGACGCGAATTAAACCGCGCAATAATTTCTTCATTGAGTGAGTTGTTGCGTACCGCATTAAGCATCGTCACAAATTCCGGATCGGGTTGGCGATACACCTGGGTTAACTCGACAAACTCAAGCTGTAAGTCACGCGCGACTCGTGCATTAAAAAAGTGAGGCCCCGGATAGCGACTTGCAAAGACCGAGCGCTCCGCAGTGGTTACCACGGGCGGCAGTTGATAGAGGTCACCGATAAGAATTAACTGCACGCCACCAAAGGGAATGCGGGCATTAGACCGCACGGTGCGCAAAAAAACGTCCATGCACTCAAAGAGATCGGCGCGTACCATGGAAATTTCATCGAGGATGATGGTTTCAACACCGTGAAAGATTGATTTGGGATTACGGCGACGTGCCGTCATCGCTAGGCGACGTGCTTTTTCAGGAGTGATGTCGGGTTTAAAACCAAAGAAAGAATGAATCGTTTGACCTTGGACGTTCACCGCCGCAACACCGGTCGGTGCGAGTACCACGACCTTCTTTTTTGTGTTCGCCCGGAAATACTGGAGCAGCGTGGACTTTCCAGTACCCGCTCGCCCCGTAATGAAGCAGTGCGCGTGACTATCTTCCATCACAGCAAGCGCTTGCTGAAACTCAGCGTTTAGTTCAACGTGCTGAAGATCATCGACAGGGAGCATGATTCCCCAAAGGTTTTAGTGTGCTGTGTCTGCAGAGGACATGGCGGTTGCGCTATCTGCCATCACAACGACTACATCATTGGCAACTTCGACATGACCGCCACCCAACTGGTAGCGTTCTGTCTTGCCACCTTTGGTGTAGGTCATCTCACCTGCGGTGAGCAGTGATACCAAAAAGGTATGCTGTGGCAAAATGCCGAGCTCGCCCACTTCACCGGGTACGGTGACAATGTCCGCATCTGTCGTTAAGACTTCGGCAGTTGGTGTAATCAGTTTCAGTTGCATGTTATCCCTGCATCTTTTCGGCTTTGGCAACCGCTTCTTCAATGGTTCCCACCATGTAGAATGCCTGTTCTGGCAGATGATCATATTCACCAGCGGCAATTGCCTTAAAGGCGCGAACGGTGTCTTGCACCTTCACATACTTGCCTTCCAAGCCGGTGAATTGCGCGGCCACAAAGAATGGCTGCGACATGAACTTCTGAATTTTACGGGCACGTGCCACGAGACGTTTGTCGTCGTCGGACAATTCATCCATACCCAAGATAGCAATGATATCTTGCAAGTCTTTGTAGCGCTGCAAGATGGTCTGCACGTTACGGGCAACGGCAAAGTGCTCAGCACCCACCACTTCTTCGGTCAAAATGCGGGATGTAGAATCCAATGGATCCACAGCGGGATAAATTCCCAATTCTGCAATTTGACGTGAAAGCACGGTTGTTGCATCCAAGTGACTGAATGCGGTTGCAGGTGCAGGGTCAGTCAAGTCGTCGGCAGGCACATAAATGGCCTGCACAGATGTGATGGAACCGTTCTTGGTTGTGGTAATACGTTCTTGCAACTCACCCATTTCGGTAGCGAGTGTTGGCTGATAACCCACGGCAGATGGAATACGTCCGAGGAGTGTGGACACTTCGGAACCAGCCTGAGTAAAGCGGAAGATGTTGTCCACGAACAAGAGCACGTCTTGCTTTTCTTCGTCGCGGAAATATTCGGCAACGGTCAATGCAGAAAGCGCAACACGTTGACGAGCTCCAGGTGGTTCGTTCATCTGACCATAAATCAGTGCGGCTTTATCGATAACGCCAGACTCTTTCATTTCCAAATACAAGTCGTTACCTTCACGGGTACGTTCACCCACACCAGCAAATACGGAGTAACCACCGTGGTGAAGACCCACGTTATGAATGAGTTCCATGATCACAACAGTCTTACCTACACCTGCGCCACCGAAGAGACCGATCTTACCACCGCGAGGATATGGCGCGAGCAAGTCGATGACCTTAATACCGGTTTCAAACATTTGAACTTCAGTGGATTGATCTTCAAACTTAGGTGGCTTGCGGTGAATGGAGTAATGCTTCTTGGCGGGCACCGCACCTTTGTTATCCACGGGCTCACCGATCACGTTCAGAATGCGGCCCAAGACTTCTTTACCTACTGGCATCTGAATGGGGGCTTGTGTGTTTTGCACAGGCAAACCACGTGACAAGCCGTCAGTAGAATCCATGGCCACTGCACGCACGGTGTTTTGACCGGTGTGCTGCGCCACTTCAAGAACCAAGTTCCAGGGCTGCTCATTAATGGAAGGATTGCTCACCTTGAGAGCGGTATTGATTTCTGGAATGGTTCCTTCTGGAAATTCCACGTCAATAACGGGCCCGATGATCTGAGTAATCACGCCGTTTGCGGTTTGTGTGCTGCCATTTCCTTGTGACATAAGAGCTCCTTATTTCTTAATCGATTCGGTACCGTTAACAATGTCCATCAATTCTTTTGTAATAAATGCCTGACGTGCACGGTTGTACTGCATGGTCAACCGCTCCATCATTTCCTTTGCGTTCTTTGTTGCGCTGTCCATGGCCGTCATGCGCGCCGCCATTTCTGCAGCTACTGATTCTAACAATGCTTGATACACTTGCATGATTAATGAACGACGCATCACCTGGCGAAAAACGGCTTCTTTAGATGGCTCATACAAATAATCCACCACAGTTGCAGTCTCATCTGTTGCCGCCAACGTCAGTGGCAACAATTGTTCAATGCGCGCATCAGGGGCCAAAACCGTCTTGAAGCGATTGTAAACGATCACCACTTGCTGACTTTCCCCTTCAATGAATCGATCAATTGCAGCTTCTGCGGCTGGAGTAATGTGTTCCAAAGTCAGGTTGGCATAAATGTCATCCAGGTAATTGCCCAACTGCAGGTTTTGATTCTTACTGTAATCACGACCCTTGCGACCAATCATGGTGCAACGCACTTGCACACCACGACTTGCGTAGTCATTCCAATAGTCACGCATCTTACGCAACAAGTTGGTGTTAAAGCCACCGCACAAGCCACGATCCGAAGTGATAACCAACATCTCCATCACCTTAAGTTCTGATGGCTGTGCCAAAAGGGCATCGGGGTTATCTTGCATGCGACCCGCAATGGATGTTGCTAGGTTACGCAAGTGTTCGGTGTATGATCGCGCACCCAACGCAGACGCCTGCGCTTTGCGCAAGCGTGCCGCTGCGATCATCTTCATCACTTTAGTCACCTTCTGCGTATTTTTGACCGAGGTGATTCGTTTGCGAATACTTTTAAGTGTTGGCATTGGTTATACCGCGAAGCTGGCTTTCAATTCATCCAGCGCCGCATTCAATTGTTTCTTCAATGTATCATCTAATTGTTTCTTCTCGCGAATCGCAGACACTACTTCTGGATGCTTATTCTGGAAGAATGTTTCCTGCTCACCCAAGTAGGACTGAATTTTTGCAACGGGCAGGTCATCCAAGTATCCGTTGGTAGCAGAATAAATTTGAATCACCTGCATTTCAACCGACATTGGCTTGTACTGAGCTTGCTTGAGTAACTCCACCAAACGCTCACCACGATTCAACTGCTTGCGTGTGGCTACGTCCAAGTCTGAACCGAACTGCGCAAAGGCAGCGAGTTCACGATACTGAGCCAATTCCAAACGCATCGTACCCGCAACTTGTTTCATCGCCTTAATCTGAGCAGCACCACCCACGCGGGAAACAGAAAGACCGACGTTAATGGCGGGACGAATACCAGAGTAGAACAAATCACTTTCCAAATAGATCTGACCGTCTGTAATTGAAATCACGTTGGTTGGCACATAGGCGGTCACGTCACCACCCTGAGTTTCAATGATTGGCAATGCGGTCAGCGAACCACCACCCAACTCATCACTCATCTTTGCAGCACGTTCCAACAAACGGGAGTGGAGATAAAACACGTCGCCGGGATACGCTTCGCGGCCTGGTGGGCGGCGTAGCAAGAGTGACATTTGGCGATACGCAACAGCCTGTTTGGACAAGTCATCATAGATCACCAACGCATGCATGCCGTTATCACGATAGTATTCACCCATGGTCACGCCGGTGTACGGTGCCAAGAATTGCAACGGGGCAGGGTCAGCAGCACTGGCGTTCACAATTGTTGTGTATTCTAACGCGCCAGTTTCTTTAAGCTTGTCCATCACGCGCGCAACAGTCGACAACTTCTGACCGATGGCCACGTAGATACAATAAACGTTTTGGCCCTTTTGATTGATGATGGTGTCCAAAGCAATGGCGGTCTTACCTGTCTGACGATCACCGATGATCAACTCACGCTGACCACGTCCAACTGGCGTCATGGCATCAATCGCCTTCACACCTGTTTGCATCGGTTCATTCACTGGCTTACGGGCAACAATACCAGGTGCCTTGATTTCAATGTTGCGGGTTTCTTTGGATTCGACTGGGCCCAATCCGTCAATGGGACGACCCAACGCATCAACGACGCGGCCGAGCAACGCTTTACCCACTGGCACTTCAGCAATGCGACCAGTACGGCGAACAGTGTCACCTTCTTTCAAGGTGTGAGATTCACCCATGATAGCGGCACCAACGTTGTCTTCTTCCAGGTTCAAAACAATACCCATGATGTTTCCTGGGAATTCCAACAACTCGCCCGACATGGCTTTGGTCAAACCATGAATCGTGGCAATACCGTCACCCACTGAAAGAATTTGGCCAACTTCTTCAGCAGCAACATCTTTTCCGTAATCTTGAATCTGCTTACGGATAATTTGACTGATTTCCTCTGCGCGAATTTGCATAATACCCTCTCTATATAATAGATGCGTGTTCCAAACGCTCTTTCAGTTTCCTTAAATCATTGGCAATACTGCCATCATAAATAGTGTCATCAATTTGCACGACAGCACCACCGATCAAATTCTCATCGACGGACATTTGTAAATCAACAGTCTTCTTTGTGAGCTGCGACAAAACCTGAGTGAGCCGTTCTGTGATGTCACTATTAGCAAGTGGCACTGCTGTAGTGACACCCACTTGCAAAACCCCAACAGCCTTAGCAGCAAACGCAGCAAACGATTTCACAACTTCGTTCCAACAGTGAATGCGGCGTTTTTCGATTAGTACTTTGCAGAATTGAGTAACGAGCGGGTCTAGTCCCAAAGCCTGCCCCAAGCCATCAACAACAGCTAATCGCTTTGCTAACGGCGTACGCTCATTAGATAGAGTCGACAACAAATCCGGAACTTGCTCAGTCGCCTGATTCATCCAATGCAACTGGTCTTGAAACTTGACGACTTGGCTTTGAGTCGTAGCCAAATCAAATAGTGCTTTCGCATAACGTCTGGCGATGACTGTGTCTGACATTAGTTCAATCCTTCCAGCTTCTGCACAAAGCCCTTCATTAACATTGCCTGATCAGCCGGCTTCAACTGCTGACGCAACATACGCTCCGCCATCATGATGGCCAGATCGATTGTTGTACCCTTCAGCATTTCTTTGCTGCTACGCAACTCTTGATTAATCATGCGCTGTGTATCCAACTTTAATTTGGTCGCATAACCCTTCGCTTGCTCAACAATAGCGTTACGATCCTTTTCGCCTTCATCTTTTGCAATCTTCTTTAGGTCGGCAATTTCGCTTTCCAAACGCGCCATGCGGGATTCATAGTCCGCAAGCTTTGACTCTGCATCGCGACGCGAACGCTGTGCATCTTCTAACATTGCTTCAAAAGTTTCACGGCGTGCAATCAAAAAGGCCTTCAAGGGCTTACGCAAAACAAACGTCATCAGCACAACAAACAACGTGAAATTGATAATACTATAATAGACGGAATTAGGAATCATTCACTCACCCCATTGTTCTCTTCGACAAACCCGCTTGAGCCCGACTTTTCTTGTGGCGCCAACTTTGCTGCAATTGCCAGCGCAAAGACATTGGCTTCATCAGCGAGTGTTTTGCGAGCAGCTTCGACCTGTAGTGTAATGGTTTTTCTTGCTTTATCTAGTTCAGCCAATGCTTCACTACGTGCGGCATTCATAAGCTCTGTGGCCTTAGCAAATCCCACCTGCCGCAACTCTTCTTTGATCGCATGCGACTGCAAACGTGCTTCACGAATCTTATCGGTGTATTGTGTTGCAAGAGATTCAGCCCGCGCCAAGATGTCTGCAGCTTCAGTGCTATCACCAATGGTTTTGCGTTTACGCAAATCCAGTACGCGCATCACAGGAGTGAAAATTCCCCAGTTCAAAATTCCAATAGCTGCAATGAATAACAGCAGCTGAAAGAAGAACGTCGAATCCGGCATTAAGTTGATTGATGTGGCCAAAACACCCATTAAGTACCCCTCTGCAGTTTGAAATATTTTCCACGCGTATGCGATGAAAAGCGCAGCGCACCTACCACGTCTGCGTAAAATGCGTCAACGGTCTGAAACAGTTTTTGGAACTATTTAGCCGAAGCTTTCTAAAACTTGGGAATCCTCACATTACGAGAACATCGTCGTCTTCGCATATACCATCCTGCAACTCAGGCCGCACAAGCGGCTTTTCGGCAGGTGATTCTGGCTCCATATGACATTGCCCCAAGAAAAGAACGCCCTCCTCGATACTTAGGTTGGGGGTGGTAATATTAGCCCGAATTTTGGCTGGTGCATGCATCTCGATTCGATTCTTGGCCTCTACCTCACCCTGAAGCTGACCGTGAACCACCAAACTTCCTACACTGACCTTGGCATTAATTCGCGCCTCCGGCCCAACCACAAGGATGCCATCTGAAAAGATTTCACCTTCAAAGTCACCATTAATTTGGACAGTTCCATCAAAAGTAAGGCGTCCGCGAAAGCTGCAGCCCCGATCTAAAAGACCATTCATCTGATTAAATGGAACTGAATTTCCCGCCACCATTTCATTTTTTTTCCCAAACATAAAACCCCCTTAGATATTATTATGTGCGTTCAACAATTAAGTCATGAATTCTGCTTAAATCTTGAGCAGAATAAAATTCGACCACTACTTTTCCACCCTTCATACTATTGTCTGGCTGAATTAATACCTTTGTACCCAATGCCATTGTCAAATCCTCTTGAACCTGTTTCCACTGTGGTGCCAATTCCACTTCCCTTTTTGACTTTTTAATGACCGCCAAATCAGATGGGGCGCGGTTTTGCTTCAATTGAACCATGCGCTCCAAATCTCTAACCGAAAGCTGTGCATGTAGCACCTGCTCTCTAATGGTTAATTGATCCTGTAAATTTTCAAGCGCCAATAATGCACGCGCATGACCCGCAGATAAACGACCCAAAGCAATATCTTCCTGAATTAATTTTGGTAAATTTAAAAGGCGCAAACTATTTGAAACTGCAGACCGGGATTTTCCAACCTTGTCCGCAACTTGCTCCTGCGAATAATTAAATTGATTTATTAATTCCTGGTAAGCATTCGCCTCTTCAAGCGCATCCAAATCCTGACGTTGAATATTTTCAATAATTGCCAATTCTAATAATGTTTCATTGTCGACTTTTTTAAGAACAACAGGCACCTCTGTTAATCCAGCCCTCTTTGATGCACGCCACCGTCGTTCGCCCGCAATCAGTTCATAGCGGCCATTTTCCAATGGATTCACAACCAGCGGCTGAATAACGCCATGGACCTTAATGGAGTTGGCCAAATCAGTGAGCGCATCTTCATCAAAATGCTTTCGAGGCTGTAAGTGATTGGGAACAATAGCATCAATTGCCACATTTTGAGGCAGCGCCTGTTTTGGCGCCATCTCTGTAGCAGCCCTAACCGCTGTCACCGCCATTGGTGCGGGGGCGGCCTGAACTGGTCGCGGAGCTGGCGGTCCCGTTGTAATCAGTGAAGCCAATCCTTTTCCAAGTGCTTTACGCGGTTGCATCGTTTACTCCCTCTTGCCCCAGGGGTTCTACAAGCTCTTGTAATTCCTGAACTTGCTGTTGTGTACGTTCTAAGACTTCTTGCGCCAATTCAAGGTAGCTCATCGCCCCTTTCGATTTAATATCATATAAAATAATCGGTAGACCATGGCTCGGCGCTTCGGACAGGCGCACATTGCGGGGCACCATCGTTTGACAAACAGTCTCCTTAAAGTGGCCCTTAAGCTCTTCTGCAACTTGTCGCGATAGATTGTTTCGAGGGTCAAGCATTGTGAGAACAATTCCTGCAATATAAAGCTCTGGATTGAGGCGTTGTTGGACAAGCTCTATTGTATTACAAAGATCTGCAAGGCCCTCCATTGCTAAATACTCAGCCTGTACTGGGATTAAAACGCCCGTTGAGGCCGTCATTGCATTCAATGTCAAAATACCAAGAGATGGAGGACAATCTATTATAATATAAGCGTATTGATCTTTAATAGCCTGGAGAGCTTCTTTTAACCGCGTTTCACGTGAAGCAATTGGAACTAACTGAATTTCAGCTCCTACAAGCTCCGTATTCGTTGGTAAAATATCAAGATAATCAATCGAAGAGCGAATAGCGACCTGCTCAACCGGCAGCTGATCGACTAAAACGTCGTAAGACGAATATTGAATGGCAGTCTTATCAATACCAAGTGCGCTCGTGGCATTTCCCTGAGGATCCAAATCCACCAACAACGTGCGCTGCTCTGCAGCTGCAAGACAGGCAGCCAAATTCACTGCTGTCGTTGTTTTACCAACACCACCTTTTTGATTACTAACTGCTAGAATATATGCCATGCAACGCTTTTAAGACTCTTCCATTAAAAATTCAAGCGCTAATCGCTAAATTGCTTCACGTGAAACAATTTTAATAGAGAGGACTGACAATATTCTATATACTACTGGGAGATAAGGATATGTCGTGACACTATTTGGTCGAAAATTTATCATCATAAGCGCACTATGCCTGACAATTGGATGTCGCGCGTTTAACAACAGCTCCAATGGAGACACAAACACTTCAGTGTCGCAGACACAAGCAGGGGAAACAAGCACCTCAAACAAACCCAACGCGGACGAGGCAGCAGCAACCAACACCTCAGAAGATAATACGCAACCAATTGATATTAATGACAATTTTAGAATTGACCTACTTGGCGAAGCGCTAGGCAAACACATTATTACACAACTTGAACCAAAGCTTATTAACTACCAAGCAAACATTAAGAGCAGTAATACAATTGCCTCAACCGAATCTGGCCACTTTTCCTATTCTCAAACCATCATGGGAAGTAAAGGCGGCAAACTGGAACTCACGGCAAATGGCAATTATCAAAAGATTAAATCAACATCGGGCGAAACTGATACTTATTTTGAGCCAAGCACCCTCAACATTGACGGCCTAAACTATAATGAGAGGTCGGAGTGCGGTCATGAATATAAAGTAAATGGACATGTCCGCTGCATCCTCCAAGGCAATTACAAAGAAAATGTTCAAAAACTAAACATTTCAGGTCAGTGCTACACCCACACCGGAGGAACGCTTGACAACCTGAAGTACTCACTTAGCGACGGTATACATAAAGTCCGATATACAGTAACCGTCAACATCGTTGGCACAGGCACCGTTTTTGAATCCTACAAGTGGGGCGGCAGCACATGGGTCGATGGAATTCCCACAAAGACAACCCATCCCGCAAATGGCACAAATATCTGTGATTAATTTACAATTTTACTGCCTTAAATATAAGCACTACAAGGTTCGACTCACTATCACCACCTGTGGATAATGGAAGTACCTCAGGCGGACCTAACCCACAGGCATCAAGGTCAGCAGCACTTAGCTCTGCATGATACTTAGGCCCCTTTAACGCAATTATGCGACCATTCTTAGGCTGTACATAGTGCGACGCAATTGGGAGATAGTCCTCTAAGGACCAAGTTGCCCTTGAAACAACAGCATCGTATTTCTGACTATTATTGTTTTTATAATATTCCTCAGCCCTCTCTGAAGTAAGGTGCACATTGGAAAGCGCACAAACACGAGCCACCTCCTGACAGAAGGTTATCTTCTTTTGGCTAGAGTCCAAAAGAGTGACAGGAAGAAGGGGACGCATGATCGCCAACGGAATACCAGGAAAACCCGGACCAGTCCCCAAATCAATCAGCGAAGATGCACCGACAATGTAGGGCAAAACAGAAGTGGATTCTAAAAAGTGACGTTTCACCACTTCATCTGGGGAGCGAATAGCAGTTAGACTATGAACCCTGTTCCACTTTAATAATAAAGATAAATATTGATCAAACTTTGCGCACTGCTCGCCGGTAGCGCCAGGTATTATAACACCCATTCCAATGCTCCTAAAAGTTTAAACAAGTACACAGTTAAATACATTATATCCATCAGAGTATTTATATCGTCTCAGTCAAACAATTTCCCGTTAAGCATTGTTATTTGAAACAATTTCTCGCACATAAAATAGGCGGATCCACTTTTCAACAACTGGTAATCAAAGACCCATGCAGACTCATATAGACCGGGTCATAGCACTTCGAGATCCACCTTACGGAGGCAATGTAGCACGCAATCTTCTTGATGTGGAGAGTATATTCATTATAGAAGGGCGGTACAAAAACCAAAGGACCTATACAATGTCAAACAGCATCTGGGTAACCATCATTCCGATACTTGCCATTAACACGCTATTCCTCATTACTATTTTTTATTTTGCAGCCACACGCGAACGTCACCCAGTTCCGGAAGAGGTTACGTCACGCCATAATTCTAAAATGCTATCCGCGTTTTTCAAAGAATATTGGTATTGGCTAAACGATCCTGCCGCTCGACTCCTGGTTGGAATGCGAATGTCCCCCAACATCATTACCTTTGTGGGCACAGTTATTAACGTTCTCCCTGCATACCTTTTTGCCAAGGGCCTATTTGGCTATGCGGGATGGGCAATGGTCTGGGCAGCAACTTTTGACATGATGGATGGAAAGGTTGCACGTATCACCGGCCAAAGCAGCAAATCTGGCTCATTCTTTGACTCAGTCATGGACCGATTTGGCGAGGGAATTGTCATGATTGGACTGGCTGTTTATTTCAGAGACAGTTGGGTCCTCTATTTCGTATTGGCCTCAATTATAGGCTCCATGGCAGTTAGCTATACACGCGCACGCGCTGAAGGCATTGGTATCGCATGCAAAGAGGGCACAATGCAGCGACCAGAACGAATTGTATACTTGGGAGTGTCTGGGATTTTACAACCTATTGTCGATTTCTTTATGATCAAGCTCGGTTATACACCATTCCCACTACTTCCAATTTGTGCGGTTTGCTTAGTGGGCGTCATGACCAACGGTACTGCTATTTATAGAATGCTCTATGTAATGAACACACTGGACAACCAGGACCATCAACCAGGACAAGAAGATAGTTTCTCACAAACCATCATTAAGCAACTTAACCATAAAGATAATCAAAATAGACCGCCTGTGCATTAAAAGACGTTACCGAATAAGAAGTGAAAGCGGCCAAAATCCTCACCAGGTTGCCGGTCAATTACAAAACCATAATCCAATTTAACAGGACCTACAGGGGTCATGATACGCAGGCCAGGCCCAATACTCTGCTTAAACGTAGAGAGGTTAATCTGACTCCAGGTATCACTCAAACTACCCATATCGTGAAACACAGCCCACTGGAGTGAGTCTGTCATGCGCCCCTTTATTTCAATATTATGAATCCAGCTTAAATTGCCGCCCAACGGAACACCCGTACTTGAGCGCGGACCAATTGCAAAAAGAGAAAATCCTCGAATTGTTGTATCACCACCAAGAAAGAAGCGCTCGTTACCCGGAACACTCACATTACTTCCAATGGTTTCAATGCGATTAAAGCGCAAATCGTTTGTAATGATAAAGTAATCAAATACTTCAGCGTAATGACCTAGTCCTGCACGGAATTTGAAAAAGTTGGCCTGTTGGCCCTTAATTTCATTCACTAGATCAACAGCCCCCATCAAATAGAAGCCCTTTGTTGGATTGCCAAAATTATTACGTCGATCATAGGTCGTCGAGAATGAGATTTTGGATAGGAGATTATTACGAACTCCTGAAACAGATGCCTGACTACTATCACCGCTTAAAAAGTAGTTATCATCCATTTGGTAGCGTGCCATAAAGCTAGTCCGATGAAAGCGCCTAAAGAAACTGGTGCCGCCGCTAGGTTGGATAAAATCAAAGAAGGGGAGACGCACATATTGAACCAAGCCATTAACCGTCCACTGCAGATCACTGTTAAAAAATCTTGGATCTGTCCAAGTAATTTCACCGCGGGACAATCGCTGTCCACCAACCAACCTTAAACCAATGCGCTTGGCCCAGCCAAACGCATTGAAATTCGTAAATGTAAGTGATCCTGTGTATAAATCGTCAGTCTGAAATCCAAAACCTAAGTCGACAACTAGCGGACGGCGCTCTTCCATACGCACAACCAAGTGTACCAAACTACTTTTATCAGCTAGGCCCATTTGCTCAATGCGAACGTTTTGAAAAACACCCAGACGACGTAAAGCAAACTCACTATCAATGATCTTTTGAGCGCTATATATCTGACCATTTTTGATTTCCATTGAACCACGTACAGCATGCTGGCTTGTCAAAGTGTTGCCCACCAACAATACTTCACCAATCTTAACCAAAACACCCGGATTAACGGTATATCGGACAATTACATGCTCACCATCAACCGATATGCGGTCACTTTCAACAACGGTGGCATAAGGGTAACCATTGTCCTTCAGAAACTCTAAGACCAAGTTGCTATCGACCTCCATGACGAAGGGGTTAAATGGCTGACCTGCCTTATTGGACAACAGCTTTAGCATTGGATCGATTAATTTTTCATCAACACCAACAACATCAACCTGCTTCACAATTGTCTGTGGCCCTTCAGTAATGTCAAAGTTGACATTAAATTGATGCCGCTCATTCGGAACAGCGATGACGTCGGGTGGAGCAATTTCAATAGTCTCAAATCCAAGGCTCTTATAATAGTTAAGCATTACAAGACGATCGATGCGGGTTTTATGAAAATCTAGATCGCCCTGACTAAACAATGACAACGGTCGAGTAAGAATTTGCTTTCTAAGCTTTCCTCCAGAAATCTTACCATTTCCCGAAAAGTTGACAGCGTAAACAATCGACTTTGGCCCTTCATGGATATCAAAAGTAACAACAATCTCACCACTCTTCACTTCCTTCTTATCTGTTGTGACCGTTGCCTGATCATATCCTCGAGAATTATATAGCTTAAGGATATTATTAGTACTGTCCTCTAATGTAGCCTCGTCATAGCTACCATCTGCACGCAAAGTCATCACACGCTTGAGACTTGCATTACTAACACCTCTATTTCCTACAATATGAACTACAACATGGGGACCCTCGTTTACCTTAACAGTAACATTCATTTTCGCTGTATTCTTATCAAAAACCTCTTCAACAACTTTAACGCGAGCGCGCAAATAGCCCTTACTTCGATATAGATCGACCAACTTATGAATAGCATCACGACGATGTGTGACCGAGTATGTTTTAAACGGACTAAAGACAGATAAGAAACGACCATAGGGGATGGCCTTGTTGCCAACTACTGCCAATGTACCCAATGTAATTCGACGACCTTTATGAATATGGTAGGTAAGCTGCAGATCGTTTTGTTCCATATTGTAGGTGGTTGATAATTCAGCAAGAGGTGATTCATAACCCGCTCTTGTGAAAATGAGCTCCAACTTCTTTGTCTGAGCCTCACCATCTTCTTTTGTAAAGGTGCTCCCAGGACGAAGTGAAATACGTTTACTCAACCGCTGTTCCAGAAAGGGGTAGTTACCAGTCAGATCGATTGTACCTACTAACAAAGACTCTCTTACAACAAGCAATATGTGCACACCATCAGTTGCAGATACTTCTGAAAATTTAATACTATCAAAAACATGCCATTCTTCTAAGTAACGCTTTGCCGTTTCAATGCATGAATTCGTAAAGCGATCACCTACTTTACAAGGGAATAGACCCAAAACTCGGCTCAACGAAATGTGATGAAGCCCCTCAACCTTGATTTCAGCAATCGGCAAACCCTCCAGGCGAGAATCATGAAGACTGGCCCGAGGCTTCTCGTCTGTCTGTGCTGCTGCCGGAAATGCTGCACAAAAAACAAGTAGGGCAACGATGCACCATTTAAATAATATACGCAAAATCATGGTTACTCACGCTCGCGAAAACGCAGAATAAAATTTAGGCCAAAATTCTGATTGGATGTCTGCCCACCCTTGATCAGAAAATAATCAGTGAAGAGATACTCTGCCTTCAAACTCTGCTGGGGATTTGCCCCGCCAATATCTGTTGAAAATTCAAAATTGAGCCGGTCTGAAATGCGCTTACCCAAATATAACCTCTGAGAAGAGGATGATGAAGCTGCTGAAGAAGGCGTACTCGAATTATTTGATTCAAGACGTACCGAATCAAGATGAAATGCCGTTGCCAGAGGTTGGGCCAGAACCCCTCCCACCTGACCTGCTGCAGCCTGCGAGGTGGATGCACTCGGACCACCCTGGCGGTTTCTAATTTCATCTTGAGTCGACCCTGTCATCAAAAGCGAAATCAAGTTCGCTTTATCCTGAGGGGGGCTTGCAATAAGATCATACTTAAGATTATTGAGTGGGCCTACAAGCGTCACAGTCACTAAATAATTTTGCCCAGAGCCACTAAAGATATCTCGATCACCTACAAATTCAATATAGGGATTATCAAGAGACCCCCTAAAGTCAACCAAACCATGAGTGATTGTAAAGTTGAGCCCCATGTATTTCAGCAACCCATCCTCTGTTTGAATGCTTCCCTTCACCACTGGCTTATTCTGAGTACCCGTAATCGTCACATTGCTCGTTAATGACAAATCTGCAGCATTATTTCGAATTCGGACATCTCCATTGTTACGAATCTTCAAGTCGAGCGTTAGGACTGAGTCACCTTTAACCTTCTTTTCCCGATCATCGACTGGATCGACTCTGTTGCCAGCCAATTGATCCAGAACACTAAAATTCTTGGTATAGAGCCCATCTTCAATCACCATTTCACCTCGCAAAACGGGATTGGTTGAGGTGCCGCTTAAGGTTAGATCCGCATCAACTTCCATGCGCAAAGCACCATTAAATGCTGCATACCGAATTTCTTTACCAATCAGATGAAAGTCTTGTCGGGTAACTTCGAAACGATCAAATTGTGCAGATCCGGTAATTGTGAAAGGCCCATCTTCAATTTCGCCACGCACATTATCCAGCGTTACAGAATGTCCATTAAATCGAAATTCACCGCTCAAATTTTCAGCGCGATACGGAGAGTCCTTCAACAAAAGTGAGTTTTTATTCAAATCCACCTTCCCGGTTATGCTGGGATTGCTTGTGGGGCCACTTAATGAGGCATCAATCGCAAGTGGCCCAGTCGCATCTCTGACTTTTTCACGCATAACATTAAGCAGGGCTGCATCAGCAGTCCCATGAACTCGTAAATTCAAACCTGAGGTTGCAGCTCTTCCTGTAATCAATAAGCGCCAATCCGGCTGCTTGCGATCGGTGATGGCGATTTCATCTAACTGCCATACATTTCCAACACTGTGATGACGCCCTCGCAAGCTCACATTGTCAGTGGGGTGACCCTCAAATGTAAACTGTCCAGGTGTAAACTTAAGTGTAATGGGCCTTACCAATGCGATGTCTTCCAAACGTGGAATTGTAAGAATGCCCGATTCAAAAATGACTTGATGCGGCACCATTCGCACTGTCGTTGTAATGCTCTTATAGGGAAGGGCGGCAATACTCCCATCCAGAACAGTGGCCTTACCTGATGCAACATAATTACCCGTTGGACCTTTGATTTCATATGTTGCGGTTGCAACACCTTTCCAATCAAGCGCCGCCATCGGTGCCTCAAGATCATAACGATCAAGAGAAGCCTTGAGATCTAAAATGTCATTACCTTTGCCAGGTCGATGAGTGAGTGTCAGCGCCATATCACAGCGTCCAGCGGCACGACCGTGTTGGTAGATATCACCTTTCAAATTAAGCTTATCTCGCGTTGCGGTTACCGCCACATGAGCAGTTTCTGTAACAATCGGCATATATGCAGCGCCGGCAACATCTACAGCACCATCCACAACAAACGATGGGCCCCATCCTTTAATAGTGCCTTGGCCAGTTGCAATCCCCGCAATCGGGTGAAAGCTGTCATCATTGAAGCGGCTAAAGACAGGTGCTAAAGGCACTTTATTCACTGTAAATGGAAGTTGTAAATTGGGCGAAACAAGATTGATCCGACCCGCAATTTGAATTGTCCCATCATTAATTTTGACAGTACTCGGATCAATGACCATCAAACCCTTTGACCACGACCCTTCTGTCCTAACTTCGATTGGCACATTCGTAGGTAAAGACTTCTGTGCGGTCTGAACAATATCGATATCAAATTTTCCACTTCCCTCTTTTAGTGCATAATGTTGCCCTTCAAAATGCAGGCGTCCTTTGACACTACCACCCAGATTAATAACTTTCTCATCATCCCACTCTTGTAAAATTTCGATTGGTTGTGGGATATTGATTGTTGCACTGTACTTTTCAGTACTCATATCCCACGTTGCATTTCCTAGAACTTGATGGCTATTCAATAGAATATCAATATCACTCAATTCAAATTTTCGATGGTCATAATCAATGCGTGCTTTTAAGAAGTTAACTGTATTTTCACCCACTTTGGCGTCGTCCAGCTTTAGAACTCCCTCAATGTCATTTACATAGGGGGCGGACGCCTGCCAGTGGGACACATTGGTCTCACCGCGCATGTAAAATCGATCAATTGTAGCAACTGCCCCAGCATCATTTTGCCATTCTATCTTTTTAATATTGAGAGTGAGATTAATGTCGCGCAACAACGTGGGCACAAAGGCTAATGAAAGACTTTCGGCATGCAATTGCTTATCGTTTGGCAATAGAACTTGAATATCCTCCAAACGAGAATGTGCGATGCGCAAATTTTTGAGCAGTACAATGCGACTCCAATCAAGACGAACATCCTGATTCATATCAGGGGGCGTCCCATGAGACAGATCCAAAACAATACCATCAGCCAAAATGTCACGCACCCCCAGCTGGGCAATGGTCGCAAGCCAGGGATTTAAACTAATAGACAGGTGATTCGCATGAATCCGATTGTGAGTGCGATTTTGAGTAATATCCAGGCCAGCAATGGACACTTTGGGTCCCCAAAGTGAAAGCTTCAGCGACTCTACATGAATATCCCAAGGGCTAAGAGAAGAAACAAAGCGTAATATTTTGGCTTGTATGACAGGTGAGTTAATTGCGCGCAAAAAGACAAATGGCGTGAGAATCAAAATCGCCACAAGCGTCAGCGCCATACGTCTGCGAAGTACTCCCCCCATACTTAACCCCGATAATTAGCTGCGCGCTGTTAGGGAAACAGCCTTGCTCATTGGACCTTCACCGCGCATCAAACGTTTGCGCTGTAATTTTTCCAGCAGCGTTTGGTGCAAGTTGCCAAAATCTCCATTGGACATCAGCACAATAACATCATCCATTTCGGCATTACGAAGTAGGTACTCTAGTAAAAAATCATTTGAGGCCAATGCATAGGATTCCACACCGGAATTCATGAGCGCTTGAGCCAATTCATCTGGATTTAATTGCTCGTTTTTTGGCAACTCAGATGCACGTGCAACAGGCGCAATGAGTACGCGGTCTGCGCCTTTAAAAGAAGTCACAAATTCATTCTGAAAAATTTTGCGTCGCGTGGTGTTGCTGCGCGGTTCAAAGGCCACGATAATGCGGCGATCTGGATATTTGCAACGCAACGCCTTCACTGTTTCGCGTACTGCTGTTGGATGATGTGCAAAGTCATCAATAACCGTTACATCCTTTACAGTACCAACAACTTCCAAGCGCCTCTTCACACCTTTAAACGCGGCCACACCTGCCTGCAATTCCTTCCAGGAAACACCTTGCTCATGTGCCATGGCCACACAAGCAAGCACGTTTAATGCATTGTGTTCGCCGTAAAGCGGCGAATCAAACAAATAAGTTTCATCATTATGAATTACTGAGAAGTGACTGCCATCTTTATCAATTCGCAATGCGTCTAATTGATAATCTGCATCTAATGCCAATCCATACGTCACCACTCGGCAGACTGCCTTTTGAATCAGCTGCCGTGTATTGGGATGATCGGCGTAAGCTACCAACACGCCATCTTTGGGTAGGCCAGTTACAAACTCTCCAAATGCTGTCATCACATGCGCAAGGTCTTTGTAAATATCTGCATGATCAAATTCCACGGCACCCAAAATTGCAGCCTTGGCATGGTAGTGTAGAAACTTGGGTGTCTTGTCAAAGAAGGCAGTATCATATTCATCGCCTTCCAAAACAAACGTATCACCATCTGTGAGGCGTGCACCGCTATCAAAATTGAGGGGAATACCACCAATCATGAAGCTGGGATTGCGACCTGCATGTTCGAGCAGCCACGCCATTACAGACGACATGGTTGTTTTGCCATGCGTCCCCGTAATCACCAGTGATTTTTTATGGGGCAAAAATAAATCGGCAATTGCATCGGGCATCGACAAATATCTAATCCCTTGTTTGATGGCCGCTTGCGCTTCCGGATTGTCTTTGCGTACCACATTTCCGATGATGACCAAATTCGGCTGGGGATCCAAATGCGCGGGGTCGTACCCTTCAAAGGGCTTGATTCCTAAGGAGGCCAAGTACGTACTCATTGGCGGATAAATAGGGCCATCGGTTCCTGTGACGCGAAAGCCGGCCTGATGACAGAGTCCTGCCAATGCGCCCATGCCGGTACCGCCAATACCAATAAAGTGAATGTGTTTTGTTGTCATGGCCGCGCTATCTATAATAGCGGGAGAGGTGTTCCAAGTCTTTTTATGCCAAGGCAACCTGAAATTCGGCCTCTGTTGCTGCTTTCACGTCATCAACGGACACATTTGGCGCCAATTCGACGAGCTTGAGACCCTGAGGGGTAACATCCATCACAGCCAAATCCGTGATAATTCGGGAAACCACCTGAGTGCCTGTAAGCGGCAACGTACAAGTCTTCATAATCTTCGATTTATTACCCTTCGTCACATGCTCCATGCAGACAATAACCCGCTTGGCCGAAGCCACCAGGTCCATCGCGCCACCCGGACCTTTGACCATGGCGCCCGGAATCATCCAGTTGGCAATATCCCCCGATTGAGACACCTGCATCGCCCCCAAAATACAGAGATCAATATGGCCGCCGCGGATCATGGCAAAGGAGGTGGCGTGATCGAATATTACCGACCCTGGAACCAATGTTACGGTTTGCTTACCCGCATTAATGAGGTCGGCATCTTCGTCGCCTTCGTAAGGAAAGGGACCATAACCCAAAAGACCATTTTCAGAATGCAGGATCACATGTCGATCTTTTGGAATATGATTGGCCACCAATGTCGGCATGCCAATACCCAAATTGATATATGCGCCATCTTGCACTTCCTGCGCAGCACGTTTCACAATTTCTTCTCGAGTGAGTGCCATTTATGCCTCCCTCTTGCGCACAGTACGTTGCTCAATACGTTTTTCATAATTTTTACCCTGAATGATGCGCTTCACAAAAATATTGGGCGTGTGAATAAAATTGGGATCCAAGTCACCTGTATCAACAAGCTCCTCAACTTCAGCAATAGTCACCTTTGCCGCCATGGCCATGACAGGATTAAAGTTTTGTGCCGTTAAGTGATAAACAAGGTTGCCCAAGCGGTCTCCCTTCCAGGCCTTGACGAGCGCAAAGTCCGCCTTGAGGGGCTTTTCAAACACATATTTCCGCCCATCAATCTCGCGCACTTCCTTTCCTTCCGCCATCACCGTTCCCACCGCTGTCGGCGTAAAGAATCCGCCAATACCCGCACCACCCGCGCGAATGCGCTCGGCTAGCGTTCCCTGTGGCGTTAAATCCACCTGCAACGATCCATCTAAAAACTGTTTCTCAAACGTTTTGTTCTCGCCCACATAACTCGCAACCATCTTTTTAATCTGCCGTGTTTGCAGTAGAAGTCCCAGACCAAAATCATCCACACCCGCGTTATTACTGATGACTGTTAAATTTTTCACACCCTTATCCCGAAGAGCCAAAATCAAATTTTCTGGAATACCGCAAAGCCCGAAGCCACCCACCATAATCGTGGCACCGTCGGGAATGTCGCGAATGGCCTCAGCGGCCGATGTACAAACCTTGTTCATTGGAAATCTCCTATCACAACAATGGTGCGCATGACTTGTCTCACAACTATGCCATCCCAAGATACGCCTGCTGTACTGCAGGGTTGGCGATAAGCTCTTTAGCGGCGCCCTCATTCACAATTTTTCCTGTTTCCAACACATAGCCGCGGTTTGCAGTCTCAAGCGCAAGGTAAGCATCTTGCTCCACCAACAAAATGGTCACGCCACGCTTATTAATCTGCCGAAGTGTTGTAAAAATTTGTTGCACCAAGGCCGGCGCAATCCCCAACGATGGCTCATCCAATAATAAAAGTTTCGGTCGCGCCATGAGCGCACGGCCAATCGCCAACATTTGCTGTTCGCCGCCTGATAATGTTCCACCCACTTGACGTCGACGCTCCTTTAAGCGGGGAAAGAGTGTGAAAACCATCTCTCTCGATTCTTGAATCTTGGCAGCGTCTTTTTGAGAGTAGGCACCCAGCAGTAAATTTTCTTCCACCGTGAGCGTATTAAAAATCATGCGCCCTTCAGGTGACTGCACCACACCACACCGCACAATTTCATGAGACTTCATCCGATGCAGAGGCTTTAAACCATCATCGTTATATTCAATTGTTCCTTGGGAAGGGCGAAGTAGGCCTGAAATAGTGCGTAGCAATGTTGTTTTGCCTGCACCGTTGGAACCAATCAATGTCACAATTTCACCTTCATTCACATCTAGAGAGATGCCCTTAATCGCGTGAATCGCACCATAATGCACATGCAAATTTCGTATTGATAATAGTGTCATGGTGTTGGCTGCACTCCTAAATACGCTTCAATCACCTTGGGGTTACGTCGAACCGCCTCTGGAGGACCTTCTGCAATTTGCTGTCCGTGATCCAACACAATAATGCGCGGGCACAAATTCATCACCACATGCATGTCATGCTCAATCAAAACAATTGCCAGGCCATAGTCTTTGTTAATGTGCCGAATAAAGGTCATCAACTCACGTTTTTCGGTAGCGTTCATGCCTGCCGCAGGTTCATCTAACAGCAATAGTCGCGGTTGTGTAGCCATGGCGCGAATAATCTCCACCTTGCGCTGATCCCCATAGGGCAAGGATTTGGAAGGACGGTTTGCAAAGGCATCCAGGCGAAATTCGGATAACAATTGGCGCGCACGCCGATGCGCCAGATTGGCCTCGCGTGCATATCGGCGCGATCCCAGGCTAATTGCAAAAAGATTTGTCTGAATACTGCGATGCATGGCCAGCAATACATTGTCTTCGACTGTTAAATCTCCAAAGAGACGAATGTTTTGAAAGGTACGTGCAATTCCCAAACGGTTGATTTGATGCGGCTTCAACTGAGCGAGTGATGTATTTTCAAACTCAACGGCACCAGAGGTCGGCGCATAAATACCCGTTAACACGTTGAACAACGTTGTCTTACCAGCCCCGTTGGGACCAATGACACCCAACAGTTCGCCCGATCGCATACGACACGTAAATTGATTAAGTGCCGTGAGGCCACCAAACTGGATTGTACAATCGCGAATCGAGAGTAACGCCATTATGTTTTTCCCCGATTCCAGCGCCACAATTCGCGACGGCCAAAGATGCCGGTGGGACGTGTTAACATCAGAACAATCAACATGAGTGAATAAATAATCATGCGATACTGATCAAATCCACGCAAGGCTTCGGGAAGGATGGTCAGAATAAATGCCGCAACAATGGATCCCGTGATACTCCCCATACCACCCAAAACTACCATGGCCACAAATTCAAATGAGCGCAAAAATGTGAATGAGTTGGTATTAAGATATGATTCCAAATGCGCATACAACCCACCACCAATGCCGGCAAAGAACGCACCCACCACGAATGCCATCACTTTATATTTGGTTGTAGAAATACCGATTGATGCAGTTGCAATTTCATCTTCACTGATTGCGGTCAGGGCATACCCCTTGATGGAATATACCAAATTATTAATGATCCAAACGGTAATGGCGAGTGTTCCGAAGATCCAATAGCCATTGGAAAGCTCTGGAATATCAGTCATCCCGCGCGCACCGCCCACCACGTCCAGATTTAAAATCACCACGCGGATAATCACAGCAAACCCGAGTGTTGCAATGGCCAGATAGTCGCCACGAAGTCGCAAGGTAGGCAGTCCCACGAGTAAGCCCATCAGACCTGCTGCAATCCCACCTGACAAAAGTGCGATTAAAAACCAAACTTGGGTGACAAATTCCCCAGCATGCGGTGCCAAAAAAACACTGACCGCCGCAGAGACATACGCCCCAATGGCCATGAAGCCCGCATGACCCAATGAGAACTGACCCGTAAAACCATTAATCAGATTCAGCGAGACCGCCATAATGGCCGCCACGCCGCAGCGTAGAAGAATCAGTTGAAAATAGGGATCAATCATACTTTTTCAACACTCCGTTTACCCAAGAGACCTTCAGGACGAACCAATAAAATAATAATCAGCAATAAAAAACTGAACGCATCGCGATACGTGGATGACAAATATCCTGACACCATTGATTCAGAAATCCCAATGAAAAACCCGCCGATTAACGCGCCAGGCACATTACCAATACCACCAATAACTGCTGCTACAAAGGCCTTGAGACCAGCCATAATTCCCATGAGAGGATCAATCTTGGGTGTATTCAGTCCCACCAACACACCTGCGGCTCCCGCAAGCGCCGAACCAATGATAAATGTGATGGAAATAATACGGTCAACGGGAACACCAACCATCTGTGCCGCATCGGGCGAAAACGCCACAGCCCGCATGGCACGCCCTACATTGGTGTGCATCACGATATGCCGCAAAATGCCCATTAAAATTAAACTCACGACAACAATAATCGCTGGAATAGTTGTAATGGCAACATCACCAATATGAAATAGTGGACGGGATTCAATCAGCTGGGGGAAAAACTTGGGATCCGCACCAAAGATCAATTGTCCGGCATATTCCAGAAAAAAGGACACACCAATAGCTGTAATCAGCGCGGTAATGCGCGGCGCCTTGCGTAATGGCTTATATGCAATCTTTTCGATGGCCACACCCAAGAGTGCACACACTACCATGGCGCCCAAAATCACTACCCCCAAGTGCCAAAGAGGGTGAGACTCTGTGACACCCAACGTCAGCGCCACATAATAGCCCGTCATGGCACCAATCATATAAACATCACCGTGGGCAAAGTTGATAAGTTTCAACACGCCATAGACCATTGTATAACCAATGGCGATCAGCGCATAAACGCTGCCCCACGAAATGCCGTTCACAAGTTGTTGTAAGAAAATCTCCATGAATTAGCGACTCTTGATGCGCTTCTTGCGCACGCATTCATCCCAAGAACTGCTGTAATTATCATAATGAATCTGAAAACATTTTTTTTGATTATTGAAGCCCTTGATTGTTGCGTCATACCATGCGCCTTTCCACTGCACCTTCACCTTCTCATTGGGCTTATATGCAGGCTCACCCGCAAACGCCGCGATCCCCACACTCATTGCCAGTAGCACAACAACTATCGATGTCTGCTTTTTCATGACAGCCTCCTCTGATTATGGATTTACTGCTGTATAAAATTTGGGTTGTTCTTCATCAATTTTGACAATAACCAAACGTTTGCGAAGATTACGATCTGGTCCAACACTGATACTACCCGTCACTGTTTCGAAATTTTTGGTGGTCGCCAAGGCATCCCGAATTTTTTGGGAATCGGTCGATCCTGCACGCGTCATGGCATTTAACAAGAGTTGTGCCGCATCATACCCCGAAACAGCAATGCCCGAGGGGACGTGACCGTACTTGGCTTTAAATTTTTTGATGAATGTTTGCACCGAGGGATCAGGATCGTCCGCCATAAATGACGCACTGAAGTAGCTGTTGTTAACCGCCTTGCCACCAATCTCGACCGTTTTTGGCGAATCCCAACCATCCGTGCCCAACAAGGGAACGTCGATTCCCAATTCACGTGCCTGACGCGCAATCAACCCAACTTCGGTGTAATACCCAGGGATAAAAATTGCTTCCGGGTGTGTGGCCTTAATGGCGGTAAGTTGTGAGCGAAATTCCACATCACCTTCACTGTAAGATGCGACATCAACAATTTCACCGCCCATTTTTTTAACTGCATCTTCAAACACTTTGGCTAGACCCACGCTGTAGTCATTTTTGACGTCTTTCAGAATGGCAAACTTCTTAAGTTTGAGTGACTCGACTGCAAACCGCGCCACCTGCTCACCCTGGAACGGATCGATGTAGCAGGCGCGGAAAATAAAATCGCCGATTTGAGTGACCTTTGGGTTGGTTGCGGACGGTGCAATCATGGGCACCTTGTAGCGTTGGGCCTCGGGGGCCGCAGCCAAAGATCGACCGGAGGCCGCTTCACCCAAGAGTGCGACAACTTTTTCACGCTGGATTAATTTAAGTACTGCTGCCTTCGCTTCTTCGGGACGACTCTGGTCATCTTCGGTAATGAGCACGATCTTTTTCCCCAACACACCGCCTGCCGCATTGGCCTCTTCAATCGCCAAAGCGATGCCATCGTGAGAGTCTTGACCAAATGTGGCCGTCCCACCGGTGAGTGAATTATATTCACCAATGCGAATTTCGTTCGTGGATGACTTGTGGCACGCCACAAGTCCAAGAAGCACCACTGGAATGACGAATCGTTTCATCATGAGCCCACCCGATCCTTAAATATTGGTTTGCCATTGCTGTATTGCACAATCACCAAGGATTTTTGAGCATTGCGATTGGGATCAATCGTAATGCTGCCAGTAATACCCGGAAAGCCATTGGTTGCAGCAAGCGCTGCACGAATCTTGTCGCCATCGGTTGAACCTGCACGCTGAATGGCATCAAAAAGAAGATTCGCTGCATCATACGCCAAAACCGCTTGTGAGTCTGGAACGCTGCCATATTTGGCTTTGTATTTTTTAATAAAGTTTTGGACCTTGGGATCGGGATCGTCCTGCGCATAGTGATTACTGAAATAAGACCCATCAATTGCCTTACCACCAATCTCAGCCGTCTTGGGCGAATCCCAACCATCGCCGCCCAGAAGCGGCACATCAATTCCCAACTCACGTGCCTGACGCGCAATCAACCCTACTTCAGTATAGTAACCAGGAATGAATACTGCTTGTGGCTTGAGCGCCTTCATTGCAGTGAGCTGTGACCGAAACTCCACATCGCCTTCACTATACGATTCATCTGCAACAATGGTACCGTCCAACGCTTGAAACGTTTCTTGAAAGTATTTGGCCAAACCAACACTATAATCATTTTTCACGTCACGCAGAATGGCCGCACGGCGAATCCCCAATGTATTATACGCAAACTTGGCCATGGCTTTGCCTTGGAAAGGATCAATAAAGCAGGTGCGGAAGATGTAATCACCAAACTCTGTGACTTTGGGGTTGGTAGAACCATGGGAAACCATGGGAACGTGGAACTTCTGAGCTTCGGGAGCTGCTGCAATACTGCGTGATGATGCAAACTCTCCCAGGAGCGCCTTTGCTTTGTGATAGCGAATCAATTTTAGTACGGAGGAGCGCGCTTCTTCGGACTTGCCTTGATCATCTTCGGTAACCAATTTGATTTGCTTACCCAACACACCGCCATTGGCGTTGCGTTCCTCGGTCGCCATCGCAAATCCATTATGTGATGCGATTCCAAATGATGCGGTATTGCCGGTGAGTGACGAGAATTCCCCAATTACAATTTCATTTTGGTTGGTTTTGGAACATGCCGCCAGAAAAACCAACGCCAGAACACTCAACAACCGCCGACAACCCATGATGCCTCCTGTATATTAAAGTGTGAAAAAACTTAAAACCACATGCCTGCACGATTGACAAGACCCAAACCAACAATATAGGGCCTTTGAAAAGGAGATTTACCATGTCCAACATTCCTGCTGACTATAAACCACCCGTTCAACCCGGCGAATTTGTTTCCAAACCCGAAGGACCCGCTGATAGCCAGTTAAATGTTGGGGTTTTGTTTGTCGGTGGGGGGCCCGCAAGCCTTGCAGGGGCCATTCGACTCGCTCAACTTTTAGAAACAACACCGGAGATCAAAGCCGGTCTGGGTGATTTTCCGATTGCTATAATAGAGAAGGGGAAATACGTGGGGGCGCACCTTTTGTCAGGCGCCGTTATTAATCCAGCACCATTTCGCAGCTTATTTCCCAATTTAAGCAACGCCGAATTGCCATTCTACGGTGAAGTCCCAGGTGAATCGGTTTACTTCTTAACCCAATCCACCTCATTCCCATTGCCCGTACCACCCACCATGAAAAACCATGGCAATGTCATTGCCTCACTTTCCAAAGTGGGAACCTGGCTCGCCCAACAAGCCGAAGCGCTAGGTGTTACCATTCTACCAGAAACAGCGGGGAGCAAGTTGTTGGTAGACGACCACGCCGTTGTAGGTGTGCGCACAGGCGACATGGGGCGCGGACGAGAAGGGGAGCATTTGGCCAACTATACACCTGGCAGTGAAATGCTCGCCAAGGTCACCGCATTGGGCGAAGGCTGCATTGGACACTTAACCCAAGCAGCACTTGAACACTTCAACATCAAGCGTGGCGCGCCACAAATTTATGCACTCGGTGTCAAAGAAGTTTGGGAAGTCACCAAGCCACTCGATCGCATCATCCACACCATGGGTTGGCCATTGAAACTCGCCAAAAAATATCGCGAGTTTGGTGGCAGCTTTATGTACCCCATGGGTGATAACAAGGTGGCAGTGGGATTGGTCGTTGGCACTGACTTTGCTGATGACACACTATCTGTTCACGACTTGCTGCAAGAAATGAAGCTACACCCCTTGTTCAAGAAAGTATTGGAGGGTGGCAAACGACTTCAATGGGGGGCCAAGGCCATTCCAGAAGGCGGCTTCTACGCACTACCCAATCAGCTGCACCTACCAGGCGCGCTGATTTTGGGGGATGCCGCTGGCATGGTCAATGTGCCTGCGTTGAAGGGAATCCACTATGCCATGGAGTCCGGCATTTTGGCTGCTGAAACCATCTTCGAACAACTCAAGGCAGGCGCCAACCTGCAAGCACCAAACGCATTAGTTGCATATAGCAAGCGCGTACGGGATAGCATTATTGTGAAAGATCTGCATGAAGTCCGCAATATGCGTCAGGCATTCCACCACGGATTTTTTGTGGGCGGATTTTTGGCCAGCCTCATGACACTAACCAAAGGCACCTTCCCTGGATGGAAGATGAGTTTGCCAGCGGATTCAGCCGAGGCAGTCTTCAATGGCAATCGCGTCTATCCCAAGCCCGACAATGTCTTAACATTCGACAAACTCTCGAGTGTTTACTTGGCAGGTAATCGTAGCCGCGACGATCAGCCCAATCATATCCGCATCCAGACCAAGGTATCCGAACCCGTGGGTCAGGCATGGATCAGCATGTGTCCCGCAGGCGTTTATGAGTGGAAAAATGAGGGTAAAACCGAGATTATGATCAACCCATCGAACTGTGTACAGTGTGGCGCCATCACCGCCAAGGGCGCGCGCCTCACCATTCCCGAAGGCGGCAGCGGTCCAGAATACACAGAGATGTAATCCACTGTATTAAAACACTATTTTCAATAAAATAGGGCGCCTCATTTAATGACGTCATATTCTTGGCTTTGCGCTGTTCCCCCTGTCCCGTACCATTACAGGACACACTGAAAGGGGGACATCATATGTCCACGCAAACCGTAATGGGATTTATCCAACAGCTCCGAGCGAACCCAAAATTAAGGGGTCAACTGGGAGGCATGCGTAAGGCCAAAAACCCGCATGCGGCAGCGGAAGTGATTGCCAAGATTGCCACAGCGGCAGGGTTTCCATGCAGCGCCACCGACGTGGAAGCGTATTTCCGCAGTCAAGGTAGTGATGATGTAAGCGATCAGTCGCTTAATAATCTTGTCAACAAGCAGTAGTCTCGTTAGACATTAAGCCATTATGAATGGGGTGTCTGTGGTTATCATAGACACCCCATTTTTGTCACACAATCGTCACCCCAAATAAGGCAACCTTTAAGTGAATCCGCCGATACACTCATAGGCTCAACGCCATTAAGGACACGATATGTTTAATAGCGTTTTAAATCGTTTTAATACCAACAACTATCTACGCGAAACCTTGAACGAGATACTACAAATTCAAGGGACTTATACCTATCCAAGAGATTATCCGGGTGAATGTATCGGCATTTCAATGGCGGCCGACATATCACCGCGCTTTCCAAAATGGATATTGGATACTACGCGCTACACACATCATCCTGCAGAAAATTACCAAAATGGCGAAATGCTTGGCTTCACAAAGGATCTAACCGATCATCATGGCACCATCGCTGTTAAGTCTATTGAACTTGTTGGCAATGGCGAAGAAGAACGTTGGAATTGGTTCTGGTTAGACGTTGCCAAATACGGCAATATTTACATCATCATTACTGCCGAAAGTTGCAATCCATGGTCGCCTGTTCCAGACGCCGTAGGCTCAGATCCTTTTCGCGAACACCTCAAAAATCTTCGTTACGGCTATTCTGTTAAGGAAGATATTATCGACCGCGATCAAGTATTCTGCAAAAATGATATTAGCGACTACAAGGACGCCACTGCTGCTGTCAGTATTCTGCCGGGACCTTATCCCACACACAAACCCAATGAGGATGCAACATACAACCAGTGTGAGTTTGGCATGCATCACCAAGCGATTGAATATGTGCCACCCAAACTCATTGTAGACACAGCCACGTTGCCACCCAACAACCGGGGTGCGCAGTATTGCGTGCGACTCATGGAAAGCGATCACTTTGCAGATGACACTGTTCTTTTACAAGCACCGCTTTGGATTATGAGTCCCAATAAGCCTGCAACAATCATGATGGCACACAATATTACTGAACAGAATGGTATTAACTACAACGCCTTTGCGGAAATCAAACCTTCTCTTGTGAAGGTAACACTTCAATATACACCATGACGATTGCGCCCAAGCTACCCGCTCCCGTTGTTAACCTGTGGACTCATTTACAAGAGACTCCTGCCGCCAATGACAATATGGTGCGGCCGCAACTACGACTCGTAGAACCGATTCCTGTAGAATCGCCCTCTGCATTTTCACGCTTTTTGGGAATCGCCGGACATGCCTGCACCTTCATTGGGCTTGCGCTATCGGTCTCACAAGACTCCGAACCACATCACCACCTCAGACCCAAACCAGCGCAGCCACTTCGCTTCCCCATTGGCATTGATCGCTTTGGTAAAACCATCCAACAAGTTTTCAGCGAGTTTCAAGAGATGGCCAAGATCATGCAACAAATCCTGTCCATCGAAATGCAACTTTGGGAACAAACGCGCCTTGGAAATCGAACGGCCATCGATCAGCTGCAAGCGCAACTCAATTCACTCCATGAGCAAGCAAGTTTCATTGCAACGGTCCACCCCATCATCGGTGGCGGCCTCCGCATTGTCGCCTCCGCTGGCAGCAGCAGTATGGGTCCCGCAACTGCCGACATCGACCCCCATGAGCGCATGGATGACTTGGATGAATTGCTAGAACGGCAAGGCGCTTTTCCCGATCCCGAAGTGCTTTATCAAAAGCTCACGGCGTTAGCAGCACAACTCGAAACTCTTCCAATACAGCACGATGCCAACTGGATCCGCACCACAACCCTTGCACAACGTGCAGCACTTATTACGGGAGATGTTACATTCATCACATTGGCACGGCAATACACACACCACTTTTCAGGTGAAATGAAGCCGCTCATTGAGCGCAGCACTGATCGCGTCATGAACCGCATACAAGAGATCAAATTTCCAGAACTGCTTATGACCCATATGCGCTACGCCATTGAGCATGGAGATGAGGTCTTGGCGGACGAGGCCGCAAATGCGGTTTTAGCCTACGCCATTGCATTACGCCGTCGTGTTGTAGGTTACTGGTCACGCCCTTACCAACTCGACATTGCAATTGCCTTTCAAATCAGACGCTTTGCCGAAGCCACACGTCAATTATCGACAAGTCCGGAACAGCGCCAGCTGATCCATGATATCATGAGTCTTTTGGGCCACGCCGCAGAGAGGGTAACACTTGTTGAAGAAGGAACTTCATGGATAGACCTTTTAGAGCAGATGCAACAGGCACAAATTCCTCACAACCTCGCAGACATCACTCACAATCTTCGTTCCCGATGGCAATTAACCGCTGATATTACATTCGAAGGTTTCGACAATGTAACACTGGCCAATGATGTGGATTGCCAACAGCTCGCTATCATCTTGCGAAATCTGGTGAATAACGCTGTACAACATAAGGGCCCCCTTCGACCACGTGCACACATTCACATTAAGCTGACATATAGCGCCAAGCATCAGGCACTTGTGATTAAAGTGACAGATCGTGGTGCGGGCATGTCGCAAGATGTGGCAGCGATGCTCTTAAATGGTGCCCCTGTTCATGATGGTGCGCCGGTTAATCACAACAACCCCAATGAGTTTCACGGCTTCGGATGGCAACGTATTCGCACCGCCTGCGCCGCACTCGGCATCACGCCTGAGATTGAATCCCAAGTGGGGCATGGCACAACGGTGAAGCTCCATCTTCCAAAAGGACTTTTGCAATTTCCAGATCCCGATGCGGCCCGTAATCGATTAAGGGCAGATGACCACTTACAAACCTCACCAGATGCCTGGCAGGATATTACCACCATTTTAAGATACTCCCCTGGCCAGCAGCAGCGGCTCTATGCATTGCAACGGGCACAGCAGCTTCCCCATGACACTGAAGCACAACGCCAACAGATAAGACCCCTCATTCTGATGGGATTTAAAGATACCAGCACTGAGGTCGTCATGGCTGCGTGGAAACTATTAAAAACCAGTGGCGCCATGCAACCGGACGAAATTACCGATGACATGTTTCACTACCAAATCATGTCGGGACCCGCATTAGACTATACAAAGGCAGTGTTGACTCAAAATGACTGGCAACTGTTTGATCAAGTTATAGGCCGTGATCCACAGACACAAGAATGCAATAACCTGAGAATAAACGCAGGCCGACCCATTGCACTGGGGAACATCCGCCCCATGCATGGCCCATACCGATATAACACCGACCTCTTTACACAAGAGATTGAAAGACTTCGTCAACTAAGACGCAGTAATGTTGGCCCAGACCTCTTTTTAACCTCTGCCATTGAGGATTTCCGAACGGACGTCCTGGCAACGCCAATGGATGTAGATCCCCGCCCTGGGTTACACGTTCTTCGCCTCGGCGCAGGCGAACCTGCACTCTTACTGGACGGTCACCACCGCATCGATCTTTTGCGCACCGCTGCGGCAGCACAGATCTTTCCAGAGGAGTGGTTGCAAAATCTCCCTAACGTCACGTCTGCATATACCGGCAACCTGCCACTTCCCCTCGTCCGCCGTGTGCTCACATTTGGCTATCAATTCACGTGGGACAACTTTCCCACGCCCTAAAATTCATTGACATCTCATAGGGTTTGACTGAAAAGCCCCGCGTGCTTTCCTCTTATTTTCCAATTGCCGTCCTTTTTATTTTTGCGCTGATTTTGGGTGGCGTGTTTGTGGGCTTGTCTGCATGGATCGGTCGTCGTCCATACAACAAAGTCCGGCTAGAGCCCTATGAATGCGGGTTAGAGCCAGCTGACTCACCCCGCAAACGCTTTTCGGTTAAGTTCTTTATGGTGGCCATGGTCTTTTTACTCTTTGACGTCGAAGTCACACTCCTCTTCCCTTGGGCCACACTCTTCAAACAATTCATCGCCAGCGGTTTAGGCGTATTTATTTTCATTGAAGGATTGCTCTTTATCGCTGTTTTGGTGATTGGTTGGCTCTATGTCGTGCGCAAAGGCGCACTCAAGTGGGAATAGCTTTGATGTGATTGCGGGTGGCGCCGAATGGGGACCCCATTTTCGCCAGCAGCCGAGCTTCGGGATAGGTTAATCTCCTTGATTGAACGAAGGCGATGCCGACAAATGGGGTAATTCGGTGACAGGACCCGCAACAGGATTACAGGTAAACACATATGGCACGTGGTAACGAATTTACAGATGGTTTTTTAACCACCCGACTCGATGAAGTCGTGGCATGGGGGCAGAAAAACTCCCTATGGCCCATGCCCTTTGGTACGGCCTGCTGCGCCATTGAATTCATGGGTGTTGTATCTTCACACTTTGATATTTCCCGTTTTGGCGCTGAACTCGTGCGCTTTTCCCCGCGCCAAGCCGACCTCATGATGGTCATGGGCACCATCACCTATAAAATGGCGCCCATTCTAAAGCGCGTTTGGGAACAAATGAGCCCACCCAAGTGGTGCATTGCCATGGGCGCCTGCGCCTCCAGCGGCGGATTCTACGACAATTACAGCACCTTGCAGGGTATTGACGAAATTATTCCGGTGGATGTGTATATTCCAGGCTGCCCACCACGACCCGAGCAGGTGTTGCATGCCGTTTTACGGTTGCAGGATAAAATTACAGGCAAAGATCGTCCCAAATATGACCGTGTCATTCCCATTTTACCTGCACGCGAGGTCCGCAACTCATGAAACACATTCTGATTGCACTCATGATGGTTTCCGCTGTCGCATTGGCCAAAGATAAGGTGGATTTTGCGCAAGGACAATCGCTTTACAATCAGGGACAGTATAAAGAAGCGGCTGATTTCTTTGTAGATGCTACAAAGTCAGCCGACAGCAAAACAAAGCCGGAAGCGCTTTTGTGGCTAGGGCGCTCGCTCGACAAATATGCGGAACAGGTCAATAACGACGCCGAACAAGAATGTTACCGCAAAAAGGGCTCACCCAAAACACCCGCATGCATGGGACAATACGCTGAAAAGATGAATGCGCATTATGGTGCCGGCGCGTTCCAATTTTTCCCCACACAAATCATCATTCGCTACATGGGAACACATTACCAACAGGTTGCCACCGACTATCCCAAGAGCGATGCCGCAGCAGAAGCTGCCTATTTTCAATTGGAAAAGAATTTGTTGGGTGCTCCCGAAGATGTCTTGGGTCGCGTACAAGATTACATCAATAAGTATAAAGGTGAGTGGAATTTGAAGGCACGCCTCTTATACGCACGTTTAAACGAAGACATTTGGTGGATCCATCGCAAATGGGCATGGATGCTCTATAACGGAAGTGTGGCAGAAGACGAGCTGATCGTGCGCGGCGAAAAATATCGCAAGGCAGCTATTACCGCATATGAAGAATTGATTAAAAAGGCCGGCAGCAGCGATGTGGGCAAAACAGCACGCACCGAACTGGCCAATGTCAAAAATAACGTCGATGACGGCATTTTGTACGGCATTGTCAGTGATGCCGTCACGTCAGGTGATGTTGGTTTTCAGCGCAAACGGGATAAATAATGCAGCAACTTTTAGATCAACTCAAACAGCAGTTTGGTGATGCCGTTATTGAAACCAGTTCGTTTCGTGGTGACGATACTGCTGTTATCAAAGTCAGTCACTTGATTGATGTCTGTCGCTATCTTCAAGAGAGCTGCAGCATGAACTTTTTAATGGATGTCTGCGGTGTGGATTACCCCGAACGCAAGGATCGTTTTGAAGTGGTGTATCACATGTACAGCCAATCCACGCGCAAACGCATTCGTCTCAAGGTGCGGGTTACCGAAGCCGATCCCCACGTTCCCACAGTGATTGGAATTTGGAAGTCTGCCAATTGGTTTGAGCGCGAGGCATTTGACTTATTTGGAATTATTTTTGATGGGCATCCGTATTTGCGAAGACTTCTCACGTACGAAGGGTTTGAAGGCCATGCGCTACGCAAGGATTACCCAGTGAATAAACGGCAGCAAATTCCGACACCCATTTCACTATTGGACTAAACAATGGATCTATCGCTACACACACATAAGATGCACTTGAATCTGGGCCCGTCGCATCCCACCATGCACGGAACGCTGCGTGTATTGCTCACGCTCGATGGTGAAACCATTGTCGATGCCAACCCTGAAATTGGATACTTGCACCGCTGCTTTGAAAAAGAATCCGAAGACCATACTTACACCCAAATTTTTCCATACACCGATCGCCTGAATTATTTATCTGCACTTATGAATAACGTGGGTTATGCCATGGCGGTCGAAAAGCTGTTGGGACTGCAAATTCCACCGCGCTGCCAATACATTCGCGTCATTATTAGCGAACTGTCCCGCATCATGGACCACCTGGTCTGTATCGGCACCAACTTGGTCGACTTGGGCGCGCTCACCAACTTCTGGTATTTCTTCAATGTGCGTGAGACCATGACCAACTGGGTGGAACGCCTCTGTGGCGCGCGACTTACCAACACCTATGTGCGTGTCGGTGGACTTGCCAAAGACTTGCCAGCGGGTTCCGACAAAGAATTGCGCAGCTGCCTCAAAGAACTCAACAAAGCCGTTAAAGATGTTACAGGTTTACTCAAAAAGAATCGCATCTTTATGGATCGCACCCAAAACGTGGGCGTGATTTCCGCAGAAGACGCCATCAACTGGGGATTTACCGGTCCGTGTTTGCGCGCCTGTGGTGTAGACTACGACGTGCGCAAAGCAGCACCGTATTATGATTACGATCGCTTTAGCTGGGATGTTCCTGTGGGTGTGGTGGGCGATTGCTACGATCGCCTGTTTGTGCGCTTCGAAGAAATGGTGCAATCCACACGCATCATTGAACAAGCGCTCGACAAATTACCAGATGGCCCCATCGAAGTGGCCAACAATCAGGTGGTGTTGCCACCCAAACACGAAGTTTACAATTCAATTGAAGGCTTAATCCGCCACTTTGAACTCATCATGTTCGGAATTAAAGTGGAACCGGGTGAAGTCTATTCATATACCGAAGCCGCAAACGGTGAACTGGGTTTTTATATTGTCAGCGATGGCAGCGGAAAACCCTATCGCATCAAAGTGCGTCCACCATGCTTTGCCATTTACCAAGCGTTTCCCGAACTAATTAAGGGACAAATGATCGCGGACGCCGTTGCTATCTTAGGAACACTGAACGTCGTTGCCGGGGAGTTGGATCGATGAGTTTTAAATTTACAAATGAACGCATGAAAAATGTGGAAGAGCTGCTGACGCATTATCCTGCAGACCATAAGCAAGCGGCGTTGCTGCCTATTTTGTGGGAAGTCCAATATCAAGAGGGCTGGATTTCAAAAGAGGCTATGGTTGAAGTGGCGCGAATTTGTGGATGCACACCGGCGCATGTTCAAGAAGTTGTCACCTTCTACACCATGTACAATCAGGAACCACCTGCCAAATATCATTTGCAAGTCTGCCGCAACATTTGCTGTTGGTTGCGCGGTGCAGGTGAGACCACCCAATACTTAGAAGAAAAATTGGGCATCAAGCCAGGTGAAATGACGGAAGATCGTAAATTCAAATTATCCGAAGTCGAATGTTTGGCGGCATGCGGTGGCGGGCCCATGATGCAAGTGAATGACGACTACCAATTGAACTTAACACGTGAAAGCATTGATAAGTTGTTAAAGGATTTGAAATAAATGGAACCTATTTTAACCAAACGCTTTGCAGTTTCAAATGCGGCAACCATTGATGGCTACATGGCCACCGGTGGTTATTCCACATTAAGCAAGTTGTTTACCATGACGCCGGCGCAAGTCATCGACGAAGTCAAGGCAAGTGGCTTGCGAGGCCGTGGTGGCGCAGGATTTCCGGCAGGTGTGAAGTGGGGGTTCGTTCCCAAGACCACCGGCAAACCCATTTACCTGTGCGTGAATGCCGACGAAGGAGAGCCAGGTACATTTAAAGACCGCGAGCTCATGACCAAAGATCCACATGCGCTGCTCGAAGGCATCATCATCACCTGTTATGCGCTGGAATCTCACACGGCCTACATCTACATCCGCGGTGAAATGTTCCAAGAACTACAAATTCTACAAAGGGCAATCGACGAAGCCTACGCCAAAGGATTTTTGGGTAACAAAGTTGCCGGTCACGATTTTAAATTAGACGTCTACATGCATCGTGGTGCGGGCGCCTACATCTGCGGTGAAGAAACCGCGCTCATTGAATCACTCGAAGGTAAAAAGGGCCAGCCACGTATCAAGCCGCCGTTCCCAGCTGTTGTCGGTGTCTTTGGATGCCCAACTGTTGTGAACAATGTCGAAACACTCATGGCGGTTCCTTATATAATAGAGAAGGGTGCCGCCGAGTACGCCAAAATCGGCGTGGGCAAGTCCACCGGCACAAAACTCTTTAGCGTAAGTGGCCACATCAACAAGCCCGGCAACTATGAAATACCGTTGGGCCTGCCATTCTCAGAATTTTTAGAGAAGCAATGCGGTGGTGTGTGGAAAGGTCGCAAGTTGAAGGCCGTCATTATGGGTGGTTCGTCTGTTCCAATCCTCACTGCCGAAGAAGCGATGAAAGTGAATTTGGATTACGAATCACTTGGTGCCGCGGGCACCATGTTGGGTTCCGGTGGTATGGTCATTATGGATGACCAAACGTGCATGGTCACCGCACTCAAAATTTTGGGCGACTTCTACCACCACGAATCTTGCGGACAGTGCACCCCGTGCCGTGAAGGCACCGGTTGGATTCAAAAAGTTTTGGCCCGCGTGGTGCGCGGCGAAGTTCGCCCTGGCGATTGTGATTTATTATTAAGTGTTGCTACCAACATGCAAGGCCGCACCATTTGCGTATTTTCAGACGCGCTAGCCATGCCGGTTAAAAGTTACATTCAAAAATTCAGACACGAATTCGAAGACGCTGGAAAATTAGGGTTACGTAAAGGGCAACAGATTCAAACGTGGGAATAAACGATGCCAAAGATTACGATTGATGACAAAGAATTTGAAGTTGAAGCAGGCCAAACGGTCTTGCAGGTCTGTTTGGACAAGGGCCTGTTTGTGCCGCATTACTGCTATCACCCTAAACTGTCTATCGCAGGCAACTGCCGCATGTGTTTGGTGGAAATCGAAGGCCGCCCAAAGTTAGAAATTTCCTGCAACACCCCAGTTGCCGAAGGCATGAAAGTCCGCACCAAATCGCAAGCGGTGGTTGATGCCCAAAAGAGTGTGCTCGAATTCATTTTGGTTAACCATCCACTGGATTGCCCCATCTGCGATCAAGCCGGTGAGTGCAAGTTGCAAGACTACTACTTCCAATATTCGTCTGTTCCTTCGCGCTTTAAGGAAGAAAAGGTTCACAAACCTAAAGCCAAACCATTGGGCGAACGCGTGATGCTCGATGATGAACGCTGCATTCTCTGTTCACGCTGCGTGCGCTTCTGCGATGAAGTGGCGGGTGATGCCGAGTTATGCATCGATAACCGTGGCGACCATTCAACGGTTTCAACGTTCAACGGCCAACCCATGAAGAACGCCTACAGTATTAACACGGTTGATATCTGTCCCGTAGGTGCATTGACCTCTACCGACTTCCGATTTAATAAGCGCGTCTGGTTCTTGCAAAAGACCAAGTCCGTTTGCACGGGCTGTTCAACAGGCTGCAACATCACCATGGATCACGAAGGTGGGGTTGTGTACCGCTACCGTCCCCGGGACAACGAAGCGGTAAACCAATGTTGGATGTGCGACGAAGGCCGCGTGACTTATAAATATATTAATGATGATCGTATTTTATCACCACTCGTTCGCAAAGAAGGTGGGCTTGAACGCACCACATGGGAAAACGCCTGGAACCAAGTACGCATGCTCCTGCAAAATTATTCACCCGATCAACGTGCGGCGTTGCTTTCTGCGCAACTCAGCAACGAAGACCTGGCCGCATGGCATTCACTCGTTACCACCCAGTGGACAGGTGCTGCTCAATACGGAACGGGTAAAGTTGTTGAAAGCCCCAGCGAAGACACGCTATTGCGACGCGCTGACAAAAATCCCAACAGCTATACAACCAGGGCGCTGGGCCTTAAGCCGCTCGACCTTGGAAAATGTAAACTGCTCTTTGTTGTGGGTGAAGCGAGCGAAACAGACTTACACACGATTGCCACCAAAAAACCTGAAGTGGTTGTGGTTATTTCCAGCAATAGCTCTACCAAGTTTGAATTTGCAGATGTAGTGTTACCACTTGCAACATTTGCCGAACAAGATGGCACATTCACCAACTATCAAGGCCGTGTGCAGCGTTTCCATAAAGCCATTGCACCGCGCGGCGAAGCCAAGGCCGCTTGGAACATTGCCTCTCACATCTCGCTTTTAGAGGGTGGCAAAATTCCAGACACCGCACGTGACTGTTTCGACCTATTGGCCAAATCCGTACCCGCTTATAAGTCCCTACGTTGGGATGAGTTGGGTGATGAAGGGAAGCTCGTCGACTAATGGAACTCATTATTGCTGCCATCAAAGCGATTGTCATCGTTGCACTTATTCTGCAACTCATTCCTGTTCTCATCTGGTTTGAGCGCAAGGGCAGTGCTTACATTCAAGATCGCCGTGGTCCCAATCGCGCCCAGATTTTAGGGATTCGCTTAGGCGGCATGATCCACAACTTGGCCGATGTGGTAAAACTATTTTGCAAGCAAGACATCATCCCCACAAAAGCCAGTCGCATCATTTATGTGGTTGCCCCCATGATTGCCATTTTTGTCGCATCCGCAACGGTTGGTGTGGTGCCATTTGCCGAACCACTGCACTTGGGTGGACTCACTATCCCCATGCAAGTAGCGGACTTAAATATCGGCATCCTTTATATATTGGGTATCGGTTCTCTTGGCGTCTATGGTGTCATGTTGGGCGGTTGGTCATCTAACAACAGCTACTCACTCTTGGGCACACTGCGCGCATCCGCCCAAATGGTATCGTATGAAATTGCCATGGGACTCGCGCTGATCGGGCTCTTTTTAGTAACCGGCACTGTCCGCATCACCGAAATTGTGTCTCAGCAAACAGGCTTCCACTGGTACGCTTTCACACAACCGATTGCATTTGTCCTATTCTTAACGTCGCTGTTTGCCGAAACCAACCGCAACCCATTTGACTTGGCCGAAGGCGAATCCGAACTGGTTGCAGGGTTCCACACTGAATACAGCAGCATGAAGTTTGCACTCTTCTTCATGGCGGAATACGCACACATCGCTGTGGGTTCACTCATTGTATCGCTCCTCTTTTTTGGGGGATGGAACCTTCCCGGCTTAGACTTCGACTGGATTCGCGTGTACCCCGAAGCCGCACTCAGCATGGGCCTACCCGCATTGGCTGTGGGTGCCATTGCCTTTGGACTTTTCCTGTGCAGCAAATTCCGCCGCCACAAATATAACGATGCGCGCGATTACGAAGTTTTGATCTTCGGTGTTCCCCATGTGTTGATTGGTTTCTTGATGATTGGTGCCACACTACTTCTTCACGGCACAACGTTACCCACTTGGGTGGGGCCTGTTTTAGTAGCCGCATTGCAAATGGGTGTGGTACTCGCAAAAACATTATTCTTCTGCGCATTCTTTATTTGGGTGCGCTGGACACTGCCACGGTTTCGCTATGACCAACTCATGGACTTGGGTTGGAAGGGCATGATTCCGGTGGCGTTATTTAACATTGTTATCACAAGCGCATGGCTTGTGTTTGTACATTAAACTTATGATTGAAGCTTACCTATTCTATTTCTTTGCAGTGACAACCGTCCTCCTGGCGGTAACTGTCGTTGTGCAACCCAACCCCATTGGCGCTGCAGTATCACTTGTGGGCACATTCTTCTCTCTTGCGGCACTCTTTGTACTACTCCACGCCCACTTTGTCGCGATCATGCAAATCATCTTGTATGCCGGCGCCATCATGGTGCTGTTTATTTTCGTCATCATGCTTCTCAATTTAGAACCTGAAAAAGTTAAACTCCGCACTATCGCTGGCAATCGATTGGTACAGGGAAGTGCTGCACTCTATTTGGCCGGCGTAATTGCATTGGCCTTCTTTGGATGGCGGCAATTTTTTACACAAGGTGTTGTTGCGAATGAAATGGAAGGCACCATTGAGGCTGTCGGCAAATTGCTACTCACCGACTATTTGGTTCCATTTGAAATGACATCTGTCTTGTTGTTGGTTGCAATTATTGGTGCGGTCATTTTGGCTCGCAAACCAGTGGAGTAAGAATGGAAATTACAGTTCATCACTACATTGTCATCAGCTGCCTACTATTCATTATAGGCATCTTTGGCGTACTCACACGTCGCAACTTGCTGATTATTTTAATGTCGGTGGAGTTAATGTTGTCTGCTGCCAACTTAGCACTCGTTGCATTTTCGCGATTTAGCAGTCACTTGGACGGGCAAGTTGCCGTACTTTTTGTCTTTATTATTGCGGCAGCAGAAGCGGCTGTAGGCTTAGGCATTGTCATCGCCGCATTCCGCCATACCAGCGGCGTGCGCGTGACATCATGGAAAGAACTAAAGGGCTAAGTGAATGATTGAACAACTTTTACAACACATCTCTATTCCGACACTCATGTGTTTGATTCCGTTATTGCCGCTCCTAGGTGCCATCGCCAACGGCAAAATGTATTTATTCTCAACACGTAGTCAGTGGAAACCATCACATGCATTGTCTGGTACCATCGCCGTCGTGATGCCGCTCATTTCATTCCTGATTGTTGCTGTGCTCTTTTATATTGCGATGGGACTGGAAGACTCACACTCTGTATCCACTGGCCCACTCTTTACATGGTTCGGCGGTACGCAATGGGCTGTGACCATTGGACTCAAGCTCGACCAACTCTCTCTTATCATGGCGCTTGTTGTCACCGGGGTGGGCTCCCTCATTCACTTGTATTCCGTTGGTTACATGTCGCACGATGATGGCTTTGCCAAATACTTCGCGTACTTAAACTTATTCCTATTCTTCATGTTGCTCCTCATCTTGGGTGACAGCCTCCCACTCATGTTTGTGGGCTGGGAAGGGGTAGGGCTTTGCTCTTACCTGCTCATTGGATTTTGGTTTACCGACATTGAAAAGGCTAAAGCTGGTAAAAAAGCTTTTATCGTAAACCGCATTGGTGACTTTGGATTTGTCTTGGGTATCTTCTTTATCTGGCAGGCCTTGCAGCCCACCGCTCAGCCTGGTGACGCCATCTTGTCGTTTAGCTACATCTCTACTCACGCTGCATTTTTGGCACCTGTCGCAACGGCAGCCACACTTCTTTTGTTCTTGGGCGCCACCGGAAAATCAGCACAGATTCCGCTCTATGTCTGGCTGCCCGATGCCATGGCAGGTCCCACGCCCGTTTCAGCATTGATCCACGCCGCCACAATGGTGACCGCCGGTATCTACATGGTAGCACGCCTTAACTTTTTGTTTGTTTTAGCGCCTACCACATTAAACGTTATTGCCATTGTGGGCTGCGCGACGGCATTTTTTGCTGCAACGATGGGACTTGTACAAGACGACATTAAAAAAGTGCTCGCTTACTCCACCGTTTCACAGTTGGGATTCATGTTCTTGGCATTGGGTGTCGGCGCATTCTCCGTTGCTATTTTCCACGTCATGACCCACGCCTTCTTTAAGGCACTACTCTTCTTGGGTTCCGGCAGCGTTATTCATGCCATGGACGGCGAACAACGTCTCTCCATGTATGGCGGTCTGCGCAAGCACTTGCCCGTAACATTTACCACATTCTTAATCGGTACTCTTGCCATCGCAGGTATCTGGCCGTTCGCAGGATTCTTCAGCAAAGATGCCATTCTCTGGCACGTCTATAGCAGTGGACACTTCTGGTTGTGGTTGATTGCTACTCTCGCTGCAGGTCTCACGGCATTCTACATGTTCCGATTGGTGGGCCTGGCCTTCTTCGGCAAACGCAACCCCGCTGGTCCACACCATGTTCACCCCGAAAACTCTGTCACTATGCTTTTGCCGCTCGTCGTATTGGCCGTTCTATCTATTATAGGGGGATGGGTTGGAGTGCCCCACGCCATGGGTGGCCACGACCACATTATGACATGGCTCGCACCACTCTTTCCAACCGCACTGCACGAAGCGGGCAATGAATCTACCGAACTCTTCATGGGATTGGGCAGTATGACGTGGGGCGCTATCTGGGCCATCATCGCTTGGATTTTATATTCGCAGCATCGTGGATGGGCCGATCAAATGGCCGCACGCTTCAAACGCTGCTACACGTTGTTGGTTAACCTATATTATGTGGATCAAATTTATGATGCCGTTGTTGTGCAACCACTTCTGTGGTTCTCACGATCAGTGTTGTGGCAAACCGTTGACGCCGTATTGATTGATAAAATTTTAGTGGGTGGCAGCGCACGCATCGCACGTCTCTTTGGGCGCGTTGGAACAGCTATGGAAACAGGCTTGGTGCCTCACTATGTTTTCCTATTGGTATTGGGATCAGTTGTCGTATTGGGTTGGATGATTTTGTAACGGGATAAACTATGATACCTTGGATTGCGTCACACATCTTAACGATTACCATTTTCTTGCCGCTGGTTGGGGTTTTGCCCATCATGATGTTGCCACGCCGCTTTGAAGAGGGTAGTCGCGCCATTGCACTTTTCTTTTCACTCATCACCTTCATTGCATCGCTCGCCATGTGGTGGCTCTACCAAATTAATGCCGTTGATAACGGGTTCACTCTGATTGAACAGCATCCATGGATCCCAACACTCAACTTCCAGTACTTTGTGGGTATCGATGGTGTGAGCCTTTTGATGATAGTGCTCACGACACTACTCATTCCACTCGCTATCTTGGGCGCATGGAACGAAATTAAAACCCGCCGTAAAGAATTTATGGGATTAATTCTGCTCACCGAAGTGGGTTTGCTCGGCGCTTTTGCCGCACTTGATTTATTCTTGTTCTATGTCTTCTGGGAACTCATGCTCATCCCCATGTATTTCTTGGTTGGCATTTGGGGCGGCAAACACCGCATCATGGCTGCCATGAAGCTTTTGATTTATACCCTCTTTGGCAGCTTGCTCATGCTGGTTGCAATCTTCGTAGTCTACGCCAAGAGCGGCTACCAAATGAACCTGATTGATCTCTATCAAATGAAACTCGATCCTGGCATTCAACTGTGGTGCTTCATGGCTTTTGCATTGGCATTTGCCATCAAAGTCCCACTATGGCCCGTGCACACATGGCTGCCTGATGCCCACACCGAAGCCCCTACAGCGGGTAGCGTCATTCTAGCCGGCGTCTTTTTGAAAGTGGGCGCATATGGGTTCTATCGCATTGCCATGCCGCTCTTTCCAGACGCCGTCCTCCAAGCACAACCCCTACTCATGTCGCTCTCTGTCATTGGTATTGTTGTAGGTGCACTCGTTGCCATGATCCAACCTGACATGAAGCGATTGATTGCATACTCTTCTGTTTCCCACATGGGCTTTGTCATGTTGGGGTTGGCATCACTGACAACCGAAGGTGTCGAAGGCGCCGTTCTGCAACTGGTTAACCACGGCATTTCAACTGGCGCGCTATTTTTGCTCATTGGCATTATCTATAGTCGCACCCACACACGACAAATTTCCGACTACGGTGGAATCGCCAAGGTCGTGCCGTGGTTTTCTGCCGCATTCATATTTGTAGCGCTTTCCTCTGCAGGACTTCCAGGGCTTAACAATTTCGTAGGTGAGTTTTTAACACTCATGGGTGGCTTTGCATATGGCAAGGTCTATGGCGTGATTGCTGCGATTGGCGTTATCTTGGGCGCCGCCTATCTATTATGGTTAGTAGAGCGCGTGTTCTTTGGCCAAGTCACCAATGAACATAACAAAACATTGAAAGATTTAAACCCCAGAGAACTCACATTGCTGATTCCACTCATGCTACTCATGGTGGTTTTTGGGGTTTATCCAAAACTGTTGCTGGATCCATGCATGGGATCCATCAGCACATTTTTGCAACTGATGGGACGCTGATTTATGGAAAGCTTACTTAATACAGATTGGTTGGCACTGGCTTATAATGAACTGCCGTTATTGCTGCTCATTGTGGGTGGCACCCTCGTTCTTTTAGCTGACCTGTGGTGGCCGCAACATATTCTGCCACGATGGGCGCGCCGTAAATCAGCAACTGTCGACGTCCACGTTCCTGACCGCACGCCTTTATTATTGTTCGGCATGCTTGCAGCGCTCGTTGCCTTCATCGCCTGTTGGCGGCTTTGGGTACAACACGAAATGCCCAATCAAATGGGCATGTTGGTCATCGACCGCTTTTCGCTTGTGGGTGGCATGATGATTATTGGCTCCACCATTGCAGGGCTTGCGTTGGGTTGGGGCTATCTATTCCAACATAAATTGCCGATTGGCGAATACACCGTGCTCATGCTCTTTGCGACAGCAGGTGCGTGGTGTATGATTAGTAGCGCCAACTTATTACTTGCCTTTGTGGGCATCGAAATTTTGTCTATTTCTGCCTACGTCTTGGCGGGCATGGATACCAAAAATCGTCTCTCAGTCGAATCAGGCCTCAAATACTTTTTGCTCGGCGCGGTTGCATCCGCGTTTTTATTGTTTGGCATCGCTTTCTTCTATGGCGCGACTGGCACACTCAGCCTTGTTGGATTTACCAACGATGGTATTATGCAAGCCCCAACAAGCCAATTCTATTTGATTCTGGGCACCGCATTTTTCTTGGTTGGCATTGGCTTTAAAGTGGCGCTCGCTCCATTTCATACCTGGACACCCGATGTTTACGAAGGCGCACCGATTCCAGTTACCGCCTGGTTTGCATCTGCCGTTAAAGCCGCCGCTTTTTTACTCTTTGCACGCGTCATGCTTGTCGTGTTGCCACTCATGCCTGCACTGGGTACCCAACTCATTGCGGGCCTCGCAATCGCCACCATGTTCATCGGAAATATGGCTGCACTATGGCAAGACAACATCAAACGTCTTTTGGCATATTCGAGTATTGCGCATGCAGGCTATGCAGCATTGGCACTTGTAACAATGGCCACCATACCAGAGGCCGGAATCACCAGCTTACTCTGGTACCTCATGTCGTATTCCGTCATGACCATCGGTGCATTTGCGGTTGTGCAGTTGTTGGGTCGCGATGGCGAAGAACTAACGTCTGTGGGCGCATTGGCTGGCTTGGGTGAACGACATCCATGGCTAGCTGCATGCTTATCCATTTTCTTACTTTCGTTAGCAGGCCTTCCCCCCACAGTGGGCTTCATGGCAAAGTACTACCTGCTGGCTAACTTGGTTGCTGCCGGACATTGGGGTCTCACCATTGCCGCCATCATCAGCAGCTTGATTTCTGTTGGATATTATTCATATCCCATTGTCGTGATGTATTTCAGACCCGTTGCCAATCAAACACCACACAACTCAATGAATGTGGGCGTCCCTATTCGGCTTGTCATTTTCTTTGCAGCGCTTGCGGTATTAGTCGCTGGTATTTTCCCCGATCGCCTGATGAGCTTCATTCAAAATTCCGTTCTGCTGTAAAAACCAGATCTCCTCGACAAATTGGATATTTAGCGCTAGCATTACCACTATGCCTGCCCCTCAAAAACAAGGCTTTGACCTCGATTTGGACCTGGATGACCAGCACCGGCACCACGCTGCACGCGGGGATGCGGTAGGCTCGTGGGGTTTTTCATCTAACATCAATTTTACGCGTATGAGCCAGGAAGAAAATAACGTCTGGTTCTTTGAACAAGTATTTAACTTTTTACGCAGCTTCTTTGGCGTGGTCATGCCAGATTCAATTGAAATCACCACCGTTAATGCGACCCAACAAATCAACCGCGGCAACCTTGATCAAATGACATTCTTGGATGAGTTGATGCTCATTCTCAAAAATCTGAAAGAGCGCATTTGGACACTCAAACTCAAACTCAGCGTTGTCGGTTTTTTACGCAGCGATTGGAATCCCGACAATCCAATTCGCGTGCGTATCCAAGAACCCGCAAGCTTTACAGTGTGGGGCGGCCCTGATGAATCGGGGTTTCAAACATTTACCATTAGCGCCACACTCTTTAGCACGCGCCCCATGATCAATGCAGGCGGAGTCGAGTTGTGGTCGGTTAACCAACCCTTACTAGAGAAGGCGTTGAAAAAATGGGAGCGTCAAACCGGACGTCGGATTGATGTGGTCCGCGGCAACAGCCCCGATATGTCGCTGGGGCGTCATGGGTTTCAAAGGCCTGCACCGCACAACTTGCGCCCCACACCACCACCGGAACCCGAAGACACCGGACCCGTGGAAGATTTCATTCCCGATTTGGAAGATTTGAACTTCTAACCATAATACCCACGAAAGGGGGGAGTCATATGAAGAAGCCATTTGAAGCCATCGTACTCTGTGGCGGCAGTAAATGCTGTCCCACCGTTGATGCTGATGTAACGACCCAAAAGGTCACCATTGGCGAAGACGACAACGTCGTCACGTTGAAGCGCGAAGAGTGGAATATCTTGGTCGATAAGATCAAGAAGGGTGAATTGAAGGAGTGGTAAGCAAAAAATGCCCTCAAAAAGGTCCCCAACTGGGGACCTTTTTTTTACGCAACCTTTTTAGTCATTCACCGATATATACCCATGTCCAAACTGGCACCCATTCGGCTACCTGAAACCAGTCCGTTTGACTGGCTACGGTCAATGCCTGCGGCTAACGACAACGTGCCCAGTGCGCCCAAGCCAACACCTTTGATTCCTACTGCACTACTCCGATGGGGCAGCATTGTGGGCGTTGCACTATCTATCCCTAGTGACTCGCCAAGCCGAGCCCCAATACGTTCCCCACACACATTCCGAATTCCAATTGGCATTGATCGCTTTGGAAAAACCATTCAACAAACCTACAGTGAATATGAAGATGCCGTTCGCATGATGGGTGAAATTCTATCTATTGAAATGCAGATTGCAGAGCAGTCACGACTGGGAAATGTCCATGAAATCGATCGACTAAAAACTCAACTGCAACAACTCCACGATCAAACACATTTTATTTCTGCCAGTCACCCTAATATGGGGCGCCTACTCAAAGTCATTTCAATGGCTGGTGGCAGTATTGGTGGTGGGGGACGAACGGAGAGCACTGCAAGTCGATTCATGGATGACTTTATTGATGCAGAAACAATTCTTACCGCGGAACAAAAACAAGATCAGCTCGCAATGGCCGAAAGGGTTAGGCAAGGGGAGGCCACCGAGTTCGACTTTGCACGGCTCGCTTGGGAACAACTTGAATATGATTTTTTAACACGCATTTCAGCAATGGGATTTGAAGTTGATTTTTTTGATACACAGGCTGGACCTATCTACACTATCCAACAGGGTAACACAGACATGCATCGCCAGTTGGATATTACGCAGTTGGCATTTTCGCGCATTATTCCCCACTTTAATCATTATTTTGTAAATCATATAAATGACGGTCTCTTCATTCTACCAACAGTCGACTATCTTTTGAACACCCACCCCCCACTTCGATGGAACCTTCGTTTTTTAACAGGGAATTTAAATAGTGACATCTTTCACGACCATCATGAACAGGGTCTCTCTCCTATACAAGCCACTCCACGTCTCGACGTTTGGCTAGACGACGTACAAAGTAACGTCCATGGATTCGTCATGCTATTGCACGATGTTTGGCATACCTTAATGTGGGACGGTTCTTCCCCTGAAATTAAAGATTTTTCCATCTATCTCTACCCCATCGTTAAGCGCATTATGCGAAGATACCCAGAACATCTTCAAACGTATTTTGAACAACTTATTGAAACCATTGTACAACCCCCGCTTGAACAAGGTGCCAACGCCGCCCGAATGGTTCAGCAGTGTGTTGGTATACTTGACCCCATGATATACACAGTGTCGTTAGGATTGGCACCCAAGGCAAAAGACGGGCTGGATTACCCCTCACTTTCAGACACTGATCAAACACAACTCACAGAAATGCTCCAACACGTGAGAAGTGCAATTATTGATGCAGGCACATCCAATTTCCGTCGACTTTCCAGCGCGCTAACAGCTCACATTGCCAGTATTCCACTGGGCCAACTGGCCCTGTTTACAAGCGAGGCACATCAGCTGCAGAATTCAGCCGCCAGCGAATCGGACTTGGGGTTTCTGGCTTGGGATTTTTTAGAAGACGCATTTCTGCACGAAATGAAGATCCATGGGGGTTCGATTAGAACCATTCCAACAGACAAAGGGCCCGTCTATGGTATTGACATTGCGGCAGGAACAAAACTGCATCGTGAGGTGGGTATATTGCAAGACCCCTATTCCCGAATCATCCCTGCCTTTAAGGCACTATGTGATGACTTAGTTCCTGTGAACGTTGTTGGTGATAATACTTTCCAACTCATCCCCTCTAAAGAATATATACTCAATACCTTCCCTCGGCTTTCTGCAAAGTTGCGGTTTGCAGTTGGAAATCTCTCCGCCGACGATTTTCATCACCACCACTCAAATGGCAACTCGCCTGTACAAGTGGATCTGAGACGCAGTGTTTACCTAGACGATATTAAGGGCAATGCTCATGGCTACACCATGGTGATGCATGATGTTTGGCACGCACTGCAATGGGAAGAGTCTTCTTCAGACGTTCAAGGCATGTCGACATATTTATACCCCAGACTCAAAGCAGTCTTACGGGAATACCCCACACACCTCCAACGCATGTTGGATCCAGCGATTGAACTAATCGTGCAGCCCTCATTGATTGCTGGGGCAGAGGCATTCGAAATGATTCGGGCTGCTATTAATTATGTTGAACAGGCACTAATACGAGCCAAATACGGTATAGTGAAACAAACGACGGAAAACGGACGGAGTCAGTTTGAATTTTTAACAGATGCCGACACAAGCCAGCTGATAGAACTTTTAGACCGTATTAAAACTGTTCTAAGATCAGCGCGATAACACCTATTTAACCTTACCACCCACACTAATACTTCCTGGGTCTACCAAACAAAGCCCCGTATCATCACTTGCCGCAAGCAGCATGCCTTGGGATTCCACGCCACGAAGTTTGGCGGGCTTTAAATTCGCTACAACAACAATCTTCTTACCCACAAGTGTTGCAGGATCATAATGCTTGGCAATTCCCGCAACAATCTGACGCGTGGAATCGCCCAGACTTACTTGCAGTTTGAGTAGCTTGTCCGCACCTTCCACTTTTTCCGCAGATGTAATTTCAGCAACGCGCAGCTCAATCTTCGCAAAGTCATCAATGGAGATGAGCCCATCTGTTGTGGTCGTTGCTGCATTTGACTGTTCCATTTTTTTATCCTTTTTCGGTTCTTTGGGTTTGGGTTCTTCTTTTGGCTTTTCAATTCGCGGGAAAATCACGGCTGCTTCTTTCACACGCACCGGCTGGATAATGTGGTGGTGTGCATTTTCGGCATCCGAAATCCTCGTGTCCTTCAGTTTGATAATTGTATCAAATCCCATCTGGCTCCAAATTTTTTCAGCAGTTGCGGGCATGAAGGGAGAAATCATAATTGCAATTTTGAAAATGCCCTCACAAACTTCGTGCAACACGTCCCGAACAGACTCTTGATTGCCTTCCTTGGCCAGTCTCCATGGTTTCTTTTCGGTTATGAATTGATCCAGCTTAGCTATACCATCCCAAATAATTTGAAGGGCCACATGGAATAAAATGTCGTCATTCATTGAACAATCAAGTGATCTACGAACCACACTTGGAATCCTTACTATTTCGCCTATTGGATCAGACCGTAATATATCTCGTGGGCCATGATTCTCAGGAATCTCCCCATTACAATACTGGTGCAACATGCCTACTGTCCGCGCCACCAAGTTCCCAATCCCATTGGCCAGGTCCGAATTGTAACGTTCAATAAACGCATCCCAGGTGAAATCCCCATCGCTGCCAAAGCTAGACGTACGCAGCAAATAGTAGCGCAGTGGATCGGGACCAAATTGATTCACCACATCCAACGGATCCACCACATTACCCAGCGTCTTGCTCATGCGTTCACCGCGCGTGTACACAAAGCCGTGACCAAAAATGGAATCCGGCACCTTAATGCCCGCCGCATGTAACATGCAGGGCCAGATCACGCAGTGGAAGCGTGTAATGTCTTTGCCAATCACGTGCACCACGCGCGCATCATCCCACCATGTCTTAAACTTCTTGGCGTCGGTGCCATAGCCAATACCGGTGATGTAATTAATGAGCGCATCAAACCACACATAAACAGAATGTGTGGGATCAAATGGAACAGGCACACCCCAACTTTCGCCCTCGCGTGACACACTCACATCAATCAAGCCACCTTCAACGACCTTCATGATTTCATTTTTGCGAATCACGGGCAGGATAAATTCGGGAATTGTCTGAATATGATTTTTGAGCCAGTCTTGATACTTGGAGAGCTTGAAAAAATAGTTAACCTGTTCCACCCATTTGGGTTTCGACTTGTGGTGAGGGCAAACCCCATCAACCAAATCCTTATCTAAATAATAGGCTTCACATCCATCGCAGTACCAGCCCTTGTAAGTGCCTTTGTAAACATCGCCCTTATCAAAGAGTGTTTGAAATAGTTTTTGAACGCCAGCCTTATGAGTTGGATTTGTTGTGCGCACAAAGTCATCGTAATCAATTCCCAACTTATCCCACGCGGATTTAAACTTAATTTCCATCTCGTCGCAGTATTTTTGGGGATCAAGGCCCTTGGCCTCTGCCGCCTTGCGCACATTCGTTGAATGTTCATCATTCCCCATTTGCAAACGCACATCGTGACCATCAAGTTTATAGAATCGCGCCAACGCATCAGCGCCAATTTTTTCATAGGCCGTGCCGATATGCGGCGTGCTGTTCACGTAATCAATTGCAGTTGTAATGTAGATCTTCTTTTTCATGGGGCGAGCGTAATGAATAGTTCGTTTAGTATCAACTCTTTATTGGCGCCCTTGGTGGACAGGTACTGACTTGCCTCTTCAACTGCGCGCATGCGTTGTAGCACGCGAACTGTGGGCTGGGCCACAGCCATGTTCCGCAGCGCAACCGCCAGACCATCCAACACCTCTGGCGCCTCGGGCAATATGGCAAGACTCGCTGCATGCTCCAGGACTTGCAACGGCGTGTATCCCTTTTGAATATCGCGTGTCATCACATCCAACACCCCCAACACTTCAGGCTTCGCAAGTCGCTGCGCGCGCTGCAAGCTACCTTGCGCCAGGGCCGCCACACGCTTGGCCACCACCGCATCCGATCCCTGTTTTACCAACCAGGACTCCACAACGGACTGAGGAAGGGGGGACACCACCAAATGCTGACACCGCGAGCGAATGGTGGGCAATAATCGATCTGCATCATGTGCAATCAAAACAAAGTGGGTGTTCGACGGCGGCTCTTCCAGCGTTTTCAAACAGGCATTGGCCACCGACATGCTCATGCGTTCAGCATCATCAATAATAATAAATTTACGGTCGCCTTCCAGCGCCTGAAACTGCACCTTGGCCTCAACACCACGCCACTGCTCAATACCAATTTCGGATTTATCTGGAAGCACGCGCAACCCAATAACATCGGGATGTTGATCATTAATGATACGCTGACATGTCGCACAGGTGCCACAGGGTTTCTTGGATGCCTCGCACAACGCTGCCATTGCCAATGTTTGTGCAATGAGCGATTTCCCAACACCTTGGGGGCCTGTGAGCAAATACGCCTGTGCCAAGGCGCTATTTTCAATCGCGCGCTTAAGCGGTGCAACCGTTAACTCATGTCCAATTATTTGGTTCCACATAATGGTAATATCACTGCCATAATTTGTTGGTGAATGTCGTCGATCGACTGCATGCCATCCATCACATGAATGCGCTTGGGATTGGCCTTTGCCAATTTCAAATAGGCCGCTTGCACCGCTTCGTGAAATTCTAAGGCCTCTGCTTCCAATCGATCGTACCCGCGGCGTCCTTCATCGATTGATCGTTGCAATACTCTCGCCAAGCCTTTGGCAACAGGTACATCGATCAAAATCGTCGCGTCCGGCTGCAAATCGTTTGTTGCCAATTTGTGGACGGCGGCCAACTGCTCAGGTGAAAATCCGCGCGCCGCTCCCTGATACGCCGCTGTGGCATCCGCATAACGATCCGAAATCACAATGGTGCCTTCCGCCATCTTGGGTCGAATCACTTCCGCCACATGTTGCGCGCGCGCCGCTGCGTACAACAGAATCTCTGCCTCTTTGCACATAACTTTATTGGCGGGGCTTAACAGAATGGACCGAATATCCTCACCAATAGGGGTTCCGCCCGGCTCACGGGTCACGTGAACGCTATGGCCAGCGGCCTCCAAGGCATCGACCAAAAGCCGCACCTGGGTGGACTTGCCACAGCCTTCCACGCCTTCAAATGTAATAAAAAGTCCTGACATAGTTGTTTAAAATCAATAGGTTGCAAAATAGTGGCTGGGCCAC